>JAESFV010000007.1_pt1 | contig 667143 bp, 605 predicted proteins | sample 9269471 | NCBI WGS metagenome assembly JAESFV01 (sample SAMN14502647, study PRJNA617108) | algae metagenome | isolation source: Symplocastrum torsivum CPER-KK1 and co-occurring heterotrophs from... | place: USA: Central Plains Experimental Range, Colorado | collected 2001-01-01
CCCGCGTGTTCCCCGACCGGATCGACCCCGCAGCGTTCTGGTACGTCCTGGGATCCTCCAGCGACTTCGAAGGAGACGCCGGACAACCCGACATCCCCGCCGGACACCTCGGCTGGGCCCCCGCCCTGGTCGGCGGCACCGACCCCGGAGAAGTCGCCGCCGGCGACCCCGTCGACACCGTCATGGACACCGGACCCGACGCCGTCGGCCTCGTCGACCAGGAACTCCTCGCTATCGCCGCCGGATCCCAGGACATCAACCCCACCGGGTCCTGGTCCGTCAACGCCGGCCTGTTCCTGAAGACCCCGATCACCATCAACCCCGGCAACTACCAAGCCCACCTCACCCTCTCCCTTTTCGAATACGCCGGATAACCCCCACCACCAAGGCGGGGGTTGCCACACGGCAGCCCCCGCCCCTTTCAGCGAAAGCCGGACATGCGTCGGATCCCTCGTCTCTCCGCGCCGGTGGCCTTCGTCATCGGCGTGCTCGCCGCCCTCACGTCGCTCCCATCGCCCGCGCTCGCCGACGACGAGAGCGACGTGACGTGGTCGGTCCAGCCTGCCGACGAGGCGGGCGTCGATGGGCGGAAGTGGATCGAACTCACTCTCGATCCCGGTGAACAGGTGACGGAGCACCTGGCGCTGCGGAACCTCAGCGCGATACCCGTCACGTTCGTCATCTCAGCGGCAGACGGCTACTTGACCTCGACGGGCCGGTTCAACATGCTGCCCTCCGACCGGGAGTCGGTCGCAGCCGGCACGTGGGTCGAGGCTCCGCCCTCGATCGCGGTCGGCCCGGGCGCGACCGAGATCGTCCCGTTCACCGTCTCGGTTCCCGAGAACGCCACGCCGGGTGATCACGCCGCCGGCATCGCCGCGAGCGTCGAGTCGGTGGGCACAGGAGAGGGCGGCAACGCGGTGTCGATCGAGAGCCGCGTCGGCTTCCCCGTCATGACCCGTGTCACGGGTGAACTCCAGCCGTCGCTGGGCATCGAACCGGGAAGCATCGGCTACGACCTGTCGTGGAACCCTTTCCAGCCTGGACGAGTCACGGTCACGTATCGCCTCGTCAACGACGGGAACGTGCGGATGCAGGCGAAGCCGACCGTGTCGGCGCAGGGCCAGACGTCGGCTGCCGACCCCGACGCGCCTCCCATGGAGCTCCTCCCCGGCGAGAGTCGGGAGGTCACCGCGGACGTCGGCGGGGTGTGGCCGCTGTTCTTCGCCCCCGTGCAGGTGAGCGTCGAGCCGATGCTCGTGACGCCCGACGGGGAGGCCCAGTCCGTCGAGCCGCTCGTCGCCGAGTACGGCGTGTGGGTCATCCCGGTGCCGCAGCTTCTCGTCCTCGCCGGGGTGGCGCTCATCGTCGTCGCGCTGCTGGTCGGACGCCGTCGTTCTCAGCGACGTGTCGCAGCGCTCATCGCCGAGGCGCGCGAAGAAGGGCGCCACGAGCGCCGCGAGGAATGACGACGCTCGCGGCGCCTCAGAGGCCCTGCGCGAGTCGGAAGTAGGCCTGGTTCCAGCGCAGTTCGCGCGTGAACGCGTTGACCGTCGTGTCCTCGTCGATGATGAGGAGCTCGGTTCCGGCCATCTCGGCGAAGTCACGGAACACCTCGATGCCGACAGCCGTCGTCATCACGGTGTGGTGCGCGGCACCGGCCTGGAGCCAGCAGGTCGCCGAGGTCACGAAGTCGGGCGCGGGTCGCCACACCGCGCGTCCGACGGGAAGGCGAGGGAGGTCGGGTGCGTCGATGTTGGTGACGACATTGGCGACGAGCCGGAAGCGGTCGCGCATGTCGGACATCGCGACGACCAGGGCGGGGCCGGGGTCCGCGGTGAACACGAGGCGCACCGGATCGTCCTTGCCGCCGATGCCGAGAGGGTGGACCTCGAGGCGTGGCCGCGCGGTCGTCAGCGACGGCGACACTTCCAGCATGTGCGCGCCGAGGATCTTCTCGTCGCCCGGGACGAGGTCGTACGTGTAGTCCTCCATGAGGCTCGCCCCACCGGGAAGCCCCGCGCCCATGACGTTCGCGACCCGCACGAGGATCGCCGTCTTCCAGTCGCCCTCCGCCCCGAACCCGTATCCCTCGGCCATGAGGCGCTGCACCGCGAGGCCGGGCAGCTGTGTCAGGGCACCGAGGTCTTCGAACGACGTCGTGAACGCACCGAATCCGCCCTCCTCGAGGAACGACCGCAATCCGACCTCGATGGCGGCACCATCCCGCAACGACTCGTGGCGTTCGCCGCCCGGTCGCAGTTCATCGGCGACGTCGTACAGATCGAGGTACTCCTCCACGAGGAGATCGACCTCATCCGCCGTGACGGTGCCGACCGCGTCGACGAGGTCGTTCACGCCCCACGTGTTCACCTGGACGCCGAAGCGGATCTCCGCCTCGGTCTTGTCGCCCTCGGTGACGGCGACGTAGCGCATGTTGTCGCCGAACCGGGCGAGCTTCAATGATCGTGCTGCCGCCCAGCCGGCTGCCGCGCGCTGCCAATCCTCGACCTGCCGGCGCACCCGGGGATCGGACACGTGCCCGACGACGGTCTTCCGTGCGACTCCCAGCCGCGTCTGGATGTACCCGAACTCCCGATCGCCGTGCGCGGCCTGATTCAGGTTCATGAAGTCGAAGTCGATGTCGCCCCACGGCAGTTCGACGTTCGCCTGCGTGTGCAGATGCAGCAACGGCTTCTGCAAGGCCTCCAGCCCCGCGATCCACATCTTCGCCGGGCTGAAGGTATGCATCCACGCGACGATCCCGACGACGTCGTCGCGAGCGTTCGCCTCCAACGCGATCCGGCGGATCGAGTCCGCATCCGTCCGCACGGGCTTCCACACCGTGCGGACGGGAAGTCCCTCGAGTCCGGCCGCCACGGCCTGCGACTGGACGGCGACCTGCTGCAGGGTCTCTTCGCCGTAGAGCAGCTGACTGCCGGTGACGAACCAGACCTCGTACGCGTCGAGGGAACGGGAGAGGGGTGTTCGGGTCATGTCTCTTCCTCGGGTTCGAAGGCCGCGACCACGGCGGATTCCGCCGCCAGCCCGGCGCGGTGGCGCTCGAGGGAGGCGGCGAAGCCGCAGCGTGGCACGAGGCCTCCATTGGCTCATGACCGGGCTGGGCGCCCGTCGTTCGGCGAGTGGTCGTAAGGGATCGACGTCGATTTACAACGTCGGCAAAGTGATCTTGGCAGGAGTCCACGCGCCCGGTCAACATGCGAGCACGAAAAGATTACTACGTTGTAATCGCGGTTCACTTGTCGCGAATGGTGGGCCGGCGGCAGCCGAGCCCACCATTCGCGACAAGTGAACGGCGGAAAGGTGTCCGAGGCGGGCCGCTCTACGCGTCGCGGAGGGCAGCGGCTGCTGTCGCGCTCTCGGTCGTGTCGACGACGAACGGGTGGCCGGTCGACTCGCGGGCGACGATCCGGAAGTCGGGCTTCAGCCGTCGGGGCGCCATGCCGTCGACCTTCCGCGTGATCCGCTCGACGAGCATCTCCACCGCCAGCTCGGCGATCTCGGTGCGACCCGCATCGACGCTCGAGAGGGAGGGGATCGAGAACTTCGTCGCGTCGATGTTGTCGAACCCGATGATCGCGACGTCGTCGGGCACGGAGACCCCCGCTTCGGCGAGTGCGCGGAGCGCGCCGATCGCCATCGTGTCGTTGAGGGCGAACAGGCCGTCGAACGTCGCTCCCGAGTCGAGCAGCGCGCGCGTCGCCGCGGCCCCCGTCTGGAGGTGCCAGAGGCCTGCGGGCACGACGAGCGCGGGATCGGCGGGGATGCCCGCGGCGTGGAGCGCCTGGTGGTAGCCGCGGACGCGCAGCGTCGCCGATCCGAAGGCGTTGGCCTCCTCGTCGTCGTCGGCACCGATCACCGCGATGCGGCGCCGGCCCATCGCGATCAAGTGTTCCGTCGCCGCGCGGGCGGACGACACGTTGTGCATCGAGACGTGATCGGTCGGCCCGCCGAAGATGCTCTCGCCGAGGATGACGAGGGGGAAGGGGACCTTCAGCAGCTCGGCGTCGGATTCTCCGATGTTGACCGGGCTGAAGATGATCCCGTCGGTGAGCCGCAGGCGGCGCCCGGCCACGACGTCGAGCTCGTGCTCGCGGACCTGGTTGGTCTGGTCGACCACGACGCCGAGGCCGCGGCGCTCCGCGGCGGCGATCACGGCGTCGGCCAGCTCGGCGAAGTACGGCTCGCGGACCGAGGGGATGGCGAGGCCGATGACGCCGGTCTTGCCCGAGCGCAGCCCGCGGGCGGACAGGTTGGGCTGGTAACCGAGTTCCTTGATTGCGACGAGCACACGGTCGCGGGTCGTCGCTCGCACGTGGGGGTACTCGTTGATGACGTTCGACACCGTCTTGATCGACACGCCCGCGACCCGCGCGACGTCGTGCATGGTCGCGTTCATCACGCCCCCTCCCGGCCGTTCCGCCTCGCTGTGGAGGACTCGGCAAAGTGTAGCGTCGAGATCGCCGCGGGGCTGGGAGCGGACTGTCCGCCGCCGCGGGTCGCGAGCCGCCGCCCGGGCGTGCTCGATCGGCTGGACGGCCTTTCGGCGGACCGGCGGGAACTTTTCGGGATTGTCTTGACACCGGTCTCGGCATCGGGAATAGTCAATTTGCAACGTTGAATGTACAACGTTGCAAACGCGATCGGCAAGGATCCGAGCTCCGGCACCCCCGCGAGTGTGCGAGGCAGAGCGATGGATCGGATCGCGGGCGCTCAGACAAAGATGTCCAGCATCCGAAAGGAACCCCCACAGTGAAGACGAAATCAGTCGCTGCGGCAGCCGCGACCCTCGTACTCGCCGGCGCTCTCGCGTCGTGCTCAGCGGGCGACGCGCAGCCCGACAGCACCGGCGGCGGGGGCGGTGGTGACGCCTCGAACTGCACCAACACGATCCCGAAGACAGACCTGCCCGTCGTGACCATGTGGGCCTGGTACCCCAACATGGAGACGGTCGTCGACAACTTCAACGCCGAGAACGACGAGGTCCAGGTCTGCTGGACCAACGCCGGAGCCGGTGGCGACGCGTACGACAAGTTCCAGACCGCGATCTCGGCGGGAAGCGGTGCCCCCGACGTCATGATGGTCGAAGCCGACCGCATTCCGACGTTCCAGGTGCAGGATGCCCTCGTCGACCTCAGCGGTCTGGGCTACGAAGACGTGAAGGACAACTTCTCGGACGGCGCCTGGAAGGACGTGTCGGTCGGCGACGCCGTCTACGGCGCACCGGTCGACGGCGGCCCCATGGGCATGATCTATCGCACCGACATCTTCGAGCAGTACGGCATCACGCCCCCGACCACCTGGGAGGAGCTGGAGGCGACGGCGCAGACGGTGAAGGATGCCGGTGGCCCCGTGTTCGCGAGCTTCGCAGCGAACCAGCCGGCCACCGCAACCGCGTACTTCTACGGCAACGGCGCCGAGCCGTTCACGTACGACCCCAGCAACGAGGGCGAGATCGGCATCAACCTCAACAGCCCTGAGATCAAGGAGGTCCTGGACTACTGGGACGGCCTGGTCGACAAGGGCCTCGTGGGCACCGAGGACCAGTTCACGCCCGAGTACATCGCCGGTGTCATCGGCGGCGACTACGCGACCTACCTGTCGGCCGCGTGGGCGCCGGGCTACTTGCAGGGCGCGGGTGTCGGCGAGGGTGCGGATGCCGGTGTGTGGGCGGCCGCGCCCATGCCGCAGTGGGACCCCGACAACCCGATCTCGATCAACTGGGGCGGTTCGGCGTTCGTCGTCAGCAGCCAGGCGTCCAACCAGGAGCTCGCCGCCAAAGTCGCGTTCGGTGTCTACGCCGATCAGGCCTCGCTCGATGAAGGCTGGCAGCAGCAGATCATCTTCCCGCTCAACGCCAACGTGCTGTCGTCGTCCGAGTTCCAGGACTACGAGGTGCCCTTCTTCGACGGCCAGCAGGCCAACAAGGAGGTGTACGTCCCGGCGGCCGACGCATACACCGGCATGACGTACACGCCCCTCGGGCAGTACTACTACTCCGCGCTGACGAAGCAGATCGCCGCGATCATCAACGGCTCGGCGACCGGCTCCGAGGCTGCGGACGCCCTCCAGGCGGACGTCGTGGCGTACGCCGAAGAGCAGGGCTTCACCGTCCAGTGAAGCGCACCGGGGGCCGGTCCGCGACAGAGCGGACCGGCCTCCGGCCATCCCCATCCTCTTATCCCGGAGCAACCATGACCGTCACACTGGCCACCGACGCACCCCCCAAGCGACGCAGATCGGCCGCCGCTCGGCAGAACCTCACCGGATGGCTGTTCGTCGGCCCGTTCGGCATCATCTTCCTCGCACTCCTCGTGCTCCCGATCGGCTTCGCCCTCTACCTCAGCCTCTTCCAGAAGTCCCTCATCGGCGGCACGCGGTTCGTGCTGTTCGGCAACTACCTGAAGGCCTTCACCGATCCGTCCTTCCTCGACGGAGTCTGGTTCGTCGTCAGATTCTCGCTCGTCCTCATTCCGCTGCAGATGGCGGTCTCGCTCGCGATCGCGCTCATCCTCGACATCGTCGTCACCCGGTATGCGCGCTTCTCGCGCCTCATGATCTTCATGCCCTACGCGATCCCGACCGTCATCGGGGCGCTCATGTGGGGCTTCCTCTACAGCGACAACTTCGGCCCGCTCGCGGAGATCTTCGAGCTCTTCGGCGCCTCGGCCCCCGACTTCCTGAGCTCGAGCCTCATCTTCTACGGACTCCTCAACATCGTCACGTGGCAGTGGGCCGGGTACTACATGATCATCCTGTACGCCGCGCTCCAGGGCATCGACCCGACGCTCTACGAAGCGGCCCGGATCGACGGCGCGTCGCAGTGGCAGATCGTCCTGCGGATCAAGATCCCGCTCCTCACACCGGCCCTCCTGCTCATCCTCGTCTTCGCACTCATCGGCACACTGCAGTTCTTCAACGAGCCGAAGATCCTCCAGCAGCTCGCCGCCGGCGCCATCCCCGACGACTTCACACCCAACATGTACGCCTACCAGCAGGCGTTCTCGCTCGCGAACTACAACTACGGTGCCGCGATCTCCTTCGCCTTGGGCGCGGTGGTGTTCGTGTGCGTCTACATCTTCCTGTTCGCGACCCGCAAGCGAGGGAGCTTCACCTCATGAGCGTCACGCCCATGGAGCGCACGAGCGCTCGCCGCCCGTCCCGGCCGATCCTCGAACGCCGCTCGAGGCCCCGCACTCCCGGCCGCATCCCGCTGAACATCGTCCTCGGCTTCCTGATGCTGTACTTCCTGGTGCCGTTCTGGTGGCTCATCGTCAACAGCTCTAAGAGCTCGGCGGGCCTCTTCGGAGGCGGGAGCTCGCTGTGGTTCGCCGACGACGTCAACTACGTGCAGAACTTCATCGACCTGTTCACCTACGGGGGCGGGATCTACGCCCGGTGGCTCGGCAACTCGGCGCTGTACGCCCTCGTCGGGGGCATCGGCGCCACGGCGCTGGCGGTGCTCGCGGGCTACGGGCTCGCGAAGTACAGCTTCGTCGGCAGGCGGTTCTCGTTCGCCATCCTGCTCGGCGCGGTCATGGTGCCCACGACGGCGCTCGTCATCCCGACGTTCGTGCTGTTCGCGCAGATCGGCTGGACGAACACGATCTGGGCGGTGATCTTCCCGACCCTCCTCAACCCGTTCGGCGTCTACCTCATGAACGTCTACGCCCGCGACGCGGTGCCGGACGAACTGCTGGATGCCGCGCGGGTCGACGGTGCGGGGGAGTTCCGGACGTTCCTCCAGGTCGCGCTCCCGCTCCTGCGCCCCGCGATCGTGACGGTTCTGCTGCTCTCGGTCGTCGCGTCGTGGAACAACTACTTCCTTCCGCTCGTCATGCTCTCCGACAACCGGCTGTTCCCCGTCACGGTCGGGATCGGTCTGTGGCAGTCGACGGCCTCGACCTACGGCGCGGCGGGCGGACAGAGCCTCTGGAGCATCATCGTGCTCGGTTCGCTCGTATCCGTGATCCCGCTTATCATCGCCTTCCTCACGCTCCAGCGCTATTGGCGAGGGGGTCTGGCCATCGGAAGCCTCAAGTAGCCACCGCCCCCGCCTCGTCACGAATCGATCCAAGAAGAGAAGTATGACTCCCGCACGCCTCACCCTCGACCCCCATTTCGCGGTCGGGCCCGTCAACCGCCGCCTGTTCGGCTCGTTCGTCGAGCACCTCGGACGGTGCGTCTACGACGGGATCTACGAACCGGGCCACCCGGCCGCAGACGAGCACGGATTCCGCACCGACGTCATCGACCTGGTCCGCGAGCTCGGCGTCTCGGCCATCCGCTACCCGGGAGGCAACTTCGTCTCGGGCTACCGGTGGGAGGACGGGGTCGGCCCGCGGGACGAGCGGCCGACGAGGCTCGATCTGGCGTGGCACTCGCGGGAGACGAACGAAATCGGCCTCGACGAGTTCGCCGTCTGGCTCGGCAAAGTCGGCAGCGAGATGATGTACGCCGTCAATCTCGGGACCCGGGGCGTGCAGGAAGCGCTCGACGTGCTCGAATACGCCAACCTCGGCTCGGGCACGACGCTCTCGGACCAGCGCGTCGCGAACGGGGCGGAGAAGCCGCACGACATCCGCATCTGGTGCCTCGGCAACGAGATGGACGGGCCCTGGCAACTGGGGCACGGCACGGCGCGCGCCTACGGCGAACTGGCATCCAAGACCGCCCGGGCGATGCGCCAGATCGATCCCGACCTCGAGCTCGTCGTCTGCGGCAGCTCGAGCGCCCACATGCCGACGTTCGGCACGTGGGAGCGGGAGGTGCTCGAGGAGACCTACGACGACATCGACTTCATCTCCTGCCACGCCTACTACGAGCCGATCGGCGGCGACTATGCCAGCTTCCTCGCCTCGGCCGTCGACATGGACCGCTTCATCGACTCGGTGGTCGCGACGGCGGATCACGTCAAGGCGGTGCGGGGGAGCGACAAGACGATCAACATCTCGTTCGACGAATGGAACGTCTGGTACCAGTCCCGCTACAACGACGTCGACCGGATCACCGCCGTCGACAACTGGCCGATCGCGCCGCGGCTGCTGGAGGACTCGTACTCCGTCGTCGATGCCGTCGTCTTCGGGAACCTGCTCATCTCGCTCATCCGTCACGCCGACCGCGTGACCGCCGCGAGCCTCGCCCAGCTCGTCAACGTGATCGCTCCGATCATGACCGAGCCGGGCGGGCCCGCGTGGCGGCAGACGACGTTCTTCCCGTTCGCCGCGGCGTCGCGGCTGGCGCGCGGCGTGACGCTCGAGTTGAAGCTCGAGTGCCCCACGTACGAGACGCCTCGTTACGGCGATGTGCCCATCGTCGACGCCGTCGCGACATACGACGAGGAGGAAGGCCGGACGGCGGTGTTCCTCGTCAACCGCAGTCTCGACGAGGAGATCACGATCGAGGTCGACGTTCGGCTGCTCGGCGATGTCGACCTGGGCGATGCCGAATCGCTCCACGACGACGACATGCACGTGGCCAACACCCTCGACGGACCGGACCGCGTGCGCCCGAAGGCGAACACGACCGCGACGCTTCACGACGGGATCGTCGCCGTGACCCTTCGTCCCGTCTCGTGGACGACCCTCACGCTCGCCCGGCGCGTCTCTTGAGAGGCATCCTCGGGGTCGCTGTGCTCTGCCGGTCGGCGCAGGGCTGATCGGATCGTCGGGAGCTCCATGGGCGGCACGAAGCGGGTGACGCTCGAGACCATCGCGCGCGAGACGGGGGTGTCGATCACGACGATCTCGAAGGTGCTCAACGGCCGTGGAGACGTCGCCCCCTCGACGCGCGAGCGCATCGAGGCCCACCTCCAGGAGCGCGAGTACTCGCGACCGGGCAGCAGCCGGAGCGACGTCCTCGAGGTGGTGCTGCACGAGCTCGATCCGCACTGGTCGGTCGAGGTCGTCGACGGCGTCCGCGCCGCCGCGGAGGCCGCGGGACTCCACGTGACCCTGGCGGTGAACGGCGACCGTCACGCGCCGTCGGCCGACTGGGTCGCCGATGTCGTGCGTCGGCGACCGGCCGGCGTGGTCCTCATCTTCGCGGGGCTCCGGCCGGACGATCGGCGGAAGCTCGAGGCGCGCGGCATCCCGTTCGTCGTCCTCGATCCCGCGGGCGATCCCGCGAGCGGGACGTCCGCGGTGGGATCGACGAACTGGCGCGGCGGGCTGCTCGCCACCCGGCACCTGATCGACCTCGGGCACCGCGCGGTGGCGACCATCACGGGTCCGCTCGACATGATGTCGGCACTCGCCCGCGCCGACGGGTACCGCTCCGCTCTCGCGTCGGCCGACCTCGTCGCAGACCCCGCCTGGGTGCGCCACGGAGACTTCCACGAGGGGAGCGGCGACTTCCACGCGACAGCGCTCCTCACTTCTCCCGACCCGCCGACGGCCATCTTCGCCGGCAACGACCTGCAGGCCATCGGGGTGCTCCGCGCGGCGGGGCGGCTCGGCGTCGACGTGCCGGGCGACCTCTCCGTGGTCGGCTACGACGACATCCCCGTCGCGAAGCTCACGACTCCGCCGCTCACGACGATCCATCAGCCGCTGCGGCGCATGGCGGAGCAGGCGACGCGGATCGTGCTCGACATGCGCGACGGCCGATCGACCGAGACGACGCGCATCGACCTCGCGACATCGCTCGTGGTACGGGAGTCCACGGCGCCGCCGCGACGCTGACCGGCCGGCTCAGCGCGAGACGGCGGAACCGGCCGGCGGGTCGAACGTCACCTCTCCGTCAACGGCCGGGCCGTCTCGGCTTCACGCAGCGGGTCGGTGAATCGAGGCGTGTCGATGTCGTGGGATGCATCCTCGCCGATCGGACCCCACGACTCGAACGTGGTCGTCTCCGAACCGATGGGCTTGGCCGGCGCGATCGTGACGGCTGCCGGTCGCTCGCCGCCCTGAAGGAACTCGCGCACGGGGCCATCCACCTCGTCGGTGCCGTACGGGAAGATCCCGTGGGCACTCTCGTTGTCGATCGCGATGAGGCTCGTGTTCGGAAGGTTCAGCGCGGCAGATCGTCCGTGCTCGTAGGGGGTCTGCGAATCCAGTTCGCTCTGCAGCACGATCGTCTCGGGGAAGTACGTCGGCGGCGTGGGCAGAGACGCGCCGGTCGGCCAGAAGGCGCATATGGGCGTCGCCACCAGCAGCAGCTGGGCGGAGAAGGGCGCTTCGCGCTCCGCGCGGTCGGCGAACGCGTCCCAGTACTCCGCGCCCTGCGTCCACTCCCCGTCGGCGCACTTGGTGAACTCGATCAGCGAGTCGAACGTTCCGCTCACCACCTCACCCGGTTGTGCGGGCGCCGGAACGTACAGCGCGAGGGTCGGCTCGATCGCAGCGACCGCCGCTTCGCGCCGGTCTTCCGGGAAGCTCGGGATGCCGTTCACCATCTGCGCGGCGAGGTCGACCGCGCCGGCTCCCGCCTCGGCGGATTCACCCGTCGCGATGATGCTCGCCACGAGCTCACCCGCCGGTGCGTACGCGAGGCTCGTGCTGAACGCGACGTTCAAGCCTGTCGTCGTCCAGGCGAGCGCCGCCGCCAGGGAGGCCTCGTCGGTGGCGGTCGCAGCGAAGTAGCGGTCCCACACGGCGCCCGGGTCGTCGCCGAGCCCGAGGGTCGCGTCCTGGCGAGCGACGTAGTTCATGAGGTGCAACCGGAACTGGCGGTCGCGCCCTCCGAACGCCGACTCGTACAGGGCCTGGATGGACGGCTGAGTGAAGTCGACGGTGGAGTCGAAGACCATCCGCTCGATGTTGTCGTTGAACACCGTGCCGAACCACGCGCCGATCCAGGTGCCGTAGGAGGCGCCGAAGTAGCTCACCGTCTCGAGGCCGAGCAGATGCCGGATGAAGTCCATGTCGTATACGGCCTGCTCCGTCGTCATCGTCGCGACGTCGGGGTCGTCGGCGCACGCTTCGGCGATCGCGCGAACGGCCGCGTCCTCGTCAGCCGAGTCGTGCGTGTACTCGTAGTCGCACGCAGCATGGCTGGACTGCCCCAGGCCACGCTGGTCGAAGCTGACGAAGTTCGTCGTCGAACGCATCTCGGGCAGGTAGCTCTGGACGAGCGCGCTGTACGAGAGCCCGGGGGTCACGGGTCCGCCGGGGTGTGCCAACACGGTCGTGTGATAGTCGGGGTCGTCGGCATCCACGTTCTTCGCCTGGGAGATTCTGACCTCCCACGTCTCACCGTCGCTCGTGTCGAACCAGTCCCTCGGCACCGTGATCGTCGCGCACTCGAGGTTCGACACGTCGATCCCCTCGGGCGGCGCCGCGTTCGGGATCTCCTCCTGGAAGACGCACTCTTCCCAGTCGAGTCGTTGATCCGCGAGGGCACCGGCGAGCGATGCGATGTCGGGGGTGGTCCGCGGCGAGCGGTCCCACGTGACGACGAGTGCTGTCGCGACGAGAGCGACGACGGCGACGACCGCGCCCGCGGAGATCACCCACGCACGCGTGCGCCTCCGTTTCGCGTCGGTGGTGGGAGGAAGTGCGGACACGAGTGCTCCTTCGGGTCGCTGCGCCAGGCCAGTTGCGTGGATCAGGGGTCGGTACGCCCATGAAAGACCGTGTTGTCACGACACGGTCAACTCGGGGCCCCGACCTCGCTCGCCGCACCGCGCTCGCCGCGCCGCCGACCCGCTGCGCTGCACCGCGCCGCGCCGCCCCGCTGCGCTCGCCGCCGCCGCGCGGGGCCGCGCCGCCGTCGCGCCGCACCGCCCCACGCGCTGACCCCGCCGCGCTCGCCGCCGTCGCGCCGCGCCGGCCGTGCTGCGGCGAGACTGCACCCGGACGCCGAGACTGCAGTGGGCGACCGCTCCCTCGGGCGGCAGGTGCAGTCTCGCGGGGTGGGGCGGGTGGGGCCGAGGGGAGGGCGCCGGTTCGGGGCCCGTGGTTGCACAGCCGGGATGGAAGCGCTCTCACTGCGCCGCGGGGGCTGCCTGATGCGTGAGCGCCGTTGACAGCCCGACATCTGCGATCTACTCTGTGAGAGCGCTCCCACGCGCCATCCGACCTACTGACGAGGAAGTCTGTCTTGACCGGAACACATCTCGCCCGTCGCGGAATCGCCGCGGCAACGCTTACAGCGCTGGTCGCCACCGCGCTCGTACCCGCCGTCGCGGCCTCGGCCGCCGACGAGACCATCACGACCCTGTACGACTTCGAGGACGGCACGTCTTCGCACATCCAGTGGGGCGCCGCGGGCGCCGGAGTGCAGTCCGTCGCCGACTCGGGAGTCGGCTCATGGTCCGAATCGACGCCCAACACGAACGTGCTCTCGTACGGGTTCGACCTCGCCGCCGAGCCGTTCTACGGCGGCATGGGCTTCGAATTCACCGGAGCCCAGCCCTCCCAGGACTGGAGCGCCTATGACGGCTTGCAGTTCTGGATGCACAGCGACGGCAGCGCGTCGTCGATCCAGGTCGAGCTGCTCGACGCGGTCTCGGCCGCTTCCACGGTCCACGACCGCTGGGACGTGGTCGTGCCGCTCGGCCCCGCGGGCTGGAACCTCGTGAAGCTGCCGTTCTCGAGCTTCGGCTACGCCACCGACTTCCAAGACGGCGGGGCGCCGAACGACGGCACGCTCGACCTCGACTTCGTCCGCGGCCTCCTCTTCCCGGCGAATGCGGGCACGGCCGTCGTCAAGCTCGACGAGATCGGGCTCTATGCCGGCGCCGTCGTCGCTCCCTCCGTCGGCGTCACCTCGACGGCTCTCGATGTCGTGGAGGGCTCCGACGCGACCATCCCCGTGCGGCTTTCGACCGCGCCGACGAGCGACGTGACCGTCGACTACGCCACGGCCGACGGCACTGCTGCCGCGGGCACCGACTACACCGCGACGAGCGGCACCCTCACCTTCGCGGCCGGCTCGCGTGACGCGCAGATCGTCGTGCCGACGACGGGCAACGACACGCTCGACGGCAATCGCACCTTCACCGTCTCGCTGACGAACCCCTCGGGTGCCACGCTCGGTGCGGCGACGACGACCGTCACGATCCGCGACGACGACTCCGCGCCGGCGGGTGCACTCAGCCTGCTGACCGACCCCGTGGAGGATTTCGAGTCGGAGCTCGTGCTGGGCGATCCGGCGGCGGTGCCGCCGCTGGGGTGGTTCGCTGCGCAGGGTGCGGGGAACGTTCCGTCGTTCGCGCGGGTGGCGGATGCTTCGCGTCCGGGTGCTGCCGAGGGCAACGATGCCCTGAGCCTTGGCTTCGATACGTCGTCGTGGGCGGTTGTGATCGACAACTTCACGACCGACGGGTCGACGTGGGAGCCGCAGGACTGGTCGGCGTACCGGGGTGTGGGGTTCTGGATGCGCGGGTCGAACTCCGGTGCGCCGATGTTCGTCGACGTGCTCGACAACCGCACGCCGGGGTCGACGGTGGATGACGCGGAGCGGATGTCGGTGCGGTTCGTCGACGACTGGACGGGCTGGAGGTTCGTCGAGTTCCCGTTCAGCGACTTCACGCGCAAGAACATCGGCAACGGTGCGCCCGATGACGGGTTCACGCTGACCGAGGTGCACGGGATCGGCATCGGGGTCGAGCAGACCTCGACGCCTGTGACCCCTGACCTCCTCATCGACGACATCTCGCTCGTGAAGTACCAGGACGTCGTGGAGGATTTCGAGTCGGAGCTCGTGCTCGCTGACCCGGCGGCGGTTCCGCCTTTGGGGTGGTTCGCTGCGCAGGGTGCGGGGAACGTTCCGTCGTTCGAGCGGGTGGCGGATGCTTCGCGTCCGGGTGCTGCCGAGGGCAATGACGCGCTGAGCCTTGGCTTCGATACGTCGTCGTGGGCGGTCGTGATCGACAACTTCACGACCGACGGGTCGACGTGGGAACCGCAGGACTGGTCGGCGTACCGGGGCGTGGGGTTCTGGATGCGCGGGTCGAACTCCGGTGCTCCGATGTTCGTCGACGTGCTCGACAACCGCACGCCGGGGTCGACGGTGGATGACGCCGAGCGGATGTCGGTGCGGTTCGTCGACGACTGGACGGGCTGGCGTTTCGTGGAGTTCCCGTTCAGCGACTTCACGCGCAAGAACATCGGCAACGGCGCTCCCGACGACGGGTTCACGCTGACCGAGGTGCACGGCATCGGCATCGGGGTCGAGCAGACCTCGACGCCTGTGACCCCCGAACTCCTCATCGACGACATCACGCTCGTGGGGCAGGCGGACGCCAACCGTCCGCTGACGATCAACGTCGCACGGGCGATCTTCACCGTCGACGAAGGCGACGACGCCGAGGTGCTCGTGCGCCTCACGCGCGCCGCCGACGAAGACGTCACGGTGTCGTACCGCACCGACGAGGCGGTCGACCGCACGTCGACGGAAGACCTCCCGGCGACGCCCGATGTCGACTACATCACGACGAGTGGAACCGTCACGATCCCCGCGGGTTCTCGAGACGCGATCATCACGGTCCCGACGATCGCCGACGGCAAGGCCGAGGTCGACGAGACCTTCCTCGTCCGCCTCTCCGACCCCGTCGGCGCCGAGCTCAATCCGCTCGCGCTGGCACGCGTCAGCATCCTCGACAGCGACGAGCCGATCCCGGGACTCCTCGACGACTTCGAGAACGGCACGGCGGGCCTCGCACCGATCGGCGACGGCACCCTGTCGACGCGTCTGGTCGCGGCATCCGATGCTGACGCCTACGAGGGTCAGGACGTCTTCGACAACGTCCTCGACATCGAAGGCGACGGCGGGTACGCGCGCAGCTTCGCTCAGCCGCAGGACTGGAGCGCCCAGGAGGGTATCGGGTTCTGGTACGAGGGTGAGGGCGACGGCGGCGACGTGACCCTGCGCGTGCAGGATGCGACTCCCGTCGAGGCCGGTCCCGAGGACTGGACGCTCGCGTGGTCGGACGAGTTCGACGCGCCGGCGGGCACCGCCGCTGATCCTCAGTACTGGACGTACGAGACCGGCGGCTGGGGCTGGGGCAACGACGAGCTGCAGTACTACAGCGACTCGACCGACAACGCGGCGCACGACGGCGAGGGCAACATGGTCATCACGACGCGTGCGGTCGACGACCCGGCCGCCGCGGGCCTCGAGTGCTGGTACGGACCGTGCGAGTACACCTCGGCGCGCCTCATCACCGAGGGCAAGGTCGAAGTGCTGCACGGACGCATGGAGGCACGTGCCCAGATGCCGGCCGGTGAAGCGGGGATCTGGCCCGCCATCTGGACGCTCGGGAACGACTTCCGCGACGTGGGATGGCCGCGCACGGGCGAGATCGACATCATGGAGTTCGTCGGAAAGCTGCCCGAGGAGATCTTCGGCACGATCCACGGCCCCGGCTACAGCGGTGGTCAGGCGTACGGCGACACGTACGACTTCGGCGAGAACCTCGGCGGTCAATGGCTGACCTTCGCGGTGGAGTGGGAGGAAGGCGAGATCCGCTGGTACGTGCAGCGCGACGGCGGCGATGAGATCCTGTATCACACCGCCACGCCCGCCGACGTCGCCCCGAGCGACTGGGTCTACGAGCATCCGTTCACGCTGCTGATGAACATGGCGGTCGGGGGCAACTTCGGTGGCCCGCTCGCCGACAGCCTCACCTTCCCGCAGGAGCTGAAGATCGACTACGTCCGCGTCTACCAGGCGCCGAAGGCGGTCGAGAAGTTCCAGGCGACGTTCGTCGACGACGAGCCGGGGTGGCGCTTCGTGCAGCTTCCGTTCGCCGACTTCGAGCGCTCGGCCGCGCAGGCCGAGGGCGCGGCCGACGACGGCTTCGGTCGCACGTCGGTGACGGGCTACGAGATCGAGGTGTCGGGGGCTCCGCCGGTGACCGAGACGTTCGCCCGCTCGATCGGGATCTTCGCGGTCGGCGACAGCGCCGTGAGCCTCGACAAGGTGCAGGTGCTCGCCGACGTGACCGACCCCGGCACGGGTGGCGGTGGCGGTGGTGGGGGCACCGGTGGCGACGGCACGGGAGGCTCCGGATCGGGCTCCGCTTCGGGATCGGGTCAGGGAGGTCTCGCCGCGACCGGCGGTGTCGACTTGACGCTGTTCGCGATCCTCGCGCTGCTGCTCCTGGGCATCGGGGCGACTCTCGCCCGACGCACGCGGCTGGGCCTGCGCGCCGGGCGCTGACCTCAGTTCGTCACGGTATGCGCGGCATCCGTTCTCCTGAGTGGGGGACGGATGCCGCGCATTCGTGTCTTCGGCCGACGGGTGTGACTTAGGCGGACGCGCGCAGCACGACAGACACCGGCAGGATCACACCTTCGTAGTCGGGGGCGGGCACGTCGGACGCCGGCTTCTGCGTGATCCTGCGCAGGAGGAGCTCGGCCATGCGGCGACCCTGCTCGACGGTGTCCTGCCTCACCGTCGACAGCGGAGGCGACGATTGGGATGCGAGGGGGATGTCGTCGAAGCCCATCACCGCGATGTCGTCGGGCACCCGGCGTCCGGCGCGGCTCAGGGTCTGAAGCGCCCCCATCGCCATCAGATCGGATGCCACGAACACACCGTCGATCTCGGGTCGCCTGTCGAGCAGCGTCTGCATCGCCGCTGCCCCGGACTGCGACGTGAAGTCGCCGGTCTCGACGAGGCCGGGGTCGAAGGCGGCGCCGAGTCCGCGCTGGAACCCGATGAGGCGATCGACTCCCGCGGACATGTCCTGCGGACCGGCGATCGTCGCGATGCGGGAGCGCCCCGACCGCACGAGGTGCTGGGTCGCCAGCTGCGCACCGCCGAGGTTGTCCTGGTCGACGTAGGACGCTCGCAGCGACGGGTCCATCGGCCGACCGCCGATCACGACCGGGACGCCGATGTTGCTCAGGCTGCGCGCCAGATCGTGGCTTCCGTGCTCGGAGACGAACAGGACGCCGTCGGTATGGCCGCCGGCCAGATAGCGGGCGGCGTCGGCAACCTGCGCATCGTCGTGTGCCATGACGATCGTCATCCACCATCCCGATCCCGCGAGTCCTTGACTGACGCCGCGGATGATCGACGCGAAGAACGGATCGCCGAACACGCGATCCTCCGTCTCGGCGGCCACGAGGGTGACGGTGTTCGTGCGGTGGGTCATGAGCGTACGGGCCGCCTGGTTCGGCACGTAGTTGAGCTCTTTGATGGCGCTCTCGACCCTGAGCGCCGTCGCGGCGTCGACCGCGAAGGAGCCGTTCACGACGCGTGAGACCGTTGCGCGCGAGACGCCAGCGGTTGCGGCGACATCTTCGAGCGTCACGCGCCGCGTCGTCTGCCGTGCCACGAATCCACCCCGTTCCAGAGCGGCCGCAAGACCGTTCCCGTCACTTTACCGAGGCCGGTCCGCGCGGGCGTCGACACCCCGGTCACTCGGAGGCTCGGGGTGACTCGGAGGGTGAGTTGTGCTGACGCCGAGCTTCTCGAGGGAACCTGCGGCCAGCACGATGAACTCAGTTGCCGCTAGCTTCCCGCGAGTGATCATGACGGCATCCGCGCGCGCCACCATTGCCATCCTCACCGCAGGAGCAATCGTCTTCTCCACGACCATCCCGGCGGAGGCCGTCCAGGCGGCGCGTGAGGCCGAGCTCCTGGAAGTGCTGGACGAAGCGCTCATCGCATCGGGCGGCGTGCAGTTGACCGGTAAGACGCCTGAGATCGTCCAGGATGGGGTGGTGTTCGACGCCGCTTTCGCGACAGTCAGCGTCGCGGACGACGTCGTCGAGCTCGACCCTGAGGACCGCTGACATGCCTGAAACGATCGGCTATACGGTGGACGTGCCGCTGCCTGCGGTAGCCAGCAATTCGTACATACTCATCCCGCACACGGTGACGGATCTGGATGACTTCACCGAGAACCACTCGGCATATCTGGTGAGTGTCTATGACGAGCCCGAGCGAGCCGCAGCCGTGTGGCGGGAACGGCTGAAACGAAACCCCTACGGGGACGAAGGGTTCGTGTCCCTGGAGCACTATGGGCATGACCTGATCAGCGGCGAATACTGGGATCAGGTCGGAGGAATCTGGGCGAACATGATCGAGGTCGTCGAGCAGTTCCTCGACCGAGGCATCGGCGAGTCGACGTTTCCTGGGCAACCCGCACCCATCGCTCTCCGTCAGCTAGGGAACACGGTGGTTCTGATCGTCGGAACTAAGACTTCGGTCGTCGATCCGCAGACGTTCCTCGCCGGAGTTGTGGACGAAGCCGGACGCTACTCCGCGTGGGTGGCGGAGCACATCGGGCAGAGCACAGCGGCGACTGCCGAAGACATCGCGCGTGCGAGAGTGAAGCTCACGAGGTCGTCTTACGGGCGCCGCTGATCGTGCCCGTGTGCGCAATGGCCCCATTCACTCCCGACGCGCCGGGAACTTGCGGGCGAGCATCTCCCCATGCCTCCCCGTGCGCACGATGCCGGCGACGAGGTCTGGCCATAGTGTGCTTGCTCTTTGATCGCGCCCTCGACCCCGAGGCCGGTCCGCGCGGGCGTCGACACCCCGGTCACTCGCCGAGCGACCCCGTCCTTGTGCGCAAATGACGGGGTGCCTCGTCGATATCACGGGGAGTCGACGAGGAAGGTGGCGCGGGTCAGTCGAGGCGGATCTCTCGCAACTGCCTGCGCGACGTGATGTCGAGCTTGCGGAAGATGTTCCGCAGGTGGGTTTCGATCGTGCGTGGGCTCAAGAACAGCTGCGCTCCGACCTCGGGCGAGGTCGCGCCGGTGGCCACCAGTCGCGCGATGAGGAGCTCCTGAGCCGTCAGCCCATGACCAGGATGCGGATTCCCCGTCCGCGGGTGTCCGCCGGCCGCGGACAGCTCACGTGCGGCGCGCGTCGCGAACGCCCCGAGCCCCATGTCCGACAGCCGCTCATGGGCAGCACGGAGGTGGATGCGCGCCTCCTCCTGGCGCCCCTCGCAGCGCAGCCATTCGCCGTAGACCAAGCGCGCTCGAGCCGCTTCGCTCGCGATCATCGACGTGCCGAGCCGATCGATCGCGGCGACGTAGTGCTCCTCGGCGGCAGGACCGGTGATCGTCAGTGCGCGCGACCGCGCCTCCAGTCCCCGTGCCCACGCCGTCCCGCTGGCGCCTGCCCGTTCGTCGAGACGATCGAGAGCATGCAGGGCGGTCTCCCGGTCGCCCGTTCGCGCGGACGCCTCGATGAGCTCGGGCAGACCGATCGTGCTGAGGGAGAGCTCCGCAGACTCGCACGTCTTTTCCGCAGCCTGCTTGGCGGTCGCGTGGTCGCCGAGTCCGTTGTAGAGCACGGCGCGTGCATAGTGGGCGAACGCCGCCTGCGCGCTGCCCGGGGGATTACGGTCGGTTTCGAGGATGAGGCTGTTGAGCCGTTCCACCGACGTGCGGTCACCACGCCAGGCCGCCAGCATCGCGTCGGCATGGCGGAGGGGAGCCGCGCCCATCGAGGCGGTGATCTCGTCGGCCTCCGACGCGAGCTCACCGGCTTTGCGGAGCTCTCCGCTGATCGCGAGGACGTTGGCACGGAGCGTCAGCGCTCTCGGGAGTCCTGCCAGCGCGCCGGTGCGACGCGAAAGGATCACGTTGCTCTCGGTGATCGTGTGCGCTCGAGCGTCATCGAGGATGCCGACCGCGATTCGCCCCGCCAGCCAGAGCCAAGCCTCGCTCCCGTCGCTCGGTTCGCCGGCTGGACTCATGGCCTCGGTCATCGCGTCGAGCGCGCGGCGGACGGCCGGGACTCCCTGCGCGTAGCCGTCGACGATCGTCACGGCGAGTGCGTTCAGCAGGAGGTCGGGGGGCCGCGGTGTCGATGCCGGTATCGCGGCCAGCGCCGTTCGGGCGAGGGCCTGCACGTCGGGCGAGCCGCCGACGATCGCCGCATCGAGCGCGTCCAGATACGTCTCCCGCGCGAGTGCAGGGTCGACAGGGGCGAACGTCGCGGCGGCATCCCCCAGCATCCGGGGCACCTCCACACCGCGCGTGCGATGGAACGCCAGGTGCGCGTGCAGCAGCCTGATGTGCGCGCGTTGCAGCGAGTCGGGCGAGCCGGCCTCCGCGATCGAGAGCAGGTCGGATGCCGCGTCGAAATGGCCCGCGGTGCGCATCGCCTGGGCAGCCTCCAGAGCGCGCCGGGTGCGGTCGGGGGCGCGCGGTGTCAGTTCCGTCGCCCGCGAGAGGAACGCGGCGGTCGCAGCGTATCCACCGCGAGATCGCGCTCGGTCCGCGGACCGCTCCAGCTCCGCGGCGACATCCTCATCGACGCCGTGGACGGCGTGAGCGCGGTGCCATGCCCGCCGGTCCGGATCGAGCACGGCGTCCGTCGCGTCGGCCAGGGCGGCGTGCACTCGGCGGCGACCCGCCACATCGGCCGACCGATAGACCGCTGAGCGAACGAGCGGATGCCGGAACCGCACCTTCAGATCGATCTCGATCAGGCCGGTCTCCTCTGCCGCGACCGACGCGTCCGCGTCGATCCCGAGCGTTGCCGACGCGCGGCTCAGCAGCGCCGGGTCCCCCGTAGGGTCGGCCGCCGCGGCGAGCAGGAGGAGCTGAGCGGCGTCGGGCAAGCCGCGGGAGCGCCGCACGAATCCCCGCTCGATGCGTTCCGGAACGTCGCCCAGATCCGGGAGCTCGAAGCCGCCGGCGAGGCTCGACGCCGACGCGCTCGCGGGCAGCTCGAGAAGAGCGAGGGGGTTGCCTCTCGCTTCCGCGATGATCCGCTCGCGCACCGCCTCGTCGACGGGAGACAGGAACGCGGTATCCAGGAGTGCGCGCGCCGCCGTGCGATCGAGTCCTGTCAGATGCAGCGCAGGCAGGTCGGAGAAGACGCGTCCGCCGCCGTCCTCATCGCGCAGCCCGATCGCCATGGCGAGCTTCTCGGCATCGATTCGGCGTGCCACGAAGGCGACGACTTCCGCCGACGCCTGGTCCAGCCACTGCGCGTCGTCGATGACGCACAGCAAGGGACCCTGCTCGGCGACGTCGGCGACGAGGTTGAGGGTCGCCAGCGCGACCAGGAATCTGTCCGGCGCGGGGCCGGTCGTGCTCCCCAGTGCAACACCCAGCGCGAGCCGCTGCGGCTTGGGGAGCTCGCCGAGGCGGTCGAGGAAGGGAGCGCACAGCCGATGCAAGCCGGCGAACGCGAACTGCGTTTCCGACTCGACGCCGGTTGACGAAGTGACCCGGAAGCCCGATTCGACGGCCGCATCCTGCAGGTCGTCGAGCAGAGCGGTCTTGCCGATCCCCGCATCGCCGTGCACCACCAGCGCGCCGCTGCGTCCGGCTCGCGCCGCCACCAGCAGCTCTTCGATCCTGCGAAGTTCCCGGTCTCTACCCAGCAGCCGCGACACGGTCGCTCCCGATGGGCGAATGGCAACCCCAGCGTGTTGTCACGACACCATTATCGCGGCCGGGCGAGGGTCGGCGCGATCGTCACCCTCTCGCCGAGATGCTCCACGGGTGCACAGGTTCACGCCTTGACCTCGTGGTGAGGACAGGGATTCGAATGGCGTGATGACGGAGTCCCTCGATGCGCGGCGCGGTGAGCGTGTCGCGTGCACGACCGAAGAAGCTCTGCTGGTCGACGACGTCGTCCTCCTCGCCGCGCCCCGTGCGCGCAGCACGAGAAGCCGGACGGCGCTCTCGGCGACCATCGGCGCCGCCGCCTTCGTCGACCTGGCCCTGCAGCAGCGGGTCGAAGCGCGACCCGGCGTCTTCTCGACCTATCTCGTTGCGCTGGGGGAGCATCCGCCGGAAGATCGGGCGCTGCGGCTCGCGTGGGAGCGCGTCGCCGCGCATCCGACCAACGCCCGCGTGGCTCTTCTCCAGGTCGGTGAAGTGCTGTTCGGACCCGTACGGGCTCGCCTCGAAGACGCCGGCCATCTTCAGGTCAGATCGCGGCTGGCAGCCGGCATCCGTCGCCACACCGTGTTGCCGGTGGGCGACCGGCATCACGATCTCCTCGAGCGGATACGTGGCACATCCGCCGGAGCACGGCCCGATGACAGTCGAGCGGCTCTTCTGATCGACATCCTCGCCGCCGGTGGGAGATCGGTCTGGCCGCAGTCGCTCGGAGTGCCGCGTCAGCGAGGGAGCGCACGGAACGATGACGACATCAGGACGCGCGAAACAGTCACAGCGATCGCGAGAACCCTCGCGGGGATGACCGCCTGAGCGGGGCTTGACCGTGTGCCGACAACACGTCGTCTACTCGTTCGACAGGGACGCGCCGGATCGACTCCCGGGCGTCGGACCACCGTCGCCCGCACAGGGCGGACCGGAAAGGAGCCTCTCATGGCTGTCGTCCACCATCGCTTCGTCGACATCGACGGTCTCACCGTCTTCTACCGAGAAGCGGGAGACCCGAACGCACCGGCACTCGTGCTCCTGCACGGGTATCCGACGAGTTCCCACATGTTCCGTCACCTGATCCCGCGCCTGGCGGACAGATTCCGCGTCATCGCTCCCGACCACATCGGCTTCGGGCTCTCTTCAGCGCCCTCGGTGGACTCGTTCCCGTACACCTTCGACGCCCTCACCGGAGTGACGCGGGCCCTGCTGGAGCGCTTGGGGGTCACGACGTACTCGATCTACGTGCAGGACTACGGCGCGCCCATCGGCTGGCGGCTTGCGCTGGCGGATCCGGACGCGATCGTCGGTGTGATCTCGCAGAACGGAAACGCCTACGAAGAGGGCTTCGTGCCCGACTTCTGGGCGCCGATCTGGGCGTACTCGGCGGACGCGAACCCCGCAACGGAGTCGGCTCTGCTCCCCGCGCTCGACCGCGCCGCCGTCGAGTGGCAGTACACCCATGGCGTCTCTGACGTCTCCCTGATCGATCCGGATGCATGGGAGCACGACCTCGCGCTGCTGTCGCGCCCGGGGGTGCCCGCCGCGCAGCTCTCTCTGTTCGCCGACTACGCCACCAATCGCGACCTGTATCCGAAGGTCCATGAGTGGCTGAGCCGGTCGAAGGTGCCGGTCCTCGCCGTCTGGGGACGCAACGACGAGATCTTCGCCGCCGCGGGAGCTCAGGCGTTCACGACGCACAGTCCCGATGCCGAGATCGTGCTCCTCGACGGCGGACACTTCCTTCTCGAATCGCACCTCGACGATGTGACCGAGGAGATCCTCGCATGGGCCGATCGCCACGACCTGTGATGTCGACGTCCGCCGAGCCGCGGTGGCTTGACCCTGTGCCAGGCACAGGGTCTTGACTCTCCCGTACGACAGACAGGAGAACTGATGAGCGTCGAACTCATGCACCCGGATGGGATGCTCCGGCAGAACGACTACGCGCCCGTCGCCGTCGGCACGGGATCTCGGATTGTCCTGCTGGCGGGACAGGCCGGTGTCGCTCCGGACTTCACACCGGCCGCGACGGATCTGGCAGGTCAGATGTACGAGGCGCTCCGGAACGTCATCATCGGGGTCAGGGGAGCGGGCGGCGACGTCACGGATCTCGCGCGTCTGACGATCTACGTCGTCGATCTGGTGCCCGAGATGTGGGAGGACATGCTGGTCGGCATCGAGCGGTCGCAGCGGATCGACGGTCTGCCGTCGCCCACGCCGCCGCTCACGGTCATCGGTGTGCAAGCGCTCTTCACCCCCGACTTCTTCGTCGAGATCGAAGCGACGGCCATCTTGGACTGAGCGGCCGAGTCCGCGTCGCAGCTCTCGCACCTATAGCTTCTCCGAGAGCTGTGCACCAGTCCTCGTCCTGGGGGAGCGAAGTCCGTAGCGTTGAGGGATGGCGCGCGACGACTTCCGGCCCGAGGATCTGTACACCGGCCCCATCGACCTTCCGCTCATGGACTCGATCGACGACGGGGACACGGATTCCGAGAAGAGCGAGATCAGCTACGACGAGCAGCGATACCCGGCTCGACCGAGGCGCCTGCGTCCGCGCGACCACATCCGCGGGAGCAGCGTCCGGCGCATCAGGACCGACCCGCGCACCGCGAACGGCTCGAACCCCGCGTACGTCGAATGGCTCGTGCGGCAGTCGATGCTGAGGGATGCCGATGTGCTCGCCCGACAGCTGTCGGGACAACCGGCCATGTGGCGCAACCCGTACGCACGTCCGGATGCACGGCGGGCGATCGAGACGAGCGACGTCTGGTTCACGGCGTACCCGATCTCGCTCATCACGCGTCCCGGCCAGTCCTTCCTGGCGGCGCTCGGCGACGACGCGCTGTGGTCGGCGTTCGAACGGGTCGGTATCACGGCGATCCACACGGGACCGGTCAAGAGAGCGGGCGGTATCGCGGGATGGCTCGAGACGCCGAGCGTCGACGGCCACTTCGACCGGATCAGCACGTCGATCGACCCCGCGTTCGGGACCGAAGACGAGTTCCGTGCGCTGTGCGACGTCGCCGAGAGCCACGGCGGCAGCGTCATCGACGACATCGTGCCGGGGCACACGGGCAAGGGAGCCGACTTCCGCCTCGCCGAGATGGGGTTCAAGGACTATCCCGGGATCTACCACATGATCGAGATCCCGCGTGAGGACTGGGCTCTCCTTCCCGACGTGCCCGACGGTGTCGACAGCATCAACCTCGACCCGGCCACGGAACAGGAGCTCGCGGAGCGCGGCTACATCATCGGCGCCCTGCAGCGCGTCATCTTCTACACGCCGGGCGTCAAGGAGACCAACTGGAGCGCGACGGCTCCCGCCATCGGGCCGGACGGCGTCACGCGCCGGTGGGTCTACCTCCACTACTTCAAGCAGGGCCAGCCTTCGATCAACTGGCTCGACCCGACCTTCGCCGGCATGCGCCTCGTCATCGGCGACGCGCTCCACTCGCTCGGCGAACTCGGCACGAGCGCCCTGCGCCTCGATGCGAACGGGTTCCTCGGCGTGGAGAAGAGCGCGGAAGGCCTGCCGGCGTGGTCGGAGGGGCACCCGCTCTCGCACGCCGCGAACCACATCATCGCAGGAATGGTGCGCAAGGTCGGCGGCTTCACCTTCCAGGAGCTCAATCTCACGATCGAGGACATCCGCGACACGGGGGCCGTCGGCGCAGATCTCTCGTACGACTTCATCGGGCGTCCGGGCTATCACCACGCCCTCGCGACGGGCCAGACCGAGTTCTTGCGCCTCGCGCTCACGACGTCGCTCGAACTCGGCGTCCAGCCGGTTCAGCTCGTCCACGGCTTGCAGAATCACGACGAGCTCACCTACGAGCTCGTGCACTGGGCGACCCGTCACGAAGACGATCGCTTCCGCTTCCGCGGGCGCGAGATCACGGGCGGCCAGCTCGCGGAAGAAGTGCGGGCCGACCTCACGGAGCGCCTCACGGGCACAGCGGATTTCAACCGCGTCTTCACCCAGAACGGCATCGCCTGCACGACGACCTCGCTCATCGCGGCGACACGGGGCGCAGAGCGACTCGATGACATCACGGATGCCGACGTGCCGGCCATCCGCGATGCGCACCTGTTGCTCTGTGCGTACACCGCGTGGCAGCCGGGCGTCTTCGCGCTCTCCGGGTGGGATCTGACCGGCATGCTGACGCTTCCGTCGAGCGAGGTCGCCGACCTGCTCTCGGCCGGCGACACCCGGTGGATCGAGCGCGGCGCGCACGACCTCCTCGACGTCGACCCGAAGGCGACGCGGTCCGCCGCGGGGATGCCACGAGGTCGCGCGCTCTACGGTCCGCTGCCCGCGCAGCTCGACGACCCGTCGTCGTTCGCATCGGGCCTGGCCGGCATCCTCGATATCCGCCGGGCGTACGACATCGCGACGGCCACGCAGATCGACATCCCCGAAGTCGCGCACCCCGCGATGCTCGTGCTCGTCCACCGCCTCGACCACGGCGACGCCACCGCCGACGCGCGCATGCAGGTGACGGTGCTGAACTTCTCCGCCGAGCCGATCGAGGGCACGGTCCGGTCGGAGCAGCTCATTCCGCACAGCGCCGTGGTGGATGCCGGTTCGGGCGACACCGTCGGGCGCGTCGACGACCTGCAGAGCTTCTCTGTCTCGCTCCCCGCCTACGGCGGACTGTTCCTCCTGCTCGAGCCGGAGGAGGAGGTCGCCGAGTGAGTCAGGCGAGGGCCGCGTCGATGCCCGCGAGCGGCACGGCGAGCCAGTCGGGGCGGTTTCGCGCTTCGTAGATCGACTCGTAGACCGCCTTGTCGAGGACGAACGCCTTCAGGATGACGGGGTCGAGTTCGATGGAGCCTGCCGCGCTCGTGTACGCATCCAGGAATGCCGCCTTGCACGATTCTGCCCACTTCGCGGAATCGGAGCCGCCACCTACCGCTGCCGCGTAGTCGAACGAGCGCAGCATGCCGGCGATGTCACGCGGTGGCAGGTCGGGGATCGCGCGCTCCTCCATCGGACGCAGGGGCTCTCCCTCGAAGTCGACGATGCGCCAGCCTCCGTGGGGCACGGCGAGCACCTGGCCGAGATGAAGGTCGCCGTGGATCCTCTGCAGCCGCGGCCAGGGACGCTCGAGAGCCTCGCGGTAGAGGGCTTCGCTCGCGTCGAGGCGGTCGGCGACAGCCGGCACTTCCGCGGCCGCGATCGCGAGCCGACGTCGCCAGGCGACCGCGGTCGACGCGACATCCTCGGGTCGGGGTTCGGCCGTTCCGAGCGTTGCACCGAGGGCCGCGTGAACCCCCGCGACGGCTGTCCCGAGGTCGCGCGCCGCCGGGGTGAAGTCCTCACCGTCGCGCGCCGCGTCGAGGGCGATGCTCCATCCGTCACGCACGCCGGGAAGGAACTCCTGCGCGAAGGCGAGGGTTCCCCGCGCCGTGCCCGACTCGCGCCCGACGTCCGGCCACTCGGCGTCGAGACTGCCGAGGAACCGCGGAACGAAGGGCGACCCCGCCTCGCTCAGCGCTCGCTGCACCGTGACATCGGGATTCTCGCCGTGGTGCAGCGTGCGAAAGAGCTTGAGGATGATCGTCGGCTGTCCGTCTTCGTCGAACACGATCGACGTGTTGGACTGCTCTCCCGTGAGCACGCGCGTCCCCGTCACCCTGCTGACATCGAGGCCCATCTCGGCGAGCATCCCGATGGCGAAGTCCGCGTGTCGCGTCGCGTCGACGAGGAAGCCGTCGGCATCGCGGTCGACGACCTCGTCTTCCTCTGCGGGCGTGGCGACACGCGTCAGCGGCACGTTGTAGAGCATCGGCGGCGACCCCGCGTCATCCATGAACAAGTAGCGCGTCGCGGCCGGAGCGGGCTGGGAATCGAGGACGCGGAACTTCGGCTCATGGCTCTTGCCGGCGTACCACCGCTGGCGCGCCACCCAGGCACTGGGATCATTCGTGAACTGCTGCACGCTCCACTATCACCCGATCCGGGCGGACGATGAAAGGGGCTGGACGCGGGCCGCGCGCGGGGCGTAAGGGTGATCAGGAGACCGAGGTCCGGGTGGCTCCCGCGCGGAGAACACCGTCGTGCAGTTCGAGCACGCGGTCGGCGCGGAGCACGATCGACGGGTCGTGTGTCGACAGGAGGACGGCCGCCCCGTCGTCGTGTGCGATCGAGACGATGAGGTCGATCATCGCCGCCGCCGTGTGCGAATCGAGCTGGCCCGTGGGTTCGTCCGCCAGCACGATGCGGGGCGAGCCGGCCAGCGCGCGGGCGATGCCGACACGCTGCTGCTGGCCGCCCGACAGCTCGGCGGGCCGCTGTGCGGCGTGATCGGCGAGACCCACCCTCGCGAGCAACCGCGACACCCGTGCCGTCCGCTCCGCAGGATCGGTGCCGCGGATCCGCAGGGGGAGCTCCACATTCTCTTCGGCCGAAAGCGCGCCGATGAGCCCGAACGACTGGAAGACGTAGCCGATGTCGTCTCTGCGCACGGCGTCGACATCCCGCTCCGGTGCGTCGGTGAGAACGACCTCCCCGACGCGGACGCGGCCCGTCGTCGGAGGCTGGATTCCGCCGAGGACGTGCAGCAGAGTCGTCTTCCCCGCTCCGGACGGACCGACGAGCACGACGAACTCGCCGGCGTGCAGTTCGAGCGAGGCATCGGAGAGTGCGGAGACGTCGCCGGCGGGTGTGCGGTGCACGACCGACAGATCGGATGCCTCGAGCACGGGCACGCTCATGCGCTCTCCTCCTCGTGCGAGCCTTCGCGCCGGCTCCGTCGGGTCTCTCCGCGCGTGGGCGGCGGAGCGGTCGGCGGATTCGGCCGGTCGTCGCCCGGCCAGACCCCGACGTGGTCGGGATTGAGCGTGAGCCGCACGCGCTCCCGCAGAGACAACTCGTGCAGGTACTCGGTCGGAAGCTGCAGGCGGCCGACCTTGTCGAGCACGACGAACTCCTCGGCCATGTCGTGCTCGTGACCGTCGTCATCGGTGTGCGTCCACCGCAGTACCTCGGTCGACGTCCGCCCGTCGCGGATCTGCACCGTGCGCTGCACGTGCTCCGACACGGCGGGGTCGTGTGTCACGATCAGGGCCGTCGTGCCGAGCTCGCGATTGACGGCCTCGAAGGTCGTCAGCACCTCCGCCGACGAATGTTCGTCGAGATCGCCGGTCGGCTCGTCGGCCAGCAGCACTCGCGGGTCGTTCGCGAGTGCCACGGCGATCGCGACCCGCTGCTGCTGTCCGCCGGACAGCTCCGGAGGGCGACGGTCGGCGACATCGGCGACGCCCGCGAGATCGAGCAGCTCCATCGCGCGTCCGGGATTCCTCCGGTCGCCGCCGATCGCCCGCGCGAGCTGGACGTTCTCGCGGGCCGACAGATAGGGCAGGAGGTTACGGGCGGTCTGCTGCCAGACGAAACCCACCACTTTGCGCCGGTAGGTCACGCGATCGCGGGCGGACAGCGCCGGCAGGTCGCGCCCCGCGACACGCGCCGAACCCGCGGTCGGCTTGTCGAGTGCCGACAGGATCGTCAGCAGCGTCGACTTGCCGGACCCCGATGCGCCCACGAGTGCAACGAGCTCGCCGGCGTCGACCACGAGATCGAGGCCCTGCAGCGCCTGCACCTCTATGTCGGCGACAGCGAAGATCCGCACGAGGCCTTCGCACACGATGTCGGGTTCGGTCATCAGTCCTCCTCTGTTCGGAGCACGGTCGCCATCGACGTCGTCCGGGCGCCCGCGACCCCGCCGAAGACGGCGAGGGCGAGCGCTGCGACCACGACGGCGATGAGGGTGCCGCTCAAGACGGGATCCAGTGCGATGCCGGGTTGGCCGCCGCCGCCCGTGAAGGGCCTGAGGTCGATCGACGTCACGACGAGCAACGGAAGCACAGCGCCCAGCGCGACCCCACCCACGAGCGCGGTCACGCCGAGCGGCACGAACTCCCACGCGACGACACCGCGCGTCCTGCGGCGCTCGAGCCCCATGCTGCGCAACAGCGCGATGACGCGGGAGCGGGCGTCGCGCGACACCCCCGCCACCAGCAGCAGAGCGATGACCGAGAGCGCGACGGCGATCCCGAGCGCCGCGAGCAGGACGAAGCGCAGCGCCGACACGGCGGGGGATGCCTGGATCTCGGCCGTCGATTCGCCGAGGATGCGGACCGTATGAGCGGAGCCGACGATGCCGCCGAGCTCGTCGGCGAGAGCCGCGGCATCCGTCCCGGGAGCGATGTCGACCATGACCGTGCGAGGAAAGAAGCCTCGACCGGTCAGCGTCTCGTAATCGACGCGATCGACGAGGACGAATGTGTCGGCGCCGGTCATGCCGAGGACGCGGTCCAGCGTGCCCACGACATCCACGGGGGTGTCGGCGATCGACGTCTGCGCGCCGCCCAGATCCGCGGCGAGTGCGGTCGACTCGACGACCTGCGGCGGCACGGAGCCCGGTGAGACGAGTCCTTCGGGAAGACCGCCGACCATGCCGCGTTGCACGACCGCGAGCCGTTCGACGTCGGTCACGGTCACCTGGACGCTCTCGCGACCGTCCGGCCCGGCGACCGGGACGTAGTCACCGCGCAGCACGCCGACCGCTTCGTCCACGCCGTCGACCTCGCGCATGGCCTCGATCATCGCATCGTCGAAGTAAGGACCGGCGAGTCGGATGTCGCTGCCCACGTCGCGCTGCGCCGCGACGACCGCCCCGCGATCGACGGTCGCGAGGACGAGCGACGAGAACACGGCGATCGCGACGGCCACGAGCATCGCGAGGACGGCCGTCGTGCCTGCTGCGGAGTCGCGGAGGTTGCGTGCCGAGCCGACGAGACCGACGACTCCACGACCTCGTCGTGAGATCCGCAGCGCCGCCGCGAGGGGGATGGGGTGCAGGCGTACGACGATGAGGGCGACGGCGACAGTGGCCAGCAGCGGCGCCGCGACGACGAGTGGGTCGATGCCGTCGGTCGCGGGGCCGATTCCACGGAGTAGGAGCTGAGCGACCGAGACGGCTGCGAGCAGGAGGACGACGGCTTCGGCGATCCGAGTCGCCCTGCCGCGGACGGGGGTGTCGAGGTCGGTGCGGCCTCGCTCGAGCAGCGACGGCCGGAGAGCGAGCGCGAGGGCGGCGCCCGGCACCACTCCCACCGCGACGGCGAGGATCGTCGACACCGGACCGGCATCGTGGGGTGTGACGACGAGCCCGACCACCGCCGCGATTGTCGCGACGGGGACGCCCAGGATGAGGCCCTCGGCGAGGAGCAGCCCGCGAAGCCGGACCAGCGGAGCGCCGCGGGCCGACATCAGCGAGAGGTCCGCCCGGCGGCGACGGATGATGAGTGCTGCGGCGAGCACGACGAGTGCGACGCTCACGGCGAGCGGGCCGACCGAGGCGACGGCGAGGATGGCGCTCGCCGAGTTCGCCCGGGAGAGGGCCGTCGACAGCACGTCGACGATCTCGCTCTCGAATCGCACGCGGAGCTGACCCGTCTCATCCACGGGGACGCTCGACGATGTCGCGGCCCGCAGCGCCGACAGGAGGGCGGTCGGCTCCTGGCCCAGGGCGGCGGCGCCGTCCACGGGGTACCAGGCGTCCAGGTACGACTGCGCGAGTGGACCGAGCTGAGCCCACGTGGCGGGATGCACCCACGCCGCGGCCGTCGCGGTCGGTCGTTGATTGCCGTCGTCGAAGACGGTCGCCGTGAGCGCCGTGGGCAGATGCCTCCATCGATCGGCCTCGGCGTCCACAGCCTCGACGGTGCCGACCAGGACGACCTCGGTCGTTGCATCCGGCAGGCTGCGCGTCTGTCCGATCGGCCAGAGCATCGCCTGGGCGGCATCCTCGCTGAGGACGATCTCCGCGGGGCCCTCCCCGCTCCACGGCGCGGGCCAGTCACCGTCCACGAGGTCGAGTGCCGACATCGCTGTCGGCTCGGCCAGCAGCTGTACGACGGAGATCGGGGCTTGCGGATCGAGGGAGACGGGATCGACGGTGAGGGTCTCGCTGTAGGCGGCGAACTCCGCCTCGCCCACGAGCGGGGCCAGTGCGGAGTCGAGCGAGTCACGATTGTCGGCCAAGAGCTGACCCACCGATCCGAACACCTCGTCTGCGCCGTCGTCCCACCCCGCCGACACCGCGGCGTCGCGTGGCGCGCCGAGCTGCGGCATCCCGATGAGCCGTGTCGACAGATCGCGGGCGATCGTGGGCATGTCGGAGACCTGGTGCGCGACCTCGGCGCGCACGACCCCCACGAGAGCGCGCGGCGCTGCGGCGACCACGAAGGCCGCGAACGCGATGAGCGCGACGATGACGAGCGCGGCGCTGCGCGGAGTCGCGAAGCGGCGCCGCGTGAGTGCCGAGAGGCCGGGCGATCGGGTCACTCGTCCTCCCTCATGAGCGGCGCGAGGCGGCGGGGCGCGCGGACCGTCGAGACGATCAGGGCGAAGACCGCGACGACGACGAGGATCGAGAGGACGAGGGGAAGGGGATCGGCCCGAAGTGCGATGGGGTACGCGTCGGGCACGCTTCCGTAGACCGCCCGCGTCAACGGCGCGACGACGAGCCACGCCGTCGCGAAGCCCGCCGCAACCCCGCCGAGTGCGCCCATCGCAACGGCGAGCAGGTCTTCCTGCGCGCGTACGCGGGACGCTCGACGACGACCGAGCCCCAGCACCGCGAGCAGAGCGAGTTCCCGCGAATCGGCGCGGTCGCGCGTCCGCCGAAGCGTCAGGACGACGATCGCGAGCACGATGGCGCCGGCGGCGGCAAGGACGAAGGCCCATGCCGTGCTCGCCGCGCTCTCGGCGGAACGGGGATCGGCGACGATGGTCGCCGTCTGGGGGAACGCCGTCCGGACGGCTTCCGCGACGGTCGCGGGGTCGTCCGTCGCGAGCCACGCCTGTGTCGGGACGATCTCGACGGGACTCGCGAGCGAGAGCGTCCCGAGGTCGACGAGCATCCCTTCACCGCTCGCCGAGGCCGGGAGAATCGGGACGACGTCGGCGATCTCGAAGTCCGCCTGGAACGCGGGCTTGACGAGTTCGAGCGAGATGGTGTCGCCGACCTCGAGGCCGAGCGACGACGCCAGAGCGGCCGTCATGACGGCGGGAACGACGCCCGCCACGCCGCGGGCGACCGCGCGAGTGAAGGGCTGACCGTCGCTCGCCTCGGGGGTGAACAGGAGTCCGGAGTCGGTGACCTCGACCGCGCCCGCTGTTCCGGCAGCGGGACGGAATCCCGACAGGTCGACGTTTTCACCACCACTCGTCAGCGCCGTGATCTCGCCGGCTCCCGCTGGCGAGAGGCCCCCGGAATGGGAGGCGACACCCACCCCGACGAGCGACCAGTCCGCCCCTTCGGGAAGAGCCAGCGTGATCGTCTCCTCCGCGCGGATCTCGGTCGTCCCCGACGCTGCTCCGTCGGCATCGACGACTGCGATGTCGGCGTTCGTGAAGGGGAGCGTCTCGATCGATCCCTCGCTCGACGCGATCGTGACGCGGCCCTCGAGAGCAGGCGGTCCCGGCGAGGAGACCTCACCGCCGCCGATGTCGACGGGCTCGCCCGGAACGGCGACGAGCGTGAGCGTCAGCGAGTCTCCCTCCAGCGGCACACCCGACCCGGCGAATCCGAGCGTGTCGGCCATCCCGTCGCTGTCGATCTCGCCGCCGGCGTCGAGCATGACGTCCGCGAGGCGCGGCGCCTCCACCGCGAGCACCTGGATGCGTTCATCGGCTCCTCGCGCGCTGAGGGATCGAACGAGCATCGCCGCATCGGGCGAGCCGGCGGCTGCGACGTCCGCGGCCGCGATGTCTTCCGCAATGGTCGTGACCCGCACGTCCGCGCCGACGCGCAGCGACTCCGGGGCTGTGCCCAGCGCCGTGAGGCTCGCGTGGTAGCTGCCGGCCAGCGTCGTCGTCCCGATCGCGAAGGCGACGACCGTGATCGACAGCGCGTGACGAGCGGGCCGCCGCGACGCCAGTCGCAGTGACGTGACGGGCGAGATTCCGCTGGTCCCGGCGAAAGCCGCCGCCGCCGCACGGCCGAGGGGTGTCGCGATCCCCACCGCCACGAGCGCCGCGAGGCCGAGGGCGAGGGCGGGTGCGACGGCGACGAGCGGATCGAGGATGGCCGTGCCGTCGGCCCGGTCGACGAGAGGGCTGCCCGCCTGGATGAACCGCCAGATCGCCAGCGCCGTGACGAGGGCGGCCAGCACGACGACGCCGACGTCTGCGACGGCGCGGGCGCGCGAGGCGGCGCCGTCCGTGCCGCGCACTGTCGCGATCGCCGAGACGGTTCCCGCCACGAGCGGGATGGCCACGACGACGCCGATCGCTGTCGGCACACCGACGGAAGCGCCACCCGCGACGGCCGAGCCCACGGCGACGACGAGGGTTCCGGCGGCGGCTCCGACGACCGACACGGCTGCCGTCTCGAAAGCCGCGAGACCCGCGACGTCACGACGGCGAGCTCCACGCGCCCGCAGGAGCCGAGTGTCCGACTCGCGAGTGCGCACCGGCTCGCAGGCGACGGCGCTCATCACGACGGCCGTGAGGATGCCGAGGAGTCCGACCGCCACAGCCGTCGGGCCTCGCCGCGCGTCGATCCCCGCGTGGAGGCCCGCGAGGGTGTCGCGCAGCCCCCCGGACTCCGGAGGACGCCTGCCCACCGTCTCCTCCACGACATCGCGCAGGAGGTCGAGTTCGCCGTCGAGCGCGAGCAGCTGACCGCCCGTCACCGCCGCTGGGTCGGGTGCGAGGACGATGTCTCCGCCTGCGACACCGACCACGAGCGCACCGCCGAGGCCCCGGTCGGCGATCGCGGATTCGACCGTCGCGGCGACACCGACGGCGGACTCGGGGGAGTCGAGGCCGAGGACGATCCGCGAACCGTCGCCCGTGGCGTCGGCCAGGCCGCGGCGGGCCTCACCCGTCTCGATCGCGCCGATCACCGCGATCATCCCCGCGATGAGAAGAGCGGAGACGGCCGCGACGAGGGCCACCGTGACGAGCGGCGCTGCGGCAGCGCGTGCTCGCGCGAGAGCGAAGCGGGGTCCTCCGATCACGCAGCGATCCTCTTCACCATGGCACCCTAACCCGCGAGGTTGACTGTGGTGCAGGAACAGGGTTCACGATGGATGCATGACCACTGGGTCCGCCTCCACCATCCAACGCATCGAGAATGCCGCGATCGCGGTGGCGATCCTCTTGATGGTGATCGCGTCGGCGCAGCCCTGGTGGGTGCTGCTGGCGGCCTTCCTCCTGTTCGATCTGTCCGCTCTCGGCTACCTCGGCGGGCCCCGGCTCGGCGCCATCCTCTACAACGCGGTCCACAACTACACGTCGCCCGCGGTCCTGGTGGCCGCCTACGGAGCGATGCTCCTTGCGGGACACCACGTCGTGTGGCTCGCGCTCGTCGCCGCGTGCTGGGCGTTCCACGTCGCCGTCGACCGGGCGCTCGGCTACGGCCTCAAGTTCGACGAGTTCACGCACACCCACCTGGGCCGGATCGGACGCCGCACTCCCCCCGCACCCACATCCTCGTCCTGACGCTCACTTGTCTCGAATGGTGGGGTGGAAGGGGGTGGAGGCCGCCCTTTGGGACAAGTGAACGGGGGCGTCGGGGCGAGAGTCATCAGCGGGTGCGTCCTCGTCCTGACGCTCACTTGTCTCGAATGGTGGGGTGGAAGGGGGTGGAGGCCGCCCTTTGGGACAAGTGAACGGGGGAGGATGGCGCGCGGCGTCGCTACGCTCGAGGCGTGCGCGCCGATCGGCGGGGCGCCCTCGTGTCGGGAAGGTGCATGACCACGTCGTCCGATCAGCCTGACGGTCTCGCGGGCCTCGCGGAGCTCCTTCGTCAGGAGCCCGCCGCCGACGCTCCGCCGTCGAGCGAGCGCGACCCGGATGCGCCGCGGCGACGTCGACGGCGGCGCACAGGGCTCATCGTCGCTGCGATCGTCCTCGTCATCCTGATCGCGGTTCCCGCGGGCTACGTCGTGTGGGCCCTCACCGCATCCGTGGCATCCCCGATCGAGACGTCGCAAGCGCCGCGCGTGCCTCCCGGTGAGGCCGTCGCGCTCCGACTCCCCTCCGAGGGCGCGTCGGCGATCAGCGTCGCGGGCGCGGATGCGTATCTCGGTCCGGATGCCGCGGGGCTCCTGGCCTCCAGCGGAGGAGAGGAAGCGCGCCCCATCGCGAGCATCAGCAAGCTCATCACGGCCCTCGTCGTTCTCGACGCCAAGCCGCTCGCGGGCGTCGAGGACCCCGGCCCGACGATCACCTTCAGCGAGGCGGACCACGACCTCTACGACGCCTACTACGTGCAGGGGGCGACGATCGCCGCGATGCCCGCCGGCAGTTCGATGTCCCTGCACGACGCGCTCGCGACGATGCTCATCCCCTCCGCGAGCAACTACGCCGAGGCGATGTCGACGTGGGCGTTCGGCTCGCAGTGGGCCTTCCTCGACGCGACGAGACGATGGCTCGACTCCCACGGCCTGACCGGAACGACGATCGTCGAGCCCACCGGCATCAGTCCGCGCAACACGAGCACGCCGAGCGACCTCCTCGCGATCGCGAAGCTCGCGGCGGCCAACCCCGTCATCGCGGAGATCGTCGCGACCCGGTCGCTCTGGCTCCCCGGTCCCGGGCCGATGGCGAACACGAACACGCTGCTGGGCGTCGACGGCGTCACGGGGCTCAAGACCGGCAATCTCGGCGAAGGAAGTCACAACCTCGTCTACACCGCGACGTTCGACGTCGGCGCTGCCGGACCTCTCAGCGTGACAGGCGTCGTCCTCGGAGGGTTCTCGCGCGACACCGTCAACACCTCCGTCGTCGCGCTGCTCGACAGCATCCGGTCCGGATTCCACGACATCCCGGTCGCGACCGCCGGCCGCGACGTGGGGGAGTACTCGACGCCGTGGGGGTCGACGGCGCAGATCGTCATGGCGGAGGACGCGTCGATCTTCACGTGGTCCGACACGCCGATCGTCGTCACGATGCAGACGACGACACCGGCGACCTACCGGGATGGCGAGGTCGTGGGGAGCGTCACGTGGACGGCGGGACCCCAGACCGTCACGGTGCCGCTCGAGATCGAGGGCAGCATCGTCGAGCCCGAACCGTGGTGGCGCCTGACGAATCCGGGCGAATTGGGGTGAGCTCGGCGCTACTCCTGCCGAGTAACCGGCTTCTCGCCGAGGCACCCCGTTGTTGCGCGCAGATAACGGGGTGTGTCGGCGGGAACCCGGTGTGTCGACGAGGGAGGTCTTTCGTGATACGTCAGATCCTTCCTTGACCACGCTTGGTTGTTACCGATAACGTCGCGGTGACGGGTCACATTGCAGTGCCCGTCTCATCCCGCGGTAACCCCACGCAACCAACCCAATGGAGGGTAGGAATACACATGGCCGGGAAAAGAACACCGAGTGCACGTCGTGTACGGATCGTCCAAGCGAGCGCAGTTGCGCTCGCTTTTCTGTTGGGCATGGGGGTGAGCCAGGCCGCCCCGCTCGCACCGGCATCCGCCGTCCCTGATCCCGCCTGGATGCAGGTGCCGCCCGCAGAGGCGGGGACGACCCCCTTGGCCAAGGTGCCGCTGGCGGACGTCGACATGTCCCAGACCTACGTCAACCCGATCGATCTGCCCGGCATGGCCGTGCGCAACATCGTCGGCACGATGCCGGCGACCGATGCCAACGTCGCCAACGCGTCGCAGATCCCCAACAGCCTCAACCTCGACACGTGGACAGCTGCGTCGGGACGCCAGCTCGCCAGCCGCTCGAGCGTCGGCTTCACGAGGATCTCGGAGAACTCGGCTCGTACGGGCGCGGACTGGTCGGCGCTGAATGTCGACGGGACGATCTACCTCTACGCCTCGGGCGCGATGCAGAACGCGCCGAACAACAACCGGACGATCTGGTCGACGACCGACTACCTCACGTGGACGCCCCATGAGATGAACCTGGGCCTCGTCGCACCGACGGTCGTCCAGATCGGGGACAAGTTCTACATGGCCGGGAACAACACGCCGGTGTACCAGGCGGACTCCCCGGTCGGGCCGTGGACGAGCATGGGCAACTTCCTGCGCACGGGTGGCCAGACTCTGAGCGTCGGTGACGTGCAGTTCTTCCTCGACACGGACGGCCGGCTCTACCTCACGTACAACATCGGCTCGCCCATCATGGGAGTCGAGTTGGATCCGGAGAACCCGCGTCAGCTCATCTCCGAGCCCGTCGTGATGTGGACGTTCGACCCCATGAAGGAATGGCAGCACATCGGCGACAACAAGGCGACATTCACGCACGGATACGTGGAGGGGTCGCAGCTGTTCAAGCTGGGCGACACCTATTACCTCTCCGTCGCCTCCGGCGGTACGGAGTTCACGACCTACGCGACGGGCGTCATGACCTCGGATCAGCCGCTGTCGGGGTTCCGGGAGACCCAGCAGAATCCGATCGGCTACGGCGACAACCATCCCAGTGCGCTGTATCCCAATGCCGGCCATGGAAGCTTCGTCGTCGACGACTCGGGAAACCTGGTCTTCTTCTACACGTACGTCATCGGCTACGAGGAGTTCTTCGAACGTCGTCTCGGAATGGACGTGTGCCACGTGGCATCCGACGGAGCGATCGACTGCGAACTCTCCAACACGCCGCAGCTCGCGCCGGGCACGGAGATCGAAGGCACCGACGACGTGGGGCTCTACAACGTCACGACGAACAGCCAGCTGTACTGGTCGAGCAGTTACGCACCAGGACGCAGCCCTTACTACGGGAGCGACCGCATGCTCTCGACGTGGTGGGAGCCGACGGATGAGGACACCGCGCCCACCTACATCAGGGGCTTCGGCACGGTGTTCGACATCTCGGCCGCGCAGATCCAGTGGAAGGAGCTGGGGCGGACCTTCACGAAGGACAACACGGTCCAGTACACCCTGGAGTACAAGGACATCGCGACGAACACGTGGCTGCCGCTCGTCGACAGGAGCGCCAGCACGACCGCGCGGACGGCGGAGTACGTCACCTTCGAGAAGGTCCGGACGCACGCCGTGCGCCTGAAGATCCTCGGCACGACGGAGGATGTGAAGGTCGGCGTGCACGAGCTCAACGTCTTCGGCGAGAACTACAACCTCGTGAAGTCGAAGGGCATGATCATCGATGCCTCCCTCGACGTCTCGGCCTCGACCTCGAGCCGATGCGCTGCCGGCAAGGTCATGCTGCTCGTGAGCGCGACGAACGATTCGGATGCCGCGGCGACGATGGAGGTCACGAGCTCCTTCGGCACGAAGGCGTTCGCGTCCGTCGCGCCCGGCGCTTCGGTGACCCACGGGTTCTCGACCCGCCAAGCCGCGATCGAACCGGGAACGGTGACGGTGGATGCCACGGCCACCGTCTCGGGCGCGGAGGTGTCGGACCAGGCCCTGGCCACGTACGAAGCCCGCACCTGCGGCTGATCCCGCATCTCGGGGTGGGGGCGGCGTTCGATCGCCCTCACCCCGATCCGTCTCACACCCGTCGACTGACCGGGTTCTCGCCGAGCAACCCCGATATTGCGCGCAGATAAAGGGGTGGGTGGGCGACAACCCGGTTAGTCGACGGAGTAGGGCGCGCCGATCGACCCGCGATCCATGATGCGCATGGGGATGAGTACGTCATCGGTCGGCTGACGCGCGGCCGTCAGGATCTCGATGGCGGTCGCGCCCATGGCCTCGTGCGGGATCGCGATCGTCGTGAGCCCCGGGTGGAGTGCCGCGGCGATCTCGTCGTCATCGAACGAGACGACGGATACGTCGTCGGCGACGCGCTTTCCGGCCTCGGCGACGGCCTGATACGCGCCCACCGCGATGCGGTCGTTGAGGCACAGCATCGCCGTCAGCCCCTCGAGTCGCAGAGCCCGCCGAGCGGCCTGATATCCCAGCTCGGGCTGCCAGTCCTCGCACTCGAACTCGCCGATCAGCCGCAGTCCGCGCTCCTTCATCTCGAACGCGATGCCGTCGAGCCTCCGCCGCGCGGTCAGCGCGAGAGTCGGGTCGTCGCCCGGCGCGAGATCGTGGCCGATGAGTGCGATCCCGTCGCGATGCCCCGCTTCGGCGAGGAGGCGGACGGAGTCACGGCCCGCGTTGAACTCGTCGGGGAGGACGGACACCGCGTCTTCGGAGTGGGAGAGGTTGACGTACACGTGGGGGAGCCCGGCCGGCAGCGTGTAGGGGCGAGGCGTGCGGGACTTCATGGCCGCGAAGAGGATGCCGTCCACTCCACGGTCCAGCAGCGACTCCACGGCCCTGCGCTCGCGCGCCGGGTCTCCGCCGGTCTCGGCGATGAGGAGCAGGTGATCGACCTCATCGGCTGCGCTGAGGGCGCCACGCAACATGCCCGTCGCGAAGCGGGTGATCGTGACGCTGTCGGAGATGAAGCCGAAGGTCTCGCTCTTCGCCATCCGCAGGCTTCGCGCCACGCGGTTGGGCCGATAGCCGAGTTCCTCGACAGCGCGGTTGATGCGCTCGCGCGCGTCACTCGATATCCGCGCCTGCGGGTGCTCGTTGAGGACCTGTGACACCGCTCCTGGCGACACCCCGGCTCGCTCGGCGACCTGCGCAAGCGTGACGCGATTGGTGTTCGGTGTGGTGGCCATGCTCCGTGACTGGTCGAGTGCCCGACGATGTGCGGTCAGTCTACTCAGAACGTGCAATCCACCATCCAGCGTGCAGTCGGGGGCGAGAGGGGGCTCGGGATGGTTCCTCCCCTCGCCCCCGACTGGTTCAGCCGCAGACCCGTTCTGCGTAGGGAACCGTCACGGTCGTCGTGGCGTCGGCGCCCATCAGTTCGCCCGTCGCGGCGATCGTCACCGATCCGCTCGGCATGGTCGTCTGCCGTGTCGTGAACGCGTGGAAGGCGTTCTTCCCCGTCGCGACGGCTGCGATGCTCTTCGCACCGTACGTGGACGTGAACTCGACGTCGACGGGGACGCCCGTCGCGCTGGTCGCCGTGACCGTGAGGACGGCCTTGCCCGCGATGCAGCGCGACGTGGCGCTCGTGGTGATCTCGGGACGCGGCGTGAGGTCGGTCTGCTTGTTCTGCGCCAGCAGCCACTGCAGGATCGTCTCGTCCTCGTAGGTTGGAGCGGCTGCGAGGTGGCGATCGAGGTACTCGAACGACGAATCGCCGTACTCCGTGAACTTCAGTACGCGGTCGATCTCGGCTTCCGACAGGCCGCGCGCGGCGTATGCCGCTCGGAACGCCGTGTGCGCATTGCGGATGCTGTTGATGTTGAGCAGGTGGTCGCCCGTGCCGTGCGTGATCCAGACCGGCACCTCGGCCGCCGCGATCGCGGTGCGCTCGGCGGCACTGGAGGCGAAGCCGCCCGTGATGAGGGCTCCGGCGATGAGGTCGGGACGGTTGGCCATGATGTTCCACGCAAGCCGGGATCCCCACGAGACGGTGCTGAGGTAGACCCGATCGGTGTCGACGGCGAAGTTGTCGCTGAAGTACTCGATGAGCTCGCGTGCCTGTGATGCCTCGTTGGCCACGCCGATGCGCGGGCTCTGGATCGCGAGCACGATGACCTTCTCGTCGGTGCCGGTCCATTCCTCCTGGAACCACGCCGTCGCGGGGATGTCCGCGACGATCTGGACGCGGTCGTTCACGCCGTCGTAGCCCATTCCGTTGCCCGGCAGGATGACGACGAGCGGGTACTCCTCGTCGGGGTCGTAGCCCTCGGGCAGGCGGTAGTCGTAGGGCACGCTGCCCGCGGGGGTGGTCGCGGTGAACGTCGCCCGCACGAATTCATCCACTTCGAGGTTCACGGCGGGCCGCGACAGGGGGTGGGCGACGTCGGGTGCGGCCGGGCTGAGCGTTGCGCCTTCCGTCGACTTCACGTCGCCCAGTTGGAACACGCGAGTCGGCTGTGCGGGGTTGATCCGCACATAGCTCGTGTTGGTCGAGGTTCGCACGGTCCATCCGCCGGGAGCCGCACTGGAGAGCTCGAGGATCACATACGTGCCGGCCGTCGACGTGCCGTCCTCGCGGAGGTTCGCGACCGAGTTGGTGTAGGCCCTCGTGATGGGGCGGTCTACGAGGTTGTCCAGCGCGCTGATGTTGTCGAAGCGGAAGTTGTAACTCGAGTCCTGCACGGTGAAGTTCTGCGCGGCGGCGCTGGCAGGGTCGACGGTCGCGGCGTACTCGACGGCGACAGCGGTCACGCGCTGGCCGAACGCGGATACCTGCGTGATGGGGGTCACGCTCACTATGCCGTCCTCGGCCGCGGCGGCGGACTGTGCAGCAGTCGTTCCGGCCAACAGCATGCCGGCAGTGATCGCGGCTGTGACGAGAGCTCGCCCCATCCGCCTCAATCGCCCGTTCTCTCGGGTCATCTCGATCTCCTTCGATCTGGCGACCTCTCGGATGGGGCCACCACGGCTAGATGATAGGACGTTTTATCAGCGCGCGATAGGGACTTGCCGGAAGCGGGGCGAACAGATGGCATGAAGGTGCCGTCGCGCATCGAAAGGTCTTGACCTCGCCCTCGGCCGACAGCTACTCTCCAGTCAGCTAAGTCGATTTAGCACCCGGCCCGTGGCGACGCAGGACGCGTTCTCTCCGCGCGCCGCTCACCCGACGAGACGGTCAAGGGAGACCTATGGCGCGATGACCGCGTGCGCAGTTCGAGGACACCGATCAAGAGAGATACAAGGAGGTAATCTCACATGAAGAAACCAACCGGAAGACGCACGTTCAGTCGTGCTGTCGCCGTTCTGACGGGGATGGCGCTCGGACTCAGCGCACTCGTCGCGGCACCCGCAGCGCTCGCCGACGAGGCGGATGTCGTGCAGGGCCCGACTGTCGTCGAGGATCCGAATTCGCCCACGGGCTACACCGTGACATTCGTCTACAACAACCCGAACGCGACGCAGGTCCGTCTCGCGGGAGACCTGACGCTGCGGGGGATCGGCGAAGGCACGACCCGCTTCCAGCCCGAGGAATGGCAGCAGGGCCGCTACCACGCGGGCGGCACGGAGTTCCTCCGTGACATGACGAAGGATGCCGACGGCAACTGGTCCGTCTCGGTCCCGCTCCACGCGGGTGGGCTGAGCTACTGGTACCGCGTGTGGGATCCCACTCAGGAGTGGGTCAACAAGCGGATCTGGGACCCGGCATCCGACAAGCCGCGTCCTGCGGGCGACTCGTTCCGAGTACGCAACAATGACGTCCTCGACGCCGTCTACGTGCCCTACGCGGAGAAGCAGAACGACCCCGTCCTGGCCAGCCGGGCTGCCTACGAGCTTCCGGTCGCGGACGAGTCCCAGCGCGGAAGCCTCAGCTACATCGAATACACGACGATCCTCGGCGACGACGGGCACTACCTCGGGGTCTATCTGCCCGCCGGCTACGACCCGGACCGGGCCGAGCCCTATAAGGTCGCCTATCTCGCGCACGGCATCTTCGGTGACGAGACGGACTTCATGGTGCCCGTGGGTGTTCCGAACATCCTCGACAACATGACGGCCAAGGGTGAGATCGAGCCGACGGTCGTCGTGACGATGGGCAACCACTTCACCGGCACGAGCCTCGGTTTCGCGTCGTACAACCAGACGAACGCGGCGAACAACCTCGTCCAGACGATCCTCCCGCTCATCGAAAGCGAGTACAACGTCTCGGACAAGCGCGAGGACCGCGCGTACGCCGGGTTCTCCTACGGTGGAATGACGAGTGCGCACGTGCTGCGCGGATACCCGACGACGTTCAGCTACTTCGGTCTGTTCTCGGGCAACCCGTCGTTGACGGCGGCGGAATACGACACGATCGCTGCCGCGGTCGGCGACGACGACATGTTCGTCTTCGGTGGCAACGGCGTGTTCGAAGGCAGCCTCGCCGCCACCGACGCGGTCGCGAACAACTTCCGCAGTCGCGGCATCCCCGCCGTGACGACGCAGGTGCCGGGTGCGCACGACGGCATGACGGCCGCCCAGCTGTTCACGATCTTCGCCAAGGACTATCTGTGGCAGGACCCGCTCGAGGTCTCGGCCTCGGTCTCGTCGCGCTGCATCGCGGGCAAGGTCATCCTCACGGTGACCGCTCCGAATGCCAATGACGGCGCCGTGGACGTCCAGATCACGACGCCGTACGGCACCAAGTCGTTCGCCGGTGTGACGGCGGGGAAGAACTCCTTCCACGCCTTCACGACGCGTGCGACGTCTCTTCCGCCCGGAACAGCGACGGTGACGGCATCGGGCACATTCCACGGTGCCGCGCTGTCGGAGACCGTCGAGGTTCCCTACGCAGCCGTGAGCTGCAACTAACCCCCCCCGGGATGCTGAGGGCGGCGCTGCCGCGTTCCCGAAAGCGCGTGGAGCGCCGCCCTCCGCACATCACTCACGACACCTCTCCGCCGACCTCTGCGCCGGCGAACACGATTGGAAGAACAATGAACAAGACCACTTGGGTCAAACTCGCCGTGGGAACAGCGGGAGCTGCGCTCCTCGTCGGCGTCGCGGGCGTCGCCGTCGCCGACGACAACTACGGCGACAGTGACATCGACGTCAACGTCACCATCGAGGAGCTCGTCGATCCGGGCGTGCTCGCCATGACCGTGGCAGGCACCGAGGTGAGCCTCGTGGAAGACGGATCGGACGAGACGATCCGGCAGTTCACGGGGTCGCTCCCCACCGTCACGATCACCGACACGCGCACGCCCGACGAGATCCCCGAGGGTGCGGCCTGGTACGTGCTCGGATCGGCGTCCGACTTCGTCGGTGACGCGGACCAGCCGGACATCGGTGCGGAGCACCTCGGATGGGCTCCGCGCCTGATCGATGGGGGAGAGTCGGGTCTCGTCGCCGCCGGTGACGAGGTCGAGACGGTCCTCGACGCGCCCCCGTCGAACGTCGGCCTCGTCGACCAGGAGCTCTTCGCCATCGCGGCGGACTCCGGGGCGATCGCGGGCGAAGGTTCCTGGACCGCGACGGCGGACCTCTTCCTGAGGACGCCTTCGAACATCGCAGCCGGCAGCTACTCGGCTACCGTCACTCTGTCGCTGTTCGAGTAGTCCGTGCCCGGCGGTGCGGCCGCGCGCGCGAGCGCGTGCGGCCGCACCGTCCGTGTCGTGTCGTCTCCGGAGGGGAGGATGCTCCTCGAGGAGAGCCGATGATCTACCGCAGACCGGCGCCTCGGCGAGGATCGAGCAGACGCTCGAGCCATCGCGCACGAGCCTCCCGGGCATCCCGGGAGAGCACCGCATCGGGGACGAGCGCGTCGAAGCCGTGAACGCCACCGGGCCACACATGGAGCTCCGCGACGCCGCCGGCCGCCCAGATCCGCGACGCATACGCGACGTCCTCGTCGCGGAAGGTCTCCGCCGACCCCACGTCGATGAAGGCGGGCGGAAGCCCCGACAGATCGGTCGCTCGGGCGGGCGATGCATAGATCGGCACCTCGTCGGGGGCGAGATCGCCGATGTAGGCCGCCCACGCCGTCGCGTTCGCGGTTCGATCCCACGCCCCGTGCCCCGCCATCTGGTGACCGGACCCGGAGTCGTTGCGATCGTCCAGCATGGGGCAGATGAGCATCTGCCCGAGGAGAGCGGGACCTCCGCGATCGCGCGCGAGGAGCGCCGCCGCCGCTGCGAGGCCGCCGCCGGCGCTGACACCGTCGATGATCGTCCTTCCGGCGTCGACGCCGAGTTCCGGCGCGTTGGCGGCGAGCCACGTGAGACCCGCGTACACGTCCTCGACGGCCGCCGGATAGGGATGCTCGGGGGCAAGGCGGTACTCGATCGAAGCGACCGCTGCGCCGATACGGTGGGCGAGTGCCGCCATCGTGGGGAGCACGTCGGTCGCCGTGCCGACGACGAGTCCGCCGCCGTGGACATGATAGATCACGGGCGGATCGTCGATGCCCCGGGGCCGGATGAGCACGAGCTCGAGATCGTTGCCATCGGGTCCGGGCGCGATGTGCCGCGTGAGATCGAACGCCCCGCCGAGCGTCAACTCGGCGTCGCTGTACGTGATCGCCCGCGTCCGCAGCTCGAAGATCTCGTCGTAGCTGAGCGTCGTGACGATGTCGTCGCGCGAGTCGAAGGCGCGCGCGACGTCGGGATCGTATGGCGGGCGCGCGTCTCGAACCGGTTGGTCAGCGTGGGCGGCCCCATCGTCGAACTGTGACATCCGCGTCATCTCCCAGGGCGGTAAAGAGCGTGCTAAATCGGGTTAGCAGACTCATGCTGGAGGTCCGCGGGCGAGATGTCAAGTCTGCGATCCTCGCTCCGTGCTCGGAAGGCGTGCGCTCCGCGGTGCGTCGGGGGTCAGCGTGCGGGCGTGACGGGGAGCGGCGCGGGGTCGTCGATCGTCCGCACCGAGTCGCGGAGGCGGACGGGAAGCGGCAGTCGCTCGATCGTGGGATGCGGATGCGTCGCCTCGTCCAGCAGGATCTCGATCGCGCGGAGCCCCAGCTCGCGGTGGGGGATGGCGAAGGTCGTCAGGCCCGGGTGGAGCCAGCCTGCGAGCTGGTGGTCGTCGAAGGAGACGATCGAGAAGTCGCCGGGGATGGACAGTCCCGCTTCGGCGATCGCCTGATAGGCGCCGAAGGCGAGGCGATCGTTGAAGGTGATGAGAGCGCCGCTGCGCACTCCCGACGAGATGAGGGTGGACGTCGCCTTCCATCCGTCGAAGGGCAGCCAGATCGGAGATCGCTGCCCGCTCGCGGGCGCGAGGCCCACCGAGTCGAGCTCGCTCAGGATGCCGGCCAGGCGCTCGTCTCCCGCGATCGTGTCCGCCGGCACATCCTCGGGGGTCGGTCCGGCGCCGATGAGGTGGATCTCGCGGTGCCCCGCGTCCAGCAGCAGGCGCACGGCGTCGCGCCCCGCCGTGAACTCGTCGGGGATCACGGCCGATGCCGGCGGCCCCTCGGCTCCTGGAACTGTGTTGAGGAGCACGACGTGTCGCCCGGACAGCGACATCGGGAACGACCGCTCCCGCGTGAACATCGAGGCGATGACGAGGCCGTCCACTTGCCGATCGAGCATCGCCTCGGCGAGAAGCTCCTGCTGCCGTTCGTCACCCTCGGATTCTCCGATGAAGAGCATGTAGCCGTGTCGTCGAGCACCCTCGAGGGCGCCCTTGATCATGTCGCCCGCGAGCTGCGACGTCGCGACGGTGTCGGAGATGAAGCCGATCGTCCGGCTCGTTCCGCTGCGCAGGCTCGCCGACAGCATGTTGGGCCGGTAGCCGAGCTCCGCTGCGACGCGCCTCACGCGATCCTGAGAGGTCTCGGAGATCCGCAGCTCCGTCCCGCGGTCGGACAGGACGAGCGAGGCCGTCGTGCGCGAGACGCCCGCGGCCTCCGCAACGTCTGCCAGCGTGACGCGCTTCCTGCTCACCGTTGTGCCTCCTTCCGCGATCCTACTGACGGTCTTCCGTCGTCGCCCATTCGTTATCGCCGGCGGTTGACAGCGCGACCGGACGTGGCGCATGATGACCTTGCTAACCCGATTTAGCATACGATCGACTGCATCGGCGATCGTATTCAGACAATGCGGTTTCTGAAAGGAGACACCGGTGTCTCACATGCGAACAAGGCCCCTTCGTCCGCTCTTCCTCGTCGGGGCTCTGGCCTCGGTCGTGATCGGCCTCACGGCGTGCGCCCCTCCCGGAGGCACCGCCGCTCCGGACGCCTCGAACGGGTCCGGAGGTTCGGGCGAGGCGACGTGCGGCACTGAGGACGTCGTTCTCAAGGGGTACTTCGAGACCGGGTTCCCCCTGCCCACGGCTCTCACCGAGGAGTTCACGAAGCAGTATCCGAACGTGACGTTCGACATCCGCGAAGACCAGTTCGCGGTCATCACGCAGAACGCTCCGCGCGTCCTCCAGGACTCGCCTCCCGACCTCATGCGGCTTCCGCAGATGTCCGAGCTCGCCACCGACGGTCTGCTTCTGGACCTCGACCCGTACGCCGAGCAGTTCGGCTGGACGGACTGGCCCGCTTCGCAGCTGTCCCAGCTCCGCGTCGACGACGAAGGGCGCCGAGGCGATGGCCCCCTGTACGCGCAGGGCCTCAACTACTCGATGACGGGCGTCTTCTACAACCGGGAGCTCGCCGCCCAGATCGGGATGGAGGAAGCTCCTCAGACGCTCGACGAGTTCGACGCGGTCCTGCAGGCGGCGAAGGACGCCGGAATCGTCCCGATCGTACAGTTCAACGGGGGAGCGACAGGTGGCCTCGCCTTCCCGCTGCAGGGTCTCATGGCCTCGTACGGCGACCCCGCCGCGATCAACGAGTGGATCTTCCAGCAGCCCGGTGCGACGATCGACACCCCCGAGAACGTCGCCGCGGCCGAGCACCTGCAGCGCTGGATCGACGCGGGCTACTTCGCTGACGACATCAACTCGATGGACTACGCGCAGATGATGAGCCGGTTCATCGGCGGCGAGGCGCTGTTCATCTTCAACGGCGACTGGGAGTCCGGCACCCTCGATGCGCAGATGCCCGGCAACGCCGGCTTCTTCCTCGTGCCGCCCCTGGAGGAGGGCGGGCAGATCGGAGCGATGTCCGCGCCGCTCACGTTCGGTGTCGCCGCGACGGCGGAGAATCCGGATTGCGCCGCGTTCTTCCTCGATTGGACCGCGACGAACGACGAGGCTCGTGCTCTGACGGTCGAGGTCGGCGGATCCCACCCGATGGGGCCGGCGGACGCCTTCATGCCGCCGATCGAAGAGGGTTCCACCACCGAGGCGACGCTCGCCGCCGGCGCACTCATGAGCGAGGCGAACGGTGCGATGGACTTCATCGCCAACGCCACGGGTGCCATCTACGCGCAGAGCTGGACCCCCAACCTCCAGCGGATGGTCGCCGGAGAGCAGGATCCCGCAGGCATGCTCCAGTCGGTGCAGGCTGACTACGAGAGCCAGGTCGGGAACTAGCATCCATGACCGCTGTCCGACCCGCTGCTGCGCCGGTGACCCGTCCCGGCGCAGCAGCGTCATCTCCTGAAGCGCTCGCCCGCCGCCGGCGGAGACGGCGCGCGACGCGCACACTCACCGCGTATCTCCTGGTGCTTCCCGCGGCGGGGTTCTACGGCTTCTTCGTGCTGCGCTCGATCATCCTCTCGGCGCAGTTCTCGTTCTACGACTGGAACGGCATCGCCCCGGCGACCTGGGTCGGCATCTCCAACTACATCGAGGTCTTCAGCAACCCGAAGCTCGTGGGCGCGATCCTCAACGCGTTCGAGCTGATCCTGTACTTCAGCGTCATCCCCGTGATCATCGCTCTCCTGGCAGCCAACGTCATCCGCGCGATCGCCGAGAGCAGACTGGCCGGAGTCGCGCGGACGGTCCTGTTCCTGCCGCAAGTCATCCCGCTCGTGGCCGCCGGCATCATGTGGAGCTGGCAGCTGTCCACCGACGGCCTGGTGAACCAGATCCTCCGCCTGATCGGGCTGGGCGGGATCACCCGGGCGTGGCTCGGCGACTTCAACACCGCGCTTCCCGCCGTCGGCGTCATCGGCGCGTGGGTGCTCGTGGGGCTGTGCCTCGTGCTCATCCTCGCGGGCATGACCAAGATCGACCCTTCCCTCTACGAGGCCGCCCGCATCGACGGAGCCGGCCCGATCCGGGAGTTCCTCACCATCACGCTGCCCGGCGTGCGGCAAGAGGTCGCGGTGTGCGTCACCGTCACGGTGATCGCCGCGCTCGCGAGCTTCGACATCGTCTACATCGCCACGCAGGGCGGGCCCGGCGACAGCACGCTCGTCCCCGGTCTGCAGATCTTCTATCTCGCCTTCTATCAGCGCGAGATCGGCATGGCGTCGGCCTTCGCGATCGTCCTGATGTCGCTCGTCCTCATCGTGGTGCTGCCGCTGCAGCGTCTGCTGAGAGGAAAGGAATCATGATCGTCCACGCCCGTGAGAAGTGGGCCGGACGCGTCATCCTCGTCGTCCTGATGATCGTGACGATCCTCCCCTTCATCAGCCTCTTCGTCACGGCCCTGCACGAGCCGGGCACGTACCCCCGCGGCCTGGAATGGCCCGAAACCCCCCACTGGGGAAACTTCGTGCTCGCCTTCCAGTCCGCCAACATGCTGGAGCTGCTGACGTCGAGCTTCCTCATCGAGCTGGGCGTCGTGCCGATCGCGGTCCTCATCGCGACGCTCGCCGGATTCGCCCTCGGACACCTCAAGCCCTGGGGGAGCCGGGGCGTGTTCATCGTCTTCCTCCTGGGGCTGACGCTGCCGTTCGAGGGGATCATCACGCCGCTCTACTTCCAGGTGCGCGAACTCGGCATCCTGAACACTCGATGGGCCATCATCCTGCCTCTCATCGGGCTGTTCATGCCGTTCGCGGTCATGTGGATGCGTGCCCACTTCGTGACGATGCCCGTCGATCTGTCCGAAGCGGCACGCGTCGACGGCGCGACGACCTGGCAGCTCTTCTGGCGGATCCATGTCCCGCTGTCGATCCCGGCGCTGTCGTCGCTGTCGATCCTGCTGTTCCTCTGGACCTGGAACCAGTTCCTGCTGGCGATCGTTCTCGTCGACGACCCCGCGAAACGGACGATGGCGGGTGCCCTGGGCGCCTTCCAAGGACGCTACGGGACGGACATCCCGCTCCTCTGCGCGGGTTCCCTGCTGATACTGACCCCGACCCTCATCGTCTTCCTCATCTTCCAGCGCCAGTTCGTCTCGGCGCTGATGCAGGGATCGCTCAAGGGCTGACACGGAGACCCGCGCGGCGTGCCGCGCCGGGTCGCGAGCGCACGCGCGAGGATCTCTGCTCGCCGTGCTGGATTGGAGAACCGAATGGCGTTCCGCCTCGACAACCACTGGGTGTGGGACTTCTGGCTCGCCGACGACGGAACAGACTTCCATCTGTTCTATCTGCACGCGCCGAAGTCGCTCGAAGACCCCGAGCTGCGCCACCGCAACGCGCGCATCGGGCATGCGACCTCGTCAGACCTCATCACGTGGACCGATCACGGTGAGGTGCTCGGGCCCGGTGCTCGCGGGAGCTTCGACGAGACGGCCACGTGGACGGGCTCGGTCGTGCGCGGCGACGACGGTATCTGGCGGATGTTCTACACGGGTGCTGTGTTCGCCGCCGAGGACAGCGCGGTCAACGTCGAGTCGATCGGCGTGGCGACCTCGGAGGACCTCTTCTCGTGGACCAAGCGCGACGGGTTCGTGCTCCGAGCCGACGGAACCCACTACGAGAAGCTCGGCGACACGGTCTGGCCGGAAGAGGCGTGGCGCGACCCGTGGGTGTTCCGAGACGACACCGGCAACGGGTGGCACATGCTCATCACGGCGCGCGGCAAGGGCGGCGACCTCCACAGCGGCGGCGTCGTCGGTCACGCGTGGTCCCCCGATCTGGAGTCGTGGACGGTGCGCCCGCCTCTCAGCGCGCCGGCGACGACCTTTCCGCACTGCGAGGTCTTCCAGCTGGTCGATCTCGGCGATCGGGAGGTGCTCGTCTTCTGCGGACCCCGCACCGACCCTCGCGCATCGCGGTCCGCCGTCCCGACCGTCGGTGTCTGGGCCGTGAGCGTCGAGAAGTTCCCCGCCCGCGTCGACCTCGAAGAGGCCGAGCTGGTCGCACCGGCCCCGTACTACGCCGGCCGTATCGTGCGCGATCGATCGGGTTCCCCCGCGCTGCTGGCGTTCGTCGGCGCCCCGGGCTCGGAGTTCGACGGCAGCATCTCCGACCCGATGCTGCTGGCAACGCTGGCATCGTGAGCGCCTTGTCCTTCGCCGACTAACCGCGTTCTCGCCGAGCCACCCCCTTGTTGCGCGCACATAACGGGGTCGGTCGGCGAGAGCCCGGTTTGTCGACGAGGGATGGGGCGAGGAACGGCGGATGCCGCGAGCCTGGGCGGCTCGCGGCATCCGTCGTTCCGGTACGGGTGGGGTCAGTTCCCTGCGAGGGTGAAGGTGAGGGTCGTGGCGTTGCCCACGACGTCGTACACCGTCAGCTCGTTCACTCCGCGCTTGCCGCCGAACGCGCCCGGCGTGACCCCGTTCAGGTCGGACCAGACATTGTCGGTCAGATTCTTCTCGACACCGTTGAGCGTCAACCGGTCGATCTTGTACTGATCGAACAGCTTGAACGACACCCGGGCGTACGCGCCGTTGCCCGTCGTCACCGTCTCACCCGGACCGGTCTTGACCGTGACCGTGGGACCCGTGACGTCGAGGACGAACGTGACCGTCGTGACATTGCCCGCCACGTCATACACCTTCAGCTCGTTCGCCCCGGCCTTGCCGCCGAACACGCCCGGCTTCACACCGTTCAGATCCGACCACACATTGTCGACCAGATCCTTCTCGACACCATTGAGCGTCAACCGGTCGATCTTGCCCGCATCGAACAGCTTGAACGAGACCGTCCGGTACACGCCGTCCTTGCCCTTCGACTCCGGCTTCACCGTCACCGTCGGCGCCGTGAGATCAGGACCCTCGGGGATCACGATGTCGGTGCGCTTCGACGGCAGAGGTGCCTCGTCGCCGAGGTAGAAGCTCGCGAAGCCGACCTGGTCGTAGCCGGTGTTCTTGTTCGCGACGCCGTTGCGGTACATCGGGTCGTGCATCAGCGTGCGGATGCCGTACTCGGTGGGAGCGAGCGACGTGACGATCGCCAGCCGATTGTCGCTCGCACGCAGCACGACCTCTTCGCGCCAGTCGCCGAGCAGGTCGGCCTTGAGCGTCGGCGTCCCCTTGCTGCCGGTCGCCGTCATGCCCGTGGCGAGATACGACGTCGCCGCGAATGTCAGGTCGTCGACGGCGTTGATGTTCGCGCCGGCCGCTGCCATCGCGGTCAGTCCGCCGCCGAACCAGATGGCGTTCTGACCCTGGGCGATGCCCCGCGGCGTGCTCGTCGTCGTGAGGATCTCGCCCGTGACGAGGCTGCGCACCTCGCGCGTTGCGCTCGCCGAGCCCGCCTGTGCGCCGGGCCAACGGTTCGAGAAGTTGCCCGCGACACTGCCCTCGTCGTCGCTTCCGGCGTAGACGCCGAAGACGAGCGCGTTGTCGTAGACGACCTCGCCCTGGTCGTTCAGACGCTTGCCCTTGAGCGGATCGTGCGCCTCGGGACCGGGGATCCAGCCGCTGTGCACACCCGTGCGCAGGTCGTCGAGCAGGTGCTCCTCGCTTCCCGACCACATGCGGATCGTGTTGTCCTTGTCGACCGGCAGCAGCGCGCTGCGGTCGCCGTGACGCAACGGTGCCCAGACGTTCTCGGGATTGTCGCGCACGGCATCCGTCGCGAACTGGAACTCGCCGGCAACGGGCGGAACCCCGTCCTGGCCCTCGATCGTCGGCATCGTGTCACCGTTGATGACGCGCGGGAGGATCTTCGTCCCGTCATCGCTGAGGCCCAGCACCATCGCCTTCATGACGATCTCGTCGCGGCCGTCTCCATCGAGGTCGGCCGAGTCGGAGAAGTGGTTCCCGCGGTTCTGATAGTCGTAGGCGCTGCCGCCGAGCGACCAGAACTGCGGGTCGGCCGAGTCGAACGTCGCCTTGAGCTGCACGTCGCCGTCGACGATGTGGAACGCGGCGAACGTCGTGCGGGCGTAGTAGCCGCGCTGCGAGACGGCGTAGGTGCTGGTGCCGTCGAGGTTCGCGACGACACCGAGATACCGGTTGGCGCGGTTGCCCTGAGCGTCACCCCACGACGCCTGCTTCCAGGGATGCTCGAGCCAGTAGGCCTCCTTCTCGGCCATGATCTGCGCCTTGTAGTCGCTCGTCGAGGTGCCGGCACCCGGGCCGGGGAAGGCGAGGTAGGAGTAGTTGCCGCGCTGGGTGGCAGGTGTCATCGCCCAGTTCTCGCCGTCGACGCTGCCCTCATAGGTGTGCGGGTACCGCTCGCTGTCCACGAGCACGCCGGCGCCCTTCTCGGCATCCCATTCGAACGCCGAGAAGAACTCCTGGTCATCCTTCGCCGGACCGATCGGACCCACGTGGTACGTCTTGATCCAGCGCTTGAGCGCCGGATCGTTGACGCCGTCGTTGCCGTTCGCGGCGACGGGGCTGCGGTACGAGATGGTGAAGCTGTTCAGCAGCGACCAGTAGGTGTCGAGCGCTTCCTCGTCGCCGGTGGTGAAGTACTCCCGGAACTTGTCCTGCGTCGCGTTGAGGCCGTCCTCGCCTCCCACCACCGTCTCGAGCGTGTTCGCGTAGACGACCGACTGCGACGCCTCATCCCAGTTGCCGATGCGCGTGCCGAGCGCTGTCTTCAGCCCGAGCTCGGAGCGCCCGTCGCCATCGAAATCGCCCGCCATCAGCGTGGTCTCGTGGTCGTTGGCCGCACGGACGTTGTATCCCATGTCGACGCGGAAGAGGAGCGTCCCGTCGAGCTTGTAGACATCCACGTACTCGGGCGCCGTCGTTGTGTTGCCGCCGCCGAAGATCGGCTCGGAGTACATCGGGTCCTGCTGGGTGCTGCGCCACTTCACGACGACCTCGTACTCGCCGTCGCCATCGAAGTCGCCGACCGTCATGTCGTGCGTCGAGTAGGGCGCGCTCTGCGACGTGTAGATGGCGCCGGAGTCGGTCGTGGCGTAGGGGAGCGACGTGCCGCTGTCGAGCTGCTCGACGTACGAGATGAACTTCGCCTCGAGCTCTGAATAGAGGGCGTCGCCGATCGTGCCGTCGGCGTCGAGCCCGGCGGTGGGCTGCCACGACTCGTCGTTGTGGGCGTTGAGTGCCGCCACCCATCCGGCCAGATCCGCAGCCGTGACGGCGGTTCCCTCGTCGTGCGCCTCGCGGAAGGCGCGCAGCAGGTCCATGTCGACCGTGTACCAGTGCTCGCCACCCGTGCCGGGGATCACCATGTTCGCGGCGTTCAGGTTCGTTCCGGGGCCGAAACGCTGGTCGCGGTACGTGAAGTGCGCGAGCGGCACGGGGTCGGGAGCGGGCTTGAGGGGGATGTAGTGGGCCGCGCCGCGTCCGGCCTGGCCGGACTGGCCGGCGAGGGAGGACAGCATCGGCGCGCTCATTCCCTGTCGGGCGCCTTCCTTGCCGTCCACGACGGGAGCCACCTCGTACACGGAGGTGAGGGTGCCGTCGGGGTCGGTGTAGTTGGAGGGCGTGGTGTCCTCCTTCACGATGCCCGGGTTCGTCTCGTAGTCGCTCTCGGGCTGGACGTCGCGCGGTGCGACGGTGGCGATCTTCGTGAAGCCGGCGCCGTCGTCGTCGCGGTAGACGTTCCACGACACGAGGTCGGGTTCGTCGCCGAGATAGCGCCAGCTGAGGAAGATCCCGTCGGTTCCCTGCGCGGCGACGAGGCCGCGCGTCAGGTACTCCATCGGACGGAGATCGGATGCCGGATCGGCAGCCGCGGCGGATTGGCTGATCCCGAGACCGGAGACGCCGACAGCGAGTGCCAGCGAGAGCGGTCCGAGTCGGCGGAGGGTACTTCGCACGTTCGTTCTCCTCGTTGAGTGGTGGTGGATTTTCGGCAGGAAGGCGCGCCGAAGCACCGGCCGCGCGGGCAGGGGAGTGCCCGACCGGGGAGCGGTGCGCCTCGGGGTGTTCTGAGATTCCACAGAGCGTCACCCGTCTTTGGGGAAACGCTTTCCGAGATCTATCTTCGCGCAATGTCACTGTGCGCGCAAGGCCCTCGTGACGCTCCTCGGCCGACATGCGTCTGGTCGACGGGCCGTGAAGCGGCGTTCATCCCCGCGCCGGGAGGCGTTTACCCGCGGCACGAAGGGTGGGAGCGTCGGCGCGTTGCGCCCTGCGACAGCGACGGATGCGCTCCCGAAGACGCCCCCGCTCCACCGACGACACCGCCGCAGAACGAACTGCTGCGGCGTGCGCGAATCATACGAAATGGAACACGATGCTCGAGACCTCACGCCGACCACACCGATCCCGCTCACTCATCACGGTTGCCACCGTCGCCGCTCTCACGGCGGGACTTGCGTTCGCTCCGGCGGCTGCTCAGGCGTACGGCGCCCCCACGGAGTGGGACGGCATGATCCTCGACGCGCGCGGCTCGGCGATCGTCAACGACCTCGAGCACGTGCAGATCGCACCGGGCCTGGACCAGCTCGAGTTCGAGCGCATCGGCAGTGAGGGTCGACAGCAGATCGACGTGCTCCGCGTGGCTCTGTCCGACTCGAACCTCCACGTCGACTACCTCGGAAACGACGCACTCACCGAACCGGGCACGGTGTCGGAGTTCGTCGACGGCGGCGGTGCCATCGCGGGCGTGAACGGCGACTTCTTCGACATCAACAACTCCTCCGCACCCCTCGGCGTGGCCATCAGTCGTGAGGGCGGCGTGCTGAAGTCGGCGGAGCCCGGGCGTCAGTCCGCCGTGGCCTTCTCGGAGTCCGGCCTGGGGCGCGTCGCGCAGATCTTCGTCGAGGGGTCCGTCAGCACTCCCGACGGCCGCCTCGCCCTCCACGGTCTCAATACGCTCAGCGCCTCACGTGAGTCTGTCACCGTCTACAACTCCCACTGGGGTTCGCACACTCGAGCACGCGGGATCCCGGCAGGATCCGCGGGTGTCGAGGTGATCGTGGGGACGGACGGCGCGGTGCGCTCCATCGCCGCGACTCCCGCCGCGGAACGCCTGGCCGAGGGCGAGATGGCTCTCGTGGCGATCGACGGGGGTGCCGCGGCATCCGCTCTCCGCGCGCTCGCGGCCGGTGACGCCGTCGAGCTGGAGTACCGCCTGAACCCGGAGAACGCCGACATCCGTGCCGCCGTCTCGGGTCATGGGGCAGGCGACCCTCTCATGCTGAGCAACGGCGTCGTCGGCGAGAGCACGAGCGCACTCATGCGCGAGCGGCACCCGCGCACCGGTGTCGGGTTCAGCGCCGACGGTACGACCGCGTACTTCGTCGTGGTCGAAGGAAGGCAGGCGCAGGCGGCGGGTCTCACCGTCCCCGAACTCGGCCAGCTGATGCTCGACTTCGGTGCGTGGAACGCCATCAACCTCGACGGCGGGGGGTCTTCCCAACTCAATTCGCGCCAACCGGGAGACAGCGCGTCGACGATCCGCAACGCGCCGTCCGACGGTTTCGAGCGACGGGATGCCAACGGCCTCGGGATCTTCCTCTCGACGCCCGGTTCCGGCGTCGTCGAGGGCTTCGACCTCCGCCCGACGATCGAGAGCGACGACGCCCTGCGCGTCTTCCCCGGCCTGACGCGCACCTTCTCTGCGGTCGCGTTCGATGAGACGGGCTCGCCGGCTGCCGCGACGCCCGACGCATGGACGACCTCCACCGACGCGGTGACGGTCGCCGCTGGTGCCGCAGGCGCGGCGACCGTCACCGGCGTGACGCCGGGCACGGCATCCATCCTTGCGTCCTCTGGTGCGGCATCCGGCACGGCGGACGTGCAGGTGCTGGGTGCGCTGACGCGCGTCACGGCGTCGTCCGGACTCGTCGCGTTCGGCGAGAGCGGACAGACGAGGATCCTGACGATCACGGGGCACGACGCAGACGGATTCCAGGCACCCATCGAACCCGGCGACATCGAGCTGGTCGACGCGCCCGAGGGCCTGCTCGACTTCGCACCGTCCGCCGACGGCTCGTTCGCGATCACGGCCAAGAGCGAGCCAGGCGGCGCGACGATCGGCTTCCGTGTCGGCGAGCACACGGTGCGCGTTCCGTTCACCGTGGGGCTGCGGGAAGAGGTCTTCGCCGACTTCTCCGACGCAGCGCGCTGGACGTCGGCCAACGATCGCGCTCCCGGGGGATCCGTCGGCCCGGCAGAGGGTCATGAGGGCGCGCCCGGCCTGCGCCTGACCTACGACTTCACGCAGAGCACCGCCACGCGCGGCCAGTACGCCGTCGCTCCCGGTGGCGGAGTCGCGCTGCCCGGGCAGCCGCAGAAGGTCACCGCCTGGATCCACGGCGACGGCAACGGCGCCTGGCCCCGGCTGCTCGTGCGTCAGGCGAACGGCACGTCCTCGAACCTGGATGGTCCCAACATCACCTGGACAGGATGGCGCAAGGTCGACTTCGCGGTGCCCGCCGGTGTCGCGTATCCGCTGCAGTTCCAGCGCGTGCGCATCATGGAGACCCGTGCGGCCGCCTCGTACAAGGGCGAGCTGCGCGTCAGCGCGCTCGCCGTTGCCCTTGCGCCCGAGGTCGAGATGCCCGTGACGCCCGTCGTCGAGGACCCGGTCGTCGTCGCGGACGGCGGGACGGATGCCTCGCCCCTCCGGGTCGCGGTCGTGAGCGATGCGCAGTTCGTCGCTCGCAACCCCGACAGCGACCTCGTCGCCGGAGCGCGCCGCGCGCTTCGCGAGATCGTCGCGGCCCAGCCCGATCTCATGGTCGTCAACGGCGACCTCGTCGACGAAGCCTCGCCGGCCGACTTCGAGCTGGCCAAGCGGATTCTCGACGAGGAACTCGCGGGAGCATCGTTCCCCTGGTACTACGTTCCGGGCAACCACGAGATCATGGGCGGTTCGATCGAGAACTTCACGTCGGTGTTCGGTCCGAACTACCGCACGTTCGACCAGGGCGACACGCGGTTCGTGCTGCTGGACACGTCGACAGGATCGCTCAGCAGCTCGTTCGCGCAGCTCGAGATGCTCGAGAGTGCGCTCGAGGGCGCGGAATCCGACCCGGCGGTGACGGGAGTGGTCGTCCTGCAGCATCACCCGATCGACGACCCGCTTCCCACCAAGGCCAGCCAGCTCTCGAACCGGCTGGATGCCACGATGCTGCGCGACTGGCTCGAGACGTTCCGCGCCGAGAGCGGCAAGTCGGCGGCCCTCGTCGCGAGTCACGTCGGCGTCTTCCACGCGACGCGGGAGGACGGCATCCCGTACCTGATCAACGGCAACGCGGGCAAAGCGCCCGCCGGGTCGGACTTCGGGGACTTCACGGGCTGGACGATGCTCGGGATCGATCCCGAGCAGGGACGGTGGGCGGATGCCACCGCCTCGTGGCTCTCCGCGGAGGTCGTGGCGCGCGTCGACGCACTGCACCTCGACACGACGAGCGCGACGCTCCGTGAGGGGGAGAGTGTCGACCTGAACCCGGTCATCGACCAGCCCGGCCGCACGGGTGTCGACGTCGCGTGGCCGATGAGCTATCGCTGGTCGGGAGAAGCGCTCTTCGTGGGCGCGTCCGCCGACGCCCCCGCGGAGGCCGTCGCCGCAATCGATCCCGCGACGCATCGGCTGACAGCGCTTCGCGCAGGTTCCATCGAGGCGACACTCGAGGTCAACGGCGTCGCGCAGACGCTGGCGCTGACGGTGCCCGACACGACGAAACCGGTGGTGACGCTCGCGTCGCCGAGTGCTGCGGGTCCGTTCCCTGTGCTGGATGTGCGGGTGGACGCGACGGATGACGCGGGCTTGGCGAAGATCGTGGCGAACGTCTACGACAAGGACGGTGTGTTGGTGAAGTCGACGCAGTCGGCGGCGAACGGGGCCAAGGCGGCGACGCACACGGCATCCGTCACTTTGCCCGATGGTGCGTACACGGTGAAGTACAACGCGTCGGATCTTGCCGGCAACGTGGCGCAGACGGGGACGTTCGCGTTCTCGATCGATGCGACCAAGCCGTCGGCGACGATCAAGGATGGGTCGTCGTTCACGGTGAAGACGGGTGAGTCGTACGACATGATCTCGTTCAAGCTGTACGACGCGCAGAAGATCGACAAGGTGACGCTGAACGGCAAGGTCAAGGATCTGTCGAACAATCAGTGGTCTGATGTGAACTTCATAAAGCCGCCGACGTTCGGTGCCGTGCAGGGTGTGAACACGCTCGTGGTGTACGACGTGGCTGGGAACACGCAGACGTACATGTTCACTCTGAACTGACCTTCGGGTCGCGAGGGGTCCGGGCCGCTGGCTCGGGCCCCTCTCCCGTTCGGCCCTGCGGCACCCTGGATAGTGGACGCGGAAGAGGGAGTCAAGACCGGTCGCGGGCCGACGGATGCCCAATAGGGTGAGAGCTCCACCCGCAATCCGCTGCAGACGTGTCTCCTGGGGCCTTCGACACGCGCTTCTCCGTTGCAAGGTCGCCCGGCGAGCCGTCGGTGTGCGCACCCGAGAGGACTGCCGCCATGAGCATTTCGCGCCTCCGCTACTTCGTCGCGATCGCTCAGGAACGGAGCTTCGTCAGAGCGGCGGCGCGCCTTCACGTCACGCAATCGGCGCTGAGCCAGCAACTCCGCCGACTCGAGGAGGAGATCGGTCGTCCTCTCGTGGTCCGGACACCGCGCGCCGTGACGCTGACGGATGCCGGCCGCGCTGTGCTCCCCGAGGCGCGCGACATCGTCCGCCGCTACGACCAGCTGCCGAGCGTCGCCGAGGATGCCGCCCGGCGCGGTTCCGAAGTGATCAGGCTCGGGGCCGTGCCGTCGGCACTCATCGGCCTCGTCCCCGCCATCAGCGCCGGATTCCAGCGCGCGATGCCCGACGCGGAACTCATCGTCGAGGAGGTGTGGACCCCCGAGCAGATCGACAGACTCCGCGCGGGCACCCTCGACGTCGGGATCTTCCGCAGCCTCTACGACCCTGATGGCTTCGATTCGATCGATCTCGCGACGGACGAGTACTGCGTGTGCGTTCCGGAGGCGCACGCGCTGGCTTCCGCAGAGATCGTGGAATGGCGCGATCTGAAGGCGGAGAAGGTCGTCCTCCCGCGGCGCGACATCGGTCATGCCGAGTTCGACGCCGTCGTCGCCGCCTGCCACGCGGCGGGCTTCGCGCCCGACATCCTTCCCGTCACCGTGCGCGGATTCCACTTCGCCGCGTGGGTCGCAGGAGGGTCCGGCGTCGCCATCATGCCCGCCTACGCGACGCACCAGCGTCAAGCGGGCACCGTCGTGCGGGCGCTGGAACCGCGGACTCCGACGATCCCGCTGCGCATGGCCATGCCGCGCCTCGCTGCGACCCCGACGGGTCGCGTGCTCGCGGACCTGGCTCTCGATTCGTCACCACCGCAACCGCGCTGAGATCGCCGCCCGCATAAGCGCGACTTATCGCTGCGAGTGCAATTGCACCCTCTTCGCAACGATTCCCCTTCCCGATGGCAACGTTCGCGAAACATGCCGCCGCGAGCGTGGGTGATGCGCCTTCGGGCGGCGTCGATGCCGCCATCCGATGACGTGATCCCGAGAACCATCCCTGGCTTCATCCTCGAACGGAGAACTCGTGACATCACCCACCATCCGCCGCACGCGACGCACCGGCCTCGCCGCCGTGTCGCTCCTGGGGAGCCTCAGCCTCGCTGTCGCAATCGCCCCCGCCGCGACCGCGGCACCGACCGAGGTCGCGCCGCTCGCGGTCTCGAGCGCCGACCCGTTCGCCGGCATCGACCCGACGAAGCTCACCATCACCCAGACGCTCGACCTCCTCGCCGCGGGAGAGATCTCGACCGTCGCGCTCGTCGAAGACTTCCTCGCGCGCATCGACATGTACGAGCCCGCATACAACGCCTTCACGCAGATGAACCCCGATGCGCTCGCCGATGCCGCGGCATCCGATGCCCTCCGCGCCGCGGGGGCAGCACCTCGGCCGCTCGAAGGCGTGCCCCTCGTCATCAAGGACTCGCTGGATGTCAAGGGCATGCCGACGACGTCGGGCTGGCCGCTCACGTCGCCCATCGCCGGAGGCCTCGCGCTCATTCCCGAGACCGACTCGCCCGTCGTGAAACGCCTGCGTGAGGCGGGCGCCATCATCATCGGCAAGACGAACCTTCCGATCCTCGCCGGCAGCGGCTCCAACGCCAACAACAGCGCGTACGGTCCGACCTACAACGCGCTCAATCAGGCATGGGTGCCGGGCGGATCGTCGACGGGCTCCGCGACCTCGGTCGCGGGCGGCTTCGCGGTCACGGGAATCGCCGAAGAGACGGGCGGATCGATCCAGAACCCCGGCGCGGCGCAGAGCCTCTTCGCCGTCAAGCCGACGTTCGGCCTCATCCCCAACGTGGGCAACTTCCCGCTCCAGGGCATCACGCGCGACGTCCTCGGACCCCTCACGAAGACCGCCGAGGACGCCGCGATCATGCTCGACGTGCTCGCCGGGTACACGCCGGAGGATCCCAAGACGGAAGGCGCCGTCGTGCCCGAGGGCGGCTACGCCGCGCAGCTGTCGACGACAGCGCTCGAGGGCAAGCGCATCGGCCTGTGGGGCGACGGGTGGCGGGTCGGCGCGAACAGCGAGCTCTCGCCCGAGACGGCGGAGCTGTACGCGGAGGCCGTCGCAAAGCTCGAGGCCCAGGGGGCGATCGTCGTGGCCGATCCCTTCGCCGGATCCGGGTTCGACGCGCTGCGCGGTGCCGGCGGAGCGACAGGCGGGGGGAACAACTGGGCGATCCAGCAGTACCTCCTTCGCCTCGGCCCGAGCGCTGCCGTCAACTCCGTCGAAGAGCTCAATGCGTGGGCGGATGCCAACGGCTTCGAGGGCGACACGCGCATCAACAACATGCTGGCAGGAGCCAACGAGGTTCCAGACCTCACGGCCTTCAACGAGAACCGCGACAACTACCTGCGGATCTACGACGCCGTCATGGACTCGCTCGACCTCGACGCGCTCGTCTACCCGCAGCAGGTGCGGGAGATCGGTCCGATCGTCGGCGGCTCGTTCGCGGCGAGCACCGTCTCGGAGATCAACATCGCACAGCTGCCCGGCGTCGTCGTTCCCGATGGGGCGTACGCGAGCGGCAAGCCGTTCAACCTCATCGTCATGGGCAAGAAGTGGACGGAGGCGGACCTCCTCGCCTACGCCTACGACTACGAGCAGGCATACGGCGGGCGACTCTTCCCGACGCTGACGACGACGCTCCCCGACACGACGGCGCCGACGATCACGGTCAAGCCCGAGTCCATCGGCAAGGCCGGTGTCTACTCGAACGTCTCGTTCAAGCTGTTCGACGCGGGGAAGGTCGCGCGCCTCGAGCTCAACGGCGTCGAGAAGGACTTCGTCGACGACGTCTGGTCGGATCTGAACGGAGTCGTCCCCGGTCAGTTCGGCGCTGTCGAAGGTGCCAACACGCTGCGACTCTTCGATGTCTACGGCAACTCGAGCGTCACCGAGTTCACGCTGGACACGACGGCGCCGACGGCGACGGTCAAGGAGGGCGCGTCGTACACGACGCCGATCGCGGGCGGCTACGGCCAGGTCTCGTACAAGCTCTACGACGCCAAGAAGGTCGACAAGGTCGTGATCAACGGGGTGACGAAGGATCTCTCCGACAACATGTGGTCCGACGTCAACTTCATCAAGCCCGGCACCTTCGGGGCCGTGCTCGGAGCAAACACGATGGAGCTCTACGACATCGCGGGCAACGTCTCGACGGTGACCTTCACCCTCGGGTAGTCGCGCGTCGCGTTCCCGCCCCATCCTGTCGAGACACCGGCTTCTCGACGAGCGACCCCGCTGTTGTACGCAGACAGCGGGGTCGCTCGGCGAGTACCCGGTGTCTCGACGGAAGGGAGGGGGGAGGGGGGAGGAGGGGGGAGGGAGGCGCGGGGTCAGGGGAGGAAGTTGTCGCGCGCGAGCGGCGCGATCTCGAGATCCGCGGCGTCGGCTCGCGTGATCCACCGCAGCTCCTCGATCTCGGCGGCGATGACGGGTACCTGCGCCCCGATCTCGGCGACGAACACATCCGCCACGACGAGGAATCCGGGTTCGTTCGCGGCATCCGCGACGAACGTCCCGAGCGGATGCAACGCCTCGGGCTCGACGCGCAGGCCGAGCTCTTCCTGCAGCTCGCGACTCAGCGTCTCGCTCGCGGACTCGCCGTGCTCGGGCTTCCCGCCGGGCTGCATGAACGCCGAGGTTCCGGTCTTGCGCACGAGCAGCAGCCGTCCCTGTGCGTCGTGGATGACGGCGGCGGACACGTGGATGCGGCGGGGATCGTCGTTCGGCACCCTCGCACGCTAACAGCGCGGGGCGCACGTGCAGGCGTCCGTCGTAGAATCTCGTGTGCCCCCCGAGACTTCCACACCGTCCGACCTGCCGCCGAGCGGCATCGATCCGGACGACCTCGCCGCGACCCTCCGCGTGCTCGACGGCATGGCGGGGCTCGACGAGACCCACCCTGACTTCATCGCCGTCCGGCAGGCGACGGCGAAGATGTTCAAGGCCGTCAAGCGCGAGCGCCGGCGCGAGATCCGCGCCGCAAGCGCCGAGGCCGACCGCTCGGTCGTCGCCGCGACGGCGACGGGTGCCGCCGACCGGATCGACGACGAGACGCGCGGCATCCCGATCAGCACCTCGACGACGACGCCGACAGCGGGGGTCCTGCGGAAGGCGCACGACTGCTACATCTGCAAGCAGCCGTACACGCTCGTCGACGCCTTCTACCACCAGCTCTGCCCGGACTGCGCGGCGATGAGCCACGCCAAACGTGACGCCCGCACCGACCTGACGGGGAAGCGGGCGCTCCTGACGGGCGGGCGGGCCAAGATCGGCATGTACATCGCGCTGCGGCTCCTCCGCGACGGCGCGCACACGACGATCACGACACGCTTCCCCCGCGACGCCGTCCGCCGCTTCAGCAGCCTCCCCGACGCACCCGAGTGGATCGACCGGCTCAAGATCGTCGGCATCGACCTGCGCGATCCAGCCCAGGTCATCGGACTCGCCGACGATGTCGCCGCGGCGGGAACCCTCGACATCCTGATCAACAACGCCACCCAGACCGTGCGGCGCTCGCCGGGTGCCTACCAGCCCCTCGTCGACGCCGAGCTCGCGCCGCTCCCCGACGGGCCGCTCCCCGAACTGGTCACCTTCGGGCACACGAACGACCAGCACCCGCAGGCGCTCGAGCGTTCCGTTTCGGCGCATCCCATCCTCGCCTCGGCGGCGGAGCGCGCCGAGGAGCTGACGGAGCAGGCGATGGCCGCCGGGTCGAGCTCGCTCGAACGCCTCGCGGCCGGCACGGCGATCGATGCCGGCGGCTTGATCCCCGACCTCGCACAGGTCAACTCGTGGACGCAGCGCGTCGACGAGGTCGATCCGCTCGAGATGCTCGAGGTCCAGCTCGCCAACACGACGGCGCCCTTCCTCCTGGTGTCGAAGCTGCGGCCCTCGCTCGCGGCGAGCCCCGCGCGGCGCACGTACGTCGTCAACGTCAGCGCCATGGAGGGCGTCTTCAATCGTGGATACAAGGGGCCGGGGCATCCCCACACCAACATGGCGAAGGCCGCCGTAAACATGCTCACGCGCACGAGTGCGCGAGAGATGTTCGAGAGCGACGGCATCCTGATGACGAGCGTCGACACAGGGTGGATCACCGACGAGCGCCCGCACCCGACGAAGGTGCGTCTCGCCGAGGAGGGGTTCCACGCGCCTCTCGATCTCGTCGACGGCGCGGCGCGCGTGTACGACCCCATCGTCCGCGGTGAGGCGGGCGAAGACCTGTTCGGCGTCTTCCTCAAGGACTACGCGCCCGGAAAATGGTGACGCCGCGCTCTTGCGCCCGGCGCGTTAGCAGGTGGTCCCGGGCGCAGCAAGCCCCGCCTCCCCGGTGAGCAGCGCAGCGAGAATCGGACCGAATGGATGCCGCGGGTTATGCGGCGAGGAGGGGTCGATGCCGAGCCAACTCGGGCACACCGCGGCGCTCGATTGGCCGCACCCGGATCTCGGACGCGCCCACACCTCTCGCGTCCTGGCCGCCTTCGCATCGGCGACCGACATCTCGGACTTCGGAGTCGACGTCGAGGCGACGCTCGAGTGGGCCGTCGGAACAGGCGCCGACGTCGCGACAGCCCCGGTGACGGACGTATGGCAGCTCCTCGCGTCGACGGCGTTCATCGATGTCGGCGCCGCGCGCATCGTCGAGCCTCACTTCGACGCCCTGCGCATCCTCGCCGAGGCTCAGCGCGACGATGTCGGCGCGGACTTCTCGTCTCTGGGCGTCGACGCGTCGTCGACGTGGGGCGTCTTCGCCGCCGAAGGGAACGGCGTGCGACTCACGGCGCGGGAATCGCCCCGCGGGTGGGTCCTGTCCGGAACGAAGCCGTGGTGCTCGCTCGCGGCATCCCTCACGCACGCCCTCGTGACGGCTTGGGTCGATGACGATCGACGCGGACTCTTCGCCGTGCGGCTGCAGACCCCGCACGTCGTGTGCCACGAAGGTCCGTGGGTCGCGCGTGGCCTCGCCCAGGTCGTGAGCGCTGCCATCGACGTCGACGATGCGCCTGCCATCGCCGTCGGCGGACCCGGGTGGTACCTGTCGCGGCGCGGGTTCGCGGAGGGCGGTGTCGGCGTCGCCGCCGCGTGGTGGGGCGCTGCGTGCGCACTCCTGGCGCCTCTGCACGACGCAGCGCGTGCCCCGCGCGCCGACCAGATCGCCCTCCTTCACCTCGGCGAGGCGGATGCCGCACTCTGGTCCGCCCGCGCGAGTCTCATCGCGGCGGCGGAGGACTTCTCTCGCGACGGCGGCGATGCCCTCGCGGCATCCCGTGTCCGCACGATCGTCGCGCATGCTGCGGAACAGGCGCTGCGGAGCGCCGATCACGCACTCGGTCCCTCTCCTCTCGTGCGCGACGAATCGCACGCGCGCCGCGTGGCCGACCTCGCGCTCTATCTGCGCCAGCACCACGGGGAACGGGACACGGCGCGGATCGGGCGCGACCTCGCGCGGGGCCCGGCAGCATGGTGAGCTTCAGCCACCTCGACGACGGCACAGCCGAAGCGGAATGGGAGCGCGCGTTCGCCGGCGCGGACCTGCCGTTGTTCGACACGATGCACGACGAGCTGGTCATCGTGGCGGCTCACCCCGACGACGAGTCGCTCGGCGCAGGGGGACTCGCGTACGCCGCGGCACGCCGGGGCGTCCGCGTGCGGGTCGTCGTCGTGACCGACGGTGAGAACTCGCACCCCGCGTCACGGACGATCGCGCCGGCCGACCTCGCGACCGTGCGCAGGCGCGAGGTCGTGGAGGCGGTCCGCGTGCTGAGCCCGCACGCGACGGTGGAGTTCCTCGGCATCCCCGACGGCGGCATCGACCGCGAAAGCGCGCGGGTGAGCGCGTATGTGCGGCGGATCGTCGCGGACGCCCTCGCCGCCGCGCCGCGCGTCCTCGTCGTCGCGCCGTGGGAAGGAGACGGGCACCGCGATCACCGCCTCGTCGGACAGGCCGCTCGCGAGGTCGCGCAGGAACTCGGCGCCGACTACCGCGGCTACCCGATCTGGCTCTGGCACTGGGGAACGGCGGCCGACGCCCCGTGGTCGCGGATGGAGCGGGTCCCGCTCGGCGACGCGGCACGGGCGGCCAAGAGCGCGGCTCTCGCCCGGCACGAGAGCCAGAATGCGCCGCTGTCGGCGGACCCGGGAGACGAGGCGATCCTCCACGACGGTATGCGCGCGCACTTCGCGCGGTCGTTCGAGATCCTCGTGCGCCCCGACGACGCATCACGGGATGCCGCGGGCACGGGCGCGCCCGCGGTGGCGGTCGTGCGCGAGCTCTTCGACGAGGCCTTCGCGGGCGACGACGACCCGTGGGGATTCGAGTCACGCTGGTACGAGGTGCGCAAGCGCGCCCTCCTCCTCGCGGCGCTTCCTCGGCGTCGCTACGGCGCTGCGCTCGAGCTCGGGTGTGCGACGGGCGTCCTGACGGAGCAGCTCGCGGAGCGGTGCGATGACATCGTCGCCGTCGACTTCTCCGCGACAGCGCTCGCGCGGGCGCGCAGGAGACTCGCGGATCGTCGCAACGTCGAGCTGCGCGTCGCCGAGCTCCCCAGGGAGTGGCCCGAGGGCTCGTTCGATCTCGTCGTCTTCTCGGAACTCGGGTACTACTGGGAGGCGGGACACCTCGAAGAGGCGATCGCCCGCATGATCGGGTCGCTGACGCCGGATGGCCAGCTCGTCGCCTGCCATTGGCGGCATCCGATCCCCGAAGGACCGTACACGGGCGATACGGTGCACGCGGCGCTCCGTGCGAGCGACCTCGAGCGCGTCGTGCTGCACGACGAACCGGACTTCCTCCTCGAGGTCTTCTCGTCTGCTCCGACGGGACAGCTCCCGTGACGCGTCGGCATGTCGCCGTCGTCATCCCCGTGCACGACGAAGCCGACCTCCTCGCCCGGTGCCTGCAGTCCGTCCTCGTCGCGGTCGAGGGGGTGCACCACCGCGCGCGGACGTCGATCGTCGTCGTGCTGGATGACTGCCGCGACGAGTCATCGGTCATCGCGGCGCGCTTCCCCGTGACGACCCTCGCGATCCGCGCCGGCCGCGTCGGCACGGCGCGGCGCAGTGGCGTCGACCATGCGCTCGCCGGGGTCGCGCCCGCCGACCGCCCACACGTCTGGCTCGCCCACACGGACGCCGACTCGATCGTCCCGCCCGACTGGCTGACGCATCAGCTCGATCTCGGCGAGGCGGGAGCCGACGGGATGATCGGCACCGTGCGCCCCGACTTCGCCGACCTCACGCCCGCGCACGAGGCGCTGTGGCGCGCGACCCACCGCCGGGGTGTGCCCAACGGCCATGTGCACGGCGCGAACCTCGGCATCCGGGCGGGCGTGTACGACGCCGTCGGCGGGTTCGACGACGTCGCCGAGCACGAGGACGTGCGGCTCGTCGCCGCGGCCCGCAGCCACGGAGCCGTCCTCATCGCGAGCGATGTCGCGGAAGTGATCACTTCGGGTCGCATGATGGGACGGACGCCCGGGGGATACGCGGGACACCTGCGCACGCAGGCCGCGCGGCTGTCCTCCGCTTCCGCCTGACGACACGGCACCTCACGCGCGTATACCCCAGCATCCCCAGTCACGCCAGGTCTATGACGGCCCCGCGACCGCTGGTAGCTTGCCTCGGATGGCGCGCCGCGGACGACCGGAGCCACCTCCGCTCGCGCCCTTCGATCACAAATCGGCAATGACGCCACGGGTGCTCCGGTCGCTTCGCGCGTCGAGGAGAAGACAAATGAGACTTCGACCGTCCCTCGCGATCGCCGCTGCGGCGTGCATCGCGCTCCCGCTCGTCGCGGCAGCTCCCGCGGCAGCGCATCCCTCACATCCGGCGAAGCCCACGAAGCCGCCGCTCGAGGAGCGTGTCACCGAGGCCGCCGTCTACGGCCACCTCGAGCAGTTCCAGGCGATCGCGGACGCCAACGACGGCAACCGCGCGTTCAACACCGCCGGCTACGAGGCCAGCGCCACGTACATCGAGAAGAAGCTCCGGAAGGCCGGCTACACCACGACCAGGCAGGAGTTCTCCGTCGAGGGCGCCGTCGAAGAGAGCGAGCTGACCGTCGCGGGGATCAACGACACGTTCACCCCCGCCGCCTTCCAGTTCTCGCCCTACACGACGGAGCCGCTCACGGCGGCCCTCGTCCAGCCGGGTGACGCGCTCCGCCAGGGTTGCGTCGCGGAGGACTGGGCGGGTATCGATGCAACCGATGACATCGCCTTCATCTCGCGGGGCACGTGCAACTTCTCCCTCAAGGTCCTCAACGCCGCCGCCGCGGGCGCGAGCGCCGTCATCGTCTACAACAACGTCGCCGGACCCATCGGCAACGGGACGCTGGGCGCCGAGGATCCCGGCTACGTGCCCGCCGTGAGCATCCCGCTCGAGCAGGCCCAGCCGATCCTGACGGCTCTCGGGGCCGGTTCCGCGACGGCGACGCTCACGGTGCTGAAGACGGATGCCACGACGTTCAACGTGCTCGCCGAGACGCCCACCGGCCGTGCCGACAACGTCGTCATGCTCGGTGCGCACCTCGACGGCGTCGAGGACGGAGCGGGCATCAACGACAATGCGAGCGGATCCGCCGCTCTGCTGGAGACCGCCGTCCAGCTCATGAAGGACAAGAAGAGCATCAACAACAAGGTGCGCTTCGCGTGGTGGGGTGCGGAGGAGATCGGTCTCGTCGGATCGGACCACTACGTCAACGACCTCGTGGCGAACGATGCCGGCGAGCTCGACAGGATCGCGACCTACCTCAACTTCGACATGATCGCCTCGCCGAACTACATCGTCGGCGTGTACGACGCAGACGAGTCGACCTATCCGGCGCCGGTTCCCGTGCCCGATGGGTCGATCGCGACGGAGAAGATCTTCACGGACTACTTCGACGGCATCGGCCAGCCCTGGGTGGACACGGAGTTCTCGGGACGGTCGGACTATCAGGCGTTCATCGCCAACGGCATTCCGGCTTCCGGCCTCTTCACGGGTGCGGACGGGGAGAAGACGGCAGAGGAGGTGGCGCTGTTCGGCGGGACGGAGGGCGTCATCTACGACCCGAACTACCACACCCCGGGGGATGACATCTCCAACGTCAACCGCGAGGCGCTCGGCATCATGAGCACCGCCATCGCACATGCGACGGCAGCGCTCGCCGACGACACCTACGCCGTGAACGGCGTGGCGACACCCGGCAAGCGCCCCGTCGTGAAGATCACATCGCCCACGGCACGCGACACCGTGCGCGGCTCGCTCACGGCGACGGGAACCGCGACCGACGACTACGCCCTCGCGGACGACACCGTGACGGTCCACCTGCGGAACCTCAAGGGCAACGGCAAATGCGACGGCTTCCTTGCAAGCCAGACCGTGCCGGTCGACGACGGAGCGTGGACGGCGACGTGGGATGCCGGGATCGTCCCCGACGGGGAGTACTGCCTGACAGCGCTCACGAAGGACAATGCCGGACAGGAGAACGCGGGCGGCGGGACGCACGTGAAGTACATCATGCTCACCGATGGTCTGCCCAAGATGACGGGTGTCTCGGCGCGGTCGCAGTGCTCAGCCAACGGCAAGGCATCCGTCGCCGTGTACGCCGTCAACGGCGAGCAGCGGCCCGTCGACGTGCGTCTGTCGACGACATTCGCCGACAAGAAGTTCACCGGGGTCCCGGCAGGAAGCGCGTCCTACGCGTTCCTCCAGACGAAGGACCGCAAGCTCGGAGCCGGCACGGCGACCGTCGCTGCCTACTACTGGGCGGACGGAAAGGGCTACCACGAGACGTACGACGTCGCGTACTCCTCGATCCGCTGCCGCTGATCCGCGCGTCTGAGCGCCCGGAGGACGAAAATTCTCCGGGCGCTTCGGCGTGTCAGTGCAATACGTTCGACACGGGACGGAAACCTCCCATCCCTACCGTTGACTCGCGCTCTTACTGGGGGAGCGCGGCACGCACCCGAAGGAGCACACCATGACCACACAGACTCCCTCTCGGCGAGCGGTGCGGAGAGGGCTCGCCGCCCTCACCGTTCCCCTCGTCATCGCGGCAGGCATCGTCGCCTCGCCCCTCGCGGCAAGCGCCGCCGACGAGCCGATCGACGGCGCCCGCACGTCGACCGACCCCATGTTCCCCAACGTCGGCAACGGAGGCTACGACGCCCTCGACTACGACGTGAACATCGCCTGGACCCCTGACGCCGTGCAGTCCGGCACGACGATCGCCGGCTCCATCGTCGCGACGAGCACGATGACGGCACGCGCGGACCAGCCCCTTCGCAGCTTCTCGCTCGACTTCGAGGGCCTCGAGGTCGACATGGTCACCGTCAACGGCGTGCCCGCGGCATGGACGCGCGACGTCGATGCGGCCGCGATCAAGTACAAGCTCATCGTGACGCCGGTGACCCCCGTGAGCGGCGAGTTCACCACGACCGTCACCTACCACGGCACCCCGAATCACCACGTCGACGCCGACGGATCGTGGGAGGGCTGGAACCGCACGACCGACGGTGCGACGATGCTCGGCCAGCCGATCGGAAACATGACGGGGTATCCGCACAACAACACCCCGGCCGACAAGGCGACCTACACCTTCACGATCGACATCCCCACGACGCTCAACAACGTCGCCGGTACCGCCCCCGGACCGGGCGCCGCTGTCAGCAACGGCGAGCTCGTCGCCAAGACGCCCTCCGCCGACGGCACCCGCACGACGTGGGTATGGGATCAGACCCTCCCGATGGCCTCCGAACTCGCCGTCATCTCCATCGGCAAGTACGACGTCATCGAGTCGCAGGTGGAGCTCTCGAGCGGTGCGACGATCCCCGCGTGGTCGTTCATGGACTCGAACCTCTCGGCTGCGAACAAGACGACGATCACGAACCGGGTCGCGCAGCTCGGCACGATCATCCGCAACCTCGAGACCCTCTACGGCCCCTACCCGGGCAAGAGCACGGGCGTCATCGTCGATACGGTTCCGAGCGGGATCAACTATGCGCTCGAGACGCAGGACCGCTCGTTCTTCCCCTCGACCAACTCGGTGGCCGGGAACACCCTCATCCACGAGCTCGTCCACCAGTGGTACGGCAACAACGTCGCCCCGACGACGTGGACCGACATCTGGATCGGCGAAGGAATGGCCACGTGGGGACCCACGTACTACAACTCCTCCGAAGGCTTCGGCACCGGCGCGAACCCGTCCGAGCTGACCTACTTCAACTCCTGGAACAACACCGCCGCCACGAGTGCGAACTGGAACACCCCGCCGGGAGCGCAGACGAACTCCGCGATCCTCTACGGCTACCAGACGTACACACGCTCCGCGCAGTTCTGGGCGGCCCTGCGCATCGCGATCGGGGATGACGCGTTCTTCGCGCTCATCAAGGAGTGGCAGGTGCGCTACGCCGGCACGAGCAAGACGACGGCCGACCTGAAGGCGCTCGCCGAGGAGATCTCGGGCCGTGACATCACGGCGCTGTGGAACGACTGGATCCTCGAACCCGGCAAGCCGGCGTGGCCCGACAAGCTGAGCCTCGCCCTCGCGGGATCCGCACCCGAGGCTCCGCTCGAGCGGGGCGACGTCGTCACGTACACGCTGACAGCGACGAACACGGGACGCTCGCCGCTCTCATCGAGCGTCGTCACGGTCGACGTCAGCAGCGTGCTGGCGCAGGCCTCGATCGATCCCGCGACCCTGCCGGCGGGCCTCGTGCTCGACGGTACGACACTCACGTGGACGGTCCCGAGCACGTCGGTCTCGTCTGCTGCGACCGTGTCGTTCGCGGCGACCGTCGCGGCATCCGCTCAAGGTGGTCCCCTGACCGCGACCGCCCAGGTGGCGACGCTCGGCGGGACGTGCACGGCGTGCGAATCGACGCTCGCGGTCCGCGACTACGCCAAGCCCACCGCGACGCTCGTGTCTCCGACGACTGCGGGGCCCTTCCCGGCGCTGCAGCTCCAGGTCGAGGCGACCGACAACCTCGGGCTCAAGCGCATCGTGGCGAACGTCTACCAGGGATCGACTCTCGTGAAGTCGACGCAGACGGCGATCGCCGACGGCGCGCTCACCGGTACGCACACGGCGACGGTGACGCTGCCCGACGGTGCCTACACGGTGCGCTACAACGCCGAGGACCTCGAGGGCAATGTCGCCACGACCGGAACGTTCGCGTTCTCGATCGATGCGACGAAGCCCACGGCGACGGTCAAGGACGGCTCCTCGTTCACGGTCGGATCGGGCGGGGTCTACAGCCTCGTCTCGTTCAAGCTGTACGACGCCCAGAAGATCGACAAGGTGACGCTCAACGGCAAGGTGAAGGACCTGTCCAACAACCAGTGGTCTGACATCAACTTCATCAAGCCCGGCACGTTCGGCGCGGTCGCGGGGCAGAACACCCTCGTCGTCTACGACGTGGCGGGCAACACGCAGACGTACACGTTCACCCTGAACTGACGCGTCTTCCTCTCCTCCCGGAACGCCCCGTTCGGCCTCGCGCCGACCGGGGCGTTCCCCCTCTCCGTCGACATCCCGGTCACTCGCCGAGACACCCTGACGTTGCGCGCCTCCAACGGGGTGTCTCGGCGACACCGCGGTGTCTCGACGGGTGGGCGGTGACGCTTCGAGGACGAGTGGGTGAACGTTCCGGGGGATCGGGTCGGCGCGGCGCGGAGGCTCCCTAGGTTCGGGAGTGGGCATACGCCCGACTCGCTCTCGAACACTCACACTGGGGAAGAACCACCATGCGAATGGGACACCGCTACGCCGTCGCCGCAGCATCCGCTGCTCTGACCGCCCTCGTGGCAGCTCCGCTGCCCGCACTCGCCGACGAGGCCGCCGCGACGGGGGACCTCACCGTCACCCGCTTCGACGACCGCTACGCCGACGGGCTGTTCGACACCACCAAGACCTCGCCCGCCGGCGACGTCGACCGCCTCAACACGTCGCTCGCGGCGCAGCTCGTCGACGTCAACGGCACGCGCCACTACAAGAGCGCGGATGCCGACGGCCTCTACCGCTTCACGGACGTTCCCGTCGGCCCGGCCACCCTCTACCTCGGTCACCCGAACGACCCCGCCAACGAGGTCTTCTTCGACGCGACCGGTGCCACGAGCGCGTCCGAGATCCGTCGCATGGAGACGACCCAGTACTTCGGGGCGCAGGGCACGCTGCAGGTCATGATCGACGAGGACGGCGAAAAGCGCCTCATCGGCATGACGGCGCTCGGCGTCGTCGCCAAGGTCACGAAGACCGATGGCAGCATCGTGAGCGGTCTGACGTCGATCGAGTTCGGCTCGGGCGGCCAGTGGTTCCCCGGCAGCGAGTACGCGGGTCTGCCCGGCGGCTACGAGGCTCAGACGACCGGCTACCGCGTCATCCGCCACCTTCCGGGAGAGCTCGGCATGCGCATCACGGCGCCCGAGGGCTACCGTGTCGCGTCGGTGACCGCGGCAACCGGCAGCGCGCCGATCAGCTACCCCGACATCCCGATGACGATCACCGAGCGCGACGGTGCGTACTGGGTCGACTCGGCCGCTGTTCCGCTCTACTTCTTCAGCGCCGCGTTCCACGTGACGCTCGAGGAGCTCCCTGACACGACGCGCCCCACGACGACGCTCGTCACGCCGACGACGGCAGGCCCCTTCTCCTCGCTCTCGCTGCAGGTCGACGCCTCCGATGACAAGGGCCTCCAGCGCATCGTCGCCAACGTCTACAAGGACGGCGTCCTCGTGAAGTCCACGCAGACTCCCGCGAACGGCGCCCTTTCGGCATCCCATGTCGCCACGGTCGTCCTGCCCGACGGCGCCTACACCGTGCGGTACAACGCGCAGGACCTCGCAGGCAACATCTCCGCGACGCGCACGTTCGACGTGACGATCGACGCCACGAAGCCCGTCGCGACGGTGAAGAGCGGCTCCTCGTACACGGTCGGAGCGGACGGCGTCTACGATCTCGTCAGCTTCAAGCTCTACGACGCGGGCAAGATCGACAAGGTCGTGCTCAACGGTGTCGTCAAGGACCTGTCGAACAACGCGTGGTCGGACATCAACTTCGTGAAGCCGGGCACGTTCGGCGCCGTCCGCGGTGAGAACACGCTCGTCGTCCACGACGTCGCCGGCAACACGCAGACGGTGACCTTCACCCTCAACTGACCTGACACCCCGCCTCTCGCACGATCGTCGCCGAGATCGCGGATTCTCACCGAGGCACCCCGTTGTTGCACGTCAACGACGGGGTGCCTCGTCGATATCACGGAGTGTCGACGGAGCTGGTGCGGGCGACGGAGCGTGCGCGGGCGCGGGCGACGGAGCTGGTGCGGGCGCGGGCGACGGAGCGAGGCGGATACGGACGGCGAGGGCCGCGCACGCGATGACGGCCAGCCCGCCGATGACGGTCGGCCAGGTCAGGTGCTCGTGCAGGAGCAGAGCTGCCCAGGCGATCGTGAGCACAGGTTGCACGAGCTGCGTCTGACTGACCGTGGACATGGGGCCGATTCCGAGCCCGCGATACCACGCGAAGAAGCCGAGGAACATGCTGACCACCGCGAGGTAGGCGAACGCGGCCCATTCCACGGGGCCTGCCTCGACCGGATGCTGAATGACGGACACCGTCGTCAGCCCGAGCATGAGCGGGGATGCCAGAACGAGCGCCCAGGAGACCGTCTGCCATGCACCGAGCTCCCGCGCGAGCAGGCCGCCTTCCGCGTAGCCGATGGCAGCGGCGATGACAGCCCCGAACAGGAGCAGATCGGCCCACGTGATGCCACCGAGGCCGCCCCCCTGGAGGATCGCGAACGCGATCGCCGCGGCGGCGCCGCAGGCCGCGGCGAACCAGAAGCGACGGGGAGGGCGCTCACGTCCGCGGAGCACGGCGGCGACCGCTGTCGCCGCGGGGAGGAGTGCGATGACGACCGCGCCGTGGCTCGCGTCTGCTGTCGTCAGTGCGAAGGATGTCAGCAGCGGGAAGCCCGCGACGACACCCGCAGCGACCACCGCCAGCCGCAGCGCCTGACGTCGAGTAGGGCGTCGCTGTCGCGTCGCGGCGAGAGCGATCGCGGCCAGGGCGGCGGCGGCGACGGCTCGGCCGGCGCCGATGAACAGCGGCGGCAAGGCCCCGACAGCGATGCGGGTGAACGGCACCGTGAACGAGAAGGCGAGCACGCCCAGCAGGCCCCAGGCGATGCCGGCGCGAGGTGAGTGCGTCGGGTTCATCCCCCGAGTGTGACGGGGACGAACACTGCGCGTCTGTCAGCGACGCAGGCCAATCGACGGCGTCTGGACCGCGGTGTCGTGGCGTCCGCCGGTGGCGGGTGTCAGCGAGGGGTCGTCGAGTCGGCGGGTTCCGGGGCGACCGTCGCGACCGCCGGCTGCACAGGCGCGGCAGCTGCAGCCTCGGGAGCGGCAGGCGCTGTGACCGTGGCATCCTCGGCCTTCATCGCCTTCATCTCGCCCTTGAAGGCGCGTGCCGACTGGCCCATGCTCTTCGCGAGCGCCGGGAGCTTCGCGGCTCCGAAGAGGAGAAGGATGACAGCGAGGATGATCAGAAAGTGCCAGCCGGTGAGTCCTTGCAGCATCTCAGCCCTCCGTTGGGTTGTGGTGTGAAGCATCCGGCGAAAATGCGGACGCTGACAATCAACTTTTGCTTGTCAGATGGAAAAAGTCAACGGGGTGCGTCGACGCGACCTCGGCGGCGCACGCCGATGGCGACGAACACGGCGGCGATGGCCACCGCGATCCCGCCGGCGAGGGCGAAGGGCCACACGGATGCCGCGGCCGTGTCGGCGCTCGCGAGGGTGACGTCAGAGCCTCCCGTGACGTTCACCTGCACGGGGTTGGGAACCATCCCGTCCTTGCCGTGCTCGGTGTAGCGGACGGTGAGGTTCCACCGGCCGTCCGGGAACACATCGCTCGGGCTCTCCCACCGACCGGGTGACGTCGTGCTGGCGACGAGCTCGATCGGCCCGACTTTCTGGTCATCGAGCGTGCCCTCGACGGTGGCACGCGTCACGTCGTCGACGGCGTGCAGGTCGCGCTCGTAGAAGATGTAGACGTAGACGCCGCCGCCGCCCGTCGGGCCGGCCTGCGCTCCGATCGGTCCTCCGTGGCCCGACGCCGGGACTGCACCCAGGACAGCCGAGGCGATGAGGATCATGCTCGCGATCACGAAGGTCAGAGCACGGCGACGGTGCGTCGAAACGCCTTCACGCGAATAGTCTTGGTTCAACATCGATCACCTTCATCGTCGAAGTGAGAGGGGGAGAACAGGGCTTGTGCTCATCGTTCTCCTGCACCCGCCAGCAAATGGTACCGCGCTCGCCGCCAGGATAGTAACCATCTTCACGCAACTTTTGATTGACGCGTGGCAAAACCTCGGCCAGTATGTCGATTGCCGGACATCCCAGTGCCGTGCCTCGGTCGCCGCGAAGAGGGGCGCCCGTCAGACCAACACTCGAAGAAGAGCGGAGGACGAGCTGTGAGGCCCCCGAGCGGGCCGACTGCCGACAGCACGATCGGGTCGCCCCCTAGAGATGAATGCGACCCGACCGTGGTGACAAACCCTGATCAAACTCGCAATCCAACCAGGAGATGTGTCACATGAATGATACTTCCCGCAGGCTCGCGCTCCCTCAGAGAGCACTTGCCTACGCGACCGCCGCGGTACTCGCCGTGGCGGGCTTGACGTTCGCGCCCTCGGTGTCCCAGACGCCCAGCGCGAGCGCCAACGAAGCCGAACCCGCCCTCGAATGGGGCAACTACGAAAAGGTCCTTCTGACGAAGGACATCGGGGAGCCGATCGGCTTCACGATCTTCCCCGACGGAAAGCTCCTCCACACCGCTCGCAACGGTGACGTACGCCTGACCGACCCCGCGACGGGCGTCACGAAGATCGTCAACCAGCTGCCCGTGTACCTGAACTCCGAAGACGGACTCCAGGGAATCGCGGTCGACCCCGACTTCGAGGAGAACGGCTGGGTCTACCTCGTATACGCGCCGCTCGACGCCGACGGCGACGGACAGCCCGACACCCCGACAGGTTCGGCTCCCAACTCGCTGCCCGCAGGTGCGGACGAGAGCTACTGGGACCAGTGGAAGGGCGTCAACCGCCTCGCCCGCTTCACGTGGGACGGCAACAAGCTCGACCTGGCCTCCGAGAAGACGATCCTCGAAGTCGAGGTCCAGCGTGGGCAGTGCTGCCACGTCGGTGCTGACATCGACTTCGACGCCGATGGCAACCTCTACCTCACGACGGGCGACAACACGCCCGCCTCGACGCCCGGCGCGGGCGGCTTCGCACCCAACAACGACGCGCCCGGCATGAACCCCGGCTTCGACGCTCGACGCGGTGCGGGCAACACGAACGACCTGCGCGGCAAGATCCTCCGCATCACCCCCCAAGCCGACGGCTCGTACACGATCCCCGAGGGGAACCTGTTCGCTCCGGGAACCGAGGGAACGCGTCCTGAGATCTTCATCATGGGCGTGCGCAACCCGTTCCGCTTCGACGTCGACGCCGAGACCAACACGATCTCGTGGGGCGACTACGGACCGGACGCATCTCGTGCTGCTGCGGCGGACGGCGTGCGCGGACCGATGGGTCTCGTGGAGTGGAACATCGTGAGCCTCGACGACCCGCACAACTCGGGCTGGCCCTATGTGCACGGCCCGAACGCGCCGTACAACAACTGGGACTTCGCCACGGCGACGCCTCGCGAGTTCTTCGATCCCGCGAACCTCGTCAACAACTCGCGCTGGAACACGGGACTCACCAACCTCCCGCCCGCGCGCACGGCGACGCTGTACTACGGCGACAACCCCGGTGACCAGCCGTGGGACGAGCTCGTCAACTTCGGCTCCGGCTCCGGCCAGGGCCCGATGGGTGGTCCGATCTACCACTACGACGAGTCCAACCCGTCGACGGCGAAGTTCCCGGCGTACTGGGACGGCAAGGCGTTCTTCGGTGAGTTCTCGCAGGACTACATCGCAGCCTTCACGTTCAACGAGGAGCTCGAAGTCACCAACATCGAGGACTTCCTGCCCAACGTCGCGCTGACGGCAGCGGCACAGCCCATCCACGACAACCCGATCGACCTCGAGTTCGGACCCGACGGGTCTCTGTACGTGCTCGAGTACGGTGACGGCTTCTTCCGCCAGAACCCCGACTCGGGCTTCTACCGGATCTCGTACGCCGAGGGGAACAAGTCGCCTCAGGCTCGCGTCACCGCGACCCCGGTCTCGTCGTCGACGGCGCCGCTCACGGTGTCGTTCGATGCCACGGCCTCGACCGATCCCGACGGGGACGCGCTCACCTACGAGTGGGACTTCACCGGTGACGGAACGTTCGACGCAACGGGTGCGACGACCTCGCACACGTACACGGAGCTCGGCGCCTATACGGCTCGCCTCCGCGTCTCGGACGGCAAGGGCAAGTTCGCCCTGACGTCGCGTGTCATCTCGGTCGGAAACCAGGCGCCGACGGTCAACGTCGGATTCCCCGGCAACGGATCGTTCTTCGACTGGGGCCAGGTCATCCCCTTCAGCATCACGACAGCGGATGCGGAAGACGGCACCGAGACGGTGTGCTCGCGCGTGGCATGGACCTACGGTCTCGGTCACGATGAGCACGCTCACCCCGAGGTGGCGGGCACGGGCTGCACGGGCGCCTGGCGCACCGACCCCAACTCGCCGCAGCACGGACCGGGTGCGCTCCTGTACGGCACCGTCGTGGTGACCTACACCGACGCGGGTGCCAACGGCATCCCGGCGGCGCAGGGTGAGGCCGCTCTTCGTCTGAACCCGAAGACGCAGGAGGCCGAGCACGCCATCCAGCGCACCGGTGTCGTCGTCTACGCCGACGAGTCGGCCTCGGGCGGCAACGCCATCCGCGGCCTCGGCAGTGGCGACTTCCTCCGCTACGACCCCGTCAACTTCGCGGGGATCGACGGAGCGGTCGTTCGCGCCAACGGTGGTGGAACCGTCCAGCTGCGCTGGAACTCGGCGACCGCCGAGCCCTTCGCGACGGCGACGATCCCCGGCGGCTCCGGCTGGAAGGACGTGACGGTCCCCTTCACGAACAAGCCGACCGGCACGGGACAGCTGTTCATCACGTCCGCCGACGAGCTCGCGGTCGACTCCATCCGGATGACGGGTGCGGGTGTCGGTGACGTCACCGCTCCCACCGTCGCGCACACGCTCACCCCGGCCACCCCCACGGGTGTCGGCGGCGTGTTCAACGTGCCGGTCCGCTTCGCGGTGCAGGCGACCGACAACGGCGCGCTCCAGAGCGTGCAGTACCAGCGCGACAACGGGAACTGGACGAACCTCGCGGCCAACCAGCAGTACGGCGTGACGTTCAACCAGAACGGCGTGTACAACCTCCGCTACCGGGCGACCGATACGGGCGGCAACGTCTCCGAGGTCAAGACGGTGTCGTTCACGATCGATCTGAACGCTCCCAACGAGCCGACGGTCGACTCGCAGACGTTCGTGACCCTCGCTTCGCCGCGTGTCACGTACGGTGCGACGGGATCGGTGGGCGTCCGGGTGCTGGGCGAAGGCGGAACACCCTCGGGTGACGTGGTCCTCACGGTGGGCGAGACCGAGATCGGCAGCGGCACCCTCGGTGCCGACGGCACGGTCCAGATCGACCTGCCCGACGACCTGCCGGTCGGAACGCACACGATTCGGGCCACCTACGGCGCCGATCAGGTCTTCAAGACGTCGGCGGGCATCGCTCGCCTGACGATCTCGCAGGCCAAGTCGTCGTCGGAGGTGTCCGTCGCGCCCAACCCGGTCAAGCCTGCGGTCGCCGCGAAGGCGACGATCACGGTCGAGTCCTCGACCGGGATCGCCCCCACCGGCTCCGTCACGGTGACGGTCAAGCGCGGGTCGTCCACGGTGGCAACGGTTCAGGGCACGCTCGACGAGTCCGGAAGCGCTGTCGTCACTCTGCCGAAGCTCGGCACGGTCGGCACCTACCAGGTGCAGGCCGCTTACAACGGGTCGAGCGGAGTGGCCAAGAGCACGGCCACGACGAGCCTCACCGTCAAGCAGTAGATCGCAGGTGGTGGGTCGGCTCCGGCCGGCCCACCACCCACCCGAAACCGAACCGGGACCCCGGTTCGGATGCACCTCGAAGGAGAGAGATGAGTCACCACCACGATCACGCGCACCCCACGGTGTCGGCCAAGCCGATGTCGCGCCGGTCGCTGCTCAAGGCGCTCGCGGCGTCGTCCGTCGCCGTCGGCGCGGGGGCCGTCATGGCCCCGACCGCGGCCTCGGCGATCAACGGCTCGGCCGCCGCGGCCGTTCCCACCGTCAGCGGGGGAGCGCGCCTCGTGCCGATCAACCGCATCGGCATCCAGCTGTTCAGCGTTCGCGACAAGGTCAGCTCGCTGGGCTTCCGTGCCGTGTTCGAAGAGCTCTCGCGCATCGGCTACTCCGAGATCGAGTTCGCCGGCTACACGCAGGGCCAGGTCGGTGCCATCACGCCGACCGAGATCCGGCAGCTGCTCGACGACAACGGTCTGCGCGCCGCGGGCTCGCACGTCAACCTGAACCTGAACAACATCGACCAGCAGCTCGAGATCGCGCAGATCCTCGGACTGCCGAACCTCGGACAGGGCGGCGCTGTCGCGTCGGGACGCACGTCGGCCGCGTGGCTGACGGCGGCCAACAACTGGAACATCATGGGCGAGAAGGCGAAGGCTGCGGGCATCAAGCTCTACATGCACAACCACGCCGGCGAGTTCAACTTCACGACCGACACCAACCAGCGCATCTACGACCTGATGTGGGAGAACGTCCAGCGCGACCTCGCGTACTTCCAGATGGACGTCTACTGGGCGCACGTCGGGGCGTACCTGTACCCCGGGTTCAAGCCGATCGACTACATCAAGCGCGACCCGCGCCGCTTCCCGTTCCTGCACCTCAAGGACGGAAAGCTCAACCCGGCGAGCTCCAACGGCTACGACATCATCGAGTTCGGCGAAGGCAACATCAACTACGCCGAGTTCCTGGGGGCGCTTCGCGACAAGGGTCAGCGCTACACGTCATGGGAGCAGGACAACGCCGGCTCGACCGCCGTCGCGCCGAACCCCGTCAACTCGTTCGGCAACGCCGAGCGCAGCTACCAGAAGATCGCCGCCCTCCGCGGCTGAACCCGAATCAGGAGAACATCAATGAAGAATCGTTGGAAAGCATCCGCTGTCGCGGTGCTGGTCGTCGCCGGCGGGGCCATCGCGGTCCCCGCGTACGCGGCGGATCTCAGCTGCTCGGGTGATCTGGGCGACGTCACGGTCGACGGCAACCTCACGGTCGCGGGCGGCGTGGACTGCATCCTCGGTGGCGCGACCGTCACGGGTGACATCATCGTCGACCCCGACGGCTGGCTCGACGCGACGTCGATCACGGTCGGCGGCGACGTCGTCGCGACCGATCCGTACGGTGTGTCGCTCGACGGCACGAGCGTCGCGGGTGACATCAGTGTCTACTCGATCGAGAACGCCGGCTTCCTCTACATCAACGACCTCGCCGTCGGCGGGAGCGTCGCCGCGGGCGGCCTCGATGTCGAGATCGTCGACGCGACGATCGGCGGGTCGATCCTGACCCAGGAGGCCAGCTACGTCGATCTCGTCCGCACCTCGGTCGTGGGCGATGTCGACATCCAGGACTCCGACTTCGGCGTCACGGTGAGCGGTGCGATCGTGCAGGGCAGCGTCTCGGTGAGCGGCAGCTCGCGCGACGTCCTCATCGGCGCGACGGCCGACGGCGGAGCCGACGCGTTCGGCAACAAGATCGGCGGAGACCTGACGCTGACCGACAACACGGCGAACCTCCGTGTGGCGGGCACGACGGTCTACGGTGCGGTCACGCTGTCGGGCAACGACCCGGTCGCCGCGTTCGGTGCGGGCAACGCCGCTGGTTCGGTCACGGGCGACTTCACGGGCGACGCGCCCGGCACGCCGCCGGCGGGCGACCAGTCGATCGCCGTCACGGTGCCCGAGCAGGCTGCGGGAGAGCTCTCGTGGACCCTGGAGGGCACGTCGGATCTCGTCGACCTCGGTGTCGCAGAGGAAGAGCTGGACCACTTCCTCGCGGAGGGCTCGATCGTCCCGATCCGCGTTCAGGACACCCGTGCCGGCAACCCGGCGTGGTCGATCACGGCTCAGGTCTCCGACTTCACCGCCGGTGGCCAGACGGTGTCCAGCAAGTACCTCGGTTGGACGCCCGAAGTCCTCGAGAACGAAGGCAGCGCCGTCGCAGGCTCGCCCGTTCCCTCGGGCTTCGACAGCGGTGACGGACTGTCGGTCGCTCGCACCCTCGCGAGTGCCGACACCGGCCACGCACGTGGAGCCTCTGTCGTGGGCGCCGACCTGGAGCTCAAGCTCCCGCTCGACACCCCGCAGGGTACCTACTCCGCGACCATCACGCTGACCGCACTCAGCTGATCCCCCCGTCCGCCCGGGCCCCGGTCTACGCTGGGGTCCGGGCGGATACCACCGCCGCACGCCCAGGAAAGCTCTCCCATGCCGCACGCAGCATCCGTCTCGACCGCCCCGCGCACGCGGGGCTTCCGCGTCCTCCGGTGGGCCATCGCGCTCGCCCTTGCGACCGGGTCGATCAGCGCCGGGGCATCCGTCGCCGTCGCCGCACCCGCCGAGGACGACACGACCGTCTCGTGGAGTGCCCGACCGGCCGACACGGCGCAAGGGACCGGCCGACCGAATTTCTCGTACGAGGCGCTGCCGGGGGCGATGTTCTCCGACGCGATCCTCGTGACCAACAGGGGTGCGAGTCCCATCACGCTCGAGGTCTACGCCGCCGACGGCTTCCTGACCGCGGACGGCTCCCTCGACCTCCTCGCCCGCAGCGATCCGTCGACCGAGCTCGGCAGCTGGATCGACCTCGGGGAGGATTCCCTCACCCTCGCGGGGGGACAGACAGCGGAGGTTCCCTTCGAGGTCGTGATCCCCTCCACCGCTCAGCCCGGCGACTATGCTGCCGGTGTCGTGGCATCCATGAGCGTCGAATCCGACACCGGTGTCATCACGGAGCGCCGCCTCGGATCCCGCATGCACCTGCGCGTGGCGGGCGACATCGTGCCCTCCCTCGCCGTCAGCGGCGTGCAGATCGACTACCACGGCGAGCTCAACCCGATCGCGGCAGGTGCCGCGACCGTGACCTTCACCCTGACGAACACGGGCAACGCCCGCATCGCGCCAGGGGGGTCGGTCGACGTCTCGGGACTCTTCGGATGGGGACAGACCTCGGTATCGCTCGCGGACGTCCCCGAACTCCTTCCCGGCAGCTCGCTCGAACGCTCCATCGAGGTGGACGGCGTCCTCCCTCTGTTCTTCACGACGGCTGACGTCTCGGCGGGCGGCGACGTCGTGCAGCGCCCCGGAGCCCCCGTCGGCGACGCGCTCGCGGTCGCGACCGTCGCGGCATCCGCATCGACGTGGACCATCCCGTGGACGGCTCTTGCGGTCATCCTGGTCGTCGTCGGGCTCATCGTCTGGTTGATCGTTTCGCGGCGCCGTGCCAAGCGCGCACGCCAGCGTGAGGTCGACGAGGCCGTCGCGGCGGCCCTCGCAGCACGCGATGCCGCCGACGCCGGTGCATCCGCCGATGCCGACACCGATGCAGCCGGTCGCCCTGATGCCCCGGCCGACGCCGATCCGCCGACTGACGTGCCCGTGGAGACAGCCGACCGGCGCGCCTGAGATTGCTGCCCCAGGGCTGGACCGTCAGGCCAGGAGCGCCGGCCTGACGGCCTTCCTCGGGGTGAAGTCGGGGATGCCGTGCAGCTCGCGGTGGAGGCGTTCCATCTTGGCGTCGAGTTCCGACGCGGTATCGGCGGCCGCCTTGAGTTCGCCGAGCAGCTCGGCCGGTACGAGGCTGTCGTACTTGTAGTAGATCTTGTGCTCGAGGCTCGCCCAGAAGTCCATCGCGATCGTGCGGAACTGCACCTCCACGGGCACGGAGACCCGGCCCGTGGAGAGGAAGACGGGAACCTCGACGATCGCGTGGAGACTCTTGTACCCGTTCGGCTTGGGCTCGGCGATGTAGTCCTTCACGGTGAGCACGCGGATGTCGTCCTGCTGCGTCAGGAGATCGAACAGGCGGTACGCGTCGTGCACGAAACTGCAGGTCACACGCACGCCGGCGATATCGGTGATGTGCGCGCGGATGCTCTCGAAGTCGGTGTCGATGCCCTTGCGGCCGACCTTGTCGACGAGGCTGTCGGGCGACTTCACTCGGCTCGTGACGTGCTCGATCGGGTTGTAGTCGTGGGTCAGCTGGAATTCCTCGCGCAGGATCGCGAGCTTCGTCTCGACTTCGCGGAGCCCGAACTGGTACTCCATGAGGAAGCGCTGGAACTCATCGCGCAGCGTGCGAAGCTCGCCGGGGGAGAAGGTGACCGACTCGTCGGATTCGTCCAGGATGCCGTCTCTGTCGACCATGCTCCCGACGCTATCCGCGCTGTCTACGAGGCGACTGAGAAGAGGGAGTCGGGCCCGGTGGGTGTCAGGTCGAGACGAGCGAGGCGAGAGTGTCAGGGGAGAGGGCGTGCTCGATCGCGAGCATGCTCGCCCCGAGCACGGCGGCATTCTCTGCGGCCGCGGACTGCACGATCGCCAGATGCTCTGTCGCGAGCGGGATGGAGCGCGTGTAGACGACCTCTCGCACTCCGGCGATGAGGTGCTCGCCGACACGCGCCATCGATCCGCCGATCGCGATGACCGAGGGGTTGACGAGGCTCACGCATGTCGTCAGAACCTCGCCGATGTCGCGTCCGGCCTGACGCACCGCCTGGATCGCGTCGATGTTGCCGCGCTTGACCAGCTCGACGACATCGTTGCCGCTCTCGGCGGGAACGCCTTGCGCACGAAGCGTGCGTGCGATCGCGGGGCCGGATGCCAGCGCCTCGAGGCATCCTTTGTTGCCGCAGTGACAGGGGACTCCCGCGCCTCGTGCCACCTGCACGTGGCCGATGTCACCGGCGATGCCCTGAGCTCCCCGCTGCAGGAGGCCGCCGGAGATGACACCGGACCCGATGCCGGTCGCCACCTTCACGAACATGAGGTGTTCGACGCCGGGCCACGCGATGGCGCGCTCGCCGAGAGCCATGATGTTGACGTCGTTGTCGACGAGGACGGGGACGTCGAGGTGCTGACGGGTCCACCCGGGAACGTCGAAGCGGTCCCATCCCGGCATGATCGGAGGGTTGACGGGCTGCCCCGTCGAGTGCTCGACGGGGCCGGGGATACCCATGCCGATCGCGGCGAGATCCGACGTGCTGCGGCCGATGCGCGTGAGCAAATCGGCCGCGGTGTCGACCATCCACGTGAGGACCGGCACGGGGCCCAGCGTCACGTCGAGGGGCTCGCTGTGCTCGATGAGGATCGATCCCGCGAGGTCCGTGACGGCGAGCGTGGCGTGCGAGGCTCCGATGTCGGCCGCGAGCACGAGACGCGCCCCCGGGTTGAGGGCGAACTGCGACGGCGGCCGGCCCCCCGTCGACACGGTCTCGGCGATGGGGGTGATGAGCCCCATCCGCATGAGCTCGTCGACGCGGGCGGCGATCGTGGAACGAGCGAGCCCGGTCGATTTCGCAAGTTCCGCGCGGGTGCGCGGCACTCCGTCGCGGAGGAGCTGGAACAGCTGTCCGACGCCCGATACTCCGGTCGAGTCGATGCTCATATCGTCACACTTCAGTCTGCTTATCGTGGTTCGCCGTCAGAAGTCGACGGACTTATGACGATTGTTGCACCGGGTGCCTGCAAATCCGTCGATAGACGGACGTGCAGACGCTCGACGTCAGCTCAAGTACGGCCGCCGGGTCGGGCGAAGCGCTGCTGGAGCAGAACGGCGACGACGATGATGACGCCCTTCGCGACGGCCTGGACGGACGAGGTCAGGTTGTTCTGCACGAAGACGTTCGTCAGCGTCGCGAAGATCAGGACGCCGAAGACCGTGCCGACGATCGTTCCGCGGCCGCCGATGAGGAGCGTGCCGCCGACCACGACCGCTGCGATGGCATCGAGCTCGTAGAGCAGACCGTGCGTCGAGGTGCCGGCCGTCGTGCGGCCGAGGATCATCACGGCGGCGATGCCGGCCGTGAGACCCGCGATGGCGTAGAGCCACATCGTGTGGCGCTTGACGTTGATGCCCGCGAGGCGCGCAGCCTCGCGGTTGCCGCCGATTGCGACGGTGCGACGGCCGAAGGTCGTGCGGTTCAGCACGATCCAGCCGAGCGCCGCGACGATCGCGAAGATCCAGATCAGGATGTCAACGCCCAGGAGGTTCATGTTCATGAAGTCGATGAAGTCGCGGCTGTTGACGACGAGAGTGCGGCGCTCAGCGAGGATCTCGGCGAGACCGCGTGCCGCGACGAGCATCGCGAGTGTCGCCATGAAGGCGACGACGTTTCCGTAGGCGATGACGATCCCGTTGATGAGCCCCGCCGCGACGCCCACTGCGAGCGCGATGAGGATCATGAAGATCCAGTGCGTATCGCGGACGACGTCCTGGATGACGGCGAGGGTTGCTGCGACCGACGCGAGGCCCATGACGGCGCCGACCGACAGGTCGATGCCGCCCGCGATGATGACAAGGGTCATGCCGATCGAGATGACGCCGATGATCGAGGCCTGGCGGAGGATCGTCAGCAGGTTGGAGACGCCGAGGAAGCTGTCTCCCGCCGTGACGGCGCCGACGATGATCAGGAGGATGAGCGCGACGACCAGCCCGAGGTTGCGCCCGACGGAGCCGGACAGAAGGCGGCGCAGGGGCGACTTCGGGGTGTCGACGGTCACGCTCGATGTCGTCGGAGGGGCCGTGGAGGCGGTGGGGGTGGTCTGCTCGCTCACGCGGCGGTTCCTTTCATGACGAGATCGAGCACGCCGTGCTCATCGATCTGCGAAGCGGGGAGGGTCTTCAGAACGCGGCCGTCCGAGACCACGAGGACGTTGTCGGCGAGACCGAGGACTTCTTCGATCTCGCTCGAGACGATGACGACGGCGTTGCCGGCGGCGGCGAGCCGGCGGATGAGGGCATAGATCTCGGCGCGGGCTCCGACATCGACACCGCGCGTCGGCTCGTCGAGCAACAGGACCCGTGTGCCGTGCACGAGCCACCGCGCGAGGAGGATCTTCTGCTGATTGCCGCCCGAGAGGGTGGCGGCGGCTCGATCCGGATCGGCGGGGCGCAGCTCGAACGCCTCGATCTGCTCCCGCGTCGTGCTGCGTGCCGAGCGGTCGTCGAGGAAGCCCGCCTTGGCGAACCTGCTCAGGGACGCCAGGGTCACATTGACGAAGATCGGTTCCGTCAGGACGAGTCCCTGACTCTTGCGCTCCTCGGGCGACAAGCCGATGCCCGCGTTGACGGCGGCGACGACGGAGCCGGGACGCAGGCGCTCGCCTCCGACGCTGACCCGACCCGAGGTCGCGCGTCGTGCGCCGTACACCGTCTCGAGGATCTCGGAGCGACCGGAGCCGACCAGACCTGCCAAGCCGACGATCTCGCCGGCGCGCACCGTGAACGACACGTCCTCGAACAGGCCCGAAACCCCGAGCGAATCCACTTCGAGCACGAGCGGCGCGTCGTCGGGGATCGGGACGGCGGGCGGGAAGACGTTCTCGACCGAACGTCCCGTCATGAGCTTGATGAGTTCGCTCGTGGGAGTGTCGGCCACGGGAAGGCCGGTCGCCATCGTGCGTCCGTCCTTGAGGACCGTGATCCGATCGCCGATCTCGCGGATCTCCTCGAGTCGGTGCGTGATGTACACGACGGCGATCCCGGCCGAGGTGAGCTCGCCGACGACGTGGAAGAGGTTCTTGACCTCTTCCGTGTCGAGGACGGCGGACGGCTCGTCCATGATGATGAGCTTGATGTCGTGCGAGAGGGCGCGGGCCATGCTCACGATCTGCTTGTTGGCAGCCGACAGCGACCCGACCTCCGCGTGCGGCGAGAGACCTCCGTGCCCCAGGCGACGCAAGAGCTCTCGCGTCTGCTTCGCGGCCTCCGAGCGACGCGTGAACCCACCGCGCGCCAGCTCGTGGCCGAGGAAGATGTTCTCGGCGATCGTGAGGCCGTCGACGACATCGAGCTCCTGGTACATCGTCGCGATGCCGAGCTCGATGGCGGCTTCGGGCGTCGCGATGTCGACGCGCTCGCCCTGCCAGGAGATCTCGCCGCTGTCGGGCTTGTGCACGCCGGCCAGGGTCTTGATGAGCGTGGATTTCCCCGCGCCGTTCTGGCCGAGCACACAGTGCACCTCGCCCGGGAGGATCTCCAGATCCACTCCGCGCAGGGCGCGCACACCCGCGAAGGACTTCGTCACGCCTCTGACATCGAGTAATGCCGATGGATGGTCAACTTTGATCACCCGCCGAACATAACACGAGTTGAACCGCCGTGTGCAGTACCAATCTGACGACCGTCGGGAGACGAGGGGAGCGACTGCCCGACGGGAAACGAGCGAACTTCGGTTGATAACTAGAGGAATCGGCACTTCTGACGGCTGAAAATCAAAAGATGACAAATCCGCGCACACTTCTGCTACGGTGAGTGGCGTCAGCGTGGACACCACGAGTGTGGGCGGCTTCCCCCTCGGGTTCACCTGTCGAAGCTGCATCACATTCAAGGAGGAACTAGAAATGCGCTCACACATCACAGCGCGATCGCGAATCGTCTTGGCGGGCGTCGCGGCAATCGCTTCGATCGGCCTTCTCGCCGGCTGCACCAGCGGCGGCACGGAAGAAGAGGTCATCGACCAGGGCACCACCAGCGAAGAGAACGCCGAGTCCGGCGAGACGGTCGTCATCGGCTTCTCGGGACCCGCCGCCGACCACGGCTGGCTCGGTGCGATCAACTCCGGCGCGCTCGCCGCCGCGGAGAGCTTCGACGACGTCGAGCTGCGCCAGGCCGAGGGCACCAACGACGCCAACGCACAGATCGCTGCCGTCGAGACGTTCATCAACGACGGCGTGGACGCGATCGTCCTGCTCCCGACCGACGGTGCTGCGCTGACCGAGGTCGCCATCAAGGCGATGGAGGCGGGCATCCCCGTCATCAACGTCGACCGCGAGTTCTCCAGCCCCTTCGCCGCGCGCGCCACCATCCTCGGTGACAACTACGGCATGGGCGTCTCGGCGGGCACGTACTTCTGCGAGCAGTTCGGCGACAACCCCGACGCCATCATCGCGGAGATCGCCGGGATCGACTCGCTGCCCCTCACGCAGGACCGCTCGGCGGGTTTCGCTGACGCGCTCAGCGACTGCGGCCTCGAGGTCGGCCCCCGCGTCGCCGCCGACTTCACCGTCGCCGGTGGCGAGGCGGTCACGTCGCAGCTGCTCTCGGCCAACCCCCAGATCGACGGCATCTGGAACCACGACGACGACCAGGGCATCGGCGTACTGGCCGCGATCAACTCGGCCGGCCGCGACGAGTTCATCATGATGGGCGGCGCAGGTAGCCGCAACGCCATGGAGGCCATCGAGGCAGACGACTCGGTGCTCAAGGCGACCGTCATCTACCCCTCGACGCAGGCCGCTGACGGCATCGCGCTCGCGCGACTCATCGCGCAGGGCAAGACGATGAGCGACCTCATCACCCCGTCGGTCCCGAACCGGATCGTGCTCGACGCCCCCGTCGTCACGAAGGACAACGTCGCCGACTTCATCGGCCTCTCGTTCGATTCCTGACGACACACCACCGGGGCGTCCGTCCATCCGGGCGGGCGCCCCGTGCCCTATCCACGAGAGGATCTCGCGATGACAGACTCACCCCGCGACCGCCCGCTGCGGGTCGCCATGATCGGCCACGGTTTCATGGGGGCCGCTCATTCCCAGGGGTGGCGTGTCGCCCCCCGATTCTTCGATCTTCCGCGCCCCGTCGAGATGAGCGTCGTCACCGGACGCGATGCCGGCAAGGTCGCGGAATGCGCACGTAAATGGGGGTGGGACGAGAGCGCGACCGACTGGCGCGAGGTCGTCCAGCGCGACGACATCGACGTCGTCGACATCGTCACCCCGGGCGACACGCACGCCGAGATCGCGATCGCCGCCCTCGACGCGGGCAAGCACGTCCTGTGCGAGAAGCCCTTGGCCAACACGGTGGAGGAGGCGGAGGCGATGACCGCCGCCGCCGAGCGCGCAGCGAGCAGCGGCGTCCGTTCCATGGTCGGATTCACCTACCGTCGCGTACCCGCGACCACGCTCGCCCGCGACCTCGTCGCGGCGGGACGCATCGGCGAGGTGCGCCAGGTGCGCGCAGAGTACCTGCAGGACTGGCTCATGGACGCCGAGGCGCCGCTCACATGGCGCATGAAGAAGGAGCATGCCGGTTCGGGAGCGCTGGGCGACATCGGCGCGCACGCCGTCGACCTGACCGAGTACATCACGGGTCAGCGCGTCACGTCCGTCTCGGGCATCATCGAGACGATCGTGAAGGAGCGCCCCCTCCTCGGCGAGGGACAGGGTCTGTCGGGCACGGCGTCCGCCGAGCGCGGCGAGGTCACCGTCGACGACATCGCGCTCTTCACGGGCCGCCTCGACTCGGGCGCCCTCGCCTCCTTCGAGGCGACCCGGTTCCGCACAGGACGCAAGAACGCGCTGCGGATCGAGATCTCTGGATCCACCGGCGCGATCTCGTTCGATCTCGAGCGTCTCAACGAACTCGAGTTCTACGACGCGACGCTGCCGTCCACGGGGCAGGGGTTCCAGCGCATCCTCGTCACGGAGCACGATCACCCGTACCTCGCCCCGTGGTGGCCCACCGGTCATATGCTCGGCTACGAGCACGGCTTCTCCCACCAGGTCTACGACTTCGTCACCGCGATCTCCGACGGCACGCAACCGCATCCGTCGTTCGCCGACGGGCTGCACGTGCAGCGGGTCCTCGACGCGGTGGAGCGGTCGTCCGAGGCGGGCAGCGCCTGGACGCCGACCGGCGTCTGAACTCAGCAGCATCCGCAACGACAACACGGAAGGACAACGCGATGACGCGACCGATCACTCTCTTCACGGGTCAGTGGGCCGATCTGCCGTTCGAAGAGGTCGCTCGGCTGGCAGGCGAATGGGGCTACGACGGATTGGAGATCGCCTGCTGGGGCGATCATCTCGATCCGTGGCGCTGGGATGACGACGCCTACGTCCAGGGCAAGCTCGACGTGCTGGAGCGCAACGGGCTCAAGGTCTGGACCATCTCCAACCACCTCAAGGGTCAGGCGGTGTGCGACGACCCGATCGATCAGCGTCACCGCGACATCCTCTCCGATCACGTGTGGGGCGACGGTGACCCCGAGGGCGTCCGCCAGCGTGCCGCCGAGGAGATGAAGAACACCGCGCGGCTCGCGGCGAAGCTCGGCGTCAAGACCGTCACGGGCTTCACGGGCTCGTCGATCTGGAAGTACGTCGCGATGTTCCCGCCGGCGTCGCAGGCGATGGTGGATGCCGGCTATCAGGACTTCGCCGACCGGTGGAATCCGATCCTCGACGTCTTCGACGAGGTCGGTGTGCGATTCGCCCACGAGGTGCACCCGTCGGAGATCGCCTACGACTACTGGACGACGGTGCAGACGCTCGAGGCGATCGGCCACCGCGAGGCGTTCGGCCTGAACTGGGACCCCTCGCACATGGTGTGGCAGGACCTCGACCCGGTCGGGTTCCTGTGGGACTTCCAGGACCGGATCTACCACGTCCACTGCAAGGACACGAAGAAGCGCCTCAACAACGGCCGCAACGGGCGCCTCTCGTCGCACTTGGCGTGGGCGGACCCGCGCCGCGGATGGGACTTCATCTCGACGGGCCACGGCGACGTGCCCTGGGAGGACGCCTTCCGCATGCTGAACGCGATCGGCTACGAGGGCCCTCTCTCGGTCGAGTGGGAAGACGCGGGAATGGACCGTCTCGTCGGCGCTCCCGAGGCCCTCGCGTTCGTGCGCCGTCTGTCGTCGTACGAGCCGTCGAAGGCGGCGTTCGACGCGGCGTTCTCGACGAAGTAGTGTCCGAGGTCATGGGGTCGCCGCGCCCGCGGGTACGCTGACCCCATGACCTCGATGTCCCCCGGATGGTACGACGACGGACACGGCGCCCTCCGGTGGTGGGACGGGTCGGCCTGGACCGAGCACGTCGCGAATCCGGATCCCGCAGCGGATGCCGACGCCGGCGTTCCTCCCGAGCTCGCCGACTTCGCCGAACTCGCGGATGCCGCATCCGACGACCACCAGGGTGGCGCCTTCGTCGCGGCCACGCAGCCTGAGCGGTCGAAGCTGTGGATCGTGTGGGTCGTCCTGGGTGTCGTCCTCCTCGGCATCGTCATCGCCGCGGCCGTCCTCATCCCGCTCCTCTTCCTCAATCTCGCGACGTCGTCGACATCGACACCGGGTGTGGCTCCGCAGACCGACGACGAGCGCGCTGCCGTCGCGGTCGTCGAGCAGTACAACGACGCCTGGCTCGACGGAGACTGCGACGAGTACTTCGCCGTCACGAGCGAGAACATGCAGCTGTTCGAGCAGATCCGCGACTGCGACGGCTTCGAGGAATCGTCGCAGTACTTCAGCGACTCGGTCGAGGACTACAGCCTTTCGATCACGGGCATCGAAGAAGACGGTGCGTCGCTCGTCATCGACACACTGGAGAGCTACGACAGCTACATCGACGAGAACGGTGAGCTCGTCGAAGAGCCGACTCCCTTCGCCGACCGCTGGACCTATGTCGTGATCCCCGCCGGCGATGGCTGGGTGATCGACGAGGTCCGTTCGTGACGGATGCCGCATCCCGGTCTCGCAATGCCGGGTACGTCTTCGCCTGCATCGGGATCGGATTGGCGTCCGGACTGCTCTCGGGCCTTTTCGGCGTCGGCGGCGGCACGGTCATCGTGCCGCTCCTGGTGCTGATCCTCGGCTTCGACCAGCGTCTGGCGGCCGGGTCGTCGCTGGGTGCGATCGTGCCTACGGCCGCGGTCGGCGTCATCTCCTACGGCATCCATGACTCCGTCGCCTGGATTCCCGGCCTGATCCTCGCCGCCGGCGCCGTCATCGGCGCGCAGATCGGCACGTGGCTCCTCCCGCGGCTGCCGCTGACGGTTCTGCGGTGGGGGTTCGTGGGCTTCCTCGGGATCGTCATCGTGAGCCTCTTCGTCGTCATCCCGTCCCGCGATGCCGAACTCGCCCTCACCCTCGTGACGGGCGCGGGTCTCGTCGTCCTCGGTGTCGTCACCGGCATCCTCGCGGGGCTTCTCGGTGTCGGGGGAGGAGTCGTCGTCGTGCCCGTGCTCATGCTGCTCTTCGGGGCGAGCGACCTCGTCGCCAAGGGCACGTCGCTGCTCATGATGATCCCGACGGCGATCTCGGGCACGATCGGCAATCTCCGGCGCGGCAACATCGATCTCGTCGCGGCGGCGATCGTCGGCGCTGCGGCGTGCACGACGACGGCACTCGGAGCGTGGATCGCGACGCTCATCGACCCTCTCGTGGGCAACATCCTCTTCGCCGCCTTCCTCGTCGTGATCGCCGTACAGATGGCGCTCCGCGCGGTGCGCGGACGATCCCGCTGACACGGGCGGCGCGGCGGCCCGCGCGTAGGATGAGAACGTGCCAGTGAACCCCGATCTCGTCGAGCGCGACTTCGCGCCGACGGCGCCGTATCTCGTCGGCCGTGAGAAGGTCCGCGAGTTCGCCCGCGCCGTCTTCGCGGACGACCCCTCCCACCTCGATCCCGCCGCCGCACAGGCGCTCGGCTACTCCGACGTCGTCGCGCCGCCCACGTTCGCGATGGTCGTGCAAGACCTCACTCTGCAGCAACTGCTGGCGGAGCCGGATTCCGGCATCGAGCTGTCGCGCGTGCTGCACGCCGAGCAGCGGTTCGCCTACACGCGCCCCATCGTCGCGGGCGATGAGCTGACCGCGAAGCTCGCCGTCACCGGCATCCGCACTCTCGGCGCGAACGCCATGGTCACGAGCGATGCCGTCGTGACGGATGCCGCGGGCGCCCATGTCGTCACGGCGACGTCAGTGCTCCTCGTCGGGGGAGACTCATGAGCTTTCACGGTGCTCTGGCCGTCGGAGATGTCGTCGCCGAACGCACGGTCCACCTGACGCGCGAATCGCTCGTGCGGTATGCGGGAGCGTCGGGTGACTTCAATCCCATCCACTATCGCGACGACGTCGCGGCGCAGGTCGGGCTTCCCGGCGTCCTCGCTCACGGCATGCTCACGATGGGACTCGCGATCGGGACCATCACGCCGTGGCTCGGCGATGTCGCACGCCTCGTCGATTACGGCGTGCGCTTCACGCGTCCCGTCGTCGTCGATCCGGTGTCGGGTGCCGATGTCACCGTCGTGGCGAAGGTCGGCGCCGTCGACGATGAGACGCTGCGTGTCGATTTCACCGTGACGCACGCCGACACGACCGTTCTCGGCAAGGCGCAGGCGCGCGTACGTCTCGCATGACGTCCGAGATCCCCGAGGTCGAGCCCGTCGCGCTCTCTCGGCTCACGACGCTGAGGACCGGCGGTGTGCCCGATCGGATGATCGAGGCCCGCACGTCGGACGAGCTCGTGGGTGCCTTGCGCGACGTGTGGGGGAGTGGAGAGGCGTGGCTCGCGCTCGGCGGGGGGTCGAACCTGTTCGCGGGCGACGATCCGTTCGAGGGCGTCGTCGTGCGCATCCTCACGTCGGGCATCGAACGGCTGACGTCGCCGCGCCCGGGCTTCGCCCGATTGCGTGTGCAGGCCGGTCACGATTGGGATGACCTCGTCGCCTACGCGGTGGGTGAGGGACTGGCGGGGATCGAGGCCATGTCGGGCATTCCCGGCACAGTGGGCGCCGCACCCGTTCAGAATGTCGGGGCGTACGGCCAGGAGATCATCCAGACGCTCGTCGACGTCGAGCTGATCGACGAGTCCGACGGCGAAGTGAGAACCGTCTCGGCAGCAGAGCTCGGACTGGGCTTTCGCACGTCTGCCCTCAAGCGACACTACGGATCGGTGCCCGAGCGTTCGGCCGTCATCCTGTCGGTGACGCTCGAACTCGCCGAGGTGGGAGACGCTCCGAGACCCATCGCCGGCGGGCAGCTCCGTTCGGCCCTCGGGCTTGCGGAAGGCGACGCCGTGACCGTGGCATGGATCCGCGATCATGTCCTCGCGACGCGCGCTCGGAAGGGTATGGTGCTCGACCCCGACGATCCCGACACGTACAGCGCCGGTTCGTTCTTCCAGAACGCGATCGTCTCCGCGTCGTTCGCGGCATCCCTCCCGCCGGAGTGTCCGCGTTGGCCGGTCGCGCCCGACCTCGACACCGTCCTGGTGTTCCCGCTGTCGACTTTCGACGGCTACGTTCCCGCGCCGGTCGAGCAGGAGACGTCCGTCAAGGTGAGTGCCGCGTGGCTCATCGAGCACGCGGGGCTGCGGAAGGGGTTCCGGTTGCCAAGATCGCGTGCGGCGCTGTCGACGAAGCACGCGCTGGCGCTCACGAACCGCGGTGACGCGACAGCAGCCGAGATCGCCGAGCTCGCGCGATTCATCCAGGGTCGTGTGCAGTCCGAGTTCGGGCTGATCCTCCAGCCTGAACCGGTCCTCGTGAACGTCGAACTGTGAAGAGCATCCGTCGGGTGAATCGCGCCGATTCCGCGGTGTGTTGAGCGACCGCGCGCAGGCGTTCGCCCGGTAGGTTCGCAGAGCGAGAGAGGGGACCGCACGACCATGGCATCGCGCGTATCGAAGAAGTCGGCTCTGCCGCGGCACGGACGGGCTCACGTCACGATGACGATCCGCGATTCGAACGGCTTCCTGCACCACTTCGGCGACATCGACACGAGTGTCGGAGCCGTTCACGAAGCACTCGCGATCATGCAGCTGCAGTCTCCCGAGATGGATGCCGCGCAGCCGGGCCACGAGCAACTGGCCTGAGCACCTGGCCTGAGCAACGGGGCTGCGCACCTGGCCTGAGCAGCTGACCTGAGCAACGGGGCTGCGCACCTGGCCTGAGCACCTGGCCTGAGCAGCTGACCTGAGCAACGGGGCTGCGCATTTGGCCTGAGCAACGGGCTCGAGTAACTGGCCTGAGCAACGGGGCTGCGCAATGGCCTTGGTCCGGGCTCGCGCACGTGCGGGGGCACTATCGGTTCCCGCGTCGCGTCACCCTCAGGTCAGAACGGCGCGCGGGCGCGACTGTTCCGCATGTCATCCGAGTTGTCGACGGCGAGAGCGAGCCAGTCGGTCGGCACGAACCGCACGGTGCTCGGTGGTCGATCGTGGTAGGTGCGTGACGTCGGCGAGACCCACTCGATGATCCCTCCTGGTCGCTGTCGCACCCGCCACGCCGTGTGGTGTTTCAGCGTGTGGTGGCGACGACAGAAGTGCGCAAGATTCGTCTCGCTCGTCGGGCCGCCTTTCGCGGCATCCTTCGTGTGATCGATGTCGGAACGCCTCGCGGATCGGCGGCACCCGGGCATGCGGCAGTGCTCGTCGCGTGCGCGGAGGTGGCGCCGGAGGGTCTCATCAGGCCGGTAGCGGTCGACCGCCAGTACGGCGCCCGTGTGGGGGTGCGTCAGCACCCGATCCCAGCCCGACGCGTTCCCCGCGAGGCGGAGAGCCAGGGTCGCCTCGATCGGACCATAGCCCGTCAGGAGGCACGGCTCGGCACCGACACCGGCGGCCGTGAGGACAGGCACCGTGACCTGGACGTGCCCAGTGACCGCCCCAAGCGCGTCACCGTCGCCGTGCGCCGCAGGTGCCCCCGCGAGCAGCAGGTCGGCGAACACGTCGGCGCGCAGCTGATCCATCGTGCGCGTGTCCACGGCGGGGGAGCAGTGCGGATCGTCCGTCTCGGCGTCCACGGCCGCGTCGCGGCGCCGCCGGTCCGTCGGTCCCGTCACGTACGCGGGCTCCGACGCATCGCCCGACGCAGCCTCCGCTCCCGCAGCCGCATGCTCCGCGCCGTCGAGCCCTGGCTCGGCGTCCGACGTTCCATGCGCCACCTCGCGCGCCATCTGGGTCAGGCGGTCGAAAATCGCGTACGCGAGCGGTGCCGGCTGATCGGCGATGATCCGCGCGAGCCCGTCGTCGAGATCGACGAGCCGAACCACCCGGTCGTCGATGGCACGGCGTTGCCGAGCCGCGGTCGCTTCCGGATCGAGTCGGGCCGCTACCGCCCGAGCGAGCGCCCGCAGGCGCGCGGGCGCTTCGACCTCGGCGATCCCGAGCGCGGTCGATTCGAACTGGGCGCACACGTCGTCGTCGGTGATCGCCGTGCCGACGTCGAGGATCACACGAGCGTGCGCCGCCGAGATCCGGCCCTCTTCCCACGCGCGCAACGTCGCGGGGAATCGCGACGTCAGACTTGCGGCATCGCCCATGCGCGACTGCACCGTGCGGTCGGACACGCGCATCGCGGCGCCGAGTTCGGCGGCGACCTCGCGAATCGCGAGATCGCCCCGCGTCATCCGCCGCCCCGCCGCTCGCGCCTGCGCGCTCCGAGCCAGCGTCAAGTCGACCGCCTCAGACAGCAACCGCTCCTGTCGGGCTTCGAACGCTGCGATCTGCCGCCGCGTCTCGATCATCCCCGTCACGAGGTCATCGAGCGCGTTCGTCCACCCCTCGTCGGTGGTCAGATGGTGGCTCATGCATATAAGAGTAGTACGAAGCTCCGACACTCGTCGAAGATCTCTCGAATCTGTGTACTATTGCGCGCGCGGGGTGTCCGCACCGAGGACGTCAGTCCGAGAACAGATCCTGCAGTCGGCGCACACCCTCGAGGAGCGCATCGTCGCCGAGCGCGTAGGAGAGCCGGAGGTACCCTGAAGGCCCGAACGCCTCACCCGGCACGACGGCGACTTCCGCCTCGTCGAGGATGAAGTCCGCGAGCTCGAGCGACGTCTCGATCCGCTTTCCCCGCCACTCGCGCCCCAGAAGGCCCTGAACGTCGGGGTAGACGTAGAACGCCCCCAGCGGATCGGGAACCGTGACCCCCGCGATCTTCGACAGCTCCGCGACGATCACCTGGCGACGCCGGTCGAAGGCCTGCCGGAACTCCTCCGCTTCGGTCTGCGGGCCCGTGAGAGCTGCGAGCGCGGCGCGCTGAGCGATGTTGTTGACGTTCGACGAGAGGTGCGACTGCAGGTTCGCGGCGAGCTTGATCGCGTCGGCGGGCCCGACCATCCAGCCCACGCGCCAGCCTGTCATGGCGTAGGTCTTGGCGACGCCGTTGACGAGGATCGTCTGGTTCGCGGCATCCGGGACCGCCTCGACGATCGAGACGGCGCGTGCGCCGCCGTAGACCAGGTTCTGGTAGATCTCGTCGGAGATGATCCAGATCCCGTGTTCGACCGCCCATTCCCCGATCGCCTGTGTCTCCTCGGGCGTGTAGACGGAGCCCGTGGGGTTCGAGGGGGAGACGAAGACGAGCGCCCTCGTGCGCTCCGTACGTGCCTGCTCCAGCTGCTCGACCGTCACCTTGTAGTCCTGGTCGGCGCCGGCGAACACCTCGACGGGAACGCCGTCTGCGAGGGCGATCGCCTCGGGATACGTCGTCCAGTAGGGAGCGGGGAGGAGCACTTCGTCGCCGGGGTTCAGCACCGTCTGGAACGCCTGGTAGACAGCCTGCTTGCCGCCGTTCGTCACGACGACCTGCGAGGCGGACACCTCGAGCCCCGAATCGCGCAGCGTCTTGGCGGCGATCGCCTCTCGCAGCACGGGAAGACCGACCGCCGGCGTATAGCGGTAGTTGGCAGGATCGTGCAGCGCTTCAGCCGCTGCGTCGACGATGAACTGCGGCGTCGCGAAGTCGGGCTCGCCCGCGGCATACGAGATGACGGGGCGACCTGCCGCCTGGAGGGCCTTCGCCTTCGCATCGACCTTGAGGGTCGCCGATTCGGCGATCGAGCTGAGCTTGCGGGACAGAGGAGCGCGTTCGGTCACGCCTCCGAGCGTACTCGGGAGGAGCGCGAGCCGCGGGGCGGTGCGCGGAGAAAGTCATACTGGTCGTTCCGGGCTCCGCGTACCAAGCTGGGGAGATGGAAACGACGGCTGTGCGCGTGAGGAACCTGCGCAAGACCTACGGTGATCGCGCGGTCGTCGACGACGTGTCGTTCGACATCGGTCGAGGGGAGACGTTCGCCCTGCTGGGACCGAACGGTGCAGGAAAGTCCACGACGGTCGAGATCCTCGAAGGCTACCGGCGTCGCACGAGCGGTGAGGTGTCCGTCCTCGGTGTCGATCCGCAGACGGGCGGGCTGGACTGGAAGGCGCGCCTGGGCATCGTCCTCCAGTCGGCGGGGCAGGCGGGGCTCGTCACGGTGCGCGAGCAGCTCACCCTCTTCGCGGGGTTCTATCCCCGCCCTCGCGATGTCGAGGAGGTCATCGCCGCGGTCGGATTGCAGGAACAGGCGAAGACCCGGATCTCCAAGCTCTCCGGTGGACAGCAGCGCCGGGTCGACGTCGCGCTCGGCATCATCGGACGCCCCGAGCTGCTGTTCCTCGATGAGCCGACGACCGGCTTCGATCCGCACGCGCGCCGGGAGTTCTGGGAGCTGATCCGTCGACTTCAGACCGAGGGCACGACGATCCTCCTCACGACGCACTACCTCGACGAGGCGGCGCAGCTCGCCGATCGCGTCGCCGTCATCTCGTCGGGGCAGCTGCAGGCGATGGGTCCCGTGGAAGGATTCGGCGATCCGCAGTCCCGGATCCCGATCGTGCGGTGGCGCGAAGACGGGATGCTGCGCGAAGAACGCACGGACGAGCCGTTCGCGTTCACGCAGGCGCTCGCCCGACGGCTCGGTGAAGAGCCGCCGTCGCTGGAGATCGTTCGGCCGAGTCTCGAAGACATCTATCTCGCCCTCGTCGGCGAGGAGGCGGTGTCATGACGACGGCCGTGAGATCGAGGACCCTGGCAAAGCGACGCAGCATCGTCGCCGTAGGACTGTGGCGGGCCCGATTCGAGATCCTCCAGTACTTCCGCTCGGGCGATTCGCTCTTCTTCACCTTCCTCTTCCCGATCTTCATGCTGGGACTGTTCAGCGTCGCGTTCGGATCAGACGGTGAGGTGCAGCTCGACCCCGGTGTTCCCGCCCTCTCCACGGCGGAGCTCTACCTTCCGGGAATGATCGCTGCGGGACTGCTCCTCTCGGGGTTCCAGAACCTCGCGATGGACATCGCCGTCGAGCGCTCCGACGGCACCCTCAAGCGCCTCGGCGGAACCCCGCTGTCGCCCGTCAGCTACTTCCTCGGCAAGTTCTGCCAGGTGGGGGCGACGGGCGTCATGCAGGCCGCGCTCATCCTCTTGTTCGCGACGGTCGTGCTCGGTGCCGACCTCCCGACCGACCCGCAGCGCTGGCTGATCTTCTCGTGGGTCTTCGTGCTCGGGATCGCGACGTCGGCGCTCCTCGGAATCGCTCTCTCCGCTCTTCCCCGATCCGGCAAGAGCGCGACGGCCGTCGTCGTTCCCATCGCCCTCGCTCTGCAGTTCGTCTCGGGCGTCTACCTCGTCTTCTCGCAGCTTCCGGACTGGCTGCAGGATGCCGCGGGGATCTTCCCGCTCAAGTGGATGGCGCAGGGGATGCGAGCCGTCTTCCTCCCCGAGGACTACGCCGCGCTCGAGCAGGGCGGCGAGTGGAATCTCGGCGGTGTCGCGATCGCGCTCGGAGTCTGGCTCGTCGTCGGACTCGTGCTCGCGCGGCTCACCTTCCGCTGGATCCGCCGCAGCGCGTGACCTCGGAGACCGCCGGGATGACACTTCCGGGACGTGAGCGCGAATGCGCCCGCCTCCGTGCACGTCTGCAGGCGGCGGGCGACCGGCTCATGCTCTTCCTCGAGGGTCCGATCGGGGCAGGCAAGACCGCGGTGCTCCACGCGGTCGTGTCCGACATGGGATGCCGCGTCGTCCGCACGGGCCCTGTCACGATGGGCTCCGATACACCCCTGCAGTCGCTCGAGAGAGCGCTGCACGCCCTCTCGGTACCCGCGGAGCCCAGCGGTGGCGAGGCCGCGCTGGCTGAGCAGGTGGCGCGAGCCCTCGGCGAGGAGCCGACGGTCCTCGTCGTCGACGATGTCCACTGGATCGACCGGGCGTCTCTCGGCGTCCTCGTCTCGTTGCTGCTGCACGCACCTCGGCTCGTCCTGCTCGTGGCGCACCGTCCTACCCAGGTGCCTCACGCGCTCCTCGAGGCGGCCCGCCGGTGCGGCATCCCCCTCGACCGGGTTCGCCTCGCGCCCCTCGCGCCCGAGGTCGTGCGCAGCATAGCGGGGCAGGCTCCGCGGGAGGCCCTCGACTGCATCGTCGAGCACAGCGACGGCAATCCGCTCTTCGCGACACTGCTGACGCAGCTGTGGTGGGAGCGTCCCAGTGTCGAGGCGTTCGAGTCGGCGCTGGACGGTGTGCGACTCGACGAGATGCCGAGCGTCTACGGGGCGCTCCGCTCCGACATCCGCTCGCTCGACCCCGACACTCAGGCGGTCCTCCGCGCTGTCGCTGTCGTCGGTCACCTGCACGTCGACGCCGTCGCCGCGCTGACGGGGATCGAGCCGGCCGAGATCGCCCGATCCGCTGACGTGCTCCGGGGGCGCGAACTGCTCCGCCTCTCGACCGAAGGGCTGCGCATCACCCATCCGCTGTTGCGCGCCTCCGCGTACCGCGGCGTGGATGCCGCCGAGAGGCTCCGGGCCCATCGGCTGCTCAGTACCATGACGGACGCGTTCTCCGAGTTCGAGCGCGCAGAGCACCTCCACCTCCTCGGCGGAACCCAGACCCCGGACGACATCGAGGTCATCGCGGCGGCGTCGGAGGTGGCGCTCGCAGACGACCCTGCAGCGGCTGTGCGCTGGCTCCGATCGACGACCCACCGGCGCGACACGCGGCGGGATCTTCTCCTGGCGCGTGCACTCATCGTGTGCGGTTCACCGCTCGACGCGGTGGGCGTCCTGGATCGCGTCCCCGAGCCCGACACGGGGGAGGCTCTTGCGCTCCGGATGCAGGCGCTGCGCATGGCGGGTCGGCTCGACGACGCCCACGAACTCCTCGACACCGCGGTCGCCGTCGACGACCTCGCGTTCCAGATCGAACGCACGTCGCTCGCGATCGCCCGTGACGCATGGGACGAAGCACTGGACACTCTCGAGATGTTCGCCCGCGCTCATACGAGCGGCGACGTCTCCTCCGCGGCAGGGATCGCGGTGCGCTCGCTGCGCACACTCGGACTGCTCAACGCGGGTGACATCGTCGGCGCGAGACGGGAATTCTCCTCCCTCGCGAGCGATCTCCGCGACGCTCCGCCGGTGCAGTGGCGCGACGTCATCGAGGTGTGCGCTGACGCGGGGTGGGCGGCCTTCGTGCTCGAGGAGTACGCAACGGCGACGTGGATCGTCGACCGGGCGATCCGCGTCGCGCGGGAGACCGGCAGAGTGCACGCGCGCTCGGCCCTGCAGTCGGTTCGCGCGTTCGCCATGGTGGCATCCGGTCGACTGGACGAGGCCGCGGCGGCCGCGGGCGCCTCGCTCGATGATGCGCTCAGGTACGGGGGACCCGACGCCGTTTCGATCGCCGCCGCTGCGCGCCTCTACGTCGCCGAGTGGCGCGATGAACCCGATCGCCTCGCCGAGGCCGTCGCCGCTCTGAGGGAGGCGGGCCTTCCCGCCGACACCTGGTGGCGTCGGACGGTGAGCACCCTGCTTCATCGTGCCGAGGCGCGCCTCGCGCCGCCGTCGTCGGCTCCCATGGTCGATCTCTCGCCCGATGCATTGCTGACCTACCGGCTGCTCGACGCCGCCTCGATCCATCTGTCACTGGGGGCGGGTGAGGAGGCCGCCCGCCTGGTCGTGCGGGCACGCGCCGAGAGCTCGGGATCAGGGCTCCGTGCACAGGAGGCGCATATCGTCATGGCCGAAGCACGGATCGCCGCCGACGTCGACGCCGACCCCGAACGAGCCGCCTCCCTCGCGCGTGCCGCCGCGATGGACTTCGAGGAACTGGGGATGCCGCTCCACTACGTGCGGGCCAGCCGCCGGGCACGCGCATACCAGGCGCGACTCGATGGTGCGCTCGTATCGCGCCTCACTCCGCGCGAGCGGGAGATCGCGCACCTTGTGGCGCGAGGGCTGGCGAACAAGGAGATCGCCACACAGCTCTCGATCAGTCCGCGAACGGTCGAGGAGCATGTCGGTCGCATCGTCACGAAGCTCGAAGTCACGTCGCGCGCGGCCGTCGGTCTCGCTCTCGTGGTGTGAGCACCCCGGGATTTCCCGGGTACCCGCTTCGTCCGTGCTCTGGCTGGATGGAATCAGGTCGAGAACACTCGGCCGCGATCCCGGAGCAGAAGGAGACGACATGAAGAAGACGACACGCACGCTCGCGCCCCTCGCGGTAGGCGCGCTCGCCGCGGGGGGCATGGTCTTCGGCACCGCAGGCGCGGCCTTCGCAGCGCCCGAGTGCGTCGGCGGCGGCATCAGCCGGACGGTCGGCGCCGACGGAGTCCCGATCTTCCAGAACGATCCGAACTGCGGGGCGGTCTACCAGTACGAGCAGCAGTACGAGGTCACCGTCCCCGAGCCGCAGCCGCAGGTCGACCAGACCGCCAACCCGTGGAACTGCGAGGGCGTCGTCGCGAGCATCGTGTGCCGCCACGCGGGCACGCAGGAGTGGATCGAGATCGACGGCAACTACTACTACAACCACGACTACGTTCCGCCGGCACCCATCGAGGAAGAGGTTCCGGAGGGGAACGTCGAGGTCGGTGAGCTCGAAGTGATCCACGTCACGCCTGAGAACAGCGGAGGCGGAGGCGGCGGGGGCTTCTTCGGTGGATTCGGCGGGTTCGGCGGGTTCGGCGGGTTCGGCGGGGGATCCAGCGGCACTCCGTCAGTGACCGTCGGCGAGGTCGAGACGGTGCAGGAGTAGCCGCCGCTCCGGGGGAGGCGACGACCCGGGCCGCATCTCGGCGGTCCGGGTCGTCGTCGTGTGGAGCATCCGCCGGGTCAGGACGAGGCGTCGACCTCTCCCGCTCGCCGCCGGCGCACGACGGCCGTCGCGGCGACGCCCGCCGCGAGCAGGCCGACGGCGCCGACCGGCAGTACCCAGCTGAGCGTCGCTCCCGTGGCGGCCAGATCACCGGGTCCGGTCGCCCCCGCGGGTGCGGCCGCGGGAACGGTGAACGTGTCCCACCCGAGCACGGATCCGTCGGCAGCCAGGGCGGGTCAGTCAGACGTTGATCAAGCAGGTCGTCCAGAATGGGGTGAAGTCCGCAGGCCAGAAGGGCACGTCCGTCTTCACCCAGGGATCCGGAATCAACCGCATTCGCGTCGTCGTGGACAACAAGACGGGCAACTTCATCACCGTGACGAAGGGTTGACCGTGAGAGTCGTCTACGACAAAGAGGCGGATGCCGCGTACATCACCCTCGTGCGGGAGATCAAGCCGGGGGAGTCGGCGCAGCAGGTTTCATTCATCGACACCCCGAACGGCGTGTCCCAGGTGACCCTCGACTTCGATGTGGAGGGGCACCTTCTCGGCCTGGAAGTTCTCACAGCCTCCCGCGCGCTTCGCGAAGATGTTCTTCGACGAGCGCTTCCCGAGTAGGAATGGGCGGCGGGTCCGCCGGACTCGGCTGAGCGCGAAAGCCCGGGCCCTGTGAGGGACCCGGGCCTTCGCGAGCCGACCTCTAGTCCGCGTGGGCGAGGTAGCGGCTGTAGGCCGGCAGCGTCAGGAATGCGGGGAAATCGCTCCCCAGCGCGACCTCGCGGAAGACGGCCGCTGCGTCGTCGAAGCGGTCGCCCTCCGAACGCGTCACCTCACCGAGCACCCGCGCGATCAGACCTTCGACGTACTCGCGCGTGATGCGCTCGCCGTCTTCCGTCGTGCGGTCCTGGTGGATCCACTGCCAGATCTGCGAGCGGCTGATCTCGGCCGTCGCGGCATCCTCCATCAGGTTGTCGATCGCGACGGCGCCGAGCCCTCGCAGCCATGCCTCGATGTAGCGCACCGCAACCGACACGTTGCCGTAGACGCCCGCCGCCGTGACGGGGAGCCCGATGTGCACGTCGATCAGGTCGGACGCGCGCACCTCCACGTCGTCGCGCTGCCGATCGACCTGGTTGGGTCGGTCGCCGAGCACAGCGTCGAACTCGGCCATCGCCACCGGGATCAGGTCGGGGTGCGCGACCCACGTGCCGTCGAACCCGTCACCTGCCTCGCGCTTCTTGTCGGCGGCGACCTTCTCGAACGCCCGCTCCGTCACCTCCGGGTCGCGGCGGTTGGGGATGAAGGCGCTCATACCGCCGATCGCGAAGGCGCCGCGCTTGTGGCACGTCTTGACGAGGAGTTCCGTGTAGGCCCGCATGAACGGCACCGTCATCGTCACCTCGCTGCGGTCCGGGAGGACGAAACGCGCCCCGCGCCCGCGGTAGTTCTTGATGATCGAGAAGATGTAGTCCCACCGCCCTGCGTTGAGTCCCGCGATGTGGTCGCGCAACTCGAACAGAATCTCCTCCATCTCGAAGGCGGCGGGGAGCGTCTCGATCAGCACCGTCGCGCGGATCGTCCCGTGCGGGATGCCGATGTAGCGCTCGCTGAAGCTGAAGACGTCGTCCCACAGCTTCGCCTCTTCGCTCGACTCGAGCTTCGCGATGTAGAAGTACGGTCCGTGTCCGTTCGCGATCAGGCGCTCGGCGTTGTGGAAGAAGTACAGTCCGAAGTCGACGAGCGATCCGGATGCCGCGAGCCGGCGCCCTGCGCGATCGGTGAACTGCAGGTGCTCCTCGACGAGGTGCCACCCGCGTGGGCGCATGACGATCGTCGGGGTCTCCTCCGCCGTCACCTCGTAGCGCTTGCCCTCGGGGCTCGTGAACGAGAGCTCGCCGCGGACGGCATCCCGCAGCGACAGCTGGCCTTCGATGACGTTCTTCCAGGTGGGGCTCGTGGCATCCTCCTGGTCGGCGAGCCAGACGCGCGCGCCGGAGTTGAGCGCGTTGATCGTCATCTTGGGATCGGTGGGACCCGTGATCTCGACGCGGCGATCCTCCAGGCCCGGACCCGCGCCCGCGACACGCCAGTCCGGATCCTCGCGGATGTGCGCCGTCTCGGCGCGGAAGCTCGGATCGTGGCCGTTGCCGACCTCGAAGCGGCGGCGCATGCGGTCGGCGAGCCGGTCGTAGCGTCGGCCGGCGAACCTGTCGTGCAGCTCCGTGAGGAACGCGAGCGCCTCGGGCGTGAGGATCTCGGCGTAGCGGTCGCGGACGGTTCCCGTGATCTCCATCGACGGCGTGTGGGCCGTCGGGCGGGGAGGGGAGGACGTGGGGCGAGTGGGCGCGATGCCCGTGACGATGGTCATCATGTGCTCCGGTCGGTGAGAAAGGTCAGGTGGATCATTGGAACTGCGCGGCCTCGGTGGAGCCCGCGAGGGCGAGGGTCGCGCTGTCGGGGTTGAGCGCCGTCGAGACACGGTCGAAGTAGCCCGTGCCCGCTTCCCGCTGGTGCTTGGTCGCGGTGTAGCCGCGGGACTCTGCGGCGAACTCCGCCTCCTGCAGCTCGACATAGGCGCTCATGGCGCGTTCGGCGTAGCCCGAGGCGAGGTCGAACATCGAGTAGTTGAGGGCATGGAATCCGGCCAGCGTGATGAACTGGAACTTGTAGCCGAGGTCGGCGAGCTCCTGCTGGAAGGTTGCGATCTGCTCGTCGTCGAGGTGACGCTTCCAGTTGAACGACGGCGAGCAGTTGTACGCCAGGAGCTTTCCGGGGTACTCCGCGTGGATCGCCTTCGCGAACTCGCGGGCGAGCTCGATGTCGGGCTCTCCCGTCTCGACCCAGATGAGGTCGGCGTACGGGGCGAACGCCAGACCGCGGCTGATGACGGCATCCAGTCCCGGACGGACGCGGTAGAAGCCCTCGCTCGTCCGCTCGCCGGTCGTGAACTCACGGTCGCGCTCGTCGACGTCGCTCGTCAGCAGGTCGGCGGCGAGGGCGTCCGTCCGCGCGATGATGACGGTCGGAACTCCCGCGACATCAGCCGCGAGCCGTGCCGCGTTGAGCGTCCGGATGTGCTGCTGCGTCGGCACGAGCACCTTGCCCCCGAGGTGACCGCACTTCTTCTCGGACGCGAGCTGGTCCTCCCAGTGGATGCCCGCCGCGCCGGACTGGATGAGGGACTGAGCGAGTTCGTACGCATTGAGCGGTCCACCGAAGCCGGCTTCGGCGTCGGCGACGATCGGAGCGAGCCAGTCCTGCGAGAGCTCGCCCTCGGCGGTCTCGATCTGGTCCTGGCGCAAGAGCGCGTTGTTGATGCGCCGGACGACGGCGGGCACCGAGTTGGCGGGGTAGAGGCTCTGGTCGGGGTAGGTCTGGCCCGCGAGATTGCCGTCGGCGGCGACCTGCCATCCCGACAGGTAGATCGCCTTGAGGCCCGCGCGCACCTGCTGCACGGCCTGGCCGCCCGTGTACGCGCCGAGAGCCCGGATGTAGTCCTCCGTGTGCAGGAGATTCCAGAGATTCTCGGCGCCGCGACGGGCGAGCGTACTCTCCTCGCGCACCGAGCCGCGGAGTGCGATGACGTCCTCGGCTGTGTATGTGCGCCGGATGCCGTCCCAGCGCGGGTCGGTGTCCCAGATGTCCTGGAGCTCAGCGGCCGTCTGCGTCTGATCTCCCGCGCGGAGCGGCGGCTGGCCGGGGGTGGCGTGGATCGTCATGTCGTCCTCCTGATTCGGGATGCTGCGGCGGGTGCCTCAGCGAGGTCATGCCACCACTGTGCAGTGAAGAAGCGGGCTTGAAACGACGAAATTCACTGTGAACTTTGGCCGTATTTCACGTTTCGTGACAGAATCCGGGTATGACGACCTCATCCACCCGCGACCCGCTCGTCGACGACCCTGACGATGGAGGAGTGGACGCACTGACGATCGGTCGCCGGATCCGGCAGCTTCGCACCGACCGCGGCATGACCCTCGAGGAGCTCGCCGCGGCGGTCGGTCGTGTCCCCAGCCAGCTCTCGATGATCGAGAACGGCCGGCGCGAGCCGAAGCTGACGCTCCTGCAGTCCATCGCGCGTGCCGTGGGCTCCTCGCTCGACGCCTTGCTCGAGTCGGAGCCCCTCGACGAGCGTGCGACACTCGAGATCGCCATCGAGCGGGCGATGCGCGGCCCGACTTTCCAGGCGCTCGGCATCCCTCCGTTCCGCATCGGCAAGACCGTTCCGACCGAGGCGCTCAAGGCCCTCATGGCCCTGCAGGGCGAGATCGAGCGGCTTCGCGACGAGAGGGCCGCGACGCCCGAAGAAGCCCGGCGGGCCAACGTCGCGCTGCGCCGGCTCATGCGCACGCAGAACAACTACTTCCCCGAGCTCGAGGAACACGCACGTGCGATCCTCGCGGCGGTCGACCACCCCGGAGGTCCGCTCACTCAGCGGACGGCCTCCGACATCGCCGCGCACCTCGGATTCACACTCCACTACGTCGCGGACCTGCCGCAGACGACCCGCAGCGTCGCGGACATCAAGAACGGGCGACTGTATCTCTCCAGCCGGCTCGCGACGAAGGGCGATCCCCGTACCGCCGTGCTGCAGGCGCTCTCGAGTCGCATCCTGAGCCACCGTGAGCCGACGTCGTACGCCGAGTTCCTGCGTCAGCGGGTCGAGACGAACTACCTCACCGGGGCGCTGCTCGTACCGGAGGCGCACGCCGTGCCGTTCCTGCAGGATGCCAAGTCGGACCGCGCGATCTCGATCGAAGACCTGCGCGACGCGTACTCGGTGTCGTACGAGACCGCCGCGCACCGGTTCACCAACCTCGCGACGGTGCATCTCGGCATCCCCGTGCACTTCTTGAAGGTCCACGAATCGGGGACCATCACGAAGGCCTACGAGAACGACGACGTCAATTTCCCGACCGACCGTCTCGGAGCCATCGAGGGGCAGATGTGCTGCCGCAAGTGGACCTCTCGCGTCGTCTTCGACGTCGACGACCACTTCAATCCGTACTACCAGTACACCGACACCGGAAACGGGACGTACTGGTGCACGGCTCGCGTCGAGCTCTCGAGCGAGGGTGCCCATTCCGTCTCGGTGGGAGTCCGATTCGACGACACGAAGTGGTTCCTCGGGCGCGACACCTCCAACCGCGGTGTGTCCCCGCACTCCGTCGAGGTGTGCTGCCGCCGAGCCCCCGTCGAGCTCGAGACGTCATGGCGCGAGAACGCCTGGCCGAACGTCCGGACGCCCCGCACCCTCCTCGCGACCCTCCCGACCGGCGCCTTCCCCGGCGTCGACACGACCGACCTGTACGAGTTCCTCGAGGCTCACGCCCCTCGCTGACCGTGCCCCCGAGGCATCCCCCGCACCCGCCCCGTGGCCTGCGGGCGGGTCGCCGCCCCATAGCCGAGAAGACGCGAACCGCTCGGATTTCGGGCGATGGGCGACGATTCGGGTCTTCTCGGATGAGGGTGAGAAGTTCGTGAGAATGTCGTTCGCGAATACTTAACACATGTAAGGTTTTGCGCACCGACGGTTCCGACGACGACGAACCGCTTCCGAAGAGGAGTGCGCGATGAGGCGATGGGTGAGCATGATGGCGGCGGCGGCACTGGTGGCCGCCGGGACCGTGGCGGCAGGACCGGCGAGTGCCGGACCCGGCCACGGCGGCGGTGAGAAGAAGACGGACAAGCAGCTTCGACAGTGGGCGGAAGACACCTGGACGTCGCTGGATGCCATGACCGACGAATCCTCGGGGCTGCCGTCCGACAACATCTCCGGCGACCTGTCGACGCCGGGCGCCTACACCTCGCCCACCAACATCGGCGGCTACCTGTGGTCGACGGTCACGGCGCGCGACCTCGGGATCATCGACCGGCGCGAAGCGCGTGAGCGCATGGCGACGACGCTCGCCACCGTCGCGGGACTCGAGCGGAACGAAGCCAGCGGCATGTTCTACAACTGGTACGACCCGATCACGGGGGAGAAGCTCGAGACCTGGCCGGACTCGGGCGATCCCGTGCATCCGTTCCTCAGCACTGTCGACAATGGCTGGCTCGCCGCGGCGCTGCGGATCGTGCGGGAGGCCGACCCGACACTCGCTCGGCAAGCCGACGACCTGTACGACTCGATGGACTTCGGCGCCTTCTTCGACCCCGCGGGCGCGCCGGGTCTTCCCGCCGGCACGAACCGCGGCGGCTTCTGGGAGACCCCCGCGCCGGACTGCAGCATCGCGGCCCCGATGTACAACGGCTCGGGCGCCGACGTCCACTACACCTGCCACCACTACGACACGACCGTCAGCGAGAGCCGCATCTCAACGTATCTCGGCATCGCGAACGGCCAGATCCCGCCGAGTGGACTGTACGGCACGTTCCGCACGATGCCCGCTGGATGCGACTACGCGTGGCAGGAGCAGCTGCCGACCGGCACCACCCGCACGTACGAGGGCTTCGACGTCTACGAGGGCACGTATTCCTACGACGGAATGTCCTTCGTCCCCAGTTGGGGCGGCAGCATGTTCGAGGCGCTCATGCCCGACCTCCTCGTCCCCGAGACGAAGTGGGGCACGAAGTCGTGGCGCATCAATCACCCTGTCACGGTCGCGGTACAGAAGCATCACGGACTCGTCGAGGCGGACTATGGATACTGGGGATTCTCGCCCGCGAGCAACCCCCTCGGCGGATACGCGGAGTACGGCGTCGACATCGCCGGCATCCGCAGCGACGGATACGTGTCGGATGCCGAGAGCACGGACGTCGACGTCGACCGCGGAGACTGCGCCGAGGGGACGAACCCGACGCCGACCTTCGGGGACGGCGTCGTGACACCGCACGCCGCCTTCCTCGCGTTGCCCTACGACCGCGCCGGGGCCATCGAGAACCTCCGAGGCCTGCAGCACGACTTCGACGCCTACGGGCCGGGCGGGTTCTACGACGCCGTCGCGACGGGCAGCGGTACGGTCGCCGAACGGTACCTCTCGCTCGACCAGTCGATGATCATGGCCGCGATCGGCAACGCACTGACCAGGGATAGCCTGAAGTCCTACTTCGTCGACCGCGACATGGAACGGCTCCTGCGCCCCGCGATGCAGCGACAGGACTTCGGATCCTCGTGGGGCCGGTCGCACGGACACGACGACTGACGCACGGTGAAAGGCAGGATCGGGTGAGCGCGCACGAGGATGCCGTGGCCTCGCGGGTCTCCCGCGGCCCGAGGGGGAGCTACGCGAAGGGACAGGCACGTCGGCAGCAGATCGTCGACGAGGCGCTGTCCGTCTTCTCCCGCACGGGCTTCCACAGCGGGTCCCTTCGCGAGATCGCCAAGCGCGTCGGGCTCACCCCGACCGGCCTCATGCACCACTTCGCCGACAAGGAGGAGCTCTTCACCGAGGTGCTCCGCCAGCGCGACGAAGCGGTCCGCGCCGCAGCGGGAGACCCCGCCGAGCACACGCTCATCCAGCAGTTCGAGAAGGTCGTCGCTCACAACCAGACGTCGCGCGGCCTCACGTCGCTGTACGCGATCGTGTCGGCCGAGGCGACCAACCCCGATCATCCGGCGCACGACGAGTTCGCCGAGCGCTACCGCTCCCAGGCCGAGCATTCCGCCGTGCTCCTGAAGGCGGGGCAGGAGGCGGGGGAGATCCGCGACGACCTCGATCCCGTGCGCGCGGCGCGTCTCATCGGAGCGGTCATGGACGGCATCCAGCTGCAGTGGCTGCTCGATGACTCCGTCGACATGACGGCGCTGTTCGCGGAGTTCGTGCGCGGCTACCTCGTGCCGCCGCCGACCGACGACGACACGAGGCCCGTCACGGCGTGATCACAGGTCGCGCCCGTTGCGTCGCGCGACGTCGCCGAGCCACGCGAGGCTCGGCTTGGGAGTGCGCTCGAACGTCTGCCGGTCCCATGCGATGAGCCCGAATGTCGGACGGAAGCTGCCCCACTCGTAGTTGTCGAGCGCACTCCAGTGGAGGTAGCCGCGCACGTCGATGCCGTCGGCGAGGCAGCGCTCGACCGCGGTGAGCGCACCGCGCGTGTAGTCGATGCGTCGCGCGTCGTCGGCCGTCGCGATGCCGTTCTCCGTGACGTAAACGGGCACCCCCGCGCGCGTCCACGCGTTCCGGATGCCGTAGCCCACGGCATCCGGATAGAACTCCCACCCCGTCAGCGTCCGTTCCGCCGTGTCGTCGATCGGGAGCGGACCGTGCGGGCCGATGCGCGTGCGGGTGTAGGCCTGCACGCCGACCCAATCGTCGCCCTCCGCTGCGTCGAGGAAGACGTCCTCCCGCGACCGGCCGTACTCGGCGGCGACGTCCTCGGCGCCCGGCTCGGGCTGGTACGCCTGTGTCGCGACGGACCATCCGGCTCGCCCGCCGACCCCGCGCACGAGCGCGACGGCGCGTCGATGCGCGTCGATCAGTCGATCGGTCACGGCGGGGACTCCGGGAGGCAGACCCATCGACGGGAATCCGATGTCGGGATCGGCGAGCACCGACACCATGTTGGGCTCGTTGATCGTGCAGACGAGGTCGACGCCGTCGATCACGGGCAGCGCCGACTCGACATAGCGGGCGAAGAGCTCCGCTGCATCCTCGGCGTGCCAACCGCCGCGTCGCGCGAACCAGATCGGATTGGTGAAGTGGTGGAGCGTGACGACGGGCTCGAGGCCGCTCTCGCGGGCCGTGTCGGCCATCCGTCGGTAATGGTCGAGCGCCGCGCGGGAGACGTAGCCCTCTTCCGGTTCGATCCGCGCCCATTCGATGCTGAAGCGGTACGCCCGCAGTCCCGCGTCCGCGAGGAGCCGCATGTCCTCGGGATAGCGGTGGTAGCTGTCGGCGGCATCCCCCGACGGCTCCTCGACGGGCGGCCCCTCGAGGTGGCCCCACTCGCGCTGCCACCAATCGGAGTTGACGTTGCCGCCCTCGATCTGATGCGCAGCGGTGGATGCGCCCCACAGGAAGTCGTCGGGGAAGGTCATGGATCGTCCTTTCGGTCGGGGTCGGGGTCGGGATGCCGCGCGGCCCGGGCTGCGGCATCCGTCACTTGATGCCGGTCAGCGCGATGCCCTGAACGAAGTAGCGCTGCAGGAGCACGAACACGATGAGCACCGGCACGACCACCACGACGGCGCCGGCCATCATGAGGCCGTACTGCGCGGCGTTCTGGCCGACCGAGTAGAGGGCCAGCGCGACAGGCAGCGTGTACATGCCCTCCGTCGTGGCGGCCACGAGCGGCCAGAGGAAGTTGTTCCAGCTGCCGAGGAAGGTCAGGATCGTGAGGGTCGCGACGGCGGGTCCGCACAGGGGCATGATGACGCGCAGGAAGATGCGCCACTCGCTCGCACCGTCGATCCGGGCAGCCTCGATCAGCTCGTCCGGAAGCGACAGCATGAACTGGCGCATGAGGAAGACCCCGAGGGGCGTGATGAGGAACGGCAGGATGAGGCCCGGGTAGGTGTTGATGAGTCCGAGGTTCGCCGTCAGGACGAAGAGCGGGACGAACGTCACGACACCGGGGACCATGAGGGTGCCCAGGACCAGGATGAACAGCAGCTTCTTGCCTCGGAACTCGAGCTTCGCCAAGGCGTATCCGACCATCGAGCAGAAGACGATGTTGCCGAGGGTCACGAAGACGGCCACGACGACGCTGTTCGTGAAGTAGGTCGCGAAGTCGAGGCGTCCGAACAGCTGCGTGTAGTTGTCGAGTGTCGGGTTCTGCGGCAGGAACTGCGTGGGGTTCTGCCGGATCTCGGCATTCGTCTTGAAGGACCCCAGCAGCATCCACACGAACGGCATGAGCATCGCGATGACGCCGAGCGTCAGGACGAGGTACAGCCACCACCGCGGTCGGGCTCTGCGGGGCCTCCGTGGCGTGACGGCGGCGGAGGCGGGGGAGAGGGTCTGTGCGGAGGTCATGTCAGTCCTTCCGTCCGAGCAGGCGGAACTGGATGAGGGAGAGCACGACGATCGCGAGGAACAGCACGTAGCTCGAGGCCGACGCGAACGCGTAGTTGCCGAATCCGAACTGGTCGTACGTGTACATCGCCGTCGAGAGCGTCGCGTCCAGGGGCCCGCCCTGCGTCATGACATAGGGCTCCTCGAAGAACTGCAGGAAGCCGATTCCGGTGATGACGGCGGCGAAGAGCAGCGTCGGGCGCAACGCCGGCAGCGTGACGTTCCCGAACCTCTGGAAGACGTTGGCGCCGTCGACCATCGCCGCCTCGTGATGCTCCTTGGGGACCGACTGCAACCCCGCGAGGAAGATCACCATGAGCGTGCCGATGTTGCGCCACACCGCCAGCATGATGAGGGACGGCAGCGCCCACGTCGTGTCCTCGAGCCAATTGGGGCCCTGGATGCCGAAGACGGCGAGAAAGCCGTTCAGCAGGCCGTCGGGTTGCAGGATGAAGCGCCAGACGATCGCGATCGCGACGATGCTCGTGACGACCGGCGCGTAGTAGCCCACACGGAACACCGTCCGGAAGCGATCGATCCCGGAGTTGAGGGCCAGCGCGACAGCGAGGGCGAGGGTCATCGTGAGGGGGACTCCCACGACGACGAACAGGAACGTGTTGAGGAGGCTGCGCAGGAACCGCGGGTCCTGGAACAGGGCGATGTAGTTCTCGAACCCGACGATGTCGACGTTGAACGGGGTCCGCAGGTCTCGGGTGGTCAGGTCGGTGAAGCTCATCGCGAAGCTCGCGATGATCGGCCCCGCGAGGAACACCAGGAACAGCACGGCGAACGGAGCCGCGAAGCCCCACGCGACGAGGGTCGTCCGGCCCTGGCGGCGGGAGCCGCGGCGCCGGGTGGGCGCCGCGGGCTGCCGCCGCGGGGTCGCTTCGGTGAGCGCGCTCATGGGAGCTCTACTGACCCGTGCCGATCGAGTCCGCCTGCTGCTGGAGCGTCGTCAGCGCCTGCTCGACATCCGCGTCGGCGCGCGTGACCTGCTCGAGCTGCTGGTCGATGACGGCGGACACCTGCGCCCAGGTCGGGATGGCGGGCGGCGCCTTCGAGTCGGCGAGCTGCTCGGCGAAGACGCTCAGGTACGGGTCCTCGGCGAACGTCGGGTCCTCGAATGCGGCCTGCACGCTGGGGAGGTCCGTCGAGATGCCGTACCACTCGATCTGCGTCTCGGGCTCGCTCAGCCACCGGACGAACTTCCACGCGGCGTCGCGGTTGTCGCTGTCGTCGAAGACGGCGAGGTTGCCGCCGCCCGTGAAGCTCGTGCGGCTCTCCTCGCCGGGGACCATCGCGACGGCGAACTTGTCGGCGAAGTCCTCGCCGCCCTGCTCGCGGAGGAGGCTCACGTGGAAGGGCCCGGAGAAGAAGGCCCCGACGTCGCCGGAGATGAACTTCTGCTCGATCTCGCCGGTCTCCAGGCGGACGGCCTCCGAGATGCCCTCCGTGAAGAAGCTCTGGTAGAACGCGAGCGCTTGGCGCCAGGCATCCGTATCCATCGCGAATGTCTCGCCGTCCTCGGCGACGATGTCGCCGCCCTGCTGCCAGACGAGGGGGAGGAGGTACTGCCACGAGTCGAAGCCGCCGGGCGGGAGCGAGACGCCGGACGTGGCGCCCTGGGTCTGCAGCGCTTCGGCGAAGGCCTTGTACTCGTCCCACGTCGTGGGGGGCTCGACGCCGGCGGCCTCGGCGAGGTCGGTGCGGTAGTAGAGCACGCGGGTGTCGACGTACCAGGGCACGCCGTAGGAGACCTCGTCGACGACGGTCGTGCCCCATGAGCCCTCGAAGAACGACGACTCGTCGACGAGGCCCTCGGGGGTCGGCTCGAACGCGCCGGTGCTGGCGAACTCGCCGACCCACGTCGTGCCGAGCATCGTCACGTCGGGCGCCTGCCCGCCGGCGATGGCGGTGGCGATGCGATCGTGCGCGCCATCCCACGGCACGGCGGTGACGTCGATCGTGACGTCGGGGTTCTCCTCCTCGAACTGTGCGGCGAGCTCGCCGAGGACTTCGCCCTCGTTGCCCATCGCCCACACCTCGACGGTGCCGGTCGCGGGGGAGTCGTCGATCGCGGCGCCCGCCTCGCCTCCGTCGCCGGTCGGAGAATCGGAGCGACCGCAGCCGGCCAGGGCCAATGCGCCCACGAGCGCGACGGTCGTGGCGCTCAGCCATCGGGAAGTTCTGTACGAAGTCGAACGTGTCATCGGTCTTGACGCCTCCATTGGTCGCTGCCCTGTCCGGGCTGCTCTGCCTCGGCTGTGCGAGCGCGGTGTCACGCTCGACGATGATGCTACCCCGAAAACCTTACGCATGAAAGGTATTAGGGATGAGAATCGCCTCATGCACGCCCGCCCCGGGCACGGTCGTCCGGTCCGGGCACGGCGGTCGGGGTCATGCGCCGGCCCCGGGCGCGGTCGTCCGGTCCGGCCTCCATCCGCCGAGAAGACGCAAACGGCCCGTTCCTCGCCCGAAACGCGACGGTTCGGGTCTTCTCGGCGGGTGGGGAGGGGGCTGACGAAGGGGGCCGGTCAGCGGCCGGCGACGAGGTCGGCGAGTTTCGCGAAGGTGGAGGTGCGAAGGCCGCCGCGCGACTCGGCGCGGTCGGCGGCACGGTAGGCGCCGTAGATCGCGTTGACAGCAGCGAAACGCAGTGGCTCGGGCTCCCAACGCCTCGCACGGTGTCCGACCCAGGGCAGACGCACGCGGTCGGTGTCGCGCTCGAGCACGAGATCCGCGAGCGTGCGACCAGCGAGGTTCGTCGCCGTCACTCCGGTGCCGACGTAGCCGCCCGCCCATCCGATCCCCGTGCGCCGGTCGAGCCCCACAGTCGCGGCCCAGTCGCGCGGAACGCCCAAGACCCCGGCCCACGCGTGCGCGATCGGGACGTCAGCAGCATCCGGAAAGAACTCATGCAGCAGGTGCGCGAGCGATGCGATCGTGCGTTGCTGCGTCGAGCCGTCGGTGTCGACACGCGAGCCGTACCGGTACGGGACGCCGCGACCGCCGAACGCGATGCGGTCATCGGCCGTGCGCTGCGCATACATGTAGACGTGGGCGAAGTCGCCCAGCGTCTCGCGACCAGTCCACCCGATCGCGTCCCACACGGCGGGCGGCAGCGGCTCGGTGACGATCATCGACGAGTTCATCGGCAGCCACGTGCGGTGCTCGCCGGCGAGGTTCGCAGTGAACCCCTCCGTCGCGCGGATCACGTGCGATGCCCGTACGACGCCGCGGTCGGTGACGGCACGGCCCGGCTCGATGCGCTCGACGCGCGTCGATTCGTAGATCGGCACGCCCATCCGCTCGACGGTGGCAGCAAGCCCCGCCGCCAGTTTCGCGGGGTGCACGCGCGCGCAGTGCGGATGCCACAGCGCACCGACCGTCCCGGCGATCCGGATACGGGATGCTGCGGCAGCGGCATCCAGCACCTCCACATCCGTGTGCGGCCACGACTGCTCCTCGGATGCCGCGGCGCGCATCCGCGCGAGCTGCGCCGGAATGCGAGCAACCTCGAGCTCGCCGCCCTTCACGATGTCGGCGTCGATGCCTTCGCGCGCCGTGACGGCGATGACCTCGTCGACGGACTGGGTGAGCGCGGCCTGCTGACGAGAGCCGGCATCGCGTCCGTACCGAGCGCGGCCGCCCGTGACCGAGTTCGTCAGCCATCCTCCGTTGCGGCCCGACGCTCCGAAGCCCGCGAAGCGCTGCTCGAGCACGGCGACCCTCGCATCGGGTTGCAGGGTCTTGAGGTAGTAGGCGGTCCACAGTCCCGTGTAGCCGCCCCCGACGATCGCGACGTCGACGTCGATCGCGCCGGGAAGCGGCGCCCTCGACTCCGGGATGCCGCCGAGCTGCCGCCACCACCACGAGACCTCGCCGTTGTGCATGCGCCCATCTTCTCCCGGCATCCCGAGGAAGGGCTCGGCCGATTCGTCGGGAGTCCGCGCCCCAGCGGACAGACCAGCCGCGCGGGTCAGGCGTCGAGGGCGCGGAGGGCAGCCCAGAGCTCCGCGCGGGCGGCGAAGGACGACAGGTCGCGACCCAGGACGCGCTCGACGACGGCGAGCCGCGTGCGCATCGTGTGGCGGTGGACGCCGAGCGCTCGCGCGGATGCTTCGTGCGAGCAGTCGTTGTCGAGCCAGCCCTTCAGCGTGTCGACGAGATGCGTCCCCTCGGCGGCGTCGTGCGCGATGAGCGGTGCGAGCTCCGCCCGTGCAAGCGTGCGGGCCTCGCCGGAGAGCGCCGACAGCACCCCCGAGCGCGCCATCGCCGCGAAGTCGGTGATGGCGCTCGTCCCGCGGTCGCGAGCGAGCCGAGCCTGCTCGACGCCTGCTCGAAACCTGTCGTACGTCGTCGGCTCCGACACGCCGAGGCGCGCGCCGAACCGCTCGGCGGCCTCATCGATCGCGCGTCGGTCGCCCTCTGGCACGACGATCACGAGGCCGTCGTCGGTGCGGCCGAAGAAGAGGCCGCCGCGCCTTTCGTCGGCGCGCAGCTCGAGCAGTTCCGCCAGTCCGTCGCGTCGAGCGGATGCCGCATCCGTCAGCGCCACGACGACCGGCGCCGCCGGGAGCGACCCCCAGAGGTCGCGGGCGATCCGCCGTGCGAGGGCGGGGTCATCGGTCAGGAGCGACTGCACGAGTCCCGCGCGCAGCGCGTTGCGCGCCTTCGCGAGGCCCTGGTGCTGCTCCAGGGCGAGCCCGGCCATCGCGATGACGGCCGTCACGACGCCGCGGCCCTCCTGATCGAGGTCTCCCGCGGCGATCGCGATGACTCCGCGGAGATGGCCGCCGCGGCCGAGCGTCTGCAGGGTGAAGGGGAGCGGACCGATCCGCAGAGACGAGCCGGCGCGTGCGCCGCGCCGCAGCACGCCGTCGACCTCGGCGCGCAGCGCGTCAGCGCTGGAGGGAGGCAACGGCGCCGGGTGCTCGCGCACGAGCTCGCCCGCGGCGTCGAACAGTCCGACCCACGTGTCGAGCTGTCGAGCGAGCTCCGCCACGGTGGCCCCGAGCCCGTCGGGGCGAAGCGCCGCGAGCGCGATCGCCCGCTGCGCAGCGAGCGCCCAACTGCGCCGTGCGTACGCCTCGGCGGCGATCGCCTCGGCGTTCGCGCGTGCGACGGCGATGAAGGGAGTCCGGTACGGCACCTCGAAGAGCGGCAGACCCGCCGTCGCGCAGGCTGCGACGAGCTCCGGCGGAATGCCGACCCGCACGACCTCCGTGCCGAAGCCGAGCCCCACGACGCCGCGCGCCGAGAGCCGCTCGACGTATTCGACGTAACCGGTCGCATCGGGGAACTGCGTGCCCGTCGTCAGGAGCACGAGGCCCTCCGAGAGGAAGGGCGTCGGGTCGGCGAGGTCGCTCGAGTGCACCCACCGGATGGGGGTGTCCAGCCCGGTGGGCTCGCCTTCGAGCCGCAGGTGCAGGTCGCGTCGCGCGAGGAGAGCGCGCAGCGTGGGCGTCTCGACACCGGCATCCATGACGTCTCCTCTGTACGAGCGGTATAGGCCTCACCGCAGAATGTACACGTCGGCTGGTGCGCGGGCGTTCGCCGTCGCCCTACGCTCCCGAGCATGACTGCGATCGACACCGTCACGACACCCCTGGGCGGACCGTCCCTGCCGCAAGAGCGACGCCTCGTCACGAGCATCCCCGGTCCGCGTTCCCAGCAGCTGCTGGAACGGAAAGCCGCGGCTGTCGCAGCGGGCGTCGGTCACACGGCTCCGATCGAGGCGGTCGCCGCCGGTGGAGGGGTCATCGTCGACGCGGACGGGAACTCGCTCATCGACCTGGGTTCCGGCATCGCCGTCACGACGGTGGGCAATGCGCACCCCGGGGTCGTCGAGGCCGTGCAGGCGCAGGTCGCGCAGTTCACCCACACGTGCTTCATGGTCTCGCCGTACGAGTCCTACGTCGCGGTGGCCGAAGCGCTCAACCGGGTCACGCCGGGCGACCACGCCAAGAAGAGCGCGCTGTTCAACTCCGGCGCGGAAGCGGTCGAGAACGCCGTCAAGATCGCCCGCTCGTTCACGAAGAAGCAGGCGGTCGTCGCCTTCGACCACGGCTACCACGGCCGCACGAACCTGACGATGGGCCTCACGGCCAAGTCGATGCCGTACAAGAGCGGCTTCGGGCCGTTCGCGAGCGAGATCTACCGCGCGCCCATGTCGTATCCGTTCCGTGACGGGCTCTCCGGTGCGGATGCCGCGAAGGCGGCGATCTCGATCATCGAGAAGCAGGTGGGGGCGAGCAACCTCGCCGCCGTCATCATCGAGCCGATCCAGGGGGAGGGCGGCTTCATCGTGCCGGCGGAGGGGTTCCTCCCCGCCATCGTCGACTGGTGCCGGGCGAACGGCGTCGTGTTCATCGCCGACGAGATCCAGAGCGGGTTCGCCCGCACGGGCGAGATGTTCGCAAGCGACCTGTTCGGCATCGTTCCCGACCTGATCACGACGGCGAAGGGGATCGCTGGGGGGCTCCCTCTCGCCGCCGTGACCGGCAGGGCCGAGATCATGGATGCCGCGCACCCGGGCGGCCTCGGGGGGACGTACGGCGGCAACCCCGTCGCCTGCGCCGCCGCCCTCGCGGCGATCGAGGCTTTCGAGACGGAGGGGCTCATCGAGCGGGCGCGCGAGATCGGCACGATCCTGACGGAGCGGCTGACGGACCTTCAGGCCTCCGACCCGCGCGTCGGCGACGTCCGTGGCCACGGCGCCATGATCGCGGCGGAATTCGTCGACCCCGAGTCGGGCGAGCCGGATGCCGCGCTCACGGCATCCGTCGCGAAGGCGTGCATCGCGGAGGGCGTCGTCGTCCTCACGTGCGGAACCTACGGGAACGTCATCCGGTTCCTCCCGCCGCTGTCGATCCCCGACGCCCTGCTCCACGAGGGCCTGAACGTCGTTGCAGCAGCGCTCGCCGCAGCTTGATCCCAGACGCTCGCTGAGCGGGCTGCTGGCCACGAGACAAAGGAGTTGAAGTGACCGAGATCACTCGGGATGTCATCGTCATCGGCGCGGGGGCCGCGGGCCTCACGGCGGCCAACGAACTGAAGAAGGCGGGTTTGTCGGTCGTCGTGCTCGAAGCACGCGACCGCGTCGGGGGGCGCCTGTGGACCGACGTCGTCGACGGCGCGATGCTCGAGATCGGCGGACAGTGGGTCTCGCCCGATCAGGAGGCGCTCAAGGAGACGATCGCCGAGCTCGGCCTCGAGACCTATCAGCGCTATCGCGAGGGCGACTCGGTCTACATCGACCGCCACGGCACACTGACCCGCTTCACGGGTGAGATCTTCCCCGTTCCACCCGAGACCGAGAAGGAGATGGTCCGCCTCATCGAGAGGCTCGACGCGCTCGTCGCCGAGATCGACCCCGACGCGCCGTGGGAGCACCCCGACGCCGAGGCGCTCGACCGGATCTCGTTCGAGGCGTGGCTCGCCGCCGAGACGGACGATCAGGAGGTGCGCGACAACATCGCTCTCTTCATCGCCGGCGCGATGCTCACGAAGCCCGCATACGCCTTCTCGGCGCTCCAGGCACTTCTCATGGCGGCGAGCGCGGGGAGCTTCACGCATCTCGTCGATGCGGACTACATCCTCGACGAGCGGGTGGTCGGCGGACTCCAGCAGGTTCCTCTGCTCCTCGCGGAGCGACTCGGCGACGATGTCGTGCTGGATCAGCCGGTCAACGAAGTGCGTACGACCGAGGACGGCGTCACCGTCGTCACCGACAACGGCCTCACGGTGCGTGGCCGGTATGTCATCCTCGCCCATGCGCCGATCCTCTACCCGTGGATCGAGTTCGACCCGCCCCTCCCGCGCCTCAAGCAGCAGCTGCACCAGCACTTGTCGATGGGCTTCGTCATCAAGGTCCACGCCGTCTACGACCGGCCGTTCTGGCGGGAGAAGGGGCTGTCGGGAACGGCGTTCAGTCCCTACGAGCTCTCGCATGAGGCGTACGACAACACCAATCACGGCGACGAGCGCGGGACCCTCGTGGGCTTCGTCTCGGACCGCAACGCCGACGACCTCTTCCGCGTCTCGGCCGAGGAGCGCAAGGCGCGGATCCTCGAGTCGCTCTCGCACTACTACGGCGACGAGGCGAAGCATCCCGTCGTGTACTTCGAGAGCGACTGGGGTGCCGAGGAGTGGACGCGCGGAGCGTATGCCGCGAGCTTCGACCTCGGCGGTCTGCACCGCTACGGCGCCGATCTCCGGACCCCCGTCGGCCGCATCCACTTCGCGTGCTCCGACATGGCCGGAGCCGGCTATCAGCACGTCGACGGCGCGATCCGCATGGGCCGGCTCGTGGCATCCCAGATCGTGGAAGAGGCGCGCGCATGAGCGGACACATCGTCGTCGGCTACACGGCGACTCCCAGCGGGAAGGATGCCGTCGCACTCGGCGCGCGACTCGCGGCGGCGTCGGGGGCGACGCTGCATCTGGTCGTGGTGCTGCCGTCCGAGGAACGCAGCGTCATCACGCCGCCCGACGCGGGCTACGACCGCTATCTGCGTGGGCAGGCCGCCGAGTGGCTGGGGGACGCCGCCGACGGTCTGCCCGCCGGCATCCCGCACGAGACGCACGTCCGCTACGGCGAGTCGTTCGCCGAAGGACTGCAGACGGCGGCGACGGAGCTCGGTGCCGGCTACATCGTCGTCGGCGCCGCCAACGGAGGCCTGCGCGGTCGCCATCGGCTCGGCACCGTCGCGACGGAGCTGCTGCACTCGTCGGAGGTGCCGGTCGTCCTCGCGCCGGAAGGTGCGCGCGATGTCGATCCGAGCACGGGCGTGACGCGCATCACCGCCGCGATCGGCACGCGTCCCGGCGCCGACGTCCTCCTCGAAGAGGCGATCGCCCTCGCGACGGCGACGGGTGCGGGGCTGCGGCTCCTGTCGCTCGTGACCGTCGACCTGCCCTCGAGCGTCGACACCGGCGTCATCCGCATCGTCGGCGAGAGCCACGCGGAGCAGGTGCTCGCCCAGACGAAGGAGCGCCTGCCCGCGGACATCGAATCCGACGTCGTATCCGCGCAGGGCGAGAGCATCGAAGACGCCGTGTCCCACCTCGACTGGCTCCCGGGCGAGGTCGCCCTCGTGGGCTCCAGCAGGCTCGCGCAGCCGCGACGCCTCTTCCTCGGCTCGACGGCGGCGAAGATGCTGCACGAGCTTCCCGTACCGATGATCGTGGTGCCACGCACCCGCGCCCTCGAAGGATCCGTGCGATGACGACAGACGAACGCGGCGCGCCGCCGGCCCCCGCGACCCTCGACGGAGGCCTCTCGAAGAAGGGTCTCAGTGCCGGAACGGTGGGCCTCATCGGCGCCGTCGTGATCGGCATCTCCTGCATCGCGCCCGCCTACACGCTCACGGCCGCCCTCGGCCCGACGGTCTCAGAAGTCGGCTTCCAGGTGCCGGGGATCATCCTCCTCGGCTTCATCCCGATGCTGCTCGTGGCCTTCGGCTATCGCGAGCTCAATCGCCTCATGCCCGACTCCGGCACGTCGTTCACGTGGGCGGCACGCGCGTTCGGACCGTACGTCGGCTGGATGGCGGGCTGGGGACTCGTCGCGGCGACGATCCTCGTGCTGTCGAACCTCGCCGGCATCGCGGTGGAGTTCCTGTTCCTGCTGATCGACCAGATCGCCGGGAGTCCCGGCACGATCGCCGAGCTCGCGTTCAATCCGTTCATCAACGTCGCGGTGTGTCTGCTGTTCATGCTCGGTGCGACGTTCATCTCCTACCGCGACATGCAGACGACGCAGAAGCTCCAGTACTTCCTGGTCACGTTCCAGGTCCTCGTGCTGCTGATCTTCTCGATCACGGCCTTCGTCCACGTCGCGAACGGCTCTGCTTTCGACGCGAGTGCCATCGACCTGTCGTGGTTCAACCCGTTCGTCGTGACGCCCGCCGTCGCGATCGTCGCGGGACTGTCGCTGTCCATCTTCATCTTCTGGGGATGGGACGTCACGCTCACGATGAACGAGGAGACGAAGGATCCCGAGAAGACGCCCGGCCGCGCCGCGACGGTCACCGTCGTCACGATCGTGACGCTGTACCTCCTCATCTCGGTCGCGCTCCTCGCGTTCGCGGGCACGGGCGAGGAGGGCCTCGGACTCGGCAACCCCGACATCCAGGCGAACGTCTTCTTCTACCTGTCGGGGCCCATCCTCGGACCCCTCGCGTTCCTCGTGTCGCTCGCCGTCCTCACGAGCTCGGCGAGCTCGCTCCAGTCGACGTTCGTGGGTCCCGCCCGCACGCTGCTGGCGATGGGGCACTACGGCGCCCTTCCGCCCGCGTTCGCGAAGGTCTCGCCGCGGTTCTTCACGCCGGGGTACGCGACGATCGTGTCCGCTGTCGTGGCATCCGTCTTCTACGCCGTCATGCGGTTCGTCAACGAGAACGTCCTGTGGGACACCATCACGACGCTCGGCATGATGATCTGCTTCTACTACGGGATCACGGCGTTCGCGTGCGTCTGGTACTTCCGCAAGCAGTGGTTCGACTCGGTGCGGACGATCTTCTTCACGCTGCTCTTCCCGCTCGTCGGAGGCATCATCCTCGTCGCGCTCTTCGTGATCACCCTCGTCGAGAGCCTCGACCCCGACTACGGCAGCGGCACCGAGTGGTTCGGTGTGGGGAGCGTGTTCGTGCTGGGAGTCGTCATCATCGGGCTGGGCCTCGTCATCATGATCTGGCAGCGCATCACGCGCCCCGCGTTCTTCCGCGGCGAGACGTTGTCGCTCGACGCGCCCGAGAGCCTGCGCCGCACCCGTCGGTGACGGCAGACTTGACCCACGAATCCGATCGGAGAGCACAACATGAGTGACTACGCCGTCGTCAACCCCGCAACGGGGGAGACCCTGGCCACCTACCCGACGATCAGCGACGACGCCCTCGAGACGGTCATCGCCGAGGCGGATGCCGCGTACCGCACGTGGCGCGACGTCCCCGTCGCCGAGCGAGCGGCGAAGATCCGCCGCGTCGCCGAACTCCACCGAGAGCGCCGTGACGAACTGGCCGCCATCATCGTGCGCGAGATGGGGAAGCCGCTCGCGGCCGCGGAGGGCGAGGTGGACTTCGCCGCCGACATCACGGAGTACTACGCCGACCACGCCGAGAAGATCACGGGCGACACCCCCATCGACATCGACGGTGAAGGGACGGCGGTCATCCGCCGCTCGCCGCTCGGCGTCCTGCTGGGGATCATGCCGTGGAACTTCCCGTACTACCAGGTCGCCCGATTCGCCGCCCCCAACATCGTGATCGGCAACACGATCCTCCTCAAGCACGCGCCGCAGTGTCCCGAGTCCTCCGCGGCGATCGCGCAGATGTATGCGGATGCGGGGCTCGAGGGCGTGTACACGAACATCTACGCGACGAACGATCAGGCCGCGCGGATCATCGAGGACAAGCGGATCCAGGGCGTGTCGGTCACCGGCTCGGAGCGCGCGGGCTCCGCCGTCGCCGAGATCGCGGGGCGCAACCTCAAGAAGGTCGCCCTCGAGCTGGGCGGGTCCGACCCCTTCATCCTGCTGTCGACCGACGACCTCGACGGAGCCGTCTCGGCAGCCGCCGAGGCGCGTCTGGACAACACGGGGCAGTCCTGCAACGCGGCGAAGCGGTTCATCGTCGCCGAAGGGCTCTACGACGCATTCCTCGAGAAGTTCGTCGCCGCGATGGCGGGCGCGAAGGTCGGCGATCCGTTCGCCGACGACACGGTCCTGGGGCCCCTCTCGTCGCTGACGGCGGCCGAGCGCCTTCAGGAGCAGGTCGATCGGGCCGTCGCACAGGGCGCGACCCTCGTGGCCGGCGGCACGCGCGACGGGGCGTACTTCCCCGGCACGGTGCTCACCGGCGTGACGAGCGACATGGACGCGTACCGCGAGGAGTTCTTCGGGCCCGTCGGCGTCGTCTACAAGGTCGCCGGCGAGGACGAAGCGGTCGCCGTCGCCAACGACACGCCCTTCGGCCTGGGCTCGTACGTCTTCACGACCGACGAGGAGCAGGCGTCGCGCATCGCCGACAAGATCGACGCGGGCATGGTCTACGTGAACGTCGTGCTCGCCGACGAGCCGGGCCTGCCCTTCGGTGGCGTCAAACGCTCCGGCACGTCGCGCGAGATGGGTCTGCTGGCCGCCGACGAATTCGTCAACAAGAAGCTCATCCGCGTCGGCGCGTAGCCTTCCGGCATCCGTCGCTCCCGAGACCGGGAACGTCGCCGAGACCGAGTGGGATGCCGCTCGGTCTCGGCGAGACCCCGGTCTCGACGCCATCGCGCGTGCCGCCGGGGAGGTACCGCACGCGCCCGATCAGCGAGAGGATGGAGGCATGTCAGAGACAACCGAACCGGTCGCCTACCTCACCGCCGAGGAGTGCTGGGAACGCCTGCATCGCCACGAGCTCGGACGCCTCGTCACGCACGTGGGCGACGTGCTGGACATCTTCCCCGTGAACTACGTCGTCGACGGCGAGGGTGTCCTCTTCCGCACGGCTCAGGGTTCGAAGCTCTTCGAGCTCACCGTCAACGACGAGGTGCTCTTCGAGGTCGACGAGTACACCGAGACGGAGGCGTGGAGCGTCGTCGTGCGCGGGCATGCCCGCGCACTGGACACGTCGGAGGAGGTCGAGCGCGCCGACGGAATGGGCCTCACGCCGTGGATCCCCACGCTCAAGTACACCTACGTCCGCGTCGCTGCCGACTCCGTGACCGGTCGAGCGTTCTCACGAGGCCCCGAACCCGACCGCTACGGCGTCCAGCAGTACTAGGCGGGTTCGCGGGGCCCGAGCCCATGGCGTACACTGGATGGTGCAGTTGAAGTCTGCATTCTTTCGCCGTGCCCGCCGGTCGGGAAACCCCGTTCATTCAGGTCATGGTGCGAGCGTGCAGCATCCCGAGGTCTCCGAGATCTCTAGGGCGGTAGCTCAATTGGCAGAGCAGCGGTCTCCAAAACCGCAGGTTGCAGGTTCGATTCCTGTCCGCCCTGCGCGTCAGCGTCGTCGGTACGCGCGCCGACAGTTACTGACACACGGAAGGTAATCAGGTGGCATCGATGGTCCAAGACGAGCCGGGCGGCGAAATCGTCGCATCGGGTGGTTCCCGCGAGAAGAAGCCGAACGTCTTCGCTCGTATCGCCATCTTCATCCGGCAGGTCTTCGCAGAGCTCCGCAAGGTCGTCACTCCGACCCGGCAGGAGCTCCTCAAGTACACGGCCGTCGTGCTGGGATTCGTCGTCGTCATGATGGCGATCGTCTACGGGCTCGACCTGCTCTTCGTCTGGGTCACGACCGTCGTCTTCGGCGTCCCGGCCTGACCTGATCTACGCGGGCGACGATCTTCGGATCCGTCCACGGAACGGAAGAAACACAAGTGTCTGAGAGATACAAGGACGACGCCGATTGGGCGACCGCCGCGGAGCAGTCCTCCGAGGATGACGAGGCCCAGGAGGGCAACATCCTCGAAGCCGAGGAACGCGCGAGCGAACCTGCCGAGCACCTCGCGATCCACGTCGTGGACGACAGCCCCGAGCAGGACGACGCCGAACTCGACGACATCGACATCGACGACCCGGAGGCGGATGCCATCGTGAACGACGCCCTGAACATCGACGAGGCCGCTGAGGCCGAGGCCGCCGCTGAGGCGCTCAACGAGTCCATCGCCGAAGAAGAGGCCGAATACGTCGAGGAGCACGCCGGCGACGTCACGCCCTACGACGGACCCGACGTGAACGGCGACGAAGACGAGCCCGTGCTCGACGACGAGTTCGTCGCCGAGGTCGACGCAGCAGCCGCCGTCGTCGACGACGTGGAGGCGTCGGTCTCTCCTGCTGATGCCGCCGAGGCGCCCGAGGCCACCGATTCCGACGACGAAGACGACGAAGACGACGAGGAAGACCCGTTCGAGGCGTTCCGCGCCGAGCTGCGCACGCTTCCCGGCAAGTGGTACGTCATCCACTCCTACGCGGGCTTCGAGCGCAAGGTCAAGGCCAACATCGAGCAGCGCAAGTCGACGCTCGAGGTCGAAGAGGACATCTACCAGATCGAGGTCCCCATGGAGGACGTCGTCGAGATCAAGAACGGACAGCGCAAGATGGTCACGCGCGTCCGGATCCCCGGCTACGTGCTCGTGCGCATGGAGCTCAACGAAGACACCTGGTCGGTCGTCCGGCACACGCCGGGCGTCACCGGATTCGTGGGCAATGCACACAACCCGACGCCCCTGCGCTTCGAAGAGGCCTTCACGATGCTCAAGAGCCTCGTCGAGGTCAAGGAGACGGCGCCCGCCAAGGCCGGAGCCGTCAAGAAGGGCGCAGCGCCCGCCTCGCGTGTCCTGCCCGCCGAGGTCGACTTCGAGGTCGGCGAGACGATCACGATCAAGGAGGGCTCGTTCGCGGGTCTTCCCGGCACGATCAGCGAGATCAAGCCCGAGAGCGGCAAGCTCACGGTGCTCGTGTCGCTCTTCGAACGCGAGACTCCGGTCGAACTCTCGTTCGACCAGGTCACGAAGCTCTAACCGGCTCGAGACCTCACAGACACCGCACTCCGGAACGGCCGGGGAAGCGGGAGAGACGGATGCCGCGGCATCCGCTCGACGAAAGGAAAAAGAATGGCACCGAAGAAGAAGGTGACCGGCCTGATCAAGCTTCAGATCAACGCCGGCGCCGCCAACCCGGCGCCGCCGATCGGGCCCGCGCTCGGTCAGCACGGCGTCAACATCATGGAGTTCTGCAAGGCGTACAACGCCGCGACCGAGTCGCAGCGCGGCAACGTCATCCCCGTGGAGATCACCGTCTACGAGGACCGCAGCTTCACCTTCATCCTGAAGACCCCGCCGGCAGCCGAGCTCATCAAGAAGGCCGCAGGCCTGCAGAAGGGCTCGAAGACGCCGCACACCGTCAAGGTCGGCAAGCTCACGAAGGATCAGGTTCGCCAGATCGCCGAGACGAAGCAGCCCGACCTGAACGCGAACGACATCGAGGCCGCCTCGAAGATCATCGCCGGCACCGCCCGTTCCATGGGCATCACGGTCGAGGACTGAGGGGGATAGGAACAATGGCTACCAAGTCCAAGGCCTACAGGGCCGCAGCCGCCAAGATCGAGGCGGACAAGTTCTACACGCCGACCGAGGCCGTCTCGCTCGCCAAGGAGACCGGCTCCGCGAAGTTCGACTCGACCGTCGAGGTCGCGCTCAAGCTCGCCGTCGACCCCCGCAAGGCGGACCAGATGGTGCGCGGCACCGTCATGCTCCCGCACGGCACGGGCAAGACCGCTCGCGTCATCGTGTTCGCGACCGGCCCCGCGGCCGAAGCGGCGATCGCGGCAGGTGCCGATGAGGTCGGCGGCGCCGAGCTCATCGAGCGCGTGGCCGGCGGATGGACCGACTTCGACGCAGCCGTCTCGACGCCCGAGCTCATGGGTCAGGTCGGACGCCTCGGAAAGGTCCTCGGACCCCGCGGCCTCATGCCGAACCCGAAGACCGGCACCGTGACCCCCAACCCGGCCAAGGCCGTCGAGGAGATCAAGGGCGGAAAGATCGAGTTCCGCGTCGACAAGCACTCCAACGTCCACTTCATCGTCGGCAAGGCGTCGTTCACGGCCGACCAGCTCGACGAGAACTTCGCCGCCGCTCTCGAAGAGATCGTGCGTCTGAAGCCCTCGAGCGCCAAGGGTCGCTACATCCAGAAGGGTGCGGTGTCGACGACGTTCGGCCCCGGCATCCCGCTGGACGTCAACGTCCTCTGAGTCAGCGCATCGACAGGGGCTCCGCCTTCGGGTGGGGCCCCTGTCGCCGTTCCGGGGGGAATACGGGTCGTTGTGTGACGGCCCGGGTCGTCCGATGGGGCTGTATCGCCCGCGCGAGGTTAGCGTAGGACCTCGGCCCAACCGGCCCGCCCCACCCCCGGCACACCCGCCACAGCATCACCAGGAGTCCCCATGCCCCGTCGTCGCCTGCTCGCCCTCGCCGCCATCGCGGCCATCGCCCTGCCCCTCGTCGCCTGCAGCACCGGCGCACCCGAGCCCGGAGCGTCGGCCAGTGACGACGACTACAGCCTCGTGACCCCGGGCACCCTCACGGTCGCGACGGAGGGCACGTATCGGCCTTTCACCTACCACGACGAGGGAACCGGCGATCTCGTGGGCTTCGACGTCGAGATCATCGAGGCCGTCGCCGAGAAGCTGGGGCTCGAGGTCGAGTTCCGTGAGACGGAATGGGACGCGATCTTCGCGGGCCTCGACTCCGGGCGCTTCGACGTCATCGCGAACCAGGTCTCCATCAACCCCGAGCGCGAGGCGAAGTACCTCTTCAGCGACCCCTACACCGTCTCGCCCGGCGTCATCGTGGTCGAGGAGGACGACGACTCGATCTCGAGCTTCGACGATCTCGCGGGCAAGACGACGGCGCAGTCGCTCACGAGCAACTGGTACGAGCTCGCGCAGGAGTCCGGCGCTCAGGTCGAAGCCGTCGAGGGATGGGCGCAGGCCGTCGACCTGCTCCGCCAGGGCCGGGTCGACGCGACGATCAACGACAACCTGACGTTCCTCGACTACGAGAAGACGAACGGTCCGACCGGCCTCAAGATCGCCGCGGAGACGGACGATCCGGCCTACAACGCCTTCGCCTTCACGGAGGACAAGATCGCGCTCGTCGCCGCTGTCGACCAGGCCCTCGCCGAACTCCGCGAGGAAGGCGTCCTCGCGTCGATCAGCGAGACCTACTTCGGCGCCGACGTGACACAGTAGGCTCGCGGCTGGAGGTGCCGATGGACCTGTGGAACCTCTTCCTCACGTCGTTCTGGCCGATCTTCCTGGCCGGCCTGACGGGGACGATCCCGCTCGCGCTCGCGTCGTTCGCGCTCGGTCTCGTGATCGCGCTCGGTGTCGCGCTCATGCGCATCTCGAAGAACCGCCTCGTGTCGAACATCGCTCGGTTCTACATCTCGGTGATCCGGGGGACGCCTCTCCTCGTACAGCTGTTCATCATCTTCTACGGGCTGCCGTCGGTGGGCCTCGTCGTCGACCCGTGGCCGAGCGCGGTCGTGGCCTTCTCACTCAACGTCGGAGGATACGCGGCCGAGGTCATCCGCGCCGCGATCCTTTCCGTCCCCAAGGGACAGTGGGAGGCGGCGTACACGATCCGCATGTCCCGATCGCAGACGCTCGTGCGGATCATCCTGCCGCAGGCGGCCCGCGTGTCGGTGCCGCCGCTCTCGAACACCTTCATCTCGCTCGTGAAGGACACGTCGCTGGCATCCCTCATCCTCGTGACGGAGCTCTTCCGCGTCGCGCGCGAGATCGCCGCCTTCAGCTACGAGTTCATGCTCGTGTACCTCGAGGCCGCGCTCATCTACTGGATCTTCTGCCTCGTGCTCTCGAGCGGGCAGGGCGTCCTCGAAAGGAGGCTCGATCGCTATGTCGCACACTGACGACCCCCTCGCCCCGACGCCCGGCGACACGGGCGCGCCGCTCCTGTCGGCGCGCGGCATCCGCAAGTCCTTCGGCGACAACGAGGTGCTGCGCGGGATCGACCTCACCCTCGCTCGCGGTGAGGTGGTCTTCCTCATCGGGCCGAGCGGGTCGGGCAAGACCACGGTGCTCCGCTCCCTCAACGGCCTGGAGACGCCGGATGCCGGCACGCTCGCCGTCGACGGCGGACCCGAGATCGACTTCTCGCGTCCCGTCCGCAAGGAAGACAGGTACGCCCTGCGCGACCGCTCGGCCATGGTGTTCCAGCACCACAATCTCTTCCCGCACCGCACTGTCCTGCAGAACGTCACGGAGGGGCCGATCCAGGTGCAGCGTGTGCCGAAGGCGCGGGCTATCGATGAGGCCCTCGTGCTGCTGGAGCGCGTCGGCCTGTCGGAGAAGCGCGACGCCTACCCGCATGAGCTTTCGGGTGGACAGCAGCAGCGCGTCGGGATCGTCCGCGCACTCGCCCTCAAGCCCGATCTGCTGCTCTTCGACGAGCCGACGAGCGCGCTCGACCCCGAGCTCGTGGGAGAGGTGCTCAAGGTCATCAAGGAACTCGCCGAGGAGGGGTGGTCGATGGTGCTCGTGACCCACGAGCTGGCCTTCGCTCAGCAGGCGGCGGACCATGTCCTCTTTCTCGATCACGGTGTCGTCGTCGAGGAGGGCCCGCCGGCGCAGATCTTCACGGCGCCCCGCGAAGAGCGCACGCGGCGCTTCCTCGACAGGATCCTGCGACCGCTCGACTGAGTCAGGCGGTCGCTCGCACCTCGAACGCGCGCGCGCCGGTCGGCGTGGCATCCGACACGGATGCCGAGTCGACACGCGCTCCGGGCGGCCCCTCGGCCATCCACGCGAGCACGTCGTCGAGCTGTGCCGCGCTGCCCTCGAGTTCCGCTTCGACGCTGCCGTCGCGGAGGTTCCGCACCCAGCCGCCGATGCCGGCCTCCTCGGCGACCATCCGCAGGGTGTAGCGATAGCCGACGCCCTGAACGACGCCGCGGACGACGACATGCACGCGCTTCATGTCACCATCGTGCCGTACGCCGCTGAGCCCCAGCGCGGCCGGCGTCAGTGGGGGAGCACGAGCGAGATCCCGATGCCGATCATGACGACCGCGATGATGCCGTCGAGGATCCGCCACGCGCGCGGCGTCGAGAGCCAGCGGCCGAGGTAGCGCGCGCCGATCGCGAGCGCGAAGAACCAGACGAAGCTCGCCGCGACGGCGCCCACGGCGAACCACCACTTCGTGTCGCCGTGCGTGTTGGCGACCGTCCCGAGGAGGAACACCGTGTCGAGGTAGACGTGCGGATTGAGCCATGTGAGAGCGAGGACCGTCAGCACGGCGGGGAGCGCGCGCGTCGTCGTCGCGACCGTCTCGACAGTCCCCGATGCCGTCGCTCCGGGCGCGATGTCGGTTTCACCGCCGACAAGGGCATCGCCCGACGGACGCCAGGCCCGACGCGCTGCGAGGAGTCCGTAGGTCACGAGGAAGATCGCTCCCGCCCATCGCACGACGTCGACGAGCCACGGCACCGCCTGGATGATGAGTCCGATGCCCGAGACGCCGAGCACGATGAGGACCGCGTCCGACACGGCACAGATCGTCGCGACGAGCAGGACATGCTCGCGGCGGAGGCCCTGACGCAGCACGAAGAGATTCTGCGCGCCGATCGCGATGATGAGCGAGAAGCCGAGCCCGAGACCGGCGGCGAGGGAGGGGAGCACACGTCGACGCTAGGGGGATCAGCAACGTCAGCCCAGCTCATGATTCTTCAGATGCATTAGCGTGGCTCACGATGCGGATTCCCTTCGACCTCGCCGAGACCCTCGCCATCGTGATCGACGAGGGGACGCTGGATGCCGCGGCGCGTCGCCTCCACGTGACCCCATCGGCTGTGAGCCAGCGCATCAAGACGCTCGAGGAGCTCATCGGTCGCACTGTCCTCGTGCGGACGAAGCCCGCGCGCCCGACCGAAGCGGGCGTCGCGATCGTGCGGCTCGCGCGCCAGACCGCGCTCCTCGAGCACGACACCCTCGCAGAGCTCGGCGCGGGAGAAGATCCGCATGTGCGCACGTCGATCCCGCTCGCGGTGAACGCCGACTCGCTGGCGACGTGGTTCCTGGAGCCGCTCGCACGGCTCGCCGAGCGGCATCCCGTCGTCTTCGAGCTGCACCGAGACGATCAGGACTTCACGGCAGGCCTCCTCGAGTCGGGCACCGTCATGGGAGCCATCACGTCGCGCGAGGCTCCCGTGGCGGGGTGCCGCGTCAGTGCGCTCGGTGCCATGCGGTACGAGGCCGTCGCGACACCCGCCTATGTCGAGCGCTGGCTGCCGCAGGGGACGGATGCCGCAGCCCTCGCCTCCGCCCCGCTCATCGACTTCGACCGGCGCGACGACCTGCAGCGCCGCTGGCTCTCGTCCCTCGGAGTCGTCGGCGACTCGCCGCCGCGACACTTCGTGCCGGCGTCGAGCGACTTCGCGACGGCGACGATGCTCGGACTCGGCTGGGCTCTGCTGCCGGCCTTCCAGTCGCGTGACGCGCTCGAGCGCGGGGACCTCGTGCGCCTCGGGGGAGAGCCGATCGACGTCCCCCTCTACTGGCAGCAGTGGAATCTGCGCTCGCCGCTCCTCGATGCGATCGCCGACGAGATCGTTGCGGACGGCCGCCGCGTGCTCGCGGTCAGTCGTCGCTGACGCGCAGCACGACCTTGCCGCGCGTGTGCCCTTCCTCGATCGACGCGTGGGCAGCCGCGGCGTCGGAGAGATCGAAGACCTTGTCGACGTACACCTGCACGGCGCCCGAGTCCAGAAGTCGGGCGATCGTCGCGAGCGCGCTGCCGTCGGGGACGACCTTGAACGACGTCGCGCGGACTCCCGCCTCTTCGGCGGCCTCCGCGAAGCCCGGCCACGAGCCGGTCGGCACGAGCACGTACAGGCCGCCGGGTCGCAGGACCCGCAGCGAGCGCGTCCCCGTGTCGCCGTGGACATTCCCGACGAGGTCGATCACGACGTCGACATCGGCGATCACCTCGTCGAACCGCGTCGTGCGGTAGTCGACGACGACGGAGGCGCCCAGCTCGCGGAGCCAGGCCGCGTTGGGTCCCGACGCCGTCACCGTGACGTGGGCGCCGAAGTACGCCGCGAACTGCACCGCGAAGTGACCGACGCCTCCTCCACCCGCGTGGATCAGCACGCGCTGCCCTTCGTGGGCATGCGCCGTCTCGACCACGAGCCCCCACGCCGTGAGTGCCGCGAGCGGGACGCCCGCCGCCTCGACGTGAGAGAGCGATGTCGGTTTGCGCGCGACCGACAGCGAAGGAACGACGGCATACTCGGCGTACGTTCCGCCGGAGCGGGGGAAGGGGACCATGCCGAACACGGGGGTGCCCGGAGGGAGCGGGTGACTCTCGTAGGGAGCCTTCACGACGACCCCGCTGAAGTCGTAGCCGAGGGTCGAGGGGAGGGACGGGAGCTGTGCCGACACACCGGCGCCGGATCGCGTCTTGGCATCGATGGGGTTGACCCCCGCCGCGACGACCCGCACGAGGAGTTCGCTCAGCACGGGTGTCGGCACGGGCACGGTCGCCTCGTGGAGGACGGAGGGGGCGCCGACGCCGTCGAAGACGGCGGCGCGCATCGCCGGCGGAGGGTCGGAGGCAGGGGCAGGCTCGGTGACGGAGGTGGGAGCATTGCCGCGCAGCGGTCGGAATCTCACAGCTCGTTCCTTTCCGCGAGGCGCCGTCGTCGGCGGTGGGACTTTGTGATCGCCAGTCAACCCGGTGTTTGTCTCGACCGTGTTACGCGGGTGCTACGAAGCGGGCGTCCCTCTCATCGCTCGATACCGGCTCTCTCGCCGGATGACGGCACGGTGCCGGCCGTCAGGGCGTGGAGGAGACGAGTGAGGTCGTTGATCTGGTCGATGTCCCACGCGTCGAGGGCTGCGAGCAGCGAGTGCTCCTGCGGTGCGCGTGCGATCGCGAGCCGCTCGAGGCCTGCCGCCGTCGGTGCAAGGAGATGCGACCGGCCGTCGTCGGGATCGGGTGTTCGGCTCACGAAGCCCAGCTGCTCGAGTTCGCGAACGGTCCGGCTCAGCTGTCCCTTGTCGGCCATGAGCGACTCGGCCAGCGCCGACAGCGTCACGCGCTCGCGGCGGACGATCGTCGTGAAGACCTTGTACGCGCCCGGCAGCATGCCAGGGCTCATGCGCTCGGCGTTCTCGGCGAGGAGACGCCGGACTCGACTGACGAGCTCCCCGAACTCCTCCTCGAGGGCGCGCACGGCGCGCGTGCGCGCCTCTCCCGGCTGATCGGATGTCATCGGACTCGACCCTAGCGGCCGTCGGTCGACGAGTTCGAACGGCTCAGCGCTTCGGAGCTTCCTCGGCGCGTGGGCGCGGGCTCCGCGGCATCCGTCTCGTCGGTCTCGTTCGCGAGAGCCTCGGTCATGCCCTCCTCCGACGTGATCGTCGCGAGGTCGAGGTCGCCTGCCCGCAGACGCTCCTGCGTCGTCATGCGGGTCAGCGGCACGTTGGGCAGGAAGGCGATCGCGATGAGGCTCAGGACCGCGAAGGGGACGGCGATGAGGAACGAGTGCGCGATCCCCTGCGCGTAGATGTCCTCGACGATGAGCCGCACCGTCTCGGGGAGTGCGTGGACGGCGGGAAGCGTGCCCGACTGCAGCTGCTCGGCGACGGCGGCCCCGTCGGCTCCGAGCCCCGCGATCGCCTGCGCGAGGGCGTCCTTGTTCGAGGCGAAGAGGTCGGTGACGGAGGCTGCCAGCGTCGCGCCCATGACCGAGACGCCGACCGTGCCGCCGAGGCTGCGGAAGAACGTGACGCCCGAGGACGCGACGCCGATCTCCTCGGCGCGTGCCGTGTTCTGAACGATGAGCACGAGGTTCTGCATCGTCATGCCGATGCCGGCGCCCATGAGGAACATGTACAGCGAGACGAGCGCGAAGTTCGTGTCGTAGTGCAGCGTCGTCAAGAGGCCGAGCCCCGCGATGAGGAGGATCGACCCGACGACGAGGTAGCCCTTCCACTTGCCGAAGCGGCTGATGAGCTGACCGACGACGACGGATGCCACGAGCAGGCCGCCGATGAGGGGGATCGTCATGAGGCCGGCCTCGGTGGGTGTCGCTCCGCGCGCCATCTGCATGTACTGGCTGAGGAAGACCGAGGCGCCGAACATCGCGATGCCGGTCGCGATCGACGCCAGCACGGCGAGGGTGAAGGTGCGGTTGCGGAACATCCGCAGCGGGATGAGCGGCTCGCGGGTGCGGAGCTCCACGGTGATGAACAGGACGGTCGCGATGATCGCGCCACCCACCATGAGAACCGTCGTGAGGCTCCACCAGTCGTAGTCCTTGCCGGCGTTGGTGACCCAGATGAGCAGCAGGGAGACGGCGGCCGACAGGAAGACGATCCCGAGATAGTCGATCCGCACGGTGCGCTTCTTCTGCTTCGTGTGGAGCGTCACCTGGAGGAGGATGAGCGCCACGATCGCGAACGGGATCGCGATGTAGAAGTTCCAGCGCCATCCGAGCGAGTCCGTCACGACGCCGCCGAGAAGGGGCCCGCCGACCGTCGCGAGAGCCATGACGGCGCCGAAGAGACCCATGTAGCGGCCTCGTTCGCGCGGACTGATGATGTCGGCCATGAGGATCTGGCTGAGGGCGGCGAGGCCACCCGCGCCGATCCCCTGCACCGCGCGGAACGCGATGAGCGTTCCGGGGTCCTGGGCGAAACCGGCGGCGGCCGTCGCGAGGACGAAGATGACAAGCGCGACCTGGATGAGCAGCTTGCGGTTGAAGAGGTCGGCGAGCTTGCCCCAGATGGGAGTCGAGATGGCCGTCGTCAGGAGCGTCGCGGTGACGACCCACGTGAAGGCCGCCTGATCGCCGCCGAGGTCGTGCACGATGACCGGCAGCGATGTCGAGACGACCGTCGACGCGAGCATCGAGACGAACATGCCGAGCAGGAGCCCGGAGAGTGCTTCGAGCACTTGGCGCCGGGTCATGCCCGACTCCGTGAGGACGGGGGTGGAGGTTGCCATGCGGCGTCCTTCCGTTGAGTTTCGAGAAGGCGACGACACTGGCGCGAAAGTTGACAAGGATCAACTATATGCCTGTCGTTGATGCACGTCAACTATCCGTCGACGTGCAGACGCGACGGTCGTGCGGCGGCGACGATGAGGTCGCTTCCGGCAGAGGGCGGGTGTCTCAGTCAGCCAGCGCGAGGGCGCGGAAGGGCTCTCGCGGCGAGCGAGCCGGCGGCATCCGCTCACCGACGGAGATGCGATCGGCGTCGGGGCGTCCGCGGAGGTGGCGGCGATGCAGCTCGTCGATCAGCGCCGTCGCGAGGCGGACGAGCTTGTCGATCTCGGCCTGGTCGCGGTCGATCCATGCGCAGCGGGGCTCGTCGCCGACGGGCACGAAGCCGTCGTGCTGCTCCCACGCGACGAGAGTGCGCTCGGCTCCGAGCACGTGCTGCTGCCAGAAGATCTGGCGGAGATACGTGCGGGGGATGCTGCGCCATGACTTGTTCGTCGTCTTGATCTCGGCGAGGGTCACGCGTCCGGCGGCATCGACGGCGATCCCGTCAGGAGTCGCGAGATGACGCCGCTCGACGACGGCGTGGAAGAGGGCGGACGACGGCAGGATGCCGTGCGTCGCGGCGACCCAGGCGGCGATCTCGGGCTCGCGGAGCCTGCCGTGCGCCGTGTAGGCGTTGCCGGAGAAGCCCGAACCCATGAGCTTGGCGTCGGCGGCGCGGTGGATGGCGCGCTCGGACGTCAGCGCTGCGACGTCGGTCGCCGTGATCCCGCGGGAGCGGGCCCTGACCCACGCGACCCGGTCGCGGGAGTCCGCGACGATGCGGGCAGCGAGTTCGGGAGTCACCCTCCGAGGTTAACCCGCCCCACCGACCCGCGCCGTCCGCGACACCCCCGCTGGCACGGCCTTCCGTTGTCGAGACCCCGGGTTGTCGTCGAGACACCCCGCAAATGCACGCACATAGCGGGGTGTCTCGGCGAGATCGGGGTCTCTCGACAGGAGCGGGCGAAGGCAGAGACTCCTCCACAGGTGGGTTGCGGGGTGAGCTCTCCACGAACGAGAGGGCTACGTGATCCGGGGGCGACAGGGGTCTGGCAGGGTGCGACGATGAAACACCACGTGAGCTTCGCCCAGGCACGCACTCTCGTTCTCACCCGCGCGGGGCTGCAGCGGGAGCGCTGGACAGACCGTGCCATCGCTCGCGCCGTCCGCGACGAGACGCTCGTCCGGATCCAACGCAATCGCTACGTCTTCGCGTCGGAATGGGATCGCCTGTGGACCGAGTCCCGGCACCGGATCGAGGTCGCGGCGGTGGTCGGAGAGATGCGGGGTGGTGCCACCGTCCTCGCCCGCGAGTCTGCGGCGGTGCTGTGGGGACTGCCGCTCTATCGCCACGTCCCGACGGCCGTCCACGCGATACTCCCGCCCCGCACGCACAGCTCGGGGCGAGAACGTCTGCACCTCCACGCGGACGAGCTCACCGTCGAGGATGTGACCCTCCTCGACGGTGTGCGATGCACATCACTCGATCGCACCGTCTTCGACCTCGTGCGGATGCTCGACTTCGACGCGGCGGTCGTCGTGGCTGACGCGGCGCTCCGGATCGTGGCATCCGCCGACGGCGTGTACGACGAGCAGATCGCGGAGGCGTGGAGGGAACGGATGCTGGCGCGCGCCGCCGATGCCGCGGGGGCACGGGGCGTGAGGCAGGCTCGCGACGTCATCGCCTTCGCGGATGGCCGCGCCGAGTCGCCTGTCGAGAGCGTCGCGCGCGTCCAGCTCATGCGGCTCGGCTTCCGGGACGTGCGGCTCCAGGTCGAGGTCGGCGACTACCGTGTGGACCTCTGCGTCGAGGACGTCGGCGCTCTCCTCGAGATCGACGGAGTCGTGAAGTACGAGGACGAGGTGCTGCGGGCCGGGCGCAGCCTGGAGCAGGTGCTTCTCGACGAGAAGCGTCGCGAGGACTGGATCCGCGGAGTCACGCAGCGCCGCCTCGTGCGACTCGAGCCTCTTCATGTCGCGACGCCTGAAGCCCTGTCCGCGCGGCTCGAGTCGTTCGGCATCCGAGTCCCCTTCGCGTGATGCGTGCCGTCGCCTTGTCGACATCGCGGTCACTCGCCGAGACACCCCGTCAATCCGCGCCAAGAACGGGGTGTCTGGACGAGAACCCGGGGTCTCGACGGAAGGCCGGGGTCTCGACGGAAGGCCGGGGTCTCGACGGAAGGCCGGGGTCTCGACGGAAGGCCGGGGTCTCGACGGAAGGCCGGGGTCTCGACGGAAGGCCAGGGTCTCGACGGAAGGTGGGTGCGGATTTGGTGCGCGGGGCGGGATCACGTAGCCTGGTCGGTAGCCGAAGACCGCTGGTCATCGTCGTGCGTGAGAACGGACGCGATCGAAGCTCTGCGAAAGCAAGGGCCCGCGCAGGTGTACGAAAGAGACTCCAGAGTTTCAGCTCCGTGCGCTTGCGCCGGAGCTTTTTTGTTTTCCGGGCCCGGAGAGACCGGATGCCGTCGGCTGACGCCCCGCCTCCGCGGAGCGTCTCGCATACACAAGGAGTGGCCATGGCGCAGAAGGATGCATCGGTCGCCGAGCTCACGAAGAACTTCGAGGACTCGACCGCCGTTCTGCTGACCGAGTACCGCGGTCTGACAGTTGCCGAGCTCAAGGAGCTTCGCAACAGCATTCGTCAGGACGCGGAATACGCCGTGGTGAAGAACACGCTGACCAAGATCGCCGCGGGCAACGCGGGGGTCACGGGACTCGACGACGACCTCAAGGGTCCGTCGGCGATCGCGTTCGTGCACGGTGACCCGGTCGCCGTCGCGAAGGGTCTGCGCGCCTTCGCCAAGGCACACCCTCATCTCGTGGTCAAGGGCGGGTACTTCGACGGTGCCCCTCTGACTGCAGAAGAGGTCAACAAGCTCGCCGACCTCGAGAGCCGTGAAGTCCTGCTGGCGAAGCTCGCCGGCGCGATGAAGGCCTCGCTGACGAAGGCGGCCTACGTCTTCAACGCACTGCCGTCGAAGGCCGTTCGCACGGTCGACGCGCTGCGTGAGAAGCAGGAGTCCGCGGCCTGACATCGGGCCCCGGCATAAACAACCAATCGGTTATCGAGTAGGCCGCGAAGCGGCCGTATCGAGATACAAGGAGACACATCATGGCAAAGCTCAGCACTGAGGAGCTGCTCGACGCGTTCAAGGAGCTCACGCTCATCGAGCTCTCGGAGTTCGTCAAGGCGTTCGAGGAGACCTTCGACGTCACCGCCGCCGCCCCCGTCGCCGTTGCCGCCGCTGGCGCGCCGGCCGGTGGCGCCCCCGCCGAAGAGGCCGAGGAGAAGGACTCGTTCGACGTCGTTCTCGAGGCTGCAGGCGACAAGAAGATCCAGGTCATCAAGGTCGTCCGCGAGCTCACCTCGCTCGGCCTCGGTGAGGCGAAGGCCGTCGTGGACGGTGCTCCCAAGGCCGTCCTCGAGGGCGCCAACAAGGAGACCGCCGACAAGGCGAAGGCCGCTCTCGAAGAGGCCGGCGCAACGGTCACCCTCAAGTAATCTCGAGATCTCGAGGAAAGACCCCGGATGCTTCGGCATCCGGGGTCTTTCGCTGTCCCGGCGTACGTCAGCGACGCAGCCGCAGCGTCACGATGCCGAACGCGCGATCGTCGATCGTGACTCGACGGTGGTCGGGATCAGCCGCGATCCGCACGCCGTCGAGTGCAGCGGAGTCGGAGGCGAGGGGGCGTTCGTGCAGGTCGACGAGCGTCGCGTCCGTCCACGGGAACGACGTCGACAGGATGCCGCGCCCCCGGCCGCCCCGTGATTCGGAGAGCCGCACGATGACGTCGCCGCTGCCGTCACGGGCGAGCGCGACGCTCTCGCGGACGAGGGACTCGGATTCGAGGGTCAGGAGCGGCTCCACGGCGCCGCCGCCGCGTACACGTGCGAGGGCGGCATCCAGCGTCCGTCCGAGACGCACGGCGTCGCCGATCGTCGCACCCGCACGGATCGCGAACCGGAACTCGTGGTGGCCGCGGTCGGACGCGGGGTCGGGGAACTCCGTTCCGCGCAGGAGGCTGATCCCGACGTCGATTCCGGCCCGGGGGTCCGGTCGCACGGCGACGCCGTAGGCCGTGTCGTTGGCGACGGCGACCCCGAAATCCGGCTCGCCGACGTGCATCCACCGGTGCTGGCACACTTCGAATCGCGCTTCGTCCCACGATGTGTTCTTGGCGAGCGTTCGCGTCACGTGCCCGAACTGCGTCTCGGTGGAGAACATCTGCGACCGCACGTCGACCGGCAGACCCAGTTTGAGCAGTAGTCCTCGCTCCTCCCAGTCGACGACGACGCGCAGCTGCAGGCACCCGTCTTCGAGCCACCACTTCTGGCCGAACCGTGACTCTCCGTGCTCCCACCCGACGCTCACCACGCCGTCGGCCGTCTCGACGGATACGGGTGCGCCCAGGTGCTCGACGGACTCGTCGTAGTGCCGCTCCACGTCCCACGCGTCCCAGCGCGCGGGCCTGTCGGGGTGAAGGCGCAGCGCGCCCCACACCGCACCGGGCGGAACGACCTCGCGACCCGATGCGAGATCGACGAACGAGCACACGGCGCCGGCGCGATCGAACACGACTCGTGTGCGATCGTCTTCGAGCACGATCCCCTCGTCGGTGATGCGGGCGGGCGCGACGGTCGGGGTGTCTGCCACTCCTATGCCGCCGGCGGCGACGGCCGACACCGCGACGGCGCTCGCGTTGGCCAGGAGCTCCCGGTCGCCCTCGCCGACGAGCGCCGTCAGGGCGTCGCCGATCTCGCGCTCGAGCGTCGCGGTGACCTCCGCGTGCGCGGCTTCTGCCTGTTCGTGCACCCATCCGATCGCCGATCCCGGCAGGATGTCGTGGAACTGCAGCAGGAGGACGGTGCGCCAGGCGTCGCGGAGCAGTTCGACGGGATACTCGCGGCCGGAGCGCACGGCGGCCGTCGTGCACCACAGCTCGGCCGCCAGGAGAAGGCGCTCATTGCGGCGATTGCCGGCCTTCGTGCGCGCCTGCGACGTGAGCGTGCCGCGGTGCAGCTCGAGATACAGCTCGCCCGCCCACTCGGCGGCGTCGGGCTGCTCGTCCATCGCCGCGCTGAAGAAGTCGTCGGGGGAGACCACGCGGACGGTGGGCAGTCCCTCGAGGTCCGCAGAGCGCCGGGCCGCGGCCATCATCCGACGAGTCGGCCCCCCGCCGCCGTCTCCGTGGCCGAAGAGCAGGAGAGACCGTGACGAGTACGCATGCTCGGTGAACTGGCGTTCCGCGAGATCGAGCTCGGCCGGTGTGACGTGCGCGCTGTACGTGTCGGACGGAGGGAAATGCGTGAAGATGCGGGTGCCGTCGATGCCGGCCCACCAGAAGGTGTGGTGCGGCATCCGGTTGGTGTCGTTCCACGACAGCTTCTGCGTCAAGAACCAGCGTGCGCCCGCCGCGACGGCGATCTGCGGCATCCCGGCCGAATAGCCGAACGAATCGGGGAGCCACACTCCCGCCGCCTCGACCCCGAAGGCGTCCCGGAAGTAGGCGGTCCCTTCGCTGAACTGCCGGACGAGCGACTCTCCGCTGGGCATCATCGCGTCCGATTCCACCCACATGCCGCCCGTCACGATCCATCGCCCCTCGGCGATCCGGGCGGCGATGCGCTCGTGGAGCTGCGGGTAGTGCTGCTCGATCCACGCGTACTGCTGCGCGGACGAGCACGCGAAGATGAAGTCGGGGTCTTCATCCATCAGATCCAGGACATTCGAGAAGGTGCGCGCGCACTTGCGGATCGTCTCGCGCACGGGCCAGAGCCAGGCCGAGTCGATGTGCGCATGGCCGACCGCATCGACGCGGTGCGCCGACGGGACGGCAGGCTGGGCCAATGCGGGGGCGAGCTGTCGGCGCGCGTCGGCGGCCGTCTCGGCGACGCGGCGCGGGTCGAGGACCGCGAGCATGTCGGACAGCGCGCGCCGCACGCGCGCCGAGCGCGGCCGGTCCTCGGGGAGCACGTCGAGCAGACCCCGCAGGATCCGGACGTCGTCGAGGAGGTCCTGGACGACGCGATCCCGCTGCACGAGGTCTGCGCGCGTGAAGACGTAGAGCGGCGTCCGCCCGGCCGTCCCCGGGTGGCCGAGCGGGGTGGGAGAGAACGTCTCATGGCGGAGGATGTCCGGGTTCGCGGCCGCCTCGACGAACAGGCGGACGTCACCACCGGGTGCCGCGGCGAGACGCACGTGCGTATTGAGCGGCTCGATCCCCTTGAGGACGACGCCGTCCGCGTCGTAGGCGAGTCCCTCGGCCTGGAACCCCGGCCACCCCTGCTCGAAGCCGAGATCGATGTCGACCTCGACCGGTGCATCGCCCCACGCCCCGGCACGCTGCCGGTCAGACGGAACCACGCGGTCGACCACGGCGGGCCCCACAGAGACCCGGGGACGATGGGGGTGAACTCCGCCTCGGCCACGGCGGTGAAGGGGACCGGCTCTCCGGCGACGGCCCACACCGACGCCGTCAACGGCGCCCGCCGCGCCACTGTGGCGGGCTCCAGGAGATCGGACATCACCCGGTCGAGGCGAACGCGCAGGCGTCCGAGGTCGAGGTCGGCACCCATGTCAGGACCTCATCGCCCGCGCGGCCGCGCTCACGCCGAGCGCCTGCGTCGAACCGCGCACGATGAGACGTGCTTTCATGTGCACCGTGACGGCAGCCTTGCCGGGATCGTCGATGTGGTCCAGCAGGAGCTCGACGGCGGCCGAGCCCTGCAGCCGCGGGCGCTGCTCGAGGGTCGTCAGGGAGAACATCTCGGCGTACTCGTGGTCGTCGATGCCCGTGACGCTGAGTTCGCCGGGAACCTGGATCCCCAGGCGCCGTGCGGCGATGATCGCGCCGACCGCGACCTCGTCGCACACCGCGACGAGTCCCGTCGGGCGATCGCGGGCATCGAGGGCGTCGACGGCGGCCGAATAGCCGCCGGGCAGCGAGACGGGTGAGTGGATGTGGGCGATCGAGTCCGACAGGCCGGCGTCGGTCATCGCGTCGCGGTAGCCCGCGAAGCGGTTGCGGTCGACCTGCGGAGAATCGGCGCGTCCGTCGCCGCCGATGAAGGCGATGCGCCGATGTCCGAGCGCAATGAGGTGCTCCGTCGCGCGCCGCACCGCGTGATCGTCGTCGATCGCGATGACGCTCGCGCGAGGGGACGACCCGACGATCGCGACGAGAGGCTTCTGCAGGGCGCCCAGGCGCTCCCATTCGGGATCCGTCGGCTCCAGGCCGACCGCGATGAGCCCCTCGATGCGCTTGCGGACGAGGAGCTCGCGCAGGATCCTCTCGCGTGCCGCCGTTCCGGGGGGCGCTTGGTACAGGGTCAGATCGAGGCCGCGCTCGAGCAGTGCGGCCTGCACGCCTTCGAGCACCTCGGCGAAGAACCACCGCGACACGACCGGCATGAGAACACCGATCGTCTTCGTCCGGCCCGTGGCCAGACCGACGGCATGGGTCGACGGTACGTATTGCAGCTGCGCGGCGGCATCCGTCACTCTCGCCCGTGTCGCTTCGGACACGTATCCCGTACCGCTCAGCGCTCTGCTCGCGGTCGCCTTCGAGACACCCGCCAGCGCGGCGACCTCGGCGATACCGGCCATGACCCACTGTTCCTCTCTGAACTAGGCACGGTTCTTCTCTGAACTAGGCAGACACTACCGTTTCCGACCCACATTGTGGAACCGATTGCAGATGAAGGCGGCATGATGGGAGGGTTCCCACGACGCGTAAACCGGGGTTATCAGATCGTTGATTGTGCATCCCCGGGTCATGCTTTACCGTGGTGTGGAATCGGTTCCGGGGAGGATCACATGCACCCCGTCATGGAGCCGTGTCTCTGCATCACTCGAGGAGGAGGATCACATGAAGAGCATGCGTAGGAGCAGGCTCGTCATCACCATCGCGGCCATCGGCGTCGCGGGGATGGCGCTCGCCGGTTGTAGCGGCGGCGGTGGCGGCGGCGGAGACGCCTCAGACGCCGACTGCACCGACTACGAGCAGTACGGGACGTTCGAAGGCGACACCGTCGAGGTCTACACGACCATTCAGGGCGTCGAGCTCGACCAGATGGTCGAGACGTTCGATGCCTTCCAGTCCTGCACGGGCATCCAGGTGGATGTCGTCGGCACGCAGGAGGCCGAGACGCAGATCAACGTGCGCGCGGCCGCGGGCGACGCGCCCGAGCTCATGATCATCCCGCAGCCGGGTCTGCTGCAGCGTCTCGTCGGCGACGGCTACGTCCTGCCGGCCGCGCAGTCGGTCGAGGACAACGTCGACGAGTTCTGGTCCGAGGCGTGGAAGGGCTACGGCACGGTCGACGGCACCTTCTACTCGGCGCCGCTCATGGCCAGCGTCAAGGGGTGGGTCTGGTACTCGCCGGCCGACTTCGAAGAGCGCGGCATCGAGATCCCCGAGACGTGGGACGAGCTCCTCGACATCACCGAGCAGCTCGCCGCCGACAACGAGTCGGCGACGTACCGCCCCTGGTGCGTCGGCTTCGGCTCCGGTGACGCGACAGGATGGCCGGGCACCGACTGGATCGAGGACATCGTCCTGCGCACCGCCGGTCCCGAGGTCTACGACCAGTGGGTCACGGGAGAGGTCCAGTTCTCCGACCCGGAGATCGTCGCGGCGTTCGACGAGGTGGGCAAGATCCTCCTCAACCCCGACTACGTCAACGGCGGCTTCGGTGGCGTCGAGTCGATCGTCTCGACGACGTTCAACGACGGCGGTCTGCCGATCCTCGATGGCAACTGCTCGATGCACCACCAGGCGTCGTTCTACGAGGCGCAGTGGCCCGAGGGCACGGTCGTCGCACCGGACGGCGACATCTGGGCGTTCCTGACCCCGAAGGCCGACGCCGCCGATGGCGACGCCGTCACGGGTGGTGGCGAGTTCGTCGCGAAGTTCGTCGAGGGCGAGGCGGTCGACGCCGTCCAGACCTTCATGTCGAGCGACACGTGGGCGAACCTCCGCGTCGGCCTCGGCGGCGTCATCAGCGCCAACAAGGGTCTCGACCCCGAGCTGGCCGGCAGCGAGCTCGGCCGCGCGGCGATCGAGATCCTCCAGGGCGAGGACACGGTCTTCCGCTTCGACGGATCCGACCTCATGCCCGCCGCCGTCGGCACCAGCTCGTTCTGGACCGGCATGAACGACTGGGTCGTGGGAACCAGCGACACCCAGCAGGTCGTGGAGTTCATCGACAGCACCTGGCCGTAATCAACCATTCCGGCGTCCGCCCCGCCTTCGGCCGGGGCGGACGCCGCCTATCTCGATGCGTTCCAGCGATCTCAGTGAGGAGTCTCCTGTGTTCCCATCCCATCCGTCTCGTCAGCGAATGCCACTCCGGTGAGGGGCGATTTCTGGGGGTCCTTCGGCGAGAAGCTGGGGGTGCTGGCGATCGGGCTGGCAGCCTTCGCCGCCGTCGTCGGTCTCGTCCTGTTCCTCGCCGACCGCGCGCCCAAGAAGGGGCGCGATGTCATCCAGCTGATCGCGTTCCTGGCCCCGGCGGTCATCCTTCTGGCCGTGGGCCTCGTCTACCCGGCGATCCGAACAACGCTGCTCTCCTTCACCAATCGCCGTGGTGAGTGGATCGGCCTCGACAACTTCATCTGGATCTTCACTCAGCCCAACACACTCGTCGTGCTGGGCAACACGGTCCTGTGGGTCATCCTCGTCCCGACGGTGTCGACCCTCGTCGGACTCGCGTATGCGATCTTCATCGACAAGTCCAAGGGCGAGCGGACCCTCAAGTCGCTCGTCTTCCTGCCGATGGCCATCTCGTTCGTGGGTGCCGGCGTCATCTGGCGCTTCGTCTACGAGTACCGTGCCGAGGGCTTCGATCAGATCGGCATCCTGAACCAGATCGTCGTCTGGTTCGGCGGTGAGCCGCAGCAGTGGCTCATCAACTCGCCGATGAACACGATCTTCCTCATCATCGTGATGATCTGGATCCAGACCGGTTTCGCCATGGTGCTGCTCTCGGCGGCGATCAAGGCTGTCCCCACGGAACGCATCGAAGCGGCGAAGCTCGATGGCGCCAATGCGTGGCAGCAGTTCACGAACGTCACGGTGCCGGAGATCCGGCCGACCCTCGTGGTCGTCGTGACGACGATCACGATCGCGACGCTGAAGGTCTTCGACATCGTGCGCGCCATGACCGGCGGAAACTTCGGCACGAGCGTCATCGCCAACGAGATGTACACCCAGGCGTTCAACCGGGGCGAGTTCGGTCAGGGTTCGGCTCTCGCCGTCATCCTGTTCATCCTCGTCCTGCCCATCGTGATCTACAACATCCGCGTCATGCGCAAGCAGAGAGAGGTGCGCTGATGAGCGTCGCACCGGTCGATCTTCCCGTCTCCAAGAAAGAGGACGCCTACCAGGAGGGGATGCGGGGGACGAAGATCTCCCGCGTCAAGAAGAGTCTCACTTCGCCGTGGGCGACGGCGGCGGCCATCATCATCGCCGTCATCTGGACGATTCCGACCTTCGGGCTCCTGGTCAACTCGTTCCGTCCGGCGGACGACATCCGCTCGTCGGGGTGGTGGACGATCTTCACCAATCCGTCGTTCAGCCTCGAGAACTACGAAGAAGTGCTCTTCTCGTCGGGCGCGTCGAGCGCGAACCTGGGGTCGTACTTCGTCAACTCGTTCATGATCGCCATCCCCGGCGCGATCTTCCCGATCGTGCTGGGTGCCATGGCCGCCTACGCGCTGGCATGGATCCCCTTCAAGGGAGCGGGGTGGATCTTCATCACGATCTTCGCCCTGCAGATCGTGCCGCTGCAGATGGCGCTCATCCCGCTCCTGCAGATCTTCAATCAGGTGCTCGGGATCAGCGGAACCTTCCCCGCGGTGTGGATCGCCCACACGATCTTCGGTCTTCCGCTGATGGTGTTCCTGCTGCACAACTTCATCTCGCAGATCCCGCACGACGTGCTGGAGGCTGCCCGCGTCGACGGCGCGAACCACACGCAGATCTTCTTCCGCATCATCCTGCCGCTGTCGGTCCCGGCGCTCGCGAGCGTCGCGATCTTCCAGTTCCTGTGGGTGTGGAACGACCTGCTCGTGGCGCTCGTGTTCTCGGGAGGCACGGCGGATGTCGCACCGCTGACGCAGCGACTCGCGGAGATGGTCGGCAACTTCGGCCGCAATGCGAACCTGCTCCCGGCGGGTGCCTTCATCTCGATCATCGTTCCGCTCATCGTGTTCTTCGCGCTGCAGCGGTACTTCGTCCGAGGACTCCTCGCGGGGTCGACGAAGGGCTGATCGTCTTGGACGGGGGTGGAGTGCAGGCGCTGCGCTCCACCCCCGTCGTCGTGTTCCGGGAGCACGCGCGTGCGCCTCACTAAGGTGTGACCATGGATGCCGCATCGAGCTCGCCTGCGAACGTCGACGATGCGGTGCCCGCGCCGAGCGTCGACATCGATCCCGCGAAGGGACTCAGCGCGGCGGACGTCGCCGAGCGCGTCGCGGCGGGCAAGGCCAACGACTACACGGCAGATGCCAGCCGCAGCGTCGGCAACATCATCCGCGCGAACGTCTTCACGCTCTTCAACGGCATCGTGTTCGCGTGCTTCTTCGTGCTGCTCGTGCTCGGCCGCTGGCAGGACGCCATCTTCGGTCTCGCCGCGTTCGCCAACTCGATCATCGGATGCTGGCAGGAGTTCCGTGCAAAGGCTGCGCTCGACCGCCTCGCGCTCCTGAACACGTCGCCGGCGCGCGTGCGGCGCGACGGCGCCGAGGTCGAGCTGCCCCCGACGGATGTCGTCGTCGACGACATCCTCGTGCTGCGGGCGGGAGACCAGGTTCCCGCCGACGCTCGTGTCGTCGACACGCGTGCGCTCCAGATCGACGAGTCGATGCTGACGGGCGAGTCCGACGCGGTCGACAAGAAGCCCGGCGACGACGCGCTGTCGGGATCGATCGTCGTGGCGGGGGAGGGTGACGCGCAGGTGACCCGTGTCGGTGCCGATTCCTACGCGAACAGGTTCGCGGGCGAGGCGAAGCGGTTCTCCCTCGTCTCGAGCGAGCTGCGCACGTCGATCAACCGCGTCCTGACGTGGGTCGGCTGGGGGATCGGCCCCATCGGTCTTCTCGTCCTGAACGCGCAGATGATGGTCGCGGGCGGCTGGCAGACAGCCGTCACGAGCGGCACGTGGGTGCAGGCGGTCGTCAACACGATCGCCTCGCTGACGGCGATGATCCCCCTCGGACTCGTGCTCATGACGAGCATCGCCTTCGCCGTCGGCGCCGCGAAGCTCGCCGCCAAGCAGGTCCTCGTCAACGAGCTGCCCGCCGTGGAGGGCCTCGCGAGGGTCGACGTCATCTGCCTCGACAAGACCGGGACCCTCACGTTGGGGGACATCGCCTTCGACGACGCTCATCCGCTGGACGCACCGCCGACGGGATGGGAGGAGACGCTCGCGTGGTTCGGGGCGGCCCCCGACGCCAACGCGACGGCGCGGTGTCTCGCGGTGCCGTACCCCGTTCGGACTCCCCGAACGGCCGAGCAGTACATCCCCTTCTCGTCGCGCCGGAAGTGGAGCGCCGTGTCTCTCGCGGGCATGCCGGGAACATGGGTCCTGGGGGCTCCCGAGATGGTGTTCGGCGATGCTGCGACGGACACCGGCACGGCTTTCGGCTCGGCCGTGACCGAGCTGGCCGGGACGGGGCGACGCACGCTGGTCCTGGCGTACTCGCCCGTCGCGCTCACGACCGCTCACGCCGAGGATGAGCGGCTGCCCGACGGTGCAGTGCCGGCCGTCGTGCTGACCTTCCGCGAGCAGGTGCGTCCCGATGCTCACCAGACCCTCGCGTACTTCCGGCAGCAGGGGGTCGGGGTCCGCATCATCTCCGGTGACAATCCGCGCACCGTCGCCGCGATCGCACGCGAGGTCGGCCTCGATGTCGCCGAGGGTTTCGACGCGCGGCGTCTTCCCGAGGATGAGGCTGAACTCGGTCGCGTCCTCGAGGACCATCAGGTCTTCGGGCGGGTCACCCCCGAGCAGAAGAAGGGCATGGTGACAGCGCTCCAGGCCCGCGGCCATACGGTGGCGATGACCGGCGACGGCGTCAACGACGCGCTCGCGATCAAGACCGCCGACATCGGCATCGCGATGAACTCGGGATCAGCGGCGACGAAGGCCGTCGCGCGTCTCGTGCTCCTCGACGGCAAGTTCTCGCACCTTCCCGACGTGGTTGCGGAGGGCCGTCAGGTGATCGCCAACATCGAGCGCGTCTCGATGCTCTTCCTCACCAAGACCGCCTACGCGACGGGGTTGGCGATCCTCTTCGGCGTCCTGGTGATGGAGTTCCCCTTCCTTCCGCGCCAGCTGTCGATCACGGACGGGCTGACGATCGGCATCCCCGCGTTCTTCCTGGCCCTCATGCCGAACGCGCAACGCTATGTCCCGGGGTTCCTCCGCAGGTCGCTGAGCTTCGCGATCCCCTCGGGCATCATCATCGCGATCTCTCTGACGCTCTACACCCGCGCCGCGATGGCGCTCGGAGTCGAAGAGCCGCAGCTGCGGACGGGGGCGACGATCATCCTCGCGATCGTCGGCATCTGGGTGCTCACGGTGCTCTCGCGGCCGGTCACGCGACTCAAGGTGCTCGTCATCGGAGCGATGTTCGCGGCTCTCGTCGTGATCTTCACGGTGCCGCTCGCGGGCGAGTTCTTCCAGTTGGTCGACCCGGGCCAAGACGCGGCATGGCTTCTCACGGGCGTCGTGATCGCGACGATCGGAGGGATCGAGATCGTGCGCTTCATCCACCGACGCTTCGTCGCGAAGGTCCTCGCTCAGGCGGGAACGGATGCCGCTGCCGGCCGCCGCGCGTAGAACCGGGAGCCGGGCGGCAGCCAGAGCACCGCGATGAGGAGGGCGTCGATCACCGCCTGGATGGCGGCCGACCAGTCCCACACGTCCGTCGAGACGATCGTCGTGACGTGCAGGCCGATCGAGATCACGAGATACACCGTGATGAGGGTTCGCGCGAACCGGCTTCCGCGCGACAGCCCCGACGCCAACGCGATCATGAGGAGACCGAGGAGGATCACCGCTGCACCGAGGAGCGAGACGAACAGCACGGCGTCTTCGGGGACGTCGTACCGGCTGAGCAGGACGACGATGCCCATCGCGAGGCTCGCGAAGGCCGTCACGTAGATCAGGACGATCGCGATCGTCACGACGACGGGTCGGCGCGGAGCGGACGGGAGAGCCTCTGACACGCGATCAGGCTAGCGCGCCGCGCGCTCAGCCGGTGCAGCCGAGGCGACTCTGCATCGAGCGCATCGCATCGATCTCGGCCGTCTGCCCGGTCTTCATGCTCTGGGCGACCGCGAGCGCCCGGTCCTCGCTCCCGAGGTCGAGCAGTGCTTCCGCCATGGGGATCGCACCCTCGTGGTGGCGGATCATGAGGTCGAGGAAGAGGCAGTCCGCCTCGCTGCCCGTCGCCGCCGCGAGATCGGCGAGCTCGGCGTTCGAGGCCATCCCCATCGCGACACGCGCCTCTTCCGCCGTGAGCACGCCGCCGACTCCGTGCGCGTGACCTTCGGCATCCTGCATCCACTGCATCATGGGGCCACCGGACTGGGGGAGTCCCCATTTGACGAGCCAGTCGTACATCTCGCCCTTCTGGCTGGACTGCGCCGTGGCGATGTCGTAGGACAGGATGCGCAGTTGCTCGTCTTCGGTCTTGCGGTAGATCTCCATCGCCATCTCGATCGCCTGCGTGTGGTGCACCTGCATGTCGCGGGCGAATCCGGCCTCGGGCGAAGACGTGCCGGGAAGCACGACGGATGCCGCCGGCGCGAACGTCGAGAAGCGTCCGATCGCGAAGGCCAGTGCCCCGATCGCGAGTCCGATCAGCACCCACAGGATCCAGCGCGACCGGGAGCCGGCCGGGGCGGTCGAGCCGCCCGTCATCAGCTCTGCTTGCCGGGACCGTCGATCGCACCCGAGCAGAGTGCTCCGGGCTCGGGGACATCGTCAGCACGCCAGTGCGCGTTGAAGAATTCCTCGAACCTCGGGTCATCGACCTCGTCGAGCGCGAGCTGGTGGTTCCAGCTGCTGAGGGTGAGAGGGGCGTCGAGTCCCTCGAAGGGCGAGAGGATGACGTAGCTGGAAGGGAGCTTGGCCTTGACGGCGTCGAGGTCTGCGCCCTGGATCCGCTCGGGGTCGTAGGTCACCCACACGGCGCCGTGCTCGAGAGAGTGGACGGCGTTCTCGTTCACCTGCGGCTCGCTGTAGATGCCGCAGTTCAGCCACACCGAGTTGTGCGGGCCTCCCGCGGGGGGAGTCTGTTCGTAGTCGACGGTGCCCTCGACGTGCGTCGTGACGTTCTCGAACTCCTCGACGCCTTCGACGACGGCACCGTTCCCGCCGGCGGTATAGGTGGGCGGCGGCGGCGGCGCGAAGACGACGGATGCCACGATCGCCCCGATGATGACGACGGCGGCTGCCGAGCCGACCGACCACCAGACGATCTTCCCGCGCTTGCGCTTGGCGAGCTGCTTCTGGTACTCGGCGAGCTTCTCCTGGCGCTTCTGCTCGCGCTGCTGCTTGACCGTGAGATTGATCTGGGCCTGTGTAGCGGGGTTGCCGCTGGCTCGCTTGTCTGCGGGGGGCGTCGGGGTCATGATCGCGGTCTCTGCTCAGGCGCCGGAGCGGCGTCGGGGGCGGGTCAGGTCAATCCTATGCGTGGGTATGCGATGAATCGGCTGGGAGGACTCCCGCAAGACGCCGCATGGCCGGACCCGGCATCCGGTATCATTGCCTCGAATCGATTCGATTCCCCACAGCTTCCGCCGGTCCTCCGGCCCACCTCGTGCGCGAGCCGCGCATCCCGGTTCCCGACACCCGCCGCAGACGAAACGAAGTTCCCCGTGCTCGACACCGCGTCCATCCCCGTCGTCCCGACCGAGACCTCGCCGATCCGGATCCCCGACCGCAAGAGCGCGACGGGTGCCATCCGCACGCTCGGGACGAACCCGGCCACGGCGCCCATCGTGCTGCATCCGGGAGATGCCATTCCGACGCGCAAGCGCGTGCTGTACATCATCCTGCTCGGAGCCCTGACAGCCCTCGGCCCCTTCACGATCGACCTGTACCTGCCGGCGTTCCCTGCGCTCGAGGGCGACTTCAACACGACGGCAGCCGCCATCCAGCTCACCCTCACGGGCACGATGATCGGGTTCGCCGTCGGCCAGCTCATCGTCGGACCCCTGAGTGACAAGGTCGGGCGTCGCATCCCCCTCATCAGCGTCACCGCCCTGCACGTCCTGGCGAGCACGGCCGCGGCCTTCGCGCCGACGCTCGAGATGCTCATGGTCACGCGGGTCCTCATGGGCGCAGGCGCCGCCGCGGGCGGCGTCGTGGCAGCGGCCATCGTGCGCGATCTCTTCGGCGGACGCCGGCTCGTCGTCATGCTCTCCCGCCTCGCGCTCGTCTCGGGTGTCGCACCCGTGCTCGCGCCGCTCCTCGGCTCGGCGCTCCTCCTCGTCATGCCGTGGCGCGGCATCTTCCTCGCCCTCGCCGTGTACGGCGCCGTCATGCTCGTGTCGACCGTGCTCCTCATCCCCGAGACGCTGCCGCGGGCGCGCCGAACGGAGAAGGGCACGACGACGGTCTGGCAGCGCTATCGGAGCGTGCTGAGCGATCGCGTCTTCATCGGCGTGCTCATCATCGGCGGAATGACCTTCAGCGGGCTCTTCTCGTACCTGTCGGCGTCGTCGTTCCTCTTCCAGCAGACGTACGAGTTCAGCCCACAGGGATACGGGATGCTCTTCGCGGCGAACTCGGTCGGCGTCGTGCTCGGGGTCCAGGCGGCGTCGCGCCTCGCGGCTCGCTACGGACCGCAGTGGGTCATGGCCTTCTCGACGGGCGTGCTCGTCGCGGCATCCGTCACGATCATCGTGACAGACCAGCTCGGTCTCGGACTCTGGGGGACCGTCGTCCCGCTCTTCTTCTTCATGACGGCGTGCGGTTTCACCTTCCCGTGCGTGCAGGTGCTCGCGCTCGACCGCCACGGAAAGGCTGCGGGCACCGCCCAGTCGATCGTCGGCGCGACGAACTTCGGTGTCGCGGGCCTCATCTCGCCCCTCGTGGGGTGGATCGCGCGAGACGCGGGCATCACGGCGACGACGATGGCGTCGGTCATGGTCGGATGCTCGATCATCGGGCTGCTGTCGCTGTGGCTCGTCGTGCGCCCCAAGACGGTCGAGCGGCTCGCTCCCTAGTCAGTCCCGCACGGGCTGGAGCCGGAACAGGCGGACCGTGCGCCCCGACTCCCGCTCGTACGAGCGGTATCCCGGCCACTGCATCTCGATGCGCGCCCACGCGGCGTCGCGCTCGTCGGGCGGGATGAGGCTCGCCCGCACCGGCATGCGCCGACCACGCACCGTGATCGCCGCATCGGGATGAGCGAGGAGGTTCGACGTCCACGCCGGATGGCGTCCACCCGCGAAATTCGTTCCCGCGACGATCGCGCGGCCCTCTCCGTCGGGCGTGTACATGAGCGCGGCATCCCGAAGCTCGCCCGATTTCGCGCCGGTCGTGTGCAGGACGAGGGAGGGCACGAGCAGGCCGCTCAGCGGTACCTTTCCGCCCGAGACGGCGGCGAAGACGCGCTCGAGGCGCGGCATGAGCCAAGGGCCGACTCGCCGGAACGCGCGCGTGCGCGTGAGCGGGGCGATCATGGCGCGGACGACATCCAGCACGCGGGTCATGGCGTCATCCTCGCAGGCCTTCGTGCACAATGGTCCGATGCGTGCCAACGGAGCGACGAGAGACCCCGCGAGACTGCGCGCAGTGCCGCTCATCGCCTGGGGCCTCGTGCTGGTCGCGCTCGCCACGGGCCTGGGCGCGTGGGTCTATGCACGCGGCAGCGCTCCCTTCGTCGTCGACGTGTGGTGGGAAGCGCTGATGTCGCAGGCGTCGGTGCCGTTCATCTCGGGATTCTCGCTCGCGATGAACTTCCTCGGCGGAGGCTGGTTCGCCGTCTTCGTCGTGCCGATCGGGGGCACGATCGTGTTCCTGATCCTCCGTCGCCCGTGGACCGCGACGTACTTCCTCGTCGCACAGGCCGTCTCGGCCGGGCTCGTGCAACTGCTCAAGAACACCTTCGGGCGGGCGCGACCCGAGGGCATTCTGATCGTCAGCGATTTCGGGTCGTTCCCCTCGGGGCACGCGGCGGGGGCCGCAACGCTCGCGACGATCTTCATCGTGATCTTCCCCCGGCTCGGCGTCGTGATCGTCGGCGTCGCGTGGGTGCTCCTCATGGCGTTCAGCCGCACGTATCTTCTGGCCCACTGGCTGAGCGACACCGTCGGCGGAGCCTTCGTCGGCGTCGGTGCCGCGCTCGTCCTCGCGGGCGCGATGGCCCGTCCTCTCAACCGGGAGCTCGAGACGATCCGCGCGAGACGATAGTCCGCCGCCGAAACGACAGCCCGGCAGCGAAGCGACACATCTCGTGCGCGCGCGGAGTGGCGTTTCGCGCGCATCGTGTCGCTTGGCAAACAGGCCGGACACGGTCGGATGAGGGTGGTTAGGCTGAGCGCATGACCGAGCACGACGCCGCTGTCGCCGCCGCGGAAGCCGAAGTCGCGCGTCTCCGCGCGGAAGCGGAGGCAGCCGACGCACTCCTGAAGGCCGCGCAGGCCAAGGCCGCGCTCGCGACGGCAGAAGCGGATGCCGCGAAGGCGCGGCTCGCGCAGAGTCCGCCCGCCTCGCCCGCCGATGTCGTGCCCACGGATGCCGCGTCCTCCGCACCCACGGACCCCGAGCCGCCCGCACCCGCGGATGCCGCGCCCGCGCCCGCGACGCCGACGACCACGACGGCTCCCGGGCCGCTCGACGCCGCCGCGGTCGCGTCGATCGTCGCGGGATACACGTTCGACGCCCCCACGCTCGATCTCGGTGCGCTCGTCAACACGGAGCCCGTACGCGACGCGCAGATCCGCATCCCGCTCGGCATGATGAACCGTCACGGTCTCGTCGCGGGCGCCACGGGGACCGGCAAGACCCGCACGCTGCAGGGGCTTGCCGAACAGCTCGCCGCGAAGGGCGTGCCGGTCTTCGCGGCCGACATCAAGGGCGACCTGTCCGGCGTGGCGACACCGGGGGAGCCGAACGACAAGCTCCTCGCCCGGACGAGCGCCATCGGGCAGGACTGGGAGCCGGCGGCATCCGTCACCGAGTACTTCGCGCTGGGGGGAGTCGGCAAAGGGGTTCCCGTCCGCGCGACCGTCTCGGGATTCGGCCCGCTCCTGCTCAGCAAGGTGCTGGGGCTCAATCAGACGCAGGAATCGAGCCTCGGACTCGTCTTCCACTACGCGGACAGGAACGGGCTCGCTCTCGTCGACCTCTCCGACCTGCGCGCTGTGCTCACATACCTCACGAGCGACGAGGGCAAGCCCGAACTGAAGGAGCTCGGCGGCATCTCGGCGGCGACGGCGGGCGTCATCCTGCGCGAGCTGATCACGTTCGCCGACGACGGAGCCGACGTCTTCTTCGGGGAGCCCGAGTTCGACGTGACGGACTTCCTGCGAACGGCCCCCGACGGCCGCGGCGTCATCAGTCTCCTCGAGGTGCCGGGAGTCATCGACAAGCCCGCGCTCTTCTCCACGTTCCTCATGTACCTGCTCGCGGAGCTGTTCGAGATCCTGCCGGAAGTGGGTGATCCGGATGCCCCGAAGCTCGTGTTCTTCTTCGACGAGGCGCACCTGCTCTTCCGCGACGCCTCGAAGGACTTCCTCGCCGCCATCACCCAGACCGTCCGCCTCATCCGTTCGAAGGGCGTCGGGGTCTTCTTCGTCACGCAGACGCCGAAGGACCTCCCGGCGGACGTCCTCGCACAGCTCGGGTCCCGCATCCAGCACGCGCTGCGCGCATTCACGCCCGACGATGCGAAGGCGCTGCGGGCGACCGTCGGCACGTATCCGCGCTCGGGCTACGACCTCGAGCGGGTGCTGCAGGAGCTCGGAACCGGCGAGGCGATCGTGACGGTCATGAGCGAGAAGGGTGCTCCGACACCCGTCGCCTGGACGAGACTGCGGGCACCGCAGGGGCTCATGTCTCCGACGCCCGACCCGGCGATCGTGGCGGCCGTGCACGCCTCTCCGCTGCAGGCGAAGTACGGCGCGCCCATCGATCGCGAGTCGGCCCGCGAGATCCTGACGGCCAAGATGCGCGCCGCCGACGAGGTCGCTGCCGCCGAACGGGCGGCCCTCGAGCAGGCGAAGATCGATGCCGAACTCGCGAAGCAGCGCGCGGCGATCGACAAGGCTCAGGCCGCAGCCGAGAAGAAGGCGCAGAAGGAGTACGAGCGGCTCCTCAAGAAGACGGCGGGCACGAGTCGGACGTCGCGCCGCACCCCGACGTCCGGCATCGAGAAGATCCTGCAGTCGCGGTCGACGGAGGCGATCCTCGACGGCGTCATCCGCGGCGTGTTCGGCATCGGTCGCCGCTGACCCCCCGGTGTCCGTGCCGAGACCCGGGGTCTCGCCGAGCCAGGGTGGTGTCCGGCCCGGTGTCGGCGGGATCCCCGGTCTCGGCGATCGCGTCGGTGGGCGCAGCCGCGGTGATCAGCGGGAGGCGGCGACGGGAAGCGCGAGGGATGCCGCGGCATCGCGCAGCGCGCTGACGTGACGCGCGGCGAGTGACAGCTGCGCGATCGACGTCGAGAGGGTGACCGCGCCGACGACCCGCCGGGCATCATCGGTGACGGGGACGGCGAGGCATCCGCGGTCGGGGGCGAGGAGCGCGACCTGCTCCGTATACCCGCGAACGGCGTAGGCTTCCGCGATCGCCTGCCGCATATCGTGCGATGCGTCCCCCCACCGGCGATCCGATCCGTCCGCGTCGCCGAATGTGATGAGCCATAGATGGCCGACGGCCGACGCCGTCGGGTCAGCCGTCATCGCCGCTCGATCGCAGAGGGGCGAGGCGGGGTCCTCATCCAGGACCGTGAAGCCGCCCCCGTGGAGGGCGAACAGATGCACGGCCTCGCCGGTCTCGGCACGCAGGCGTTCCACGATGGGTGCGTGCGCGGGGCGCACGGCTCCCACGAGAGCCGCGAGCTCGAGGACACGCGCACCGAGGAGGAAGCCCGAGAAGTCGGCGCGGCGCACGAGATACTCGTCGCGGACGAGCGAGTTGACGACGCGGTAGACCGTCGCGCGCGGCGCACCCACGGCCCGTGCGATGTCGGCGGCCGACGCGCCCCTGTTGTCGCGCGCGACCTGTTCGAGGATCTCCAGTGCGAGCCCGATCCCCTTCTCGGGCAGGCGGGACACCGTCTCGGTCACGGGCGCCCTCCCGCATCGATGCAGTCCGTGTCGATGGGGGAGTCGTGCATCCCGACACGTCGGAAGACTGCGGGATCCCGCGCAATCCGCACGATCCCCGCCGTCGTGAGCCCGCCCAGGATCACGAGCGTGCCCACGAGCCCGAGCGGATTGTCGAGGGCGGTCTGGCGCACGAAGAAGGCGAGGACGGCGATGAGGGCGAGGAAGGGCGGCGCCGCGAGCGCGACGGGTCGCCACGTCAGTTCGCCGATGCGGGCGAGGAACACGGGAGCGGCCAGGCATACGAGCGCGTACGCGAGGGCGAAGCCGATGAGGGCGGCGGGACTCGTCAGCATCCGCAATTCCTGCCTCGTGCCGCCGAGCGCGAAGACGACGACGGGGATCAGGGTCACGACGCTCGTCAGCACGAGGGCCCCCGCAGCGGGGACCCCGCGGGTCGACGTCCGTCCGAAGACGGGCGGCAGGAGCCCTTCCCGGCTCATCGCGAACGCCACGCGCGACGCGGCGTTCGTCATCGCGAGCGCGCACGCGAGGAACGACACCGCGACGATCGCATCGACGACGCCGCCGAATCCCGTCACGGCGACGAGCGACGCTCCCTGCGGGTCCTCGACGACGAGTGAGAGCTGAGCGGCTGTCCCCACGAGCATGACGGCCGAGATCGCTCCCGCGCTCAGGAGGAGTGCGCGCGGAACCGTCGCGAACGGCCGACGCGTCTCGGGGGCGAGCGCCACGCCGCTCTCGAATCCCACGAAGCCGATGAGCGCGAACGAGACTCCCGCCATGATGGCCTCCACCGACACGTCGGTCGTCGTCGTGGGGACGAGGAGCTGCAGGTCCCAGCCCGTGAGGGCCAGGGCGGTGAGTGAGAGCGCGATGACGGCGAGCACGGCGATCGTCTCGATGACGAGCAGCATCCTCGTCGACATGCGGAGTCCCCGCGAGAGGACGGCCGCGATGACGGCCCCGAATCCCACGGTGAAGACCGCGATGAGCCACATCGGCGGGTCGGGCGCCGACGTCACGAGCTGCGCGACCCGCGACGCCCCTGACGTGAGCGTGCTCAGCGCGATCGCGAGCGACCCGAGCGCGAGGGCTGCCCCCGCGACGAGGCCCGCGCGCGGACCGAGCCCTCGCGTGACGAACGTGTAGATCGAGCCGGTGCTGGAGATCCGGCGGGCGAAGAGGCCCAGCACGAGGGCGATCCCGACGACGAGGGTGGCTGTCACGAGCACGTCGAGGAACGCGAGATGACCGCTCCGGGCGAAGAGCGCGGAGGGATGGATCAGCAGGACACCCGCCGGCGCGGTCGCCGCGACCGACTGCGCGACGACGTCGATCGTCCCCGCGTGACGGCGCCGCAGGCCCGCGAAAGGAGAAGCGGCCCCGAGATCGGTCCTCGGCTGCCTCTTCCGGATGGCCTCCGCGAGTGCGCTCACGCGTCCTCCTGCTGACTGCGCACGTGCGGCGCTGTCGCGAGCGTATTGGCGCACTGTTGCACCCGACGTCAGCATCTGTTTCCGGATTGTGAACCGGACCGAGACATTCGGATGCCGCGCCGGCCCGTGTGTCTCACACGGATTTCGCCGCGTGTTCGGCAGCGAACACCGCGGGGAAACGGCGGGGGCGAAGAATCACCGGGACGCGACCCCTGCGCCGCGTGCCCTCCCGACCGAAAGGATCCCTGTGACCGAAACACAGCTCTCCCCCGAGGGTGGTCCGCCGCCTCCCTCGCCTCCGCGGCGCATCGTGACGCCGCGGAGCCTCGGAATCGCTTCGGCGCTCACGGCGGCCGCGGCCGTCATCGCCCTGGCGTTCGCGACGCAGACCGCCGTGCAGGCGACATCGGCCCCGGCGGCGCCCGCATCGACGCCGATCGCCGCCGACAGCACCGACGACGACGCGCCCGAGAAGGCGGAGGACCCCGTGGACCGTCCCTCCGTCATCCCCGCCGCCTTCGACCAGCTGAGCGGCGAAGAGGTCGAGTACGTCCGCTACCTCGGAGCCCAGTCTCCCGAGTTCGCCGCCGGGATGGACGTCTTCGGCGACGCGGGCATGCAGTTCCTCTCGACGGACGTCGCCGACCCCAACGCGTTCACCGACGGGCAGCGCCGGCTCCTCTCGCTCTACTACGACTACGAGACGAACGAGACGGTGAGCCTGCTCGTCAACGTCACGCGTGGCACCGTCGAGTCCGTCGAACGCGCACGCGGATCGCAGCCCGCGCCGACCGAGGCGGAGACCGCCTTCGCGTGGGAGCAGCTGCTCGCCTCCGAGATCGCCGCACCGCTCGCGGACGAGTTCGCCGCACTCACCGGCGGATCCGCGCTCGTCCCCTCCTCCGCCGAGATCTCGCTCACTGCCCACTCCTTCATCACCGACGCCGGCTCGTTCGGAGCGGAGTCGTGCGGTGTCGACCGCTGCGTGCAACTGCTCGCACAGGTCAACGGCGGCGCTTACCTCACCACGTCCACCTACGTCGTCAACCTGTCGACCCGCACCGTCCTGCCCGTCTCATGACCATGGAGAGAATCTCGATGAAACGAACCCTCAGCGCGGCGATGACCGTCGCCGTCATCGCGGGAGGACTGGTCCTCGCCGCGCCGAGTGCGGCCTCCGCGCAAACCGTCACGGAAGCGTCGTGCTCGGGCACGTCGCTCGTGTCCGAAACGCTCGAGTCGGGCTCCAGCTGGCAGATGTGCTGGCGCATCGACACGTACCGCGGCCTCGTCATCGACAAGGTGGCCTACCAGCCGCGTGACGACGCATCGCCGACCCTCGTGCTCGACTCGATCGCACTCGCCCAGCTCAACGTCCCCTACGACACGGGAGCGACCGAGTACAACGACGTCACGACGTACCAGGTCGGCGGGCGACGCCTCCAGGCGATCGAGGCCGTCGACTGCCCCGTGGGCGAAGTGCGCACGGCGTGGGTCGACGCGAACCGCGGCGACATCCCGGCGATCTGCATCGGCGAAGAGGACTCTGGCCTCGCCTACCGTTCCAACATCGCCCGTGACGCGCTGTACGCCGCGCAGGGAACCGACCTCGTGCTGCACACCGTGTCGCGCATCGGATGGTACGAGTACCAGACCGAGTACCGCTTCCACGACGACGGCGAGATCTCGGTCCGTCTCGGCGCGACGGGCGACCTCTCGCCCAACGACTACACGAACGTCGTCAACCAGGGCTGGCCGCTCGACCCGGCGAACGAGGACTTCGCCGTCAACCACTACCACTCGGCGTTCTGGCGCGTGGACTTCGGCATCGACAGCGGGGCCTACCAGAAGGTCGAGAAGTTCGCGACGACGCCGACGGGTGAGTACGGAACGACCGGCGACACCGGCAAGACGGCGATCCTCGACACGAAGATCACCGAGGTCACGAAGGAGACGAAGACCCTCGGGTCCAACCGCGAGGCGTACCGCGTCGTGAACCCCGAGAGCCTCAACGCCGACGGGCACGCCCGGTCGTACGAGATCATCGTGCCACGCGACCAGGCCTACAACCTCAACCCCGAGACCGACTACGACATCGCCTTCACGAAGGCGAAGTCCGACGAGATCCACGCGAGCTACAACCTGATCCCGTCGAAGGCCGGGCAGATGGTCACGGACTATATCGACGACGAGTCGCTGGAAGACCCCGTGGCCTGGGTCAACGTGGGCTTCCACCACATCAACCGCGACGAGGACCAGAGCCCCATGCCGATCCACTGGCAGGGCTTCACCCTCTACCCGCGCGACTTCGCGGCGCAGGCCCCGAACATCCCCGAGGGTCGCAAGTGGGTGAACGGCGACATGCGCGGCGTTCCGAACCCCAACATCACGACGACCCCCACGGCCTCGCCGACGCCGACGACGAGCCCGACGGGCACGCCCACGACGGAGCCGACGACCGAGCCGACGACGGAGCCGACCGTGGCCCCGACGGGTGGTCCGACGGGAGGCCCGACGGACGGTCCGACCGAGACCCCCGCGCCGACTCTTCCCATCACCTTCGGGTCGCCGGAAGTGGCGCCGGGAGCGACGCAGAGCGCGACCGCATCGGGCTTCACGCCGGGTGAGACCGTGAGCGCCGTGATGTACTCCGAGCCGGTGTCGGTGGGCACGTTCCTCGCCGACAGCTCGGGCGTCGTGAACGCGCAGTTCATCGTGCCCAGCAGCACGGCGGCGGGTCAGCACCGCCTCGTGCTCACGGGCCAGACGTCGACGACGGTCGCCGAGGGCACCTTCACGGTGACAGCCGTCTCGCCGGCGGCGATCCTCGGAGCGCTCGCCTCCACGGGATCCGACGCCAACCGGTGGGCACTGTCGGGGCTCCTCCTGCTCATCGCGGGCGCGGGTCTCGCAGGAACCTCCTGGTACCTGCGCAGGCAGCGGACGGCAGAAGCCTGACGCTGACCGCGGGGCGGCGTGACCGAGCGTCGCGTCGCCCCGCGGCATCCCCCTCGGAACGTCCTCGCACGAGAAGGAGCGCCATGCGCAACAGGATCGCCGTCATCGGTGTCGTCGTGGCCGGACTCACTCTCGCCGGCGGTGCCGGAGCGATCGTCGTCGCCGGGTCGACGGATGCACCGTCGCAGCCCGTCGCGGCAGCGACGGCCGGCGGTGCAGCCTCGACCGCTTTCCCCTCGCTCGAGGACCACTGCTACATCGAAGGAATGATCCCGCACCACGAGCAGGCCCTCGTGCTCAGCGAATCGGTTCTCGCGGCCGACGGTGTGCGGGAGCGGACACGCGCGCTCGCCGAGTTCATCATCGGCGACCAGAGTGCCGAGATCGGCACGATGCGGGCGTGGCAGCAGGCGTGGGCGAAGGCGATGCCGACGGATGCCACGGCGTCGGGCGGCCACGCCGCGCACGATGCGCCCGCGGGTACGATCCCGACCGGTTGCGGCGGCCACGCTCACGGCGACATGAAGGGCATGGCGACCCCCGAGCAGCTTGCGGCTCTCGCGGCGGCGGAGGGGACCGAGGCCGATCGACTCTTCCTCGAGCTCATGATCGTGCACCACGAAGGAGCGCTCGAGATGGCGACCTCCGCTGTCACGAACGGCTCGAACGCGTTCGTGCGGGCATCCGCGAAACACGTCCTCGTCGAACAGGAGCGCGAGATCACGGCGATGACGGGTCTCGTGGCGGAGTTGCCGTGACGGCGCTCGGCCGAGCTCCCGTGTCGGCGCCACCGACCCACGGGCGCGTGCGATGGATCGTCGCGGTGCTCGCCCCGCTCGTCGTGTGCGCACTCGCCGTCATGGCGCTCGGCGTCGCGACGGTGCGCCATGACTCGATGGCGCCGACGCTTCGCGGGGGAGCCTTCGTCGTGTTTGACCGATGGAGCGAACCGGCGCGCGGCGACATCGTCCTCTTCGTGGATCGCCAGGGGTGGTCGGCCGGCGACGACACGATGCTCGTCAAACGCGTCGTGGGCCTGCCGGGAGACGTCGTCGTCTGCTGCGATTCGCTCACGGGCCGCCTCCTCGTCAACGACGAGATCATCGAGGAGCCGTATGTCGATGCTGCTCGCACGGGTGGCGGCATCCCGTTCCACGTCATCGTTCCCGACGGCACCGTATGGGTCCTCGGTGACAACCGCGCCCACTCGACGGATTCCCGTGCGACCCTGTCGACCGCGACGCGCGGTGCCGTCGAGCGGGACGCTCTCCGCGGCGTCGTGCGCGTGTCGTGGTGAGGTCGTGACCGCGGCATCGGATCGGCGTCAACCCCTCGCGCGATCGGGTCGGCGGACGTAGTCTCGCCACGATGGAAGATCTCACGTCACCGACCGGGCGCGAACCCGAGCTTCGCGCTGTGCCTCGCGCCGACGGCACCGCACCGCGCGCCCTCGTGATCGGTGCCACGGGATACATCGGCGGGCGCCTCGTCCCGCGTCTGCTCGCCGCCGGGTACCGTGTGCGCGTGCTCGCTCGCGACCCCGCGCGCGTCGCGACGTTCGCGTGGGGCGACGACGTCGAGGTCGTCGAGGGAGCGGCAGCCGACGCGGATGCCGTGTCCACCGCCGTGAAGGATGTCGACGTCCTGTTCTACCTCGTGCACTCGATGGGCGCGGGCAAGGGCTTCGAGGACGCGGACCGTCGCGCTGCGCGGACGGTCGCGGATGCCGCGGCGTCGGCCGGCGTGGGGAGGATCGTATACCTCGGGGGTCTCCATCCCGACGATGTGCGCCTCTCGGCCCACCTTCGATCGCGGGTCGAGGTCGGCGAAGTGTTCCTGGACGGGCCGACCCCCGCGCTCGTGCTCCAGGCCGGAGTCGTCATCGGATCGGGTTCTGCGTCGTTCGAGATGGTGCGTCACCTCACGGAGGTGCTCCCGTACATGCCCGCGCCGAAGTGGGTGCGCAATCACATCCAGCCGATCGCGGTGCGCGACGTGCTGCACTACCTCCTGGGAGCCGCGCGCGTCGAGGCATCCGTCAATCGCGCCGTCGACATCGGCGGACCGGATGTTCTCCGCTACGGCCAGATGATGAACGGCTACGCCGTCGAGGCAGGGCTGCCTCAGCGCGCGATCGCCGCCCTCCCTGTTCTCACTCCCAAGCTCGCGTCCCTCTGGGTGAACCTCGTCACGCCGATCCCCGCTGCCGTCGCGCGCCCGCTCGTGGAGTCGCTGCAGAACGAGTGCGTCGTCAAGGACCACGACGTCGACGACCTCATCCCGCGGCCGGCGGACGGACTCACCCCCTACCGGCAAGCGGTGCGCCTCGCCCTGGGTCGCGAGGAGAGCGACACGATCGAGACGAGCTGGCGCGACGCCGAAGTGCTCGGCGTTCCGAGCGACCCGCTGCCCAGCGACCCCGAGTGGGCGGGCCGCCTCGCGTTCACGGATGCGCGCACGGCGCACACGACGGCGCCTCCTGCCGCGCTGTGGCGCGTCGTCGAGGGGATCGGTGGCGAGAACGGCTGGTACTCGTCGCCTGTCCTGTGGGCGATCCGTGGGTGGATGGACCGGCTCGTCGGCGGCATCGGACTGGCCCGCGGCCGCCGCAGCCGTGCGCGACTGGGAGTCGGCGACGCCCTGGACTTCTGGCGCGTCGAGGCGCTCGAGCCCGGATCGCTCCTGCGACTGCGTGCCGAGATGAAGGTGCCCGGGGGTGCGTGGCTGGAGATGCGGGTCACGCCGGAGGAGGGCGGATCCCGCTACGACCAGCGGGCGGTGTTCTTCCCGCGCGGACTCGCGGGAAGGCTCTACTGGTTCGCCGTCCTCCCTTTCCACGGCTTCATCTTCGCGGGCATGGCGAGCCGGATCGCGGCTGCCGCGGAGGGCATCGCCGCCGAAGGCGCCCTCTCGGGCGAGGACGCCCCGCCGAGCGACGTACAGGTGGAGCAACTCGACGAGTCGACTACCGACACGGCGCGCGAGGTCGTCGGCGAGACGGCATAACCTGGATCCATGGCGACGAAGCCCCCGGCATCGGATATCGACGAGACGCAGCTCCGCGTCACGGAGCCGAAGCGCGTCGCGGTCGGAATCCCCGCGGTCGTCCACGCGCTGCAGATCTCGCGTCAGCAGATGGGGGTCGTCCGCTCCGTCGAGACGCTCGCGCGCGTCAACCAGAAGGACGGCTTCGACTGCCCCGGGTGCGCGTGGCCCGAAGAGGACAAGCGACATATCGCGGAGTTCTGCGAGAACGGCGCCAAGGCCGTCGCCGAGGAGGCGACGCTGCGTCGCGTCGGGCCGGACTTCTTCGCGCAGCACTCCGTCGCGGAGCTCGCGCGCCACGACGACTGGTGGCTCGGGCAGCAGGGACGCCTGACGCATCCGATGGTGCTCGAGGAGGGAGCATCCCACTACCGCCCGATCGACTGGGACGATGCTCTGCAGCTGATCGCGGACGAGATCCGCGGACTCGACGATCCGAACGAGGCGGTGTTCTACACGTCGGGCCGCACGTCGAACGAAGCGGCGTTCCTCTATCAGCTGCTCGTGCGCGGGATCGGCACGAACAACCTCCCCGACTGCTCGAACATGTGCCACGAGTCGAGCGGATCGGCTCTCACCGAGACGATCGGGATCGGGAAGGGGACGGTCTCGCTCGACGACATCCACGACGCCGAGCTGCTCATCGTCGCGGGACAGAACCCGGGAACGAATCACCCGCGCATGCTGTCGGCTCTCGAGAAGGCGAAGCAGCGCGGCGCGAAGATCATCGCCGTCAATCCGCTCCCGGAGGCGGGGCTCGTGCGGTTCGAGAATCCTCAGACGGTGCGCGGGATGCTGCTCGGCGGAACGACGCTCGCCGACGAGTTCGTGCAGATCCGGCTCGGCGGCGATCAGGCGCTCTTCCAGGCCATCGGGGCGCACCTCATGGAGCACGATGCGCTCGACCACGATTTCATCGCGGAGTACACGAGCGGGTTCGACGACTACCGGCGGGCGATGGCGGATGCCGCGTGGCCCGACTTCGTCGAGGCGACGGGGCTCCCCGAGGAGCGGCTGCGCGCGATCGCCGAGATGGTTCGCGCGTCGCGCGCGACGATCGTGTGCTGGGCGATGGGGCTGACGCAGCACAAGCACTCCGTCGCAACGCTGCGAGACGTCGTGAACGTCCTTCTGCTGCGGGGAGACATCGGCCGTCCGGGGGCCGGGGTGTGCCCCGTGCGCGGTCACTCCAACGTGCAGGGAGACCGTACGGTGGGGATCTACGAGAAGCCGTCCGACGCGTTCCTGGAGGCGCTCGATCGCGAGTTCGCCTTCGACGCACCCCGCCCGCACGGGTTCGACACCGTCGCGGCGATCCGTGCGATGCGGGACGGGCGCGTGCGGTTCTTCATGGGCATGGGCGGCAACTTCGTCTCGGCGACCCCCGACACCGCCGTCGTGGAGGACGGCATGCGGAGGGTCGGACTGACGGTCCAGGTCTCGACGAAGCTCAACCGCTCGCACGTCGTGACGGGGCGACGGGCGGTCATCCTCCCGACGCTCGGCCGGACCGACCGCGACCGCCGCGGCGGCGTCGACCAGCGCGTGACCGTCGAGGACTCGATGGGCGCGGTGCACGCTTCGCGCGGTCGGCTGGCGCCGCCGTCGGAAGGGCTGCTGAGCGAAGTCGCGATCGTCGCGCGCCTGTGCGGGCTGTTGTTCGGTGATGCCGCGGGTGGGCTGCGGCAGCGGTCCGTCCCGCGGGCCGACTGGAACGCGATGGAGAAGGACTACGCCCTCATCCGCGCGCACATCGAAATGGTCGTCCCGGGGTTCGACGACTACGAGCGGCGTGTCGCGAAGGGAGCGACGCTGCGCCTTCCCAACGGGCCACGCGACGCCCGGCGGTTCGCGACGGCCGACGGGAAGGCGCGGTTCACAGCGAATGCGCTGGAGTTCCCTCGCATTCCCGAGGGGCGGCTTCTGCTGCAGACCCTTCGCTCGCACGATCAGTACAACACGACGATCTACGGCAGGGACGACCGCTACCGCGGCATCCACGGCGGGCGACGCGTCGTGCTCGTCAACCCCGATGACATCCGTGCGCTCGGATTCACCGACGGCGACACCGTCGATCTCGTCTCGGAATGGACGGACGCCGCGGGAGGCCTCGAGGAACGTCGTGCCGAGGCGTTCCGCATCGTCGCGTACGCGACACCGCGCGGCAACGCCGCGGCGTACTACCCCGAGACGAACGTCCTCGTGCCCCTCGACTCTGTCGCCGACGTGAGCGGCACCCCGACGTCGAAGTCGATCCTCATCCGCCTCGCCCGCCGCCTCTGACCCCGCGCCGGTGCTTCGTCGAGACCCCACGCCCGGTGCTTCGTCGAGACCCCGCGCCGGTGCTTCGTCGAGACCCCGCGATCTCGTCGAGTGACCCCGTTGTTGTGCGCGAACGACGGGGTGTCTGGGTGAGATCGCGGGGTCTCGGCGAAAGGGGGGACGGGGGATCGTAGGCTGATCGCATGAGTGCACTCGCTGTCGTCGTGACCGTATCGGACCGCTCGGCAGCGGGCGATCGTGAGGATGCCAGCGGGCCCGTCGCCGTCGAGGCATTGCGTGCCGCGGGGTGGGAGTGCCGCGACGCGGTCGTCGTCGCGGACGGGGCGGACAGCGTCGCGTCGGCGCTCCGGGAGGCGATCGACGGCGGGGCGTCCCTCGTCGTCACGACGGGCGGAACAGGTGTCTCGCCGCGCGATCAGACACCCGAAGGCTCGGCGCTCGTGATCGAGCGGGAGATCCCCGGCATCGCCGAGGAACTCCGGCGCCTCGGAGCCGCCGAGAAGCCCGGCGGCATGCTGTCGCGCGGTCTCGCGGGTGTCGCGGGCGGCACGCTCATCGTCAACCTCCCCGGGTCGCCTCGCGCCGTGGCATCCGGCATCCCCGTCGTGCTGTCCGTCGCGAGGCACGTCATCGAGCAGCTGGCGGGCGGCGATCACGCATGAGCGGCGTCCGCCTCGCGCAACTGAGCGGCGAGCCACTCGACATCGCCGCGCACCTCGACGCCGTCGACGATGCGTCGGCGGGCGCCGTGACGACCTTCGTCGGACGCGTGCGGGATCACGACCCGGATGCCGCGAACGCCGTCGTCGCTCTGGAGTATTCCGCGCACCCCGACGCCGAGGAGACGCTCCACGGCATCGCGTCTCGCTGCATCGGCGACACCGACGCGATCGTCGCGGTCTCGCACCGCACGGGCCGCCTGGCCGTCGGCGACATCGCCGTCGTGATCGCGGTCGCCTCGTCGCACCGGGCCGAGGCGTTCGCCGTGTGCCGCGACGTCATCGAGACGATCAAGCGCGAGCTTCCGGTCTGGAAGCGTCAGATCGAGTCCGACGGAACGACGGCCTGGAAGGGCATCGGGGGCTGACGGAGCCGAGGGGCGGTCACCCGCCCGCGAACGGCGGCAGGACGTCGACGAGGACGTCGCCATCGAGCACCGTCTCGTCGCCGACGCGTGCGCCGCTCACGAGGACGGCGCAGCGCGGAAGGATGCCGCCGAGCGCGGGTCGCTCCGCGGTGAGCGCGGTGCGAAGCTCGCCGAGGGTCGTCTCGGTGCGGGTCTCTTCCGACCGGCCGGCGAACTCCGCCGCGGCCGCGAAGTACCTGACGCGCGCCATCAGGCCGTCCAATCCTTCGCGAGCGACCGGATGGCCGCGACGGCGGCCTCCGTGTCGGCTGGGGTGGCTCCCGCGCGGCCCGCGACGAGGCCCGCGACGAAAGCACTGAACGGGGCGGCTGGGCGCACGACCTCCGTCGCGACGTCGCGCGCGAGGTCGAGGATGAGGGCCACCGGAAGGTCGTCGGCCTCGAGGCCGAAGTGCGTGCGGAGGGCTTCCGCCCACGCATCGAGGGCCTCCGGCGGGAGCGTGCGAGACGACGTCATGGTGGCTCCTTCGTGGATCGAGCGTGCCCGTGTCAGATCCTCCCACGTGTCGACGTCGTGGATGAGGTCGTCATCGACGGCGACGACCGTGATCGCGAGGTCGTCGACGAGCGCGCGAACAGGGGCATCGCGGCCCGCGTCGGGAAGAGCGGATGCCGCTGCCCGCAGCGCGCGCGTGCGGTAGACGCCGACGAGCCACTGCGGTCGGGATGAGCTGTCGGCGAGGCACATGCCGTCACTGTCGGCGGGGAGGAGCGGCACGTCGGCCGTGAGGCGCCGGACGGCGGCCGCCGCGGCGGGGAGGTCGCACGCGAGCAGCAGGGTCCATTCCGGTGCCGTCTCGACAGGCCATGACTCCAGCGCGGCGACGATCGCGGCGGCGGGTCCGGCGAAAGGCGGGTCTTCGCGCACCCAGGCCACGGGGAGCGCCGCGTCCAGCACCGGCCCCGCGACCGTCACGGGAGCGGCTCCAGAGTCGACGGCGGCGGCCACGGCCCTCGCAAGGAGCGTCCGTCCGCCGATGTCGAGGAGCGGCTTCGTCGCTCCCTGCATGCGCGTCGCACGGCCGCCCGCGAGGAGGATCGCTCCCAGACCGGCAGCCCTCATTCGCCCGCGCGCACCCAGTCGCCGCTCTTGCCGCCGGTCTTGCGCACGATCCGCACGGCCTCGATCGACGTGCCCTTGTCGAGCGCCTTGACCATGTCGACGATCGCGAGGCCCGCGACCGTGACGGCGGTCAGCGCCTCCATCTCGACCCCGGTCCGGTCGGCCGTGCGGACCGTCGCCTCGATCTCGACGCCGTCGTCGACGACGGCGAGGTCGACCGTCGCTCCGTGCACGCCGATGACGTGGGCGAGGGGGAGCAGATCGGGCGTGCGCTTGGCCGCCTGGATGCCCGAGATGCGCGCGACCGCGAGGACGTCTCCCTTCGGGACGGTGCCGTCACGGAGCGCCGCGACGACGTCGGCGGCGCAGCGCACGAAGCCGCGCGCCGTCGCCGAGCGCACAGTCGGCTGCTTCTCGGTGACATCGACCATCCGGGCGTTGCCGGCGGCATCGAGGTGAGTGAAGCTCATGAGATCAGCATGACATCCACGAGGTCGCCCGGCTCGACCGTCGCGACGTCGGCAGGCACGATCGCGTAGGCCTCAGCGCGGCCGAGGCCTCCCGCGAGGTGCGATCCGCCCGATGTCGCGGGGGTGACCCGCCATGCCGCCGGATCGGTCGTGTCGATCACGACGGGCAGATACTGGGCGCGCCCCGGCGGCGTGCGCCACCCCGTCGCGGCCGGGAGGGTCAGGAGCCGTCGTGTGCCGTGGGTGGCACCCTGCATCGTCATCAGGGCGGGTCGCACGAACACCTCGAACGACACGGCGGCGCTCACAGGGTTCCCCGGCAGCCCGAAGAGGAGCATCCCTCCCGGCGTCCGACCGAAGCCTTGCGGCTTGCCCGGCTGCATCCCGACGCTCGTGAACGACATGACATCGCCGAGGGTGTTCTTGACGACCTCGTAGGCGCCCGCGCTCACGCCGCCGGAGAAGATGACGACGTCGGCTCCGAGTCGCTCCGCCTCGTCGAGGACGTCGCGTGGACCGTCGCCATCGTCCGAGACGGTCGCGCGGATGACGACATCGGCCCCCGCGTCGGCCGCGAGCGCGTCGAGCAGTTCGCCGTTGGACTCGGGGATCTGCCCGCGCCGGAGCGGTGTGCCGGGAGGCACGAGCTCCGACCCCGTCGAGACGACGGCGACGCGCGGGCGGCGACTGACGACGACATCGGCGACGCCGGATGCCGCGATCGCGGCCGTCTGCAGGGGTCCAAGGCGGATGCCCGCGGCGAGCACGACGTCGCCTGCCACGGCGTCCTCGCCGCGTCGGCGCACGTGTGCGCCGGCCGACTTGGCGACCACGACCTCGACGTCGCCGAGCGAGTCGGCGAGACCGCCGACCGTGTCCTCGAACGGGACGATCGCCGTCGCGGCGGTGGGGAGGGCCGAGCCCGTCATGATGCGCGCCGCTTCACCCGGGCCGAGTGGCGGGTCGAGGTCGCTGCCGGCGGGAAGGTCGGCTACGACCCGCAGGCGCGCGGGCCGGTCGGCGGAAGCGGCGATGATGTCGTCGTGCCGCACCGCGAAGCCGTCCATCGCCGAGTTGTCGAAGGCCGGGAGGTCGACCGCCGCGCGCACGGACTCGCGCAGGATGCGTCCGCGAGACGCGGCGAGCGACAGGCGCTCGGTGTCGACCTCGCGGACGGCGGACAGGACCGTCGCGAGGTGCTCGTGGATCGGGACGAGGCGGCTCATGCGCGACCCCGCATCTCGAGCGGCTCGTCCCACGCGTCCACTCCGCCGCGGAGGACGGATGCCGTGACGCCGGCGTCGCGCAGCGCCACGGCCGCGCGCTGCGCGCGCTGACCGGCTCGGCAGACGAGGACGACGGGCCCTGTTCCCGCGAGTGCCGGCTCGGCGAGGAGGGTCGCGAGCGGGATCTCGATGACGCCCGGGATGACTCCCTCCGCGGTCTCGGCGGGCTCCCGCACGTCGATGAGGGCGGCGCCCGCCGCGTGTGCCGCACGCGTCGCCACCGCGTCGAGATGGGGGATGTCGGGAGGGGGAGTCGTGTGGACGGAGGCGTCGACGGATGCCGGCGCGGTCGCGGCATCCGTCTGCGCGGCACGGAGTGGGATCTCATCGACCCGCGCACGGAGCGCGTCGATGACGAGGACCCTGCCGAGGAGCGGTTCGCCGACTCCCGTGAGGAGCTTGATCGCCTCGGTCGCGAGAAGACCGCCCGTCTGGAGGCACAGCGATCCGAGCACGCCGACCTGTGCGCACGTCGGCACATCGCCCGTCGAATCCGACGGGTAGAGGTCGGCGAGGCGAACGGCAGGCGCGCCGCCGGTCGGGCGCGACCAGAACACGGTGACCTGCGCGTGGAACTCCTGGACCACGCCCCACACGAGCGGAATGCCGAGCGCCTCGGTCGCGGATGCCACGGCCTCTCGCGTCTCGAACGTGTCGGTGCCGTCGATAACGACGTGCGCGCCGGCGAGGATGCGCTCGGCCGACGGCGCTGTGATCCGCTCCGAGACGGTGCGGACGCGCGTCGTCGGCGACAGTTCGGCGGCCGCGCGGACGACGGAGTCGACCTTGGGGGCGCCGACGTCGGCGACGCGGTGCAGGATCTGCCGCTGCAGGTTCGACAGCTCGACGGTGTCGTCGTCGATGATCGTGAGGGTTCCCACGCCCGCCGCCGCGAGTGCCAGGACGACGGGAGAGCCGAGGCCGCCGGCCCCCACGACGGCGACGTGCGCGGCGGCGAGGCGGCGCTGCGCGATGTCGCCGAAGCCTGCGAGCACGCGGTGCCGCGACGTGCGCACGGCTTCGTCGTCATCGAGCTTCTCGGCGGGTTCGACGAGCGGCGGCAGCGGCATCCCCCCAGGCTACGCCGCGGTGCCGACACGGGGCCCGGGCATGCCTGCGACCGCGAGCGGCACGAACGCCGCGTGACGCGTACGCGGAGAAATCGCGGTCCGATCCCCGCATCTGCGGTGATACCGTGGCGGCATGGACCGATTCCGCATCTCGGAGGCCGCGCGACTGCTCGGCGTGAGCGACGACACGGTCCGGCGGTGGGTGGATGCCGAGGCGCTCCCCACGACCGGCGAGAGCCCGACACGCATCCCGGGAGACGCCCTCGCGGCTCACGCGGTCGAACTCGCCCGCGCCGCGGCGGATCCGACCGACGTGCTCTCGAGTGCACGCAATCGCTTCGTGGGCCTCGTGACGCGCGTCCAGATCGACGGCGTCATGGCGCAGGTCGATCTGCAGGCGGGACCGCACCGCGTCGTCTCGCTCCTCTCGGCGGAGGCCGTGCGCGAGCTCGCCCTCGAGCCCGGATCCCTCGCCGTCGCGGTCGTGAAGGCGACGAATGTCATCGTCGAGCGGCCCGACGCATGATCCGCCGTTCCATCGCCGCGCTCGCCGTCGGAGCGCTCGCGCTCACAGTGCTCGCGGGGTGCGCGTCCTCCCGCGCCGACACTCCAGGCGAGCCGGGCCCGTCGGGGATCGCGCCTCCGGGCAACGCCGATCCCGGGCCGAGTGGCGAGCTCACGATCTACGCCGCCGCGTCTCTCGGCACGGCGTTCGACGAGCTCGCGGAGCAGTTCGAGCAGCGGCATCCGTCTGTCGAGGTGTCGCCGATCGTCTACGACGGATCGAGCACGCTCGCGACGCAGATCCTCGAGGGTGCGCCCGCCGATGTCTTCGCGTCGGCGGATGAGAAGAACATGGACACCGTCGCGGCGCTCGCCATGTCTCCGGAGATCTTCGCGTCGAACACCCTCGTGATCGCCGTGCCGTCCGGCAACCCCGGCGGGGTGACGGGCCTCGAGAGTCTCGCGGATCCCGCCCTGACGGTCGTGCTGTGCGCTCCCGACGTGCCGTGCGGCTCGGCGTCGGAGCGACTCCTCGACGCGCAGGGCGTCGCCGTTCGCCCCGCGAGCATCGAGCAGAACGTCACGGCGGTGCTCGCGAAGATCGCGGCGGGCGAGGCGGATGCGGGCCTCGTGTATGCGACCGACGTCATGGGTGTCGCCGACGTCGAGGCCATCGCGCCCGCGGGGGCGGCGGACGTCGTCAACCGCTACCCCGTGACGGTGCTGAGGGATGCCGCGAACCGCGACGCCGCCGCCGCGTTCGTCGCCTTCGTCGTCAGTGCCGATGGGCAGGCCGTGCTCCGCGATCGAGGGTTCGGAGCCCCGTGACGCATCGGCGGGACGCCGGCGGTTTCGTGCCGCGGATCCTCGCCGTGCCCGCTGTCGTCGGTCTCGCCCTCCTCGTCCTGCCGCTCGCAGCCCTCGTGCTGCGCGTCGAATGGTCGACGCTGTGGGCCGACATCACGTCTCCCGAAGCACTGTCGGCGCTCGGGCTCTCACTCGTCACGGGACTCACCGCGACCGTCCTGTGCGTCCTCGTCGGCGTGCCGCTCGCCCTCGTGATCGCCCGAGCAGGGCGCCGGGGTGCGGCGCTCCTCCGGGCCGTCGTGACGATCCCGCTCGTCCTGCCGCCCATGGTCGGGGGTGTCGCGCTGCTCTTCCTCTTCGGCCGAACGAGCTGGATCGGGGGAGTCCTCGCCGAGTGGGGGATCCGCGTGCCGTTCACGACGGGTGCCGTCGTGCTCGCGCAGACCTTCGTGGCCCTTCCTTTCCTCGTGCTGGCCCTCGAGGGGTCCCTTCGCACGACGGGGACGGCGTACGAGCAGGCGGCGGCGTCGCTCGGCGCCGGGCGGTGGATGATCCTCCGCCGCGTGACCCTGCCGCTCGCGGCGCCCGGTCTCATCGCGGGGATCGTGCTCTGCTTCGCGCGGGCGATCGGCGAGTTCGGCGCGACGGCGCTCTTCGCGGGGAACGCGCCGGGTGTCACGCAGACCATGCCACTCGCGATCTACACGGCCTTCAACGGCGCCGGCGTCTCGCAGGGCACCGCCGTCGCGCTGTCGCTTCTCCTGCTCGTGACCGCCGTGGGCGTCCTGCTGCTCGTGCGGGCCTGGCGAGCGGAGGCACCGCGGTGAGCGGCGAGGCGCTCGACGCGCACGTCGTCGTAGATCGCGGCGCGTTTCGACTCGATGCGCACGTGCGGGCGGGGCCGGGCGAGGTCGTCGCTCTCATGGGCCCGAGCGGCGCGGGAAAGTCGACCTTCCTCGGCGTCGTCGCCGGACTCGTGGGACTCGACGAGGGCCGCGTGAGAGTCGCCGATCGCGTGCTGGATGCCGCGTCCCCTCGGCGCGTTCACATCGCCCCCGCCGCACGGCGCGTCGTCCTGCTGGGCCAGGACGCACGGCTCTTCCCCCACCTGACGGCGCACGCCAACATCGCCTTCGGACTCCGCGTCCACGGCGCCTCGGCGACCGTGGCATCCGCCGTCGCCGACGAATGGCTGTGGCGCGTCGGGCTCGATGGGCTCGGCGCGCGGCGACCGGACGCACTGTCGGGCGGGCAGCAGCAGCGCGTCGCCCTCGCCCGCGCCCTCGCGACGGACCCCGCGGTCCTACTGCTCGACGAACCCCTCACGTCGCTCGATCCGGAGACGGCGGGCGACATCCGCGCTCTCCTTCGCGACCAGCTGGCATCGACCCGCACGACGGCGATCGTCGCGACCCACGACGCCGTCGACGCCGTCGCACTCGCGACGCGGCTCGTCATCCTCGAGAGCGGTCGCGTGACGCAGGAGGGCGACGTCCGCAGCGTCTTCGCCGCCCCTGCGAGGCGGTTCACCGCGGCTGTCGCGGGAGTCAATCGCATCGACGGCGTCGTGCAGGACGGCGTCTGGACATCGGGGCGCGCTGTCATCGCGGCATCCGGACTCGGCGCCGGGCGGGCAGCCGCGGTCTTCCGACCGGCCGATGTGCGACTCTCCGCGGTCGCCTCGGAGACCTGGACGGGCGCGCTGCGCCTGGACGGCCCGCCCCGTGCGGGGGAGTGGCTCGCGCGCATCACACGGCTCGAGCAGACCCCGGGCGGCGTGCGGGTGCAGACGGCCGACCCCGACGTGTCGATCGACGTGCCGGTGGACGCCGCGCTCGGCCTGGTCGCGGGGCGGGCGGTCGCCCTCTCGGTCGATCACTCCGCCGTACGCTTCGTGCCCCTCGCCTAGACTCGGCGCGTGACCGGCATCCGCTCCTTCCGGCCCGGCGACGAGGCCGCCCTCGCCGACATCTGCCTGCGCACGGCCGACGCGGGCGGCGATGCGACGGGAATGCTCGACGACGACCGCATCTGGGCCGAGATCTTCGTGCTGCCCTACGTCGCGAGGCATCCCGACCTCGCGTTCGTCGTCGAGGAAGACAGCGGACGCGTCGTCGGCTACGTCGTGTGCGCACCCGACACGCGTGCGTTCGAGGAGTGGTTCCGCACCGAGTGGTGGCCGGAGCATGGTGCGGCCTGGCCCCTCCCCGACGACGACTCGACGCGACAGGACGGGATCCTCCGCTACGCCTACGGGCGTCATGCGGGCGCAGAACCCTACGGCGATACGTACCCCGCGCACCTCCACATCGACCTCCTCCCCGAAGCGCAGGGGCAGGGCTGGGGGAGACGTCTCATCGAGACGCTCGCCGCCGCGCTCCGCGCTCGCGGCGTGACGGGGCTCCACCTCGTGGCATCCAGCGACAACCACGGGGCGATCGCGTTCTACCCTCGACTGGGCTTCACGCCGCTGGAGTCCCACCCCGGTGTGCAGGCGTTCGGAATGGACCTCCGCTAGACGATCCGGCCGTCCTCGATCCGGACGACCCGGTCGACGAGGTCCTCCGGCACCGTCACGTGCGAAATGAGCACGACAGCGTGATCGTCGCCGATCGCGGTGAGGAGGTCCGTCAGGAGGGCATCGGATGCCGCGGGGTCGACGCCCGCCGTCGGTTCGTCGAGCACGAGGACGGGAAACCCGCGCAGAAGCGCACGTGCGAGCGCGATCCGCTGCGCCTGGCCTCCCGAGACGAGCGAGCCGCGCTCGCCGACGCGGGCGTCGAGGCCGCCGCGCTCGCGCAGCCAGAGTCCGAGCCCTACGCGCTCGAGCACGGCTTCGAGTTCGGCATCCGTCGCGTCGTCGCGCGCGAAGATCAGGTTCTGGCGGATGTCCTCGTCGAAGAGCATGGGTTGCTGCTCGCACAGACCGACCGTGAGCCGCACATCGTCGCTCGCGAGGTCGTGCACCGATCGGCCGCCGATGTCGTACCCGCCGTCGGTCTCGAGGAATCGGACGAGCGCGTGCGCGAGCGTCGACTTGCCCGCACCGCTCGAGCCGACGACGAGGACGCGCTCGCCGGGGCGGACATCGAGGTCGATACCGCGGAGCGCGGGCGTCGCGGCACCGGGCCAGCGCACGTCGGCGTCCTCGAGTCGGATTCCCCTCCCGAGCGGGGGAGCGTCACCCGTCGCGGGCGGATCCTGCTGCACGAGGCCCGTCGGAACGGAGGTCGGCACAGCTCCCGCGACACGCTCGGCCGAGGCCCGCACCTGCCGCCACGCGGACGCCGCGAGCGGGACTGCTCCGAAGACCTCGAAGGTCGCCATGGGAACGAGGACGACGACGGCGAGCCACGGACCCCATACGCCCGCGGGGGCCGTGACGAGAACCGCCGCGATGGATGCCGCGCCCGCGAGCACCGAGACGACCGCGGTCGTCGCCGCCTGCGCTCCCGCGCGCCGGACGACGGCGCGCCGCACGGCGGCGTCGGCGGCCGCGATGCGGGCACGGCTCTCGGCCTCGGCGCCGTATGCCGTGAGGACGTCGAGGCTCCCGAGGTGGTCGAGGATCGCGTCGGCGAGCCGGGAGCGCAGCGGCGCGATCGCGCGCTCGGCACGAGACCCGGCGACCCACCCCCACAGGGTCGCGACGACCGCCGCGATGGCGAGGCACGCCAGAAGTGTGAGCGCGGCGGGCCACCACACGATCGCCACCAGGACGACGGCGCCGAGAGCCACGAGAGCCGAGGAGACGAGCGGCTGGACGACGCGCAGAGGAAGGTTCTGCAGGTCGTCGACGTCGTCGACGAGGGCGCCGAGGACCGAGCCGCGTCGCGTGCGCGAGAGGCCGTCGGGGGCGAGAGGCACGAGCCGTCGCACGAGCGACGCGCGCGTCGTTGCGAGCTGGCGGAGCGTCGCGTCGTGCCCCGACAGACGCTCGAGATAGCGGAACACCGAGCGGGTCAGGGCGAAGAACCGCACGCCCACGACGGCGACCGACAGGTAGAGGACGGGAGGCATCTCGCTCGCCCGGACGATGAGCCACGCGCTCGTGGCGAGGAGGGCGACAGCGGATGCCTCGGCGATGAAGCCCGCGGCGAGGGCCGGCCAGAACCGGCGGAAGGAAGGGAGCGCACCGCGGAGAACGTCGCGCGTCGTGACGGCCCCATGCGCACTCACGCGATCACCGCGCTCGGCTCGATCCGCACGACCTGATCGGCGATGTCGCGCGCCGTCGTCCGGTGCGACACGAGCAGAACCGTCGCGCCGTCGTCGGCGAGAGAGCGGATGCTCCGCCAGAGGCGGTCCTCGGTCGTCGCGTCGAGAGCCGCACTCGGCTCGTCGACGGCGATGACGGCGGCCCGGCCGGCGAGATGCCGGTAGAACGCACGGGCGACCGCGACGCGCTGGGCCTGCCCGCCCGAGATCCCCGCGCCGCGGACACCGAGCTCGTATGACGGCTCGAGGTCTGCCGCGCACGCGAGCGCGAGTGCGCGGGCGATGAGCGCGGCATCCGGATTCTCATCGCCCAGCGCGACGTTCGCTGCGATCGTGCCCCCCACGAGCCCCGGCGCCTGACCCGCCCACGCGAGCCAGGAGGCGGGGGGCGTCGCGCGGACGTCGACCGTGTCGACTTCGGCGGTGCCCTCGAACGTCGCGGCGCCGCGGAGGGCTGCGAAGAGACTCGACTTGCCGGCACCGCTCGGACCTTCGATGAGCGTCACGGTTCCGGGCGTCGCCGTGAACGAGACGGCGAGAAGCGGGTGCCCGCCGCGCAGGACGCGCAGGTCGCGGACCGTGACTGTCGCCGTGCGCGGACCTTCCGTGCCGGATCGCGTCTCACCGGGTCGTTCCGCGCGGGGCCCGCGTTCTCGCGACCTCTTCGCGTCGAGCACGTCGAAGACGTCGTCGGTCGCCGCGACGCCTTCGGAAGCCGCGTGGAACTGCACGCCCACTTGGCGCAGCGGCAGGTACGCCTCCGGCGCGAGCAGCAGCACGAAGAGTCCGACCGCGAGCGTGAGCGCGCCGTCGATGAGTCGGAAGCCGATCGAGACGGCGACGATCGCGACGGCGATCGACGCGAGGAACTCGAGAGCGAAGCCCGACAGGAACGAGACCCGGAGCACTCGCATCGTCTCGCGGCGGTAGTCGTCGGTGACGCGCTCGATGGAGGCCGCGGCTCGATGCTGACGCCCGAAGACCTTGAGCGTCGCGAGTCCCTGGACCGTGTCGGAGAAGCGAGCGGCGAGGCGCTGCAGCGTCTTCCACTGCCGCTCCTGCACGGCACGGGTCGCGAGTCCGATGAGCACCATGAAGATCGGGATGAGGGGAATCGTCAAGACGACCGTGAGGCCCGAGATCCAGTCCTGCCACCACATGACGGCGATGATGAGGGGCGTCGCGACGACCGTCTGGACGAGCTGCGGGAGGTAGCGTCCGAAGTATGCCTCGAGGGCGTCGAGTCCGCGTCCGGCCGTGATGGCCAGTTCGGCGGAGTTGCGATTCGAGAGCCACTCGGGTCCGAGATCGCCGACGGCGGCGACGAGCGCCACGCGGAGCTCGGCCTGCACGCGCGCGGCGGCTCGCGACGCGACGGCTTCGCGCGCCCACAGGAGGAGGGCTCGCACCACGACGACGACCCCCAGGGCCCCGAGGGTCGGCAGGAGCTCGGGGAGCGGCATCCCATCGATCGCCCCCACGATCGCCGACGTGAGCAGCCACGCGAAGGCGACGATGACCGCCGTGTGCACGAGGGAGATCGCGGCGATCGCGACGAAGAAGCTGCGGGACGACCTCGCGTAGCGGAGGAGCCGCGGATCGACGGGCTTCGCCCGCGTGCGCGGGGGAGCCTCCACTGTGTCAGTCATGCCGCTCCGAGCCTACCCAGCGCGTCGCAGCGCGGGGGTGCCCGTCAGTGCGCTGCTCTTCAGTGCACAGGGACGCTCGCCGCCTTCTCGATCTTGGACCGTGTGATGCGCTTGCGGAAGATCCAGTACGTCCACGCCTGGTAGGCGAGAACGAGCGGAAGGAAGATGAGCGCCGCCCACGACATGATCGTCAGGGTGTAGTCGGTGCTCGAGGCGTTCTCGATCGTCAAGCTGTTCGTGGCCATGTCGACCGTCGACGGCATGACGTACGGGAAGAGCGCGAACCACAGCGCGAGGACGGCCGTCACGATCGTGAAGGCGCCGTAACCGAAAGCCCAGCCTTCGCGGCCGCGCGCGTTGGCGATCCACGACGAGATGAGCAGGACGGCGGCGATCGCGGCGCACAGGACCGTCAGCCACACGAGGTCGCGACCCTCGGAGAATGCCATGCCGATCGTCCACACGAGGAAGAGCGCCGCGACGATGATCGTGAGGAATCCCGCGCGTCCCGCGAGCCTGCGGGCGTCCGCGGAGACCTGACCGTCGGTCTTGAGGGCGACGAAGTAGATGCCGTGCGTGAAGAACAGCAGCAGCGTCGTGAGTCCGCCGAGGAGTCCGTAGGGGTTCAGAAGTGTGAGCAACGAGCCCATGAACTCGTGGTCGGCATCCAGCGGCACGCCCTGCACGATGTTGGCGACCGCCACTCCCCACAGGAACGCGGGCACGGCCGACCCGATCACGATCATGCGATCGAAGTTGCGTCGCCACCGCACACTGTCGCGCTGGTGCCGGTACTCGAACGAGACGCCGCGCGCGATGAGAGCCAGAAGGATCAACAGGAGCGGCAGATAGAACCCGCTGAAGAGCGTCGCGTACCACTCGGGGAACGCGGCGAACAGGCACGCGCCCGCGACGATGACCCACGTCTCGTTGAGGTCCCACACGGGGCCGATCGTATTGATGATCTGGCGGCGGGAGATGTCGTCCTTACCGAGGAACGGCAGCGACATGCCGACCCCGAAGTCGAAGCCGTCCAAGACGAAGTAGCCGACGAACAGGAATCCGACGATGAAGAACCAGAGATATGCGAGATCCATGTCAGCTCCTAGTACACCGTCGTCGGGGTGTCTTCGACGGACTGCGGGTGGGCGGGCTCCGAGCCGGGTTCCGGCAGGGGATCGGGACCCTTCTGCGACGTCTTGACGATGAGGCCGATCTCGACGACCGCGAGGATCGCGTAGATGAGGGTGAAGGCCGTGAGCGAGATGAGCACCGTCCATCCGGGCACGCTCGGCGAGACGCCGTCTTCCGTGAGCATGAGGCCGAATACGATCCACGGCTGGCGTCCCATCTCGGTGAACACCCATCCGACGAGGATCGCGAAGAGCGACGCGGGCCACGCCCAGATCGCGATCTTCCACGCCCACGCGGGCACGGGGCGCGTCGCCTTCTTGCGCGTGAGCCACAGGCCCACGACGGCTGACAGGGCGGCGAGTCCGCCGAGGCCGATCATCCAGCGGAAGGACCAGTAGGTGACCCACAGGATCGGCGCGAAGTTGCCGTCGACCTGGTCGGCGAACTGCGGGAACAGCTCGTTCGTGTACTGCAGGTTGAGGTCGTTGATGCCCTCGACGCAGCCGTTGAGCGAATGCGTCGACAGGAGCGACAGCAGGTACGGGACGCGGATGGAGAAGAGCTCGCTCGTGCCGTCGGGTGTCCCGAGCGTGAAGATCGAGAAGGAGGCGTTCGCGCCGCACGCCGTGTCGAACATCGCCTCGGCCGCTGCCATCTTCATCGGCTGCGTCTGCACCATGACGAGGCTCAGCTGGTCGCCGGAGAGCGCGACGCCCGCGAACGCGACGATCATGCCCCACAGGCCGTAGCGGAGGGCCGGTCGCATCATCTCGACGTTCCGGCCGCGGAGGAGCTGCCACGCGGCGATCGAGATGATGACGCCGGCCGTCATCATGAAGGCCGCGAAGAGGGTGTGGGGAAGTGCCGCGAGGGCGACGGGGTTCGTGAGGACCGCCCAGAAGTCGTTCATCTCGGCGCGGGAGCCGTCCTGCGCCATCTGGTAGCCGACGGGATTCTGCATGAAGGCGTTGGCCGCGAGGATGAAGTACGCCGAGAACCACGCGCCGATCGTCGCGATCCAGATGGTCGCGAGGTGGAGCTTGCGGGGGAGCTTGTCCCACCCGAAGATCCACAGGCCGATGAAGGTCGCTTCGAAGAAGAAGGCCATGAGGCCCTCGAAGGCGAGCGGGGCTCCGAAGACGTCGCCGACGAAGCGGGAGTAGGAGGACCAGTTCATGCCGAACTGGAACTCCTGCACGATGCCGGTGACGACGCCCATCGCGAAGTTGATGAGGAAGATCTTGCCGAAGAAGCGTGTCAGGTGGAGCCACTTCAGATTGCCCGTGCGCACCCAGGCGGTCTGGAAGATCGACACCGTGAGCGCCATGCCGAGCGTGAGCGGGACGAAGAGGAAGTGGTACAGCGTCGTCAGGCCGAACTGCCATCGCGCGAGGAGAAGGGGGTCAAGCAGGTCCACGGGGCGTGCTCCGATCGCTCAAACCGGTGTGGTCTGACCACAGCGTAGCATGTGGTCAGACCACACGCACAGGGAATTCTGCGCGTTCTGCTGGTCACGGTAACTCCGCCGGCCGCAGCCCGGTAGAGGCTTCGGCCGTGAATAACGCCGCGCGAGCAATCCGGCGTCGATCCCGCGCCGAACCACTCGGAGGCGATTACCCTCGGCAGAGGAAGCGATCCGATGGAAGGGGGCCGCTCGTATGACGGCGATCCCCGTCACGATCCGTTCGCGAGGGCAGGGGCCCCTGGCATCCGCTGCTCTTCCGAGCCCCGATGTCGACGGCCCCGGGCGTCCGCTCGTCGACACCCACGGACGGGTCCATCGCGACCTGCGCGTCTCCCTCACCGACCGCTGTTCCCTGCGGTGCACGTACTGCATGCCCGAGCAGGGCAACGAGTGGCTCGCGAAGTCGAGCATCCTCAGCACCGATGAGATCGTCGACGTCGCGCGCGTCGCCGCCGACGCCGGAATCACGACGTTCCGCTTGACGGGGGGAGAGCCGCTCCTGCGCACCGACATCGTCGACGTCGTGCGGCGCATCGCCCGACTCCGCTCGCCCGACGGCGATCCCGTTCACGTCGCCATGACGACCAACGGCATCCGTCTCGCCGACGTCCTCCCCGACTTGCAGGCGGCGGGTCTCGGCCGGCTCAACATCTCGCTCGACACGATCCGGCGCGACCGCTTCCGCGAGCTGACGCGCCGCGACCGCCTCGACGACGTGCTCGAGGGGATCGCGGCGGCCCAGCGGTCGGGGCTGCGGCCGCTCAAGATCAACGCCGTGGCGATGCGCGACGTCAACGACGACGAGCTCGTCGACCTCGTCGCGTTCGCGATCGCGCACGATGCGCAACTGCGCTTCATCGAGCAGATGCCGCTGGACGCGGGCCATACGTGGGATCGTGCGCGCATGGTGACGAGGGCGGAGATCCTCGAGACGCTGTCCGCCCGGTGGAACCTGACGTCCGTCCCGGGGCGCGGCGGTGCACCGGCCGAGCGCTGGCGGCTCGACGGCGGTCCGCACACGGTCGGCGTCATCGCGTCGGTGACGGCGCCGTTCTGCGGCGACTGCGACCGGCTGCGTCTCACCGCCGACGGACAGCTGCGCAACTGCCTCTTCTCCACCACCGAGTACGACCTTCTGCCCGCGCTCCGAGGGTCGAGCCTGGCCGCCGCAGGCGGCTCGGACGCCGATCCGCGCGACGCCGCGATCGAGGGGATGCTGCGCTCGTGCGTCCGCGGGAAGCTCCCTGGCCACGCGATCAACGATCCGTCGTTCCTCCAGCCCGCGCGCGGCATGAACGCGATCGGCGGCTGACGTCGGGCCGGACCCCCGCAGCCCGGGGCTAGCATGGCGGCATGGGACGGATCACGGCACGGCGGCCCGTCGTCCGCATCTCGTTCGACGCGGACGGAGCGGCCACGACACGGCGGCGTCCCGACCATCTCGCCGTCGAGGAGCCGCTCGAGATCCGCGTCGGAGGCGATCCTCTCGCCGTCACGATGCGCACGCCGGGACACGACATCGAGCTGGCTGCGGGGTTCCTCGTCTCGGAGGGCGTCATCTCACGAAGCGACGAGTTCCGGACCGCGATCCACTGCGGAGGCCCCGGTACTCCCGGTGGATCCAGCGAGAACACGTACAACGTCCTCGACGTCGCTCTTGCCCCGGGCGTCGCCCCGCCGTCGCCCGACATCGCCCGCTCCTTCTACACGACGAGCTCCTGCGGCGTGTGCGGGAAGGCCTCGATCGACGCCGTCGAGACGGTCTCGTCGTACGACGTCTCGACGGATGCCGCGACGGTCGCCGCCGTCGATCTTGTGGCCCTCCCCGATCGGCTCAGGGAGCAGCAGGCGGTCTTCGAGAAGACGGGCGGTCTGCACGCCGCCGCACTCTTCGACGCGGCTACGGGCGAGATGCTCGTGCTCCGGGAAGACGTCGGCCGGCACAACGCCGTCGACAAGGTCGTCGGGTGGGCGGTCCTCGAGGGACGCCTTCCCCTCGTCGGGACGGTGCTCCAGGTGTCGGGGAGGGCGAGCTTCGAGCTCGTGCAGAAGGCCGTCATGGCCGGCATCCCCATCCTGTCCGCCGTCTCGGCACCGTCGTCGCTCGCGGTCGAGCTGGCCGACGCGTCAGGGCTCACTCTCGCCGGCTTCGTGAGGGGCGCCTCGCTCAACCTCTACGCGCACCCTGAACGCATCACGGCGGAGAGCGCAGAACGCGTGTGAGGGTCAGCGCGTCAGATGCACGACGCACGTCTCGGGGTCGCACGCCGGCGCGATCCCCTCGACCTTGAGGGGGCCTCGGGCTTCGGAGAGCACGCTCTGCATCAGGCCGATGTGCACGCGGCAGAGGGTCTCGAGGTGGTCGGCCTGCGACGTCGCGTGCGGACACGGCGTGAGGTCGATCGTGAGCGCGTGCTCGTCGACGAGCGGATCGAACCCCGCGTCGACGAGATCGTCGACGATCGCGTCGAGCTGGTGCGCGGCATCCCCGTCGAGCGGACCGGCCGAACCGGGGAGGACCCGTCGCATGAGGTCGCCGCGGCGCGCGGCATCCTGAACCCGAGCCCGCGCGACGGGACTCGACGCGTCGGGCTCGCCCGTCGCTGCGCTGTAGAAGACGCGTGGGCGCCCGCGTGTCGTGCGGTGCTCCTTCTCCTGCACGACATGGCCCGCCGCGACGAGCCGCTGCAGGTGCTCGCGGACGGTGTTGGCGTGCAGCCCCGTGCGCTCGCAGAGCTCCGTCACGGTGCGGCCGGGCTGCTCCTGCAGCAGGTGGAGGATCTCCACGCGCGAGTAACTCGAGATGGCGCTGTACGGGCCCATGCCTCGATGATCCCACGCTCGCGGCTCGTCGGCGAGGCGCTTGGCCTCCGGCGGCGAGGGGCGAGGTCCCGGTCCGATGCGCAGGTCGGACCGGGACCGGATTCCGTGCCGCGAATCCCCAGCGCGGCACGCGAGGACGACGACCCGAACGTCGCCCCCGGGGTCGCGATCAGCTACCGCTGTCGTCGCGACCGAACGCGAGAACGAAACCCCCGTCGCTCTCGCGGATCTGGAAACCGAAGACGTCGTCGCCACCGCTCAGGCTGTCGTACCCTGTTCCGTTTTCGTCCCCGCTTTCGCGGAACGTCTCGTAGCCGGTGAGCGCCGTCTCGTAGTGAGTCAGCACGTCGCCGATCGGGGCATCGATCGCGTAGGAGGCCGTCTCCCGTGCACCACCGATCGTCTCGGCGGTGCCGCACAGCACGGCCCCGTCGGGCGGTGCGGGCCAGTCGCTCGGCAGGAGGGCGAGGTCGGCGATGTCGGCACCGCCCATCGCGAGGGGGAAGGCCTCGCGACACTCCTCGGGAGTGTCGGCGAACGCATCCTCCGCGTCGTCGACCATGTCGCTGACGGCGGGGCCTTCGGTCCCGTCGTCCACCGAGGCGGCATCCGTGCACCCGGCGAGCGTCCACAGGGAAGCCACGGCGAGTGCGGCGACCAGTGGTGCGCGGCGCGTCACCGGACCACCTCGGCCCACGTGATGCGGCTCCGGCCGACCGCGAGCCAGATGCCCGCGACCGCAAGCCATGCCTGCATGAGCGTTCCCGGCAGCCCCGGCACGCCGGTCACGAGGACCGCGATGAACAGCAGGCCCGCGATCGCGGCCGAGAAGCCGCCGAGGATGCGGGAGACGGTCCGCTCCGCGAAGGCCATCCAGGCGAGTGCGAGGGCGGCGACGAGCGTTGCGAACCACGGGAGGTAGGCGCCGAAGTCGGTCAGCATGTAGTACACGAACAGGCCGTCCCCGTCGTAGGTGCCGGCCTCGGGACCGAGATAGTTGGCGAGCGCGCCGCGCCATCCGTATGCGAGCAGCGCGGCCCCTGCCGTGGCGATCAGGCCGTTCGAGACGACCCGAGCGGCCGTCGAGCGTGTGAAGATCTGCTCGACGTGGCGGCGCCACGCGGCCGCGAACACGAGGAGAGCCGCGATGCACACGAGGCCCGCGACGAACCCGATGCGTCCGATGAGCGGGTCGAGGCCCGCCATGTCGGCGACCGTCACGGTGTAGTCCTCGCCGGTCTGCCACGCTTCGCTCTCCGCCTCCGGGCGGAGGTCGGTGCCGACGGTGCCGACGGCACCCGCGACACCGGCGACGAGTGCCCACAGCGGCCAGGCGGTGAAGCGACGAGGACGAGCGGAGAGGTGTCCTCCCGTCGAAGAGGAAGAGGTCTGTGACGTCATGGTCCGAGCTTTCGGTTCGAGGAAGCGGCGGCGCCGCACAGCCGCGGAGCGCGGCTCGATTCGAGGCTCGGGCGCCTGGCGACCCGCCGGGAAGGTGCGAGTGTCCTCGATCGGGCCGGGACGACGGATAGGACGCGGAGTGGGACGCTCGAGGGGACGCGTCAGGACGGGGCAGCCGGCCCGCTTCAGCGGGGGTCGTCGCCCGGTCGCGACCCGAATCCGGCTTCGCGGGCCATCACGATGAGGGCACTGCGATCAGGGGCTCCGAGCTTGGTGATGATGCTGTAGACGTAGTTGCGCACCGTCTTGCTGGTGAGTACGAGGGTGCGCGCGATCGAACCGTTGTCCAGACCGCGCGCGACCAGGTCGAGCACATCGGCCTCACGATCGGTCAGCTCGGGGAACCGGCGCGGAGCGTGCTCGGTCGCACTGCCGCTCAGGTAGGCGACTGCTCGCGCCGCGACATCCGAGCCGAAGAGGACCTGGCCGTCGGCGACCGCATGGATCGCCCGTTCCACCTCGCCCGGCGATGCCACTTTCAGGAGGTACCCGCGAGCTCCCGCGCGCATCGAGGCGAAAAGGGAACGGTCGTCGCCGAGCATCGTGAGGACGAGCACCGCCGTCGACGGATGCCGCTGGGTCACGATCCGCGTCGCGTCGATGCCCGAGTCGGCTCCGAGATCCAGATCCATCAGGACGACGTCAGGCGCGCGCTGCGCGACGAGGGCGAGGGCCGCGTCGAGACTCGCGGCATCACCGACGACCTCGACGCCGTCGAGGGTCTCCAGAAGCGAGATGATGCCGCGCCGGAAGAGGGGGTGGTCGTCGACGACGGCCACCGTGATGACGCCCTCTCGCGGCATCGTCATCCTCTCCCGTGCCGGCTCGACGCCGACCCCGTGCGCACGTGCGACCATTCTGCCCCGCTCGCGCTTTTCCATGCTGGACGTCCCGGCGTCCCCGCCATCAGGGGCTGGGGTCCCGGATCGTCGACGGCGGCGCGGGCACGCATGCGCGGACGCGCGTTCCGACGCGCGGTGTCTCGAGGGTGAGCTCGCCGCCGACGGCCTCGACGCGTTCGCGCATCGACGTCAGACCGATCCCCGCTCGTGCCCCGGAATCGATGCCGATCCCGTCGTCGTCGACGGTCAGGACGACTCGACCCTCCGAGATCGTCAAGGAGACCTCGACGCTGCGTGCCTGCGCATGCCGCGCGACGTTCGTCAGCGCCTCGGCGGCGATGAGCGAGAGCGCATCGGCGGCGTCTGCGACGGCGGCGACATCACCCGTGATCGACAGACGCGCGCTCAGTTCGGGTCCGTCGAACCGTCTCACGAGGCGCTGCAGAGCGTCGGGGAGGTCTGCCGCGTCGATGCGGCGCGGCGAGACCTCGTTCGCGAGCTCGCGGACCTCCCGTGTGCGGATGCGCACATCGTCCGCCAAGTCGCGAAGGAGCCCCCGCGCGCGCTCGGCGTCGACGATGGCGAGGTTCTCGGCGGCGGCGAGACCGAAGCCGATTCCCGCGAGTGCGGGACCCAGGCCGTCGTGCAGCTCGCGGCGGATCGCGCGGCGCTCGCCCGCGCGCCGCGTCATGAGAGCCGACCGGGCGGCATCCAGGACGACGTACGCGTCCACCAGGCGAACGACCGTCGCCACGAGGCCGGCGACGTCGGCGAGGACGGTCGCCGTGCGGCGGTCCAGGCGCTGGCCGCCGATGGGCTGCGCGGACAGGGAGGCATCGGTCAGCAAGGGGAGGGGGATGACGGTCGCCGCGGCGGCCGTCCTCCTCCCGGCCGCCGCCGCATGGCGCTGCGTGCGGATCTCCAGCCACCCGAGACGCAGGACACGACGCAGCGTCTCGGCCAGTTCGCTGAGCGCGCTCGGGCCTGGCGGAAGCTCGCCGATGCGGTCGCCCAGCCGGGCCAGCAGCTGGGCGGTGTCAGCGCCTTCGCCGTAGATGAGGTGGTCGATGCGGCGCTGCAGCCACGTGCGCACGGGCAGGATCGCGATCGCGACGATGACGGGTGCGACGAGCGAGAGCGCGCCGCCCGCACGGAGGGTGACCGGAACGATCGTGACGACAGCGACGTACAGGACGACTCCGGCCACGCTCAGGAGCGACCACAGCAGGATGCGGCTCACGACGAGTTCGACGCCCCACAGGCGCTGGCCGAGGATCACCACGACGATCGCGGCGGGGTAGAGGATCTGGCCGACGATGGGAGCGACGAGTCCGAAGTCGACGATCCACGCGGGCAGGTCGAGGCCGTCGGGAAGCACGAGAGCAAGGTAGGAGAGCGTGAGGAAGACGTGGCCGAGCGTGAGCCACGCCACGTCGATGCGGCTGCGACCGCGCGCCCGCACCCACCGCGCGATGAGCACGCCGCAGGAGAGGAACGAGATGGCGACCGCTGCGAACGAGAGCGCGGTGTACACCCCGGGCAGCACCGATTGGTAGGCGGGGTTCGGGATCGCGAGGGGATTGATCGGCTCCGGTGCACTCTGCTGCGTGAGACTCACGACGAAGGCGGCTGCCGCGAGAACGACGCAGGCGATCACCACGGCGCGCTGCCAGTCGGGAACTCGACGCCTGGTCACCAGGAGGGGAAGCGCCGCCGTCATGAAGGTTCCCGGCACGAACCCCCACCCGGCCGAGAACGCGATGAGCCCCCAGAGGGGGAGTCCCGGAAGCTCGGCACCCAGCAGACCGTACTGGACTCCGAAAGCAGCGATGCCGGAGCCGACCGCGTGGATCGCGACGATGACCCCGACGGGGTGCGGACGACGCGCGAGGATGAGCGCGGCCACGGGCCCGTAGATGAGCGCGACGGTGACGCCGATGTCGTCGAAACGCGCGCGCATGCCGACGGGCGCCTGGGACAGGAACACACCGGGCAAGGGCTCCTCGGGCAGCTGCCACACGACGGCGATCGCCACCGACGCGAGTGCGAGCATCCAGGACGATGCCCACACGGCACCCGCGACGACGCGACGGCTCATCGGGGGATCACGGCGTCGCCGCCCTCCACCCGACCGCCCAGCTCCCTCGTGCGATGCGCCACGGCGGCCCAGACGTCGCGCGTAGAGTCCGGCTCGCCGTCGACGTGGACGCGGAGGCGCACGACGTCGGGCTGAACGAGGACGGCGACGTCGAGGCGCGTGGCCGAGGCCGTGCGCCGCGAGATCCGTACGGCTTCCGCCACGAGCAGGTAGAGGGCGAGCTGGCGATCGCCCGACAGGACATCCGATCCTTCCGCCGTGACCCGCACGGATGCCCCGTCCGCCGCTGCCGCGTCGGCGAGTTCAGCGAGCGCCCCCGCGAGGTCTCCCTGGTCCAACGCCGTCGGCAGCAGCGCGCGAGCCAGTGCACGCACGGTCTCGGTCGTCGCCGACACCTCATCGCGGAGGCGCCCGAGCGCCGCCCGTGCCGCCGAGTCTTCCCGTTCCAGCAGCACATCGGCCCCCGCCATCCCGAATCCGATGCCCGCCAGCGCAGGGGCGACCTCATCATGCAGCTCGGCGTGAAGGCGACGCCGCTCCTCCCTGCGGAGGTCCAGCGTTCTCCGCCGGGTCGCGGCGACCTCCTCATTGACGCTCGCGAGGTGCGCGGCGACCGCGATGAGTCCCGCGGTCTGCGACAGCACCGGGCGGATGACACGTTCGAGGTCGTCCGCGTCCTCGGCAGTGAGCGTGATGCTCCCGATGCGGCGTCCGCCCGAGACGAGCGTCGCACCCAGCACGCTCGCCGCGGGCACGCCAACCTGGACGGCGTCCGCGGAGGAGTCCAAGTGGATCTCCACCGACGCGAGCGTCCACGTCTCGCGCAGAGCTTCCGCGAGCGAGCGGACCCCGTCATCGTCGGCCGTGACCTGCTCTCCGAGGCGAGCGAGGACTTCGCGTGCGTCGAGGGGGCGCTCGGCGAACAACCGGCCGAGGCGGGCTCGCGTCACGCGTGCGCTTGCGCCGAGCACGAGGGCGAGCGTCGCCGCGCACACCGCCCCCGCGACGAGCGGATCCACACCGAGGAGTCCGGTCAGAGCGCTCGCCGCGAGGTAGGCACTCGCTCCGAATGCCAGCGCCTGCGCCCACGCGATGGCATCGACGGTGCGGACGCGGGCGGGGCGGCTTCCGCTCGGGACGATCGCCGCGAGGATCCCGACGGGCAGGAGCGCCTGAGCGAGGACGAAGATCGCGTCGGCGAGTGTTGCTCCGGCGGGTGGCAACGGCACGACGACGCGCGCATAGCTGGCGGCCAAGAGCACGATGCCCGACACGAACGACCAGACGGCGTCGCGGTGACGGGCTTCCGTGTCGCGGCTGCGTCGCACCAGGACGACGGCACCAGCGATCAAGCTCACGACCGCCCAGACGAGCGGTGCGATGTCGATCCACGCTGGCACGGGCACCACGAGTGCCGCCAGCGAGGCGCCCGCGGCGAGCACGACTGCGCCACTGCCGAAGACGACTCCGAGACGTCGAGGGTGTGCGGCATCGCGCGCGAGCAGCCACGGGATGATGCTCAACGCGGCGACTTCGGGAAGCCGCGCCACGTGGGCGACGGGCAGCACCCACGCCTCGACCGCGTGGACATCCGCTCTTGCCAGGATCAGGAGCAGGGCGAACCACCCGCTCGTGACGGCGAGGCTCCCGGCGATGAGGGAGATGCCGGGGCGACGGAAGCTCAGTGCGAGAGCCGACACGGGGCCGTAGACCACGACGGTGACGAGAAGCCGTACGACGGGCGAAAGGTCGACGCCGCCTGCGACTGCCGCGACGACTGCTGCGGCCGCGGGAACCAGACCGGCGGCGATGATGGCGACGGATCCTGCGGGCACGCCGCGCCGCGCCGCTGCGTCGTGTCGCTCCGCCATAGGTCAGCCCGCGTATCCGCCGAAGGATGCGCATGCCTCAGTGGCTCGTCGCATCCCGGCGTCCTCCTTCTCGTGTCCATGCTGGCCGATCCACGGGCCCAGCCGACAGAGGCAGGTGTCCTTGCCGGTAGTGGGCGGCGGATCAGGGCACGGTCGCGCGGCGGCGCATGACGAGGCCGGCGGCGACCGTCGCGATGAGGACGAGCGTCGAGAAGACGAGGAGGACGGTTGTCTCGCTTGCGAACGACAGCGAGACCCCGACCGCGAGGACGGGGAGGGCGAGCCCGCAGTAGGCGATGAGGAAGATGAGCGCGAGCGTCTCGCCACGGCGTGCGGGGTCGGCGAGCGACGCGGCGGTCGCGATGGCGGAGCGGAAGAGGATCCCGACCCCGGCACCCGCGACAATTCCGCCGAGGACGAAGACGGCGAGCGACGGGACGAGGGCGCCGGCCCCGATGAGGACGAGACCCACGACGGACGCCGTGATCGCGATCGCGAGCTGGCGGCGGAGCGCGACGCGCGCGAGCAGCACCTGCGCCGTCGCTGCCGACGCGAAGACCGAGAAGGCCGTCGCTCCCGCCGCGAGGTGATCCGTCTCGTGGAACGCGTCGATGAGGAAGGTCGGGGCGAGAGACGTGAAGAGACCGAACAGGGCGAAGGATGCGAACGCCCCGAGCCCCGCCGCGAGGAAAGCGGGTCTCGATGCGGGAGGCAACGCGAGCCGCTGCGGACGGTACCCGGGACGGGTGCCGGCTGCGCTCGCCGTCTCGGGGGCGAGCAGGAGCACGATGGCCGCGACCATCAGGATCGCGAGGAAGACGGCGTGCGGCAGCACGAGCGGATCAGGCAAGAACTCCGCGAAGAGCCCGCCGATGAGCGGTCCGAGGGCGAGGCCGCCGAGGTTCGCCGCCCCCGAGACGGATGCCGCGATGATCCCGTTCTCGGTGGGCTTGGCAGCCGATCGCAGCTCGCCCAGGTGCGCCGTCGCGGTGGCCGTGAGGATGCCGATGCTCACGCCGTTGACGAATCGGGCGGCGAGAAGCCCCGGCACGGAGCTCCACAGCAGGAAGAGCACGGCGGACAGTGCCGAGACGAGCACCGCGACGATGAGCATCCGTCGTCGCCCTGCCCAGTCGCTGATGTGACCGACGAAGAAGAGACTGAAGACGACCCCGACGGCGTACGCGGCGAAGATGATCGTGATGACGGAGACGTCGAAGCCATCCTGCTCCTGATACAGCGGATACAGCGGCGTCGGCACCGTCGAGTAGGCCATCACGGTTAGGAAGACGACGGCAACGAGCCAGAACGCTCTGCTGTGGGTCATGGTGCCGGGAAGCGCTGGCATGAGGTCCCTTCCGGACGGGCAGATCCTGACTGAGAGGCTAAGCCTCCGGGGCTCTCGAATGTTCCGATCGATGTAGACGCCGTCGCGGCTCATGCATCGAGCGGGTAGCGCCGACGCAGGATGATGCGCTGCACGAGGGTCCAGCAGACCGTGACGAGCAGATACAGTCCCGCTGCGAGCGGCACGAAGAGGGCCACGACAGCGGTCGCGAACTGCAGTGTGCCAAGGATGCCGGTGGGGATCGAGGGTCCCGGCGAGTCGGCCGGCGGTTGCGGCATCCGGAACACGCGCCGCGTGATTTCGCCGACCGTCGCGATCGCGAGGACGAGGACCGCGTAGACGAGCGCTGTCGTGAGGTCGAGGGTGCCCGCCCCGATGGCGCCGACGAGACTCGTGCCGAGCGGGACACCCGCGACCGTCTCGTCGAGCAGCGCATTGGGGTGTCCTGCGATGACGGGGTGCAGGAAGACGGCGTAGAGGATGCCGATGATCGGCGCCTGCGCGAGAACGGGCAGACAGCCCGCGAACGGCGATGCGCGTTCGTCTCGATAGAGCTGCATCGTCTCTCGCTGAAGTCGTTCGGGGTTCTTCCGCCAGCGCTTCTGGAGGTCGCGGAGACGCGGCGCGAGGCGCGCGCGCGTCTGTTCGGCCTTCGCTTGCGCGATGCCGGTGGGGATGAGGAGGGCGCGGACGAGGAGTGTCACGAGCATGATCGCGACGGCTGCCGACGCGGCTCCGGCGAGCGGTTCGAGGAGATGACTGAGGCTCATGAGCCCCGTGTAGGCGAGGTCGAGGATGGTGGCGACGGGTGGGATGGCGAAGAGGTCCACGGCAGTATCCGTTCTGTGGCTGTCGATCGGGGATGTCGATCGGCCACGAAGGATGCCGCGGCACGGACGCCGGGCGGGTTGCTACGTGGCCGTGGCCACGAACTGCGGTGCTCGAGGGCGGGGGTGTCCCGGTGCGTCGGGATCGCTCTGAGTGAGAGGCGACGAGATGTCGATCGCGCGGAGCGGATGCGGCGGTGAGGCGCCGCCCGGCGCGCGGTGGAGCATCGCGACGACAGCGGCGATCACGACGGTGGCGGCCATGAGGGCGATCGCGACGGCGATCGCGCCGGTCATTCCGCCGAGGGCCGTGACGTCGATGCCACCGCCGACGATTCCGAGTGTCGACAGCAGGAGGTGGAGCGTGGAGACGATGGACTCGAACACGCGGGACCTCCCTTCGACCCTCACCACGCTAACACCGGACAAATCCGCCCGACAGGACGACGGCGGATGCCGGGTCCTGTCGGGCGGATTCCTCCTGTGGTGGAAGGTCAGCGCACGGTGACTGTCACGGGTGTCGAGGCCGTCTCGCCGTTCGCGTTCGTGAACACAGCGACGAGCGTGTGGGCGCCGGGCGCCACGCCTGTCAGCGAGACTGTCGCCTGCTGGGCGGCGGGCGTCCGGGCCGTCAGCGATCCCGAACCGACGACGACGCCGTCGAGTTCGAAGCGGTACGCCGTCGCGTTGGTGCCCCACCACATGTTCGCCGTCGCGACGAAGCTGCCGTCGCGGTCCCAATTGTCGTGGGAGACGACGGGTTTCGCCGGCGCCGCGTTCACGACGGTGACTGTCGTCGAGCTCGTCTTCGTCGTGCCCCGCTCGTTGATGAGCTCGGCCGTGTAGACGTACGTTCCGTCGGGCTTGCCGCTGAAGCTCACGCGTTCCGTCTGCGACGTCCCCGTCCCGGCCGAGACCTTCGTCGCGACGAGTTCGCCGTTCTCGTACAGACGGAAGACGGTGCCGGGCGTGCCCCACCAGAGGTTCATCACGACGTCGTACGTGCCGTCGTGGAGTCCGTACGTCCATCCGCTCGTGTTCGAGAGCGTGCCGGCACCGGGTGCCGACGTCGCTCCGCTCGCGGGGACCACGAGGATCGTCGAGCGGCGCTCCGTCGCCAGCCCTGCGTGGTTCGTCGCGATCGCCACGACCTCGACCTCGCCCGACAGACCGCGTCCTGCGAGGTCGACGAGCGCGTCCGGCTCGACCTCGGTGCCGTCGATCGTCACCACCAGCGAACGGATGCCGCTCTCGGCGTCGCTCGCCGACACCGCCAGCTGCAGTTCGCCCGTCACAGTGCCTTCGGGGAGGCCTCTGATCTCAGGTGCCGTCGCGTCCTCCGCCGGCGCACCGACGTACGAGATGGATGCCACAGGCACCTCGCCCATCCCGGCGCCGAGGAAGAATGACGGGTGTGGCGGCTGGTTGTAGGCGGAGTTCTGGTTCGCCACGGCCAGTCGGTACTGCGAGTCGTGCATGAGGGTCGGGATGCGCTCATCCGTCTCATCGGTCGTCGTGTAGATCCGGATGCCGCTTCCGTCTTCGAGTCGGACGGCGATCTCTTCGCGCCAGTCGCCGAAGAGATCCGCCTGGATGACGGGGTTGCCCTTCGTCGTGTTGTTGGTGAGTGTGCCGTCGAGGCGCAGGATCTCGTTCGCGGTCTGCGTCTCCGGGTCCCACTTCGAGATCGTCGGCACGCCCGATGCGTCGGCTTCGCTGTAGTCGTGGTCCGTGATCTCGCGCGTGAGGTCGCCGTCCCACCATGTGACGAAGTTCGCGGCGGGGATGTCGGTGGAGAGCACCTCACCGTTCGCAGCGTTCATCGTGCCGAGGCGCGAGTTCCACGCGTAGTCTCCTCCGATGTTCCACGCCTCGGCACCCGGAGAAGTCGGGTCGATGTCGGCGGCGACGCCACGACCCGTGTCGCGCGTGCCCTCGTTCGCCCAGATGATCTCGCCCGTCTCGGCATCCCGCATCGCTGCGATGATCCCGCCGTTGCCCGACGGGCTCTCGAAGACGCTGTAGACCTCGAGCCCCTCGCGATCGGTGACGAAGTCGCTCACGTGCTGCGCGTCACCGTGGTGCAGGCGCGAGTTGTAGAGCGGCGTCCCGTCATGATCGAGCGTCATGGCGCCGAACACGATCTCGTCGAGGCCGTCGCGATCGACATCGGCACTCGTGAACTGGTGGTTGCCCTGACCCTCGTACTGGGCGCCGGCCTCGTTCGAGTCGAACGTCCAGCGCTCCACGAGCTCGTCGTCGACGAGATCCCACGCGACCACGACGGTGCGCGTGTAGTACCCGCGGCTCGTGATGAGCGACGGGCGCTCGCCGTCGAGGTAGGCGACTCCGGCGAGGAAGCGATCGACCCGGTTGCCGTACGTGTCGCCCCATGATCCGACGTTCCCGCGGCCCGGGAGGTAGTCGACGGTGTCGATCGCAGCGCCCGTCCGGCCGTCGAAGACCGTGAGGTACTCGGGTCCGCTCAGGATGTAGCCTCCCGAGTTGCGGTGGTCCGCCGTCGCGTCGCCGATCACGGCGCCCAATCCGTCGACGGTGCCGTCGGCCGTCTTGACGGCCACCTCCGACCTCCCGTCGCCGTCGAAGTCGAACACCTCGAGCTGCGTGTAGTGGGCGCCCGCGCGGATGTTGACGCCGAGGTCGATCCGCCACAGGCTCGTCCCGTCGAACTTCACGGCTTCCAAGTAGACGTTGCCCGTGTAGCCCGACTGCGAGTTGTCCTTCGAGATCGACGGATTCCACAGGAACACCAGCTCGTACTCACCGTCACCGTCGACATCGCCGACGGTGCCGTCACCCGGCCAGTACGTGACCGTGTTGCCGTCGGGGAGCGTTGCGTCTGCGGGCTTGTCTAGTGGGATGTCGAGGTACTGCTGGTCCCATACGCCGAACTCGTCGGTGACGCTGACTTCGCGCTCGCCGATGTGGGCGGTCACCGCGTACGTGGAGCCGGCGGTGCCGTCGGGGTCGACGAGGTTGGTCGATCGCGTGATCGGCTCTGCCGTCACCTTGGTGCCGTCGCGGTAGACGTCGAACGCGAGGTCGCGGGCATCGAGCCCGAGCAGTCGCCAGCCGATGTAGACCCCGTCTTCGGTTTTTACGGCGACGGGGGCGCGATCGAGATACTCCGCGTCGCGGACGAGCGTCGTGGCGACCTCGGTCGCGTACGCGGCCGATTCGGGCGAGGTTCCGCCCGCATTGAGCGCGACGATCCGATACAGATAGGGGCGCGTCGTCAGGACGGATGTATCGGTGAACGTCGGTTCGGTGACGGTTGCGATGCGCTCGAAGGGGATGTCCGCGCGCGTCGAGCGGAACACCGTGAACTGAAGGGCGTCGGGTGACTCGTCCCACGCGAGGGTGAGCGAGTTCCGGTCGATCGCGGTCGTGCGGATACCGGTCGGCGCTGCCGGGACAGCGACGGAGGGGTCGGTGACGGAGGTCGAGAGGCGATCGCCCGGTCGAGAGACGCGCTCGTCGACGATCGTCGCGAGGGCGTAGTCGTAGGATTCGCCGAGCGCGACGTCGGCGTCGGCGTACCGGGTCGTCTCCGCCCCGACGCGAGCGATCTCGACGAGCTCTCCTCCCGGCGCGCTGCGCAGGATCGCGTAGGCTGTTGCGGCGGTCGCGGGCGTCCACGAGAGCGTGATCGTCTCGTTCGCCGCGTCGACAGAGGCTGCGAGCCCTGCCGGCGCGGGGAGCGGCGTCTGCACGCGGATGCCGTTGATGCGTCCGTCTCCGCCCGTGACGCGGACGTTGAGTTGACCGTCGCTCACCGTGATCGCGGGGAAGAACTGTTCGTGGATGACACCGCTCGACGTTCGCGGTCCCGAGAAGGCCGTGCCCTCGATGTCGAAGTTGGTGCCGTTGCCGGCGATGAGGTCACCGGCCCACGTCGTGACCTCATAGGTGCCGTCGGGCACGTCGACGGCGAAGGCGGACGTGTTCCCGATCGTGAAGTCACGCCCCATGAGGTCGTCGTCGCCGCCGCGGTCGCGGAAGCCGTTGGAGGCGGGAGCGGTGGTGAAGCCGTAGCCCCGGTCGGCGGTGTAGGCGGTGCCGGGGTCGACGCCCAGCCATCCTTCGGCGACAGGCGTTGCGGGTCCGCCGAAGTCGAACGAGAAGTCCACACCCTCGGCCGCGGTGGCGGGTGCGGCGACGGCGAGGGATGCCGCGACGGCGGCCGTCGTGGTGAGGGCGATGAGAGATCTGCGTCGCTGGGGACGACGAGAAGAAGGCACGGGATCTCCTTTGATCGGTGACAGCATGTGGGAAAACGTTTCCCGAGTGAATCGTCTCAATCCTCGCCGCCCTCGCCGCACGAGTCAAGGCCCGGCATCGACCTTTCGTCAGGAGGACGGCGCGAGGACGACAGCCTCGCCGCCTCGCGGCATCCAGTCATCACCCTCTCGGGAGAAGACGATCGGGACGCCCTTCGCAGACTCCCAGTGCAGGGAATCGGATGCCTGCACGTGGACGTGCGGCTGCGTGCTGTTGCCGGAGTTGCCGCACTCCGCGAGCAGTGCGCCCGCCTCGACGACCGAGCCGGGGCGGACGGCGACGGATCCTCGACGGAGGTGGGCGAGGAGGACGAACGGGCCGGTCGGCGTCACCGCGACGACGACGTGGTTGCCGGCGATCGCGCGGCTGCCGCGCCGTACGCGGCCCGCTTGCCCGAGCAGATACGGGATTCCCGCCACGACGGACCGGCGTGCGGCGTGATCGGGTTCGCCGTCCTCCGCGACCACGACGACACCTGCCACGGGCGCCAGGACGGCGGCACCGAAGCCGAGGAACCGCCCGGGCGGCTCGGTGGCGATCCAGGTGCGCCAGTCCTGAGGACCAGAGCGGCCGCGGTCGTCGACGCGGACGAAGTCGATCGCATACCCGGATCCGAACGCGTGCGTGCCGTGACTCGGGACGCGGTCGGCGGGGCTGTTCTGCGCGACCCACCGCCCTGAGAACGGGAATCGGAGCCTCAACGGCGGGCGATCGGCAACCGCGGCCATGGTGCGGACTCTACTCCCGTGCGTCCGTAGGCTTGACCCCGTGGCATCGGTTCTCAACGTCTCGGCGTACCTCTTCACCGTCGTCCCCGACCCGGCGGCTCTGCGCCTCGTGCTGCGGGAGCGTGCCGTCGGTGCGGGGATCAAGGGAACGATCATCCTCGCCGAGGAGGGGATCAACCTCTTCCTCGCGGGCGACGCCGACGCGGTGCGCGGCTTCATCGCCGAGCTCCGGAGCGATCCGCGATTCGAGGCGCTCACGACGAAGGAGAGCTGGTCGCAGACCCAGCCCTTCGGGAAGCTGCTCGTCAAGGTGAAGCGCGAGATCATCCGCATGGACCACCCGACGATCCGGCCTGCCGATCGGCGGGCGCCAGCCGTCGACCCGGTCACCCTCCGCGCGTGGTTGGACCGAGGGCACGACGACAACGGCCGAGAGGTCGTGCTCCTCGATACCCGGAACGCCTTCGAAGTCGACTACGGCACGTTCGAGGGTGCACTGGATCTGCGCATCGAACGGTTCACCCAGTTTCCGGATGCCGCAGCCGCACGTCGCGCAGAGCTGGAGGGGAAGACCGTCGTGAGTTTCTGCACGGGCGGCATCCGCTGCGAGAAGGCAGCCATCCATTTGGGCGAGCTGGGGGTCGATGCCTACCAGCTGGACGGCGGGATCCTGGGCTACTTCGAGAAGGTGGGCGGCGAGCACTGGTCGGGGGAGTGCTTCGTCTTCGACGAGCGTGAAGCTCTCGACCCCGCTCTCATGCCGCGCGTCACGACCTGAAAGACCGCGGCGCGGGGTGGCAGTAGTCCTCTCCGCCACCCCGCGCCGTCGTCTCGATCAGGCCAGGCCGTTGGCCTCGAGCCACTCCGACGCGACGTCACCGAGCGAGCGCTGCTCGACGGTGTACTGCACGTTGAGCTCGATGAGCCCCTCGGGAGTCATCGCTGCGCTCACGGCGTTGATCGTGTCGGCGATCTCATCGGCGACGTCGACGTTCACGAGCGGAACGACGTGCGACGCGAGGAAGAGACCCTCGGGGTCTTCCAGCGTCACGAGGTCGTTCGCCGAGATGAGCGGATCGGCCGTGTATACGTTCGCGAGCTGGATGTTGCCCGCGACGAGCTCCTCGATCGTCGAGTCGGCGGTCGGGTTGAAGGTCACGTCAACGTCGTAGACCTCCTTGAGACCCTCGGGGCCGTACGGACGCAGCTCGAGCTCGGGCGCGCCGCCGAGCACGAGCCCGTCGATGCCGGCGAGATCGGCGATCGACGTGAGGTCGTTCTCTTCCGCGAACGTCCGCGTGACGTTGTAGGAGTCCTGATCGGTCGCCGACGACTGGTCGAGCACCGTGAGATTCTCGGGCAGTGCCTCCTGGAGAGCCGCGTAGACGTCGTCGGTCGTCGTCGCCGTCGTGTCGGGCTCGAAGTACTGCAGCAGGTTGCCCGTGTACTCGGGGAACAGATCGATCGTCCCGTCTTCGATCGACGGCATGTAGGCGTCGCGCTGGCCGATCGTGAAGTTGCGTTCGACCTCGAAGCCGTCGGCCTCGAGGGCCTGGGCGTAGATCTCGGCGATCAGCTCGTTCGAGGGGTAGGCCTGCGATCCGATGACGATGACGGACGAGTCGGAGCCGGACTCGCCGCCTCCGTCACCGCCCGTGAGCGGGTCGCTCGACGCGCACCCGGCGAGGGCGAGCGACGTGGCCGCGACGGCTGCGAGGGCAGCCGTCAGGCGTGTCTTTGCTGTGGACATGACAACCTCCGGTTTTGTGGAGTCAGGCGGACGCATCCGCGGTTGCGCTCGCGCGCACGGGCGACGAGCGACGTGAAGGGCTGCGCATGGCGACGCCGCGCGGGACGACGACGCGCTGCAGCAGGGCGAAGAGGCCGTCGAGCGCCAAGGCGAGCACGACGACGAGAATGGAGGCCCCCAGGATCTGCGGGAAGATGCGCACCTGGATTCCCTGGATGATGTAGAACCCGAGCCCGCCGATGCCGACGTACGCGGCGATCGTGACGGTTGCGACGACCTGCAGCGTCGCCGAGCGCAGACCGCCGATGAGCAGCGGGAGTCCGAGGGGCACTTCGATCTTCCACAGGATCTGCCACTCCGTCATGCCCATCGCGCGGCCGGCCGCGATGACGTCGCGGTCGATCGCCTCGACTCCCGCATAGGCGCCGGCGAGGATCGAAGGGATCGCGAGGATGACGAACGCGACGATCGCGGCCTCTGTCTTGAAGTTCACGCCGATGACGAGGTAGAGCAGGATCACCAGCCCGAGGGATGGCAGGGCCCGAGCCGCGCCGGAGAGGAAGACGGCGATCTCGCGCCCGCGGCCCGTGTGCCCGATGAGCCATCCGAAGGGGATCGCGATGACAGCCGCGATCAGGACCGACAGACCGGTCAGCCACAAGTGCTGGACGATGGCCGTCGGAAGAGGAAGCGTGCCGGTCAGCCGGTCGGGGGAGAAGATCCATGCGATCGCCTCGAGGAAGGCGTTCATGCGGCCACCTCTCGTCGGCTAGCGCGCGACGGCACGCGAGCCGTGCGCGTGCGGCGGGTCCAGGGCATGAGGGCACGGCCGAGCAGGGCGAGCAGGAGGTCGAGGACGACGGCGATGACCACGACGGCCACGACGCCGGCGAGCACTTCGGGGATGATGCGGCGCTGAGCGCCGTTCGTGAAGAGGTATCCGAGGTTGTCGACGCCGATGAGGATGCCGACCGTCGCGAGCGAGATCGTCGACACCGCCGTCACGCGGAGTCCTGCCAGGAGCACAGGTCCGGCGAGCGGGAAATCCACGACCCAGAAGCGCCGCCACGGACCGAAGCCGACCGCGACCGCCGCTTGACGTATCGCGGGGTCGACCGATGCGAGACCGTCCGTGACGGAGCGGGTCATGATCGCGATGCCGTAGACGGTGAGCGCGACGACGAGGGTCAGCTCGGACAGCAGGGGGATGCCGAACGTCGCCGCGAGGAGCACGAAGAGACCGAGCGAAGGGATCGTGTAGAGGAGTCCGACGACCGACAGGACCGCCCCGCGCAGGCGCGTGTAGCGGAAGGCCGCCCACCCGATCGGAACGGCGAGGACGAAACTGAGCACGATCGCGATCACGCTCTGGCGGAGGTGGTCGAGCGTGAGCCTGCCGATCAGATCCAGGTTGTCGGCGACCCAATTCACGGGGAGTCCTCGACGAGAACTCCCTGCGTGCGGCCGGCGCCGTCGACGAGGACGACGCCGTGCGCCGTGCGCTTCGTATGCAGGGCACGTGCTCCGCGCTCCGCGCCGATGAAGCTCGCGACGAAGTCGCTCGCGGGGTTCTCGATGATCTCGTCAGGGGTTCCGAGCTGCGCGATCTTCGCGCCCTTCTCGAGGATGACGACCTGGTCGCCGAGGAGGAACGCCTCGTCGATGTCGTGCGTGACGAACACGACGGTCTTGTCGAGGTCGCGCTGCAGCCGCAGCGTCTCTTCCTGGAGCTCCTTGCGCACGATGGGATCGACGGCACCGAACGGCTCGTCCATGAGCAGGATGTTGGGGTCGACGGCGAGCCCGCGGGCGACGCCGACGCGCTGCTGCTGCCCACCCGACAACTGGCTCGGATACCGGTCGGCGAGCGACCTGTCGAGCCCCACGACGTCCATCAGCTCGAGCGCCCGCGCCCGCGCGGTCCTGCGCGGAACGCCCTTCAGGACGGGGACCGTCGCGATGTTGTCGGCGACCGTGAAGTGCGGGAGCAGCCCGGAGTTCTGGAGGACGTACCCGATCCCGCGTCGCAGCTGCACGGGGTCGCGTGTCGAGATGACTTCGTCGTCGATCACGATGTCGCCGCTCGTCGGTTCGACGAGGCGGTTGATCATTCGCAGGAGCGTCGTCTTTCCGCATCCCGATGACCCGACGAAGACGGTCGTCTTGTGTGCGGGGATCAGGAGAGAGAAGTCATCGACGGCTACCGTGCCGTCGGCAAAGCGCTTCGTCACGGAGCGGAACTCGATCGCCATGGGTGTCCTTCCGGCGTGGTCTCCTCAGCCAACCACAAGCCGCCGACATGGCCCAGAATTCCCGGCTCCCTTGACGCGAACCGTAATGTCTGGCAACGACGCCGCTCCCGTTCCCACCACGACTCACTTGTCCCAAATGGCGGGTCTGCGCGCCGCGGGGTCGCCCTTTGAGACAAGTGAACGCCACAGCGGCGGCGCCAGACCGGCCCGCGGGTCCGTGCGGAGCGCTACCGTGGGCCCCATGAGCACACGTGAGTACGACCTCGTCGTGATCGGGGCCGGCCCTGTCGGTGAGAATGTCGCGGATCGCGCCGTCAAGGGCGGGCTGACGGCCGTCATCGTCGAGAGCGAGCTCGTCGGCGGCGAATGCTCCTACTGGGCGTGCATGCCGTCGAAGGCCCTCTTGCGGGCGGGGTCAGCGCTCGACGCCGCGCGCTCGGTCGGCGGCGCGAGAGAGGCGGTCACGCGAGACCTCGACGTCGCGGGCGTGCTCGCCCGCCGCGACGGCATCACGCACGACTGGAACGACTCGTCGCAAGTGGAATGGCTCCAGGGGGCCGGCATCGACCTCGTGCGCGGCCACGGCCGCCTCGCCGGCGAGAAGCGCGTCGAGGTGACGGACGCCGATGGCGCGACGACGACGCTCGTCGCGCGCCATGCGGTCGCTGTCTGCACGGGAACTGCTGCCCTCCTTCCCGATATCCCCGGTCTCGCCGACGCGTCGCCGTGGACGAGCCGCGAGGCGACGAGCGTCCGCGACGTGCCCGAGTCCCTCGTCATCCTGGGCGGAGGCGTCGTCGGCGCCGAGATGGCGACGGCGTTCTCGTCGTTCGGATGCCGCGTGACGATCATCGCCCGATCGGGGTTGCTCGGCTCGCTCGAGCCGTTCGCGGGCGAGCACGTGGCCGAGGCCCTTGCGGAGCGGGGTGTCGACGTCCTCACGGGAGCCGGTGTCGATGGCGTCACGCGGGATGCAGCGGGCGTCGTCGTCTCGCTCTCGGACGGCCGCGAGGTGCGCGGCGCGGAGATCCTCGTCGCGACGGGGCGCACGCCCCGCTCGGTCGACCTCGGACTCGAGAGCGTGGGACTCGAGCCCGGCCGGTGGATCGACGTCGACGACACGATGCGCGTCCGCGGACTCGACTGGCTCTACGCCGTGGGCGACATCAACCACCGCGTGCTGCTGACGCACCAGGGGAAGTACCAGGCGCGCGCCGCCGGAGACGTCATCGCCGCGCGCGCGTCGGGCGCCGCCGTCGACGACCGCCCGTGGGGGCGCCATGTCGCGACAGCCGACCACTCCGCCGTCCCGCAGGTCGTCTTCACGGATCCCGAGGTGGCGTCCGTCGGCCACACGGAGGCCTCGGCGCAGCAGGCCGGACTCGACGTCCGCGTCATCGACTACGACCTCTCGTGGGTCGCAGGCGCCTCGACGTACTCCGACGACTACCGCGGCCGGGCCCGCGTCGTCATCGACCCGGCTCGCGAGGTCGTCGTCGGCGCGACCTTCGTGGGCGCCGACGTCGGCGAACTCCTCCACTCCGCGACGGTCGCGATCGTCGGGGAGGTGCCGATCGAGCGGTTGTGGCACGCCGTTCCCTCTTACCCCACGCTGAGTGAAGTGTGGCTCCGCTGGCTCGAGACCTACGGGCGCTGATCCGACGGCGGGCGACTCAGCCGGCGGGGTAGGGGCGCTCCTCGAGGAGCTTCGCGAGATGCGCGGCGTTGCGCGCGGCATCCGCTGTCGTCTGCGCGACCTTCTCGGGTGTCTCCGGAAGGTCCTTGTAGTCGGTCGTGTGCATCGCCTCTCCGTTCCAGTACACGCCGCCGAGCGCGGGAATCGTGTAGCTCAGATCGGCGAGGGCCTGGTGCGCATCGGCCATGATGGCGTGCGCGCCGTCTTCGTTGCCGAGGACGACCGTGAGGGCCACCTTGCCCGACAGGTGAGGGCGCCCCTCGTCGTCGGTCTCGCTCAACTCGGCGTCGAGGCGCTCGAGCACGCGCTGCGCGATGCTGGACATGTGGCCCATCCACGTGGGCGTCGCGAGCACGAGGATGTCGGCGGCGAGCACCTGCTCGCGGATGCGGGGCCACTCGTCGCCGTCTCCCATGTCCTTCTCGACGCCCGGGGCGACGGTGAAATCCACGACGCGCACGTGGGACCCCGTGACGCCGTGGTCGGCGAGCGCATCGAGCATCTGCCGGCTGAGGAGCTCACAGCTCGACGGCGACGGCGAGGGCTTGAGAGTGCAGTTGAGGACGAGCGCGTGGGTCATGCAGGGCACGCTACGCCGGGGCGAGGAGTGCGGGCAGAGCCTTGACAACGGATGCCGCGGCCGCAACGACGAGCCGTGCGTCGTGTCTTCGTCACCAGCCCCCGCGCGTCGGGGTGTGCCCTTCGCGGGCGTCGTCGGGCATCTCCATCTCGGCGCGCGCGCCGAGCAGACGGATCTCGCGTCCCGGCTCGATCTTGTCGACGAGTCTCATCGTCTCGGCTTCGACGAGGGCGCGGTCGAATGTCGGGGCGATCTTGTGCACGAACGTCTTCGTCGTGAAAGGGGCGTAGCGCACCTTGAGACCGACTCCCACGACGGCGCGCCCCTCGGCGGCGACATCACGGAGGACCTCCGCGATGAGTGCGCGGGCCGCCTGCTCGATGTCTGCGCGCTCGACGAGATTCTGCTGGAACGTCGTCTCGTGACCATGGCCGCGGGCGACCCAGGGGGTGTCGTCGACGACCGCCGACCCGTCGCCGCGTCCCAATTGCCGATACCAGGGACCCATCTTGGGGCCGAACTCACCGGCGAGGACATCGAGGTCTGCACGGGCGAGGTCGTCGACCGTGTCGATACCGTGGGCTGCGAGGCGCTTCGAGACCTTCGATCCCACGCCCCACAGGGCGCTCGTCGGTCTCGGCCCCATCACCTCGAGCCAGTTTTCGGCGGTGAGGCGGAACAGGCCCCTCGGCTTCCCGAAGTCCGTCGCGTTCTTCGCGCGCACGAGCGTGTCGCCGATGCCGACGCTGCAGTGCAGCCGCGTACGGTCGAGGACGGCGCGCTGGATGCTGCGCGCCTCGGCTTCGGGATCGTCGGTCGTGATGCCGACGAACGCCTCGTCCCAGCCGAGCACCTGGACGACGGCTCCTGGATGCGAGCGGAGCGCCGCCATGACCTCTTCCGACACGGCGGTGTAGGCCGGGGCGTCGACGGGGAGGATGATCGCGTCGGGGGCTTTGCGTGCCGCGACCCGCAGCGGCATCCCCGATCCCACGCCGAAGGCGCGAGCCTCGTACGAGGCCGTCGAGACGACGGCGCGCTCGGTCGGGTCTCCGCGTCCTCCGACGATGACCGGCAGGCCCGCGAGCTCGGGGCGCCGCAGCACCTCCACGGCGGCGATGAACTGATCGAGGTCGACGTGCAGCACCCACGGGACGGACCGGTCGCTCATGAGCGCCAGTCTGCCCCGTGGGCGGCTTCGTCGCGAGAGGTCAGACGCGGCGGTAGGAACCGACCATGGGGCAGTCGAACGGGTCGCGCGCGGCGAGGCCGACGCGATTGAGGTACGCGATGACGATGCCGTAGGAGCGCCACAGGGTCGTCTCGGTGTACGGGACGCCGAGGGTGTCGCACTGCTCCCTGACGATCTCGCGGGCACGGGCGAGGTGCAGTCGCGGCATGTTCGGGAAGAGGTGGTGCTCCACCTGGTAGTTGAGGCCGCCCATGAGCCACGTCGCCCACCAGCCGCCCGAGACGTTGCGCGAGGTCCGCACCTGCTTGCTGAAGAAGTCGAGCTTGGCGTCCTTCGCGATGACGGGCATGCCCTTGTGGTTCGGCGCGAAGGAGGCTCCCATGTAGACGCCGAAGACGGCCATCTGGACACCCACGAACGCGAAGGCGAGACCGAGGGGGAGGAAGAAGAAGATCGGCGTCCAGATCACGGCGAAGCGCGCGAGGAGCAGCAGGATCTCGGTCGCGCGGTTCTTGACGGGCTCACGTCCGAAGACGTGGCGGAACGCGAGGAAGTGCAGATTGAGTCCCTCGAGGGTCAGCAGCGGGAAGAACAGCCAGCCCTGGTGACGCGTGATGAGGCGCTGGATGCCGCGAGCCTTCACGGCGTCCTCGTCGAGGAACGAGATGGTGTCGACGTCGATGTCGGGGTCTTTGCCGACGCGGTTCGGGTTCGCGTGGTGGCGCGTGTGCTTCGTGGTCCACCACGAGTAGCTCATTCCGACGACGCCGTTGGCGAGGATGCGGGCGAGGCGGTCGTTCGCGGGTCCGGAGGCGAGGATCTGGCGGTGCGCGGCCTCGTGACCGAGGAAGGCCACCTGCGTGAAAAGGATGCCGAGTGCACCGGCGATGAGGAGCTGGAACCAGCTGTCGCCGAGGAGGATGAACCCCGTGATGGCGCCGCCGAACGCGACGGCGATGGCTGCGCCGACGAGGGCGTAGAACCAGGGAGTGCGACGCAGCAGTCCACTCTCTCGAACGACCTGCGACACGTCGGTGTAGGCGCGGGCCATGGGCGGGAACTCCGTCGTTCCGGCATAGGTCTGACGGACGGGACCGAGACGGGACTCGAGGACGGTGGAGGAGATGGAAGCACCTGCTTCGGATCGATGACCGCTGTGGCCGGGAAGCCATGGGCGGATGCCGATCGCTACGCCCCACGCTACGCGGCGGCATATGGGGCTCGACGTATATGGATGCGCCTTTAGACAGACCGAAGGCCGGGATGCCATGCATCCCGGCCTTCGGCGACAGATCAGAGGGGCCGGATGTTCGCGGCCTGCATGCCCTTGGGGCCCTGCTCGGCGTCGAACTCGACCTTCTGGGTCTCGCGGAGCTCCTTGAAGCCGTTGCCGGTGATCGCGCTGAAGTGCGCGAACAGGTCGGCGGATCCGTCGTCGGGCGCAATGAAGCCGTAGCCCTTTTCGGAGTTGAACCATTTCACGGTGCCAGTGGCCATCGTGTCTTTCCTTTTTCTTTTCGGGCCGCGTGAGCGACCGGGGGTGCCGCGCCGAAGTGTGCGGAGCGGACGGATGGGGTGCGCCGTGGGCGCGGGCGGAATCCGGGTGACGGATGCCACGAGGGCGCGCTGTGCGTGCTCCTCGAGTTCGTGGAAGCCCAGGAAGACGCCGTGCGCGTCATGCGCCTCGAAGCCGAGGGGAGTCGAGCTCACGAAGCCGGCGTACTCGCCGGCGCGTGTCGCCACGAAGACGGCGTCGTCTGCCTGGCGCCAGTGGAGGCCTGGTGAAGAAGTGTTGTGGGTGACGGAGGTCAAAAGGTCTTTCAGGGGATCGCATGATCGCATCGGTGCGATGCTGCGGAAGTCGGAGGGATGAAAGGGCTGCCGTGATCGACAGTCGCGGCGTCAGAGCGCGAGCGCGGTGAGAAGACGCGAATGAACCCGAATGGGCTCTGCCAGCCTAGCATCCCCTGTCCTCTCCGACGAGATTCCGCCCGAATCGGTGGCACGACGCCGCGAGGGCGGCACGTTCCCGTGCCGCCCTCGCGGGTGTCTCGCGCGACAGAGACGACGCCCGTCGTCAGACCGTCGCGTCGCGCTTGGGCAGGACCCACCCGGCGCGCGGGAAGTGGCAGGTGTAGCCGTTGGGGTAGCGGATCAGGTAGTCCTGGTGCTCCGGCTCAGCCTCCCAGAAGGGGCCCGCCGGCTCGATCGTCGTGACGGCCTTTCCGGGCCACAGTCCCGAGGCGTCCACATCGGCGATCGTGTCGCGCGCGACCTCCTCCTGTTCGGGGGAGAGGGGGAAGATCGCCGATCGGTAGCTCGTGCCGATGTCGTTCCCCTGCCGGTTGAGGGTCGACGGGTCGTGGATCTGGAAGAAGAAGGCCAGGATGTCGCGGTACGACGTCTGCGTGGGGTCGAAGACGATCTCGACCGCCTCGGCATGGCCGGGGTGGTTCCGGTACGTCGCGTGGGCGTTCTGTCCGCCCGTGTACCCGACGCGCGTGTCGATGACACCCGGCTGCCGGCGGATCAGGTCCTCCATGCCCCAGAAACACCCGCCCGCGAGGACGGCGGTCTCCAGGCCGGGGGTCTGCGTGATGGTTCCGGTATCGGTGCTCATGATGCGTTCTCCTGCGTGGTGTTCTCGAAGAGGGAAGAGTAGGCGCCGTATCCCTCTTCCTCGAGCGAGGCGAGGGGGATGAAGCGCAGAGAAGCCGAGTTCATGCAGTATCTCAGGCCTCCCGCCTGGCGCGGGCCATCGTCGAACACGTGGCCGAGATGACTGTCGGCGCCCGAGGATCGCACCTCGGTGCGACTCATCCACAGGGTGCGATCGGTCTTGGTCGTGACGGCGCCGGGATCGATCGGCCGTGTGAAGCTCGGCCATCCCGTGCCGCTGTCGTACTTGTCGGTCGACGAGAACAACGGCTGGCCCGACACGACATCGACGTAGATGCCGGGCTCGTGGGTGTTCCAGTACTCGTTCCGGAACGGCGGCTCGGTGCCGTCCTTCTGCGTCACTCGGTACTGGATGTCGGTGAGGCGGCTCACGGCCTCGGGTGTCTTGCGGTACTCGCTCGTCACGATTCCTCCTGAGTCTTCCGCCACTGGCTGCAGCGTCACTGAAGAGAACGGCGCGACGGTGTCATTTGGTCCCGTGAACCTGTGAGCCGGCAGTGAGTTTGACGCTCAGCGGTCGCTCGGCGCGGCGGCACGTGCGATCGCGTCGGCGACGCGATCGATCGCTTCCGTCGCGATGTGCAGATTGAGGGCGGGTTCGACGAGTTCGACCTCGAGCAGGAGGAGCCCGTACTCGGCGGAATCGACGGTGTCGATCCGTGCATAGAGGGGGACGGGTCCGCGGGTGACGCCGACGACGGCGTCCAGGACCTGCTCGACGAAGTCGTGCTCGGCGTCCGTGGTCGCGACGGCGCGCGGGTTCTCGACGTAGACGCCGCCGATGAGCCCGCCGCCGATCTCGAGGAGTGCACCCTTCGCGATCGCGTGGCTGTAGTGGCCGTCGACGGCGTACAGCGCCTTCTCGAGTCCCGCGCTGAGTTCGGGGATCTCGGGCTGCACCATCGCGACGCCGCCGCGGGCGATGATCCGCTCGGCGAGCTCAGCGGCCCCGGGGTCGCTCGCGTCGAACAGGCCCGTGTCCTTCGCACCCGCCGAGACGGCGGGCTTCACGACGACACGTGCGTGCGTCGCGATGGCCGCGCGCGCTTCCGCGATCGTGCGGCAGTACCGCGTCGGGACGACCGCGACGCCCGCCTGCTCGAGATCGGCGAGGTAGTGCTTGTCGAGGTTCCAGCGCATCGTCGCGGGCGGGTTCGCGACGCGTGTCGCGAGCTCTGCCCGATCGAGCCACGCGTGGAACTCGTCGGGACGGTCGGGATAGTCCCACGGTGAGCGCAGGACGAGGAGGTCGAAGGCGTCGAGCTCGGCGGCATCCGAATGCCAGACGACCGCTTCGGCGTCGACATCGCGAGCGTGCAGGGCATCGAGGAGCAGCGGAGTGTCGTGATCGGGATCGACGGGGGAGTAGGCGTCGGTCACGACGATTCCGACGCGGGGGCGCAGTGCGGTGGTCACAGATGTCGAGCTTATTGATCCGCCTCATCGACCAGTGACGGATGCCGCAGGCCCGGCGGCGATCCGCCGGCACGCAGCTTCGTCACGATCCCGATCCAGCGCGCGAGGAACCGAGGCTCGTCGAGGCGACGGCGGCGCATCCACGAGGTCACCTCGTCATTGCACTTGCTGGCGTTGCACGATCGACACGCCGGCACGACGTTGTCGAGCGTGTACCGGCCGCCGCGCGAGATCGGCAGGACGCAGTCGCGCTGGAGGGCGACTCCATCGGCGCCGCAGTAGGCGCACGAGCTCCAGGCATCGAGGATCGCGAACCACTGCGCGTCGGTCAGATCGCTTCCGGATGCCGCGACCCGGCGTGCGCGTCTCCGCGAGGCTCGCGCCGCGCGCGTCTGTCGGACCACCATGGCCTCGACGCTAACCGGCATCCGGATCGCTCGGTGGGAGCCGCGCGGTAGCCTGGAGGACATGTCCCGCATCCTTTTGATCGGCGGCCACGGCAAGGTCGCACTGCTGCTCGAGCCTCTGCTCGCCGACCGCGGGGACCACGTCACCGCCGTCATCCGAAACACCGATCACGAGGCCGACGTCGCCGCGACGGGGGCTACTCCGCTCGTCGCCGACATCGAGGCGTTCGACACCGACCAGCTCACGAATCTCGTGAGCGGCAACGACGCCGTGGTCTGGTCTGCGGGTGCGGGAGGCGGGAGCGCCCGGCGCACCTACGCCATCGACCGCGACGCCGCCATCCGCTCGATCGACGCCGCCGTCGCGGCGGGTGTCACCCGGTACGTCATGGTGTCGTACTTCGGTGCCCGCCGCGATCACGGTGTGCCGCCCGAGAACTCCTTCTTCGCGTACGCCGAATCCAAGGCGGCGGCAGACGAGCACCTGCGCGCGAGCGGCCTCGACTGGACGATCGTCGCGCCGAGCAGCCTGACTCTCGACGAACCCACGCGCCGCATCGACACGGAGGCCGAGGAGTCGGGCTCGGTTCCGCGAGCGGACGTCGCGGCGGTCATCGCCGCCGTGCTCGCCGACGACAGCACGATCGGTCGCACGATCGCCTTCAACACGGGCGACGTCCCCATCGCCGAGGCCATCCGCGCGTAGTCCTCTCCGCGCGGCGTCGCTCCTTCTTCCTCCGTCGATAACCCGGAGTCTCGCCGAGACACCCCGTCGTCAGCGCACAATGACAGGGTGTCTCGGCGATATGCCGGAGTCTCGGCGGAGAGTGGGCGGGCGATGCCGACCGCCGCCACCGCGGCCACGGCGCGCCGTGATGGGCGAGCCGCGGTGCGCCGTGATCGGAAAGACTGAGAGGTCGCTCCACGACCTATCGGTGACCGACTCAGCGATATATCGTTGAGTATCGTTCACCGCGGTGGGCAGCAGACTCCGCCGCCAGACGCAGGAGGTTGCCATGAGCGGATTCTCGATGGGCGGACGCTCGTTCGGGGGGAACATGGGCGGAGGCGCCGGATGGCCCACGGGTGGGCTGTGGGACGCGATGGAGCAACTCCGCGGAGAGTTCGACCGCCGGGTCGGAACGCGGATGGGCCGCGGTGACGTGCGCACCGCGATCCTCGCGATCCTCGCAGAGCAGCCGATGCACGGCTACCAGATCATCCAGGAGATCGAGGAGCGCAGCCACGGTGCGTGGAAGCCCAGCCCCGGCTCGGTGTACCCGACCCTCCAGCTCCTCGCCGACGAAGGCCTCGTCCTCGCGGAAGAGTCCGGGGGCCGTAAGACCTATTCCCTGACAGAAGAGGGCCGGGCCGTGGCCGATGCCGCGGGCGATGCGCCGTGGCGCGGTGAGCAGTCGCGCGACTTCACGCGTGCGACGGCGCTTCCCAAAGCGGGTGCGAACCTCGCGCAGGCGACGATGCAGGTCGCGACGACGGGGACTGCGGAACAGGTCGAAGAGGCGATCGCGGTCCTGGAGGACACGCGTCGTAAGCTGTTCGCGATCCTCGCGCAGGACTGACCGGAGTGCCGGCGGAAGGCGCCGAGGGCGCCCCCGCAGTCGCGCCGCGACGCCCGTCGCAAGGAGACCCCATGCCCGACGGCCGATCGTCTCGATCCCGCTACCGTCGGATCCTGCGATTCGCCGCACGGTACCTGGTCGAGGCGTGGTGGTTCGAGCTCACGCTCCCTCGGTTCGGCTTCTCGCGGCTGTCGGCGCGCGGCCGATCACGGCGCATGCAGAGGCTCGCCGAGAACTTCCACGCGCTCGCCGTCGACCTCGGCGGGCTCATGATCAAGGTCGGCCAGTTCCTCTCCTCGCGGCTCGACGTCCTGCCGCCCGAGATCACGAAAGAGCTCGAGGGCCTGCAGGACGAGGTGCCGCCCGTCGACTTCGCCGGCATCCGGGCGCTCGCGGAGCGCGAGCTGGGGGTGCCGCTGGACCGCGCGTACGCGTGGGTCGATCCCGTGCCTCTCGCCGCGGCATCCCTCGGTCAGGCGCACCGTGCGCGGCTCGCCCCCGCGGATGCCGATGACGTGGGGTTCGTCGACGTCGTCGTGAAGGTGCAGCGTCCCGGCATCGACGAGATCGTCGCGGTCGACCTCGCGGCCCTCAGGCGGGTCTCCCGCTGGCTCAGCCGTGTGCGGCTCGTGTCCGACCACGTCGACGCCCCCGCACTCGTCGAGGAGTTCGCCCTCACGAGTCTCGACGAGATCGACTACCTCCACGAGGCCGCCAACGCCGAGCGGTTCACTGCCGACTTCGCCGACGACCCCCGCGTCGACGTCCCCGACATCGTGTGGGAGCGGACGACCCGCAGGGTCCTGACGCTCGCGGATGTCACCGCGATCAAGATCAACGATCTCGACGGTCTCCGCGCGGCCGGGATCGACCCGAACGACGTGGCGACGGAGTTCGCCGCCGTCATGTTCGACCAGCTCTTCGTCAACGGCTACTTCCACGCCGATCCGCACCCCGGCAACATCTTCGTCACGCCTCTCGACGGGGGCGCCCGTCCCTGGCGGTTCACGTTCATCGACTTCGGAATGATGGGCACCGTCCCCGACCGGCTGCGGTCGGGGCTGCGGAAGGTGTTGATCGCGGTGGCCGCGCGCGATGGGAAGGCCCTCGTCGCGAGCATCGGCGATGTGGGCGTCCTTCTTCCGTCGGCAGACACGGCCGAACTCGAGCGCGCGATGATCCAGCTCTTCGCCCGCTTCGGGGGCATGGGCTTCGCCGAGCTCGCCCAGGTCGACCCCCGCGAGTTCCGCGACTTCGCCGTCGAGTTCGGCGACGTCGTGCGATCGCTGCCGTTCCAGCTTCCCGAGAACTTCCTCCTGATCGTGCGCGCCATGTCGCTCACGTCGGGGATGTGCAGTTCGCTCAATCCCGCTTTCAACATCTGGGATGCCGTCGAACCGTACGCGGGTCGGCTGCTTCGCGATGAGCGCGGCAACATCGTGAGCGATGTCGCGCAGCGCGTCGTCTCGGCGGCGGGTCTCCTCGCGCGCCTGCCCCAGCGCCTCGACGACAGCCTGACACGGCTGGAAGATGGCCGGCTGGCTGTCGACACCCCGAAGCTCGACCGCCGGATCGGTGCGCTCGAGCGCGCCGGTCGGCGGGTCGTGTCGGCGATCCTCTTCGGGGCGCTCCTCGTCGCGGGAGCCGTGCTCCGTTCGGCCGACGAGGTCTTCGGCGTCGTGCTCATGATCTCGTCGGTGCTGCCGCTCGTGCATGCTCTCTTCGCCGGATGGTTCGCTCGCCGCGTGGGTCGCTGAGGGTCGGCGCGCACAGCGCACCTTCCGCAGATATCGAGCCGGCTCATAGGGACTCGCGTCTAGCGTCGATCCCACTCGAGCAAGACGCCCAGCGCCCCACGGAGGATCCCATGAGCAAGCTCAACCGACTCTTCGATCTCGCATCCCAGGCCCTCGACAAAGGCACCCGCCGGACCAGCCTCACCCCGCCATCGGCATCCGACGTCTCGCCGGCCGACCGCGCTGCGATCGCCCGCTACGACTACCTCCTGCAGACGGCGGACCCCCACCAGATCGAAGTCATCCACCGCGAGGCGTTCGAACGGCTCACGCCTGAGCAGCGGGCTCTCGTGGAACGCCGCATGCAGACCGAGCTTCCTCCGCACGAGCGTCCGCGCTCGGCGTCCGCGAGAGACCTCGCCCGCGCGGCGGGACGCACGGAGGCGACGAGCCCTGGGCGCCTGCGCGGCCTGCTCTCGCGGGCCGGGAGGGCGGGAGCCGTCGTGGGCGCGGGCAGCGCTGTCGTCGGAGTGCTGGGCGCCGTCGCGGGGGGCGCCATCCTGTCGAGCGTCGCCGGGCCCCTCCTCCAACAGGCGGCAGGCTGGGGCGTCGACTTCGACGCGCTCGCCGAGGGAGTCGATGTCGAGTCGATCGCCGGCGACGCGCTGAACGGCGTGGGCGACGCGGTCGGCGGAGTCGGCGAACAGGTGGGCACCTGGGGGGAGCAGCTCGGCGGGTTCGAGATCCCCGGATGGGGAGACTTCTTCGGTCGCTGACCGCCGCATCGTCTCGCCCGCCTGCGCGAGCGCGGCTCGGCGCGCTAGCGTGGACGCGTGACTGCGCCGGTAGACCCCACGTCCACGTCCGCATGGAGCGAGCTCACCGCCGCTCGCGACTCGTTCGAGCCTGATCTGCGCGAGTGGTTCGCGTCGGATCCCGAGCGCGTCGGGCGGATGACCCACACGCTCGGCGATCTGCACGTCGACCTGTCGAAGAACCTGGTCACCGACGAGATCCTCGCCTCGCTCATCGCGTTGGCGGAGGAGACGGGCGTGGCGGCGCGCTACGCCGACATGCTCGCGGGATCGCACATCAACACCAGCGAGGACCGCGCAGTGCTGCACACGGCGTTGCGTCGGCCCGCGGGTGCGCGTCCCGAACTCGTGGTCGACGGCCAGCACATCGACGCCGACGTGCACGAGGTTCTCGAGGCACTGTCCGCGTTCGCCGACCGCGTGCGGTCGGGCCAGTGGCGGGGCATCACGGGCAAGAAGGTCACGCACGTCGTGAACATCGGCATCGGCGGATCCGACCTCGGACCCGTCATGGTCTACGAGGCCCTCGCGCCGTATGCGGATGCCGGAATCCAGGCGCGTTTCGTCTCCAACATCGATCCGACCGACATCGCGCAGAAGACCGCCGATCTCGACCCGGAGACGACGCTGTTCATCGTCGCGTCGAAGACGTTCACGACCTTGGAGACCCTCACGAACGCACGCCTCGCGCGGGAATGGCTGTGGGCTCGACTGGCCGAGTCCGGTGCGATCGGAGACGACGACACCTCGCGTACCGAGGCCGTGGCCCACCACTTCGTCGCGGTGTCGACGGCGCTCGACAAGGTGTCCGACTTCGGCATCGACCCGGCGAACGCCTTCGGCTTCTGGGACTGGGTCGGCGGACGCTACTCCGTCGACTCGGCGATCGGGCTCTCGCTCGCCGTGACGCTCGGGCCCGACGCTTTCCGCGAGATGCTGCACGGGTTCCACGTCGTCGATGAGCACATGGCGTCCACGCCCCTCGAGAGCAACGTGCCGGTCCTCATGGGACTCCTCAACGTCTGGTACGCGAACTTCCTCGGGGCTCAGACGCACGCTGTCCTGCCCTACGCCCAGCAGCTGCATCGCTTCCCGGCCTACCTGCAGCAGCTCACGATGGAGTCCAACGGCAAATCGGTCCGCTGGGACGGGTCACCCGTCACGACCGAGACGGGTGAAGTGTTCTGGGGTGAACCCGGAACGAACGGCCAGCACGCCTTCTATCAGCTGATCCACCAGGGCACGCGTCTCATCCCTGCGGACTTCATCGCCTTCGCGACACCGGCGTACCCCCTCGAAGACGGGGGGCGCGACGTGCACGGGTTGTTCCTGGCCAACTTCCTCGCCCAGACGAAGGCGCTCGCTTTCGGCAAGACGGCAGAGGAAGTCGAGGCCGAGGGTACGACGGGTCCCCTCGTCGCGGCCCGGACGTTCCCCGGGAACCGTCCGACGACGTCGATCTTCGGACCCGCGCTCACCCCATCGGTCCTCGGTCAGCTCATCGCGCTGTACGAGCACATCACGTTCACTCAGGGCACGATCTGGGGCATCAACTCGTTCGATCAGTGGGGGGTCGAGCTCGGCAAGCAGCTCGCGCTGCAGATCGCCCCGGCGATCGAGGGTGACGCCGATGCGGTCGCATCGCAGGATGCCTCGACGCGCGCGCTCCTGGACTATTACCGCGCCCACCGCCGCTGACGGTTGCGCGCGGCGACGGAGAGCGCGATACTCGCCGCGTGGGCGACATCATCGTGGTCCGCCCGAGGTCGGCTCTCGGGCGACGGATCGAGTGCGAGCGCGCCCGCGGGGAATCCGGAGGCGGGGGGTCCTCCGGGGTGTCGATCGCCGAGGCGCCACGGCTCGACCACGCGCACATCGTCGATCTTTCACGAGTGGTCTCGGACTACATCGGTGAGACCGAGAAGAACCTCCGCGCGATCTTCGAACGGGCTGAGCGTGCCGGCCACGTTCTGATCTTCGACGAAGCCGACGAGCTGTTCGGAACCCGGTCCGCGGCGGATGCGGCGGCTGCGTGCGTGCGACTGTCGACGTCTGACTTCGCGAGCGTCGTGCGCGGGCATCTGGCCCAGCCGTAATCGCGGCGACCAGCCGCGCCGCGCTCGCACCGTTCACTCAGCAAGCGTGGACGAGTCGTCCAGGGGCGATGAGGCACACTCGATGGCTTGCGTCCCCACCCGAGGACGCGAGCCGTGTTCTTCGGAGGTCTCCCCGGCATGCCCGCATTCGCTCGTCTTCGTCCCCTCGCCATCGGCGCCCTCTGCGCCGGACTCGTCCTCGGTGCGATCACGGTCGGTGGACTCACCCGAACGGGTCCCGTCTCGGCGGCAGCCGCGGCCTCCGTCGTTCCCTCATTCGGAGCTGTCCCCGTCGCCTCCGGCCCCGCGCCCTCGTCGCTGCGCGGTCCGCTCGAGGCCGTCGTCGACGACGCGGATGCGGCACTCGCCGAGGCACGTGCCGCCCAGCGCGACGTGTCGGCGGTCTCCGGCGCCGTCGCGAGGTCGGGGCTCGATCTTCCGCTCGACACCGCGATCGACACGGCCGACCTCGATCAGGCTGTCTCGCGACTCGAGAATGCCGACCTCACTCCCGTCCTGATGCTGCCCGCCCTCAGCGCGGAGGCCGCGGACGCGACGCACGCCGTCGCCCTGCGCACCGCGATCGTGCAGACCGTCCTCGATACCGCGCGTCTGCAGCAGACGGCGGAGGACGCTGCCGCCGAGGCTCGACGTCAGGCCGAAGCCGCGGAAGCCGCCGCCCAGGCGGCAGCCGAAGCGGCCGCCGTGGCGGCAGCCGAGGCGCAGGCGCTCGCGAACACGGTGGACGGCGCACAGGCGGTCGCGCAGAGCATGGCGGCGGAGCGTTACGGCTGGGGCGGCGATCAGTTCTCGTGCCTCGTGTCGCTGTGGAACAAGGAGTCGGGCTGGAACTACCAGGCCTACAACGCCTCGAGCGGTGCCACCGGCATCCCTCAGGCGCTCCCCGGCAGCAAGATGGCCAGTGCCGGCGCCGACTGGCAGACGAACGCTGCGACGCAGATCGCGTGGGGGCTGGACTACATCGACCGCGCCTACGGCACCCCGTGCGCGGCGTGGGGCCACTCGCAGGCGACGAACTGGTACTGATCCGGATGCCGCAACGGAACGCGCCTCAGACGAAGCGAACCCAGTTCGCGCCGGCGCCCGTCTCGATTCGCTGGAGCAGTTCGAGCGCGTCGGCGTCGACGGCGTAGAGCGACACGGTGGTCGAGCGTTCGCCGGCCGCGACGAGGAAAGCGCCGTCGGGACTCACGTCGAACCCTCGCGGCTGCGGCTCCGTCGCGAAGAATCTCGTCGGGGCCGAGACGGAGCCGTCGTCTGCGACCGAGACGGCGGCGAGGGTGCTCTCGGTCCGCTCGGAGCACCACAGTCGTCGCCCGCCGTCGCCGATGTGGATGTCCGCACCCCAGATGAAGTGATGCTCGAGCGGGTTCGCACCGAAGCGGCTGTGTCCGAGGTTCTTCGTCGGATCGACGGCACTCGCCGCGTCCCGCAGTTCGAGGGTGCCCGTCACGGTGTCCCTCGCGTAGTGGAGCACTTCACCCGAGAACTCGGTGAGGACGTAGACGGCATCCTGTGCGTCGTTGAGGACGAGATGGCGAGGACCGCTTCCGGGCGGAGCCGCGACCGTCTTCGGTTCGAGAGGATGCAGCCGCATCGTCTCGTCGACGGCGTACTGCGCCACGAGGTCGTCGCCGAGCGAGACGAAGTACGCGAATCCGCCGTCGCCGGTCGGGAGGACCGAATGGAGGTTCGCGAACTCGATGCGTGACACGGGAGGTGCCACGACCCCGTCTTGGATCGTGGTCGAGAACCCGTACCCCGCGCTGTAGGCGGCACCGAGAAGACCCGTTCCGCCCCGAGTGAGGGAGAGGTAGTTCATGCCTCCGTCGGGCAGGTCGAGCCTCGCGCGGTGCGCGAGGCGTCCGGTCTCGCGATCGAGCGAGAGAGTCGCGATGCCGGCGTGTTCGTGCTCACCCCCGGCCTTGACGGCGGCGTAGGCGAGGTCGCGATCGGCGTCGACGGCGAAGGTCGAGCAGCCCGCGAGCCCCTCCGTGACGGCGAGTCGATCGAGCGTTCCGCCGGTGCGGCGGAAGACGCTGATGCTGCCGTCGCCGGCATTGGCGACCAGGACGAGTGTGGAATCTGTCACACCTCGATCGTAGACAGGCTCGCCGTCAGAGGCGACGGAGGAGCACGACGGAGTCCTCGAGCCTCGCAGCCGAGCCATCGGGTGCCACCGCGTCGCGTGAGCGCTCTTCCACGATGAGCGTCTCCCACTCGGCTTCGGGCAGGCCGAGGGCGTCGAGTTCCTGCCCCGGCGACAGGAAGACGTGGTGCGCGACATGAGCCGGAGACGCCCACGGCGGCGGAGCCGCGTGCGACACGACGAGGAGATGTCCGCCGCGTGCCACGAGTTCTGCGGCACGGCGGAGCGCACGAGTCCGATCGAGTGCCACGGGGGAGTGCAGGAAGCTCGCCGTCACGAGGTCGAACGAGCCGTCGATCCCGGCCTCGGCGACGGGGTCCTGCCTGTCGAGGTCGGTCGCGACGAATCGCACCGCGACCCCCGCCTCCTCGGCAGCCGCCTGAGCGCGGGCGATCGCGGTCGTGGAGAGGTCGACTCCCGTGGCATCCCACCCGCGCGCGGCGAGCCAGACGACGTCGGCGCCCTCTCCGCAGCCGAGGTCGAGCGAGCGGCCGGGTGCGAGATCGCCCACGACGTCGACGAGCGTCGCGTTCGGCTTTCCCGACCACATGCGGTCGGCGTAGCGCTCGTTCCAGTAGCGTTCGGGTTCGGCGACGGCGCGTGCGACGTCATCCTCGACGAGGGCCGCGTTGACGGCAGCCCCGGCCATCGAGCCGGCACCCATCGAGACCGGCACGTTCGCGTAGGGGGCCACGACGTTGCCTGCTGCCCAGATGCGTGTCGAGCTCGTCCGGCCCAGCGGATCGACGGCGAGGAGACCCCCATCCGTGCGCGCGAGGTCGAGCCCGGCAACGAAGGCGTCGTGCGGCCGGGGCGCCCCCGCCGTGAAGATCGCATCGACGACGACGTCGCGATCGTCCGCGAGGCGCACTCTTCCCTCGGCGAACTCGACGACCCGCTCCGTCTCCACCGCGATGCCGCGAGCGCGGAACGAGCGAAGGACATCGGTATCGAGTTCGCCCGCCATCGCCGTGAACACCACGACATCGTCGCTCCACTGGCGGACGAGCTGCACCTGGTGCAGCTGCTGCGACGACAGCAGCAGCACGCCCAGACGCTGGTCGCGCACTTCCCATCCGTGGCAGTAGGGGCAGTGCAGGACGGTCGACCCCCACCCTTCCGCGAGTCCGGGGATCCCGGGGAGTTCGTCCGTGATCCCGGTGGCGATGATGAGTGCGCGCGCGGTCTCGGTGCGACCGCCGGTCATCCGGACGGTGACGGAGGTGTCGGCCTCGTCGATGTGATCGACGGATGCCGCGACCACCTCGACGCCGTAGGCCGCGAGCTCGGCACGACCACGCTCGAGCAGTTCGGAGGGCGGCGTGCCGTCCTGGCCGAGCACGCCGTGCATCTGAGCCGCGAAACGGTTGCGCGGCGATCCCGAGTCCACGACGAGCGTGCGGCGGCGCGCCCGTCCGAGCATCTGTGCGGCACTGAGCCCGGCGATGCCGGCTCCGATGATGATGACATCCCACTCTTCCATGTGTTCAGCATGAGTGGGACGATAGTTTCGAGCAACCAGATTTGCTGAATCGGCAAGGAGAGTGGATGAGCGAAGAACTCGGCCACGTCGGCCCGCGGCTGCGTGCGGCACGCCAGGCGAAGGGACTGACGCTGGAGGAGGTGGCGGGACGGTCCGCCATGTCGGTCAGCACCCTGTCGCGATTGGAATCGGGAAAGCGGCAGGCGAGCCTGGAACTGCTCGTGCCGGTGACGCGACAGCTCGGCATCAGTCTCGACGACCTCGTGCGCTCCGAGACGAGCGATCCCCGTGTGCGCCGGACGGCCGTGAAGCGCCACGGACTCGTCGTCGCGCCGCTCGCGCTGGAGGACTCTCCCGTGAGCACCTACAAGATCACGTACCCGCCCGTCTCGGAGCTTCCCGCACTTCGTGTGCACGACGGCTTCGAATGGCTCTACGTCCTCAGCGGCAAGCTCCGCTTGCGAGTGGGCACGCAAGACCTCGTCCTCGGGCGCGGCGAGGCCGCCGAGTTCGACACGCGGACGCCTCACGCCATGAGCGCGGCGGGTTCACGTCCTGCCGAGGTGATCAGCATCTTCAACGCCGCCGGCGTGCGCCTGCACACCCATGGCCTCGACGAGAGCGGGGACGAACGCGAGGAGTCAGTACCAGCCGACGGACTGTGAGTGCCCCCACGCGCCGCACGGCGAGCCGTAGCGCCCTGCGATGTAGCCCAGGCCCCAGCGCACCTGTGTCGCGGCGTTGGTCTGCCAGTCGCCGCCGGCACTGGCCATCTTGCTGCCAGGGAGCGCCTGGGGGATTCCCGTGGCACCGCTCGAGGCGTTGTAGGCCTGGTAGTTCCAGCCCGACTCCTTGTTCCACAGCGACACGAGGCACGCGAACTGGTCGTCGCCCCAGCCGTACTCGGGGAGCATCGCCCGTGCCGACGCCTGCGCGCCTCCGGGGCTGTTGTCTCCCGCGGACCCGCCCGTCGCGTACACGGGGTTGGGTGCGGCGGGCGCCGCCGGCGTCCTCGCCGCTGCGGCCGCCTCGGCCTCTGCTGCCGCGGCTGCCTCTGCTTCGAGGCGGGCCTTCTCGGCCGACTCCGCTTCGATCCGTGCCTTCTCCGCGATCGCGGCGTCGAGGGTCGCCCGAAGCTGCGCGACCTGCGCGTCGACGGGGTCGACGAGGTCGACGACATCCTCCGTCAGTCCGGGGAGGAAGACGGTGTGCTGGGCGTCGGTGCCGCGCTCGAGACGCTCGGCAGCCTGCGCCAACTCATCTGTCGTGATCTCGGTCTCCGTCGTGCCCAGGTCGACGCCGGCGGCGACGATATCCGCTTGGACGGACTCGACGGCGGCGATCGAGTTGTCCGCGGCTGAGATGGCCGCGCGTGCCTCGGTGACGACAGCGGATGCCTCGGCCGAGCCCGCGATGAGGGCGGGCTCGGCGGGCAGGGAGTACGAGACGAGGGCGAAGTCGTTGAAGGGGGCTGCGTGATCTACCGACACCGCCTGTGCGCCCGATACCGGGAGAGCGCCCGTCACCCCTGCCGTGGCGAGAAGGCCGACCGCGAGGCTCGCGGCGACGATGGCGGGCCGACGACGTGAGCGGCGTTCGGCGAGGCGACGAAGTCGGCGGGCAGGAGAAGAGGACGTGTCTGAGCGCATCGAGAAGAGTTCCGTATCGGGTGTCCGCGTCGTCGGGTAGACGCGGTGGGGCCGCGGGGCGGCACAAGTCAGGCAGTCTGCCCACCCAGTCTGGACGGGCAGGGTGCGTTTCCTGGGCGTTCCCTGTGAGCGGCGAGACGATTCGATCCTTCCCGACAGTCCGATGGCGGGTGTGCGCACTACCCGGACGTCTCGGTCGTGGCCCCGGTGTCGCGAGCGCCGCGTACGCTGGGCGGGTGCCCGACTCTCCTTCCGAGCTGAGCGCACGGGAGCAGTTGTCGGCGCTCGCCGAAGCCGCCGCGGCGCGTCGCGCCGCACTCCGTGCCGCGACACCCGCTTCCGGATCGACTCGTCCTCGACGATCCGACGGTCGCCCCGCCGCGATCCTCATCCTCTTCGGCGTCCTCGACGAGCTCCCCGCCGATCGCGACGCCCGTTCCGCGACGGTGGGGCGCGACCTCGACGTCCTGCTCCTGGCGCGGGCGATGACGCTGCGGTCGCACCCTGGGCAAGTCGCGTTCCCCGGCGGACGGGTCGATCCCGGCGATGCCGACCCCGTCGCGGCGGCTCTCCGCGAGGCCCATGAGGAGACGGGCCTCGACCCGGCTGGGGTCGACGTTCTGGGAGTCCTCGAGGACGTCCCGCTGGAGTACTCGCAGCACCTCGTGACCCCCGTGCTGGGCTGGTGGCGACAGCCGTCCCCCGTCCGGGTCGTCGACGTCGCCGAGTCCGCCGACGTCTTCAGAGCCCCCGTGGCCGAACTTCTCGACCCCGCTCATCGCGGGTCGACCGTCATCCGGCGCGATGGAGCCGAATGGCGCGGACCCGGCTTCCTCGTTCCGCACGCGTCGGGGGAGCACCTCGTGTGGGGCTTCACCGGCATGGTGCTCGACGAGATCTTCAACCGGCTGGGGTGGACCGAGCCGTGGGATGCCGCGCGCGAGCTCCCGCTGCCACTTCCCGGCGACGACAACGGGCGATAGAGCGCGGCATCCCCGCTACATCGCGCGGAGCTTCTCCAGGAGGGGCTCTGCGGCCTCGGCCAGGAAGCGGTCCTGCTGCTCGTCACCGACCTGCACGATCGCGACGTCGGTGAACCCCGCCTCGATGTAGGGGCGCACGCTCTCGGCGATCGCATCGAGGTCGGGTCCGCACGCGATCGAGTCGGCCACGTCTTCGGGACGCACGAACTGCGACGCGGCCTGGAATCCAGCCGGTGTGGAGAGCTCGGCGTTGACGGGCCAGCCGCCCCCGAACCACCGGAACTGTTCGTGGGCGCGGGCGACAGCGGCATCCCGATCGGGATCCCACGAGATCGGAATCTGACCGATCTTCCTCGACGGGCCTCCGCGCGCGGCATCCCACCCGCTCACGAGGTCCGCGTCGGGTTCGACCGCGATCATGTGATCGCTGAGGGGAGCGAACGACTCGATCGATTCGCTGCCGGACACCGCGACGCCGATCTCGACGCCGGCATCCGGGACGTCCCAGATCCGTGCGGAGTCGACGCGGAAGTACTCGCCGTCGTACGTCACGAGCTCTCCCGTGTGCAGTTCGCGGATGATCTCGATCGCCTCGGTGAGCATCGTCTGACGCGTGTCGACGCTCGGCCACCCTTCACCCACGACGTGCTCATTGAGGTTCTCGCCCGATCCGAGCCCGAGGAGGAACCGCCCCTCGCTCAGGATCTGCAGGGTCGCCGCCTTCTGAGCCACGACGGCGGGGTGGTATCGCATCGTGGGGCATGTGACATACGTCATGAGCTCGACGCGACTCGTGGCCTGCGCGACGGCTCCCAACACGGTCCAGGCGTACGGAGCATGACCCTGACTGACCAGCCAGGGGGAGTAGTGGTCGCTCGACACTTCGAAGTCGAAGCCGACGGCCTCGGCGGCCTGCGCGTAGCGGACGAGCTCGAGCGGACCGCTCTGCTCGGTCATGAGGGTGTAGCCGAATCGGGTCATGAGGTCACCGCGCGGGCGTGCGGTTCTCGGCGCTGACCATCCACGCGAACTGCTCGAGCGACTCGAGGATCGCGTGCAGGATGTCGGCGCTCGTGGGGTCTTCGTCGTCGACGTCGTCGTGCACGGCGCGGCACGTGCCGATCGCCGACTCGAGCCGCTCGGTCATGAGGTCGATGACATCCGTCGTCGCGATTTCGCCCGCGGGGAATTCAGCGAGCGTCGTCGTCTCCGACACCGTGTCGCTGCGGCCGTCGGGGAGCGCGTGGAGAGCGCGCATCCGCTCCGCGATCGTGTCGCTGAACGTCCGGGCAGCCTCGATGATCTCGTCGAGCTGTCGGTGGGTGTCGCGGAAGTTCCGACCCACGACATTCCAGTGCGCCTGCTTGCCCTGGCTCGCGAGTTCGACGAGATCGACGAGAACGCGCTGGAGGTTCTCGCTGAGCGCGCGAGACGCCTGGAAGCCGCTCTCGGCGTTCTGCTCGTCGGTCAGCTGGGCTCCGCCGGCCGCCGTTCGCCGGCTGGCCTTCTTGGGGGCTGTCTTCGTCTTCGCTTTCGTGGCCGTCGTCGACATGGCACTTCCTTTCGTGCGGATGTCCCCGACGTTATGCCCGCGCCGGCAGCCGTGCGCGGGGCTTGTCCCGGCTGGGCGTGCGTGCTACTGGCGATCGAAGCTGTGGAGAACCGCAACGAGTGTCGTATGTTTGTTCTATTCTTCGAGCATGGAAGAACAAACCGATGGACCCGGCGACGAGGTGCCGCTTCCTAGCGCACTGCCGGGCGGCTTCGATCAGCCGTTCGACGATGCGTGCGACTGCGGCGCGTGCTGCCCGCCCGATGACGACGGCTTCGATCCTCCTGACGCCGTCGATCGCGTTTCGGAGATCTCGGACTATCTCGGGTCCGTCGTCGCCGATCGCCTCGTCGCCGTCGCGGCCATGCGGCGCGAGGTCATCGCGGCGGGGCCCGAGCGCACGTCGCCCGAGATCATGGAGCGTTCCGTGCGGCTCGAGCTCGCGGCCGCGCTGCGGATCACCGAATACTCCGCCGGCGAGCTGCTCGCGCTCGCCGAAGCCGTCGTCGACCGGTATCCCGAACTCAGGGGCGCGATCACGCGCGCAGACATGACGGAGCAGCACGCCAAGATCCTCGTCGCGGGCACCGACAGCGTCGAGCCGATCCATCGCGCCTTCATTCTGGAGCGCGGGATGGAACTCGCGAAGCACCACCCCGTCGGCGAATTCCGCCGTCGCCTCGCACGACTCATCGAGACCGTCCGCGAGACGACGCTCGCCCAGCGGCACGAGGCTGCTGTCGCCGACCGTCGTGTCGCCGTCGAACCCGGTGCCGACGGCATGGCGTGGCTTCATCTCCATGCTCCCGCCGTCGAGGTCCACGCGATCTACGGCCGCATGACCGCGATCGCGAAGCAGCTCAAGAAGCAGCCCGACGAGACGCGGACGCTCGACCAGTTGCGCGCCGACGTCGCGTGCGATCTGTTGATCGACGGTTCGGCCGACGCGCACCCGGCATCCGTTCGCGGGATTCGGGCGTCGGTCGTCGTCACGGTCCCCGCGCTGGCGCTCCTCGGCGACGGCGACGCCGTTCCGGCCGGGTCCGACCCCGCGAGCGTCGAGGGGGTCGGACCGATTCCCCTTGCGACGGCTCGTCGGCTGTGCGGCGGATCCGGGGGGTGGATGCGGGTTCTCACGCACCCCGAGACGGGAATGGTGCTCTCGGTGGGACGCGACCGCTACCAGCCGCCACCCGAACTCGCGAAGCTCGTCACGTGGAGGGCGGAGCGCTGCATGGCGCCGGGGTGTGAGGTGCCGGCCTCTCGCTGCCACATCGACCATTCGATCGCGTGGGAGCACGGCGGATCGACCGCACTCTCGAACCTCGGTCCGCTGTGTCAGGGGCATCACACCGTGAAGCACCATGGTGGCTGGGCGATTCGACAGCTCGACGGCGGGTCCCTCGAGTGGACGTCTCCCACGGGGCGTCGGTACGTCGTGCAACCGGAGCGACGCGTGCCCGTGTTCCGCCCGTCGGACGGCGAGCACACGACCCCGCCGTTCTGAGGAAGGGGGCCGCGCGGGGTAGGAGCGACACGGGGAGTATCCTCGCGACATGACACACCGCACGGGCACGAACGAACCGGGTGGTGCCGACGAACTGGAAGCGGCCCGCGACGCGCTCGTGGGCGACTCGGAAGAGTCGACCGTCAGCGCCGAGATCGACGAACTGCGCCGAGAGATCATGATCGAGCGGCAAGGGCGCACCCGCGACGGAGCCCCACGCTCGCGCCCGTCTCGCTGACGCACAGATGCCTCCTGGTCGAAACCAGGAGGCATCTGCTCTCAGGGGGCCCTTGCACAAACCCACTGGTGAGGCGAGCCGGCCGAGGTGTCGGGTACCTCGGCCGGCGCCGCCCCAGTCGGGGGGACTAGTTGAGGGTGAAGGTGAGCGTCTTGGCGTTGCCCGCGACGTCGTAGACGACGAGGGTGTTCACGCCGGCGACTCCACCGAACGCACCGACCTTGACGAAGTTGAGGTCGGACCACGCGTTGTTCGTGAGATCCTTCATCACCCCGTTGAGCGTCAGTTTGTCGATCTTGCCCGCGTCGTTGAGCTTGAAGCTCACGAGCGAGTAGGTGCCGTTCGCGCCGACCGTCTCGTTCGCACCTGTCTTGACCGTGACGTTCGGGGCCGTCGTGTCGATCGAGAACGCGAACGTGCTGGTCTGCGAGATGAGTCCCTTCAGATCCTGCGCGTTGTACTTCACCGTGTAGTTGCCCTCGGGAAGCGTGACGGTCGCGCTGTGCGACGCGGCCTTCGCTCCGCCGGCGGCTGTCTGAGTGGACTTCACGAGCGTGCCGTCCTTGTAGATGTTCGCCACGATCCGCTGGAGCCCGTGGTTGTCGGTCGCGTCGACCTTGACCTCGAGCTTCTGGAAAGGCCCTGCCGCTGTCGGGGACACGAGGGTCACCTGGGGCTTGGTCTTGTCCGTGATCGTGAACGCGAACTGCTGCGTCTGCGACAGGTTCCCGGCGAGGTCACGCGTGTTGTAGCGCAGCGTGTAGTCGCCGAGCGGCAGGCCGCCGGCCACGACGGTCGAGAGGTCGATCGTGTGGGTCGCCGACGCGGCGCCATCCGCCTTGAGCTGCGTGCTCTTGACGAGCGTGCCGTTCTGGTAGATGTTGCCGACCACGATGTCCAGCCCGGTCTCCGCGTCGCGAGCCTCGAGCACGAGCGAGTTGGCGTTGCCGTCGATCTCGGGAGAGGTCGGGCTCGTCAACTCGATGACGGGCTTGGAGGTGTCCTGCGACTTCGAGTAGTCCAGCGCGACGCGCATGAGCTCGACGATGCCGTTTGCGTACTCCTGCGACTCGGGGTGTGCCGCGGCGCCGTTCGGGTTGTCGCTCTCGAACGGGGGCTGGAACTGCGAACCCACTTCGAAGTTCCACGCGTAGATGCCGTACTTGTACCACATCATGTCGCCGGAGTTGCCCGCGGCCGAGTACAGGACATCCACGATCGGGCCCGTGCGGGCCGGCGTCACGGAGAGCCCGCGATAGCGCTTGATCTCCGACAGGATCCGCTCGGACGACGCCCAGAAGTACGCTTCATCCTCAGCGCTCGGACGCGGGGCCGACTCGCGACCGGGCACCTTGTACGCGCCGGGCGACCACATGAAGTAGTTGCCCGAGCTGTGGATGTTCATGGCGAACTTCAGCTTGGGGTTGTTCGCAGCGATCCAGTCGACGTTCCTCGACTCGGGCTCGCTGAGCTCCGACGGTCCCGCGTACGTGTCGCTCGTGCACGACGATGAGGCGCCCGAGTAGCCGTCCGTGAGGCTGTAGGTGTCGTAGTTGCGGTTCACATCGACGCCCCAGGAATTGCGGGCGTTGAAGTCGACCGACGTCGACGTGGTTCCGTGGCAGTGGTTGGTCATGTTCCGGCGCTGCGACGCGTAGTCGTAGAACGAGTAGTGACCACCGTCGGGGTTGACCGACGGCAGGATCCAGATGTCGAGGTTGTTGACGAGTTCCTTGACCTTGCCGTTGTGCGCGTAGTTGCGCAGCAGGCGCTCTGCCGTCTCGATCGTGACGAGCGGCGGAACCCACTCGCGCGCGTGCTCCTGTGCATACGCGAGGACACCCGGCTTGGAGCCGTCGCGGACGGCGCCGATCCGGATCGCGTAGACGGGGTGCGGATCGCGCGAGACGGATGCCGGAGCGTTGAGGCCGTCCGTCAGGGTGACGGTACCTGCCACGACAGGGGCCGCGCCCGCGTTGCCGCGGTAGGTGTACGCGTCGATGAGCTCGTGCGCCGCAGCGGAGGCGTTGATCGCCGCCACGACGTCGGCGGCGGTGCTCGTGATCGCGCCCGCTGCGTCGGTTGCGGGGGCCACCGTGACCGTCGTGCCCGAAACAGTGACCGAGAGGGGAGCGCTCGCACCGGCGGGCTCGGCGATGGTGACGACGATGCCGTTGCCGCCCTCGTGACCCCACGCGTGCGAGTCGATGCCGACGCGGTTCGCGTTCGACGTTCCGAGCACACCCTGGGCGAGGCGACGGTAGCCGTTGGTCTTGTACGGCATCTCGACGATCTCGGCGATCGAGGGGAACTCCGCCGCGAGGGCCTTGATGCGGTCGTAGAGCTCCGTCGGCGTGAGGTACGACGAGATGAAGTCGGTCTCGTAGTTGGGACCGAAGACGTCATCACCGTCGATGGGGAGCCAGTCGTTCACGGTCGCCTCGACGGACTGACCCGTCGGGCTCGTCACGCGGACCTTGTCCGGTCGCGTCGTGACCGTCGTCGCGCCGCGGTGCTTGACGTAGACGCTCGCATCGACGAACCGCGTGATGTTCTGGGTGCCGCCCGAACCGATCTCGGTGCCCGGTCCGTTGTCGCGCTCGACGACCATCGGGGCCGTGTTGGTCTGGCCGTCGGCGAAGCGCGCCTCGACGGACAGATAGCCGACGCCGAATGACGTGTAGTAGTCGACGCGGAGGATCTCGACGTCGGCGACGTCGGCAGCCAGACTCCGCGCCTGGAAGGCGAGGTTCTCGGCGACGGCAGCCGACCGGGTCGCCTCACGCTCGGCGAGCACCTCGCGCGTGTCCTCTTCCGTGTAGAGAGCGGCGCCGAAGGTGAAGCCGCGTGCTTCGAGGGCCTCGACCTGGCTGGGGGTGACGATCGCGCTGACCGTGAGCGAGCCGTCGTCGTTCGTGTCGACCCCGTGGTCGAGGTCGATGCCGGTGGAGACGAGTCGGTCGAGTTCAGACGTGTCGGGAACCGTGATCTCCATGACGCTGACGGCTTCGTCAGCTTCGCGTAGGAGATCGAGGTGTTCCTCGTCCGTGCCGACGGCAGCGCCGGGGGTGAGTGTGGACAGGAGCAGGCCCGCGAGGGCGGCCGCGACGGCGACACCTCCGACGGCTCTTCTTCTTCGTACTGCAGACAACAAAGTGCATCCCCTCTCTGGGCGCGCGTTGGTGGAACGGGCGAACTCGGAGTGGTGCGGAGGCGAATCGGTGCAGACACTCCGACGTCGAGGCCGTGATCAACCGGGGGGTCGAGCGGGTCGCGGCGTGACCAATGTCTATCGGCTGGATAGATAGAGGTCAAGCGATTCTTGTGAATTGCCTGAAAGATTTCGAGCGGAGTGCTCATCGGTCGAGCGCGAGTCAGGTCAATTTGTCGCGGTGCGACAGAGGGATAGCGGCATCATGCCCGATACCGACAATCGCCGAGAGGGGAACGCCGAGGCTGCGGAGCCGCGTGTGACCGCCCCTCGTCTTCGTGCCACTTCCAGGATATCGGCGGAATGGGGGCTTGCCACAAGACCCAGGTCAGGCGAGACAATCGGTCCTCGTGACACCCCCACAGACCAGCGCCTTCGCTCTCCCCGCGCGACGGGCCGCCAAGGCCGCGCCTGCTCTCATCGCGGATGATGAGGAGCGTTTCGCAGAGATCGGTGCTGCGCTCGCGGAAGCCCGAGCCGACACGGCCCGTCGAATCGCGGCCGTCCTCGAAGAGCCCTCGCGGTCCGGCGAAGCAGCACTCGATCGAGATCTCGAGATTCATCGGCTCTCCGCACAACAGCGCACACTCGATCGCTACGGACTCGACCTGTGCGTCGGCCGAGTGACGTACGCCACCGCGACCCGCGCCGATTCCGTCGCACATCTCTATATAGGTCGTACGGGAATGACGGATGCCACGGGCCGCCGGCTCCTCGTCGACTGGCGAGCACCTGCCGCGGAGCCGTACTTCTCCGCGACCCCCGCCCGGCCGATGGGGGTCGCGGTGCGACGGCGCTACCGCTTCACGGGTGGCAGGGTGAGCGACTACTGGGACGAAGCTCTCTCGGGCAACGTCGAATCCTCTGCCGCACTCGACGACGAATCGGCCTTCATCGCGAGCCTCGGTGCCAGCCGGTCGCCGCAGATGCGTGACGTGCTGAGCACCGTGCAAGCAGATCAGGATGCCATCATCCGAGCCGATTCCCACGGGGCACTCGTCATCGACGGTGGCCCGGGAACAGGGAAGACGGTCGTTGCTCTCCACCGTGCCGCGTACCTCCTGTATGCCGATCCGAGGCTCGCGCCGGGGCGGGGCGGCATTCTGTTCATCGGTCCGCACGAGTCGTACCTCGCGTACGTCGCCGATGTCCTCCCGAGCCTGGGGGAGGAGAGCGTGCGCATGTGCACGCTGCGCGACCTCGTTCCCGAGGGACGCCGAGCCGTCGACGAGACCGACCCTCGTGTCGCCCTCCTCAAGAGCGACGCGCGCTGGTCGAAGGCGATCGAGGCCGCCGTCAGCCGTTACGAGCAGCCGCCGAACGAACCCGTCATGATCGAGACGCCGTGGATGGATGTGACGCTCGGTCCCGACGACTGGGCAGAGGCCTTCGCGGCCGTCGAACGCGGAACGCCGCACGACGCGGCCCGCGAGGACATCGTGGAGATCCTCGCCGACATCGTCGTGGACAGGATGCGCGCAGGACGATCGGCGCCGGGAGTGCGTCGCTATCTCGCGCGTCCGGGAGCTCTCACGGAGGCTCTCGACGCGTGCTGGCCGCTCCTCGACCCCGCCGCCCTCGTCGCCTCGTTGTGGGCATCGCCGTCGTTCCTGCGTTCGTGCGCCCCCTGGCTGTCGGACGACGATGCGCGATCGCTGCACCGCGGTGACATCCCGGGCGTACTCGACGACAGGCAGCCGTGGACGCGCTCGGATCTTCCGCTGCTCGATGCGGCCCGTGCGCGGGTCGGCGATCCTTCGGCGGCGCTGCGCGATCGTCGACGCGAGGCGGAACTGGCCGCTCGGCGTGACGTCATGGACCGTGTCGTCGACGACCTGATCGCGGCCGACGACAGCGAGCTCAAGCTCATGTCGATGCTGCGTGTCGAAGATGCGCAGCGCTCTCTCATCGACGACGCGGGCATCGCCACCGGCGATACCCGAGACGTCGACGGTCCGTTCGCGCACATCGTGGTCGACGAGGCCCAGGATCTCACCGACGCGGAATGGCAGATGGTGCTCCGTCGCTGCCCGTCGCGCAGCGTCACGATCGTCGGCGATCGTGCCCAGGCGCGTCGGCGGTTCACGGAATCGTGGGCGGAACGCCTTGCGCGCGTCGGCTTCGCGCACGTCGAGGTCGCGCGTCTGACGGTCAACTACCGCACGCCCGAAGAGGTCATGTCCGTGGCAGAACCGGTGATCCGCGCTGCCATCCCCGATGCGAACGTGCCGACGTCTGTCCGCCGCAGCGGAATCCCGGTCCGTTTCGCGCGCGTGACCGAGACGGACGAGATCGTCGAGGAGTGGCTCGCGGAGAACGAGGACGGAATCGCGTGCGTCATCGGCGATCCCGCCCGACCGGACAGCCCGCGCGTGCGGTCACTCACGCCCGAAGGGGCGAAAGGACTCGAGTTCGACCTCGTCGTCCTCGTGGACGACGATCGCGGGACGGCGGCCGACCGCTACGTGGCGATGACGCGCTCGACGCGCGAGCTCGTGATCGTCACCGGCGCTACGCTCGAACCGTGATGCCCCGCTCGATCGACGACGCGATCCTCCGCACGGCGCAGCCGGGCGACGAGGCCGGCATCCTCTCCTGCATCCGGGCCCTCGCGGTGTACGAACGCGAGCCCGACGCGGTCGAGAACACCGGTGAGATGCTGACGCAGACCCTTTTCGGTGAGACGCCCGCGGCGTTCGCGCACGTCATCGAACGCGAAGGCGCGATCGTGGGGATCGCCCTGTGGTTCCTCACGTATTCGACGTGGACGGGTCGGCACGGCATCTGGCTCGAGGATCTCTTCGTCGACGAGAACCAGCGGGGTCGCGGGTACGGCCGGGCGCTCATCGGTTCCCTCGCCGAGCTGTGCGTCGAGCGCGGCTACTCGCGTCTGGAATGGACCGTGCTCGACTGGAACGAGCCGGCGATCGGCTTCTACCGTTCCATCGGTGCGACACCCATGGACGAATGGACGACTCAGCGACTCGCGGGCGATGCGCTGGTACGGTTCGCGCGGAGTGCGGAGTAGACCGATCGTGCACCGGCTGACGCGCGACGAGGCCCGCCGGATCATCGTGCGTGCACAGCTGCTCGATGCCGATCGTCCGGGAGACGTCGTCGAGGTCGCCGAGCAGCTCGGCTACATCAAGATCGACCCGACGGCGACGATCGCCCCCGCGGAGCAGACCATCCTCTGGTCGCGCATCGGCTGGTCGTACGAGGCCGCACAGTTGACGAAGGCGGTCGAGGCGGACCGGCTGCTGTTCGAGTACGAAGGTGCGTTCCGTCCCGTGAGTCTTCTTCCGCTGCTTCTCCCCGAGATGCGTCGGTGGCCCACGCGCGAGAGCAGCAGGAGCTGGATGGAGGCGAACGCCGTCTTCCGCGACGAGGTGCTCGCTCGGCTGCGGGCCGAGGGACCGCTGCCGGCCAGCGCGATCCCGGACACGTCGGCGGTCAGTCGTCCGCCTGATGGCTGGTACGGCGCGAATCAAGTCCCCCACATGCTCGACTTCCTTGCGCGGCAGGGACGAGTCGCGGTGGTCAGACGCGACGGACGACACCGCGTGTGGGATGTGGCCGAGCGTGTCTACCCGCAGGATCTCCCCGCGTACGACGATGAGGAGGCCGCTCGGATGCTCGCGGAACGCCGCCTGCAGGCTGCCGGCATCGCGAAGCAGCGCTCACCCTGGACGCCTGTCGGCAGCGCGGGCGAACCCGCCACGATCGAGGGATCGTCGCGCAAGTACCGCGTCGATCCCGCGGCGCTCGCTGCCCTCGGCACCGATGAAGGCGGGCGGGTCGCCTTCCTCAATCCGTACGACAGCGTGTTGTTCGACCGCCCGCGCCTCGCCGAGATCTTCGGGTTCGCGTACGTCCTCGAGCAGTTCAAGCCCAAGGCCCAGCGCCGCTACGGCTACTTCGCTCACCCGATCCTGCTGGGCGACCGATTCGTGGGGATGCTGGATGCCACTGTCGACGGCAGCGCAGAAGTGCTCCGCGTCGATGCGATCCACGAGTTCGTCCCCTTCGACGCCGACGAGACCGAGATGGTGCGGGCCGAGCTCGGTGAGCTCGCGGAGTGGCTCGGGGTGTCGCTCGCGTCGTAGTGTCCGAGCCGCGCAGGCGATGCCCGGCGTAGGCTGGCGGGAGCGAACGGCGGCACGCGAAGGAGGAACGTCATGCCCCAAGTCCGCATCGCCGGAGTGGCGCTCGACGAGTCCGGCCAGCACGTCCTGCTGCTGAAGCCCATCGACCAGCTCCCGGGTGCCGGACGCATGCTCCCCATCTGGGTGGGCGCCCTCGAGGCGACGTCGATCCTCATCGCGATCGAAGGTGCGGCCACGCCCCGTCCCCTCGCGCACGACCTCATGAAGGAGCTGCTGACCAGCCTCGAGGCGACGCTCGAACGAGCCGAGGTGACGCGCATCGACGACGGGACGTACTACGCCGAGCTGACGCTCGCGACGCCGCGCGGCATCCGCACGGTCGATGCCCGTCCGTCCGATGCCATCGCGCTCGCGGCCCGGGCGAATGCGCCGATGTGGGTGTCCGACAGCGTCATGGACGATGCCGGTGTGCCCGATCTCATGGCGGATGAGACCGAAGCCGAGGAGAGTGTCGACGAGTTCAAGCGCTTCCTCAACGAGGTCGACCCCGACGACTTCCGTGGCTGAGGTCAGCGCGGCGCGCGGCGATAGAGCACTTCGGGACGCCCGCGGGCGCCGAAGCGATGCGACGTCGTCACGAGACCGCGCGTCACGAGGTGGTCGAGATAGCGACGAACGGTCGCGCGCGACGCGCCCGACGCTTCGGCGATCGCCCGTACGCTGATCGGCGTCGACGGGTGCAGTGCGCCGAGAACGAGCTGCAGGGTCGCGGGGGAGAGTCCTTTGGGGAGCGTGTCCGCGGTCGCGTCCGGATCCGGCGGCGTGGAGATCGACGGGCTCATGCCGACGAGCCCGTCGATCTCGCCTTGCGCGAGGCCGACGCTGACCTCGTGCGGTCTCTCGCCGCGCGCGCGGCGATACTCGGTGAGGCGACGGGCGAACGCCTCACGTGTGAAGGGTTTCACGAGGTATCCCGCAATGTGGGCGGCGGCGGCCTGGCGGATCGTGAACGCGTCTCGCGCTGAGCTGATGACGAAGACGTCGACCTCCCAGTCGCGCAGCATCCGTATCCGGTGCAGCACCTCGATGCCGCTGAAGTCGGGCAGGTTCATGTCGAGGAGGACGAGATCGACGCCGCTCGTCGTCGCGAGGTCGGCGCCCGAGCGACCCGTGCGGGCGGTCCCGACGAGCGCGAATCCCTCCAGGCCCGCGAGATAGGACGCGTGCAGCCGCAGCACGGCGGGATCGTCATCGACGAGCACGACACGGATCGTGGAATCCGTCATCGCCCGACCCCCGCGACGGTCATCTCGACCGTGAACCGGGCGCCGCCGAGGTCCGATGTCCCCACGGTGACGTCGCCGGACCGGGCGCGTACGTGGCGTCGCACGAGGTCGAGTCCGACTCCGCGATCGCCGCCCGTCTTCGTCGACACCCCGCGCTGGAAGATCCGCGCGAGATCGGCGGTCTCGATGCCCGGTCCATCGTCGGAGACGTCGATCAGGATGCGCCCCTCGTCGGCGCGCACGAGGACGTGCACGCGGCCCTCCGGCCCGACCGCCTCGAGGGCGTTGCGGCAGAGATTCGCGATGACGCTCAGATCTCCGTCGTCGAGGACTCCCCTCGGGACGGATGTCTCGGGATCGATGTCGAGGTGAGCTCCCGCCGCCGCCGCGTCGGTCGCGAGGCCGTCGAGAAGGGCGCGGAGGGCGGCGTCTTCGAGGGCGGGGGCGTGGCGCGAGACCGTGCCGGCGGCGTCGGCGGGCGCGAGTCCCGACGAATCGACGGGCACGATCCCGCCGATGTAGTCGAGAGCCTCACGCGCCTCTCCGTCGGCGACGAGGCCGCGTATGACATGCAGGCGCGTATGGAACTCGTGCGTCTGATCCCGCAGCGCCGCCGCGACGAGTCGCTGCGTCTCCAGCTCTCGAACGCCCTGCTCGAGCCGCCGCAGTCGACGGCCGACGAACGCCGTGATGACGCCGCTGAGCGCGAAGCCGGCGAGGAGCGACCCGACGACCCATGGCAGCAGTCCGCGGACGGCGGCGTCGAAGGCGGTCGAGATATCGCTCTCGAGGATGCCGACGGAGGCGGTGCCGACGATGTCCGAGCCGTCGATGACAGGCACCTTCGCCCGCAGCGTGGGCCCGATCGTGCCGATCTCGGTGCCCACGAACGTCTCACCGGCGAGGATGTCGCTCGGATCGGTCGATACCGGCAGCCCCCGTTCGGAGGGCGTCGGGTGGGTGAGCCGGATACCCTCGGCATCCGTCACGACGACGTAATCGACGCCCGCCGCCTCTTCGATGAGGTCCGCGAGGGGCTGCAGTTCGCGCATCGCGGCATCCCGGTCGCCTTGGACGGCGGTCTTCACTTGCGCGAGGCCGGCGAGACTCTCCGACACATCGAGCACGCGTTCGGCCGTGGCGGAACGGATGCTGCGCTCCTGCACGGCGATCGCGATGAAGGTCGTGACCAGGACGCACACGAGGACGACGGCGAACTGGACGACCAGGAGGATCGCCAGGCGGGTCCGTGTCTGAGGACTCGATGCGCGGGGCGTCGTCATCGACCACCTCCTCGGCGTGAGCATCAAAGAGCGCAAATCGAAAAGGGCCGCACCTCTCGGCCGACCCGGTGTCATCCTACTCTGCACATCTGCCGCACAACGAGGTCGAAGCAGGAGGACGGACATGCGTCGCAGGATCACGGGAACGATCGTGGGGGTGGTCGCCGCCGCGCTCTTCGTCGTCGCGGCGGTCAACGCCAGTGCGACGGGAGGCGCCGCGAGCCCGCGCACGAAGCTCACCCTCGTCGCGCCCGCCGCGCCCGGAGGCGGGTGGGACGCGTTCGCCCGCGAGGCGCAGCAGGTGCTCCGCGCCGACGGGATCGTCAGCGCCGTCCAGGTCATGAACGTGCCGGGGGCGTCGGGGACGATCGGTCTCGGCCAGGTCGCCGAGATGGGAGACCGCCACGATCTCCTGCTCGTCACGGGCGGAGTCATGGTGGGCGGAATCGTCATCAACCGCTCGACCGTGACCCTCGAGGACGTCACGCCGATCGCGAGGCTCGCCGACGACTTCAACGTCCTCGTCGTGCCGGGCGACTCGCCGTACGAGACCCTCGACGACTTCACAGCGGCCCTCGCGGACGATCCCGGTGGGACGGCTATCGCAGGCGGCTCCCTCGGTGGCATCGACCACCTGCTGGCCGGCATGCTGGCCCGCGAGGTGGGGGTCGATCCCGCCCGCGTCAACTACCTCGCCTACCCCGGGGGAGGCGAGGTCGTCACGTCGATCCTGTCCCACACGGCGCACGCGGGTCTTTCGGGCTACAACGAGTTCCGCGATCAGATCGCGTCGGGGAACCTCCGCGCCCTCGCAGTGTCCGCCCCCGAGCCGATCGAGGGCATCGAGGTCGAGACGTTCGTCGAGCAGGGCGTCGACGTCGCGATGTCGAACTGGCGCGGGTACGTCGCCCCGCCCGGCATCAGCGATGAGGTGCGCGACGAGCTGATCGCCGTCGCGACCGAGCTGCGTGAGACGCAGGCCTGGAAGGACGTGCTCGAGCGCAACAACTGGGTCGACAGCTTCATGGCGGGCGACGAGTTCGCGACGTTCATCGAAACCGAATCGGAACGGACGGAAGAGATCATGACGGAGCTGGGACTGTGAGCGTTCAGGAGCCGTCGTCGATGACGACGGGCACGCTGCGCGTCGTCCGCACACCCCGGTGGTACACGGGACGCAGTGAGCTGATCATCGTCGCGGGCGTCATCCTGCTCGCGTCCCTCCTCACGTGGGGGACGCTCGCGATGGAGGTGCCGGACGGCACGGCATTCCCCGGACCGCAGTTCTTCCCGACGATCGTCGTCGTCTTCCTCTACAGTGTCGGGATCGCGCTCGCGATCGACGTGCTGCGGCGCCCGCAGCGGGCTCATGTCGCCGATGACCCGACCGAGATCTCCAACGAGATGCTCGAGGACTTCGGCGCGATCGACGCGACGAGCGAGATCCGCGTCGTCTCTCCCGAAGACGTCGTGCCGGCCGGGCAGGTCCGCGCATCACGCGTGGACTGGCGCACTCTCCTCCTCGTCGTCGGAGGGCTCGCCGGCTTCATCCTCGTGCTCCCGATCGCCGGCTGGCTCCTGTCGGCCGCAGCGCTCTTCTGGGTCATCGCGTTCGCCTTCGGCAGTCGCCGGCCCCTCATGGACATCGCGATCGCCGTCATCACCTCATCCGTCGTCCAACTCGCGTTCGGCGCGGGACTCGGCCTGCCGCTTCCCGCCGGCATCCTGGAAGGAGTGGCACCGTGGATCAGCTGACCCACCTCATGGAGGGGTTCGCGGTCGCCTTCACGCCGCAGAACCTCCTCTTCCTCGTCATCGGCGCGATCCTCGGCACGGCGGTGGGCGTCCTTCCGGGGCTCGGCTCCGCGATGGCCGTCGCGCTCCTCCTTCCCGTCACCTTCAGCCTCGATCCGACCGGCGCGTTCATCATGTTCGCGAGCATCTACTTCGGCGGCCTCTTCGGCGACTCCACGGCGGGGATCCTCCTCAATACTCCGGGGAACTCGTCGGCGATCGCCACGACGTTCGAGGGTCATCGGATGGCGAAGGACGGCCGAGCTGCCAAGGCCCTGGGCACCTCGGCGATCGGCGCGTTCATCGGAGGCACGATCGCGTGCGTCCTCGTCGTCTTCTTCTCGCCGTTCATCGTGCAGCTCGCGACGATCTTCGGACCGGCCGAGTACTTCGCGCTCGCCGTCTTCGCCTTCATCGCGATCTCAGCGGTCGTGGCCGACTCGATCGTGCGCGGCCTCGTCTCGCTGGGACTCGGCTTCGCCCTTGCGATGGTCGGAATCGACGCCATGACCGGTGCGGAGCGCTTCACCCTCGGAAGCCCCGTCCTCTTCGACGGGGTCTCGATCATCGTCATCACGGTCGGACTCCTCGCGATCGGAGAGGTGCTGCACGTGGCATCCCACATCCGTCGCTCCAACGGTCCCGGCTCGCTCGTCCGCCCGTCGGGGTCACCGCTGCTGACCCTGCGCGAGTGGCGGCAGGCCCTCCCCGCCTTCCTCCGCGGCACGGCGTTCGGGGTGCCGTTCGGTGCGATCCCCGTCGGCGGGTCCGAAGTGCCGACCTTTCTCGCTTACGGCACGGAGAAGCGACTCGCGCGGCGCCGCGGAGACACGGACTTCGGCAGTCGAGGTGCGATCCAGGGTGTCGCGGCGCCCGAGGCGGCGGGGAACGCGACGGCAGGCTCCGCGATGGGCGCACTCCTCGGTCTCGGACTTCCGACGTCGGCGACGGCGGCCATGATGATCGCCGCCTTCCAGCAGTACGGGATGCAGCCGGGCCCGCTCCTCTTCGAGCGCAGCGGCGATCTCGTGTGGCCTCTGCTCGCGAGCCTCTTCCTGGGGCTCATCATCCTGCTGATCATCAACCTGCCGTTCGCGGCCGTGTGGGCGAAGCTGCTGCTCATCCCGCGCCACTACCTCTACGCGGGTATCACGGTCGTCTCGATGCTCGGCATCTACGCGATCGCGTCGCGCGTCGTCGACCTGTGGATGGCGCTCGCGATCGGCATCATCGGATTCGGGATGCGACACTTCTCGCTCCCGCTCGCGCCGGTCCTGATCGCGGCGATCCTCGGGCCGATGGCGGAGACGCAGCTGCGCCGTGCCCTCGCGGTGTCCGAAGGCGATCCCGGCATCCTCGTGTCGTCGCCCATCACGATCGTGCTCTACTCCCTGTTGGCTCTCACCGTCGCGATCAGCGTCCTTCAGCATGTGCGGCACGCTGCCCGCGAGCGGTCGCGGCGAGCTCCTGCGCGCGAGCGCGAGAAGCTCGACGTGTGAGCCGGCGGAATCGACGCGTCATCCCGATAGGGTCGCCTCATGAGCGAACGACCCACCGTCTCCCTCGTCATCCCCGCCTACAACGAGGAGCTGACGATCCGGCAGTGTCTCATCGCGGCGATCGAGCAGACGGAACCTCTCGACGAGATCGTCGTCGTGGACAACCGCTCGACGGATGACACGCGCGGCGCCGTCGAGAAGATGATGGCGGCCTTCCCCGAGGCCGGCATCCGTCTGATCTCGCAAGACGAGGAGCAGGGCATCACGCCGACACGCAACGCGGGGTTCGACGCCGCGACGGGGGAGATCATCGGACGGATCGATTCCGACTCGATGCTGCACCCCGATTGGGCGGAACAGGTGCGCAACGCGTTCATCGCCGAGCCCGACGTGGGGGCCTTGAGCGGTCCCGTCGACTACTACGACATGCCGATGCGGTCCTTCGGTCTGCACGCCGACGATTCCGTCCGCAAGGTCACCGCGAAGCTGGCCGGCAAGTACGTCTTCCTGTTCGGCAGCAACATGGCGCTCCGCGCGAGCGCATGGGCGACCGTCCGCGACAAGGTGTGCCCGGATCGCGAAGACCTCATGCACGAAGACCTCGACCTGTCGGTGCACCTCGCGCTCGAGGGCATCAAGGTGGGGTACGCGCCCGGAATGATCGCGGGGATCTCGGCACGCCGTCTCGACACGTCGCCGCGCGACTATCTCTTCTACGTCGAGCGCTTCGAGCGCACGTATCGCGCGCACGGGATTCATGACGTCGGCGCGCTGACGCCGATGGCCGTGCTGATCGGGATCTATCCGGGTCTGCACCTGCAGCGTGCGATCGGGGCTCGCCTCCACCCCGACGAGCAGCGCAGTCACGCTTCCGCTCACCACGAGCTTGCCGAATAGCTGCCCCTATTCTCCCTCGACGATGCGTGCGAGCGCGGCGAGGTGCGCTTCGAGTGCGACCTTCCCCTCGGTCGTCAGCGACACCCAGGTGAAGCGTCGGGCGTCGGTACGGGTCGACGAGCGCTCCTTTCGCACCGTGACGATCCCGGCATCGGAGAGCACCTTCATGTTCTTGGACAGATTCGCGTCGCTCTGGCCGAGCGTGTCGCGGATGACCGCGAACTCGAGTTCGGCGACGTTGCGCAAAAGGCCGCAGATGCGAAGGCGGACGGGCGAGTGGATGATCTCGTTGAACGCGGGGGCGGGGGAGGGGAGGGACCCGATGCTCATGCCTTCGGGCCACCGCTCGCGAGCTCGAGCCGCAGTGCGGCGTCGTAGCGCCGCCCGAGGACGACGGTCGTGACGAAGGCGATCGTCGCCGGAACGAGTCCCCACCACACGGACTGGTCGGTCGCCCGGATGGCGAGTGCCGCCGCCATCCCGGCGGCCAGCACGATCAGGGTGACGACGAGGAGTCTTCGCGTCCGCGGGCCGGCTGGGCTGCTCGCCGACACGCCGTAGCGGCGTACGTAAGTCGTCGTGATGACGGGAAGCGCAAGGATTCCCAGGACGACCAGTCCGATGGAGAGCGGCATCGAAAGCGTCTGCGACATCACGATCGTCGCGACGACGAGGCCGAGCGTGACGTGGTACCACCACGGCGTCACGACGCGGGTTGCAAGAGACGCGCCGTCAGCGGTGAGGACGTCGAGGATGTCTCGTGCTTCGGAGGGGGAAGGCCGGTCACTTTCCATGTCGGAAAGTCTAAGTGTCACTTGCCAGTCTGGAAAGTCATTTCTGCGAAGAGTTCGATACTCACGGCCAGAGGGCGTGAGGGCGATCGCCGCGGTGCACTACCGTCGCAGTGTGTCGACGGCATCCGCTCCGCGTTTCGGTCTTCCCGCACGCACGGCCGACCCCGGGCTCATCGGTCTGCTGGGGTTCGCCATCGCGACCTTCACGGCGCAGCTCGCCCATCTCGGCGTGCAGGACGAGAGCGCTGTCTTCTGGGTCGGCGCGATCTTCGGGGGCATCGTGCAGATCGTCGCGGGGATGCTGTCGTTCGCGATCGGCGACGACTTCCACTTCCTCGTCTACAACGCGTTCGGCTGGTACTGGCTGTGCATGCCGGGATTCCTGCTCGGCGGCGAACTCGGGTTCTTCGAAGTCGAGGGGCCCGCGCGCGGCGTCTTCACGCTCATTTTCGCGGGGCTCGCGCTCCTCTTCGCGCTCCCCGGGGCGACGCACAACACCGTCTTGCCGGCGACGCTGCTGTGCGTGTCGGCGGGTCTCGCGCTGCAATCCGCGGCGGCCTTCGGCGCGGCGCCGGGATTCGGCGCCGCGGGGTCGGTCGCGCTCATCCTGGCATCCGTGCTGGCGACCTACATGCTCGCCGAGAAGTTCATCCGGCGCACGATGGGACGCATCGCGCTTCCGTTGGGCCGTCCCTGGCTCCGCGGCTCGACCGACTCGGAGTCGTGAAGCGGACTCACCGCGGTCGTCGGGCCGACGTCAGAGGTAGCCCGTCGCGGGATCGATCGACGCGAGGAAGCCCCGGATAGCGGTCGCGTGGTGCTCACGACTCTCCTGGCCGGAGCCGGACGTGCTGAAGCCGTAGCCGGGGTTGGGCCCCGAGATCCAGTCGTAGTGCGCAGAACCGTCCTCGTCGCGCCTGCGCACCGCGAACGTCTCTCCATCGACATCGAGCGTCCCGAGGTCGGTGTAGGTGGCCCCGCCGTCGCTGTCCATGCCCTCGACCCTACCGAGCGACGCGCGACGACATCACACGGCGGTGGTCGGTATGCGCTCCGTGTTCGGCACCCAGCCCAGCGAGGGTGCGACGTACTTCGCGAACGACTCGACGACCCGGAGGTTGAACGCGACCCCGAGCTGGCTCGGGATCGTGAGCATGAGGGTGTCCGCGGCCTGGATGGCGGCGTCGTCGAGGAGCTGCTCGACGAGCGCATCGGGCTCGGCGGCATAGGTCTTGCCGAACGTCGAGCGGAAGCCGTCGATGATCCCGATCTGGTCGCCGTCCTGACGGCCGCCGAAGTACATGTGGTCCTCAGCAGTCGTGAGCGGGAAGATCGACCGGCTCACCGACACGCGAGGCACGCCCGCGTGACCGGCCTCGCGCCATGCGGCCCGGAAGGCGTCGATCTGCTCGGCCTGCAGGATGTCGAAGGGCCGGCCATCCGCCGACGTGAGGAGCGTTGACGACATGAGATTGACGCCGATCCGCCCCGCCCACTCGGCCGAGTCGCGGTTGCCCGCACCCCACCAGATGCGCGAGCGCAGACCCGGCGAGTGGGGTTCGATGCCCTGCATCCCCGAACCGCCTCCGAACGGCGATGACGCGTCGCGCTCGGCGAGGCCCTCGCCCTCGATGGCGCGGAGGAAGAGATCGAAGTGCTCGCGTGCCAGGTCTGCGCCTCGCGGGTCCTGGGCGCCGGTGTAGCCGAACGCCTCGTAGCCGCGCACAACGGTCTCAGGTGACCCTCGGCTCACGCCGAGAGCGAGTCGCCCGTTCGAGATGAGGTCGACGGATGCCGCTTCCTCGGCGAGATACAGGGGGTTCTCGTAGCGCATGTCGATGACACCCGTGCCGACCTCGATGCGGCTCGTCTTCGCCGCGATCGCGGCGAGAAGCGGCATGGGGGAGGACTGCTGACGCGCGAAGTGATGAACGCGGAAGTAGGCGCCGTTGACGCCGAGCTCGTCCATTCCCTGCGCGAGATCGATGGCCTGCAGCATCGAGTCCTGCGCCGTGAGCTGGCGACCGCCGCCGAGGGGGCCGTAGTGGCCGAAGGAGAGAGTTCCGAATCGCTGCATGACAGGTCCAACGGTACGCCGCTCCGTTGCATTCCGGTGAATGGATGATGGGACACCGATGCCGGTGCCTCGTCAATGGACGTGCCCGATTCAGGCGCCGTTCACCCACGGTCCTCCTCTCCGTCAGCCGCGACCGGTGGTGTCGAGGATCGTGACTACCCGACTTCTGACTCGCACGCGCGCCGCCCTCGCATCCCTGGGGGCCGCAGTGATCGCTCTCACGGGCGTCGGCGTCGCCACGCCGGCCGCCGCCGCCACCGCTGACGCGCTCCCGCCCCTCGTCATCACGGAAGTGATGCAGGACAACGCCGGCACTCCGGGCGACCAGGACTACTTCGAGTTCTTCGAGGTCACCAACACGACCGCCGCGGCTATCGACTTCGCCGACTACCGGCTCCAGTACAACGGTGCGGCCTTCATCGAGGCTGTCGAGCCGGGCACGACGACGGCGCTCGCCGATGCCGTCATCCCCGCCAACGGCAGTGCCGTCTTCTGGCTCCGCTATGCCGTCGGCTCGGGCGAGGCCGCCGTCACGCAGTGGCAGCTGAGCGAGGCGGACTTCCGCGGGCACTACGGCGAGGCGGCATCCACCTACCCGCTGTTCCATGCGGTCGGCCAGGCCGGGTTTGCGAACTCCGGCGCCCGCACACTGCGCCTCTTCGAGGCCGACGGCACGACGCTCGTCTCGGGGTCGGACTACAACCGGTCGGCGACGAACCGCGGAAACGCCGATCACTTCACGATGCCGGAGAGCGGCGTCCTGCTGACCGACGTGACGGCCGGTGTCCCCACGCCGGGCGCGATCCTTCCTGAGCAGCTCGTCCGCCCCACGCCCGGGCCGGAGCCGGAACCCACGGAGCCGACCGAGCCGACGGGCCCTGGTGCGGGCGCGGACGGGAACGCAGGGGCCTACTTCCCGCTCGTGATCACCGAGATCTACGGCGACAATCCGGGGACCGACCTGTACGAGTTCGTCGAGGTCACCAACACCAGGCCGGAGGCGATCGACCTCACGGCTGCCGGCATCGGCCTCCGCTACCACACGAGCCAGTGGAACGCCGGTTCGGCCCAGCCGTTCGTCCACCTCGACGGCGAGGGCGACACACCCGTCGTCATCGGCGCCGGGATGTCCGCCGTCTTCTGGCTGAACTACGCGGAGGGTTCGGCGCAGCGCGCCATGACGAAGGAGCAGTTCCGCACCGCCGTCGGCGCCGACCCGGCCACCGCCGTCTATCGGTTCGGACCTCAGGCGGGCATCGCCAACGGTGGTGACCGCGGCTTCAGCCTCGTCGACGCCGAGGGCACCGTCCTCAGCCGCGCCTGGGCTCCCGTCGACACCGATCCCGCGGGCCAATGGAACGCGCACTTCGCCGTGCCGGGCACGATCGGAAGCGTCGACGCGCTCCTGGTCGAGGCCGGTCCCGCCGTGGCGACCTCGGCCGGCACCGTGACGCTCGCGCAGGTGACGAGCGCGCTCTCCCGGCCGACCGATCCCGGACTCGCCGCTCCGCTGCTGCAGATCACCGAGCTCGCTCCCGACACCGCGAACGTCGGTGGCGGCGACGCCTACGAGTTCGTCGAGGTCTACAACGCGTCGGATGCCGCGATCGACTTCGGCGACTACACGCTCTCGTACCTCTACACCGACAACGCGCTCGGAGGCCCGGTGACCCTGAGCTCGACGCTGTGGCCCGCGCAGCCGAGCGACGTGACGATCGCGCCGGGCGAGACTCTCGTGCTGTGGGTGAAGAACCCGGCCGGCGTCGCGGCAGGACTCACCGTCGCAGACTTCAACGCGGCCTTCGGCACCGAACTCGTGCTCGGCCAGGACATCGTCGAGCTGTACAACGGCGGAATGGCGAACGGCGGCTCTCGCGGCATCCAGGTGCGGACCAATACGGGGTACGACATCAGCCGCGCCTACTACTTCGCCGACGATCAGACGACGGCCAGCACGGCGATTCAGTACGCGTGGAACCCCGCCGCCTCGTCACCGCTGTGGACCCCGCCGACGCCCTCCGGCACCGTGCAGACGATGATGGGCCTCGCGACGCCGACGCCGGGCGCCGTGAGCGCCGACCAGGTGCCTTCGGCCTTCGTCGCAGCTCCCGCCGCGGGGACCGCGCCGACGATCACCGACCTCACGGGCAGCTCCGACGTGCCCGACACGGCCGATCTCGACCTCGGATTCGATGTCATCGACGACGTGCTCGTCCGCTCCGTGACGCTCAGCCTCACCGACAACCTCGGTGCGACCGAGACCCGCAGCCTCAGCTTCGACGCCGCGAACCGCTACTACTACTCCGTTCCGGCGGCCGACCTCTTCGGCAAGCGCTGGATCGACTACACGCTGACCGCGAGCGACGGCTCGCAGGAGTCGACGCTGGGCCCTGTCCGTGTCGACCTCGTGGAGGGGGAGCCGGACGCTGTGCGACTGAACCTCGTCGAGGGACAGTTCCTGGGCGGAGAGCACCGGGTCACGGCGACGTCCGACAGCGGATCGGCGCCCGAGCTGACGATCGACGGTACCCCGGTCGCCGACCCCATCCCGTCGCTCGAGACCGGGCCCGTCTTCGCCTTCGAGGCGACGAGCACCGACGCATTCTTCCGCAACGGTGTCCTGCTCGGCGACGACGTGCTGCGGATCTTCGACGAGGGCTACTACTCGCGCATCGTCACGGTGGATGCGACCGTTCCCGTGGACCGAGTCGTTCCCGGTGAGCCGCTCACCCTCACGATCGTCGCGGGCACGAAGGCGTGGCCGGAGGCCGACGTCAACGAGAACAACGACGACTTCGTGGGCATGAACCTGCGTCTGGCGCTGCCCGACGGTCGCGTTCTGCGCCCCGAGTTCTGCGCCACGACGAAGGAGCAGGCCGGCGCCGTCACCTCTCCCGCCTTCGTCGAATGCCCCGCGCCGGATGCGCGGATCGCCTTCTCCGACGCCAATCTCGTCTCGTTCCTGGCAACGTTCGAGATTCCTGACGACGCCTTCACGTCGGTCTCCGCCGTCTGGGACACCGCGGCAGTCGCCGACGGCGCACATGTCGTCGAGGCGCGCACCGACTCGGCGGCCGTGACGCGGACGGTGCAGGTCGACAACACCGCACCCGTCATCGAGAGCCCGCTCGTCGAGGGCGAGCGCTACCGCGGACAGGTCGCCGTGGATGCGACCGCGACCGATGCCGGGTCCGGGGTGGCCTCGCTCACGGCGACACTCGACGGGAATCCGATCTCGCTCCCGCTCGCGACGAGCTCACTGGCCCTGGCGCCCGGCGAGCACGTGGCCGAGTTCACGGCGACGGATGCCGTCGGCAACGCCGGGACGCACACCGTCACGTTCGAGACGGTCGACGAGCAGCCGGCGATCGTCCTCGACGGTCCGTCCGATGGCGAGATCATCGAGGGCGACAGCGCAGAGCTCACCGCGACGCCCGGTTCGCCTGAAGGGGATGCGCTCGACCTGAGTTTCCGTGAGGGGTACCGCTACGCGCCCGGTGACACGGAGCTGACGGTCACCACGGGTACCGTGACCGACTCCGCCGCGATGGACCGGAGTGCCGGTGTCGCGCTCGGCGCCGACGACCTCGAGAAGCTCCTCGGGACCGATGGAGTCGACGTCGAGACGGCGAGCGCGAGTGCACTCCCGTACCAGCTGTTCACCGTGGCGGCGCCCGAGGGTGCGGGTCCCGGATCGCTCGTGCGCGTCGACTGGCGCGGCAGTGCGAACAGCGATGCGAAGGTGACCCTCTACGCCCGGACCGCCGACGCCGGGTGGGAGGCGGTCGACCAGGTGCTGACGACCGACGACGCGCCGACCGACTTCACCCTGGAGGCGCTCGTACCGGTCGACGGTCACGTCGTCGAGGGTGAGCTCACGTTCCTCGTGCAGCACTCCGAGGGCTTCGCGGCGACCGACCTGTCGACGCGTGAGAGCCCCGTGGATCCGTTCCACCCTGAGGCGACGCCGAGGGCGGGGTACGACTTCACCATCGCGATCGAGTCGGACACGCAGTATTACAACGAGACGCCGGAGTACTACCGGCACCAGCTCGCGATCCACGAGTTCCTCCGCGAGGAGCGCGCGAACCTCAATCTGCAGTACCTCATCCATAACGGCGACATCGTCAACGTGCACACGCAGCCGCAGCAGTGGGCGAATGCGGATGCCGCCTACCGCCTGCTCGATGAGGCCGGACTGCCCTACGGCGTGCTCGCGGGCAACCACGACGTCGGCGGATTCGAGGCCGACTACACGCAGTACTCGCAGTTCTTCGGCGAGGCGCGCTTCGCGGGGAACCCCTGGTACGGCGAGTCGTACAAGGACAACCGGGGGCACTACGACCTCGTGTCGGTCGGTGGAGTGGACTTCCTCTTCCTCTACATGGGGTGGCCGACGCCGAACGACGTCGCCGACAACACCGAGGACATCGCGTGGATGAACGAGGTCATCAGCCGGTATCCCGAGCGCAAGGTGTGGCTCAACCTCCACGAGTACATGCTGACGACGGGCGGGCTCGGTCCGTTCCCGCAACGCGTCTTCAACGAGGTCGTGGCGGCGAACCCCAACGTCTTCGCCGTCAGCTCGGGGCACTACCACGACGCCTACACCCGCACCGACGACTTCGATGACGACGGTGACGGCGTTGCCGACCGCACCGTCTACTCGATGCTCTTCGACTATCAGGGACTCCCCGAGGGCGGCCAGGGCTACCTTCGCCTCGCGCACTTCGACAACGACGCGGGGCGGATCCTCTTCCGCACGTATTCGCCGTCGCTCGAGGACTTCAACTCCGACGACCCGTCGCTCAACGATCCGCCGGGGATGCAGGAGTTCGAGATCCCTTATACCGCTGTCGGCATCACGCCGCGGGAGAAGACGCTCGCGACGGACTCGTTCCAGGTCGAGATCCTGACGGCGAACGAGATCGGGGCCGTCGAGGACGCCGCATCGGGTCAGCCCGCCACGGTGACGTGGAGCGGCCTGTCGGAGGGTGAGCACGGCTGGTACGTCATCGCGGAGGGTCCGTTCGGAGGGATCCAGTACTCCCCGCTCCGCTCGTTCACGACGGTTCCCGGCCAGACGGATCCGGGCGACGGCGACCCGGGTGACGGTGACCCGGGTGACGGTGACCCGGGTGACGGTGACCCGGGTGACGGTGACCCGGGTGACGGTGACCCGGGTGACGGTGACCCGGGCGACGGTGACCCCGGTGACGGTGACCCCGGTGACGGCGAGACCGTCGAACGGTCGGGTACCGTGACAGCGGCATTCGGTTCGGCACTCGTGCCAGGCGGTCGCATGCAGGTCGACTTCACGGGCTTCCAGCCGGGCGAAGAAGTGCGGTTCGTGCTGCACTCCGTCCCCATGGCACTCGGCGAGACCCTCGCGGTCGGGGCGGACGGGACGTTGAGCGGTGTCCTGTCGATCCCGGCGGACGCGGCACCCGGTGTCCACCGGCTGGAAGCGATCGGCGCATCCGGATTGTCGATCATGTCGGATCCGTTCACGATCTCGGCTCCGGCCGCCGCTGGTGAGGGCACACTCCCGTTCACCGGCGTGGAGGTGACGCCGGTTCTCGTCGCGGCGCTCGTCCTCCTCCTGCTCGGCGCGGGAGTCATGGTCGTCGTCGTCCGACGCCGCCGTTCGGTCAGCTGACGACGGATGCCGGTAGCGGGCGCGTCTCGGAAGCGCGCCCGCTACCGGCACGTCGCGGCGATGTCGATCATCGCCTGCGACGGGTAGCCGTACGCGTAGACCCCGTTGCCCTCCGCCGTGTGTCCCATGCTGATGGCCCAGGCGGTCGCCCATTCTTCGTTCGCGGCGTCGTCCGCCGAGTCGAACTTGTCGGAGCACTTCGACGTGATGGCATGCCCGACCTCGTGGGCGACGAGAGCGCGGGCGTCGGCGTCGGGCCATTCCTCCGCCACCGAATGCGACAGCGTGATCGTCGAGAAGCCCCCGCGCACGGTGTTCCATGTCGCCGTTCCGCCCATGCCCGCCGAGCCTCCCGTGCCGGCCACGATCTGCGCCCAGTCGAAGTCGAGCACGACTCCGCCGGCGATCGAGCGCGCATAGGCCTCGATCTCGAGGCGTGTCGCCATGAGCGGCCCCGCCTTCTCCGCGAGCTCCGACGCCGACGACGCCGTGAGCGCCTCTGCGCGCTGAGCGTAGGTCGAGAAGGCGACCGCGGCTCCCGATCCGACACCCGTCTGGCCGACGACAGCCTCCGCGGCATCGCGGAAGTCGAGGACGACGACGGCGTTCGCCGAGACGTTGGCTGCCTCGAACTCCTCAGCCGGCGCCGCCGCGCTGGCGAAGAGAGCCCGAGCGGCAGCGGTCACCGGCTCGCCGGCGTCCTCGAGCTGCGTCCGGGTTTCGTCCATCCGGGCGGCCGTGTCCTCCACGGCATGCGCCCGCTCTTCGAGGACGGATGCTTCGCCGAACAGCTCCCATGTCCAGGTCGGCTTCACGATGCCTCTGTCGTCGATGCCTTCGTTGAGAACCGCTTCGGCGTCTTCGGCGGCGGCGGTCTGCGCGGCGACGGTCGTCTCGAAAGCAGTCAGGGCTGCGGCATCCACGAGATCGTCACGCGCCGAATCGAGGATCCGGCCCGCCGACAGGAGCGAGCCGTCGACGCCGGTGAGGAGGAGGTCGAGCCGTTCTTGGGCGTCTGCCCCCTCCGAGACCGCCGCCTCGAGCTCCGCGAGGGCGGCGTCGAAGTCGCGGTGGGCGACGACGTGGACGGCCGCCGCCGCTGAACCGAGGAGGACGACCACCCCGATGCCGATCGCCCAGGTGGTGGCGGTCTTGCGCGAGACACGTGTCGGAGTCCGGGACAGGTCACCCGTGTCTCCGCGGTCGAGCGATTCGTCGGCGTGCGCGTATGCCTCAGCGTTCTCCACGCTCAGACTCTAGATCGTGGCGCTCGTCCGTTGCCGTGGCGTCAGAGATCTGAGGGCCGCACTCACGTGGCGCCGCCGCAGCGAGAGCGGGTCCCGCCCTTTCGGAGGGACCCGCTCCCGTGACGCCGTGATCAGCCGATGGGGGTCGGGTTCACGGGGTCGGGAGGGACCGGGAGTGAGCCGTTGATCCGATTGCGGGCCTGGCACTGGCTCGTGCAGTTCGTCGCGCCGGCCGACAGCTCGATCGCGTCTTCGCCGAGGACGCCGCCCATCCGCCCGCCCGGCTGCACGATCCACTTGGTGACCGTCCCGCTCTGGAACGTCTTGACGGCCACCTGCGGGCTGTCCTTGCCGAGCAGCATCTGATGCGCGTTCGCGCCTGACGCGACGGCATTCGTACCGTCACCGAAGTTGATCTTGCCCGTGAACTCGTTGACGAAGTAGAACAGTCCCGGTCCGAGGGTGTGGACGATCTCGACGGGGCCGGCGAACTCCGGCTCCATCTGGAAGATGCCGCCCTGCGCGCCGTCCTTCGCCTGCACCTTGAGCTTGCCCGCCGACGTCGTGAAGATCGCGACGATCGCGTCGTCCTTCACCTCGAGCTTGGAAAGCCGCACGCCCGACCGCTGCGGCGCCGTGAGCGTGGGGACCTTCGATGAGAACACGACGGTCGGTGTCGTCACCATCCGCTGCGTATCGGGAGCACCCGTGAGGGTGTAGTCGTAGACGCCGAGGGTCGCCGGGTCGATCGTGAAGCGGTTGTTGCGCCCGGACACGGTGATCTTTCCCGATACGGACAGGTTCTGGATCTTGATGTCCTTGCCTGCGGCGGGGTTGTAAGTGGTTCCGTTGACCGTCACCGCATAATCGCCGCCGGCCGATGTCGTCTTGGCCTCGGCGGGGATCGCGACGAAGAGGATTCCGGATGCCGCGATCAGCGCCGCGGCCAGGACCGCGGTTCGTCGTCTCAGCGAGATTGTGCTCATTCTCGTACCTCGTTTCTGCTGGGTGAGCCCATTCACCATCCGACGGGGTCGGAGACGGCGGCAATCGGACGATGGTCGTAGTACCGCCCGCACGTGGTCGTACGACCATCGGTCACTGGTGTCCGGACCATTCGCGCGACGACGCTTGAGCCAGTGATGACGCCATGGCTTCGCCGATGGCAGGTCGCAGGACAGAATGAGCGAAGGGAACAATCATGAAGAAGCAGATCCTTCTCGGAACGGGCGCACTCGTGCTCGTCGCCGTGCCCGCCGTGATCGGGTTGTGGGGCAACGCCTCGTTCGCGCAGTCGGTGCCGGTGCGGGTGCCCGCCTCGGGCCAGGTCATGACGGCGACACCGACGCCGACAGCCACAGCGACGGCGACAGTGACGCCGACAGCGACGCCGAGCCCGTCGGCATCCGTCGACGACGACGGCACGATCGACGACCGCGGCGGCGACGTTCCCCGCGACCAGCGGACCGAGCCCGGTGACGACCGTCGCATCAACGGCGACGGCACCAGCGGCGACGACCGCGGGGGCGACGACCGACACGGCGGAGACGACCGTCACGGGGGCGACGACCGGCACGGCGGCGACGACCGGGCTGGCGATGACCACGGCGGAGACGACTGAGTCGTGTCCCACGATGCACGCGTGTTCCCGTCCGCCGCCCAGATCGGTGGCGAGGAGTCCGATGTGCCGTGGGTCACACTGGTCTCGGCGAGGGCGCGCGACGCGGCATCCCGTCGTCCCACCACGACGCGGGCAGTCATCGTCAGGCTCGCGGCCGGGCTCGCGGCGGTCCTCGTCGTCGTGGGGCTCCTCGCGACGTTCGCGGCGCAGTGGCTCGCCGAACGCGAAGCCGTCAACGACGCCGCGCATGTCACCGACGTCCTCGCCGACGCCGTGATCCAGCCGAATCTCACCGCCGACCTCGTCGATGGGGATGCCGCGGCCGTCGCGTCCTTCGATCGGCTCATCCGCGAGCAGGTGCTCGGCGCCGACGTCGTCCGGGTCAAGATCTGGAGTCCCGACGGCGTCGTGCTCTACGCCGACGAACCTCAGCTCGTCGGCCGATCGTTCGAGCTCGACGATGCTCAGCGACAGGCGCTTGCGACTCCGTCGACTCGAGCGGCGATCTCAGACCTCTCCGAAGACGAGAACGTCTTCGAATCGGGCTCGCGGCTGCTCGAGGTCTATCGCCCGGTGTGGGCGCCCGACGGACGCCAGCTGCTGTTCGAGGTGTACCTGCCGTACGAGCCGGTCGCCGCACGATCCGCCGACCTGTGGCGAGGCTTCGCAGGCGTCACGACGAGCAGCCTCCTCCTCCTGATCGTCTTGACGGCACCGATCGTCTGGGGGCTGCTCCGACGGGTCCGGGGCGAGGAGACCCGACGGGCTGACCTCCTCCAGCACGCCGTGGAAGCGTCCGATGGCGAACGTCGGCGTATCGCGGGGACGCTCCACGACGGGCCGGTCCAGGAGCTCGTCGCGACCAGCTTCGCCGCCGAGAGCGCCGCGGAGGCCGCGCGGTCGCGAGGCGACGATCGCGCCGCCGAGCAGCTCCGTGAGGTCGCAGGGTCGGTCCGCGGCAACGTCCGCGTGCTGCGGTCGCTGCTCATGGACATCTACCCACCGGGCCTCGCGGCCGCCGGCATCGGTCATGCCCTGCACGATCTCGCCGAGACCGCCCGCAGCCGTGGCGTGATCGCCGAGGTCGAGCTGCCGTCGCCCCCGCCGGACCTCGCCGAGCCCGATGTGCAGCTCGTCTACCGTGTCGCCCAGGAGACATTGCGCAACGCCGTCACCCATGCCGCGCCGTGCCGCGTCGGCATCCGTCTCCGAATCGTCGGACCCGACCTCGTGCTCGACGTCGTCGACGACGGACCCGGATTCGATGTCGCGTCGCTCGCGGAGCCACCCGCGGGAGGTCATCTGGGCACGCGGGTCCTCCTCGATCTCGCGCGCGACAGCGGTGCGGAGCTCTCGGTCGCCAGTCGCTCGGGGCAGGGTACGCGCTGGCGCCTCCGCATACCGTCGATCCACCTACGGAAGGCAGCAGGCGCATGATCCGCGTCATCGTCGTCGACGACCACGCGATGGTGCGCGAGGGCCTTGCGGCCGTGCTGACGGTGGAAGGTGACATCGACGTCGTCGCCCTCGCCGCCAACGGCGCCGAGGCGGTCGCGCTCGTCGAAGAGCGCACGCCCGACGTCGTCGTGATGGATCTGTCGATGCCCGTCATGGACGGCGTCACCGCGACCCGCGCCGTTCGCGCGGCGTCACCCGACACGCGAGTCCTCGTGCTGACCTCCTTCACCGATCGAGAGCGTGTTCGTCGCGCTCTCGAGGCCGGCGCGACGGGGTATCAGCTGAAGGATGCCGAGCCCGCAGATCTTCGCGCGGCCGTGCGCGCGGTCCACGCCGGACACGCGCCCCTCGACCCCCGCATCGCCGGCGCGCTCCTGCCCGCCGAGCGACCCGACGAGGAGCTGAGTGCGCGCGAGCGCGAAGTGCTGCAGCTCGTCGCGCAGGGCCTTGCGAACAAGCAGATCGCATCGGCTCTCGGCATCTCCGAGCGCACGGTGAAGGCGCACCTCGGCAATGTCTTCCGCCAGATCGGAGTCGCGGACCGCACGAGCGCCGCCATGTGGGCGCGCGACCACCTCGCGTGACCCGGTGAGGTGCCTGCAACGTCTGTCGCAGATAGACTCCTGTCTATGAATGACGTCGAGGTGCCGGATCTTGCCGTCCTCGCCGACCCCACGCGAGCCCGGATCCTGCGGCTCATCCGCGACAGTGACGACGGGCGGATGCTCGTGGGTCACCTCGCCGACGAGCTGGGTCTGCGTCAGCCGACCGTCAGCCACCACATGGCCGCTCTCCACGCTGAGGGGGTCGTCGTGCGAGAAAGGGACGGTCGCCGTGTCTGGTACTCCATCCACCCCGACGAGGAGGATCGCATCAGCGTGCTCCTCGGATCCCCGCCGGCGACCGAGGCCGCTGACTGGGACCGGGTGGTAGAGGATCTCGCCGCGCGCTACCGGGGCACGTTCAGTCGTGAGACCGTCGCGCACTACCTCGCCGACAGTCGGCGCCTGCTCGAGGCGCGGGGTGGCGCTCCGCTCCTCGCGTCTCGCGCCGCCGCCTTCACGACCTCTCGGCTCGATGACCTCGAGCGGATCGAGGACGACTCCGAGGACGGCACCCCCAGTGTCCTCTTCGTGTGCGTGCAGAACGCGGGGCGCTCGCAGCTCGCGGCGGGGATCCTCCGCCAGCTCGCGGGATCGCGGCTCACCGTCCGGACGGCGGGATCGGCCCCCGCGGGCGACGTGCGATCCGTGATCGTGGAGGCGCTCGACGAGATCGGCGTTCCCCTGGGAGGGGAATTCCCCAAGCCGCTCACGGACGAGGCCGTGAAGGCTGCCGACGTCATCATCACGATGGGATGCGGCGACGCCTGCCCCGTCTACCCGGGCCGCCGCTATCTCGACTGGGACCTCGACGATCCCGTAGGCAAGCCGCTGAGCGTCGTGCGCGACATTCGCGACGACATCTCGCGACGTGTGCACACCCTCCTCGCGGAGATCCTGCCATCGTCCGGTTCTGTTTCGGGGTTCTAAAACCATAGATATGGGTCTATGCTTTTCCTGAAGAGGAAGCGAGACACCATGACCACGAAGCCCACCGTCCTGTTCGTCTGCGTGCACAACGCGGGCAGGTCGCAGATGGCCGCTGGATACCTCCAGGCGATCGCCGGCGACCGCGTCGAGGTCCTGTCGGCCGGTTCGGAGCCGAAGGACCAGATCAACCCCGTCGCTGTCGAGGCGATGCGCGAAGAGGGCATCGACATCGCGGGCAACACCCCGAAGCTCCTGACGGTCGATGCCGTGAAGGAGTCCGACGTCGTCATCACGATGGGATGCGGCGACGCCTGCCCGATCTTCCCGGGCAAACGATACGAGGACTGGCAGCTCGACGACCCGGCCGGTCAGGGCGTCGATGCGGTGCGCCGGATCCGGGATGACATCCGTCGTCGCGTCGAGACACTCGTCGACGAGCTCACCGCGGTCGGTGAACCGTCGTGAGCGTGCCGCGAGGTCAGGACGGGCTTCTTTCGCCCGACGGGGTGCTGCACCGCGCCGTCGATCGTCTCGCTCAGCAGTTCGCCGGCATGGTGAGTGCCGAGACCGTCGATCGCGTCGTTTTCGAGTCGTACACATCTCTCGCCCGGACGGCGAAGGTCACGACCCATTTGCCGTCTCTTGCAGAGAAGTTCGCGCACGACCGGCTCACGGCCCTCGCGCAATCGCGGGGGCTGATCGCGAAGCCCGTTCCCGAGATCCTCTACGTCTGCGTGCAGAACTCCGGGAGGTCGCAGATGGCGGCGGCGCTGACCCGTCACATCGCGGGGGACCGCGTCCACGTCCGCTCCGCCGGATCCCAGCCGTCGTCCGAACTCCTGCCCGATGTCGTGGCGGTGCTCGCCGAGCAGGGCATCTACGTCGGCGATGAGTTCCCGAAGCCCCTGACCGACGATGTCGTCCGTGCTGCGGATGCCGTCGTGACGATGGGATGCGGCGACGCGTGTCCGCTGTACCCGGGTAAGCGCTACCTGGACTGGCAGCTCGCAGATCCGGGCGACCTCGACCTCGACGGCGTCCGCGCTGTCCGCGACGAGATCCGCCGCCACGTCGAAGAGCTCGTCTCCGAGCTCACGTCGGCGTCGGCACCCGCCGCGCGGTGACGGTCGACACACCCGCGCCGACACGGTCACCCTTGTGGCGGCGCGCGCTCGCCGAGTTCCTGGGGACCGCGCTGCTCGTCGCGATCGTCGTCGGCTCGGGCATCGCCGCGCAGCGACTGTCCGATGACGTCGGCCTGCAGCTCCTCGAGAACTCGATCGCCACGACGCTCGGGCTCGCTGTGCTCATTCTGCTGTTCGCCCCTCTCTCTGGAGCGCACTTCAATCCGGCTGTCTCGCTCGCCGACCTCGTGCTCGGACACCGCACCCGCACGGGCCTGTCGGCCGGCGTGCTCGGCGTCTACGTCCTGGTGCAGATCGTCGGCGGGATCGCGGGCGCGCTGCTGGCCAATACGATGTTCGCCGTGCCGATGGCGCTGTCCACCACCGATCGCGCGACTCCCGCGACCTTCCTCGCCGAGGTCGTCGCGACGGCGGGGCTCGTCCTGCTCATCGTCGGTCTCGCGCGGACGAACCGCAGCGTCCCCGTCATCGCCGCGGCGGTCGGGTCGTACATCGGTGCGGCCTACTGGTTCACGAGTTCCACGTCGTTCGCCAACCCGGCCGTGACGATCGGCAGGATCTTCACCGACACTTTCGCCGGCATCGCTCCGGCGTCCGCCCTGCCGTTCGTCGCCGCTCAGCTGCTCGGTGCCGCTGCAGCGGTCGGCCTCGGCATCCTGCTCTTTCCCGACCCGCGTCTCACGGCGTCGCCGCGGAAGGCTCCGACCGGGTGATGCGCGGCGTCGCGTGACCTGCCGCGGGCTCTTCTCGAGGCCGGTGTGCGGGGATCGCGTCGGGGCGCGTGCTGCGGTGGGAGTCGGATGCGTGCTCGTCGCCGGAGTCGGTGATGTGCGGGGGCGGAGCACCACGGAGAGTTCCCGGCTCTTCCGCGACCACGACGAATCGGCGGCCCGTGACGGCACTCGGCGTCAGTTTGACGACATGCTGCTTGAATCGCGGACTCGCCGTCGCCAACCGGGTGATGCCGGTGCGCTCGATCTCGACTTCGTCGCGGATGCGCTCTGCGGTCCCGCGGATCACGACGCTCCACCATTCGGAACCATCGTGACCATCGACCTCGAACGCGACATGCGGACTGTTCGAGATCGCGATGAGCTTGCTGTCGGGCGCCGTGCGGATGTAGATCGCGCCGCCGAAGGCGACGTAGTTGACGGGGAAGATGTCGGGCATCCCATCGGTTGCCGTCACGGCCCACCTGCCCAATCGCCCCCGCTCCAGAAGATCCCAGCAGTCGGCGGTGGTCAGGCGCTGTGCGTCCGTCGTGGATGCTCGCATGGCGATGTCCTCTCGCTCGCCTCCATTTCACCGGGGACTTCGCCCCGGAGGAGGGCCGAAGGTCCCGCCGTGCCTCTGGTTCACGCTCCGCGCGAGTCGTACCCTGACGATGTGACCCTGCAGATGACGTCGAGGGTGAAGGGCGCGCAATGAGCGAGAAGGACGACCTGTCTTTTCCCGACAGACCGCGCCTCGACCTCGACGAGGCTCTGTCGGCACTGCTGACTCAGGCCGAGCGCGTGCGGACGACGCAAGATCGCCTGCGAGCGCTGCTGACCGCGACGCGGGCCGTCCTCGAGGAGAGCGACCTCGCTCTGCTCCTGCATCGGATCGTCGAAGCCGCCGTCGCACTCGTCGACGCGCGCTACGGCGCCCTCGGGGTGATCTCTCCGGAAGGTGACGCGCTCGAACAGTTCGTCTACGTCGGGATCGACGATGCGGATGCCGCGAAGATCGGGCATCTGCCGACGGGGCGCGGAGTGCTCGGACAGCTCATCGTCGATCCGCACCCGATTCGCGTCGAGCGCGTGGGCCTGCACCCGGCTGCTGAGGGGTTCCCGGCCCACCATCCGCCGATGGACTCGTTCCTCGGCGTGCCGCTCCGCGTCCGCGGCACGGTCTTCGGCAACCTCTACCTGACCAACCGTCGGCATGGCACGTTCACCGACGAAGACGAGCAGCTCGTCGCAGCGCTCGCGGCCTCTGCGGGATTCGCGGTCGAGAACGCGAGGCTGCTCCAGCACGCCCGGACGCGGGAGAAGTGGATGACCGCTGCCGCCGAGCTGTCGGCATCCCTCCTCTCCTCTCCGACCGAGACGGCGTTCGACCTCATCGCCGGACGCATCCACGACCTCGCAGACGTCGACCGCACGATTCTCGTGCTGACGGGGGACTCCTCTCTCTGGCGTGTCGCCGCCGCGCGCGGCGACGACGAGTCACGGCTGCGCGGGTTGACCGTCGTGGCCGGAACGAGTGAGCTCGATGACGTTCTGCGCACAGGCGCGCTCGACGCCCTCGCGTCGTCGCCCGCGGGCCCGGATGCCGAGCCGTTCCGCATCGCCGCGGAGGGGATGGCAGGCCCGGCTCTCGTCGCGCCGCTCCGGTCTCGAGCGCGTCTGTGGGGCGCGGCCGTGCTCGTTCGTGCTCCGGACCGCAGCAGGTTCTCGGACGCGGAGATCGAGAGCATCGGCGACTTCGCCTCGCGAGCGAGCATCGCTCTCGAGCTCGCGAGTGCCCGCGAAGAGCAGCAGCGCGCGCACATCGCCGACGACCGCCGCCGGATCGCCCGTGATCTCCACGATCACGTGATCCAGCAGCTGTTCGGCACAGGGCTCACCCTGCAGGCCATCGCGGGCAGGATGGGCCCGGGGCGCGAGTCCGACGGCCTCCACGAGTCGGTGGGGCGCCTCGATGACGCGATCTCGCAGATCCGCACCGTGATCTTCGCCTTGTCGGGGTCGGATGACTCGTCGGCGCGACACCGCATCCTCGACGTCATCGCGGAACTCTCGGGGCCACTCCGACGCCCACCGTCCGTCCGCTTCACGGGACCGGTCGATCACGTCATCACGGGAACATTCGCCGACGACGTGGTGGCGGTCGTGCGCGAGCTGTTGAGCAATGCCGTGCGCCACGCGCACGCGGACGCGGTCGCCGTCGACGTCGCGGCCGTCGAGGACAGTGTCGTCATCGTGGTGGAAGATGACGGGATCTCGATTCCCGCCGACGCTCACCGAAGCGGACTGTCGAATCTCGAGGAGCGCGCGCTCGCGCGCGGGGGCGACTTCGTCGTCGAGTCGGAACCCGGGCGAACGAACGCGACCTGGCGCGTCCCGGCAGAGGAAGGTGCTTCATGACGACTGTTTTCCTCGTCGACGATCATGAGATCGTCCGCCGCGGGCTGAGCGATCTGATCGGCAGCCAACCCGATCTCGAGGTCGTGGGTGAGGCGGGGACGGTGCGGCAGGCGTTCGGCCGGATCGAGGCGACGCGGCCCGAGGTCGCGGTGCTCGACGTGCGACTTCCCGACGGCAGTGGGATCGACTTGTGCCGTGACGTGCGGTCGCGCTTGCCCGGTGTCGCCTGCCTCATGCTCACGGCCTACGACGACGATGCGGCCGTCGGCGCGGCCGTGCTGGCGGGAGCCGCGGGCTACGTCCTCAAAGACATCGCGGGAAAGCAGCTCATCAGTGCGATCCGCACGGTGGCGACCGGTCGATCGCTTCTCGACTCCGCTGTCGCCCGTCGTGCGAGTGAGCGCATTCGCAGGAACGTCGACGACGACGATCCCCGATTGGGGTCACTCGGCCTCCGTGAACGCCAGATCCTCCGCCTCATCGCCGACGGGCTGACGAACCGGCAGATCGGCGAGCGGCTGGGGATCGCCGAGAAGACCGTGAAGAACTACGTCTCCTCACTGCTGAGCAAGCTCGGCCTCGAACGCCGCACGCAGGCCGCCATCTTCCAGGTCGAGCATCCGGGTCGCTGAGCGCGCATCAGCTCCTTCGCGACGCCCTCGGAACCACGACGATGGGACACTCCGCGCGCCAGAGGACGTCTTGTGCGACCGACCCCCACAGATTCCCCGCGACGATGCCTCGACGGTGGGTGCCGATGACGAGCATCGACGACTCCGCCGCATACCGCAGCAGTGTCGTCGGGGCGCTCTCGCGATGCAGTTCCGAACAGACGTCGAGAGCCGGATGACGCGACGAGGCAGTGCGTGTAGCGGCATCCAGCGTCATCCTGTGGCGCTCGACGACCGCCTCGGGACTCGCCATCCGCGTGGTCGAGCCCGCGAAGGTCGGCGTCGGCATCAGCCAGGCGTGCACGAGCCGCAGCGATCGGTCGGACCGGAGCGCCTCATCCGCACCGAACGACAGTGCGGCATCCGACGACTCGTCGGAGTCGATCCCGACCGTCACCGCGTCGCCGAGATCCACCCACCCGGGGGGCACCATCGCGACCGGAACGCTCGAGTGAGCGCTCACCCGCAACGGGAGCGCGCCTGACAGGACTGCTCGCATCGGATGACCGGGGGTGATCCCGACGACGACGAGATCCGCCCCTTCGCTGGACTCGACCAGCACGTCGACCACCCCGCCCCGCGAAGACGTGACGTGTACGACGGTTCCGGGTGCGTGCTCGCGGAGGAAGGCATCGGCGTCGGCGAGGTGCTGCAGCGCTTCCGAGGAATCCGCGGCTCCCCGTGCGACCACCGTCGTCACGGTGACCGTCGCGGGCTCACGGGCAGCGCGTTCTGCGACCCACGTGAGCGCGGAGACCGATGCCGGCGATCCGTCGAAGCCGAGCAGGATGCGTTCCATCGTCGGCCCTCATCGCACGATCAAGACCGCCGTCGGCATCCGCTCGATGACCGCTTCGCTCGTGGAACCGAGCAGGAATCGCCCGATGGCGCCGCGGCCGTGGCTTCCCACGACGGCGATCCGCGCGTGCTCGGCTTCGCGGCAGATCAACTCGCCGGGATAGCCCGACGCCACGACGACGCGAACATCGAGATCGGGGTAGTCCTGACGGAGACCGGCGAGCGAGATCGACGATTCCTCCTCGGTGAGGGCCTGCATATTGGAGAGGTACTCCGGAGGGTAGGTGCCGGTGTCCATGGGAACGGGAAGCGGCGACCACGCGGTGACGGCTGTCAGGGAGTCGCCGTGGCGATCGGCCTCGGCCGCGGCGAACCTGATGGCGCGTTCCGACACTTCCGACCCGTCGACGCCGACGACGACCCCCGTGTTTCCGAAGAGGTCGCGATCCGGGATGACAGCGACGGGGCAGTGAGCGCCGGCGGTGACGCGGATCGCGTGCCCCCCGAGGTGCACGCCGTCGGCGTGCCGGAATCGGTTGCGTCCGATCACGAGAAGCTGTGCGTGTCGAGAGGCCTCGATCAGCTGGGCGAGCGGCTTGCCGCGCTCGATCCGCGCCTCGGCTCGGACGCCACGGGACGCGGCCCGCTCGACGATCCCGTCAAGCATCAACTCCGTCGCACCGAGGATCTCGTTCACGAGTGCCTCTTCGCCCCTGACCCCTGACCCCGCTCCCACGACGGAGATGAGGAGCAGGTCGCAGCGCCGGTCGCTCGCACGGTCGATCGCCCAGTCCACGGCTCGCCCGGATGCGGTGGTGTCGGTCACTCCGACCGCGATGACCTCGTTCATGCTGGCTCCTCCGTCGACATCGACTCGTCGCCACGGACGACGAGAACGGGACAATGCGCGTGCGAGACGCACGAGCTACTCACGGATCCGAGGAGCAGCCCGGTGAATCCACCGTGCCCGCGTGTCCCCACGACGAGCATCGCGGCACTCCGCGACGCGTCGATCAGCTCGTGCGCGGCGCCTCCTTGCCGCACCGTCGTGCTGAACCACTCGGGAGCTCCAGCCGGGAACGCCCGCTCCACCTCTGCCTCGATGAGCCGCTCCGCGTTCGAGCGGAGGGTCTCCGTGGACGCGGGGTAGTAGTAGGCATCGCCCCACGCGAGGGTCGGGTAGTCCCACACGACGACCGCTTCGACCGGCAGGCCGAGCTTCGGGCCGATGTCTGCCGCGTACCTCAGGGCGGCTCGCGACGGTTCGGATCCGTCGATGCCGACGAGGATGCTTCTGCGGGTGGCGCTCGATTGTTCCATGTCCGCATCCTCAGGCCGCGACAGGTCGGCATCGCGGGCCCAAGGTCCCGCGGCGTCCGCGGAGAACGCCGTCGGTGGGACTTTCGACCCGTGGCATCCGCTCGGTGCCGAGAAGACTCGTGCTGTCCGATTCCAATCGAGGAGAGAGTCATGCGAACAGCAGTTGTCACCGCGTTCGGCGCGCCGGCGATCGTCGAGGAGCGTCCGATCCCGCATCCCGGTCCGGGTCAGGTGATGGTCCGACTCGAAACGTGCGGTCTGTGCCACACCGACATCCACGCGATGCACGGCGACTGGCCCGTGAAGCCGAAACTTCCGCTCGTGCCCGGTCACGAGGGCGTCGGCATCATCGAGGAACTCGGTGAGGGGGTGACGACGCGCACCGTGGGGCAACGCGTCGCGATGCCGTGGCTCGGTCACGCGTGCGGCGACTGCCGCTACTGCGTCGACGGTCGCGAGAACCTCTGCGAGCAGCAGTACAACAACGGCTACGCGGTCGACGGCGGATACGCCGAGTACATGCTCGCCGACGCGCGGTTCGCTGTGCCGGTCCCCGACGGCGTCACGCCGCTGGATGCCGCGCCCTTGACGTGCGCGGGAGTCACGACGTACGCCGCGATCAAGAACGCCCACATCGTCCCGGGTGAGACCGTCGCCGTCTTCGGCATCGGCGGGCTCGGGCACCTCGCCGTCCAGTACGCCCGTCTCGTCGGTGCGAAGGTCATCGCGGTCGACGTCACGCAGGAGAAGCTCGACCTTGCGACCGAACTCGGCGCCGACCACGTCGTCAACGCGATCGAGACCGACCCGGTCGCCGCCATCCGCGAGCTCGGGGGAGCGGACGCCGCCGTCATCCTCGCCGTCGCTCCGCAGGTCTTCCGCCAGGCGTTCGACGCCCTCAACCGCGGCGGCAGGCTCGTGCTCGTGTCGCTCCCCGCCGGTGGCGAACTCACGGTGCCGGTCTTCGACACGGTGCTCAAGGGCATCAGCATCATCGGCTCGATCGTCGGAACGCGGCAGGACCTCGTCGAGGTCTTCGCCCTGCATGCCGCCGGCCGCACGCGCGTCATCACCGAGACACGGGATCTCGACCAGGTCAACGAATCGATCGACGAGGTCCTCGCGGGCACGGTTCCTGCGCGGCTCGTGTTCGCGTATCACACGGCCGATCTCGTCCCGACGGAGCACGAGGAACGCGCGGCACTCTGACGCTTTCTTGGGCTCAGACGGCGCCGATCGCAGAAGAAATCCTGAAGACAGGATGCCGCGGCCACGCCCGTCCTGTCAGAGGGATTTCCCCTGCGGAAAGGACTCGGGGTCAGGGCTCCGGCACCGCGACGAGGAGTGTGTCGCCGATCAGCTCGGCGTCGTCTGGAGAGAGGTGATTCGGCGACGACGCGAACTCGACGGTGATGCCGGTCTGTGTCGTGAGCGAGAGCATCGCTCCGCCGCACCCTGAGAAGGATTCGGCGGGATCGGGCGCGACGAGCACGATGCACGTGTCCCGTGTGCCTTGCGGCTGCCCGACCCAGTACTCGTTCCCGGCACTGTCGGATCCGACGTGCCGCGTGGTCGATGCGTCGAGGTCTCCCGCCGGTGCGCTGGCGGGCAGAGCGTCCTCGGCGGTCTGCTCCCGATCGAAGATGTCGGATGCCTCGCCGAAGCCCGTCGTGCAGCCGGCGAGGCCGAGCGCGAGTCCTGCGAGTGCGAATGCCGCCATCGTCCGCTTCATGCGCCGAACCTATCGGACGGGGCTGGATCCGCCGAGCAGGTCACCGAAACGGGTTCGGGGTGTTTCCGCCCGCGGCATCCGTCGACCCTGCAGCATGCCCTTGGTCCCACGCATCGCCGAGGGCCTCGAGGTCTCTCGAGAAGGCGTCGCGGCGCGTCGGGGGCTCGACGAGCCCGAGGACGACGGGCCGGTCGAAGTCGTCGCCCTCGAACGCGATCCACACCGCCGAGCCCACCGTCACGCCGTGCGCCGTGAACGCCGCGATCGGGTAGGCCCGGGAGGCCCACAGGGTCGTGCCGCGCGAGGGAATCTCGACCTGCAGGCGGCCAGCACCGCTCGGATCGTCGTCTGAGACGACGATCGCGCGCTGGATTCCCACGCTCTCACCGTAGCGCGGGGCTCCTTGCAATCGATGCGCGGCGTTCACTTCACGTTCATATAGAGGCGCTTCTATCTATTCCAGATAGAAGCCCGTCTATCTGTCTCGTCGTCAGACGGGGCGAGAGAGGCCGCGAGGCCCCGAACGAAAGTGCACCGTGAAAATCACCACAGCGAAATTCGCCTCTGCAGCGGTCGTGCTCGTTGCAGCACTCGCGCTGAGCGCGTGCGGCGGCCAGTCCTCAGGTGGAGAGACCGGGAACGGCGAGAACGGCTCGGCGCTCAGCGGAACTGTCGCCTCCGACGGCTCGTCGACCGTCAGCCCGCTCACCGAGGCCGCTGCGACGGAGTTCGCCGGCATCGAGCCCGACGTGCAGGTCACCGTCGCCACCTCGGGAACCGGTGGAGGCTTCAAGACGTTCTGTGCAGGAGAGACCGATCTCTCCAACGCGTCGCGACCGATCAAGGACGAGGAAGCCGCCATCTGCGAAGAGGAGGGAATCGAGTTCACAGAGATCGTCATCGCGAACGATGGCCTGTCTGTCGTCGTCAACCCCGAGAACGACTGGATCGACTGCATCACGGTCGAGCAGCTCAACACCATCTGGGCCCCCGAGTCCGAAGGCGTCGTCACGAACTGGAGTCAGGTCGACCCGTCCTTCCCGGATGAGCCCTTGACGCTGTACGGCGCCGGCACCGACTCGGGAACCTTCGACTACTTCACCGATGTCATCAATGGTGAAGAGGGTGCCAGCCGCACTGACTACAGCCCGTCGGAAGACGACAACGTCACGATTCAGGGTGTCTCGGGTGAGCTCGGCGCGATGGGCTACTTCGGTCTGAGCTACCTCGAGGAGAACGCAGACGTCCTCAAGGGTCTCGAGGTCGACGGAGGCGACGGATGCGTGTTCCCGTCGACGGAGACCGTTCAGGACGGCAGCTACACGCCGCTCGGTCGCCCGCTCTTCATCTACGTGAATAACGCGTCGTATTCGGACAACGCCGCGGTCCAGGCGTTCGTCGACTACTACGTCGAGAACGCGGTCACGGTGGCGGAGGCTGCTCTGTTCGTCCCCCTCACGGACGATCAGATCACCCTCGCTCAGGAAGAACTCGCGAGCCTCGTCAGCTGACACCCGCCGTTCCGGTCGGGGGCGGCACCCTGCTGCCCCCGACCAGACATCTGTGAGGAGAACCGTGACCGCCCTGCCCTCGACCACGCGGAGCAGTACGCCGCAACCGCGGACGTCCACGCTGCGCGGCCGACCGCGACCGTTCGATGTCGCAGTCCGACTGGTGTTCCGTCTCGCGGCGGTCTTCACCATCATCATCACCGCCGGCATCCTGATCGCTCTGCTGGTGCCATCGCTGGAGTTCTTCGCCGAGGTACCCGTGTGGGAGTTCCTCTTCGGCACCCGATGGGCTCCGCGATTCGCCGATTCGTCGTTCGGCGTCGTGCCCCTTGTCACAGCTACGGCATGGACGACGGCGATCGCGCTCCTCGTCGCGGTCCCCTTCGGGTTGGGGGCGGCGGTCTTCCTGTCGGAGTACGCGCACCCGCGTGTGCGCAAAGTCCTCAAGCCCGTCCTCGAGCTTCTTGCAGGAATCCCCACCGTCGTCTACGGATACTTCGCCGTGCAGTTCATCCAGGCGACGGTTCTTCGCGAGTGGCTCGGATGGGATACGGGGTCATTCAGCGTCCTGTCGGCCGGGTTCGTCATGGGCATCATGATCGTCCCGACGATCGCGTCGATCAGCGAGGACGCCATGTCCGCCGTGCCGAACGCACTTCGCCAGGGTTCCGCCGCGCTCGGAGCCAACCGCATGCAGACGACTCTTCGTGTCGTCTTCCCCGCCGCGCTGTCCGGGATCATCGCGGCCGTCGTGCTGGGAATCTCGCGAGCGGTCGGAGAAACGATGATCGTGGCGCTCGCAGCCGGACAGCAGGCTCGCATCGTCACCAGCCCGCTCGAAGCGGGTCAGACGATGACCGGATTCATCGCACAAGCCGCGCTCGGCGACTCGCAGGTCGGATCGCTCGAGTACAACACCCTGTTCGCCGTCGGACTGCTTCTCTTCTTCATCACGCTCCTGGTGAACTTCATCAGCATCGCCATCGTCCGTCGCTTCCGGGAGGCCTACTGATGGCTACGACAACGACACCCACGTCATCGACGCGCGGCATCGGCGGTGTCGTCCAGCGATCGATCCGCGGGCGCGCCCGGGGAGGGGAGTCCAGCCCACGTTCGGTGCTGTTCCTCGTGCTGCTCTGGTTCTGCCTGCTCTTCGCGCTGCTCTTCCTCACGGTTCTCCTCGTCACGATCTGGATCGACGGCAACGGGCGGCTCGATGCCGGTCTGTTCACGCAGTACCCGTCTTCGAGCCCAGAGGATGCGGGAGCGCGCCCCGCCATCCTGGGTTCGCTGTGGGTCATCGGCACGACGGCCGTCATGACTCTGCCGTTCGGAGTGGCGGCCGCGATCCACCTCGAGGAGTTCGCCGACAAGCGGAACCCGATCAATCGCGCCGTCGAGCTGAATGTGCAGAACCTTGCGGCCATCCCGTCGGTCATCTACGGCATGCTCACCCTCGCGGCACTGGGTCTCTTCGGGGTCGTCAACAAGAATCAGGTGTGGGTCGGCGCGCTCGCGCTCAGCATGCTCATCCTCCCCGTGATCATCATCGCGACGCGTGAGGCGTTGCGAGCTGTGCCGGCCGAGATCCGGCAGGGATCGCTCGCCCTCGGCGCCACTCCGCTGCAGACCGTGTTCCGCAACACACTGCCGGCAGCGCTTCCCGGCATCGCGACAGGATCGATCCTCGGGCTGTCGCGGGCGCTCGGAGAGGCCGCGCCGCTCCTGCTTCTGGGCGGTCTGGTCTTCCTCCGCTTCGACCCGAACGGTCTCATGAGCGGGTACACCACAATGCCGATCCAGATCTTCAACTGGACGGGACGACCCCAGGCGGGATTCCACGAACTGGCTGCCGCGACCAGCATCGTCCTGCTCGTGGTGCTGCTCGCGATGAACGCCCTCGCCATCTTCATCCGCAACCGCTATCAGCAGCGCTGGTAGACCGAAAGGCACCTCATGAACGACTCGTCGCCCGAGACCCCCAGCATGCACATAGACCGGAGTGCACGTGGTCGCTCGTTCTCGTCGGACTACGATCCGCCGACGGTGATCGAATGCGAAGACGTGAACATCTTCTACGGTTCCTTCCGTGCCGTGACAGGAGTCAGCCTGAACTTCCGCCGAAACGAGATCACAGCGCTGATCGGCCCCTCGGGATGCGGCAAGTCGACGGTGCTTCGTTCGCTCAATCGGATGAACGACCTCGTCGAAGGAGCACGCGTGGAGGGAACGATCTCCTTCAATGACGAGGACATCTACGCCAAGGATGTCGACGCGATCGAAGTGCGGCGACGGATCGGAATGGTCTTCCAGAAGCCCAATCCGTTCCCCAAGTCGATCTACGACAACATCGCATACGGTCCGCGGGTGACGGGCATGAAGGTCGCGTCGATGGACGATCTCGTCGAAGAGGCTCTGACCAGGGCCGCGCTGTGGGACGAGGTGAAGGACAAACTCAAGCAGTCCGCCTTCGGTTTGTCGGGCGGGCAGCAGCAGAGGCTGTGCATCGCCCGCACGATCGCAGTACAGCCCGAAGTCATCTTGATGGATGAGCCGTGCTCCGCCCTCGACCCGATCGCGACGACGAAGATCGAAGACCTCATGCACGATCTTCGCAACGAGTACACGATCGTGATCGTCACGCACAACATGCAGCAGGCTGCGCGAGTCGCCGACCGCACCGCCTTCTTCACGGCGCTGCCGGACGAGACGACGGGGGATCGAACCGGAGTGCTCGTCGAGTACGACTTCACGGCGAAGCTCTTCGAGCACCCGGCCGACCAGCGCACCGAGGACTACATCAGCGGCAGGTTCGGATGAGCTCAGTTCTCCAGGGCACCACAACGACTGTGTTGCTCACGCCCGCGCCCAACGCGAAAGGGACTGCGGCCGAGTACCGGCATTTCGGCTTTTCGGTTATCACGCACCGGGTGCTGCTCGACGCGCTGCTCGATGTCGCCCATGATCCCGGCGCCGTGATGATCGTATCCTCGGACGTCGAGTCAGAGCCGCTCGCGGACGTGCTCGACGTGGCGATCGCGATGTGCGGTCCACGCGTCATCCTCGGACTCGGCTCGCGGGATGTGGCGGATGCGGTGCGCGTCGGCATTGCGGCCGGCGTCCGGTCGACCGTCGAGCTTCCTCTCACTCCCGACCGCCTCCGTGCCGCCGTCAAGAGGCTGCCCCAGTTCGCCGGAGAAGACGTTGATGCAATCCGCGTCGGCGACCTCACCATCGACCCGGGTCGACACAAGGTCTTCTGGGCGGACGTTCCGATTGACGTGACCCTGCGGGAGTTCTCGATTCTGCTCGCACTCTCTCGTGCCCATCCGTACGTCGCTCCGCTCGATCAACTCGCTGAAACGTTCGCAGCGACCGCGACAGATCCCGCGGGATCCATCCGCGTCGCTATCACCCGGATCAGGACGCGACTGGCCGAGGCGGGCGCCGCGCCCACGCCAGCGATCGAGTCGATACGGGGACTCGGCTACCGGCTGGCCTGCTGACCCGCGAGGCCGAGGTCGGTGAGGAGACCCTCGACCCGTGCCCGGATCTCGTCGCGAACGCGTCGGAGACCTGTGTCGTCCATCACGAGGGGATCATCGAGGTCCCAATCGAGGTACCGGCGTCCGGGATACACGGGGCAGGCGTCGCCGCATCCCATCGTCACCACGTAATCGGCCGCTTGAACCACCTCGTCGGTCAGCGGCTTCGGGTAGTCGTCGGTAGCGGGGACGCCCACTTCCGCCAGGGACGCTGCGATCCGGGGGTGAACTTCCGACGCCGGCTCGGACCCCGCGGTTCGCACGTGGACGGCGTCTCCCGCGAGGTGGCGTAGATATGCTGCCGCGAGTTGAGATCGGCCCGCGTTCTGAACGCACACGAAGAGGACTTCGGGTGTCCCGCGCAGGATGAGGCCGGTCGCTGAGGCGAGCGCTGACAATCGCTCGGCCGCATACCGGGCTGTTAGAGCCGGCAGATGAGTGCGCACTCGCGCACGTTGGCTGAGCAGGAGATAGCTCTCGGCGACGTACCGTGAGACGGTCTCGGTGCTGAAGGTCGAGCTGAATCGGTAGGCCAGATCTCGTGCGACACTCTCCACAGCGACGGGGAGTGCAACCATCGACGGCTCAGGCGGCGCCTGACTGCCCTGCCGCGGCGCGATGGCGATCAGGCGCCCGAACCGGACCCAGGCCCGCGCGGTCAGCGTCCAGTCGACATCGGGCTCCGGTTGCACGATGCCCGCCGTGTGCAGTGTGTCGATCGCACCCGCGGCACGATCGGCCGAGACATGCAGCACGTCCGGCAGCTCTCGCGCAGGGACGCCCGCCGCGATCGCACTCAGGACGCGAAGATTGAGTGTGTCGCCCAGCACGGCGGCCTGCAGGGCACGCTCGGCTGCCTCTGCCGTGTCGAGGGGGCGGCCGACTCGATGACGGGGATCGGTCACCGGAGGAGGTCCTCGATCGCGTGGCGGCGGTCCTCCCGCACGGACAGCCAGACGAACTTCCCCTCTTGTTCACGGACGAGCACGCCGTCTTCGGCCAGGATCCGCACATGGTGGGTCACGGTGGGCTGCCGCAGGCCCAGAGCATCCGCAAGCTGTCCGACCGTCGCGCGCTGGGGCGTCGACCCGAGAATGACGCTGAGCAGTTGCAGTCTTGTCGGGTCGGCCACGACCCGAAGCGTCCGCGACAGCTCCTCCGCTGCCGAGCGCGCCAGCGGCGGTTCACTCGAGCCGGGAGTCGGGCTGGGCGCGGGCATGGGGGCATCCTCTTCGCAGGCCGTGACGACCACGACCAGGGCCTCATCGTAGCCGAGATAGATGCATGTCTATGCAGCCGCGCGCGTCAGTGTCCGCTGCCGAGCCCACCGCTGAGGCGTCCGTGGAAGCGGGTCGTGGCGTCGTTCATGCCCTCGAACTCCACCGATTTGCCGAGGTGTTCGTATTTCGTCTGGATCGCGTCGAGCGCGGCGACCGTCGAAGCGTCCCACACATGCGAGCGGGACATGTCGATGACGACGCGGTCGGGGTCGTGGGTGTACTCGAACTGCGTCGTGAGGTCGTTGCTCGAGGCGAAGAACAGCTCGCCGTCGACGGTGTAGCGGGCGAGGCGGAACTCGTCATCGACGCGGCGCGTGACGGTGACGAAATGCGCGACGCGACGCGCGAAGAGGATCATCGCGGCGACGACGCCGACTCCGACGCCGATCGCGAGGTTGTGGGTCCACACGGTGACGCCCACTGTCACGACCATGACGAGCGTCTCGCTCTTCGGCATCCGCTTCAGTGTCGAAGGACGGATGCTGTGCCAGTCGAAGGTCGCGATGGACACGACGATCATGACGGCGACGAGGGCGGCCATGGGGATGATCGCGACGATGTCGCCGAGCACGAGCACGAGGACGAGCAGGAAGACGCCGGCGAGGAAGGTCGAGATGCGCGTGCGCGCTCCCGAGGCCTTCACGTTGATCATCGTCTGGCCGATCATGGCGCAGCCGCCCATGCCACCGAACGCGCCGGACAGGATGTTCGCGGCGCCCTGGCCGAGGGCCTCGCGGGTCTTGCGCGAGTGCGTGTCGGTGATGTCGTCGACGAGCTTCGCCGTCATGAGCGATTCGAGGAGGCCTACGATCGCCATCGCGGCCGCGAACGGGAAGATGATTCCGAGCGTCTCCCACGTGAGAGGCACGTTCGGGATGAAGAGCTCGGGAAGGCTCTGCGGCAGTTCGCCCTGATCGCCGACCGTGGGCACGCTGATGCCGAAGACGACGGCGGCGCCCGTGAGCAGCACGATCGCGACGAGCGGTGCCGGGACGACGCGGGTGATGCGCGGCATCCCGTACATGATGAGGAGCCCCACGACGACGAGCGGGTAGACCATCCACGGGACGCCGATGAGCTGCGGGATCTGCGACACGAAGATCAGGATGGCGAGGGCGTTGACGAAGCCGACCATGACGCTGCGCGGGATGAACCGCATGAGTTTCGCGACGCCGAGGACGGCGAGCACGATCTGGATGACACCGCCGAGGAGCACGGTCGCGATGAAGTAGTCCATGCCGTATTCACGGGCGACGGGCGCGATGACGAGCGCGATGGCGCCCGTCGCGGCTGTGATCATCGCGGGCCGGCCGCCGAGGAACGAGATCGCGACGGCCATGACGAACGACGAGAAGAGACCGAGGCGCGGATCGACGCCGGCGATGATCGAGAAGGCGATGGCCTCGGGAATGAGGGCGATTGCGACGACGAGGCCGGCGAGGGTTTCGCGCGTGAGGATCCGGGGGCTGCGGAGCGCCTGCAGCACGGTGGGCTCGATGCGGTAGCGGCTGGCGGGATCGGGCGTGGGGATGACGGCGGTCATGTGGCTCCGTTCGGAACGGGCGAGGGATGCTCGCGGGGGAGCGCACCGTTGCGCGGGGCACTGTGGGCCCGAGGAGAGATGATGGGAGTTCGCCGCGCGAAGAGCGGCCTCGACGAACTCTACCGTAACGTGAGGGTTGGAACGGAGTCGTATGCCCGAACCGGGGACGATGCACATCGGCGAGCTCGCCGAACGCACGGGACTGTCGCTGCGGACGCTGCGGCACTACGACGAGATCGACCTGCTGACGCCGTCGGGGAGAAGCGAGGGCGGCTTCCGCCTCTACACCGCTGACGATGAGTCGCGGCTTCTGCTCATCCGGCGGATGAAGCCTCTCGGCTACTCGCTCGAGACGATGCGCGACCTCCTGAAGGTGATCGACGGACTCGCCGCCGACCCGGACGACGATCAGCTGCGCGCCCATCTCGAGGCGATCCGCGCAGAGGCGATCGAGCGTCGAGACCGGCTGCGTGGCCAGCTCGCGGCAGCCGACGAATTCGTGGAGCAGCTCAACACGCACTGAGGGTCGGGAAAGTGTGGGTGTGGGTGAGAGACCCCTCTCTCACCCACACCCGCTGCTCGATGGCGCCTGGGGGACAGCCATTCCCGTGAAGGGCCGGTGTGAGCAAGTTCGAGGACTGGGATCCTCGGGGGTGTGCCCGGGGGCACGAGCCGGTCCCCGCCCGCGGGGACGATGCCGCGAACGGAGACCGGCAGGTCAGGGCTTCAGCTGGATACGCGAGACGGTGTTGGTGCTGATGCGGCAAACGAGGAGGAACTTGCCGTCCGGGCTCATCGCCAACGCAGCTGGAGTATCACTCAGCTGAATGGCAGCCGTCACCGCTCCGGTCGCGGTCGATACGCGCAGAATCCGATTGGTGTTGTAGACGCTCATGTAGACATAGGCGCCATCCGGGCTGATAGCCACGCCCTGGGAGCCGCCGCCGGGGAGCGCCACCCAGTTCGTCGACGTGCGTGTCGCGGTGTTCACTCTTCCCTGATTGGCGTCGCTGTAGCTTGCGGGGTAGAGCGAGCTTCCGTCGGGCGACATCGCCAACTGGTGCGGGTTGGCCGGCACCCCGATCGAATCCGTGACCGCGTTCGTGGACGTGCTGACCCGAACGACATTGCCTCCAGACCAGCGTGATGCCCAGACCGCGGTGTCATCTGGGCTGAACTTGATGCCGAGTATGGCCGATCCTGCGGTGGACGGTACGGTCGCCGTCACCGTGTTCGTCGCGGTGTTGATCCGTTGAAGCCCGCTGTCGTTTCCGACGAAAGCGTATGTACCACTGGGGCTGATCGCCACGTTGCGGGAACCGCTCGTCGGCACCGTAGCGACCACGGCGTTCGTCGACGTGTTGATCCGCTTGACCCCGCCACTGTAGTCGTGTGTGACGTAAGCGTAGGAACCATCGGGAGCGAACGCGATCCCATCAGGGTTCGGGGCAGTCGTGATGGTGGTCGTCACCGTATTCGTGATCGTGCTGAACCGCGCGACTGATCCGGCAGCGTTGCAGCTCACGTACGCGAATGTTCCGTCAGGGCTGATCTCAATCCACCGGGGTCCTACTCCGACCGCGACCGTTGCGGTCACGGCCATGATGTCGAGAGTCCGTGTTGCCGTGAGCGGGCCCGAAGTCGCGGTGGTCGTCGCGGTCGCGGCGAGGGTGCCCGAAGCGGTGATCGTCGTGGTGATCTGGCCTGCGGAGTCGGTCACGCCGGTGCTGGGGCTGAAGCTGAGCGCGCCGGGGACGTCGCTCGTGAAGGTGACGGTCTGTCCAGGCCAGGGGTCACCGCGGGAGTCCAGGACCGTCGCGGTCGCGGTGATGGGGAGTCCGGGCGAGATGCCGGTCGCTGTCTGTGTGAAGAGCAGCGTGGAGTCAGCCGACGTCGCGTGGGCGGGGACGGCGGTCGTGAGAACGATGGCGGGGGTGGCGAGGGCTGCGGCGGTGAGGACCTGCCTGCGGTTGAGGCCTACACCTTCAGGGGGGGGGGTATTCATGGCTGAGATCCTCCAGGTGTTCGGGTATGCGCTCTGCGCTCGGGTCGTGAAACCCGGTGAGAGCAAGAGGACGGTACGGCGCATCGAGCGAGACCGGCATCCGGCGAACGCGAAAGCAGTGCGGGTGTCGGCCGGCGAATTCATCTCCCCCCTCACCTCCGGCACCACGACGCAGGCCGTGCGTAGCGTTCGTCCGCCCTCTCGTGGTTGGGTGTGTCCATGGCTTCGGAACAGGCGCGCGTTCCCTCGTCACACCCGGGCGAGCCTCACCAGCAAGGGCTTGCTCAGCGACTCAACTGGCTCCGCGCGGGGGTGCTGGGAGCAAACGACGGCATCGTTTCGGTCGCGGCGATCGTCGTCGGTGTGGCAGGTGCGACGAGCGACATCGCCCCCATCCTGACGGCGGGCATCGCAGGACTCGTCGGCGGTGCGATCTCGATGGCTCTCGGAGAGTACGTGTCGGTCAGCAGCCAGAGCGACAGCGAGCGCGCGCTCATCGCGAAGGAGAAGCGCGAGCTGCGCGAGATGCCCGAGCAGGAACTCGAAGAGCTCGCCGGGCTGTACGAGGCGAAGGGTCTCACGCCCCAGACGGCGCGCCAGGTCGCCGTCGAGCTGACGGCGCACGACGCCGTCGCGGCGCACCTGTCCGTAGAACTCAACATCGACGAGGGTGATGTCGTCAGCCCGTGGCACGCCGCCGGTGCCTCCGCTCTCGCCTTCACGGTCGGAGCGATCCTCCCGATGCTCGCCATCCTGCTTCCCCCCGAGGCCTGGAGAGTGCCCGTCACCTTCGTCTCTGTTCTCGTCGCGCTCGTTCTCACGGGATGGATCTCCGCCTGGATCGGCGGCAGCTCCAAGCCCAAGGCGATCTTGCGTATCGCGATCGGCGGTGCCGCAGCGCTCGTCGCCACCTACGGCATCGGCCTCCTGCTGGGAGCGAGCGGCGTCGTCTGACGCCTGGGCCAGCGCCCACGACGACCGGTGTCACCGACTCGGGTCGTGGTCGTCGGGGCAATGTCGAGGCAGGGTGCCATCATGGACGACATGATGACAGCGCTACTCGACCGGGCGATCTACTCCTACACGGACGTGGACCGACTGGTCGGGCTGCACATGGGTACCGCACGTCGGTGGCTGGAGGGCTACCAGCGATCCGGCCGATTCTACGACCCTGTTCTTCGCGAGAGTCCGACCGGTCAGGAAGTCGTCACATGGGGAGAGATGGTCGAGGCTCGACTGCTCGCCGAGTTCCGTAGCAAAAACGTCCCCGTGCAACGCCTTAGGCCGGCGATCGTGCGGCTCCGCGACGAGTTCGGTCGGTATCCTCTCGCGCATGCCCGGCCCTTCCTAGACGTGGAAGGCCGCGAATTGGTTCGAGCCGTCCAAGAAGAGGTCGGGGTCGACCGTCCACTGCAGTTCGTGGTCGTCCGAAATGGACAGACAATGCTCACTGAAGCGATGCAACGCTTCAACGACACCGTGAGGTACGAGGGCGGCGTCGTGGCGCAGCTGAGTCCCAGCGCCCGAACCCCGCAGGTGTGGATGGATCCTGAGCGCGCGTTCGGCCAGCCGGCGGTCCGCAATGTGCGTACAGACGCGCTCGCCGAAGCGTTTCGCGCGGGAGCATCACGGGAAGAGCTCGCTGACCTTTATGACCTCGATCCAGGACAAGTCGACTCGGCGATTCGGTTCGAGATGATCGCGAGTTCAGAGAACGCGGCCTGATGGCCCGCGGGTTCACGCCGGTGTACTTCACCGACGAGAACGCGCTCGGTCTCGGGAAACTGCTGCAGCGGAAAGGGCGGGACGACGTCCTCTGTCCCGGGCATGACAGTCTCCCAGAGATCCCGCTTGGCACGCTCGATGTGGATTGGATGCGAGTCGTCGGTGTGCGTGGATACATCGTCGTCACTCGCGATCGGCGTATCAGAACACGACCCGCCGAGTTGCTCGCATACCGGGAGAACGGCATCCGTTCGGTGTGGATCGGTGCAAAGCGAGACCTTGGCCCGCAGGCTCAGATGGACCTGTTCGAGCGTCACGAGGAGCGGCTTCGGCGAGAGATCATCAAACTCGGGGCCGGGCCATGGGCGCTGGCGCTCTCTGCCTCGGGTGTGCGACCGCTCGCCGTCAAAGGGATTTGCTGACACCTCAGGCACGTTCGATCGGCAGCCACAGCTCGGTCGTCGCGGTCGTGAAGTCCGCCGCGCGATCGAGCACGGCGACGACCGACGGACCCGGACGAAGCCGCCAAGGATTCGAGGGGAACCAGTCCGTCGCCGTCGCGGCCCACGTCGATTGCAGCGACGCGGGATACTCGCCCTGCGACAGGAACACCACCCACGTGCCGGCGGGAACCTCGATCGTGTCGAGATCGTCCGGCACAGGCGTCGAGTCGGCGACGGCGACGCCGTGAAGATAGGTCAGCTCGGTGCCTTCCGTGTAGTCGGGATCGACGTCGGCGCTGACCTGCAGGAGGCCGGCCGGTTCGCCGCTGCTCAGCTCCTTCAGGCGTGCGTGCTCGGTCGCCGGCAGCGAAGCGATGAAGGACTGGATGTGGGGGTTGGTGCCCTCGTGGATGAGCGGCACACGCGCCGTGTGGCCGATCAGCCGGAAGGCGGGGCGGTCGATGATGCGAGCGTCCATGGTGATGTTCCCTTCTACTGTCAGGCGGAACCTGATGGTCGGTTGCGTCTGAAGGGGACCACCGTTCCGCCGGACGTCGCCGGGGCCGACACCGTGCACGGATCGGAACGCGCGACCGAACGCCTCGGTCGACCCGTAGCCGAACGTCACAGCGATCGACAACAGATCAGCGTCGCCGAGGACGTCCGCGACGGCGACCGACATCCGGCGCCGCCGGACGTACTCCGACAGCGGCACGCCGGCCAGCGACGAGAACATGCGGCGCAGGTGGTATTCCGTCGTCCCGAGCGTCGCTGCCAGACCGGCGATGTCGATCTCCTCCGTGAGGTGATCCTCGACGTACTCGACGAGGCGATTGAGCTCTGCGATCACGGTTCCCCCCTTCGACCTCCAGCCTGCTCGCGCCCGCTGATCCGCACCCTACTATCGCGGTCCGATCCGATCGCGGCCGAGAGAGCCGAGAAGTCGGGTAGGCTCGACCGTGATAGGCGAACTCTCATTCGTCTCGCCCCGGCCGCGTGGTAACGGTCGGGGCTTTCTCTTTCCCCGAGGCCGCCTGCTATGTCGATTTTCGTGGCCTGGCAGCGACCGTGGGTTTGCCGACGACCTCATTCGGTATGCCGCGCGAGAAGAAGAGCGAGAAGAGGGCGAGAAGCACGAGCGCGAAGAAGGCGATCCGCAGCGACGACAACTGCGCGTCGGCGTAGAGCTGCGAGAGGGTCTGCGCATCGGCGGCGTCGAGTCCGGCATCCGTCCCGATCTTGTCGACGCTCGCAGCCGGAATGATCTCGACACCGCCAGCGGTCCGCTCCGAAATCGTCTGCTGCACCTCGGTGGGGAGGCCGCTTCCGGCCACGCCGGTGGCGAACGACGTCGCGAGGGCACCGATGAGGATCGACCCGATGAGGGCTGTACCCAGCGACGATCCGAGGTTCTGGAACACCCCCTGCAGCCCACCCACTTCGCTCGTGTCCTTCTCGGTCACCGCCGACATGTTCACGTTGCCGAGCTGTGATGCGAGCAGGCCCAACCCGGCGCCGGCGAAGAACATCCCCGTCCCGAAGATCCAGCTCGAGAGCTTCGGATCGATGGCGGACAGCAGGATCAGGGCGCTCGCGACGAGGATCCACTGGCCCACGCGGACGATCCGCCGAGGCGACCACACTTTCGACAGCCGCGTCCCCACGACCGACAGAAGGATGAGCGAAACGGAGAGCGGGAAGATCCGGATGCCGGTTTCCAGAGCATCCAGCCCGAGTGCCATCTGCAGGTAGACGGGCACCATGAAGAAGAGTCCCGCGGTCGTCGCGTATTGCGCCCCGAGCACCGCGAGCCCACTGCGCAACTGCCGGATCGAGAGCAGCGACACATGGACGAGTGGCTCCTTCTCGTGCGCGATGAGGTGACGTTGGCGACGGAAGAAGAGGGCGACGACAGCGACGCCGATGACCATGAACCACGCGGTCAGCGAGACACCCAGCGGGGCGATCGCGACGCCGTTGATCTCAGGCGAAGAGAGGGGCTTGATCCAGCCCCACACCTTGCTCTGCAGCATCCCGAAGACGATGAGGAGCAGTCCCGTCGCCGAGAGCAGGACGCTCAGCAGATCGATGCGGATGGGGCGCCGCTCGGCGGAGTCGGAGATGCGCCGGGCGAAGAGCACGACCCCCGCCATGATGACCACTTCGGCGATGAAGACGTAGCGCCAGCTGAAATAGGTGGTCACGAAGCCGCCGATCAGCGGACCCGCTGCCACGGCCGCACCAGACAGCGCCCCGATCATCGCGAAGGCGGTGATGCGATCGGACCCCTCGTAGTTGTCGGCGATGAGCGCTGCGATCGCCGGGATCACGAGCACCGCGCCGAGACCTTCGATGACCGACCAGCCGAGGAAGAGCACCGTCATGTTCGGCGCGAGCGCCGTCAGGAGCGACCCGACGGCGTAGACGATCGACCCGATGATCAGCGCGCGACGCCGACCCCAGACATCGCCGAGCTTCGCTCCCAGCAGCATGAGCGAGGCCATCGTGAGCGTGTAGAAGGTGATGGCCGTCTGCATCGCCGCGACGGAGCTGTCGAGGTCCTTGACGACGGCACCGATGGAGACATTCATCACGGTGCCGTCGAGCACCATGACGAACTGCGCGCACCCCAGAGTGATGAGGACGGACCACTTCTTCATGGCATCGGCTTTCGACGAAGGGAGGCGTGGACCTGAACGCTCACATTCAATACCCGCGGGAGCTCAGGGGGCAACGAGTGTGCGGACGTGCTTCGATAGAGGGATGCCGACGGCCAAGCGCGACCCTGGGAGGACGTTCCTGGTGACGGGCGCGTCACGCGGCATCGGAAGGGCGATCGCCGTGGCGCTGGCGAAGCGCGGTGACCGGGTTGCGGTGCACTTCAGCTCGGATCGGGCAGCGGCCCAGGAGACGCTCGATCTTCTCGAGGGCTCCGGCCACGTGCTCGTCGCCGGCGACCTGCGCGACCCGGCATCGGCGGCGACGATCGTGGATTCGGCGATCACGACGCTGGGCGGCATCGATGGGCTGGTCAACAACGCGGCGGTCGCACCGAGCGCGGGCAGTCGTCATCGGGTCGACGACGCGAGCTACGACGACTGGCAGCGCATCTGGCAGGACATGATCGGGGTCAACCTCGTCGGCGCCGCGAATCTCAGTTTCCTCGTGGCGCGTCACCTGATCGACCGGGGCTCGCCCGGCAGCATCGTCAACATCGGATCGCGCGGTGCCTTCCGTGGGGAGCCGGACTTCCCCGCATACGGCGCCGCGAAAGCGGGCCTTCACGCCTTCGGGCAATCGATGGCGGTGGCGCTCGCACCGCACAGAATCTCGGTGACCTCGATCGCCCCGGGTTTCGTCAGCTCGGACCGCCAGGCGCCGAAGCTCGCAGGCGAGGAGGGCGACGCGGTGCGCGCCGAGAGTCCGTTCGGCCGCGTAGGAACGCCCGAGGAAGTCGCGAGCGCCGTGCTCTACCTCACGTCACCAGACGCCGTCTGGGCCTCCGGAGCGATCCTCGACTTCAACGGCGCCTCGCACTTGCGCACCTGACGTGAGGCCGGACGAGACGCTCGCTTGTCGAACTCATGCGACGGACAGACGCGAAGCGAACACCCGGATACGGTCCCGCAGTGCGTCGAATGCTGCATCGAAAGCGGACGCCGTGCCTTCCGCGGCCGGGTCGGCGATCGACCAGTGAAGATCATCGCCATCACGCAGTTGTTCGTGTGCGTCATCGCACACCGTGATGACGAGATCGCCGTCGGTCTTCACGTCGTCGATGTGCTGCGGGCGGCGTGAGGTGTCGATATCGAGACCGTGCCGTGAGGCCGTCGCGACAGCATCCGGATTGACCGCCCGGGCGGGCCGAGTCCCGGCTGAGGTGGAGGGGACCGGGCTGGCATCGCGCCAGATCGCCTCGGCCAGCCGCGACCGGGCGGAATTCGCGGTGCAGACGAAGAGCACCCGGTCGGGTGCGCGTACGCTCGCCGGGGCGAGAGTGTCGAAGACCTCGGGCCGCAGTCCCACGTAGCTTCGTCGCCGGTCGAACTCCGAACGCGTGCGGGCGATGATCTCGGCGGTCTCGAGGGTGCGAAGGTGATGGGCGACCAGGTTCGACCGAAGGTCGAGTGCCGCGGCGATCTCCGACGATGACAGGTCGCCCATCGTCAGCAGGTCGACGATGCGCAGCCGAGTCTGATCGGCGAGGGCGGCGAAGATCCCCACGCGTCGTTCGAGGTCGGTCATCGACCAAGACATACCAGGCCGCGAGAGATATGTCTACCGATATTGAGTCAGTGCGCGTTGAGTCTATGGTTGCCAGTCGAGGGCCGCCATCGCAGCCCCAGAGAGGTGTATGTCATGGGTATCGGAAGCGGAATCGCGCTCTTCGTCATCGGAGCCATCCTCGTCTTCGCTGTCAACATCGACACGGGCGGCTACGTGAACCTCGACCTCATCGGCTACATCCTGATGGGTGCGGGTGTGGTCGTGTTCCTCATCAGCCTCCTGATGATGCTGCGCCGTCGTCGGACGGACTCGGTGGCCGCCACGTCGGTGGATCCTGCCACGGGGGAGCGGGTCACGCGCCGCACCGTTCGCGACGATGACCCGATCGCCTGACCCGGCGAAGACCGCGCCCGTCCCGCAAGGGATGCGCGGAAAGCTGGTGGGGGACCGCTATCACCTCGACTCCGTGCTGGGCGAGGGCGGAATGGGCGTCGTCTACCTGGCCAAGGACACCGTGCTCGACCGCTCCGTCGCGCTGAAGATCTTCCGCGATGGGATGGAGGACAAGGCGCGGACGGCGACGGAGACGCAGCTTCTCGCGAGCCTCAATCATCCGGCGCTCGTCACCCTCTTCGACGCGCACGTCGCAGAGGAAGCGCCGCGCTACTTGGTCATGGAGTACGTCGACGGACCCACGTTGCAGTCGGTCCTCACCGCCGGACCGCTTCCCCCGATGACCGTGGCGCGCATCGCCCGGGATCTCGCCGAGGCTCTTCACGTCGTCCATCGTGCCGGCATCGTCCATCGTGACGTCAAGCCGTCGAACGTCCTGCTCAGGCCCTCGTCGGTTCCCGGCGAGGAGTTCCACGCGAAGCTCGCCGACTTCGGAATCGCCTACCTGCTCGATTCGACGCGCCTCACCCTGCCCGGCACGGTGATCGGGACGGCGGCCTACCTGAGCCCCGAGCAGGTGACGGGAGGCGCACCCGGTCCGGCATCCGACATCTACTCGCTCGGCCTCGTCCTGATCGAAGCCCTCACGGGGCGGCGGGCCTTCGCACAGGAGAGCGGGACCGAGGCTGCACTCGCCCGTCTCGCCGGCGACCCTGTCATTCCTGGAGCTCTCGGCGCGGGATGGGGTGCGGTCCTGACGGACATGACGGCCCGCGATCCCGTGCGCCGCCCGTCGGCGCTCGACGTCGTCATCCGCATCGCCGAGCTCAGCGTCCGCTCGAGCGATGTTCCTTCTGACGAGACCGTCGCCGATGCGGCGACCGAGCGTCCTCTCGCCTCGGGCGCTGGCGCACAGCAGCGTGACGTCGACGCGTCGACGCTGGTCCTTCCCGATTCCGTCTCTCGGGATCCCGAGCCATTTGCGAAGCCCGAGCCCTCTGCGAAGCCCGAGCCTCAGCCACCTGTAGCGGACGGGCGGAGAGTGATCACGAGAGTGACGGTCGCGCTCGTTGCCCTCGTCGCCGTGGTCGCCGTCATCGTCGGTGTGGTCGCGCTGATTCCGGGAGCCGAGCCGGCGACCCCGCCGGCGCTCCCGGCCGTGGACGAACCGCTGGGTTCGCACCTGGAGCAACTGATGGACTCGGTGTCGCCATGATGAGGGCTCGCCATCTCGGACTGGCCACGGTGGTGGTCGCATCGGCGCTGCTGATGGCGGGCTGTGCCGCGTCGAAGCCGGATATCGCCGCGCAGGCGGCCGCGCAGTGGCAGACGCGGGTCGTCGCGATCGCCGAGTATGCCGCTGCGGGCGATCCCGCGGCGGCGCTTGTCGATCTCGCGGCTCTCGAAACCGAGACCGCCGAGGCTCGCGCCGCGGGCGAGCTCAGCGCCGAGCGCGCAGCTCGCATCGAGCAGGCCATCCTGCTGGTGCGAGCAGACCTCGAGAGCCGAGCGGCCGAGACCCCCGCTCCTCAGAACTCCGAACCGTCCGCTGTCGTCGTCGAACCCGCGCCCGCCCCTGCTCCCGTCGAGAACGCGGGCAACGGTGGGAACGGCAACGGCCCAGAGAACAAGGGTCCCAAGGAGGACAAGGGCTCCGAAGAGAACAAGGGTCCCAAAGAGGACAAGAGTGACAGTGGCAAAGGCGCGAAGGGAAGAGGGAAAGATGACTGAACACTCCTGTGGGCGGATGCGCGATGGACGGTCGCCCCTCTCATGACGCGGAATTCGATGGCCTCGACCGCACGAGCCGCGCAGGGCTCGTCGCTGTTCCGTGCCCTGGCCCGCGTCGGGTACGTCGTGCTCGGCATCCTGCACGTGCTCATCGGGGGTATCGCCATCTCGATCGCCACGGGCGGCGGGGGTCAGGCTGACCAGAGCGGCGCGATGGAGGGGATCCGGCAGTCGCCCCTCGGTGTCTTGCTGCTGTGGATCATCGTGGTCGGACTGGTCGCCCTCTCGATCTGGCAGATCGTCGAGGCGGTAGTCGAACGCGATCCCGATGCGAAGAAGAAGTGGGCTCATCGAGCGAAGTTCATTGGCACAGCGGCGGCGTACCTCGCGATCGCCGGAACAGCACTCGTCTATGCGTTGGGTGGACGATCGGAGTCGTCGCAGTCATCCCAGTCTCTGAGCGCGCGTCTCCTCTCGGTCCCCGCCGGGGTGATCCTTCTCGTCCTGCTCGGTCTCGTCGTGGCGGCGATAGGAATCGCGTTCATCGTGCGCGGAATCGCGCAGGCGTTCAAGAAGCACCTCACGCTTCCCTCCGGGGCGGTGGGGAAGGGGGTCGTCGCTTTCGGTGTCGCAGGCTATGTGGCGAAAGGCATCGCCGTGGCAGTCGCCGGCGTGCTCTTCGTCGTCGCCGCGGTCACGCACGACCCCGAGGCGGCCGGCGGGCTGGATGCCGCGCTCCGCTCCCTCGCCGAACTGCCGTTCGGCGCGTTCATCCTGTGGGTTGTCGGGGCGGGGCTCATCCTCTACGGACTCTTCTGTTTCGCCCGGGCCCGCTACGCGAAGCTCTGACGTCAGTGCCCCGGTCTGGTCAGCGGGGCACGATCGTCGTATCGGCGGAGCTGCAGCATCGAGGTGTCTCGTGCCGCGCGGCGAGGCAGCATCCGATAGACACCCGTTTTCGCCACGAGTTCCCCTGATCGTCCCTCATCTTCCGTGAGCTCCTCGACGTCGTCCTCGTCAGCGAGGACAACGGCCCGCTGGACGGAGCCGTGCACATCGGGCACCCACTCACGGCGGACACCAAGTGCCGCGACGTCTCGTCGCCCTCGTGAGCGTAGACCCGCACGGAGGAGACCGCCTCGCCGTCGGCGAACTGCATGGGCGACGCGAACCAGTCATGTCCGAGGCGGACGTAGGTGCCGGAGCGTCGGATGGTTTCCACGCCCTCAGCCTACGAAACGCCAACCCCGTCGACTCGCGGCATCAGAAGACTGCAGCCGCGGGGCGGTGGACGAACGTGTGGCGGAGGATAGGGGATTCGAACCCCTGAGAGCTTTCACTCAACACGCTTTCCAAGCGTGCGCCATAGGCCACTAGGCGAATCCTCCAGGGTCCCGGAGGACCACGGGCAATCCTACCCGACGCGGGCGCCTGCCCCTGCCGCGTAGACGCTCCCCGGTCGGACGACGAGCGAACGCGGTGCCACGACGGCGAGGATGCGGCGCGCGGGCGGAGCCGAATCGCGCAGCGACACACGCACGGCGACCGCGGCATCCGTCACGTCGTCGCCATGCCAGTACTCTGCGACACGCGGCGGCGCGTAGCTCGCACGTTCGATCGCGGCGACGAGGGTGTCCATGGCGTCTGCGGGCACGCCGTGCTCGACCACGAGACGCTCGGCGAATGCCCGGGGTGACTCGGCGGCGGGCACCGCGATGCCGACGTCGATCGCGGCATCCTGCACCGTCGTCCACGCCGCGGCGGAGTCACCGGCTCGGGATGCTGCGAGAAGTTGGCGACGACGGATGACCCGAAGGAGCCCGGGCAAGGACAGGAGAAGCAGAATGCCCAGCACGACCCCCACCGCCGGAAGGGGGTTGGCCGTCGCGACGATGTCGCCCCCGGCGGCGTCATCGCGCGGGTCCAGCACGTTCGCGCTCGCCGAGGGTGTCGCCGAGGGGGTCGCCGACGGCTGGGGTGCGCCGTCATCCGTCTCCGTCGTCGGATTGGGTGTGACGGCGGCGGGAGCGAACGCCGTCGGGGTGCCGAGCCCCGCCGTGGGCTCGAACCCGATCCAGCCCACACCCTGGAAGTACACTTCGGGCCACGCGTGCAGGAGAGAGCTCGAGACCGAGTAGACGAGCTGGTCGCCGATGCGATCCTGCGTTGCGACGCCGGGGAGGTAGCCGACCACGATGCGAGTCGGCATCTCGAGAGTGCGCGCCATCAGCGCGAACGCGGAAGCGAAGTGGATGCAGTAGCCCTCGCGCACCTGGAGGAACTCGGCGACGGCCTCGGCACCCGTGCCGTCGAAGCCGTCCTCGACGGGCGCATCGAGGGAGTAGCGGAATTCGCCGCCGCGGAACCAGCGCTGCAGCGCGATGAGCGCGTCGTAGTCGTTCGTCGTGTTTGCCGTGACCTCCTCGGCGAGTTCGTAGACGATGGGCGGCACCTCGGAGGGGAGCGACTTGGCGTCGTCGAAGATGTCCGCAGCGTCGGCCTCCGATGCGCGGATCTGCTCCAGCGTCGGGCGGGGGACGCTCGCGACGACCTCGTAGCTCTGGCCCTGCGTCGATCCGGACTGGGAGACGACGGTCCGGTTGTAGGGCACCGCCGCCCAACGCCCATCGAGGCCACTCACTTCGACCGCGGGATACGGGATGGGTGCCCAGACTGATGCGAGGTCGACGACGTCGACGTTCGTCGTCGTGTCGACCATGCGGATGTCTTCAGCGATGCCCAGTGCCCCGAGGCCGTAGTCGCTGTCGAGCGGCACCGTGCGGACGCGGTCGGGGAGCCACACGGATCCGTCGAAGCGCGAGAGGGTCGTGGCCCGCAGATACGGCGCGTCGGTCTGACTCGAGCGGACGCGAAGGACTTCGACGGGTTCGGGACGCCGCAGGTCGTCACCCAGTTGGAGGCTCGCATCGATGCCCGGACCGCCGCCCGGCCCCGTTCCCGTCCGCGCGAACGGCTGGGGGAGGGCGGGAGTCGCGACGAGCGTCACGACGAGGGCGATCGCGGCGATCCCGATCGCGGTCGCGGGAACGCCCGCGGAGCGCTCGGCCGCGCGAGCCGGGGCGTCCTCGCGTGAGCGGGTCTCGGCGCGCAACAGGAACAGGAGCGCCGCCGCGAGAAGGAGGAACGCCATGACGTCGATGCCGCGCGGAACGGCGATGGCGGGGATGAGCGAGACGGCGAGGATCCCGACGGATGCCAGGAGCGGCATCCGCGCGGTCAGGACGACGTGATCGACGACGATCGTGAGGACGCCGAGCGCGGCGATGATGAGGAACGAGAGAGCCGGCGTCGCCTCGAGTGGTGCGGCGCCGACGGTGATCTCGTCGAGCGCCGTCTGGAACAGTGCCGGAACCTCGCGGAACGTCTCGAACGACGGCACGACCCACAGGAGAGCCGAATCGCGGAAGAACACGAACGTGAGGAAGACGATCCACAGCACCGCTTCGATGAGCGAGACGGCGACGGCGGGAAGTCCGCGGCGCCGGGCGCCGTATCCCGCGCCCAGGAGGATTGCCGCGAGCATGACGGTCCCGAGGAGCCACGGCCCCGGCTGCACCATCGGCAGGACCGGAAGGAGCGCGGCCAGCAGAGCGCCGAAGACGGCGAGGGTGACCAGCAGGTCGCCCCGGCGCGTGCCGGTGGGTCGGTCAGATGACACGGCTGACTCCTCGGCCCACAGCGGCGCCCCACGTCGCGGCGAGGTCACCCTCGGGATCCAGCGCGGACGCACGCCAACCGGCGTCGGCGGCACGATCGAGCGCATCGCCGCGCGGGCCGACCGCGAGGAGGATCGGAAGTGTGCTGTGCGGAGCGACCGGTGCGATCGCCTCAGCGTCCGCGGGATCGAACCTGCCGACGATGACGATGAGAGGCCCTGCCGCGGCACCGGCGAAGAGGCGCTTGAGTCGCGCGAGTGAGTCGTCACGCCGCGCAGTGAGGGTCGCGAGAGACGTCACGAGATGCTCGATCTCGGGCATGTCGCCCCCGTCGATCCGATCGGCGATGACCGAACCGTCGGAATCGATCACCTCGACGGCATATCCGTCGTGAACGAGGCGGGCGACGGCGGACACGCACGCCGACACCGCCATCTCGAAGCCCGGATCGGAGCCCGTCGAGGTCATCGCCTCGGACGACCAGCGCAGGACCCCGCGATCGAGGACGACCGTGGCTTCCGGAGTGGACTCCTGCTCTTCCTGTCGGACCATGAGTTCGTCCCGGTGCGCCGTCGCACGCCAGTGGATGCGCCGCATCGAATCACCCGGCGCGTAGGGACGGGCGACGAGGTTGTCGGCGCCCTGCCCGAGCTGATTCGTCGTCGTCTGCAGCGTGCCGCCCGTCTCGCCGGCGAAGTCGGCGAGCGGGGGGAGGTCCACGATGGCAGGTGCGACCGTCACGGGCGTGCGATCACCGAAGACGATGGTTCGACGCGCGACTCCGAACGGATCGGTCGCTCGTACGGATAGTGGGCCGATCGAATGGACGCCGCGACGCATCCCCGTCACGGCATACGAGAACCCGATCGTGCGCGCCCCTCCGTGGGCACCGCTGAGGAAGCCCGAGCCGAGCGCGGGGAACGTGCCGTCGGCGCGCCCTGACAGACCCGCCGGAAGGGCGTCGTGCCACGTGCCCGCGGGAGTCGGGACGGCCGTCCGCATGCCGACGCGGACGTCGACGAGGGTCTGTCGGCCGACGGAGGCCACGTCGGGGTGAAGCCAGCGCACGACGGCGGCCGAGCGTCTCATGACGAACAGGGACGCGACGCCCGCGACGATCACGGCGGACAGCAGGATGCCGAAGTACTGCAGCTCGACGATCCCGAACTCGTGCGCGAGCACGAAGCAGGCGATGGTGAGCACGAGCGCACCGGTCCCGCGAACGGTCAACGGCCACGCTCGTCTCATGATCAGCTCACTGACGTGCGGCGATCGGGACCCGCACGCTCGCCGCGATGCGATCGAGGATCGTGGCGATCGTGTCGGCGACGTTGCGGGCCCTGGCGCCCCCGGCCGAGCGCGTCGGAATGATGCGGTGGGCGAAGACAGGCGCGAGGAGTCCCGAGATGTCGTCGGGGATGACGTAGCCACGGCCGTCGAGAGCCGCCCACACCTTCGCGGCCCGCACGAGCTGCAGCGTCGCACGGGGGCTCGCGCCGAGCCGCAGATCGGAATTGTCGCGCGTCGCCCTCGCGAGTGCGACGGCATAGTCCTCGATGGCGGGCGCGACGTGCACGGCACGCGCCCACGCGATCAGTGCGGTCACCTCGGTGCTTGATGCGACCGGCACGATCGCGTCGAGCGGATTGACGGTCTCGCGCTGGCGCAGCATGAGCGCTTCCGAGCGCTCGTCGGGGTAGCCCATCGAGATCCGCATCATGAACCGGTCGCGCTGGGCTTCGGGGAGCGCGTACGTCCCCTCCATCTCGAGCGGGTTCTGCGTCGCGACGACGAAGAAGGGCTCCGGCACGAAGTGGGTCCGACCGTCGACGGTGACCTGACGCTCCTCCATCGCCTCGAGAAGAGCCGACTGCGTCTTGGGGGAGGAGCGGTTGATCTCGTCGGCGATGACGATGTTGGCGAAGATCGCGCCTGCTTTGAACTCGAACTCGCGCTCGACGGGGTTGAACACGCTCACCCCGGTCACGTCGCCGGGGAGGAGGTCGGGGGTGAACTGGATGCGCCGGACGGTCGAGTCGACGGATGCCGCGAGGGCTCGTGCGAGCATCGTCTTGCCGACGCCTGGAACGTCCTCGATGAGGAGATGGCCTTCCGCGAGGAGGCAGACGAGCGCCGAACGGACAGCTTCGGGCTTGCCGTCGATCACGGTGGAGACCGAGTCGAGGATGCCGTCGGTGATGCGCGCGAAGCCCTCGGCGGTGAGCGGAGCGGGGGAGCCAGGCGCGGCATCCGTCACGGCGGTATCCGTCACTAGCGACCTCCTCGGGTTCACCCGTCGCGGGGGCGGTCGAACGACGAGGGGGCCCCGGCGCTCACCCGTCGATCGTAACCCGGCCCTCGGGCCCCAGGGTCTGGGAGAACCCTGGGACGACATCGACGCTTCGGATGTTGGGTAGACTTGTCGACAGCTCTCCGCGAGGCGGCATCCAGGCCAACTCCCCCAGGACGGAAACGTAGCAAGGGTAACCAGGCTCTGCCGGGTTCGCGGAGAGTCTTACTTTTCCCGGAGCGTTCGCCGTCGGACCCGGTCGCGACACAGGCGTCGCACATAGGGTGGGACCGTGGCGCAGAGCATCTACATCACGTCCGCAGAAGGCCATACCGGCAAGTCGACGGTCGCGCTTGGCGTGCTCGACACCCTGAGCAGGGCGACACCGCGTGTGGGGGTCTTCCGCGCGATCGCGCGTTCGACCCTCGAACGCGACTACGTGCTGGAGATGCTCCTCGATCACGACGGTGTCGATCTCGAGTACGACGAGTGCATCGGGGTCACCTACGACGAAGTGCGCCAGGATCCCGAGGCATCCCTCGCGAAGATCGTCGAGCGGTACAAGTCCGTCGAGGCGCAGTGCGACGCCGTCGTCATCGTCGGCAGCGACTACACCGACGTGGGAAGCCCGGCCGAACTCAGCTACAACGCGCGCATCGCCGCGAACCTCGGCGCGCCCGTGCTCCTCGTGCTCAGCGGCCGCGCGGGTGCCGGGGAGCAACTGGGGACGTCGACGGCGCGTACTCCCGCGGAAGTCGGTCAGATCGCCGCGCTCGCCCTCCCGGAGCTCGCCCACGCTCGCGCGGGGCTCCTCGCGATCATCGCCAACCGCGTGACACCCGATGCGATCTCCGAGGTCGTCGAGGCGGTGGAGTCCGTCACGGAAGGACTTCCGCTCGCCTTGCGCGCGAACGCCGATCGTCCCGTCGCGGTGTGGGCGCTGCCCGAGGACCGCACACTCGTCGCGCCGTCCGTGCGCGGAGTCATGCGCTCCGTCGAGGGGCGTCTCGTCAAGGGGGACCCCGAACTCCTCACGCGCGAGGTGCTGGCCGTCGTCGTCGCGGGCATGTCGATGGTCAATGTCCTTCCGCGGCTCGAGGAGAGCGCGATCGTCGTGATCCCCGCGGATCGCACCGAAGTGCTTCTGGCGACCCTCCTCGCCAACGCCTCCGGCACCTTCCCGTCGCTCGCCGCAGTCGTCCTCAACGGTCCCTTCCCTCTCCCCGAGTCGATCGACACACTGATCGACGGGCTCGACTCGTCGCTGCCGATCATCGCGACCGACCTCGGCACGTACGAGACGGCCGTCAAGGTCATGTCGACACGAGGACGACTCGCCGCCGATTCGCAGCGTCGCTACGACACGGCGCTCGGCCTGTTCGAGACGAGCGTCGACACAGCTGAACTCGCCGAGTCTCTCGGGCTCGCGCGCCCCACCGTCGTGACCCCCCTCATGTTCGAGTACGCGCTCATCGAGCGCGCGCGTGCCGCCCGCAAGCGCATCGTGCTTCCCGAAGGCGGCGACGACCGCGTCCTGCGTGCCGCGGCGACGGTTCTCGCGAGGGGAATCGCCGACCTCACGATCCTCGGCGAAGAGATCGAAGTGCGCTCGCGCGCGATCGAACTCGGGATCGACATCCGCGCCGCGCAGGTCCTGTCACCGTTCGACGCTGTTCACGTCGACCGCTTCGCACGCGAGTACGAGCGCCTGCGCGCCCACAAGGGGGTGACGTACGCGAAGGCCGCCGACACTGTGACCGACGTGTCGTACTTCGGGACGCTCATGGTGCACCTGGGCCTCGCCGACGGCATGGTGTCGGGGGCCGCCCACACGACGGCCCACACGATCCGGCCCGCGTTCGAGATCATCAAGACGAAGCCCGGCGTCTCCGTCGTCTCCTCCGTCTTCCTCATGGCGCTCGCCGATCGCGTCCTCGTGTACGGCGACTGCGCCGTCGTCCCCGATCCGACCATGGAGCAGCTCGCCGACATCGCGATCTCGTCGGCCGCGACGGCGTCCCAGTTCGGCATCGAGCCGCGCGTCGCGATGCTCTCCTACTCCACGGGCGAATCGGGATCGGGCGCCGACGTCGAGAAGGTGCGGGGCGCGACAGCGCTCGTGCGGGAGCGTGCCCCCGAACTCCTCGTCGAAGGTCCGATCCAATACGACGCCGCTGCCGATGCGGCTGTCGCGGCGGCCAAGATGCCGGGCTCTCAGGTCGCGGGTCGCGCGACCGTGTTCGTCTTCCCCGACCTCAACACCGGGAACAACACCTACAAAGCCGTGCAGCGCTCCGCCGGAGCCGTCGCGATCGGGCCTGTCCTGCAGGGGCTCAACAAGCCCATCAACGATCTCTCGCGCGGCGCTCTCGTCGAGGACATCGTCAACACCATCGCGATCACGGCGATCCAGGCGCAGGGGGAGGTGCAGGAGTGAGCAACGTCCTCGTCGTCAACAGCGGATCGTCGTCGTTCAAATACCAGCTCATCGACATGGCGAGCGAATCGGTGCTCGCGTCGGGTCTCGTCGAGCGCATCGGCGAAGACACCGGCCGCTCGTCGCACACCGTGACGTCCGCCGCGATCGAGTCGGCGACGGATGCCGCCCCGACGATGCTCGACGCGACCTACACGCGCGAAGTGCCGATTCCCGACCATACGGCCGGCTTCCGCATCATGCTCGAGGCGTTTGCCGAACACGGGCCCTCGCTCGACGATCGCGCGCCGGTCGCGGTCGGGCACCGCGTCGTGCACGGGGGAGCACGATTCTTCGAGCCCACGCTCATCACGCCGCTCGTCGAGATCAACATCGACGAACTGTCGGTGCTGGCACCGCTGCACAATCCCGGTGCCCTGCAGGGGATTCGAGCAGCGAAGGCCGCGTTCGGCGGCATCCCGCACGTCGCCGTCTTCGACACCGCCTTCCACCAGACGCTGCCCCCTGCCGCGTACACCTACGCGATCGACCGTGCGCTTGCCGAGTCGTACCGCATCCGCCGCTACGGCTTCCACGGCACGTCTCACAAGTTCGTGTCGGAAGCCGCCGCCGCCTACCTCGGCCGGCCGCTCGGCGAGCTCAAGCAGATCGTCTTCCACCTCGGAAACGGGGCCTCCGCGACGGCGATCGACGGTGGGCGATCCGTCGACACGTCGATGGGTCTCACGCCGCTCGAAGGTCTCGTCATGGGAACCCGCTCGGGAGACGTCGACCCCGCCGTGCTCTTCCAGCTCGCTCGGCGTGCCGGCATGTCGATCGACGATCTCGACACCCTGCTGAACAAGCGGTCGGGCCTGCTGGGCCTCGCGGGGGTCTCCGACATGCGAGACGTCGTCGAGGGGGCTGAGCGGGGGGATGCCGCGGCGACTCTCGCCTTCGAGGTCTACCTGCACCGCCTCCGCACGTATGCCGGGGCATATCTCGCGCAGCTGGGCGGTGCGGACGTCATCTCGTTCACGGCGGGAGTCGGCGAGAACTCCGCAGCGGTCAGGGCCGGAGCCCTCTCGACGCTCGGCTTCGCGGGAGTCGAGATCGACCCCGCGAGGAACGCGGCGCGCGAGCGCGGCATCCGCGTCATCTCGACCGACCGATCGCGCGTCACGGTCCTCGTCGTTCCGACGAACGAAGAGCTCGAGATCGCCCGTCAGACACTGGGAATTTCACCCTCCTGACGGGGTCGTGGCGTGTTCGATCGAGCACCTCCGCGCCACTACGCTGACAACCGGTGCGAAAGTGCGTCGCGCCCGCCTGCAGAACTCCGAGCGAAAGGGCCTCGTGACCGCCGCAGCCCCACCCGACCTGACCGCATACGACGCCGTCCTCTTCGATCTGGACGGCGTGCTGACACCCACCGCCGAGGTGCACATGCACGCGTGGCGAACGATGTTCGAGGAACTGTTCGCCGCCTGGGGTCTGAGCCCCGCTTACACTGACGAGGACTACTTCGCCTACCTCGACGGCAAGAAGCGCTACGACGGCGTCGCGAGCCTCCTGCGCTCGCGCGACGTCGAGGTGCCGTGGGGCGACCCGAGTGACCCCGTCGAGGCCGACACCGTCTGCGGCATCGGCAACCGCAAGAACGTGGTCTTCGAGAGGGTCCTGAGGACCGACGGCATCGCCGCCTATCCGGGCTCCTTCGCGCTCCTGGACGTGCTCGAGGCCGCGGGCACGCCTGTCGCCGTCGTATCGAGCTCGAAGAACGCCGAGGAGGTCCTGCGGGTCGCGGGCCTGCGCGACCGGTTCCCCGTCGTGATGGACGGCGTCATCGCCGAGCGCGACCACCTCGCGTCCAAGCCGGCACCCGATGTGTTCGTCGAAGCAGCGCGGATGCTCGGCGTCGACCCGGCGCGCTCGGCCGCGATCGAGGACGCCATCAGCGGCGTCGAGTCCGCCGCAGCCGGCGGGTTCGCCCTTGTCATCGGCGTCGACCGCGGTGTCGGGGCGTCCGCTCTCACCGACGCCGGGGCGCACCTCGTCGTCGCCGACCTGCAGGAGCTCGTCCCGTGATGGATCGCGACCGCTTCCCCGTCGACCCGTGGCGACTCGTCGAGCGGTCCTACTCGGGTGACGACGCGGGTGTCACCGAGACGATCTTCGCCGTCGGCAATGGATACCTCGGGTTGCGGGGAAACCACGTGGAGGGCCGCCACTCCTACGAGGACGGCACCTTCATCAACGGGTTCCACGAGACGTTCCCGATCCGCCACGCGGAGCAGGCGTACGGATTCGCCGAGGTCGGCCAGACCATCGTGAACGCCCCCGACCCCAAGGTCATGCGCGTCTACGTCGACGACGAGCCGATCTCGCTCGATGTCGCCGACGTCCGCGAGTACGAGCGGACGCTCGACATGCGTGAGGGCGTCCTGCGTCGCCGAGTGCTGTGGATGACGCCGTCCGGCAAGGAAGTGCTCATCGAGGATGAGCGCCTCGTGTCGTTCGACGAGAAGCACCTCGCCGTCCTGCGACTGCAGGTCACCGTTCTCAACGCCGACGCGCCTGTCACCGTGAGCTGTCAGGTGATCAACCGCCAGGACGGCGAGAACGTCTACGGCGGAACCCCGAACGCCTCGAAGCAGAAGGGGTTCGACCCGCGGAAGGCCGACAAGCTCCACGAGCGCATCCTGCAGCCGCAGGAGTTCTGGCAGGACGAGGACCGCTCCGCCCTGTCGTACTGCGTGACCGAATCCGGCATGACGCTCGCGCTCGTCGCCGATCATGTCATCGAGACGCAGAACGAGTACACGGCACGGCGCCTCATCGAACCGGATATCGCCAAGAACGTCTTCCGGGTGCAGGCGAAGGCAGGCGTCCCGATCCGCATCACGAAGCTCGTGAGCTATCACACCTCGCGCGGCGTGCCCGCCCGCGAGCTCGTCGACCGCTGCCGCCGCACGATCGATCGTGTCCTCGACGAAGGCGTCGACACCGTCTTCTCCGACCAGCGCGCCTGGCTCGACGGGTTCTGGGAACGATCCGACGTCCGCATCGCAGGGCACGACGATCTGCAGCAGGCCACGCGCTGGTGCCTCTTCCAGCTTGCGCAGGCCGCCGCACGCGCCGACGGGCAGGGCGTCCCGGCGAAGGGCGTGACGGGATCGGGATACAGCGGCCACTACTTCTGGGACACCGAGATCTACGTCCTGCCCTTCCTCGCGTACACGACGCCGCTCTGGGCGCGGAACGCACTGCGGATGCGCTACCTCATGCTTCCCGCAGCGCGTCGTCGTGCGTACCAGCTCAACGAGGCGGGTGCGCTCTTCCCGTGGCGGACGATCAACGGCGAGGAAGCATCCGCGTATTACGCGGCAGGCACGGCGCAGTACCACATCAACGCCGACGTCAGCTTCGCCCTCGCGAAGTACGTCAGAGCGACCGGCGACGTCGAGTTCCTCTACCGCGAAGGCGTCGACATCGCGGTCGAGACGGCGCGGCTCTGGGCGACGCTCGGTTTCTGGCGGCAGAGCGACGGCGATGTCGAGATCGAGTCGTTCCACATCCACGGCGTGACGGGACCCGACGAGTACACGACCGTCGTCAACGACAACCTCTTCACGAACGTCATGGCGCGCTTCAACCTGCGCTTCGCGGCACGCACCGTCCGCGACATGGCGCAGGACGCACCCGAGGCATACCGGCTCATGGCCGATCGACTCGGTCTGGAGGACGACGAGGCGGACGGATGGGACCGCGCCGCCGAGGCGATGCACATCCCCTTCAGCCCGGCCCTCGGCATCCATCCCCAGGACCACGTGTTCCTGGAGCGGGAGATCTGGGACCTCGAGAACACCCCGCCCGACAAGCGTCCGCTGCTGCTGCACTTCCACCCGCTGGTCATCTACCGCTATCAGGTGCTCAAGCAGGCTGATGTCGTGCTCGCCCTCTTCCTCCAGGGCAATCACTTCTCGGCCGAGGACAAGCTCGCCGACTTCGAGTACTACGATCCGCTCACGACAGGCGACTCGACGCTGTCGGCGGTCGTCCAGGCGATCCTCGCGGCGGAGGTCGGGTACCAGGACCTCGCACTGGAGTACTTCCGGCAGTCGATCTTCGTCGACCTCGCAGATCTCCACAACAACGCCGCCGACGGGGTGCACGTCGCCTCGGCGGGCGGAGTGTGGACGGCGCTCGTGAGCGGCTTCGGCGGGATGCGCGACCACTTCGGCGAGCTCTCGTTCGACCCGCGGCTTCCCGTTGCGTGGCCGTCGCTCGAGTACGTGCTGCATTGGCACGGCACGCGGCTCGACATCACGCTGACGCGCGAGTCGCTGAGCATCCGGGCGACGGGCGACACCCCGGTCGGATTCAGCGTGCGGGGTACCGGGTACGTCGTAGGCGACGGCGAAGAGGTGGTCGTCCCGCTCGCGGGGCAGGGGCCCGTCATCGCGGGACGCCCGTCGCTGGGCGAGCTCAGCGACGCACGGCGCGAAGACGGCTCGATCCTCTCCGCCTCCGTGCCGACCGTGACGTCGTCGATCCCGATCATCGGCATGGCCCCCGACGTCGACCTCGGTCTGGACGCCTGACGGTACGCACCATTCGGGCGTCGTTTCCCACCTGGGAACGGCGCCCGGTCCGATGTCGGCGTCACGCCGTAGGCTAGGCGGGTGACCGCCGCCCTGTACCGCCGCTACCGACCCGAATCGTTCGGCGAGATGATCGGACAGGGGCAGGTCACGGAGCCTCTCATGACGGCACTGCGCGGTGATCGCGTGGGGCACGCCTACCTCTTCTCAGGACCACGAGGATGCGGAAAGACGACGTCGGCGCGCATCCTCGCGCGCTGCCTCAACTGTGCGCAGGGGCCGACAGACACGCCGTGCGGCACGTGCGACAGCTGCGTCGAGCTCGGTCGAGGCGGCGGCGGATCGCTCGACGTCGTCGAGATCGACGCGGCATCCCACAACGGTGTCGACGACGCGCGCGATCTCCGCGAGCGCGCGATCTTCGCTCCTGCGCGCGACCGGTTCAAGATCTTCATCCTCGACGAGGCGCACATGGTGACGCCGCAGGGGTTCAATGCGCTCCTCAAGCTCGTCGAAGAGCCGCCCGACCACGTCAAGTTCATCTTCGCCACGACGGAGCCCGAGAAGGTCATCGGCACGATCCGCTCGCGAACCCACCACTACCCGTTCCGGCTGGTCCCTCCCGCAGCGATGCTGGCCTATGTCGAAGAGCTGTGCCGAACCGAAGGCGTCGAGGTCGAACCGGGAGTCCTGCCCCTGGTCGTGCGTGCCGGTGGCGGGTCGCCGCGTGACACGCTGTCGCTCCTCGACCAGCTGATCGCCGGGTCCGACGACGCGAAGGTCGCCTATGCGCGCGCTGTCTCCCTCCTCGGATACACGCACGCCGAACTCCTCGACGAAGTCGCCGACGCGTTCGCCACGAGCGATGCCGCTGCGGCTTTCGCCGCCGTCGACCGCGTGATCCAGACAGGGCAGGATCCCCGACGGTTCGTCGACGACCTGCTCGAACGCCTGCGCGACCTCATCGTGATCGCCGCGACCGGCGAGGGTGCGACGGCTGTGCTGCGTGGTCTGTCGGCCGATGACATCGCGCATCTTTCGCGACAGGCCGACGCGTTCGGCTCGGCGAGGCTCTCCCGCACGGCCGACATCGTCATCTCCGCGCTCGACGAGATGACGGGCGCGACCTCGCCCCGGCTGCAGCTCGAACTGATGGTCGCGCGCGTGCTCGCTCACGGAGCCGGGGCAGGTGCGGCCGCTGTCTCCGGCCCGGTCCCTGCTTCCGTCGCCGCGCCTGCGCCCGCGGGGTCTGTTTCAGCGCCTGCCGCCGCGCCGACGGCGCCTGCGGCCGCAGCGGCCCCGGCCGATCCCGAGCAGCGGCACACGGCATCCCCCGCAGCTCCGAGCGCTCCCGCGGCGGCCGAGGCTCCATCCGTCGGTGTCGTCACCCCGCCCGCGGATTCCTCTCCCGTACCGACCGGACCCGTCACGACGGGTCGCCTGCAAGACGCGTGGCCCGAGGTGCTCCAACGCCTCGAGGCCATCAGCCGTTCGTCGTGGCTGCTCGCCTCGAACGCGCGGGTGACGAACCTCGCCGACGACGTGTTGACGCTGACCTTCTCGAGCGCCGCCGACGTGGCGAAGTTCAAGGAGCGCCGCGCCGGTGCGGGGCCGAGTGAAGACCTGCGCCGCGCCATCCAGAGCGTCGTCGGGATCACGGTGAAGTACCTCGCCCGTCACGAGCCCGACGGTGGCACGCGGACAGACGACGAGTCGCCACCGCCGGCCGATGACGAGCCTCCGCCACCGGATGACGCGTCGCCCGCACCCCCGCCGGTCGCGAGGGCGCCGAGGCCCGCTGTCTCCTCACCCGACACGGCCCCGGTGCAGCGCAACGCGCCGCCCCGCACGGCACCGTCCGCCGCCGCACCCGTCACGGAGTGGGCGGTTGCCCCGATCCCGACCACTCCCGACGCGCCGTCCGCGCTTCCTGCGCTCGCGGTCGATGACGAGCCCGAAGATGCGGCATCCGCATTCGATCACGGTCGTGTCGCGACGATCGCTCCTGCTCGCGAGGGAGACGTCCTGCCGGCCGAGTCGGTCGAATCCCGCACCGATGACGATGACGACGCCGCACCCGAGCCCGAGTCGCCCGACGCGCCGGTGCCGCCGGTCGTCGCGCCTCGCATCCAGACGACGCTGCGCACGAACGGCGTGCAGCGTGTCGGCGAAGCGGTCGTGCGCCAGATGCTCGGCGCGCGTTACGTCGGCGACGAGCCCTACTCTCCGCCCACGAGGTTCAACTGATCCATGTACGACGGCATCGTCCAAGACCTGATCGACGAGTTCGGGCGCCTTCCCGGCATCGGCCCCAAGTCGGCGCAGCGCATCACGTTCCACATCCTGCAGTCACCGACGTTCGACGTGTCGCGGTTGGCCGAGCTGCTGAGCGTGGTCAGGGAGCGCGTGCGGTTCTGCGACGTGTGCGGCAACGTGTCCGAGCAGGAGCGATGCTCGATCTGTCGTGATCCCCGCCGAAACGCGACGCTCATCTGTGTCGTCGAAGACGCGAAGGACGTGTCGGCGATCGAGCGGACCCGGGAGTTCCGCGGGCTCTACCACGTGCTGGGCGGCGCCATCAGTCCCATCGCGGGCGTGGGTCCCGACGACCTCCGCATCACGCAGCTCATGCAGCGCCTGGCAGACGGGACGGTGCAGGAAGTCATCCTCGCGACGAACCCGAACCTCGAGGGCGAGGCGACGGCGACCTACCTCAGCCGGCTTCTCCGCACGCTCGAGATCTCGGTCACGCGCCTCGCGTCGGGCCTCCCCGTCGGGGGCGACCTCGAGTACGCCGACGAGGTCACGCTGGGCCGCGCCTTCGAGGGCCGCCGGTCTATCGGCTGACCCCGGCCGCCTCAGCGGAGGACCTCGCGAGTCAGCGGAGGACTTCGACGAGAGCGACCCACGACACGACGAGCGCCGTGATGATCGCGAGGATGGCTCCTACGGCCGCGACGGCGAGGGCCGACGGCAGGCCGGCGACGCCGAGCAGGCCCGCGGCGAGGTACGTGAGCGCGGGGAGGAACCCGATCGCGGCCTTCACGGCACGTGCACGATCGCGCCGATCGTCGTCGCTCGCGAGGATGCGAGCCGTTTGGACCGGGAAGACGAGCGCGATGAGCGCGGCTCCCGTCACGAGCACGCCGAACCACATCTCCTCGAGATCGGGCATCAATCCGAGCGCCGAGACGACGAGGGCGAGGACGAGCATGACGATTCCCGTGCCGAGGCGGGCAGTGAGCCCCCGGGACTTGACGATGTCGCCGATGTTGACACTGGCTGCGACGATGACGAGACCGCCCAGCGCCGCCGTCGCCCCCACGATCGCGACGTTGAAGTCCTTCCATTGCGCGAGCACCTCGGTCATGGCCGCACTCTAGCGGTATACGTCATCCGCCGATCAGCCTTCCGTCACCCAGTGCTCACCTGCCGGGAGGGCAACTGTTCTCCACGCTGACGAAAATGACCAACGGTGAGTAGCATCCGCCGGGGCGACCTGCGTCTCGTCGGCGCTCAGGGTCGGGTCGTTTGGAGAGGCGTCAGTGACACACGGCGTCGTCTCGCAAGATCCGCCGATCGGCCTCATCGCCGACAGGTTCCGTTTGGCAGGTCTGCTCGGCACGGGCGGTTCGGCATCCGTCTTCCGTGCACGGGATACGGTGGAGAACCGTACGGTCGCCATCAAGCTTCTCCACCCCCATCTGTCGCACGACCCGGCGGTTCGTGCCGCGTTTCTGGCTGAGGCCCGCCGATCCCGCGAGGTTCGGCATCCGCGGATCGTCGAGGTGATCGACGTCGGCGTATACGAGGAGGACGGCGGCGTCATCGCGTGGATCGCGGAGGAACTCGTCGCGGGGGAGACGCTCGCTGAGCACGTGCGCATGCATGGTCCGCTGTCGGCGGGGCACGCTGTCGACCTCGGCCTGGCGATCCTCGATGCTCTGGGCGCAGCGCATGCCGTCGGCTTGGTGCACCGCGACGTGTCTCCGACGAACGTGATGATCGAGTTCGACGGCGAGAACCGCGTCGACGTGAAGCTCCTCGACTTCGGACTCGCCGACGTGATCGGTGCGGACGCGATCGGAGGTGACGTGTTGCGGAGTCGATCGCACACGGCGCGGACAGGGGTCGTCGGCAACGTGCACTTCGCGTCGCCCGAACAGCTCAGGGGCGAGTCGATCGACGAACGGGGCGACCTCTACCAGCTGGGCGGCGTGCTCTACTTCGCCGTGACCGGCCGGCGTCCGTACGACTCGCCCGACCGGGCGGCCGTCGTACGTGCCCATCTGTCGTCGCCGCCTCCGGTCCCCTCCGTGCGCGCACCCGGTGTGGGGGCGGCGTTCGACCGCGTCGTCGTCCGAGCGATGCTGAAGGCGCCCGAGGACCGATTCGCCGGCGCCGGCGAGATGCGGTCCGCACTGGGTCAGGTCATCGTGCCCTCGGTGCCCGCCGAAGCCACGACCGTCACGCGTGTATGGGGAACGCCGCCGCCGATCCACCCGCTGTCGCCCGTCGCTCCCACCGCCGAGCCGGAGCCGGAAACGGAGCGCCCTCACGATTCTCTCAGGTGGGGGGTAGGGCTGGCCGCTGCCGCCCTGCTGGCGGCGGTGCTGATTGCAGTGCCGCTTCTCATCCCCGCCGACGTCGCCGCCCCGCGGCCGGCGGCCTCCGCCCCTGCCGGGCCCACACCGGCCGCGACTCCTACCGCCTCTCAGCCCGCGGCGCCCGTCGTACCCTCGCTGGTCGCCGTCCCCGCACTCGGCCCTCTCGCAGACTTCCTCCTCGCGCTGGAGGCCGGCGGCCTCGTGACGGGAGACATCCGCTACGTCGATTCATCCGCGAGTCCCGATACGGTGCTCGACACGGCGCCTGCCCCGGGTGAGCGCGTCGCAGCCGGCACCACGGTGGCGCTCTCGGTCGCGTCGGGGTCGAACGTGATACCCGCCGTCGGCGGCCTCGGCCCTGAGCAGGCGCTCGACGCCGTCCGCTCAGCGGGGTTCGATGCGCAGCTGTCGACCGTCACTTCAGCGGACCTCCCACGTGACGTCGTCATCGGAACGGACCCGGCCACGGGGTCGCATCGGCTCGGCTCGACGGTGCGGGTGCTCGTGTCGGTGCCACCCGTGCAGGCCACGCCGAAACCGACCCCGACCCCCACGCCGACACCGGTCCCCACGTCGACCGATCCCGGGGCTCCGGGCGATGGCTGAGTCGCTGAACCCGTCCAGTGCTCGTTCACCTTTCGGAAACGTCGCGTGACGCGATGACGCGACCGGCGTTCATGGTGGGCGCATAGCTTCTGGATGCTGGCGGCTCGGGCCGGCCTGTGGGAGAGCGAGTCTGGGGCGTGAAGGGTCCGCGCATCATCGTCAAGCAGTTGGCGTCGTCACGGCATGTCGGCAAGTGGCGCGACCACTGCGTGACTGCCCTCGGCGGGGCCGTCGATCGATTCGACGACGAATCGGCCGACGATCTCATCGTCTGGCAGCTGTCGTCGGCCAACAACCGACCGTTGGCGCGTAGTACACGTGCGTACGGCAGCATCGAAGACGCGAACGACGCCGTCGCGTCGATTCGCGCCCGATCCGGGCAGATCACGTATCGATCGATGAAGCTGAGCTCACGGTCGGAGTACGTCTGGATCGGGTCGCTGGATGCCAAGAGCGTGCTCATCTCTGCACGCATCTACTCCACCGTCCGGGACGCACGCGATTCGATCATCGTCGCATCGGGGGCCCTCCCAGGCGCCACGGTGGAGTCCAGCGCGCGCATGCTGACGCGGGGGGCGCTATGACCGACGCATCCACAGAGGTCATCGACGCGCGAACCGATGCCCCGAGGCGTGCAGCGTCCCCGCGCTCGCTTGCGACCCGCGCCTCGATCGCCGACGTCTGGTTCCGAGGGTTCCTGCGCGCGGCGGGAACCGCGACCGTCGGCATCATGCTCGCGGTGGGTCTCTTCCTGGCCCTCCGGGCGAGCGACGCCCTGTCGGTCGCCGGGTTCTCGTTCCTCACGACCGAGGAGTGGTCGCCTCAGACGGGCGAGTTCGGCGTCGCGGCGGTGCTCTTCGGAACCGTCACCATTGCGCTCGTGGCGATGTGCGTGTCCATCCCGCTCTCCGTGGGAACGGCGCTCCTGCTCTCGGAGGTCGTGCGCGGTCGGCTGCGCCAGACGCTCATCTCGCTCGTCGATCTCATGGCAGCGGTGCCGAGTATCGTCTTCGGGCTCTGGGGTCTGTTCTTCCTGCAAGCGGCGATCATCCCGGTGTCACGCTGGATCTCGACGTACTTCGGGTGGATACCGATCTTCGCCGTCACCGACCCGTCGGGCGAGCCGCTGACCGACGCCAGTGCGTTCACCTCGTCGGCTTTCATCGCGGGTGTCGTCGTGGGCATGATGGTCATCCCCATTCAGACGTCGGTCATGCGCGAGGCATTCACGCAGGCACCCCCCGGGGAGCGCGAAGGCGCGTATGCGCTCGGGTCCACCCGGTGGGGCATGATCCGCACGGTCGTTCTCCCGTTCGGCCGGGGAGGCATGATCGGCGGCACGATGCTCGGCCTCGGCCGGGCGCTCGGCGAGACCATCGCCGTCTACCTCGTCATCTCCCCGATCTTCACGATCAATTGGCATGTCCTGCAGACGGGCACCAACTCGGTGTCCGCTCTCATCGCCCTGCGGTACGGCGAGGCGAGCGCATTCGGACTGTCGGCCCTCATGGCGGCGGGTCTCGTGCTGTTCATCATCACGCTCATCGTCAACTTCTCGGCGTCGCTCATCGTCGCCCGCTCGCGCTCCGGCGCCGGATCGGAGGCGTGATGAGCACCGTCCTCGAACGCGATCAGACGAGGCCCGCGGCGGGATCCGCCGGGTGGACATCGATCCCCGACAAGACGGGCATCGGCGTCGGCGAACGGCGCCGCCTGCGAGGAATGTCGTTCGACGACACGTTCAACCTCGTCGGCGCGGGTGCTGCGGCAACGTGCACCGCCACGCTGCTCTTCGGGTGGTTGACCCCGCTCACGGGTGTCGTCGGCTGGCTCGCGCTGGCCTATCTCCTGTTCCTGGGCATCTACGTCGTCCTGACGTCGCTCCGAGCCGACCGTCAGGAGGTCGCCGATCGCGTCGTCACGGTGCTGCTGGTGTCCGCCGGCGTCGCGCTCCTCGGCGCCCTCATCTTCGTGATCACGTTCACGATCATCCGCGGATCCAGTGCGCTGTTCCACGTGAACTTCTTCACCCAGACGCTGGAGGGGACGGGCCCGCTCGACCCGCTGACGTCGGGCGGCATTCTCCACGCGATCGTAGGCAGCCTCATCCAGATCGGGATCGCCCTCGTCATCACGATCCCGCTGGGACTCGCGACGGCGGTCTTCCTGAACGAGGTCGGCGGCCGGTTCGCGCGCTTCGTGCGGACGATCGTGGATGCCATGACGGCACTGCCCTCGGTCGTGGCGGGCCTCTTCGTCTACGCCGCCGTCATCCAGCTCGTGACGCAGCAGCGGAACGGTTTCGCGGCATCCCTCGCCATCACCGTCATGATGCTCCCGATCGTCATCCGCGCGTCGGACGTCGTGCTGCGACTGGTCGCGAACAATCTGCGCGAGGCCGCATACGCGCTCGGCGCGACGCGAGTGCGGACGGTGTGGCGGGTCATCCTGCCGACCGCACGCTCGGGCCTCATGACCGCCCTGATCCTCGGCACCGCGCGTGGGATCGGTGAGACAGCGCCGGTCCTGCTCACGTCGGGCGTGACCGCCGTGCTCAACCTCAATCCCTTCGAAGGTCCGATGATCTCGCTCCCGCTGGCGATCTTCGACCTCGTGAAGTCACCCGAGCCGGCGATGATCGCCCGCGGCTTCGGTGCGGCGGCCGTGCTTCTGATCCTCGTGCTCGGTCTCTTCCTGACGGCCCGGGCCATCGGCGGCCGAGGCCCGGGCGACTTGACCACCCGCCAGCGGCGCCGTGCCGCCGAAGCATCCCGCCGCGACGCGCAACGCATGTCGCGCCGAGAGCCCGTCCCCGTCTTCCCGACGACCGAGGAGTCCCACCCATGATCCGCCGCTCCCGCGTCCTGCGCGCAGCATTCGCCGTCGCAGCCATCGCCGTCGTCGCCGCACTGCTTCCCGGCACCGCGACCGCCGCCACCTCGTGGTACGCGATCGGCGGCAGCGGCTCCACGTGGTCGGAGAACGCGATCAAGCAGTGGAGCGAGAACGCCAAGAACAACTACGGCATGACCGTCAACTTCAGCGGCCAGGGATCCACGGCCGGCCGAACCGACTTCATCGCGGGCACCGTCGACTTCGCCGTGAGCGAGATCCCGTTCCAGACGACGCCCCAGGACGGCTCGCTTCCGGAGCGCCCGAGCCGTGGATACGCCTACATGCCGATCGTGGCCGGTGGGACGTCGTTCATGTACAACCTCAAGATCGGCGGCAAGAAGGTCACGAACCTCCGCCTGTCCGGTCAGGTCATCACGCGGATCTTCACGGGCGAGATCCGCAAGTGGAACGATCCCGCCATCCAGGCCGACAATCCGGGGCTCGCGATGCCCGACAAGAACATCACCCCGGTCGTGCGATCCGACGGGTCGGGGACGAGCGCGCAGTTCACGCTCTGGATGTCCAAGCAGTTCGGCAACATCTGGCCGCACGGTATGACGTCGCAGTTCCCCCCTCCACCCAACGGCAAGGCGCAGGCGCAGTCCATCGGGGTCGCCGGATACGTCAGCCAGGACTACGGCGAGGGGTCGATCACCTACGTCGAGTACTCGTACGCGATCAACGCGGGATTCCCGGTCGCGAAGGTGCTCAACTCGGCCGGGTACTACATCGAGCCGACGGCGAACTCGGTCGCTGTCGCCCTCCTCGGAGCGCAGATCAACAACGACGCGAACTCGCCCGACTATCTGACGCAGAATCTCGACAATGTCTACAACAATGCCGACGCGCGTACGTACCCCCTGTCGAGTTATTCGTACATGATCATTCCCACGAAGGTCGAGGGGATCTTCAACAACGACAAGGGTCGAACGCTCGGTGCGTTCACCCGCTACGTGCTGTGCGACGGTCAGCAGTACGCATCGCGCCTGGGCTACTCGCCCCTGCCGCTGAATCTGGTCCTGGCCGGTTCGGAGCAGATCAAGCGGATCCCCGGCGCGGGTGGTACCGGCATCGACATCAACAACTGCAAGAACCCCACGTTCGCCCCGGGGGACTCGCCGGGAAGCAATCGCCTCGCGGCGTCCGCACCTCAACCCGCCGACTGCGACAAGCAGGGGCCGAACCAGTGCACGACGGGCACGGCGGGCGCCACCGATGAGACGCCCACCACGGGTGGTGGAACGGGCGGCGGCTCGACCGACGGTGCGGGAGGAAGCGCTGCCGGCGGCGGTGGTGCCGCAGGAGACCCGGCTGCGGCAGGAGGAGCGACGGCCGAAGCCGTCTACGACGAGACCGGCGCTCTCATCTCCGGCGGCGGCGCTCTCGCGGGTGGCGCCGTGTCCAGTCCGTTCACACTGGCGGGCGACGGCATGGGCGCCCCGCAGTGGATGATGCTCGCCGCCGGGGTTCTGCTGCTCGCCGTGATCATCGCACCCGTCTTTGTGGCGCGCAGTCGCGGTGGCACACGAAGCTCACCGCCCAAGCTCTGAGTCACGCGAGAGAGCGGCATCCGACGTCGGTCGGTGCCGCTCTTCGGCGTGCGTGCGACGCGTCAGGGGAGCGCGCATCACAGGGGGTTTCGACTACCAGGCGGCGCGGTCGCGTTGCGCAGTTGTTCACGTCGATTCCACCACCTGACGTTTCGCTGTTACACGTTGCGAGATCTGGGGAGTAGCTGTGAATTCTGAAGCCGTTGGTCGTGGCGGCGTGCTCCGGGCGATGCTCGTCGGAGTCGTCGTGACGGGCATCGTCCTCGTTGCCGGCCTCGTTGTGGCGCCGCCGAGCCAGGCGTCTGTCGAAGACTCCTCGGCGGTCACCGTGACAGCGAAGGAACAGGATCCCGACTGGCAGAACGCGCCGTTCCCCGATCTCGAGCTGACCGTCTCGCAGACCACCGGTCTCGTGGATCAGGGCATCACGCTCACGTGGAAGGGCGGCAAGCGCTCGGGCTTCCCAGACAGCCAGAACGCCGGCTCCAACTTCTTGCAGATCATGCAGTGCTGGGGCGATGACCCCGCGGGCGGGCCGGACCGCACAACGTGTCAGTACGGGTCGACGCTGACGGCCGGAAACACGCGCGACAACTTCGTCTCCGCCGGCAGCGCGGCGCCCGAAGACGTTGCCTACACCGCCCCGGGGGCGGGCGCGTTCGGTTCGGACTACGTCTCGATCCCGTTCCGATCGGTCACGGGTGCGACGGTAGCCAGCGTCGTGGACGGCAAGCAGAACGTCGCCGTCGACGTCAACACGAACGAGTTCTTCACACGCCTCACCACCAACGAACTGCCCTGGGCGGGCACCGGTGCCGACGGAACCGGGCGCGTCGGATTCGAGCTGCAGACGGGATTGCGGGCCCCCGGACTCGGCTGCGGTGCTCCGACGGGCACCGAGGCCGACGCCCCGGGCCGCTCCTGCTGGCTCGTCGTGGTGCCTCGCGGGACAGCGGATGCCGGTGAGCAGGGCAACATCCTCTCCGGTCTTTTCTGGGACAACTGGAAGCACAAGCTCGCCGTCAAGCTCGACTTCCGTGCGCTCGGCGTGCGGTGCCCGATCGGCGCTGCCGAGCGTCAGGTCGCCGGCAGCGAGCTCGCGTCGCACGCGATCGCGTCATGGCAGCCGTCGCTGTGCACGGGCCAGGCCGGGTCGATCTACTCGCTGATCACGACGAACGAGTCCGATGCCCTCCTCGATGCGAACGTGCGCGACACAGCGAACACTCTGGCGCTGTCCAGCCGGTCGCTCGGCGACGCGGAGACGGATCGCCTCCGCTACGCACCCGTCGGCCTCGCCGGAATCGCGGTGGGGTTCGCCATCGACCGGTCTCCGCTCAGCACCGACGTGCCCGATGACGTCCGGAACCGTGCCCGGCTGCCTTTCGAGCGTGTGAAGCTCACGCCGCGCCTGATCGCGAAGCTCCTGACGTACTCGTACCGTGACGCGCTGCCCGCTGGCGCCGACCGCTCCCATATCGGATACGTCGACAGCTCGAATCCCGGCAACAATCCACGCAACGTCACGCGAGATCCCGATTTCCTCGCGATCAACGATGAGGAGTGGAAGTATCAAGGCCTGCAGAGCTCGGCTCTGGCAGATCTCCTGATCCCGCAGGGTCGATCCGACGCCGCGTGGGCGGTGTGGCAGTACGTGATCGCCGACGCGGAGGCACGGAGCTTCCTCGAGGGCGAGCCCGACCCGTGGGGAATGGTCGTCAATCCGTGGTTCGCGACCACCCCGGACGAGAACCTGAGCGGGACCGCCCTGAGTCTTCCGCGCGATTCGTTCCCCAAAGCCGACCCGATCGAGGTCGCAGCCGCCGGGGGAGCGGGAGCCATCAACCTCGTGACGTGGCGGCCGTACACGGGGAGCCTGTCGCAGAGCGCCGTGCTGACGCTTCGCGGAGACGGACAGACTCTCGGAACCTGGGACCCGAACGCGATTCCACCCCGATACGCCAAGAACCCGCGCGAGCTTCCGGGTGGGCAGCGCGTCGTCGGGCTCACCGACTGGGCATCGGCGTCGCGGTACCAAGTGCTCACTGCCGAACTGCGCAATCCTGCCGGGCAGTTCGTGGCGCCGACGACGGAGAGCCTCACGGCCGCCGCTGCGGCGATGACGCGCGACCCGCAGCAGGAGCAGGTCGTCGCACTCGATCCGCAGTCGGGCGCGGCCAAGGCCGCCGCATCGGCATATCCGCTCGCCATGCCGATCTACGCGGCCTCGCGCATCGACCTGCCTGATGCCGACCTGCGGCGCTCCTTCGCCCAGTTCATCCGATACGCCGTCGGGGACGGCCAGGTGTCGGGTGAAGGTCTCGGGCAGCTCCCGAGCGGCTACGCGCCGATCCCGGCCGCCTGGCGCGATCAGGCGCTCGCGGCCGCGACCGCCATCGAGACGGGCCCCGTGCCGAGCACGGCACCCGATCCGGCGCCGCCGACCTCCGTGTCGGTTCCCGGCGGCCAGGGCCTGCAGGGCGCGTCCGCGGGGAACGTCCCCGCCGCGGCAGCCCCCGTGGTCGGCCAGCCGGCCGCTCAAGGAGACCCCGTCACGGTGCTGTCGGGACCGCCGTCGGCGCCGGATGGCGATCTCGGTGCGTTCGGCGCCGTCGTTCCCCTGAGCGCGGGCGCCGGTGTCGCCGCCACGGCCGTCGCTCTCGTCTTCTCGCGCCGCAGAGTCATCTGACGCCGCCAACTGGACCCATTCCTCCGCACCATCACCACCCACACAAGACAGGAATCGCATGAAACTCTCCAGGAAGCTCATCGCGGCCGGTGCCGCACTGGGCATCGCCGTCGCCGGTGTCGTGGCGGCCGCTCCCGCCAACGCGGAACCCGTGTCGGACAGCTACGTGCTGGTCGGCTCGGACACGCTGCAGGACGTCGGGAACGCACTCGCCAACGGCAGCCGCAACAATCCCGCCAACGCTCTCGTCCGCGTGACGGCCGGCGCAACGCGCATCGGCTCGTTCGACGCGTTCGGCTCGGCGGTCATCCAGACCAAGGAGAACGGTCCGTACTTCCCGCGCCCGAACGGCTCGGGCGCGGGCGTGAACGCGCTCATCGCCTCGATCAACAACACGACGTATCTCACCAGCACCAGCCCGATCGGCGGCCAGGTCGACATCGCGCGCTCGTCCTCGAGCGCGGGTTCCAACGCCAATGCCGCCGGTGACCTGCTGTACGTCCCGTTCGGCCGCGACGCCCTCGGCTACATCTACCGCGTCGACCCGGCGTGGAGCCAGAGCACGAAGGACGCGTTCGCTTCGCTGAGCTTCGCGCAGATCAAGGACATCTACGAGGGCAACGTCACCTCGATCGGCGGACAGACGGTTCGTCCGCGTCTTCCGCAGTCGGCGTCGGGAACGCGTTCGTCGTTCATCAGCAAGATGGGGCTGACCGGATCGCCCTCGACCGTGCCCGCGGCTGACAACACGCCCCAGGGGCCCCCGGAGAACGACGCGACCGTCCTCACGCAGCCCGGTGAGATCATTCCCTTCTCCGCTGCCAACTGGGTCGCGCAGGCCAACGGCGCGTCGGCGACCAACACCACCACGACGGCGAATGTCTCGTACGGCAACGCGGACGGCCTGACGCCGTTCACCGTCTCATCCGGCAAGCTCGTTCCGGCTGCGGCCTACTACGCCTCGACCTGGGGTCGCGACACCTACCTCGTCGTGGAGTACGCCCGCACCGTCGCGACCTACCCCTCCGGCCCCAACGCGGGTCAGCCAAACCCCCGCTACGACGCGAAGCTCACCGCGCTGGTCAACCCCACGGGTGCCGGTCAGACGAGCCTCGTGACGAACGCCGCCAGCGGCTCGAGCGTGGGCGCCATCAAGCGCTCCTACGGATTCCTTGCTCCCTCGAGCACGACCCCTGTCCGCTCCCACCCCAACGTCTACGCCGACTCGGTGTGGCCGGGCGTCTGAACATTCTCGATCTGAAGACCGGAAAGGAATTCACTCAATGAACGTCTCCTTCAAGAAGCGCGTCCTCGTCGGGGTGGCCGCCATGGCCACGCTCGGCCTGGTCCTCGCGCCCGCAACGGCTGCCTCGGCCGCCCCGCTCGACAACGGATCGCAGTTCCCGATCTACCTCGTCGACGCCGACACCGAAACGTCGATCGCCGGCCAGACCCTGCAGTGGGGCTCGGTCGTCTCGGCCGTCGCCAACCTCGAGAGCCCGTACGACCGCTTTCCGGCCAGCCTGGACGCGACGGGGGTCAAGTACTTCATCTCGGCTCCCGGCCAGGAGCTCACGCAGGCCCAGTGGTACGGCACGCGTACGGGCTCGCTCGACACCGCCGACAAGACCAACGGCCTGAGCTACATGCCGCTGGACACCTTCGGCGACGGCGATCGCCCGGGTGATGTCAGCGAGGTCCAGATCAACGGCGGTACCTTCAGCCTGGGCTTCGTCTACACCAATGAGAACGGCAACCAGATCGCCAGCGGCAAGGGTGCATGGTTCACCATCACCGTCGCCCCGGGTGGTAGCTGGACATTCGTCGAGCCGAAGCCCGTCCAGGGTGACGAGGCGCCGCAGATCACGACGCAGCCGTCCGACACGACGGTTTCGGCGGGAGCCGACGCCACCTTCACGGCGGCCGCGTCGGGTTCGCCGGCGCCCACGGTCGCGTGGCAGTCGTCGTCGAACGGCACGACCTGGACCGCTGTCGCGGGTGCGACGAGCACGACGCTGACCGTCTCGGCGACCACCGTCGCCCAGTCGGGCACGCAGTACCGCGCCGTCTTCACGAACTCGGCCGGCACGGTCGAGTCCAACGCGGCTACCCTCACGGTCAACCGCACAGCGCCGACGGAGCCGACCGGCACCGACGCGGGCAATGTCGTCATCGAGGCTCCCGCCGAGGGCGAGACCACGATCACGGTTCCCGCGGGAATCGCCAACGCCAACAAGACGCTCACGGCGTGGGCGTGGTCGACCCCGACGAACCTCGGACAGGTGACGACGGACGCGTCCGGTGACGCAGAGGTCGACATCTCGGGACTCGCCGCCGGAACGCACACGATCGCACTCGCCGAGTCGGACTTCACCGTCGTCGCGTGGGGCACGATCGAGATCGCGTCGCAGGTCGGCGACCCGATCTCGAGCGACGTCGACCTGTCGGCGACGGTCACGGCGAGCGACCTGTGGGCGCTTCAGGGTGTGCCCGCCGCGATCGACTTCGGTGCCGTCAAGCGCAACGCGACGGCGACGCAGTCTCTCGGGGCCGTCAAGGTCGTCGATGACCGCGAGGAGCTCACAGGCTGGTCGCTGGATGCGACGTGGGAAGACTTCGTCTCGGGCACCGACGAGATCCCGGCGTCCGCGCTGACGATCGCGGCGAAGCCCGCGGCCGGCACCACGCTCCTGGACGGCATCACGATCGGCACCGGTACCAACCTGGCGCAGAGCACGGCGGTCTCCACCCTCGAGGAGGGCGCTCTCTTCGACGCCGACCTCACCTTCAAGGCGCCCAAGGACGCCAAGGTCGGCGAGTACCACTCGACGCTGACCATCACGCTCACCTCCAAGTGAGTCGTGTCCGGCGCTGCCGGACACCGTGAACCCTCGTGGGGAGGCCGCATGCGGCCTCCCCACGAGGCGTCTGCGCTGCACCCTCGGGAGCCGAGTCATTCTCCGGAGTGGTCCCGCTCACTCCGCGTTCACCTGCGCTCTGCGCGTTCTTCGTCCTGGTCTGCGGAGATGTAGCGTGTCTTCTTCACCCACCCGACGGAGCGGGCGCATCGCGAAGTCTTGCGTCGCTCTCCTAGTCGCCGCGACTCTTCTCGCGGCGCCGTTCCTCACTGCGAACCCCGCGGCCGCATCGACGGTCGACGAGCCGGACGGTGCGAGTACCGTCAGCGTGTCGGGACGACCTGCCGACGCCGAAGGACGCCCCGACGGTCGGACGCGGTTCAGTTATACGGCCGACCCGGGCCAGACCGTGACCGACCGATTCCTCGTGGGAAACCGTGGCTCCGCGCGTCAGGACTTCACGGTGTACGGCACCGACGCTTTCAACTCGCCCGACGGCGGATTCGCGCTCCTCGCGACGTCGCAGGAGCCGGTATCGGTCGGGGCATGGACACGCTTCGAGAACGGCGAGCCCCGCATCCAGTTCTCCCTCGAGCCGGGTGAAGTCCGCCTCCTCCCCTTCACGATCGAGTTCCCCGCCGAAGCGACCCCCGGCGACCACGTCGGCGGGATCGTCGCCTCCGTCGTCGAAGCCGGAACACAGGTGAACGTCGATCGTCGTGTCGCGACGGCGGTGTACGCGCGGGTAGCGGGCGAGCTCCAGCCGCGCCTGGCGGTGAGCGATTTCGAGGCGACCCACGTCGGTCAGTGGTGGAACCCGTTCACGGGATCGGTCCTGATCAGGTACACGGTCGAGAACCCGGGCAACGTTGCTTTGGCAGCGAACGTGACGATGGGCGTCGACACCTGGTTCGGCCTTCCCGCGACGCAGGCGCAGGGCGGAAGCGTCCCCGACATCCTGCCCGGGAACTCCGCCGCCTTCGAATTCGAGGCGGAGGGCGTCGGGCAGTGGCTCTACCTGCTCGCGCACGTCCGCTTGAATCCCTTCGTCGACGATCCCGACACGGCCAAGCAGCTTCCCGTCCCCGCCACGACGAGGGACGCCGTGACGTGGGCCGTGCCGTGGTCGGTGCTCATCGTGCTCCTCCTCGCCGCGGCGATCGTCGCCGCCGTGTGGTGGAAGCGTCGTCGTGATGACGAGTACGCGCGAGAGTGGCTCGAGAAGACGCAGGCCGAAGCGCGGGAAGCCGCGCAGCGCGAGGCGGGACTCGTCACGGCGGGCAAGGCGCCGACGCATGACTAGCGCGCCGCGGCAGAGCCCGAGGCGAGCGTGGGGCGGGATCGTCGTGGTCGCTCTCATCGCGTCATCGATCCTTGCGGGGGGCATCCTGACATGGGGAGCGACAGCGGCTTCCGCATCCGACATCGCCGTCGACATCGTCGACGACGTCGCGACGCCCAGCCCGTCGCCCTCGGTTCCCGCCCCGCAGGGATCGACCGGACCCGGCGGCGGATCCGGATCGGGCAGCGGATCCGGTGGCGGAGGGTTCGGCGGGGGCGGACAGCCCGACCCCGCGCCGGCCTCGACGCCGGCACCCTCCATGACGGTTCCTCCCGGCGAGCGCGTCATGTTCGCGGTCAGCGGCCTGACGGCGGTGGGACACCCGTCGGCGAATCCGTTGGCAGGAGGTCGCGTGACGGCCGAAGTGACCGTCCAGAATCTGACGGGGGAGGCGTTCGACGCGTCGGCGGAGTTCCGCGTGGACGACATCTTCGGCAATGAGCTCGCGTCGCTCTCCGACATCGCGATCGGCAACCTGACGTCCGGCGAACGCCGCACGATCGAGGTGGATCTCGGCGAGGTGCGCATCTCGGGGCTCGTGCACGTCCACGCCACTGTGACGCCGCCGTCGCAGGTGGGCGAGCTCGAGCTCTCACCGGTCTCGCGAGATGCGTGGACGATGCTCCCCTCCTGGTACGCGGTCGGGCTGCTCATCGCGACCGCCATCAGCATCGCGACGTGGGCCTACCTCAGGTATGGGAGGAAGCTGTGACGGTGGCGCCGCCGCAGGTCGATCCCGACGAGCGCACGGAGGTGCTTCCGGCGGTCCGCCCGCGCGTGGCACCGCCCCGGACTCCCCGTCCGCCGCGGAATGCTCGGCCCGCCCGCGCGCCGAGGCCGCCCCGGCCGCCGAGACGACCGCCGCGCACGTTCGCTCCGTTGAGCCCTCGACAGCGGATCGTCCGCACCGTCAGCATGCTCGTCGCCGTCGTGTCGCTCGCCTTCGTCTTCTTCCTCGTCGTCCTGAGCGCCGTTCAGCACGCCGCGTCCCAACAGCAGCTCTCCGATGCGTTCCGCGCACAGCTCGCCGAGGGGACCGCTCCCGTGAGCGAAGGCGACTTCGAGGGGAACCTCCTCGCGGGCGGCGCGCCGGTGGCCATGATCGAGATCCCGGCGATCGGTGTGCGCGAGGTCGTCGTCGAGGGGACCTCCTCCGCCGAGCTCGCGCTGGGCCCGGGGCACCGCCGCGACACGATCCTCCCCGGGCAGCAGGGCACGAGCGTCATCTACGGCAGGTCGGCCGCGTACGGCGGACCTTTCGCTCGGCTCCAGCAGCTGCCCATCGACTCCGAGATCGTCGTCACCACGGGCCAAGGGGAGCACACCTACCGCGTCCTGGGGGTGCGCTACGCGGGCGAGTCGACCCCGCCGCCCATCGGTACCGACGAGGGGCGCCTCGTGCTCGTCTCGGCTCGCGGCCTGCCGTACATCCCCACGGGCGCCGTGTTCGTCGACGCCGAGCTGACGAGCGAGGTGAAGGACCGCGGAGCGCGGTTCACGACGTACGCGACACTTCCGCCGAGCGCCAAGCCCTTCGCGAGTGACACCTCCACCGTGTGGGCGCTCGTCTTCGCGCTCCAGTTCATCGTTCTGGCAGAGATCCTGCTGCTGTGGCTCATGCCGCGCCTGGACGCGCGTCGGGCGTGGATCGTGTTCTTCCCCACGATGTTGCTCGGCGGCATCTGGGCGGCCTACCAACTCACACTTCTCCTGCCCAACCTCCTGTGAGGGGACCCCGAATGTCGAATGCTCCCACCAACCCTCGCGCCGATGTCGACGAGCCCGCTTCCGTCGCGTCCGTCGGCTCCACCGCGGTGGACTGGACGCCCGGAAGCGACATCACGACCGTTCTCGGCTTGGACGAGGAGGAGGTGGAGACGGAATCATCCGCCTCCGACTCGTCGCCGTCTCCCAGCGATGATCACACCGCGCCGCCCGTACGCGAACGCGGACGTCGTCGTGGTGCTCCCCGGTCGTGGTCGCCGTTCGAGCGCCGCGCCGCACCCGACCAGCCGGCGCCCGCAGCCCCGACCGAGTCTCGCGTGCCGGTCACGCCTCTGGAACTCGCAACCCTCGAGGCGCGCGACATCACGGCCTGGTTCGGCGACCACCAAGTGCTCGATCGTGTGTCGCTCACGATGGAAGCCGGCAAGGTCACCGCCCTGATCGGCCCCAGCGGCTGTGGCAAGTCGACCTTCTTGCGCATCCTGAACCGCATGCACGAACTCGTGCCCTCGGCGTCCCTCGCCGGGGAGGTGCTTCTGGACGGCGAGGACATCTACGACGCGCGTCGCCGTCTCGTCGATGCGCGCAAGCACATCGGAATGGTGTTCCAGAAGCCCAACCCGTTCCCGGCCATGTCGATCTACGACAACGTCATCGCGGGACTGAGCCTCACCGGGGTGAAGGCGGATCGAGACACGAAGGACTACCTCGTCGAGCGATCGCTCACCTCCGCCGGTCTGTGGAAAGAGGTCAAGGACCGGCTGCGCGCGCCGGGTGGCGGACTGTCCGGCGGCCAGCAGCAGCGTCTGTGCATCGCGCGGTCGCTCGCCGTCAAGCCCAAGGTGCTGCTCATGGACGAGCCGTGCTCGGCGCTGGACCCGACGTCGACCCGCGTCATCGAGGAGACGATGGTGGAGCTGCAGCGCGAGGTCACGATCGTCATCGTGACCCACAACATGCAGCAGGCGCAGCGGGTGTCGCAGCAGTGCGCCTTCTTCCTCGCGTCACAAGGCACGCCCGGCGCCATCGTCGAGCACGGCGACACGGCCATGATGTTCGAATCGCCCATCGACCCGCGGACGTACGACTACGTCAACGGCCGGTTCGGCTGATCCGGGGAGCGGCGTCGTCTCAGAGGCCCCACGTACCATGTCCGACACGGACGGATCGACTCACCCCATGCGCGGCATCATTCTCGCCCTCGCGGGAGTGCTCGTCGTCGTGCTCGGCGTCTGGGTCTTCCTCGTCGTGGGGTCGATGCCGAGCGCCGATCCCCCCAGCCCGCCGCCACCGGCCCCCGCTGAGGGATCGCAGCCCGACCAGGCCGCGCCGACCGCCGACGTCGCATCGGCGAGCGCCCTCCCGAACGTGCACGCCGATCCGGCTTGGGTCGAGCGGACGTCGCAGTCCACCGGCATCCCGGTCCGCGCTCTGCAGGCGTACGCGACGGCGCATCTCATCGTCCAGATCGAGCAGCCCGACTGCGGGTTGAGCTGGAACACCCTCGCGGGGATCGGGCTCATCGAGACGGCGCACGGGTCGCACGGGGGAGCGGCGCTCGGGGTCGACGGCCGGCCAGAGCCGCCCATCCGCGGCCCCGCGCTCGACGGAAAGGGCGTCGCTGCGATCCCCGACACCGACGGCGGATCCTGGGACGGCGACACGGTGTGGGACCGCGCGGTCGGACCGATGCAGTTCATCCCCGACACGTGGTCCCGATGGGGAGTCGATGTCGACGGCGACGGACGCGCCGATCCCAACCAGATCGACGACGCGGCGCTCGCTGCGGGGAGGTATCTGTGTGCGTCGGGCGAGATGCGCAGCGTCGACGGATGGCGCGGCGCCGTCTTCAGCTACAACCACCTCGATACGTACGTCGACGCCGTCGCAGATGCCGCCAACCGCTACGCAACGTCGGCGGCATGAGCCCCTCCCGTCGGCGAGAAGACGCAGACCGCTGCTTTCGGCGCCGAATTCGAACGGTCTGCGTCTTCTCGGCGGGAGGGGGATGAGCGTCGCGGGGGATGGGCGCCGTCACATGGCCGAGCGCGCATGAGGGCATCCGTAAGATGGTGCGGTGGCCGCGGCATCCGCCCGTGCGCCGGCACAAGATTCGCTCGCCGCCCAGCGGCATCCCCGGGAGTTCCATCGTGGCGCTGATCGTCCAGAAGTACGGCGGGTCGTCTGTCGCCGATGCCGAAAGCATCAAGCGGGTCGCCAAGCGCATCGTCGACACGCGCCGGGCGGGCAACGACGTCGTCGTCGCCGTCAGTGCGATGGGCGACACGACCGACGAGCTCCTCGACCTCGCGAACCAGGTCGCGCCGATTCCCGCCCCGCGCGAGCTCGACATGCTCCTCTCCAGCGGCGAGCGCATCTCGATGGCGCTCCTCGCGATGACGATCCACTCGATGGGGTTCGAGGCGCGGTCGTTCACGGGGAGCCAGGCGGGAATGATCACGGATGCCACGCACGGCGCCGCCCGCATCGTCGACGTCACCCCGATCCGCCTCCGCGAAGCCCTCGACGAAGGCGCCATCGTGATCGTCGCGGGCTTCCAGGGATTCAACCGCGACACGCGCGACATCACGACTCTCGGGCGCGGAGGCTCCGACACGACGGCGGTCGCGCTCGCCGCCGCCCTCGATGCCGACGTCTGCGAGATCTACAGCGACGTCGACGGCATCTTCACGGCCGATCCCCGCGTCGTGCCCAAGGCCCAGAAGCTCGGCTCCGTCTCGAGCGAAGAGATGCTCGAGCTCGCGGCCAACGGAGCGAAGGTGCTCTACATCCGCGCGGTGGAGTACGCACGTCGACACGGCGTCCTCATCCACGCGCGCTCCACGTTCAGCTCGGGCGTGGGAACCTACGTGCTCGGACCGGGGATGACGCTGCCCGCCGGCGAAGGAGAAGAGATGGAAGAACCGATCGTCGCAGGGGTCGCCACCGACCTCGGACAGGCCAAGATCACCGTCATCGGGGTTCCCGACGTGCCCGGCAAGGCAGCCGAGATCTTCAAGGTCGTCGCGAAGTCGGGCGCGAACGTCGACATGATCGTGCAGAACGTCTCGGCGGCCACGACGGGCCGCACCGACATCTCGTTCACTCTCCCGAAGTCCGACGCCACGGCGGCCCTCAAGGCGCTCGCATCCGAGCAGGCCGACATCGGTTTCGAGAGCCTCGTGCACGACGACCAGATCGGCAAGCTGTCGGTCGTCGGCGCCGGCATGCGCACCCACTCGGGTGTCTCGGCGACGCTCTTCGAGGCGCTGAGCGTCTCGGGCATCAACCTCGAGATGATCTCGACGTCCGAGATCCGCATCTCCGTCGTCGTCCGCGGCGACGATCTCGCCGAGGCGGCGCGGCTCGTGCACACCGCATACGGCCTCGACGGTGAGGTCGAAGCCGTCGTACACGCCGGTACGGGACGGTAGTCGCCCACCTCCCCGCGTGTTCCGCCCGTTCTGATAGTGTGACCGCACGCTCTCATACCACTGGGGTTTGGTGGGCGTCTCCGGTTTGGGGCCGGGAAGAACGTGAACGGTCGCAACCCGAATGCGGCCGTGACTCTGGGGAGTCTGCACAATGATCGACCGCGTCAGCGCGCCTGTGGCCACGGCCGCCGAGCGCGCTCTCACCACCCGCGCGCGGTTCGTCCTCCTCGACCCCATGCTGGCGACCGACGCTGCGCGTCGGTCTGCGCGGCGCTGACCTCCCCCCGGTCGGCATCGCGCCGGGGCCTGGCGAATCCCCCCTCGCCAGGCCCCGCCCCGCGCCCCGGTGCCGTAGACGCAGGACAGACCGGCCCGTCGCCGGGCGATAGGATCGGCTCAACCCGCGCGCCCGACGTTGTCCGCGCCCCCGCTTCACGCCGAGGAACACCATGACCCGCATCTCTGACTCAGGACTCTCCGTCGCCGTCGTCGGCGCCACCGGCCAGGTCGGCACCGTCATGCGCGAGATCCTCGTGGAACGCTCCTTCCCGATCCGCGAGCTGCGACTCTTCGCGACGGCGCGTTCGGCAGGGACCGCGGTCGAGTTCGCCGGTGAGACCGTCATCATCGAGGACGTCGCGACCGCAGACCCCGCGGGGATCGACATCGCGCTGTTCTCGGCGGGAGCGACCGGCAGCCGGGCACATGCCCCCCGGTTCGCGGAAGCCGGCGCGCTCGTCATCGACAACTCGAGCGCCTGGCGGATGGATCCCGACGTTCCTCTCGTCGTCAGCGAGGTCAACCCTCATGCGATCGCCGCGGCGCGCAAGGGCATCGTCGCCAATCCGAACTGCACGACGATGGCGGCCATGCCGGTTCTCAAGGTCCTCGACGCCGAAGCGGGACTCGAGCGTCTCATCGTCAGCACCTATCAGGCCGTGAGCGGCTCAGGACTCGCCGGCGCCGAAGAGCTCCTGGGGCAGGTCGAGGGCGTCCTCGCGCAGGGGAACACGATCGACCTCGTGCACGACGGCGGCGCCGTCGACTTCCCTCAGCCCGAGAAGTACATCGCTCCCATCGCCTTCGACGTCATCCCGTTCGCGGGCAATCTCGTCGACGACGGGTGGAACGAGACCGATGAGGAGAAGAAGCTCCGCAACGAGAGCCGCAAGATCCTCGAGCTCCCCGACCTCCGCGTCGCGGGGACATGCGTTCGCGTCCCCGTGTTCACTGGGCACTCGCTCAGCATCAACGCCGAGTTCGCGCGCGACATCACGCCCGATCGTGCGCGGGAGCTGCTGAGCGCGGCACCCGGTGTGCTGCTCGAAGAGGTGCCGACGCCGCTGCAGGCAGCCGGCAACGATCCGAGCTACGTCGGTCGCATCCGCGCGGATCAGTCGGCACCCGAGGGCAAGGGTCTCGTCCTGTTCATCTCGAACGACAACCTCCGTAAGGGTGCCGCGCTCAACGCGGTGCAGATCGCAGAGGTCGTCGCCGCGACCCTCGGCGTGCACGCCTGACGTCGCCCGCGAGGTCGGCCCGCCCGCGCCCGCGGTCGGCGACGCCGTGCGCGAAGCCTAGAATCGTATGGTGACTGAACCCGTGGATGTCGTTCTCGTCGGCGGTGGCATCATGAGCGCCACCCTGGGCTCACTGCTCTCAGAGCTCCAGCCCGACTGGCGCATCGTCGTCTATGAGCGCCTCGGCGACGTGGCTCTCGAGAGTTCCAACGCGTGGAACAACGCGGGTACGGGGCACGCAGCGCTGTGCGAGCTGAACTACATGCCCGAGGGCAAGGACGGCTCAGTCGACCCCGCCAAGGCCGTGTCGATCAACGAGCAGTTCCAGCAGAGTCGACAGCTGTGGGCGTCCCTCGTCGAAGAGGGTGTGCTCGACGAGCCGTCGACCTTCATCAACTCGACCGCGCACATGACCTTCGTGCGGGGAGAGAAGGACGTCGCCTACCTCAAGAAGCGGTACGAGGCGCTCAAGGATCAGCCCCTGTTCGCCGGCATCCAGTACAGCGAGGACTCCCGCGTCATCAACCAGTGGGCGCCGCTGCTCATGCAGAAGCGACGCGCGGGAGAGCCTTTCGCGGCGACGCGCGTCCCCGCCGGCACAGACGTCGACTTCGGAGCGCTGACACGGCAGATGTTCGACAACCTCCGGAAGCGCGGCGTCGACGTCATCACGAACTGCGAGGTGCGAAAGATCCGCCGCCGCAAGGACGGCACGTGGCGACTCAACTGGCGAAACACCATCGGACGGACACCCGGTCACACCGACGCCAAGTTCGTGTTCGTCGGAGCGGGGGGATGGGCCCTCAAGCTGCTGCAGTCCTCGCGCATCCCCGAGATCTCCGGGTACGGCGTGTTCCCGATCGGCGGTCAGTGGCTCAAGACCTCCAACCCCGCGCTCGTCGCGCAGCACCAGGCGAAGGTGTACTCGCAAGCATCCGTCGGTGCACCGCCGATGTCGGTGCCGCACCTCGACACGCGCGTCGTCGACGGCGAGGCTTCGCTCCTCTTCGGTCCGTTCGCGACCTTCAGCCCCAAGTTCCTCAAGCACGGCCGGATCACCGACATCATCGCGCAGGTGCGGCCGGGCAACATCGGTCCCATGCTCAAGGTCGCGATCGACAACCCGTCGCTCATCTCGTACCTCGTCGGAGAGCTGCTCAAGAATCACGCGAAGAAGGTCGACAGCCTCCGCGAGTTCATGCCCACCGCGAAAGACGAGGACTGGGAGCTCCTGCAGGCCGGTCAGCGCGCACAGGTCATGAAGAAGGACCCGCAGAAGGGCGGGATCCTGCAGTTCGGCACCGAGGTCGTCACGTCCGCCGACGGTTCGATCGCCGGACTGCTCGGTGCGTCCCCGGGGGCCTCGACCGCCGTGTCGATCATGCTGGGCCTGCTCAAGACAAGCTTCCCCGACCACCAGGCCGCGTGGGAGCCTCGCCTCCGCGAGCTCATCCCCAGCTACGGCGAAACGCTCAACACGCGTCCCGAGAAGGCGGCCGAGACGCTTTCCGAGACCGCGCAGGTCCTGTCGCTGACGGCCTGACCTCGGTCGCCCCGGACACGACTACGCTCGGCACGTGGCAAAACTGTACTTCCGCTACGGCGCGATGAACTCCGGAAAGTCGACGTCGCTCCTGCAGGCCGCGTACAACTACGAAGAGCGCGGCCAGCACGTGCTCCTGGCGAAGCCCGCGATCGACACGAAGGACGCCGAGCGCGTCTCATCGCGGCTGGGCATGTCCCGTCCCGTCGACTTCCTCATCAAGCCGGACGACGACTTGCGGACGCTGTTCGAACTGCACCGCTCGCGCCTGCGTCACGATGCCGTCGAGACCCTCATCCCCGAGGCGACGGTTTCGGGGCGCGCAGCCGACGTCGCGTGCCTCCTCGTCGACGAGGCGCAGTTCCTCACACGCGAGCAGGTCGACGATCTGCTGCGGATCGTCGTGCTCGATGGAGTGCCCGTGCTGGCATACGGGATCCGCACCGACTTCCGGACGGAGGCGTTCCCCGGCTCTCGTCGCCTCATGGAGCTCGCCCACAGTCTCGAAGAGCTCAAGACCATCTGCCGCTGCGGACGCAAAGCCCTGTTCAACGCGCGGCTCGTCGGCGGACGCTTCGTCTTCGACGGCGACCAGGTCGCGATCGACGAGCTCACGGCCGACCGCGTCACGTACGAGTCGATGTGCGCCGAGTGCTACCTGCGCGAGTCGGGCGGACGCCTGGGCTGAGCGGGCGCGCAGCCGCCTCTACGCTAGAGGCATGCGCGTACTTCTCGCCGGCGGCGCCGGCTACGTCGGGGCCCACACGGCCGTCGCTCTCCTCGATGCAGGCCACGAGGTCGTCCTTCTCGATGATCTCTCCAACACGTCGGCCGTCGCAGCCGAGCGGGTGTCCCAGATCACGGGTCGCCCCGCTCCTCTCGTCGTCGGCGACGCCTCCGACGAGAGCGTCGTGGGCGCGGCGTTCGACGAGTTCGGTCCCTTCGATGCGATCGTGCACCTCGCCGCCTACAAGGCGGTGGGGGAGTCCATGCAGAAGCCCCTGGAGTACTACTCGAACAACCTCGACACGACCTTCGCGCTCGCGCGCGTGGGGCTCGAGCGCGGCATCCGCTCCTTCCTCTTCTCGAGCACGGGGACGGTCTATTCCGACCCGTCCGATCTGCCCTTCACCGAGGAGTCGACGACGAGCGTCGACCTGTCGAACCCGTACAGCAAGTCCAAGCGCATGAACGAGGTCGTCCTCGCCGACGTCGCCCGCGTGAATCCCGAGCTCGACGTGACGGTCCTGCGCTACTTCAACCCGGTCGGAGCCCACGAATCGGGCCTCATCGGCGAAGACCCGTCTGGCATCCCGAACAATCTCATGCCCTACGTGCAGCGGGTCGCCGTCGGATCCCTCGAGCGGATCGGCATCTTCGGCGACGACTACGACACGCCTGACGGCACGGGGCTCCGCGACTACATCCACGTCGTCGACCTCGCCCTCGGCCACGTCGCGGCACTCGAGCGTGCGCAGCCCGGTTTCACGGTGTACAACCTCGGCACGGGTCGTCCTGTCAGCGTCCGCGAGTTGATCGCCGCCTTCGAGCGCGCCGTCGGACGCGACCTGCCGCAGACGGTGATGCCGCGCCGCGCGGGTGATGTCGATGCGACCTACTGCGACCCGTCCAAAGCCGCTCGTGAGCTCGAGTGGGTCGCGACGCGCACGATCGACGACGCCGCGCGAGACGCGTGGAACTGGCAGTCCCGCAACCCGCAGGGATTCGCGACCGCCTGAGTCCTCACGCGGGCTTCGGGGCGGGCGCCTTCGCGCCCTTCGGCTTGGCCTTGCCCTCCTTGGTCGGCACACCCTTCCGCGCCTTCGCCGACGACCGGCGGGGCGGGAGTGGCACGAGCATCGACGTCGTGCGCTTGTACTCGGCGTAGGCGGGGTACTTCGACGACGAGATGGACTCCGTGAAGATGGTCGAACCGATGAAGAGGATCGTCAGCAGGACCGCCCCGGCGATGGTCCAGTTGATCGCCCCGCCCCAGAAGCCCAGACCGGATGCCACGGCGGCCGTCGCGCCGATCGCGTAGAACGCCCACCACTGCGCCTGCTCGAAGAAGAAGTTGGGGTGGCGGCTCCAGGCGAAGAGTCCGCTCGCGAGGAAGCCCTCGGCGCGTCCCTCGCGTTTCGCGCGGTGGAAGTCCCACTGCTGCTGATCGGCGATGAACTCGCCCACGAGGAACGCGAGGAACACGAGCGCGAAGACGGCGTCCCACACCCCCATCGGTGCGGGGTTCTGCCAGGCCGCGAGGGCGGGGAGGGTGATGAGGACGAGAAGCGCGTTCTGATACAGCACGATGAACAGCAGATTGAAGATCTGGAACTGCCACGGCTTCATGCGTCCGCGGAGGATCGCCCAGCGGTAGTCCTCCATACCCGTGTACCCGCCCTTGCGGGCGAAGTTGAAGGTCAGGCGCGCGCCCCACGCGGTGACGAGGAGGGCCATCACGACGAGCCGCGTCGCATCGTTCCCGTCCAGGATCCCGGCCACGGCGAAGATCCACACGTAGACGACGGGGACGATCGACCAGATCCGGTCGACCCACGACGTGTCCTTCGTGATGAGCGACGCGATCCAGCAGAAGAGGCACGACGCGCCGGCGACGAGGAGCACGAGAAGGAGCGGGTCCATGCGGTCAGACTACAGATCCGGCACTTCCGTGCCGCGAGGATCGCTGCCGGCGGGTCGCTTGCATGTGGTCAGACCATGAGAGTACTGTGGTCGGACCACACGCGGGTGGATGAAAGACCGGAGCAACGCATGCCCACGACCTCGACGGAGTCCCTCACGTCCGCGCGCGCGTGGCGCATCGTGCTCGAGAAGATCGAGACGGATCTCCTCGAGGGCCGGCTCGGGCCCGGAGATCGACTCGCGTCCGAGCGCGACCTCGCGGCATCCCTCGGCGTGGGTCGATCGAGCGTTCGCGAAGCGCTGCGAGTCCTCGAGGTCATGGGGCTCCTGCGCACGGGCACGGGATCCGGCCCTCACGCGGGCGCCATCATCACGGCGACTCCGCAGGGGGGCATGTCGGCTCTCCTGCGCCTCCAGGTTGCGGCGCAAGGCTTCCCGCTCGACGATGTCGTCGCGACCCGCCTCGTGCTCGAGACCGCTGTCGCCGAGGCTCTCGCGAACATGCCCGATCCGTCGCTGGACGCCGCGCACGCGATCCTCGACGCCATGGACGCCGACGAGCTCACGCCGGCCGAGTTCCTCGTCCTCGACGCGCAGCTCCACCTCGCTCTCGCCGAAGCGTCCGGAAATCAGGTCATCGCCGCCACGATGGCGGGTCTCCGCACGGCCATCGAGTCGTATGTCCTGGCCGGCGTCGAGCGCATTCCCGATTGGGATGCCGCAGCCACGCGCCTCCGTGCCGAGCACCGCGCGATCGTCGCGGCCGTCGCCTCCGGAGACGCGACCGCGGCCAGAACCCTCATCCACGACCACATCACCGGCTACTACGCGGCGGCGGCGCTATCGCGCCCGTCCGCCTGACAGACCCGCAGAAGGAAACGACACACGATGGTGCAGCGCCAGCTCCCCAAGCCCGCAGAACTCCTCGAACTCATGCAGTTCAAGAAGCCGACACTCGACGCGAGGAAGCGGCGCCTGGATGCGGCGCTCACGATCTACGATCTGCGGACGATCGCCAAGCGCCGCACGCCGAAGGCCGCGTTCGACTACACCGACGGAGCGGCGGAGGGCGAGCTGTCGCTCTCTCGCGCGCGTCAGGCGTTCGAGGACATCGAGCTGCACCCCGACATCCTGCGTCCGGCGGCCGAGGTCGACATGTCGACCGAGATCCTCGGTGGCCCGTCCGCGCTCCCGTTCGGCATCGCGCCGACCGGATTCACGCGGCTCATGCAGACCGAGGGTGAGTCGGCCGGTGCCGGTGCCGCGGGGGGAGCGGGCATCCCCTTCACGCTCTCGACGCTCGGAACGACCTCGATCGAAGACGTCAAGAAGGCCAATCCCCACGGGCGCAACTGGTTCCAGCTGTACGTCATGCGCGATCGGGAGATCTCGTACGGCCTGGTGAAACGCGCCGCCGAGGCCGGCTTCGACACGCTGCAGTTCACGGTGGACACGCCGGTCGCGGGAGCGCGTCTGCGCGACAAGCGCAACGGCTTCGCAATCCCGCCGCAGCTCACGGTCGGCACGATCATCAACGCGATCCCGCGCCCGTGGTGGTGGATCGATTTCCTCACGACGCCGAAGCTCGAGTTCGCCTCCCTGTCGACGACGGGTGGCACCGTCGGCGAGCTGCTCAACGCCGCGATGGACCCCACGATCAGCTACGACGATCTCGACATCATCCGCGAGATGTGGCCGGGCAAGATCGTCGTCAAGGGCGTGCAGAACGTGGAGGACTCGAAGCGGCTCATCGACGCAGGCGTCGACGGGATCATCCTCTCGAACCATGGCGGACGCCAGCTCGACCGCGCGCCGATCCCGTTCCACCTGCTGCCGGAGGTCGTGCGCGAGGTCGGCAAGGACGCGACGGTCATGATCGACACGGGAATCATGAACGGCGCCGACATCGTGGCATCCATTGCGATGGGCGCGAAGTTCACCCTCATCGGCCGTGCGTATCTGTACGGCCTCATGGCGGGCGGACGCGCGGGCGTCGATCGCACGATCGAGATCCTGCGTGTCGAGATCGAGCGCACGATGAAGCTCCTCGGAGTCTCTTCCCTCGCTGAGCTCGAGCCGCGCCACGTGACCCAGCTGACGCGTCTCGTCCCCGTCGGGACCTCCGCGTCGCGCGCGACGACCTCCGTTTAGGGCGCTCCCCCCGGCTGGCTCGCGGCTACAGTTCCCTACACGGGACGGATGCCGCGGGCCGGCGCGCGGGCGCCAGGATCAGGCGCGCGCGGGGAGGGTCGGGATGAGTTCCTCCAAGAACACGGCGGTGTCTTCCCAGCCGTGCACCGCATGGCAGGTGACACCCATCGCGAGAACCGGGTAGTCGTTGCCGTCGGGGTCGAGGCGGTCGCCGACGAAGAGCATGTCGTCGAGCGCGATGCCCGTCTGCTCGGCCAGCTTGTTCATGCCGTACGCCTTATCGATGCCCCGATGGGTGATGTCGACCGACGTGGACCCACCCGATCGCACTTCGAGGTCGGGGATGCGGGCCGCGACGGCTGCGCGCAAGGTGTTCTTCTTCTCGCCCGTCGGATCCCAGGCGGTCTTCGCGTCCAAAGGAGCCCGCTGGCCGAGAGCCGAGAAGGTGATCTGCGAGCCGCGGTCCTCGAGGATCTCGCCCCACGTCTCGGACTCCCACAGACCCAGGCGACGGGCCTCTTCCTCGACCGCGGTGAGGGCTCGCGACTTCTCGTCATCGGTCAACGACAGAGCGTAGACCGTACGGATGCCGTCGCCATCGATGCGGTAGTACTGCGTGCCGCACGTGGGAAGCAGGTGGAATGAGTCCGAGACCGCAGCGGCCGAGTCGGGGAGCAGGTCGATCACCTGGGCCGTGAACTGGGCGAGCTGCCCGCCGGAGATGATGGCGACCTGGACCCGCTCGGCGAGTGCGACGAGAAGATCTCCGATGCGAGGATCGATAGCGCTCTTCGACGGAGCGAGGGTGTCGTCGAGGTCGAATGCGACGAGAAGCGGGGCGGCGGACATCGTGCTCCTTCTTGCGAGAAGGGCCCCACCTTGCGGCGGAGCCCTCCATTGGTCGACCGCGCCTCCCTCGGGCTGGGGCCGCGAGGCAGGGGGTCCGGCTTGGCTACGAGCCTACTGGGTTCGCCCGACGTGACCCTACCCGCGCGACCGAGTTCATGGACGACGAGCCCAAACGTAGAGAGCCTCCCGCGAATCCGCGGAAGGCTCTCCTTGAAATGGTCGACCTTATCTACCTCTGTTCCAATAATTCAGCAACGGGGGTCAAGCGGGCGAGGACGGCCGTGGTTCGAGCGGAGTCACTGGGCGAACCCACGCCGGATGCGTCTGTCCAGACTCGTCGCTGGTCTCGGCTGAGCAAGTCGGATCGGGCTGCGATCGTCGGCCGATATGAGGCAGGGGAGCCCTCAACCGTATTGGCTGTGGATTACGGCGTCGCGAAGTCGACGGTCCTCAGTATCTTGCGGCAGAACGGTGCGGTCGTGCGGCGGCAGTCCCTGACACCGGAGCAAATAGCGCAGGCACAAGAGCTCTACGATGCGGGACACTCGCTGTCTCAGGTCGCGGCCAAGCTCTCTTTGAAGCAAGACACAATTCGGTTGGCGCTCAAGGCCGCGGGTGTGCAGCTTCGCCCACCGACAGGGGGCTAGCTTCGTCGGTGAGGTACACCGTAGTGGCTAGCTTCGCAGGAATCTCCGTCCCGATGAACTGCGGCCAGTAGTGGCGAGCTACCCCCGACGCTTCTTCTGAACTGCCGCGAAGATGATCATCGCCACCGCGAGCGCGAGTCCAACCCCGCTGATAATCATCATCATTGGGGCATTGGAGGCGCCACTCGACAAACCCACTGCTGCCAGCGCAATACCTACTAAGCAAAGCACTACTGAAAGTGAGATCCAGACGAGGAACCGCGTCGTGATGACGCCCTTCGATGGACTTGACATTTGATCTCCGCTCTACCCATTCTCGATGAGTCTTCCAACTTGATCGCCGAGCGCGTAGCACGCGGCGGATACTACGAAGAAGGCTAGCCCGCCGGTCGCTACGCCGAAGATGGCGAAGACTGATTGACACAGGGCCGCTGTGATTGCTCCCGCGACGACGGAATAGACCTTGTCCATGAACGCGTCAGTGCCCACCAGATCGAACAGTTGTTGAATATCTCGTAGATCCGAAAGCAGCATCACGAGGTCCCATGCGGCCGCGAGTGATGTTCCGCTGGGGTCGAGGTAGTTGATGGGGTCGCCTGCGGTGTAGCTGTAGGGGTTAGCTTCTTGTCCGGTGGGATCCATCTGGGTGAAGCGACCGAGGTTGGCGTCGTAGTAGCGAGCGCCGAGCTTGTAGACGTTGGCGCCCTCCTGGTGTCCGCCGATGTACCGGAGGTTGTTGGCGACGACGGCGCTGTTGGTGGACGTGGCCCGTGCTTCGCCGTAGGGGCTGTATGAGTAGCCGCCAGCGTACGCACCGGCGCCGTTGAAGAGGCCGACCGTCGAACCAAGGTGGTCCTGGATGTAGTAGTGGCGTGAGCTACCCCGCAACCCGACAGCTTGTCCATCGGGGGTGCGGGTGTAGTTGTGGGTAACAGTCGGCGTCGAGCGTTGCATGAGACCAAGGGCGCCGCTATTGAACGTGAGCGTGCCGGAGGAGGTGCGGTCGAAGTTCCCGACGCCGAAGTAGCCGTTCGACGTTCCGTCGATCGTGGATGTTTCGCCGCGATCACCGAACCCGCTCGTGATCCCGGTGAGCCCGTTGCGGGTCTGGTTTCCGGCTGCGTCGTACGTCCAGGTCGTTGTTTGCCCCGTGGCTGAGGTGAGCTGGTTTGCCGCGTTGTACCCGTAGTTGATTGTCCCCGCCGTAGCGCCTGTTGATCCGGAGCGGATCTGGCTCGTCCGGTTCCCGTTCGCGTCGAAGGCGTACCCCCATGACGCAGTTGTAGTGGTGCCGACCTTCTCTTCCGCGAGCGTGAGCCTGTTGCGTGAGTCGTACGTATACGCCGTGACAGCTCCCGCGGTGATGCCTTGCTCTTTGAAGGCTGTCCGTGACTGGATATTCGCGCGGTCATCCGTCGTGCCTGCGGCGGTGTAGGTGTACCCGATGTCCACCCCGATTGTGGTGTCCGCGGCGGTGGCGGTGATCCGCGTGGCACGTCCTGCCGCGTCGCGGGTGGTTGTCGTGGTCGCGCCGCCGGGGAGGATCCGCTTGGATTCCAGTGCGTTGTCGTCGTACTCGAAGAGGATGCACCCGGAGTTTGCTGCCGGGTTGCCACTGGTCGGGCAGGTTCCACTTGGCTCCCGCAGACTGATCAATTGGTTCGCGATGTCGTACGTATATGTCGTGGTGCCACCGCCGTCGGCGTAGGTCAGGATGTTGCCGACCTCGTCGTATGTGTACGTCTGTGTCACTCCCGGGCGTGGGCCGGTCTGTTCGAGGATGCGGCCCTGGTGGTCGTACTCGAACGAAATCACGCCGCCTGCGGAGTCTGTGCGCGTCTCTTCCAGCCCGTTCGGGTAGTACGTGCTTGTCAGGGTCTGTGTGTTGTCGAAGGTGGCCTGAAGGACGCGGTCACGAACGTCGTACGTGAACGCGGTCGTATCGCCGTTACCGTCGGTGACCGAGGTGATGCGCCCGAGAGAGTCGTGCGTGTAAGTGGTGGACCCCAGCGGCCCGGGCGGGGCAACTATGGTGAGGTTCCCGGATGTGTCGTAGCCGTACGTGGTGGTGTTGCCGTTGCCGTCCGTGGTGGTGCACACTTGGCCGGCGAATCCGCCGCAGGTTCCGAATGTCTGCTCGAACTCCACGGCGGCCGTCGCGCCGGTCGTGTCGGACTGCTTGAGCAGGTTGCCGGCCGCGTCGTACTCGTACTGCTTGCTGTTTCCGGCGTCGTCGGTGGAGCACTTGGGCTGGAAGGCCGTCCCCGTGTTCGGAGCACCGCAATCCGGCCCGATCGCGTACACCGCGGACGCTGCTGCCCCTGTCGGAAGTTCCGCGCTGGTGCGGTTCCCGGACGGGTCATACGTGTACGTCGTCGTGTTCGTCCCGAGTGCGTCCGTCGTCGATTCGATGTCGCTGTTCGCTGTCCATGCCTGCGAGCGTTCCCGGTTCAACGCGTCCCTCGCCGACGTGACCCGGCCCTCAGCGTCGATGAAGTAGGTCGCCGCGTTCCCGTTGGAGTCGGTTACGACCGTCTGGCCCGCCGCGTACGCGAAGGTCGTCTCAATTCCGGGCGCCTGCGTCACCTTCGTGATGCGGTTGGACGTGTCGTACTCGAACTCCACCGACGTCGATCCCGCCGCAACCGCGCTGGGCAGTTCGATGCCAGAGAGCAAGTTCTCGGTGTTGTACTCGTAGGTGGTGACTTCTCCGTCCACAGCGGTGACACCGATGAGCTGGGCGAAGTCGTTGGTGTACTGGACCTCGCGAGCCGCGTCATCGTTCACGAAGTTGCCCACGTAGAACTGGAAGTAATTGAAGTACAAAGACCGACCACTTGAGTGAGTCGCTGAGTTGATGGTCTCCCCATCGACCACGAAGGTTGTCCCGACGCCGTTGCGGTCGTGTGCCGCAGTGAGAAATCCGGACGAGTCGAACTCTTGGCGGTCGCCTGACTTGTTGTGAGTGATCACATACCGCGCGCTGACACTGGACGTGTTCTCGGTGAGAGTCATGTTCGACCCTGCAGGTGGCGTGAAGTTGGTCGACGTACCGACTCGGGCGAAGTGGAGCTCGACGCCGTTTGGACCGAAGAAAGTCACGCCACTTGAGTCGATGACTAGACCGCTGTCGTAGGCACCATTGTTCGAGCCCCACCCGAGTCCAAGCGAACCGTACTCTGTCGAGAGGCTGTTGTAGAACCGGTCGTGCCGGAGTGAGTAGCCCGGGCCTGCAATGGCGAGATCTTGTGCTTTGACGAGCAGGTTGCCGTTAGCGAGGTTCACCTGCGCGGTGCTCTCCGCGGATAGCGCGAAGTCGTGGAAGCTGAACCACGGCATCTCACCGAGCCCCGGAGCCCCCACCGTCACGCTGCTGGAGCCGCGGCGCTGCTCCGCGCCGAACTCCGCACGCGCGTCCGCTTGGAACTGTGCTCGCCCGGTCGCCCAATCCTCTTCAGGCTCCACATACTCGGGAACCGCGGGATTGATCGTCTCTGGCGGCGACCACGCTCCCGCCGGTGGCGCGGCGGCGGGCGGTTGTGGAGCCGCCTGCGCCGGCGACGCGACCGCCAAAGTGACGACGAGTGCCGCCGTTGTTGACACACTCAGAATTGTCTTTGCACCGCGCACAGCGAGCCCCTTGTGATAAAAGCGACACCGCTCCACAGCTCATCTGCAGTACGCACCCCGACCAATATTTTCAACCTGAACACGAGACGATCTATTAAGTCAAGGAAACTTAAGGGGATTGCGTTCGCGCTCACATCTAGGCAATACTCGAATAGTCTTTACATCCGCTTTCCGGCACGACTGGGTCCACCTGCCCGCCGCAGTGGGCCATGTCCAAATGAAGTCAGTAGGACGCTTCAGTAATATATTCAGCACGTGCAGGTGCGATTGCTGTCGCGGGAACGACGATCGGTCAGGGCGCACACACCCGCTGATAAGACCCGGCTATTTCAACCGCGTGACATTCGCGGCACGCGAGCGTCGATTCGTCGAGGGCGCGTCTCGAACTGTTCGGATCGCCACGGGCCGGATCATGTATGCCGTTGCGCTTCGCGAGGAGATTGCCTCGTGAAGACGAATGAACCAGCAAATATCCATGGCAACAGGGGCAACTACCTGAGTCAGCACAGCCGAACTTACACGGCACCGCTCAAACGAAGAGAGCCTTCCGCCAATTTGCGGAAGGCTCTTTCGAAATGGTCGGGGTGACAGGATTTGAACCTGCGGCCTCTTCGTCCCGAACGAAGCGCGCTACCAAGCTGCGCCACACCCCGTCACCGCTCGCGCGGCAACCCTGAGAGTCTACCCGATCGTCAGGCCCCGTCAGAACCCGCGGCGGCACGCGGCAGGAGAGTGATCAAGGAAGCCTCCGGACGGCACGCGAAACGCACTGGTGCATAGATCGAGTGTCCAAGCCCCGCGCTGACGTTGAGTGGCACGGTTCGACCGTCATGGGTCCACGTGCTGAGTCCCCGCGCCTGGTTGAGGGGAATGTCGCAGTTCGCCACGAGTGCCCCATACCCGGGGAGTCGAACCTGGCCGCCGTGCGTGTGCCCCGCGAACAGGATGTCGGCCTCGAGATCGGTGAACGCGTCGAGCACGCGCCGATAAGGCGCATGTGTGACGCCGAGCGTGATGTCGGCGGCGCCCTGCGAGCGGAGATCGGCGAGCGGTCCGGGCAGCCGATCGAGCCGGTCCCACTTGCGGTGCGCGTCGTTCACGCCGAACGCGTCGAGCCGACGCCCAGCGACGGTGAGTGAGCCGACGGCGTCGTTGAGGTCGAGCCATCCCAGGTCATTGCGCAGGTACCTGTCGAGAGCTGCGGTGTCGAGAGGCTCTGAGGAGTGCTTCGCCTTCGAAGGCCCCGTGAAGTAGAGGAACGGATTACGAGGCGAAGGGGCCGCGTGATCGTTCGAGCCGTGCACGAAGACCCCCGGGATGCCGCGAAGCGGATCGAACGCACGCCGGAGCCCCGCGAGCCCCTCGGGGTGGCCGAGGTTATCGCCCGTGTTGACGACCAGGTCCGGCTCGAGCGCGGCGAGCCGAGCGATCCACTGCTGCTTGCGGTGCTGCCAGGGCGCCATATGCGCGTCCGACACGTGCAAGACCTTGATCGGCGCGGCATCCGGAGGGAGGATCTTCAGCTCGTGGGTGCGGAGGGTGAAGAGGTACCGCTCTATGCCGATGCCCCAGACAGCCGCGCCGACGCCGACCGCGCCCACGACCCCGAGGGCCGCGAGCGCGGTCGTTCGAACGGGCGTCACCTGCACTCGCGTGCAGAGAAGTTCAACGAGATCGCCGAGTTCCGGTTCACGACGGTGCCGGGTGCCGGATTGGTGCCCGTGGCTCGTCGCTCGTTGCCGTTGAGGTTCTCATCGACGGTGCATGTCCCTGCTGAGACGTTGCCGAAGCCTTGCCCGTTGAGGGTGTTGCGCGCGACGTCGTAGGGCTGCCCGGACACATCCGGGACTCCGACGCCCTGTCCGTTGCTCGGGTAGATCGTCACGGTGATGCCGCCGGCGACGCGACCAGCGCCGGGATCCTGGCGCGTGATGGTGCCTTCGCTCTCGGCGCCGTCGACCGGGTCGCCGATGTTGACGGAGAAGCCTGCGCTGGAGAGTCGCGATCGCGCCTGATCGACAGACAGGCCGACGACGTTGGGCAGGTCGCTCAACACCTGGCGGGTGAGCTGGCCGTAGTCCCTCGAGAACGGATTCCCGCCGTACCACGCGTTGGCGCTGAACTGCACCGTCCGAGCAAGCGAGTAGCGGATGTTCGAGATCTGCATGCCGTTCGCCGAGCGACGGAAGATGTCACCCTGTCCCGTGCTGTTTCCCACCCACGCGGCGGTCGCGACGTTCGTGGAGGACTCGACGAGCCACGACTGGTACTCCTCATGCGTTCCCGTCTTACCGAGCACGGGCGCGTTGCCGGGGTTTCCGCCGCCACCGGTTCCGCCGTTCATGACGCCCTGCAGCGCAAGCGCTGCCGCAGCGGCGACCGTCGGGTCGAGCACCTGCGTGCACGAGCGCTCGGGAAGCGCGCGGTCCTGGCCATCGGAGTCGACGACGCGGTCGATGACCTTGGGCTGGCAGTAGATGCCGTTGTTCGCGACGGTGCCGTAAGCGCCGGCCATCGCGACGGGTGAGATGTCGGCATCACCGATGACGTTGTTCGCGTACTGCATCTTGATCTCTTCGCCGTTTCCGCGGGTCACACCCATCCGCGTAGCGACCTTGCCGATGTCGCAGAGGTCGAGCTTCTCGGCCATCGCGAGATAGCCGGAGTTGAGCGAGGTCGCGGTGAACCGCATCGGTGTGCCCACGAACCCGCCGACACCTCCGAAGTTGCCGATCCGGTCTCCCGTGGTGTTCACCCAATCGCCCAGGCACGAGTTCGTCATCCGTTGGAAGACACGGTTCACGCCGTTGAGCGTCTCGTTGACCGAGTGCCCCTTCTCGAGCCAGTCGATGAGGGTGAAGAGCTTGAACGTCGATCCGACGTTGAAGCCGCCGGATTTGCCGGTGACCATGTCGCCGGCATAGACGAGGGACGAGTAGTTCGGGTCTTCTGCGAGGGACGCGTCTTCGCTGAAGAGGGTGTTCTGGGACATCGCGAGGATGCGGCCGTCGCGGTTGTCGATGCTGACGGTCGCCGAGCCCAGACGGCCCGTGGAGGCGCCGGTCCAGCCTTCGAGCGACGTCGGTACGCGCTCTGCCATGGCCTGGTCGGAGACGGCCTGCAGGCGCGGGTCCATCGTGATGTAGACGGTCAGGCCTCCGCGCTGGAGGTTGCGCACACGATCGATCGGCTCTTCACCGAACGCGGGGTCGGAGAGGATCGTGTTCTTCACGTACTGACAGAAGTAGGCCCGTGAACCGGCTGCCGCGCAGCCCACCGTCGGCGCGTTGATCGTCGGCGTGATCGGCTCGATGACGGCGGCCTCGTACTGCTCCTGCGTGATCTTGCCGTCGGCCATGAGCCGGCTGAGCACGTACAGCTGACGGCCCTTTGTCGCGCTGTACGGGTCGGCGGCCGCGGTGTACTGCTCCTGCGTGATCTTGCCCTGATCGAGCAGCTGCTTGAGCGGGCCGAACTGCGCCGTATCGATGTCGTCGATGATGCCGTCGGCGGCCTTGTTGTAGCCGTTCCCGTCTTTGTCGAAGATCGAGCCGCCGGGCTTGTCGATCCGATAGGTGTTCGGGTTCTGCACCATCCCGGCGAGGGTCGCCGCCTGCGAAAGGCTCAGGTCGGCCGCGGAGACTCCGAAGTAGTAGCGGGATGCCGCGTCGATTCCGTAGTTCGTGCCGCCGAAGTTCGCGATGTTCAGGTAGCCGAGCAGGATCTCGTTCTTGGAGTACTTCTGCTCGAGCGAGATGGCGTACCGCATCTCCTGCAGCTTGCGCTGGACGCCCTCCGCACCCTGAGCCGTCGTCGCCTCGGTCCAGCAGTTGGCCAGGACCTGGGCTTCTGTCAGCTCCTCCGTCGCGGTGGCGTTCGCTTCGCATCGCTGGACGAGCACGTTCTTGACGTACTGCTGGCTGATCGACGAGCCACCCTGGGTCTCGCCGCCACCCTGCAGATTCGAGAGCATGGCGCGCGTCGTTCCGATGAGATCGACGCCGCCGTGCTGGTAGTAGCGCGGGTCTTCCGACGACAGGATCGCGTCGTAGAGCACGGGCGCGACCTGGTCGAAGTTGACCGGCGACCGGTTCTGGTCGTAGAACTTGGCGAGCTCGGACTGCTCGCCCGTCTCGGGGTTGGTGACGATGATCGTCGACGGAAGCATGAGCTTCTCGATGTCGAGGACACTCGGAAGGTTGTCGAACATGTCGATGGCGCTCGTGGCGGCGGCACCGGAGACGGCGATGGCCGGCGTGACGGTGGCGGTGACGAGGACTCCCGCGACAGCGCTGAGGCCGACGAGGCCGGCGAGACCGCCGAACACACCTCTGGCCGTACGTTTCGTTCCAGGCATAGGCTTGATCGTAAGGGAGCTAGCTGGACTTTCCCCCGACGGGCCGCCGCTCGCGGGCGATTTCACAGGACGGCTGCGCACTCCCATCCGCCCATCCCGCACCCCTTCGAGGAGTCCGAATGACGACGTGGGAGTACCTCACGACACCCCTGTTGATCCACAACACCGCCGCGATCCTCAACAACTGGGGCAAGCAGGGGTGGGAACTCGTCCAGGTCGTGCCCGGCCCGGAGGGCGGTCTCGTGGCGTACCTGAAGCGTCCCGTCGGCGGCGGTTCCGCCAACGCCGGACTGGATGCCGCGGCGACCGCGGCCCAGCAGTTCGAGGGGGCGTGACGATGAGCGTTTCGCAGCGTCTTGCCGAGATGGGCGTGGAGCTCCCCTCGGTCGTGCCACCCGTCGCGGCCTACGTTCCGGCGAAGATCCACGGTGACCTCGTGTATACCGCCGGCCAGCTCCCCTTCGTCGACGGTGTCCTGCCCGAGTCGGGCAAGGTCGGTGAGTCCGAGGGGCTCGTCTCGGCAGGAGACGCCCAGTTCTATGCGCGCCGGTGCGCGCTGAACGCGCTCGCCGCGGCCGGCGCGGCGGTGGGCGGGGTCGATCGACTGACCGGCGTTCTCAAGCTGACCGGCTTCGTGGCATCGGTCGTCGACTTCACGGGTCAGCCGGGCGTCATCAACGGCGCGAGCGAGTTCTTCGGTGAACTCTTCGGCGAGGCCGGTTCGCACGCTCGCTCGGCTGTCGGCGTACCCGTGCTGCCGCTCGACTCGCCTGTCGAAGTCGAGGTCGTCTTCACGTACGCGTGACGGATGCCGCGGCGTCGACCCGCCGCGGCATCCTCATCACCCGAGCGTTCAGCGCACCTGCGCCGAGATGACCGACATGACGGCCGTGTCGGCGAGGGTCGTCGTGTCGCCGACCTCGCGTCCTTCGGCGACATCGCGGAGCAGTCGTCGCATGATCTTGCCCGATCGCGTCTTCGGCAGCTCTTCGACGATGTAGACGTCACGCGGTCGTGCGATCGGCCCGATCTGCTCGCCGACCCATCCGCGCAGGGACTGCGCGAGACCGTCGGGGGAGTGCGCGGCGAGATAGCTGCGCTTGATGATGACGAAGGCGGCGACCGCCTGACCCGTGGTCTCGTCCGACGCGCCGACGACGGCCGCTTCCGCGACGGCCTCGTTGGCCACGAGGGCCGACTCGATCTCGGTCGTCGAGAGGCGGTGACCCGAGACGTTCATGACGTCGTCGACGCGGCCGAGGAGCCAGACCTCTCCGTCATCGTCGAGCCGTGCGCCGTCTCCGGCGAAGTAGTAGCCCTGCTTCCGGAACTTCTCCCAGTAGGTCTCGACGAAGCGGTCGGGGTCGCCCCAGATGCCGCGGAGCATCGACGGCCACGGTTCGGTGATGACGAGGAGGCCGCCGTTGCCGTTGCCGACGTGCGAGCCGTCCTCGTCGACGACCTCGACCGAGATGCCGGGGAGCGGCACCTGCGCGGAACCGGGCTTCGTCTCCGTGACTCCGGGGAGCGCCGAGATCATGATGGCGCCCGTCTCGGTCTGCCACCACGTATCCACGATGGGAGCCTGCTTGGCGCCGATGACCTTGCGGTACCACATCCACGCTTCGGGGTTGATGGGCTCGCCCACCGAGCCGAGCAGCCTCAGAGAAGAGAGGTCGAACTTCGCGGGCACGTCGCGGCCGATCTTCATGAACGAGCGGATCGCGGTCGGGGCGGTGTAGAAGATCGTGACGCCGTACTTCTCGATGATCTCCCACCAGCGTCCGGGGTGCGGCGTGTCCGGCGTCCCTTCGTACAGCACCTGGGTTGCCCCGTTCGCGAGGGGGCCGTACGTGACGTAGGTGTGTCCCGTGATCCATCCGATGTCGGCCGTGCACCAGAACACGTCGGACTCGGGATGGATGTCGTGCACGACCTTGTTCGTGAACGCTGCCTGAGTGAGATAGCCGCCGGACGTGTGGAGAATGCCCTTGGGCTTTCCCGTCGTGCCCGACGTGTAGAGGATGAACAGCGGGTTCTCGGCGGGGAACGCCTGCGCCTCGTGGTCGGCTGATGCCTGCGGAACGACGTCGTGCCACCACAGGTCGCGGCCCTCGGTCCACGCGACGTCGTTCCCGCCGCGCTTGACGACGAGCACGTGCTCGACCGTCTCCTGCGGGCCTGAGCCGTTGCGGTCGGCGAGCGCCTGGTCGACGGCGGGCTTGAGCGGCGAGACCTTGCCCTTGCGGTATCCGCCGTCGGCCGTGATGACGAGCTTGGCTCCCGCATCATCGATGCGAGCGCGCAGACTGTCGGCAGAGAAGCCGCCGAAGACGACCGAGTGGATGGCCCCGACGCGGGCGACGGCGAGCATCGCGGCGACGGCTTCGGGGATCATCGGCATGTAGATGGCGACGCGGTCCTCGGCGCCGACTCCCAGATCCGTGAGGACGTTGGAGAGCCGCTTGACCTCGTCGGTGAGCTCGGCGTACGTGATGCGGCGCGCGTCGCCGGGCTCGCCCTCCCACAGGAGCGCGACGCGGTCGCCGTTGCCCGCTTCGACGTGTCGGTCGAGGCAGTTGTAGGCGACGTTGAGCTCGCCGTCGGCGAACCACCGGGCGAACGGCGGGTTGGACCAGTCGAGCACCTCGGTGAAGGGCGTATGCCAGTGCAGCGACCGCGCCTGCTCCGCCCAGAACCCCTCGCGGTCGGCGGCCGCCTGCTCGTAGAGCTCCCGCGTCGCGTTGGCCGAGGCGGTGAAGGACTCGCTCGGGGCGAAACGCCTCGTCTCGTTGAAGAGGTGGTCGATCTGGCTGCTCGTGGTGAGGTCACTCATGGGGCGCGCTCCTTTGCGGCGTGGGGTCGATCGAGCGGAACGGTCCAGGTTCCGCGAGCCTGCCAGGAATCTACTGAGGCCGCGTCTCGGACACTACCTCCGATAGTGGGTGGAAAGCGCGTGACGGCGGGTCGTTCGACACTCGGCCGATATATGACGGCGAATACACCAGAAGTGTTTTGCCCGAGGTGTGAAGTCGCCTATGCTCTTGACCGGCCGAACATTCGATTCTGGCATTGCGGCGCCGCACACCCCCCGATCAGCGGCGCTGCGTGTGGCGGCATCCCATTCCCCCCATGGGATGCCGCCCTCACTTTTCCGCGGCGATTCCTCCCCAGCGCGGGCGCGCGACGCGGGTATCCACGGATGACGGATGCTGTCGCTCGGTGTGCCGCGGCGGCTCGTAGCGTCGGGACATGCCGCATCCGTTCATCGTTCAGCCGCTGGGCGTGGCGGCGGGCGAGGGCGACAGCGAGCGCCCGTCCCGGCGAGACGTGCCGCGGCACCCCGCGCTCGCACCCCTCGCCCGATACTTGGCCGATCCCGATGTGACGGACGTCTTCGTCAACGGCGAGGCCGGTCTCTTCGTCGATCGCGGCGCGGGAGTCGTGGCCGTCCCCGAGTGGCGAGCCGGCGAGAGTGCCGTACGCGATCTCGCCGTCGCGCTGATCGGGCTGGGCGGGCGACACATCGACGACGCGACGCCGTGCGTCGACGTGCGGCTCGAGGAAGGGATCCGCGTGCACGCGGTCCTGCCACCCGTTGCAGCCGAAGGCACGATGATCTCGATTCGGATCCCGCGTGTCCATCGGCCGACGCTCGCCGATCTCGAAACGGCCGGGAGCATCGGTCCCGACGTGCGCGAGCGTCTGGCCGACCTCGTCGCCCGGCGTCAGAACGTGCTCGTGACAGGCGCCGCCGGTGCCGGCAAGACGACGATGCTCGCCGCCCTCCTGGCGGCGGCCGATGCGTCCGAGCGGATCGTCACGATCGAAGACGTCGCCGAGCTCACCCTTGCTCATCCGCACCACGTCCGGCTGGAGGCGCGGCAGCCCAACCTCGAGGGAGCAGGCGGAGTCGATCTCGCGCAGCTCGTTCGCGAAGCACTGCGGATGCGTCCCGATCGGCTCGTCGTCGGCGAGTGTCGCGGCGTTGAAGTGCGCGAGCTCCTCTCCGCGCTCAACACGGGCCACGACGGGGGAGCAGGAACGCTTCACGCGAACGGACTTCACGATGTCCCCGCGCGTCTCGAGGCGCTCGGAGCGCTCGCCGGGCTCGATGACCGCTCGATCGCGAGACAGGTCCACAGTGCGATCGGAGCAGTCGTGCACGTCGCCCGCGACCGTGACGGACGACGTCACGTGCACGCCGTCGGTCGTCCGGCGATAGGTCCGCACGGGCATCTCGTCATCGAGGAGCTCGCGTGGCCCGTCGGGTGAAGGGACAGGATGCCGCGGCGGTGGCCGCGACCGTGCAGACGCTCGCGGTTCTCCTGCAGGCGGGCGCTGTGCCGGTGAGGGCCTGGGAGCATCTCGCGGCGTCGGGCGACGCGGCCGCAGAACGGGTGTGCGCCGCTGTCGCCCGCGGACTGCCGATGACCGAGGCGATCGCGGCGTGCGCACCAGACCCTGTGGCTCCTCCCATCGGCGGGCTTCGGCGGCTCATTCCCGAGCCTCCGCGCGAGGCCGTGAAAGAGGAGGCCGGCGCGGCCACCTGGACGGCCGTCTCGGCCGCGTGGGGTGTTGCCACGACGGTGGGCGCGCCCCTCGCCGAGTGCCTCCGGGGGATCGCTGTCGCTCTACGTGACGCGCAAGAGACGGCAGACGACGTGCGGGTCGCCCTCGCCGAGCCCGCCGGCACGGCACGGCTCATGAGCTGGCTCCCGCTAGCGGGGGTGGCGCTGGGCGTCGCGCTCGGCTTCGATGTGCTGGGAACACTCACCCGCAGTCCGTTCGGCGTCGCCTGTCTCGTCGTGGGTCTCGTGCTCGTCATCGCTGCGCGTCGCTGGACCATCCGTCTGGTGGCGGGCGCGGCCACGGTCGAGCGGGCGCCCGGGCTCGACGCCGAGCTCGTCGCGATCGCGCTCAGCGGGGGTGTGTCCATCGAGCGGGCGCACCTTCTCGTCACGCAGCACACGGGCGTATCTCCCGCCTCGGTCACCGACGACGTGCTCGCGCTCTCGCGCTCGGCGGGCGTGCCCGCGGTGGAGCTTCTCCGGGCTTCCTCGGCACTCGCCCGGCACCGGGCCCGAGTCGAAGGCAGAGTGCGTGCGGCGCGGCTGTCGACGCGGCTGCTCCTTCCTCTCGGAGTCTGTACGCTCCCCGCCTTCCTCCTTCTCGGCGTCGCGCCGATGCTGCTCAGCGTGCTCTCGATCATGCCGACGGCCTTCTGATCGTGCCCACAGCCCACTCCTCGACAGAACGGATGACACCATGTCAGAACACACTTCAGCCGCGCGGCTTCCCTCGCTCACCCGCCGCTCCGCAGCGTCCCTCTTCGGCGATGACACGGGCGCGGCGACGGCCGAGTACGCGATCGCGACGATGGCTGCTGTCGCGTTCGCTGGTCTCCTGGTGGTGATCATGAGGTCTGACGAGGTGCGGGGGATCCTCACGGATCTCATCCGCCGGGCGCTCACGGTCGCATGAGGTGTCGCGCACCCGGCGGCGAGCGGGGCTCGGTCGCCGCCGAGTTCGCGATCGCGCTGCCGGCGATCGGGCTCGTGCTCCTGCTGGGGTGCGGAAGCCTCGCCACCGCGTCGCATCAGGTCCGGCTGCAAGATGCCGCAGCTGACGCCGCACGCCTGGCCGCGCGGGGGGAATCGCTCGATCGGGTCGTGAGTGCCGTGGTGGCCGCCGCATCCGACGCATCCGTCGAGCTGGATCATCGTGGTGAGCTGGTCTGCGCGACGGTCACGGCGGGCGCGCCGCTTCCTGTGAGTCTCGTCGCGTCGAGCTGCGCACTCCACGGAGGCGAGTGATGGCGGGATCGGCGGCGAGCGTCGGGGTGATCGCGTGCGCGTCCCTGCTCGCGATCGGACTCACGGCCGCCGCGGGTGCCTCCGTGTACTCCCAGCGGCTCGCGGCGGCGGCGGATGCGGCGGCACTCGCCGCCGCCGACGCGGCATCCGGTGCCGCCACGGGAGTGCCGTGCGAACGTGCTGGCGAAGTCGCGGCGGCGGGCGGTGCCGCGCTGTCGGCATGCGTGCTCGAGGGCCTCATCGCCACGATCACCGTCTCGGGGCGGTTCGCCGGGATCGAGACGTCGGCGATGGCTCGAGCGGGACCACCGCCGGACTCGCCGTGAGCTCGCCCGGCGATCGCGTCCGGGTGTTGCGGCGGAATGTCGCGCACCCCGGCGGGGTTGCTGCCCGAGCCGTTCACAGCGCGTCCACTGTATTGCGACGTGTATGGTGTGCGACGTAGAAAGGACGCCCCCTTTGGCACAAGGCAAGAAGCTCGTCATCGTCGAATCCCCGACCAAGATGCGGTCGATCCAGGGATACCTCGGCGACGGCTACGAAGTGCTGAGCTCGGTCGGCCACATCCGTGATCTCGCGGATCGCAAGGCCATCCCTGCAGAGCTCAAGAAGACGTCCGTCGGAAAGTACTCGATCGACATCGAGAACGGCTTCACTCCGTTCTACGTCGAGTCGGAGCGCGGCAAGAAGACCGTCGCCGAACTCAAGCGCGCACTCAAGGGAGCAGACGAACTCCTGCTCGCGACCGATGAAGACCGCGAAGGTGAAGCCATCGCGTGGCACCTCCTCGAGGCATTGAAGCCGAAGGTCCCCGTCAAGCGCATGGTCTTCCACGAGATCACGAAGGACGCGATCCAGGCGGCCGTGCAGAACACGCGCGAGCTCGACCTGGCGCTCGTCGACGCGCAGGAGACCCGGCGCATCCTCGACCGGCTCTATGGATGGGACGTCTCCGACGTCACGCGTCGCAAGGTCGGGCAGGGAACATCGGCCGGTCGCGTGCAGTCCGCCGCGACACGCCTCGTCGTCGACCGCGAACGCGAGCGCATGGCCTTCGTCTCGGCGTCGTACTGGGATCTCGAGGCGCTCGCGGCGGCCAAGCGGCCGCAGGCCGAGGCGTTCACGTCGCGCCTCGCCCGCATCGACGGTGCACCCCTCGCGCGCGGCACCGACTTCGACGATCGTGGAGAACTCAAGAAGGCCGTCGTCGTGCTCGATGAGGCGCGCGCCACGGCACTCGCCGAGGCCATCTCCGCTGTCGGTGAGGCGACGGTCTCCAACCTCGAGTCCAAGCCCGGCACCCGCAGCCCCAAGGCTCCGTTCACCACCTCGACGCTCCAGCAGGAGGCCGGTCGCAAGCTCTCGATGAGCGCGAAGCACGCCATGGGCGTCGCGCAGCGTCTCTACGAGAAGGGGTACATCACCTATATGCGCACCGACTCGACGGCTCTGTCGGCTCAGGCCGTCGAGGCGGCGCGCGCGCAGGCCGTCGCGCTGTACGGCGAGAAGGCCGTGCCGCTGAACCCGCGCGTCTACCGCAGCAAGAGCAAGAACGCGCAGGAGGCGCACGAGGCGATCCGTCCGTCGGGCGAAGAGTTCCGCACGCCGGCGTCCGTGTCTGCGAACCTCGACCGCGACGAGCAGCGGCTGTACGACCTCATCTGGAAGCGCACGATCGCGAGCCAGATGTCCGACGCCAAGTACGAGACGACGACCGTGACGCTCCTCGTGCAGACCGCGACCGAGAAGGCCGAGTTCACGGCATCCGGCACCGTCTACACCTTCAAGGGGTTCCTCGAGGCTTACGAAGAGGGCCGCGACGAGAAGCGCGCCGACGCCGACAAGTCCGACGACCAGTCGCTGCCCGTCATGGAGGTCGGCGAGGTGCTGCGGCTCAAGGACGTCGAGGCGAAAGGGCACGCGACGAGCCCCAAGCCCCGCTACACGGAGGCTTCTCTCGTCAAGGCGCTCGAAGAGAAGGGCATCGGCCGCCCGTCGACGTTCGCGAGCATCATCGACGTCATCCTGCAGCGCGGCTACGTCACCAAGCGCGGCCAAGCCCTCGTTCCGAGCTGGCTCGCCTTCAGCATCGTGCGTCTCCTCGAGCAGCACTTCGCAGACCTCGTCGACTACGACTTCACGGCGGCTCTCGAAGACGATCTCGACGCGATCGCGCGGGGGGAGCAGAACCGTGCCGAGTGGCTCGGTGAGTTCTACTTCGGATCCGACTCTCACGTCGGGCTCCGCCACATCGTGGAGAACCTCGGCGAGATCGACGCCCGCGAGCTCAACGCGACCCGCATCTCCGATGTGGCAACGCTCCGCTTCGGTCGGTACGGCCCCTACCTCGATGTCGTGGATCCGCAGAACCCCGACGCCGAGCCGCGCCGCGTGAACCTTCCCGACGATCTCGCGCCCGACGAACTCACCCCCGAGAAGGCGCAAGAACTCATCGACGCACCCGTCGCCGGCAACCGCGTGCTGGGCGAGAACCCCGAGAACGGGCGTCTCGTCGTCGTCAAGGACGGTCGCTACGGCCCGTACCTCGAGGAGGAGATCCCCGAGGAGTCCCCGCAGGTCGACGAAGCCACGGGCGAGATCGTCGAGGCGCCTAAGAAGCGGACGACGAAGAAGGATGCCGCGCCCAAGCCCCGCCGCGCCTCGCTCTTCAAGACGATGTCTCCCGAGACGATCGACCTGGATACGGCCCTTCAGCTCCTCGCGCTGCCCCGCGTCGTGGGAACCGATCCCGAGTCGGGCGAGGTCATCACCGCGCAGAACGGCCCCTACGGCCCCTACATCAAGAAGGGGAGCGATTCGCGCACGATCGACAGCGAGCAGCTCATCTTCGACATCACGCTGGAGCAGGCTCTCGCGATCTACGCGCAGCCGAAGTACGGCGCTCGTCGTCCGTCGAGCGCCCTGAAGGAGTTCGACAACGATCCGGTGAGCGAGAAGCCCATCCGTATCCGCGACGGACGCTTCGGCGCGTACGTCACCGACGGCACGACGAACGTCACGATCCCGCGCGGCCAGACGGCCGACGACATCACTTTCGAGATCGCCGTGCAGATGCTCGCCGACAAGCGCGCCAAGGGGCCTGCCCCCAAGCGCGCCCCCGCCAAGCGCGCCACGACGCGCAAGGCTCCGGCGAAGAAGTGACGGCACGGCCCTACCCGGGACTGTTCGTCACGCTCGAGGGCGGTGACGGCGCGGGGAAGACGACGCAGTCGGCGCTTCTCGAGGCCTGGCTGGTCGGCCGGGGAGAGACGACGCTGCGCACCCGTGAGCCCGGCGGCACCGACGTCGGGCTGCTCGTGCGCGACATCGTGCTCCACCACCGCGGTGACATCGCTCCGCGCGCGGAGGCGCTGCTGTATGCGGCAGACAGGGCTCACCACGTCGCGACCGTCGTCCGTCCGGCCCTCGAGCGCGGTGACGTCGTCATCCAGGACCGGTACCTGGACTCCTCCGTCGCCTACCAGGGCGCCGGACGCGTCCTCGGCCGCTCCGAGGTGCGAGACCTGTCACTGTGGGCCGCCGACGGTCTCCTTCCCGACCTGACAGTGCTCCTCGACCTCGATCCCGCGGCCGCCCGTGCTCGCCTCGACGCCGACGACAAGCCGTTCGATCGCCTCGAGTCCGAGAAGGACGCCTTCCACGCGCGCGTGCGCCAGGAGTTCCTGGACCTCGCCGCCGAGGAACCCGAGCGCTTCCTCGTGCTCGACGCGTCTCGCGCGCCCGACGAGATCGCCGCAGCCGTCCGTGCGCGCGTCGGCGACCTGCTCGCGGGCTGAATCGGCCGTGGAGTCGTGCCCTCGAGCATCCACACGTTCCTGTCCGACACCGCAACTAGGCTGAACCCCATGGATGCCACGACGACCGCACATCACGCGGTCGTTGTGCCCGCGGGCGTCTCGGCCCCGGCGGCGCCGCATCCGGAAGACGCGCCGTGGGGATCCGTCTGGGGCCAGCCTGCCGCCGTCGAGACGTTGCGCGCCGCAGCATCCGATCCCTCCGGTCCCGCCCACGCATGGCTCATCACGGGCCCGCCGGGGTCGGGACGATCGACACTCGCTCATGCTTTCGCCGCCGCACTCATCGCTGAGCCCGGCGATGAACGCACGGTGCATCAGGTGCTCGCCGGCACGCATCCCGACCTGACGGCACTGCGCACCGAGGGCGTCATCATCTCGATCAAAGACGCCCGCGCGCTCGTCGAACGCTCGTACTTCGCCCCCTCGCTCGGTCGCTACCGCGTCATCGTCGTCGAAGATGCCGACCGCATGGCCGAGCGCACGTCGAACGTGCTGCTGAAAGCGCTCGAAGAGCCGCCCGAGCGCACCGTCTGGGTGCTCTGCGCGCCGAGCGACGCCGACCTGCTCCCCACGATCCGATCCCGCGTACGCACTCTGCGCCTCATCGACCCCGAGATCGCCGACGTCGCTGCCCTCATCGCGCGACGGACGGGCGTCGATCCCGCCCTCGCCGAGCAGTCCGCCCGCCACGCGCAACGCCACATCGGCATGGCGCAGCGCTTGGCGACCGACGATGCCGCGCGCGCACGGCGCGACGAGACGCTGCGCGCCGTGCTGGGCGTTCGTTCCGTCGGCGACGTCGTCGAAGTCGCGGGTCGCATCGTGCAGATCGCGACCGACGACGCGAAGGCTCTCGTCGCCGAGCGCGACGAGGTCGAACGCGCCAGCCTGCTGCGCACTCTCGGAGTCGCCGAAGGCGCCCCCGTGCCGCCCGCCGTGCGATCGCAGCTGAGTGCTCTCGATGAAGAGCACAAGCGCCGCGCCACGAGGAGCCTTCGTGACGGGCTCGATCGCGTGCTGACCGATCTGCAGTCGCTGTACCGCGACGTGCTGATGGCGCAGTTCGGCCGCGGCGACCTCATCAACCGTGAACGGGATGCCGAGATCCAGGCTCTCGCCGCAGCCTGGGCGACCGAGCGCACGCTCGTCGTCCTGGATCGCATCGCCGAGACCCGCCGCAACCTCGAGCAGAACGTCGCCCCCGCCCTGGCCCTGGAGAGCATGCTCGTGACCGTCGCGAGCGGAAGGACCCCGTGAGCAGCAGCAGTCTTACCCGCCGCGCCCGTCGCAGCATCGCGGCCGTTGCCGGACTCGTCGTTGCATCCGTCGCGCTGACGGGATGCCTCTACGCGATGATCCCCGAGACGGGCTCGCGGCCCACCGCGAGTCTCGCTCCCGACACCGAGGGGATCTCCGCGGAGCTTCTGCCCTTCTACGAGCAGGAGCTCGAATGGGCCGCGTGCGACGGGGCAGGCGGCGGCTTCGACTGCACGACCGTGACGGCACCGCTCGACTGGCAGAATCCCGACGCGGGCGAGATCGAGCTCGCCGTCATCCGTCACCAGGCCACGGGGGGAGCTCCCCTCGGTTCCCTGCTCACGAATCCGGGCGGTCCCGGCGCGAGCGGCTACGACATCGTCCGCGATGCCGTGACGTTCGTCGTCGGTCAAGAGCTTGCCGCTGCGTACGACGTGATCGGCTTCGATCCGCGCGGCGTCGGCCGGTCGACAGCGGTCGCGTGTCTCGACGCGCCCGAGATGGATGCGTATCTCTTCGACATCCGACCCGGTGCGCGGGGCTCGGAGGAGTGGGAGCAGGCATCCCTCGCTGAGCACGCGGAGTTCGCCGAGGCGTGCGAGGCGAACAGCGACGGCATCCTCGAGTACATCACGACCGACAACGCGGCCCGCGACATGGACCTGCTGCGCGGCGTTCTCGGCGATCCGAAGCTCAACTACCTGGGCTACTCGTACGGCACGTTCCTCGGTGCGACGTACGCGCAGCTGTTCCCCGAGCGCGTCGGGCGCCTCGTCCTCGACGGCGCCATCGACCCCTCGACGTCGAATCTCCAGGTGTCCACGACACAGGCGCTCGGGTTCGAGTCGGCGCTGCGCGCCTACATGGCGGACTGCCTCACGCAGCAGGAGTGCCCGTTCCGCGGCACGGTCGACGAGGGCATGGCCGACCTCGGGGTGCTCCTCGCGAGCGTCGACCGCAGGCCGATCGAGGCCGTCGACGGGCGGATGCTCGGAGCCGACTCCCTCACGACGGCGATCGTCTCGGCCCTCTACGCGCAGGAGTCGTGGCCGCTGTTGACCCAGGCGTTCACGCAGGTGCTGGAAGGCGACCCCGAGGTGGCGTTCTACCTCGCCGACTCGTACTACGGCCGGACCGAGGGGATCTACGCCGACAACTCGACCGAGGCGTTCCGTGCCTACAACTGCATGGACTACCCCGCGACCGACACTCCCGAAGACATCGCGACCGCCAACGCACTCCTCGCTCGCGAGGCACCGACGATCGCGCCGTACTGGGAGGGGCCGAACCCGTGCGACGTGTGGCCGTATCCGGCGACGGGCGTGCGCGAGCCGATCGCAGCCGACGGGGCAGCGCCGATCCTCGTGATCGGCACGACGAACGACCCCGCAACGCCCTACGAGTGGGCGGTTGCGCTCGCCGACCAGCTGTCGTCCGGCGTCCTCATCACCCGCGTGGGGGAGGGCCACACCGGATTCAACAAGGGGAACGCCTGCGTCGACGCGGCCGTCGTGTCGTATCTCATCGACGGCATCGTGCCCGCCGACGACGTGACCTGCGAGTGATCGGGGCCGCTGTGTTCGCGGGGGCTCTTCCGACCCTGTAAGATCGTTGATCGTGCATCGCTCACGCGGCGCGCGCCACCTTAGCTCAGACGGCAGAGCGATTCACTCGTAATGAATAGGTCAAGGGTTCGATTCCCTTAGGTGGCTCCAAACCGGAAGCGGCCACGAAAGTGGCCGTTTTCCGTATCCGTGGGGAGGTTCCGCGACGTGAGCGAGCGAGCGATCGATGCGATCCTCGAGATCTTCACGTGGACAGGCTTCGGCGGTGCCGTCGCGTTCGGAGTCGTCGCGCTCATCGCGCTCATCGCCGACGGCTCGTGGGTCGCCACGCAGATCGTCATCACCGACGACGAGCACGGACGCATCGCCCGCTGGTTCGGCAACGCCGGGCGCGTCGGCCAGGCGCGACTCACTCACGACCAGGTGCGGACGCTCGCGGGGCGCGAGACCGCTGATGCCTTCGTGCGTCTCGGCGCTCGCGACAGAGTGCGACTCACGCGCAGTTCTCCCACGGTCCGCCTCTTCTTCTGGCTGTCGATGGGCATGCTCGCCCTCGGCATCCTGTCGGCCGCAGGTTCGCTCGCGGTGCTGTTCCTCCGATAGCGCTCGACCATATCGCTAGATAAGCTAGCTACATGGTTCAGCCGCACCACGCCTCCCGCACGCCCGGTCGATGGGTCCGAGTCGGGATTCCCGTGGTCCTGGTCCTGATCTGGCTCGTCGGCGGTTCCATCGGCGGGCCCTACTTCGGCAAGGTCGACGAAGTCTCCAGCAACGACCGGTCGAGCTTCCTCCCACAGAGCGCGGATGCCACGCAGGTCAACGAGCGGCTCCCTGACTTCCTCGGCGATGACAGCATCCCCGCGGTCGTCGTCGTGGCATCCGAGTCGGAACTCACCGACGACCAGCTCGCGGAGGTGCAGACGCTCGCCGACGACATCTCCGGTATCGACGGCGTCCTGGACGGGGTCTCACCGCCGATCACGTCGGAAGACGGCCTCGCAGCGCAGATCTTCGTGCCGATCGATGCCGAGGGCGAGATCGCCGAGATCGTCGGCGAGATCCGGACGCTCCTGCTCGATGATCTGACGGGTGACCTCGAGGGGTGGGTGACCGGTCCTGCCGGCTTCACCGCCGATCTCGTGGCCGGGTTCCTCGGCATCGACGGGCTTCTACTCGCCGTCGCACTCATCGCAGTCTTCGTCATCCTCGTCATCGTCTACCGATCGCCGCTTCTGCCCGTCCTCGTGCTTCTCACGAGCGTCTTCGCGCTGTGCGTCGCCCTGCTGACGGTGTGGTGGCTCGCCTACGCGGGCATCGTCGTCCTCAACGGACAGGTTCAGGGCATCCTCTTCATCCTCGTGATCGGCGCCGCGACCGACTACGCCCTCCTCTACGTCGCACGGTATCGCGAGGCCATCGCGATAGGGGAGAAGCGGTGGGATGCCACGATCCAGGCGTGGCGCGGCGCGTTCGAGCCGATCCTCGCATCGGGGGGCACGGTCATCGCCGGCCTCCTGTGCCTGCTTCTCTCCGACCTCGCGACCAACCGGGCGCTCGGACCCATCGCGTCGATCGGCATCGTCTTCTCGATGCTGTCGGCTCTCACGTTCCTCCCCGCGCTCCTCGCGCTGACGGGGAAGGCCGCCTTCTGGCCGTTCATCCCGAAGCACGCGATGGCCGAGGTGCCCGATGACCTCACCGTGCCCGTCAAGGGCATCTGGCCGCGACAGGCCCGCTTCGTCGCGCGGCACGCGCGCGCGGTATGGATCGTCTGCACCGTCGTGCTCCTCGCGGGTGCCGTGGGCATCACGCAGCTGAAGGCGGACGGCGTGCCGTCGAGCGATCTCGTCCTGGGCGCGTCGCAGGCACGTGACGGGCAGGACATCCTCGCCGAGCACTTCCCCGCGGGTTCGGGGAGCCCCGTCTACATCGTCGTCGCGGAAGACGAGCTGCCGTCGGTGGTCGAGACGCTCGAAGCGTCCGATGGCGTCGATGCCGTCGCCGTCGCCTCGGAGGACTCGCCGTCAGGGCAGGCGAGCGTAACGCTCGAGGACGGTGAGGTGACGTTCGCCGCGGCGGGGCCGCCCGGGACTCCCGCGCCGACTCCGACGGTCTCGGACGGCGACGTCCTCGTCATCGGCACGCTGACGGATGCCGCAGACTCGGTCGCGGCAGAGGACACCGTGCGCGACATGCGCATGACGTTCGACGACACGCTCGGCGAGGGCATCGCGCTCGTGGGCGGAGAGACGGCGACCGACATCGACACGAATGACACGTCGATCCGGGATCGGACGCTCATCATCCCCGTCGTGCTGATCGTCGTGCTGGCGATCCTCATGCTGCTGCTTCGCGCCGTGCTCGCGCCGGTCATCCTGATCCTGACCGTCATCGTCTCGTTCGGCACGGCACTCGGCGTCTCGGCGCTCGTCTTCAACGGGATCTTCCAGTTCCCGGGCGCCGATCCGGCTGTTCCGCTCTACGGATTCGTCTTCCTCGTCGCGCTGGGCATCGACTACAACATCTTCCTGATGTCGCGCGTGCGGGAGGAGTCGATCGTGCACGGCACGCGTCGCGGCATCCTTCGGGGTCTCGTCGCGACGGGCGGCGTGATCACGTCGGCGGGCCTCGTGCTCGCGGCGACGTTCGCGGCGCTCGGGGTCATCCCGATCCTGTTCCTGGCGCAGATCGCGTTCATCGTCGCGTTCGGCGTCCTGCTCGACACGTTCGTCGTGCGCTCGCTCCTCGTACCCGCGCTGTCGTACGACATCGGCCGCGCGATCTGGTGGCCGTCGAAGCTCTCGCGGTCGCCGCAGCCCGCTCCGGGGCAGACCGCCGCTCTCCCTGAAGCGACAGATCCCGATCTCGTCACCGATGACGGACGCCCCCTGACGCGCGAGGAGTACCGGCGTACGCTCGAATCATGAGCAAAGCACTGTTCATCGTCGACGTACAGAACGATTTCACCGAGGGCGGCGCGCTGGGCGTCGCGGGAGGCGACGCCGTCGCGGCGGCGATCTCGCGCTTCCTCGACGCGCACGCGGGGGAGTACGCGGTCATCGTGGCCTCGCGCGACTGGCACCACGGGCACACCGACAACGGCGGGCACTTCCATCCCGAGCCCGACTATGTCGATTCGTGGCCCGTGCACTGCGTCAGCGGCACGGAGGGGGCGGAGTACGATCCGGGCCTGAAGACGGATGCCGTGACCCATCACGTCAAGAAGGGTCAGGGCGTGCCCGCATACAGCCTCTTCGAGGGCACCACCGACGACGGCATCACGGTCGCCCACCTTCTCGAAGAGCACGGCGTGCTCGAGATCGACGTGACGGGGATCGCGACCGACTACTGCGTGCGCGCCTCCGCGCTCGACGCGATCGAGCACGGCCGCAAGGTGCGGATCTTCACCGACCTCGTCGCGGGCGTTGCGCCGGAGTCGAGTGAGGCGGCACTCGCGGAGCTCGCCCATGCGGGTGCCGAGTTGTCGGAGTCGGGCGCATGAGCGGCGTGCGGATCGAGCGAATCGTCGACGCCGACCGAGATGACTGGCTGCCACTGTGGCTCGGGTATCTCGAGTTCTACGAGACGGAGCTGAGCGCCGAGCAGACGGCGTTGACGTTCGCCCGCATCACTGACCCCGACGACGTCGTCCACGGCGCGATCGCGCGTGACGACGAGGGCCGCGCGGTCGGGTTCGTGCATTGGCTCACGCACGCGAGCACGTGGACCGAGGGCCCGTACTGCTACCTCGAGGACCTCTTCGTCGCGCCAGAGGCGCGTGGCAGCGGCGCGGGCCGGAGCCTCATCGACCACGTGACGACGTGGGCCCGCAGCGCCGCGTGCGCGAAGGTCTACTGGCTGACGCAGTCGCACAACGCGACGGCTCGCGCCCTGTACGACGCCGTCGCGACCGATACGGGCTTCGTCCACTACGAGATCGACCTGGCCTGAGCCCGGCGGCCGGCCCGCGGTTCTGAGGAGATCCGCGATTCTGAGGATGTCTGGCGCGCGAGTCTCCTCAGGACTGCGGATCCCCTCAGAATCGCGCGGTCATCGCAACGTGGTGGGCCCCGAGGGGCTCGAACCCTCGACCCGCGGATTAAAAGTCCGATGCTCTACCGACTGAGCTAGAGGCCCCTGCCGTCAAGCCTACTTCGACGAAACGTGCCCGCGCGCACACGACGAAGCCGCCGGTGCGAGGACTTCCAGGTCAGCACCGGCGGCTTCGCCGCTTACCGCCACCCCTCAGGCGGCGTCGACGATCGTCACATCGCGGGCATCAGAACGCCGTCGATGAGGTAGACCGTCGCGTTCGCGGTCTTGACGCCACCGCAGATGACGTTGGCGTCGTTCACCATGAGTGCATCGGTCGAGCCGGTCACCTCGACGTCGCCGCCCTGCACGGTCGTGTGCGTTCCGGCGATGTCGTCGGGCGCGATCTGGCCCGGCACGACGTGGTACGTGAGGATCGACGTGAGCAGCGCCGAGTCGGTCTTCAGCGTCTCGATCGTGGCGGGGTCGATCATCGCGAAAGCGTCGTCCACGGGCGCGAAGACCGTGAACTCGCTGCCGTTGAGCGTGTCGACGAGATTCACGTCGGGGTTCAGCTCACCGGCGACGGCCGAGACCAGCGTCCCCAGGAGCGGGTTGTTGGACGCCGCGGTCGCGACCGGGTCGAGAGCCATGCCTTCGATCGATCCGTCGCCCGAGGGCACCTGCTCGGCGTAGGCGGCGCAGCCCGGTCCGACGAGGCCGGCCATGTCGACGTCCATGTCCTCTTCCATGGCGGGGGTGGTCTCTTCCGTCATGGGGGCCGAGGCCTCGTCCGAGGGTGCCGACGACGATCCACCGGCACAGGCGGAGAGTGTGAATGCGGCGACGAACGCAAGTGCGACGCCGGCGGTGACCTTCTTGGTTGTGCTGAGCATGACTTCCTCCGAATGTCTGAGTCCCGCAGGACTTCGCTGTGTCTGACCGCCGTGATGCGGTGTACGAGGCTTCTTCGGCACCCCTGAGGGATCGGATTGGAACGGGTGGGAATTCGTTCGGTGACGGGGCGCGGAGCCTACTCGTTCGGGCGCGCCTCGCGCGCGCGACAAGAGAGGGGGAAGGAGTAGGGCATGCTGGATGACATGGTGATCGACGGGCTGGAGGTGTCAGAAGGCGACTCCGCGCCGATCGACCATGTCGGCATCCTCCTCGAGCGCATCGCGCAGGGCGAGCAGCGGGCGTTCGCACGCCTCTACGACATGCTCTCCGCCCGCGTCTTCGGCCTCATCCTCCGCGTCCTCGTCGACCGCTCGCAGAGCGAGGAAGTCCTTCAAGAGGTCTTCCTCGAGATCTGGCAATCCGCCTCCCGGTTCGCTCCGAACAAGGGTCAAGGAAGATCGTGGGTGCTCACGATCGCACATCGCCGAGCCGTCGACCGCGTGCGGGCGTCGCAGGCGAGCAGCGATCGTGACGTCCGCGTGGGCTTCCGGGATCTCGATGTCGCGCATGACGGCGTGGCCGAGCAGGTGGAGCTGCGAATCGAGGGCCGGAAGGTCGTCGCGGCGCTCTCGACTCTCCCCGACGCCCAGCGCGAGGCTCTGACCCTCGCGTACTACGGCGGATACAGTCAGAGCGAGATCGCGGCACTCGTGGGAGCGCCGCTGGGGACGATTAAGACGAGGATGCGCGATGGGCTTTCACGCCTGCGTGCGGAGATGGGGGTGACGACGTGAACATCGAAGAGTTCGCCGAGCTCGCCGCCGGCTTTGCGCTGAATGCGCTGTCGCCCGAGGACCGCCAGGAATTCGAGGCGGCCCTCGCCGAGCACCCGGAATGGCAGGGCATCATCGATCTGGATGCCGCGACGGCGACCGCGCTCGCGGACTCCGTTCCCCCCGAGGCGCCTCCGCTCGCTCTGCGCGGCACACTGCTCTCCAAGATCGCGACGCTTCCGCAGGATCCCGATGCCGCCGTGGCCGACCCGATCGACGACGACGTGCTCGCCACCGACGCCCCCGTGACCGTCGTCATGACCTCCGCTGCACCCGCGCGTCCGGCTGAGCCGGCGGAGACGACGGGAGACGTCGGCCAGGGTCTTTTCGACCCTCGGGTGCCCGACACCGGGCAGTATGACACGGGGCAACATGACACCGACCGGCACGGTGCGGCGGGCGAGCCGCCACCCGATACGACGGCCATCCAGGCGGTCTCCCGGGGTCGGTGGACGCGCGGACTCTTCACTCTGGCCGCATCCCTCGTCATCCTGGTGGCACTCGGATTCGGAGCGGTCAACCTCAATGAGTGGGTGAACCGCCCGCCGGCGGTCGTCGCCCTGGACGAGATCGAGAGCGCGCCGGATGCCGAGTCGGCCACGGTGGAGCTGGTCGACGGAAGCGGGAGCGCGACGGCCTACTGGTCGGCATCGCTCGGCAAAGTGGTCCTCGTGACCGATGGCCTGCCGACCGTCGCGAGCGGCGAGACGTTCGAGATGTGGTTCGTCCGAGAAGACGGGACGCCGGTTTCGGCAGGCACGTTCGAGGCCGCGGGGCCGACGACCACCACGCTGCTCGATGGCGCGGTGGAGGCAGGCGACACGATCGCCGTCACGGTCGAGCAGGCCGGAGGCTCGGAGACGGGTGCGCCGACCACCGAGCCGATCGTCGCCATTCCGACGGTGTGACGCACGGGTAGCGTTGAGGCGTGGCATCCGCGTCGCAACAGCCCCAGACCCTCGCGCACCTGCGTCGCGCCCGCGATCTCATGGACCGCGACTATGCGCAGCCGCTCGACGTGCCGACGCTCGCGGCGAAGGCTCTCATGTCGCCGGCGCACTTCTCGCGCGAGTTCAAAGCCGCCTACGGCGAGACGCCCTACGGCTATCTCATGACGAGACGCATCGAGCGTGCGATGGCGCTCCTGCGTGCGGGTTCGACCGTCACGGATGCCTGCATGGCGGTCGGTGCGACGTCTCTGGGTTCGTTCAGCTCGTCGTTCACCGAGATCGTCGGTGAGACGCCGAGTGCCTACCGCGCGCGTTCCCACGAAGCGGCGGAGGCGATGCCGCTCTGCATCGCGAGGATCCTGACACGTCCCGCCCGCTACGTCTGACGAGGAGAGCAGGATCGAAGAAGCGGCGGACGCGCGCCTGGCCGTACCGTTGCCGCATGACCACCATCTCGCTCGCCTACTGTCCCATCACCGTCGACGACGTCGACGCGGCGATCCCGTTCTATCGCGACGGCCTCGGACTCGAGATCGTCAATGACGTCTCGTACGAGTCGCACCGCTGGGTGAGCTTCGGCTTCCCCGACCAGGAAGGGCTCGCCGTCGTCCTGTCGGACCCGTCGGCCGGACGATCGCCGGAAGATGGCGAGACGCTCGAGCGTCTCGTCGTGAAGGGGTCGGCGCCGGGACCCTACGTCTTCTCGACCGACGATCTCGACGCGACGTTCGAGCGCCTTCGCGCGTCGGGTGCCGAAGTGCTGCAGGAGCCGATCGCTCAGGATTGGGGACCCCGCGACTGCGCCTTCCGTGATCCCGCCGGCAATCACATCCGCATCAATCAGACGTGATCGAGGGATGCCGCGGCACGCGCCGGGCGCGGCATCCGCGGGTAGCCTGGTTCGAATGAGTGACGCCCGAGACTTCCACAAGCCCGTCCGGCGCCCCGCCGAGCTGTTCGACCGGCTCTTCGCGGCGGATGACCCCGCAGAGGTCTCGCGCATCGCGCACTCGACGGCTCATGCCCTGCTCGCCCGCGTGCGGGAGGATCCATCAGGCGAGGTCGTCGATCGGCTCATCGCCTTCACCGACGACCACGGCATCGACGACATCGCCGAACTGTGGTCGAGGTCTCCCGCCAAGACGCTTCCCGGCGCCCTCTGGCGGCTCTACCTGCTTCAGTTGATGATCCACGACGATCCGCAGACCGCGGCGCTGCTCTACGAGCGCGGGCGCCTGGAGCTCGACTCGGTCGATCCCGTGGTCGCGGGCGCTCCCGTCCCCGCGGGCCCGGATGAACTCGTCGCGCTCATCGACATGATCCTGCGGGGTCTCTTCGAGGGTGACTTCGCGGTGGCGCTCGACCGCGCCGCCGCGTTCTGCCGCGTGCAGGCGTCCGGCTCGACGCACCTCGCCGACGACTACGAAGCGACGGAGCCGGAGCGCGCCTCGACGCTCACGACCCGCGCCCTCCGCCTGTCGACCTATGCGGGGGATCTCACGGCCGCCGCCGCGCTGTGGCGCCGCGACGGCCTCGCCTGAGCAGGCGGCGACTGTCTTTGCGAACTCAAGCGTCGGGGCAAAGAAGATGCCGGGCCGCAGAACGCCTCTCGGCGCGGAGCCGCTCGTAGCGGCAGAAGATGGAGCCCGGGGTTACTGCGGCCCGGCTGTTCCATAGTAACGGACCGGCGGCGCGGGACATTCCCGTGACGGCCGATCCGAGCATCTAGGCTCGGGACATGACTTGGCGTTTCGCGCTCGTGATCGACCCCGCGGCATCCGATGATCTTCGCGACGACTTCAGCGACACCTTCCGGCAGATCGACCCATCGGCGCCCGCCTTGAGCGTGGGGGAGCTGAGCACGCAGCGGGGCGACGGCATCTTCGAATCGATCGGCGTCGTCGACGGGCACGCGCAGGAGGTCGCGGCGCACCTCGACCGTCTGGCGCATTCGGCCGACATCTGCGACCTGCCGCGCCCGAACCGCGAACAGTGGCGGCAGGCGGTCGCGCTCGCTGCGGCGCAGTGCCCGCCGCAGGGGGAGGGCGTCATCAAACTCATCCTCAGCAGGGGAGTCGAGCACGGACCTGCGCCGACCTCGTGGGTGACCGCCGCCGAGGCGCCGGACAACACGGGGGTCCGCGAGCGCGGTGTACGGGTCGTGACGCTCGACCGCGGCTACGGCAGCGATGTCCCCGGACGCGCACCCTGGCTGCTTCTCGGGGCGAAGACCCTGTCGTACGCCGTCAACATGGCAGCCATCCGCGAGGCCAAGCGGCGCGGGGCGGATGACGCGATCTTCATCACGACCGACGGATTCGTTCTCGAGGCACCCACGGCATCCCTCATCCTCCAGCAGGGCCGCCGGTTCGTGACGCCGGCTCCCAACGGCGGGATCCTGCACGGAACAACCCAGCTGAGCCTCTTCGAGCACCTCCGCGAAGAGGGCTACGAGACGGCCTACGAGACGATCCCCGTCGCCGACCTCTCGACGGCGGATGCCGTGTGGCTCGTGTCCAGCGTTCGGCTCGCGGCACCCGTATCTGCGATCGACGGAACCGAGCTTCGTGTCGATCACGGCATGACGGCGTCGTTCAACCGCTACCTGCTGTCACCGCGCACCTGACTGGGTGTCAGGCGCGACGGGTCACCCGAATCGGCCGGAGACGTAGTCTTCCGTCGCCTGCACCGACGGCGTCGTGAAGATCGTCTTCGTGTCGTCGTACTCGATCAGCTTGCCGGGCTTGCCGGTGCCGGCGATGTTGAAGAACGCGGTCTTGTCGCTGACGCGCGATGCCTGCTGCATGTTGTGCGTCACGATGACGACCGTGTAGTCGTTCTTCAGTTCGCCGATGAGCTCCTCGATCGCGTAGGTCGAGATCGGGTCGAGGGCCGAGCAGGGCTCGTCCATCAGGATGACCTCGGGGGAGACGGCGATGGCGCGCGCGATGCACAGACGCTGCTGCTGTCCGCCGGAGAGGCCTGAGCCGGGCTTGTCGAGGCGATCCTTGACCTCGTTCCAGAGGTTCGCGCCCTTGAGCGACGTCTCGACGAGTGCGTCGGCGTCGGACTTCGAGATCCGCTTGTTGTTGAGCTTGACGCCCGCCAGCACGTTCTCCTTGATCGACATCGTCGGGAAGGGGTTGGGGCGCTGGAAGACCATGCCGACCTGGCGGCGAACGAGCACGGGATCGACGTTCGCTCCGTACAGATCGTCGCCGTCGAGCAGGACGCTGCCCTCGACACGAGCGCCAGGAATGACCTCGTGCATGCGGTTGAGCGTGCGCAGGAAGGTCGACTTGCCGCATCCCGACGGACCGATGAACGCCGTCACGCTGCGCGGTTCGATGTCGAGCGAGACGCCCTCTACGGCGAGGAAGTCACTGTAGTAGACGTTGAGGTCGTTGACTTCGATGCTTTTTGACACGGGGTCCTCTGGTTCTTTCGGGTGAGAGTGGGTGGGGCCTCAGCGGCCGAGCTTCGGGGCGAACACCTTCGCGACGAGTCGCGCGATGAGGTTCAGGGCCATGACGATCACGATGAGGACGAGCGCTGCAGCCCAGGCCCGATCGATGTACGCCGAGGCGGGGATGCCCTGGTTCATGTATTGCGAATAGGCGAAGACGGGAAGCGTCATCATTCGCCCGTTGAAGAGGTCGTAGTTCATGGATGCCGTGACACCCGCGGTCAGGAGCAGCGGTGCCGTCTCGCCGATGACGCGCGAGATCGACAGCATGATGCCGGTCGTGATGCCCGCGATCGCCGTGGGGAGCACCACCTTGCTGATCGTGAGCCACTTGGGCACGCCCAGCGCGTAGGAGGCCTCGCGGAGCTCATTGGGCACAAGGCGGAGCATCTCTTCGCTCGAGCGGACGACGACGGGGATCATGAGCACCGCGAGCGCGACGGACCCCATGATGCCCATGCGGATACCGGGCCCGAAGAAGAGCGCGAAGAGGGCGTACGCGAAGAGACCGGCGACGATCGAGGGGATTCCGGTCATGACGTCGACGAGGAAGGTGATCCCGTTGGCGAGCTTCTTGCCGGCGCCGTACTCGACCAGGTAGATGGCGGTGAACAGGCCGATCGGGATCGAGATGACGGCTGCCGCGAGCGTGATGAGCAGAGTGCCGACGATGGCGTGGAGCGCTCCGCCGCCTTCGCCGACGACGTTGCGCATCGAGCTCGAGAAGAACTCTGCCGAGATCCCCGCGACGCCGTTCGCGATGACCGTCCAGGCCACCGATACCAACGGGACCATCGCGAGGAGGAAGGCCGCGGTCACGACGCCCGTCACGAGCCGGTCGACGCCCTTACGGCGGCCCTCGATGAGGCTCGAGATGACGGTGATCAGCACGAGGTAGAGGAGAGCTGCGACGATGGCGACACCGGCGACATTGATCGACCCGCTCTCGACGACGGAGAGGACGCCGAACGCGAGGAGGCTGAGGCCGATGCTCACGCCGAGGATGGCCCACGGAGCCCACTTGGGCAGGCGTCCTGAAGTGAGCGACAGGTGCTCTCGCGTGATGCCCGACGCGGGCTGCACGGGAGTGGAGGTGAGGGTCATGTCAGTTCGCTCCCGAGAATTCCTTGCGGCGGCTGACGATCCAGCGCGCGAGTGCGTTCACCGCGAAGGTGACGACGAAGAGGATGAGACCCGTCGCGATCAGGACGTTGATGTTGACGCCGTACGCCTCGGGGAACGTGAGGGCGATGTTGGCCGGGATCGTGCTGGGGTTCTCCGACGTGAAGAGCTGGAAGGTGATGACGCCCGTCGCCGACAGCACCATGGCGACGGCCATCGTCTCGCCGAGCGCGCGCCCGAGACCGAGCATCGAGGCCGAGACGATGCCGCTGCGGCCGAAGGGGAAGACGGCCATCCGGATCATCTCCCACCGTGTCGCGCCGAGCGCGAGGGCCGCCTCTTCGTGGAGGACGGGGGTCTGCAGGAAGATCTCGCGACAGATCGCCGTGATGATCGGGAGAACCATGACGGCGAGCACGATCGAGGCGGTGAAGATCGTGCGGCCGGTCGCCGACGCCGTGCCGCCGAAGAGCGGGAACCACCCGGCATTCGTCGTCAGCCACACGTAGACGGGCTGGACGGCGGGAGCGAGGACGAGGATGCCCCACAGGCCGAAGACGACAGAGGGGACGGCGGCGAGCAGATCGACGATGTAGCCGAGCCCCTGCGCCAAGCGGCGCGGGGCGTAGTGGGAGATGAAGAGGGCAACCGCGACCGACAGCGGGACGGCCATGAGGAGCGCGAGCAGCGACGCCCAGATCGTACCGAAGGCGAGCGGCCAGACGTACTCCCAGAAGTTGCCGCCCAGCAGCGACGCGTTCTCGCTCGTGGCGGTGAGACCGGGGATCGACTGCACGATGAGGAAGATCGCAACGGCGGCCAGGGTCACGAGGATCATGGACCCCGCGAACAGCGCAGTGCCCGAGAACCAACGGTCACCGGGCCGTTGCTTCGGCTTGGGCTTTGCCTCCACAGCGGGGGCGGTTGTCGTGCTCATGAGTTCCCGTCTCGGGTGTTCACTATCGGGTGATGCCGGGCCCGCTGCGCGCAGCGGGCCCGGCATCCGGCAGATTACTCCGCGACGATCAGATCGATCGCGGCGTTCACCTGGTCGCGGAGCGTGTCGGAGATCGGGGCGCTACCGGCTGCGGCAGCGGCCTCGTCCTGTCCCTCGGCGCTGGCGACGTACTGGAGGAAGCTCTTCACGATCGGGGCGGCGGCCGCGTCGGTGTACTCCTCGCAGGCGATCATGTAGCTGATCAGGACGATCGGGTACACACCCGCGGCGTCGCTCGTGCGCTCCAGGGCGATCGCGAGGTCACCCTCGGTGCGGCCGTCTTCGAACGGCGATGCGTCGACGATCGCGGCAGCGGCCTCGGGCGAGTACTCCACGAACTCGTCGCCGACCTTGACGGCGGCGGTGCTGAGACCCTCTTCAGCGGCGCGCGACGCGTCGGCGTAGCCGATCGTGCCGTTTCCACCCGAGACGGCCGAGACGACACCCGAGGTGCCCTGAGCGGCCTCACCGCTGGACAGCGGCCAGACTCCGTCGGGCTCCGACGACCACGTTCCACCCGACGCCTGGAAGAGGTAGTCGGTGAAGTTCTCGGTCGTTCCCGAGTCGTCCGCGCGGTGGACGGGCGTGACGGCGAGATCCGGGAGCGTGACGCCCTCGTTCAGCGCGGCGATCGCCGGGTCGTTCCAGTTCGTGATGGTGCCGGCGAACAGGCTTCCCATCGTGGCAGCGTCGAGGTTGAGCGAATCGACGCCCTCGAGGTTGAAGATGACCGCGATCGGCGAGATGTAGGTCGGGAGCTGGACGATGCCCGAGCCGTCGACGCAGCCGTCGAAGGGGCCCTCGGCGATCTCGTCGGTCGTGAACGCGCGGTCCGAGCCGGCGAAGGGGAAGGCCCCGGCCTGGAAGGACTCGCGGCCGGCGCCCGAGCCGGAGGGGTCGTACGTGATCGTGACGTCGGGGTTGGCGGTCTGGAAACCGGCGGTCCAGGCCTGGACTGCCACTTCCTGCGACGAGGCACCGCCGCCGGCGATCTCGCCCGAGAGCGACGAGGAGCCGCCGTCGGCGGGCTCGGAGGAGCCGCCCGAGGGCTCGTTGGAGGCGCAGCCGGCGAGAGCGAGTGCCGCGATGGCGGCAATGGCGCCTACCTGGGCGATGCGGGGAATCTTCACTGTGAATCCTTCACGTGTCAGAGGATGAGGGTCCGTGGGGACCTTCGGGTATTCGGCCCGGTGCAGGGCACGCACTGACCGTAGGTGCGGACTGTTAAGAGAGTCCGCTGGACGGGTGAACGGAAGGTGAACGGGCCTAGAGCGTCGAGGCGTGCGTCTCGATCGCGACGATGCCCGATCCGGGCGCGTCGGCCGACAGATGCACGACCGAGAAGGCGGCCGGCTCGAGGGCGGATGCGCTCCCGAGGTACGAGCCACGGAGCGTTCCGGTCGCCAGCGCGATCTCGCTCAGGATGTCGGGGAGCACCGGTCCGTGGCTGCAGATGACCGCCGGCTTCCGTGCACGGACGCGCTGACCCACGATCTTCCGCGCGTCCGAGGCTCCTTCTTCCCAAGCGTCCTGACTGACGAGATCGGTGATGTCGATACGGCGTCCGAGTGCTGCCGAAAGCGGGGCGACGGTCTCGACGCATCGCACGGCGGGGCTCGAGATGATGCGGCGCGCGCCGAAGGCGCGGAGCGGTCCGACGATGGCACCCGCTTGTCTCTCGCCGCGCGGTGACAGCGGCCGCGCCGAATCGCTGCCGTTCCACTCGTCGCGGGAGAGCGCTTTGGCGTGGCGGAGCACGATGAGGGGGAAGGTGCGCAGGACGCCATCGTCGACGAGCCGGGCGAAGTTCTCGAGGATCTCGACGTCGACGGGGTAGCTCAGTCGCTTGAGCGCCTTGGGAACCGAGAGCCATTCGAGGGCGGCGATCTCCTTGTTCGGCACGAATGCGGAGGCGCGGATCGCGGCATCCGTCGCTTCGGCTGCCCAGTAGTGCACGATCTTCTGACGCTTGTTGGGCATGCGGTAGCGCGAGACGCCGATCGCGACACCGAGGGAGACGCGGATGCCGGTCTCCTCGAAGATCTCCCGCGCGGCGGTCTCGGCGAGCATCTCACCGGGATCGACCTTGCCCTTGGGCAGGGAGAGGTCGCGGTACTGTGCGCGCGAGACGAGCAGGACCTTGAGCTTGCCGTCGACGAGTCTCCAGATCACGCCGCCCGCCGCATAGATGGCGGTCTCTGTCATCGGGCGACCCGCGCCCGCCTCCGGCGCTGGACGGACGACATCGTGCGTTCCTGCAGGTCGACGAGGGGTGCACCGTCTTCTCCCGTGCTGTGCCGCGTCCAGATGCCGTCGGCCCCGAGGTGCCACGAGCTCGTCGAATCGCTCATCGCGAGGTCGAAAAGGCCCGTGAGCTCCTTCAGGTGGTTCGGTGCGACGACGCGGACGAGCGCCTCGACCCGTCGATCGAGGTTCCGGTGCATCATGTCGGCACTCCCGATGTACACCTGGGGGTCGCCGTTGTTCTCGAACGCGAAGATGCGCGAGTGCTCCAGGTAGCGGCCCAGGATGCTGCGGACCGTGATGTTCTCGCTCATCCCCTCGACACCCGGCTTGAGCGAGCAGATTCCGCGCACCCAGATGTCGACCTTCACTCCCGCCTGGCTCGCGCGGTAGAGCGCGTCGATGATCTGCTCGTCGACCATCGAGTTGACCTTGATCCGGATGCCGGCGGGCTTGCCCTCCTCGGCATTGCGACGTTCCTTGTCGATGAGGCGCAGCAGACCCTTGCGCAGGTGCAGGGGAGCGACGAGAAGACGCTTGAACTTCTTCTCGATCGCGTAGCCGCTCAGCTCGTTGAACAGGCGCGTGAGGTCGCGGCCGACCTGCTCGTCGGTCGTGAAGAGACCGAAGTCCTCGTAGATGCGGCTCGTCTTGGGGTTGTAGTTGCCCGTGCCGATGTGGCAGTAGCTCCGCAGCATCCCGCCTTCCTCACGGATGACGAGAGCGAGCTTGCAGTGCGTCTTGAGGCCCACGAGCCCGTAGACGACGTGCACGCCCGCCTTCTCGAGCTTCCGCGCCCAGACGATGTTGTTCGCCTCGTCGAACCGTGCCTTCACCTCGACGAGCGCCAGCACCTGCTTGCCGGCTTCGGCGGCGTCGATGAGTGCCTGCACGATGGGGCTGTCGCCCGACGTGCGATAGAGGGTCTGCTTGATGGCGAGCACGTGCGGGTCTTTGGCGGCCTGCTCGAGGAAGGCCTGCACGCTCGTCGTGAACGACTCGTAGGGGTGGTGCACGAGCACATCCGACTTGCGGATGGCGGCGAAGAAGTCCGCGCGACCGTTCTGCTCGGCGGGCTGGAAGGCGACGGCCGTCGTCGGAACGTGCGGGGGATACCGCAGCTCGGGACGATCGATCTTGCCGAGCTCGAAGAGCGCACGCAGGTCGAGCAGGCCGGGGAGGCGATAGACCTCCTGCTCCGTGATGTCGAGTTCGTCGATCAGCAGCCCGAGAGTGAGGTCGTCCATGTCGTCGGTCACTTCGAGGCGGATGGGAGGCCCGAACCGACGGCGGAGCAACTCGGCCTCGAGGGCCTGGATGAGGTTCTCCGTCTCGTCCTCTTCGATCACGACGTCTTCATTGCGCGTCAGGCGGAAGGTGTGGTGATCGAGGATCTCCATGCCGGGGAACAGGTCGTCGAGGTTGTTCGAGATGAGGTCTTCGAGCGGCAGGTAGCGGATGCGGTCGCCCTCGCGTGACACCTCGACGAAGCGGGGCATCATGGGCGGCACCTTGAGGCGTGCGAACTCCTGCCGCCCCGTGCGGGCATTGCGGATGCGGATCGCCAGGTTGAGGGACAGGCCCGAGATGTAGGGGAAGGGGTGCGCCGGGTCGACCGCGAGCGGCATGAGGACGGGGAACACCTGGCCCTGGAAGTACTCGTAGAGGGTCTCGCGCTCACTGTCCTCGAGCGCGTCGTACGACACGATCTCGATGCCCCGCTCCTGCAGGCCGGGTTTCACGAGGTCGGCCCAGGCCTTCGCATGGCGCAGCTGCAGGGCGTGCGCTTCCGACGACAGGTCGGCCAGGACATCCTGCGGGGCCCTGCCGACGTTGGTCGGGACAGCGAGTCCCGTGATGATGCGGCGCTTGAGACCCGCGACGCGGACCATGAAGAACTCGTCGAGATTGCTCGCGAAGATCGCGAGGAAGTTCGCGCGTTCGAGCATGGGGACGCTGTCGTCCTCCGCGAGCTCGAGAACGCGCTGATTGAAGGCGAGCCAGCTGACTTCGCGATCGAGATAGCGATTGTCGGGCAGGAGCGAGTCGAAGGTCTCCGGCACGTCGAAGTCGTCGTCGTCCGCGTCTTCCAGGCCCGCGTCGAGCACCTCGTTGTCGATCATCCCCTCATCATTGCAGGGTGATGTGTCCCGAGAGCAACGAGTCTCCCGCTCGACACGCATCGACAGGATGCTTCGCGCGCCGTTTCCCGTCCGTTAACCCCGGCTCTAGGCGTCGGTGCGCTCGCGGGCGGCGGGCAACTGGTCGTCTTCGTAGACGTTGAAGCGGTACCCGACGTTGCGCACGGTGCCGATCAGCTGCTCGAGGTCGCCGAGCTTGGCGCGAAGGCGCCGCACGTGCACGTCGACGGTGCGCGTGCCGCCGAAGTAGTCGTATCCCCAGACCTCGGAGAGGAGCTGCTCGCGCGTGAAGACGCGAGAGGGGTGCGTAGCGAAGAAGTGGAGGAGCTGGAATTCCTTGTAGGTGAGATCGAGCGGCTTGCCGTGCACCTTCGCGGAGTACGAGGACTCGTCGATCGTGATGCCGGAGGTCTGGATGCGCGTCGTGACCTGCTCCGCCGTCTGCCGGCCGATCGCGAGGCGCACGCGGGCGTCGACCTCTGCCGGCCCCGCAGAGACGAGGATGACGTCGTCCACGCCCCAGTCGGTGGACACGGCCGTCAGGCCGCCTTCCGTGACGACGAGGATGAGCGGAGCGTCGAGTCCCGTCGTGTTCAGGATCTTGCAGAGGGACTTCGCACCCACGAGATCCACGCGTGCATCGACGAAGATGACATCGGCGTTCGGGGCGTTGACCAGCTGAGCGGGTTCGGCCGGGATCTGCCGGACGCGATGGCTCAACAGCTCGAGGGAGGGCAGGACGGAGCCGCCTCCATGCGTGGAGCTGAGTACGAGAAGCTGTGCCAAGAACGTCGTCCCTCCGGCGCCGCGGGTTGCACCGTGCCCCACAGTCTAAGTGCACACTCGGCAAGCGTTGACCCGGACGTCGCGCACCGGCCTTCCGATGGGCGAGAATAGCGGCGTGACCATGCCCGAACTCGTTCCGCGCCGCACCATCGGCGGCATCGTCGCGGTGTGGATCGCCGCGGGGGTCGTCGGGATCGCCGTGGGCGTCTTCGCCGACGCGGCGTGGCGCGCACCGTGGCTCATCGTGGGAATGGGCGGCTGCGTCATCCTCTCCTTCGCGGTTCAGCTCGCCTACGGACGCTCGCAGGGGTTCACTCAGCGGGTCGCGGCGAGTTCCCTCGGCGCCCTTTTCGTGCTGGGTGTCATCAGTCTGGGGTTCGGGCTCGCGACGATCGTTCCGAGCTAGACTGCTCGCATGGACCTCTTCGCGCTCGAACTGTTCTACCTGGGCCTTCTGGGCCTGGCGTCGCTTGCGATCATGTTCGTCTCCGCCGTCGTGTTGAAGAACCTCTATCGCGGCCAGCGCTGAGTCGATGCACGAGATCCCGACCGGCCTGCCGTCCGATCTCGTTCCTCTCTCCTGGCTTCTGGGCGTCTGGGAAGGAACGGGCGTCATCGACTACGCCGTCGGCGACCGGCACTTCACGGGTGAATTCACGCATCGTGTGAGCTTCAGCCACGATGGCGGCGATTTCCTCAATTACTCCGGCACTGCGTGGCTCCACGGCGCCGACGACGCGCGCACGCCCCTCGTCGCCGAGGTCGGCTACTGGCGGCTCGCGCGGCCGGCCGCCGAGAGTGACGCCGGTCCCGCGCTTCTTCCCGCCTTCGAGCCGTCGGCGGCACGGACCGCTGACGACGTCGAAGAGCTCCGCAACGCGGAGGGCGGCTTCGACATCGAGGTGTCGCTCGTCCACTCCGACGGCATCAGCGAGCTTTACCTCGGCCAGGTCAAGGGGCCGCGCATCGATCTCGTGACCGACGCGGTCGTGCGCACGGCGGGCGCGAAGCCCTACGCCGCGGCATCCCGTCTCTACGGTCTCGTCGACAACCATCTCCTGTGGGCGTGGGACATCGCGGCGTTCGGCCGGGAGCTCGGCTCGCACGCGTCGGCGCGTCTCGCGCGGGCGGAATGATGTCGCAGACGTTCGCGGGGATCCCCGGAGCCGTCGAAGACGAGGGCGGCCTCCGCCACCTCGGCAGCCCGCTCGCCGAGCAGCGCGCGCTGCAGGCCGGGAGAGCCCTCGCGCCGCTCGGCGAGCGCGTCGTCCTCGCCGTCCCGGGTGAGGACCGCCTGTCGTGGCTCGACTCGCTCGCATCGCAGGCCGTCGCCCGACTGGCGCCCGGAGAGAGCACCGAACTGCTCATGCTCGATCCGCACGGTCGCGTGCAGCACGCGGCATCCGTCATCGACGACGGACACACGACGTGGCTCATTGCGGATCGCAGTGACGCCGCGGGGCTGCTGGAGTGGCTCCGCCGCATGCGCTTCCGCCTTCGCGTCGATCCTCGGGATGCCGGCGAGGACTACGCCGTCGTGGGCGGAACGAGGTCGGCTGTCGCCGGGATCGAGGCGGCGAGGCCCCACGACGTGCCCCTCGTCTGGGTCGACCCGTGGCCGAAAGTCGCGATCGGCGGGTGGGGCTACGCGCCGGCCGATCCGCACCCCGGTGCCGAGCGCGACTGGGCTGAAGCGATCGTGACGCGCGATGAAGAGCGCCGGCTCGCCGACGAGGCCCGGCGGGGAGCTGTCGCGCTCGCGGGCAGAGAGGCCGTCGAGGCGCTCCGGGTCGCGGCCTGGCGCCCCGCGTATGCCGACATCGACGAGCGCGCGATCCCGCACGAGTTGGATTGGCTCCGAACGGCGGTCCACCTCGACAAGGGCTGCTATCGCGGGCAGGAGACCGTCGCGAAGGTGCACAACCTGGGTCATCCGCCTCGCCGTCTCGTCGCCCTGCAGCTCGACGGGAGTGCGAGCGTCCTGCCGGCACCCGGCGCGATCGTGCGAGCGGGCGACGACGAGGTCGGACAGGTGACTTCGGTGGCACGCCACTTCGAACAGGGACCCATCGCGCTCGCGATCGTCCGCCGCTCGACCTCCGCCGCCGCCGACCTCACCGTCGAGACGGAGGACGGCCCGATCGCGGCAGCCCAGGAGATGATCGTGCCGCCCGAAGCGGGCGCGACGGCGAACGTGCCGCGCATCACGAAGCTCTCGCGGCGGCCGCTCGCGACGTGAACACGTCGCCCGACACGGCGGCCATCCCGTCGGGGTGGCGACGGCGGCTCGATCCGCGTCCCGCTGTGCAGCGCGTCGCCGACTCGGGCATCGCGATCGTGCAGATCGTCGTCGCCGCGACGGGGGCGTACGCGTTCGCGCACATCGTGCTCGGCCACACAGCCCCGCTCCTCGCGGCGACCGTGACGCTGTCGAGCCTCGGGCTCGTGCGCGATGCGCGCCCGCGCCGTGTCCTCGAGACCGTCATCGGGATGATCATCGGGATCCTCGTCGCCGAGGTCCTTCTCCTCGTCGCGGGATCGGGATGGTGGCAGCTCGCGATCGCGCTCGCCCTGACCCTGACGGTCGCACGGTTCCTCTCGGCGCAGGCGAGCTTCGCGATCGCCGCGGGCATCCAGTCGATCATCGTCATGGTCATCCCCGCGACGGCGCCCTTCGAACGACTCGTCGACGGCGTCGTCGGGGGAGTTGCGGCCCTCGTCGTGACGGCCCTCCTCCCGCGCAATCCCGCCCGTCTCGAGCTGCGCGACGGGCGTGCGGTGTTCGAGGCCGTCGACGGGGCGATCGCGACGATCGTGCAGGGCCTCCGACGCGGAGACCGCCTTCGCGCCGAGCGCGGGCTCCAGAAGGCGCGCGCCATCCAGCCTCTTCTGGAGAACTGGCGCTCGTCGCTCGAGTCGGGCGCGGCGATCGCGCGGATCGCCCCGTTCCTGCGTCGTCAGCGGTCGGAGCTTGCTCGCCATCGCCGGATCCTCGAGGCGATGGATCTCGCGACGCGTAATCTCCGTGTCGTCGCGCGCCGCGCGGCGTACCTCGTCGATGACGGCAGCGCCCGGCCCGTCGTCGCCGACGTGCTCGCCGAGCTCGGCCGCGGTGCGCATCGCATCGCCGACTCGCTCGACGACATCTCCCTCGAGCCCGAGGCGCGTGCGACGCTCGTCGCCGTCGCGTCGCACCTCGATCCCGCCGAGATCGCGCCGTCCGGCTCGTTCGTCGATCAGAACCTCGTGGGTTCGCTCCGCCCACTGGCCGTCGACCTGCTCACCGCGACGGGCATGTCGCAGGATGCCGCGAGAGCCGTCGTTCCGCGCATCTGATCCCGCCCGCGCGGCCTCAGAGCGTCGGCGCCACCGAGGCCCAGGGGATCGTCACTTCGCCGAGCCGCCACCTGCTCGGCTCCTGCAGCGGCCACCCCGAGGCCGCCACCTCGCCGAGCGTCCGCCGCCAGCGGTGGACCGCGCCGAAGGGAGCGACGACCGACTGCCGTGCCCACTCCCGATCGAGCGCCGACAGGAACGCGTGCACGGGCTCGCCGGGAACGTTCCGGTGGATGAGGGCCTTCGGCAGACGCTCCGCGGCGATCGATGGACGCCACTCGGACTCGGCGGATGCCGGGGTCAGCCGCAGCGAGAGAGTGAGCGAGCGAGGAACGGCCGCCGCGTCGAGAGCGATCCACGTGCACACGCGCCCGATCTCGTCGCAAGTCCCCTCGACGAGGAGTCCGCCGGGGGCGAGCCGCCCGGCCATCGATTCCCACGCCGCCGCGACTTCCGCCTGGTCGTACTGGCGCAGGACGTTCATGGCGCGGATGACGGCGGGCCGCCGGCCGGATGCGACGGGAACCTCGAACCCTCCCCGGGCGAACGACACACGGGCATCCGGCGAGAACCGCGTGCCGCCGTCGCGCACGCGTTCCAGCTGCCGGGTGGCGTGCGCGACGCGGTCGGGGTCGATCTCGAGCCCCAGGACCTCGACATCGTCGCGCACGGCGGTGAGACGCGCTTCGAGCTCGAGTGCCGTCACGGCGCTCGCGCCGAATCCGAGGTCGATCACGAGCGGATCGGCGCTCCGACGCAGTGCGGGATGCCGGGCGATCCACCTGTCGACGCGCCGGAGGCGATTGGTTCCCGTCGTGCCGCGGGTCGCGTGTCCCGTGGGAGCGTGGCGGGGCGGCATGAGCCCATGATCTCAGAGCCCGCGGCTGGCTAAGCTGGGCGTATGAGTGCGCCTTACACGCTGATCCTCCTCCGTCACGGCCAGAGCGAATGGAACGAGCTCAACCTCTTCACCGGATGGGTCGACGTCCGGCTCACCGAGCAGGGCAAAGCCGAGGCCCGTCGCGGTGGCGAGCTCCTCGCCGAAGCCGGCATCCTTCCCGATGTCCTCCACACGTCCGTCCTCAGCCGCGCGATCCAGACGGCCAACATCGCGCTGGATTCCGCCGACCGCCTCTGGATCCCCGTCAAGCGCTCGTGGAGGCTCAACGAGCGTCACTACGGCGCGCTCCAGGGCAAGGACAAGGCCCAGACCCTCGAGGAGTTCGGTCAGGAGCAGTTCATGCTGTGGCGCCGTTCGTTCGACGTGCCGCCGCCCGAGCTCGCCGACGACAGCGAGTGGAGCCAGGTCGGCGATCCGCGCTACGAAGGCATCGACGGCGAGGTGCCGCGCACCGAGTCGCTCAAGATCGTGATCGACCGCATGCTCCCGTACTGGCAGAGCGACATCGCGCCCGACCTGCAGGCGGGCAAGACGGTGCTCGTCACGGCCCACGGCAACTCGCTGCGGGGTCTCGTGAAGCACCTCGACGGCATCAGCGACGCCGACATCTCCGAGCTCAACATCCCCACCGGCATTCCGCTCGTCTACCGGCTCGACGAGAACCTCGTTCCCATCCAGCCGGGCGAGTACCTCGACCCCGAGGCTGCCGCGGCCGGCGCCGCGGCCGTCGCCTCGCAGGGCAAGCACTGACCTTCGACGGAACGAAAAGAGAGACCGGATGCCGCGGCATTCGGTCTCTCTTTCGTGGCGGCTGCGCCGCCGACGTTACTGTTCTGCCGCGAGCTGCTCGGCCGCTGCCACGACGTCGATCGCGTCGGTCGGTGCCGTCCAGTCACCCGTCGAGAGGTACGCGACCTTCTTCGCGACAGAGACGGCGTGGTCGGCGAACCGCTCGTGATAGCGGCTCGCGAGGGTCGCGTCGACCGTCGCGGCAGCCTCGCCCTGCCAGGAGTCACTGAGGACCTTCTCGAACACCGACACATGCAGCTCGTCGAGCTTGTCGTCGGTGTTGCGGATGTCTTCGATGAGGGCGAGATCCTCGGTACGGAGCAGATCGGTGAGCTTGCGCGACACCTCCACGTCGTACTCGCCCATCTTGAGGAACGTCGACTTGAGGCCCTTGGGGATGGCCCGCTCAGGGAAGCGCATGCGGGTGAGTTGAGCGATGTGCTCGGCGATGTCGCCCATGCGCTCGAGCGACGCGCTGATGCGCAGGGCGCTCACGACGATGCGCAGATCGCGGGCGACGGGCTGCTGCCGCGCGAGGATCTCGATCGTCAGTTCGTCGAGGGCGAGCGCCTTCTCGTCGATGATGGGATCGGCGTCGATGACCTCTTCGGCCAGCGCGACATCGCTCGTTCCGAAGGCCCTCGTCGCTTTGTCGATCGCGACCGTCACGAGTTCGGCGATCTCGACGAGGCGACCCTGGACGTCTTCGAGGGACTGGTGGAAGACTTCGCGCATTCGGGAACCTTTCGTGTTCGCGTGGCGCCGGTCCGGGCGGATCCGCGGCGGCGCGCCCGCGACCCTGGCGATTGTCGTCAGCCAAGGTTAACGAACGGTGCCGACGCAGTGAACAGTACAGGCCCGCGGCCCGCGTGACTTCGAAGCGCACAGATATGCCGCTGTGCGCACCTTACGCTGGAGACATGTCCACGACGCAGCTCGCGCTGCTCGCTCTCTTCGCGGGCGTCGTCATCGGTGGCTCGGTCGCCCTGGTGATCATGCTCTCCCTGCGAGCGCGAGATCGCCAGCGGGCCCTCTCGTCCGCCACCGTCCCAGACGGCGTGCGCGAAGTGCTGCACGGCATGGACGACGCGGCGGTCGTCGTCGACGCTTCCGGGACGGTTCTCGCGGCGTCGGTGCCGGCATCGCCCTTCCACCTCGACGAGGGAGAGGTGCTTCCGTCCGAGGAGCTGCGCGCGCTCCTCCGCCGGACGCGGGGAACCGAGCTCGCGGCGAGCGAGACGATCCGCCTCCGTCGCGGCGCTCCGCCCGCCGAGCCGCGTCTCGTCTCGGTGCGTGCCTCGAGGGTGTCCGCGAGGCTGACGCTCTTCGTCCTGCGCGACATCACCGAGAAGGAGCGCGTCGAGCAGATGCGGCGCGACTTCGTCGCCAACACGAGCCACGAGCTGAAGACCCCCGTCGGGGCGGTCACGCTGCTGGCAGAAGCCGTCGAGTCGGCGGCCGACGATCCGGACCAGGTCCGTATCTTCGCCGCGCGCCTGAGCGCCGAGGCGAATCGCCTCGCGCAGCTGACGACGCGCATCATGAGCCTGTCGCGGCTGCAGTCGACCGACGAGCTGACGGACGATCGCGTCGTCGCGGTCGACGAGATCGTGGCATCCGCTGTCGACGCGCATTCGATCCAGGCGGATTCGGCCGGCGTGCAGATCGTCCGCGGCGGAGCGAGGGGCGCATACGTGCGCGGCGACCCGCAGGTGCTGAGCGAAGCGATCGGCAACCTCATCGCGAACGCCATCGCCTACTCGCCCAAGGGCGCGAGCGTCGGCATCGGCGTCAAGATCGTCGACGATGTCGTGGAGATCGCCGTGACCGATCGCGGCATCGGCATTTCCGAGCGCGATCAGGACCGCGTGTTCGAGCGCTTCTACCGCGCCGACCCGGCACGTGCCCGACGCACCGGCGGAACCGGATTGGGCCTGTCGATCGTCAAGCACGCCGTCCAGCGGCACGGCGGGGAGGTGCGGCTGTGGTCGCGGCCCGGCCGCGGTTCGACGTTCACCGTCCGTCTTCCCATGACCGCCGCACCCGATGATGTCCCGCCGCGGAAGAAGCGCAAGAAGAAGCGCCCTGCCGCGCCGGCCCTAGAGAGCATGCCCCAGAACGGAGATCTCGCATGACACGTGTCCTGATCGTGGAGGACGAGCCAGACCTCGCCGACCCTCTCGCCTACCTCTTGCGTCGCGAGGGCTACGAGGTCGAGATCACGGAAGACGGACCGGCGGCCCTGTCGGCGTTCCGCGAGCGGGGAGCGGACATCGTGCTCCTCGACCTGATGCTCCCCGGCATGCCGGGGACGGAGGTCTGTCGCCAGATCCGTGCGACGTCTCCCGTCCCGATCATCATGCTGACGGCGAAGGACTCCGAAGTCGATATCGTCGTCGGCCTCGAGCTCGGAGCAGACGACTACGTCACGAAGCCCTACTCGTCACGTGAGCTCCTGGCTCGTATGCGCGCCGTGCTCCGCCGGTTGTCGGCGACCGACGCCGATCTCGACGACCGCGTGCTCGAGGGCGGTCGCGTCGTGCTCGACATCGACCGTCACACCGTCGCCGTCGACGGCAGCGAGATCGCGATGCCGCTGAAGGAGTTCGAACTCCTCGAGGTCCTGATGCGCAACGCCGGTCGCGTTCTGACGCGTGGTCAGCTCATCGACCGCGTGTGGGGGAGCGACTACTTCGGCGACACCAAGACGCTCGACGTCCACATCAAGCGCATCCGATCGCGCATCGAGGAGAAGCCGGGGGACCCGACCATGCTCGTCACCGTGCGCGGCCTCGGGTACCGCTTCGAAGGCTGATTCCGGATGCCGCGTGCCGCCGCTCGTGCGGTGGCACGCGCTCGCCTCAGCTCTCGGAGTCGAGCCCGCCGATCGAGGGGACGAGATCGGTGAGGTAGTCGAGCTCGCCATCGAGGATCGGGAGCGAGACGAGGGTGCCCTCGTTGCCGCCCGACTCGAAGAAGCCGGGGATGTCGGCACCCGGCAGCATCTCGGGGCCCTCGATGAGGATCGGCTCGGTGTCATCCGATCCGAGGCTCAGCACGGCGCGCGCGGGGACGCGGATCGAGAGATCGACGGTGTCGCCTTCTCCGATCGACACCCGCAGCGTCTGCGACTCGTCGGTCTCGTTGACGATGGCGGCGACGAAGTTGCCGAGCGTGCCGTCTTCGTTGGCGACGATGAAGGCGTTCCGGACGGCGAGCGGCCCGTCGCCGAAGACGTTGACGCCCTCGGCGGCGGAGTACTGCACCTGCGTCGACTGCGGGGTCATGAACGTGCAACCGGTCGTGCCCAGGGCGACAGCAGCGCCCACCGCGATCGACGCGATCAGGCGAGACCGCTTCGGGGAGCGGGACGCGCCAAGGGTGCGGTGAGTCGACATCGCGGATCCTTCCAGGCTGGACGACGGCTTCCTTAGCATTCTAGGGGGCCTGCCACCCCGTCCGCTGGCACGCCGGGAGCGAGCCGCGAGCGTCATCGAAGCGTGAGCGGCGAACCTTAGCGCATAGTCGCTGTGGTATTCTGGAGTTTGCCGAAAGGACACAACTGCATGCTTTTTGAGGTTGGCGAGACCGTCGTCTATCCGCACCACGGGGCCGCGACGATCATCGAAGTCAAGGAACGCGTCATCAAGGGCGAGACGAAGAAGTACCTGAAGCTCAACGTCACGCAAGGAGACCTCGTCATCGAGGTTCCCGCCGAGAATGTCGACCTTGTCGGCGTTCGCGACGTGATCGGCAAAGACGGTCTCGAGCGGGTCTTCGAAGTCCTGCGCGCACCGTTCACCGAAGAGCCGACCAACTGGTCGCGCCGGTACAAGGCGAACCTCGAGAAGCTCGCGTCCGGCGACGTCATCAAGGTCAGCGAGGTCGTCCGCGACCTCTGGCGCCGCGACCAGGACCGCGGACTCTCCGCCGGTGAGAAGCGCATGCTCGCGAAGGCGAAGCAGATCCTCGTCTCCGAGCTCGCGCTCGCTGAGAAGACCGACGAAGAGAAGGCCAGCGTCATCCTCGACGAGGTCCTCGCCTCCTAGTCGGAGCGCGGCAGCGCGCAGCTCGGGGCGCGATCCGTCGCTTGGGGCGCGGAATCTTCGCCCCGACCAGGCAGAGCACGCCCCGGGCTCTGGCTTGAGTTGGCGCGGCGACGCTGCGGCATCCTCCCACCAGAGCCCCCTCGCTCGCACGGGCCGTTCTGTGGCGCCCGCGGTTCGGGATGCCGGTCGTCCCGGGTTCGGGGCGCGATCCGTCGGTTGGGGCGGGATTCGTCGGTCGGGGCGTGGAAACTGCGCCCCGACCGGGCAGAGCACGCCCCGGGGGCTCTGGTTCGAGCCGGCACGGCGACGCCACGGCGTCCCACCCGAGCCGCTCCGCCGCCAGGGTGCGCTCTGCCGCATCCGTGGTTCGGAGTGCGGCTCGTCCCGGGTTTGCGGCGGGATCCGTCGGTTGGGCGCGGTCCGTTGAGTGCGGCGCGGTCCCGGGTTTGGGGCGGGATTCGTCGGTTGGGGCGCGGAAACTTCGCCCGACCGGGCAGAGCACGCCCCGGGGGCTCTGGTTTCGAGCCGGCACGGCGACGCCACGGCATCCCACCCGCGCCGGTCCCGCCGCCAGGGTGCGCTCTGCCGCATCCGTGGTTCGGAGTGCGGCTCGTCCCGGGTTTGGGGCGGGATTCGTCGGTTGGGGCGCGGAAACTGCGCCCCGACCGGGCAGGGCACGCCCCGGGGCTCTGGTTCGAGCCGGCACGGCGACGCCACGGCACCCCACCCGCGCCGCTCCCGCCGCCAGGGCGCGCTCTGCCGCATCCGTGGTTCGGAGTGCGGCTCGTCCCGGGTTCGGGGTGCGATCCGTCGGTTGGGGCGCGGAAACCTCGCCCCGACCAGGAAAGGCACGCCCCGGGCTGACGAAGCACGCCCCGATCCCGGCGCACGTCGCCGGGCGGATGCGGTCTCCGGCGGTAGCGTGGGCGTGTGTCCACAGGCTTCGCTCAGCACTCCGCCGTTCCGGTTCCTCGCGTCGCGATCATCGTCGTCGCTGCCGGATCCGGCACGCGACTCGGTGGCGATGCGCCGAAGGCGTTCGTCGGTCTCGATGATCACACGATTCTTCGACACGCGCTCGAACGCGTCGTGACCTTCCCCGGGGCTCAGGTCGTCGTCGTCGCACCCGCGGGCCGAGAAGGCGACGCCCTCACCGAGGCCCTCGCGGTCTTCGGCGACGGCCGTGACCTCGTCTCGGTGGTGACGGGCGGCGCGACGCGCCAAGCGTCGGTCGCGGCGGGGCTTCACGCCGTCTGGCCCGATGTCGAGATCGTCCTCGTGCATGACGCAGCGCGCGCGCTCGTTCCGCTCGGGGTCTTCGATCGGGTCGTGAGCGCGATCGACGACGGGGCGGCCGGCGCGATTCCGGTGCTGCCCGTCGTCGACACGATCAAACGCGTCGAGGAGGGCGAGGTCGTCGGCGTCGTGGACCGTTCCCTCCTGTCGGCCGCGCAGACGCCGCAAGGGTTCCGGCGCGACATCCTCGAGGCGGCCTACCGTACGGCCCGTGACGAGTTCACCGACGACGCCGCTCTCGTCGCCGAAGCGGGCCACCGGATCGCCGCGGTGCTGGGAGATCCGCTCGGCTTCAAGATCACGACGCCCGCAGACCTCGACCGCGCGCGGTCGCTCGTCGTGCGGCATCCGCATCCTCCCGTGACGCTCGCAACATCGACCGCTCTGCCGCGCGTCGGCGTCGGCACAGACGTCCACGCCTTCGGCGGCGACGGCACCCTCTGGCTCGCGGGGCTCGAGTGGCCGGGTGAGCAGGCACTGTCTGGGCACTCCGACGGCGATGCCGTGGCGCACGCGATCGTCGACGCTCTCCTGGCAGCGGGAGGACTGGGCGACATCGGCACGCACTTCGGAACGGATCATCCCGAGTACGCGGGTGCACACGCGGGCGTCTTCCTGCAGCGCACGCGCGCCCTGCTCGCCGAAGCGGGACTGCGGATCGGGAACGTGTCGGTGCAGGTGCAGGCGAACCGTCCGCGCTTCGCGGCCCGCCGCCACGAAGCGGAGGAAGTGCTGTCGCAGGCTCTGGGTGCGCCCGTCGCCGTTTCTGCCACGACGACCGACGGCTTGGGGTTCACCGGCGCGGGGGAGGGCGTCGCCGCCTTCGCCGTCGCGCTCGTCGTTCCCGCCTGATCGCCGGGCGACCGCGTCGGCTCAGCCTTCGACGGCGAACGGCCGCGGATCCCGCGCGGAGCGGGAGCCCCACGCAAGCAGCGCGAGTCCGACCGCGAGCACGACGAGCCCGAGGATCGCGAGGACCGACAGGCGTTCACCCAGCACGACGATTCCCAGGACGGATGCCGTGAGCGGCTCTCCGAGCGTGAGGGTCGCCGCCGTCGCGGCCGTGAGCCCGCTGAGGCCCCACGTGAAGAGCACATACGCGACGGAGATCGTCGCGAGGCCCAGCCACAGGGCCACGACGATGCCGCTCGGCGTTGCGATCCACGAGACGTCGACGAACGGCAGGACGACGGCGAACAGGATCGCGGAACTCGCCCCCATCGCACCGACGACCGTGAAAGGGTCCCACCCCGCGTCGAGGAGACGCCGCTGCGCATTGGCGATGACGGCGAAGCAGGCGCCCGCGCCGATCGACCCGAGGAGGCCCACGGGGTCGGTCCCGCCCGCGTCGGCGGCTCCGCCGAACCCGAGGAGCACGACGCCCGCCGTCGCGAGAGTCGTCGCGACCATCCAGGTCGCGGAGGGGAGCCTCCGCGTGAGCGCCCACTCCAGCACGCCTGCGAGGATCGGCGCTGAACCGAGCGCGACCATCGTCGCGACAGCGACCCCGTTGCGCTCGGTGCCGAGGAAGAAGAGCGGTTGGTACAGGGCGAGGCACAGGCCCGTGAGCACCATGAGCGCGAGGGGACCGGCCGTCAGCCGCGGACGCTGCGCCAACGGCTCGCGGCGGCGATGACGGGCCGCGAGCGCGAATGCGATGATCGCGAGTCCCGTTCCGCCGATGACCATGCGGATGACGCCGAGGGAGAGCGGCGTCGTTCCCTCGGGGCCGAGCGCTTGCGACGTGCCCGTCGTTCCGAACAGAAGCGCTGCGGCGAGGACGGCGAGAACATGCACGACTCCCATTTGTACCGGAAACGCGCGGGTAGGCTGGGGCGGTGACCATCCGGCTCTATGACACCGCTGCGCAGACCCTGCGCGACTTCGAGCCGCTCGACCCCTCGAACGTCACGATCTACGTCTGCGGCCCGACCGTGCAGTCCGGCCCGCACATCGGCCATCTGCGCGGCGCTCTCAGCTTCGACCTGCTGCGGCGATGGCTCGCGTACCGGTACGGTCGCGTCACGTTCGTCCGCAACGTGACCGACATCGACGACAAGGTCCTCGACAACGCGACCTCGTCCGAGCCGTGGTGGGCGTTGGCGTACCGCATGGAGCTCGCCTTCTCGCGTGCGTACACGGCGATCGGCGTGCAGGCCCCGACATACGAGCCGCGGGCGACGGCATCCATTCCCCAGATGATCGAGCTCATCCAGCGGCTCGTCGCGCGCGGCCACGCCTACCCGGCGGGCGACGCGGCGCCCGGCGATGTGTACTTCGACGTCCGCTCCTGGGCTCGCTACGGAGCGCTCACGAACCAGTCGCTCGACGCGATGGAGCCCGCCGCAGACGCCGACCCGCGTGGCAAGCGCGATCCCCGCGACTTCGCCCTCTGGAAGGGCGCCAAGGGCGACGAGCCGTCGTCCGCGACGTGGGAATCCCCGTGGGGCCCGGGTCGTCCCGGATGGCACATCGAGTGCTCCGCGATGTCTCGGCGCTACCTGGGCGAGTCGTTCGACATCCACGGCGGCGGACTCGATCTGCGCTTCCCGCACCACGAGAACGAGCTCGCGCAGTCGACCGCCGCCGGCGACGCCTTCGCGCGCTACTGGGTGCACAACGGCCTCGTGACGGTCGGCGACCAGAAGATGTCGAAGTCGCTCGGCAATTTCCTCCTCGCCGACGATGTCCTCGCCGAGCGGGATCCTCTCGTCGTGCGTTACGCGCTCGCCGCGGCCCACTACCGATCGAGTCTCAATGTCGCGCCCTCGTCGTTCGACGAGGCCGAAGCTGCTCTCGACCGGATCCGCACGTTCCTCGAGAGGGCGGACCGTATGCTCGGCTCCGCGAGCTGGCTCACCGCGGCCGATCTCCCGGCCGAGTTCGCTGCCGCCCTCGACGACGACCTCGGCGTGCCGCAGGCGCTCGCCGTCGTGCACGAGACCGTGAGGGCGGGAAATGCCGCTCTGGATGCGGGGGAGCGGGATGCCGCGGCTCGCGCTCGCGTCGAGGTGGCCCGTATGACGGGCATCCTCGGCCTCAATCCGCTCGATCCGCAGTGGCGGTCGGCGGACGGCTCTGCCGAGGCGACAGCGCTCGACACACTCGTGCAGACCATGATCACGCAGCGCGCCGAGGCGCGCGCTGCGAAGGACTGGGCGTCAGCCGACCGGATCCGCGACGCGATCGCGGCGGCCGGCATCGCCCTCGAAGACGGTCCCGACGGGACGCATTGGAGTATCGATGGCTAAGCCAGGGCGCCCCGGCGCGAGCAAGGGCGGCAAGGGTCCCACGAAGGGATCCGGCGGCAAGAACAAGCGGTCGCTCGCGGGCCGCGGACCGACACCGAAGGCCGAAGACCGCGCGTGGCATCCCGCCGGCAAGCGCAAGGCCGCCGCTGAGCGGTACGCCGCTGCGGGCGGAAAGGGCGCACCGGGTCAGTTGTCGCCGAGGCCGCAGCGCTCCTCGAAGAAGGACGATGACACCGAGACGGTCACGGGCCGCAACTCCGTGCTCGAGGCGCTGCGGGCCAAGATCCCCGCGACGGCGTTCTACATCGCGCAGCGCGTCGAGATGGACGACCGCGTCAAGGAGATGCTCTCGATCGCGACGCACCGGAACATCCCCGTCCTCGAGGTGATGCGACCCGAACTCGACCGGATGGCAGGCTTCGACGGAGTCCACCAGGGCGTCGCGCTGAAGGTGCCGCCCTACGAGTACGCGCACCCGCAGGATCTTCTCGAGAACGTCATCGAGGCCGGGAAGACGCCCCTCTTCGTCGCACTCGACGGGATCACCGATCCCCGCAATCTCGGCGCGATCATCCGGTCGACGGCGGCGTTCGGCGGTCAGGGCGTCATCCTGCCGCAGCGCCGCTCGGCGAGCGTCAACGCGGCCGCGTGGAAGACGAGCGCGGGAGCGGCAGCGCGCATCCCCGTCGCGATCGCACCGAACCTCACGACGACGCTCAAGGAGTTCAAGAAGCAGGGTGTCTTCGTCCTCGGGCTCGCGGGCGACGGCGACGTCGCGCTCCCCGAGGTGCAGCTGGCCGACCGTCCGGTCGTCATCGTCGTCGGCTCCGAGGGCAAGGGGCTCTCGCGACTCGTCACCGAGACGTGCGATCAGGTCGTCTCGATCCCCATCTCGACAGCGGCCGAGTCGTTGAACGCCGGGATCGCGGCATCCGTCGCCCTCTACCAGATCGCGACCCTCCGCTCGAAGGACTGAAGCTCGCGCGGCGCGTGGGCGATTGTGACCGACGAGTAAACTCCTGCCGCGAGATACGCCCGTGTTTCGGTGCGCCCCGTCGGTGCCGGTAACGTCGAGGCGTGACTGTTGAAGCCTCTGACCCGGTCGCGGCAGCCGGACACCCGGCCGGCCCGACGCACCCGCTCGCCCTCGCCCCCGTGCCGTCGCCGCCATCGAGCGTCGACGGGTTCGTGCGGGAGTTCCTCCTCAATCTGAACTTCGATCGCGGCGTCGCGCTGTCGGCGTCGAACGTCAACGACCAGTACTTCGCCCTCGCGTACACGGTCCGGGACTACCTCATGGCGCGGTGGCTCGAAGATCAGCGACGTCAGAAGACGATGCAGGCCAAGGGGGTGTGCTACCTCTCGGCGGAGTACCTGCTCGGGCGGCAGCTCGACAACAACCTCCTGGCTTCGCGTCTCACCGACATCGCGACCGAGGCGATGGTGGCGTGCGGCATCGACATCGAGGATCTGCGCGCGCAGGAGGTCGAGCCGGGCCTCGGCAACGGCGGTCTCGGCCGCCTCGCCGCGTGCTTCATCGACTCGCTCGCGACGATGAGCGTTCCGAGCATCGGCTACGGGATCCGCTACGAGTACGGCATCTTCCGGCAGACCTTCGTCGACGGCCAGCAGGTCGAGCAGCCCGACACGTGGCTCGAACTCGGGTCGCCGTGGGAGTTCCCGCACCCTGAGTCGGCGCAGACGATCGCGTTCGGCGGTCACACCGAGACGTACGACGACGAGGGCGTCGAGCGCGTGCGGTGGGTCCCGGCGTGGAACGTGAAGGCGGTGCCCTACAACTACATGGTGCCCGGCTACCACAACGGGCGCGTCAACACGCTGCGGCTGTGGCGTGCCGTCGCCACGAACGCGTTCGATCTGCGGATCTTCAACTCGGGCGACTACGAAGAGGCCGTGCGCGCCCAGACGTTCGCCGAGAACATCTCGAAAGTGCTCTACCCGGAGGACTCGACGCCGCAGGGCAAGGAACTGCGCCTGCAGCAGCAGTACTTCTTCTGCGCCGCATCGATCGCCGACTTCCTTGACAACGTCCTGTCCGAGGACTACGACCTGCACTCCCTTCCCGACCGCGTCATCTTCCAGCTCAACGACACGCACCCCGTCATCGCGGTGCCCGAGCTCATGCGCGTGCTCGTCGACGAGAAGAAGCTCGAATGGGATGCCGCGTGGGCCATCACGCAGAAGTGCTTCGCCTATACGTGCCACACCCTCCTGCCCGAAGCGCTCGAGGTGTGGTCGGTCGACCTCATCGAGCGGCTGCTGCCGCGGCACATGCAGATCATCTACCGCATCAACGAGGAGTTCCTCGACGAGGTGCGCGAGAAGTTCGGCGACGACGAGATGCGCATCCGCAACATGTCGATCATCGGAGAGCACCCGTCGCGCTCGGTCCGCATGGCGTATCTCGCGACGGTCGCCGGCGCGAAGGTCAACGGCGTCGCCGAGCTGCAGTCGGAGCTGCTGCGAACGAAGGTGCTTCCCGACTTCGACGAGTTCTATCCCGGCAAGTTCACGAACGTGACGAACGGTGTGACTCCGCGGCGCTTCATCCGCCTTGCCAATCCGTCTCTCGCCGACCTCATCAGCGAAGCGGTCGGAGCCGGGTGGACCGTCGACCTCGAGCGCCTGCGCGGACTCGAGCCCTTCGCGGAAGATCCTGAGTTCCGCGCGAAGTTCGCCGCCGTCAAGGCCGGCAACAAGCGCGTGCTCGACCAGGTGCTCGAGCAGCGCAACGGCTTCCGCGTCGACGAGACCCACATGCTCGACGTCATGGTCAAGCGACTCCACGAGTACAAGCGGCAGCTGCTGAAGGTGCTGCACATCGTCACGGAGTACGAGGGAATCGTCTCGGGCCGGGTCGAGGCGTCCGCTGTTCAGCCCCGCACCTTCATCTTCGGCGCGAAGGCCGCTCCCGGCTACGCGATGGCGAAGCGCATCATCCACCTCATCAATGCGGTCGGCTCGGTCGTCAACGACGATCCGCGCGTCGAGGGGCGCCTCAAGGTGCTCTTCCCGCCGAACTACAACGTCACGCTCGCGGAGCGCGTCATTCCCGCCGCCGACCTCTCGGAGCAGATCTCGCTGGCGGGCAAAGAGGCCTCGGGGACGGGCAACATGAAGTTCGCCCTCAACGGGGCCCTCACGATCGGGACCGACGACGGCGCGAACGTCGAGATCCGCGAGCTCGTGGGCGACGACAACTTCTTCCTGTTCGGCATGAGCGAGCCCGAGGTCGAGGCGCTGTGGGCGAAGGGGTACCGACCGGCCGACTTCTACCAGGGCGACGAGACACTGCGCCGCACGATCGACCTGATCGCATCGGGCGCGTTCTCCGACGGTGACCGCTCCGTCTTCGAACCGATCGTCTCGAACCTGCTCTACGAAGACCGCTTCATGGTGCTGGCCGACTACGCGTCGTACATCGCGGAACAGAAGAAGGTCGATGCGGCCTACCAGGATCAGGATGCCTGGACGCGCTCGGCGATCCTCAACGTCGCGAGGACGGGCTTCTTCTCGTCGGACAGGTCGATGCGCGACTACATCGATCGCATCTGGCAGACTCCGCCGGTCTACTGAACGAAACGGGGACCGGCGCGGGAATGAGTTCTCGCGTCGTCCTCTTGCACCACACGAACGCTTCTCGTCGAAAGGACTGACATGGCTCGCATCGCCGTCATCGGAGGAACCGGCTACGCCGGCAGCAACATCGTCACCGAGGCGGTGAGCCGCGGGCACACGGTCGTGTCCGTCGCCCGTTCCGTTCCCGCGGAGCGCGTCGAGGGGGCCACCTACATCGAGGGGACGCTGCTCGATGTTCCGGGACTCGTGACCGAGCTGGAGGGCGTCGACGTCGTCGTCGTGACGGTCCCCGCGCGCGGTGACATGGAAGGACAGGTGCGCCCGAACGTCGCGCAGCTCGTCGCGGCGCTTCCCGATTCGGTGCGTGTCGGCGTCGTCGGCGGGGCCGGTGGCAGCCTCATCGCGCCGGGCGGCGAGCGTCTCGTCGATCAGCCGTCGTTCACCGAGGAGTACAAGCCCGAGGCGCTCGAGGCCATCGGCATCCTCGAAGACCTGCAGGAGACCCCCGCGTCGCGCGACTGGTTCTACATCCACCCCGCAGGCGGCTTCGGCGCGTGGGCGCCGGGGGAGCGCACGGGGTCGTACCGCGACGGCGGCGATGTGCTGGTGACGGATGCCGACGGCGAATCGTTCATCTCCGGACCCGACTTCGGCGTGGCCGTCGTCGACGAGATCGAGACGCCGAAGCACTCACGCGAACGGTTTACGGTCGGCTACTGACCCGGTCCAGTTCGCGGCAGGCCGGGTCTCAGACGAGGTCGCGCCAGTCCACCGCGTCGTCCTCGTCCTCTCCGACGGGGACCGGTGATGTGATGACGGGAAGGCCCATCGTCTCGGTCGGGGGGCCCATGACGGTGGCCTCGTCGCGGCGGTGGCGGAGCACGGTGTCGATGTAGCTCGTGAGCACTTCGGCGAGAGGGGCGGACTTGCCCTTCGCCTGCGACATGTACCACCGGTGCTCGAGCACCTGGTGGAACACCTCGGCGGGTTCGAGCTTCGCGCGGAGGTCCCACGGGATCGCCTTGACGACGGGCTCGAAGACGCGCGTGAGCCATTCGTGCGCCACCATCTCTTCGTCGTCGCCGAGGCGGGAGATGCGGGCACGGAACTCGTCGAGGTCGTTGAGCAGGCGCCGGGCCTGATTCTCCTCGACGTCGAGACCCGTGAGCCGGAGCAGGCGACGCTGATGGTGGCCGGCGTCGACGACCTTCGGCTGGATCGAGACACGCGTGCCGTCGGCGGCCTGTTCGATCGACATCTCGCCGATGTCGAACCCGAGATCGTTGAGCTGGCGCACGCGCTCGGTGATGCGCCACGACTCCGACGCACCGAATGTCTCGGCATCCGTCAACGCCCGCCAGAGCGAACGGTACGAGCTCACGATGCCGTCGGCGATCGCGACGGCGTCCACGCCGCCCTCGAGGCGCCCTCCGGCCTCGAGATCCATGATCTCGCCCGCGATGTTCGTGCGTGCCACATCGAGGTCGTGTTCGCGCTGCCCGCGTGTGAGGCCGCCCTCGTGCAGTTCGCCCGTCTCGGCGTCGACGAGGTAGGCGGCGAACGCGCCGGCATCCCGTCGGAAGAGGGTGTTGGACAGCGACACATCGCCCCAGAAGAACCCGACGTTGTGCAGACGCACGAGGAGGGCCGCGAGGGCGTCGACGAGTCGCGTCGCGGTGTCAGGTCGCAGGATCTGCGTGAACAGTGCGCGGTAGGGGAGTGAGAACTTCAAGTGCGCCGTCACGAGGGCTGCGGGGAGCGGTTCGCCCGCGGCATCCGTCCGCTTCGCGATGACCGCGACGCGCTCGACGCACGGCGCGTCGAGACGCGCAAGGTTGCCGAGCATGTCGTACTCGCGACGCGCCATCGCCTCGGTCGTCTCCTTGATGGCGACGACGCGACCCGAGAGGCTCGAGAAGCGCACGAGGTGGCGGGAGATCCCCTTCGGGAGCGACACGATGGCGCTCGACGGCCATTCGCCGAGCGGCGTCGACCACGGAAGCGTCAGGAGTGCGGGGTCGACCGAACTCGCGGTGATGGTGAGAGCTTCCTGCACGGGTCCTCCTGGAATGCGCGAAGGCGCGGGAGGCTGTGAGCTCTCCCGCGCCTTCGCGATGTCGATCGTCAGGCCGAGACGACCGGCTTGTCGTTGAGGCGCTCGCCCGTCTCGATGTCGAAGGCGTGGACGTGGCCCGCGGTCGCGGCGAGGGTGACGGTCTCGCCCGCGTTCGGGTGGCTGCGACCGTCGACGCGCGCAACGATGTCGGAGCGCTTGCCGTCGATCTCGGTGTGCCCGTAGAGGTAGCCGTCTGCGCCGAGCTCCTCGACGAGGTCGACGACGACCTGCAGGCCCTTGCCGTCGGCCGGGCCGACGACGATGTCCTCGGGACGCACGCCGACCGTGACCTGGCTGCCGTGGGCGCGGCCGACCGTGTCGCGGTCGAGCGGGACGACCTCGGAGCCGAAGTGGACGCCGCCCTCGGCCAGGTTGCTCGGGAACAGGTTCATCGCGGGCGAACCGATGAAGCCCGCGACGAAGACGTTGTTGGGCTTCTCGTACAGGTCGCGCGGCGTGCCGACCTGCTGCAGGATGCCGTCCTTCAGCACGGCGATCCGGTCACCCATCGTGAGGGCCTCGGTCTGGTCGTGCGTGACGTAGACGGTCGTGACCCCGAGGCGACGCTGCAGCGACGCGATCTGCGTACGGGTCTGAACGCGGAGCTTCGCGTCGAGGTTCGACAGCGGCTCGTCCATGAGGAAGACCTGGGGCTGGCGGACGATCGCGCGACCCATCGCGACGCGCTGACGCTGACCACCCGAGAGCGCCTTCGGCTTGCGGGTGAGGTAGTCCTCGAGGTCGAGGAGCTTGGCGGCCTCGAGCACACGCTGGGCGCGCTCTTCCTTGCCGACGCCGGCGATCTTCAGGGCGAAGCCCATGTTCTCGGCGACCGTCATGTGCGGGTAGAGAGCGTAGTTCTGGAAGACCATCGCGATGTCGCGATCCTTCGGGGGAACGTCGGTGACGTCGCGGTCTCCGATGAGGATGCGACCGGCGTTGACCTCTTCGAGACCGGCGAGCATGCGCAGCGACGTCGACTTTCCGCAGCCGGAGGGGCCGACGAGAACGAGGAACTCGCCGTCGGCGATGTCGAGGTTCAGCTTGTCGACCGCGGGGCGGGTGCCACCCGGGTAGAGCCTCGTCGCGTTGTCGAACGTGACAGTAGCCATTTTCTTCTCCTTCACCGGCAGGTACGTGCCGGACGATCCGTTGTGAATGGAAGCGGCGGAGGATGACCCCGCCGTGACCCGCCTTCGGGTCAGGGTCATTATGTCACAGTGCCCCGACCCCCGGGCCGTGCGCCGCCTCGCGCCCGATGCCGCGGCATCCGCTCACTTGTCTCAAAGGGTGGGCTGCGAGCGGCGGGAGTCGCCATTTAAGACAAGTGAGTGGGGGAGAGATCGAAAGGAGAAGACTCGAGGATGCCGGTGGGCACGATGCACAGCGGGAGGCCATGCCCTGTCTGGGCATTTCTCAGCCTCCCTGACTAGCATCGTGATCGGCCCGAACGCTGAGACGCAACGCTGATCGCAACCTCGCATCGCACTGCTCGACGGTTCGCCATTCCGGTCCCCCGACCGCCACCAGTCCCGAGAGGTTCCATGTCGAGCGACGAGTCTTCGAACGCCCCGAGCGAGCGCCGCGATGCCGTCCGCGAGAAGGCGCAGCAGGTTCAAGCGCGCCAGGCGCGGGCGCGCCGGTTCCGCGCCGCAGCCCTCGCCGTCTCGGCCGTCGCCGTCGTGACGATCGCGGCTGTCGTCGTCACGTGGACGGTGTCGTCATCGGCATCCCGTCCTCAGCTCCAGCCGACGAACTCGAACGACGACGGCTTCGTCGTGACCAACGCGATCGGCATCGCCGACTCTGCCGGGGCCGTCGCTGCGACCCCCACGCCCACCCCGACGGCGGAGGAACAGGGCGACGAGACGGCTGCGACCCCGTCGGCCGAGCCGACCGAGAAGCCCGTCATCGACATCCGGGTGTACGTCGACTACCTCTCCACGGGGGCGCGCGACTTCCAGCTCTCGAACGCGCAGCAGCTGTCGAAGTGGGTCAACGAGGGCGCGGCGACCTTGTCGTACTATCCCGTCGCGATGCTGACGGCCAAGTCGAACGGCACGAAGTACTCCCTGCGCGCCGCGAGCGCGGCCGCGTGCGTCGCGACGCATTCCGGAGAGTCGTTCTTCGCGTTCAACCACGCCCTGCTGCAGCAGCAGCCCGAGATCGACTCCGACGGTCACTCCGACGCCGAGCTCGCCGACATCGCTCAGGCGAGCGGCGCGAAGTCGCCCAAGGTCGTCCGCAAGTGCATCGAGGAGGAGTCTTTCGCCAGCTGGGCGAAGGCTGCCACCGAGCGTGCGCTGCAGGGTCTGCCCGACACCGATGGTGTCAGCCTCACGGGGGCCCCCATGGTGCTCGTCAACGGACTGCCGTACGTCGGCGCCCTCGACGACCCGAAGGAGTTCGCCCAGTTCGTGCTCACCGCCGACAGCGACGCGTACTACCGCTCGACACAGTCGCCCACGCCGACAGCGACACCCGAGCCCACCGCGACTCCGTAGCATCCGGAGCCGGTCGCTAGACTGGAGCTTCATGCCGGCTTGGCGCAATTGGTAGCGCACCTAACTTGTAATTAGGGGGTTGCAGGTTCAAGTCCTGTAGCCGGCACGTGATGGTGGATTCCCGCGGTTCCACGCGGCTGCCGCTCTGGCTCGCTCTTTCCGGTGCGGTGTTCGTGGGCGCGCTGACGGCGATCCAGGCGCGTATCAACGGCCAGCTGGGCGTCCGTCTCGACGACGGCTTCGTTGCGGCCGCCGTGTCGTTCGGGTCGGGCTTCGTCATCCTCATCGTCCTGTCCGCCGCTCTGCCCGTCGGGCGCCGGGGTCTCGGCATGCTTGTGTCGGGGGTTCGCGAGCGAACGATCCCGTGGTGGATGCTTGCGGGAGGCGCCGCCGGCGCGTTCACCGTCGCCACGCAGGGCCTGGCCGTCGGCTTCATCGGGGTGTCGCTCTTCACCGTCGGCGTGGTGGCAGGCCAGACGCTCAACGGACTCGTTCTCGATCGCCTGGGCTTCGGACCCGGCGGGGTCGTCGCCGTCACCGTCCCGCGTCTTCTCGGCGGTGCGCTGGCGCTCGCCGCCGTGGGGGTCTCGCTGCTCGGCGACGGCGTGAGTGGCATCCCGCTCTGGATGCTGGTGCTTCCGGTGCTGGCAGGTGTCGGAATCGCCTGGCAGCAGGCGACGAACGGGCGGCTCCGTCAGCGCGTGGGCACTCCGCTGACCGCCACTCTCGTGAACTTCACCGGCGGCACGGCGATCCTCGTGACCGCGGCGGTCATCCACGTCGCGATCGTCGGTCCTCCGTCGCCCTTCCCGCCCGAACCCTGGCTGTACCTCGGGGGTGCGCTGGGGGTCGTCTACATCTTCCTGTCTGCCGCGCTCGTCTCGCAGACGGGCGTCCTGCTGCTCGGCCTGGGCACGGTCGTCGGCCAGCTCATCATGTCGGTCGTGATCGATGCGACCTGGCCGGCGCAGGGGAGTCCTGGCATCCTTCAGGAGACCGCGATGGTCGCTGTCGCCCTCGCCTCCGTGGTCGTCGCCGCGGCTCCGTGGTCTCGGCTGCGACGTCGTCGGCGCTGAGTCAGTCCTTCGATCGCTTCGGACGAGGCATCGGCGAGAGATGGTGCCGCGCGTCGATCGTGCGGCGGCGCTCGGGCCGCGAACGCGGGGGCTTGCCGCCGACGTAGAGCCAGCCCAGCAGCTCCTCGTTCTTCTCGAGTCCATGCGCCTTCGCGACGGCCTTCGATCGCGTGTACGCGCCGGTGCGCCAGAAGACGCCCCACCCGGCTTCGTCGAGCAGCAGGCTCAGCATGTGGGCGACACCGGATGCCACGGCCTCCTGCTCCCACCGGGGAACCTTGCTCTTGCGGTAGCTCGCGACGACGGCGATGAGGAGGGGAGCGCGCAGCGGCTTCGACGACGGCTTCTTGTCGCCCTCGGCCTTCGCGATCGCCTTCGCGAGCCTCTCGCGGTCGGAGCCGCGCAGCTCGATGAGCCGCCACGGACGCAGCGACGAGTGGTCGGCGACGCGTCCCGCCGCCGACACGAGCGTCAGCAGTTCCTCGTGCGTCGGGGCGGCGTCGGTGACCTTCGACGACGACCTCCGGGCGAGAACCGCGTCGAGGGCGCCGGTCACGCCTGCTCTTCGGGCGTGAACGAGAGCGACAGCGAGTTCATGCAGTAGCGATCGCCCGTCGGGGTGCCGAATCCGTCGGGGAAGACGTGGCCGAGGTGCGAGCCGCAATTGGCGCAGCGCACTTCCGTGCGCACCATGCCATGGCTGTTGTCCTCGATGAGCTCGACGGCCTCGGGGCGGACCGACTCGTAGAAGCTCGGCCACCCGCAGTGCGAGTCGAACTTCGTGCCGCTCTGGAAGAGCTCGGCTCCGCACGCCGCGCATGCGTACAGCCCCGCGCGCTCCTCGTCGAGGAGTTCACCCGTCCAGGCGCGCTCCGTTCCCGCCTGACGCAGGACGGCGTACTGTTCGGGCGTCAGCTCCTCGCGCCATTCGTCGTCGCTCTTGTTCACGGTGTACGTCATGTGGGGCTCCCTCTCGTGCTGCGCATCCATTCAACCGCAGCCTGAGCCGGTGCGGATCGCCCGAGCGTCGCGTTCGCCGAGAGAATGATGAGATGACCCGGGATGCCGCTGCGATCGCCGCCGTGATCGAGCGCTATGCGCGCTTCGCCGCGGAGGAGGCACCAGGCCGCTCCGAGCTCTACGGGCAGTGGGCGGCGGGGATCGCGCGTGATCCGGATGCCGCAGCCGTGCTCGCACGGATCCCCGAGACGCGTCGTCAGCCCCCGCTGGTCTTCGCCGTCGCCCGCATTCTCGGGTCGACGGACGCGCCGTATCCGCAGTGGAGGGCGTGGGTCATCGACAACGCCGATGAGCTCGTCGCCGAAGCATCCGCACGAAGCCTGCAGACGAACGAGCCGGGGCGGTGCGCGGCGCTTCTCCCGGCGCTGAGCCGGTTTCCGGGCCCCATCGCGCTCCTGGAACTCGGGGTGAGCGCCGGTCTCTGCCTGTATCCCGACCGCTACTCGTACCGTTACCGCGGGGGAGCGTCGCTCGATCCGCCGGGTGGAGCGTCGACCGTCGTGCTCGAGGCCGAGATCGTCGGGTCGCCCGTCTGCGCGCTGCCCGATGTCGTCTGGCGGGCAGGAATCGATCTCGCACCGCTCGATGCCGCCGACCCCGCTGACCGGGACTTCCTCACGGCTCTCGTATGGCCGGGAGAGACGGGGCGAAGAGAACGCATCGCGGCCGCCCTCGACATCGCCGCGGCCGATCCACCGCTGCTGCTGCGGGGCGACGCGTCCGATCCCCGCGTGTTGAGGGATGCCGTCGCTCGTGCGCCCGCCGATGCGACTCTCGTCGTCACGGCGCCCGGCGTGCTTCCGCACATCCCGCGTGCGGGGCGTGCGCGGCTCCTCGCGACGCTCGGGGATCTCGGCGTCTCCTGGATCTCGATCGACCCACCGTGGATGCACGACGCGTGGCATCCACCGGTCGTCGAGGGTTCTCGCGCCGACTTCGTGCTGTCGATCGACGGGATGCCGGTGGCAGCCGTCGATCCGCTCGGCAGCTTCGTGGAGTGGCGCGCGGGCTGAGCACGCGTCGCGGGTTAGCGTGAAGACGTGCCCCTCGACGACCGCGACCGCGCCATCCTCGACTTCGAAGCGGAGTGGCGACGGCACGGCGCGGCGAAGGAAGAGGCCATCCGCGCCGACCTGTCGCTCGCTCCGGCCCGCTACTACCAGCTGCTGGACCGTCTGCTCGAGACGGCGGACGCGCAGGAGTACGATCCGATGCTCGTCAAGCGCCTGCGACGGCGTCGCGATGCACACCCCCAGGCTCGCGTGCCGGGTTCACTCGTCCAGGAGAGGTAGCATCGGGGGGTGCCGAGATCGACCTTCCCCCGGGATCGCTTCGACGACATTCCGGCTGAAGTGGGCCGCGTCGGTGCCCACCGGACCGAGAACCCGCGCATGCGCGGCGGCGTCGTGTTCCTCTGGGCCGCCATCGCGACGATCATCCTCGTGGCCGTCGGCATCTTCGGGACGCTGATCGTCTCGGGCCGGATCGAGCTCTTCCCGACCCCTGCGCCGACCGTGACCCCGCCGCCCGCCGTGGAGCCGGTCGTCGACACGACCTACGACGTGCTCATCCTGAACGCCACGCCCGAGACGGGCCTCGCGACGCAGACGAAGGACGCGGTCGTCGCAGCCGGCTGGCCGGCGGACCGCGTTCAGGCCGGCGACGCGGGCAGCGACGACTTCGCCACGACGACGGTCTTCTACGTCGCCGCCGAAGACGAAGCTGCGGCGCTCGGACTCGCCGAGGTCATCGGCGGTGCCGAGATCGAGCAGAGCGATGCGTATCAGCTGAGCGACGACCCGGCCGTCCGGCAGCTGGCGATCGTCATCGGCCTCGACCGGACGGCGAACCCTCCGGCTCCTGAAGAGACCGGCTGAGCCGCTCGAAACGGGCCGCGTGTTTCCGCGGAGTAAACACTTCGATGCGCGCGTGTCAATAGACGGCTGAGGGGGGCTCGCGCCCATGTCGGCGTGAATAGCATGGCGATGTTCCCCCGCAGCACAGGAGTATTCGCATGACCCAGGGCACCGTCAAGTGGTTCAACGCCGAGAAGGGATTCGGCTTCATCACCGTCTCGGACGGTCAGGACGTCTTCGTCCACTATTCGAACATCGACATGACCGGCTTCCGCGTCCTCGAGGAGGGTCAGACGGTGGAGTTCACCGTCGGTTCCGGCCAGAAGGGGCCGCAGGCCGAGTCCGTCCGCGTCGTCTGAGACGACCTCGACGAAGTGAGCGGGATGCTTCGCGGCATCCCGCTCTCTTTTGTTTCGCCACCCGGTGGCGTGGCTTGCACTCGCATGGGTCGAGTGCCAGAATGGCTGTTAGCACTCACTATCTTTGAGTGCTAATTCCACAAGCCAACGTCCTGGGAGGACGAAACACACATGGCAAAGATCATCGCTTTCGATGAGGAGGCCCGCCGTGGCCTCGAGCGCGGCCTGAACATCCTGGCCGACGCCGTCAAGGTGACGCTTGGCCCCCGCGGTCGCAACGTCGTGCTCGAGAAGAAGTGGGGCGCTCCCACGATCACGAACGACGGTGTCTCGATCGCCAAGGAGATCGAGCTCGACGACCCGTACGAGAAGATCGGCGCGGAGCTCGTCAAGGAGGTCGCCAAGAAGACCGACGACGTCGCCGGAGACGGAACGACGACGGCTACCGTCCTCGCTCAGGCACTCGTCCGCGAGGGCCTGCGCAACGTCGCGGCCGGCGCCGACCCGATCTCGCTCAAGCGCGGTATCGAGAAGGCCGTCAAGGCACTCACCGAGCAGCTGCTCGCCGACGCCAAGGAGGTCGAGACCAAGGAAGAGATCGCCGCAACGGCATCCATCTCCGCGGGCGACACCGAGATCGGCGAGCTCATCGCCGAGGCGATCGACAAGGTCGGCAAGGAAGGCGTCGTCACGGTCGAGGAGTCGCAGACGTTCGGCACCGAGCTCGAGCTCACCGAGGGTATGCGTTTCGACAAGGGCTTCATCAACCCCTACTTCGTGACCGACCCCGACCGTCAGGAAGCCGTCTTCGAGGACCCCTACATCCTCATCGCGAACCAGAAGATCTCGAACATCAAGGATCTTCTCCCCGTCGTCGACAAGGTGATCCAGGACGGCAAGGAGCTCGTCATCATCGCCGAGGACGTCGAGGGCGAGGCGCTTGCGACTCTCGTGCTCAACAAGATCCGCGGCATCTTCAAGTCGGTCGCCGTCAAGGCTCCCGGCTTCGGTGACCGCCGCAAGGCTCAGCTGCAGGACATCGCGATCCTCACGGGTGGCCAGGTCATCACCGAAGAGGTCGGCCTCAAGCTCGAGAACGCAACGCTCGACCTGCTCGGCCGTGCCCGCAAGGTCATCGTCACGAAGGACGAGACGACGATCGTCGAGGGTGCCGGCGAGGCAGACCAGATCGAGGGTCGCGTTACGCAGATCCGTCGCGAGATCGACAACACCGACAGCGACTACGACCGCGAGAAGCTCCAGGAGCGTCTCGCCAAGCTCGCCGGTGGCGTCGCCGTCATCAAGGCGGGTGCTGCGACCGAGGTCGAGCTCAAGGAGCGCAAGCACCGCATCGAAGACGCCGTCCGCAACGCGAAGGCAGCCGTCGAAGAGGGCATCGTCCCCGGTGGTGGCGTCGCGCTCATCCAGGCCGGCCAGAAGTCGTTCGCAGCTCTCGAGCTGACGGGTGACGAGGCCACCGGTGCGAACATCGTCAAGGTCGCCATCGAGGCTCCGCTCAAGCAGATCGCCCTCAACGCGGGTCTCGAGCCCGGTGTCGTGGCGAACCGCGTCGCCGAGCTCCCGCAGGGTCAGGGCCTCAACGCCGCGACCGGTGAGTACGTCGACATGCTCGCTGCCGGCATCAACGACCCGGTGAAGGTCACGCGCTCGGCGCTGCAGAACGCGGCGTCCATCGCGGGTCTCTTCCTGACGACCGAGGTCGTCGTCGCCGACAAGCCCGAGAAGGCTGCAGCGGCTCCTGCTGACCCCACGGGTGGCATGGACTTCTGATCCAACTCGCACGAAGGGGTCCCTCCTCGCGGAGGGGCCCCTTCGTCGTTCGTCCGGTGTCTCCATCCCCCTCCGCTCACTTGTCTCAGGTGGCGACCTCTACCGCGTCCGCCCCGCCATTTGAGACAAGTGAGCGTGGGTGGGGCGGGTCGCGCGCTCACTTGTCTCGAGTGGCGACCTCTATCGCTTGTACCCCGCCATTTGCGACAAGTGAGTGGAGTGAGGGTGTGGGTCGCGCTCACTTGTCTCAAGTGGCGACCTCTACCGCGTCCGCCCCGCCATTTGCGACAAGTGAGCGGGGCGCGGGTTGGGCTCACTTGTCGCGTATGGCGACCTCTATCGCTTGTACCCCGCCATTTGCGACAAGTGAGCGGGGCGCGGGTTGGGCTCACTTGTCGCGTATGGCGACCTCTATCGCGTCCGCCCCGCCATTTGCGACAAGTGAGCGCGGCGTGGGTCGGGCTCACTTGTCGCGTATGGCGACCTCTATCGCGTCGAGCCCGCCATTTGAGACAAGTGAGCGGGGTGTGGGTCGCGCTCACGACGAAGGGCCCCTCCATCGGGGGCCCTTCGTCGTTGTGAGGAGGGATCGGGTCAGCGGAAGAGGCCCATCGTGGCCTGCTCGGCGTCGGCGTACTGGCGGCCGGCGGTCCCGAGGGCTGTGCTGATGCCGGCGAGGGAGTCCTCCACCGTGCGCTGGGTCGCGCGCCACTGCTCGACCGTCGACTGGAAGGCGATGGCGGCGGCACCCGTCCACGACCCCTGCAGGTGGGTGAGCTGTGCCATGAGTGCAGCGGTCTCTGCCTGTAGGCGCTCGATCGTGCCGCGTACGGCGGTCGTGGACGAGAGGACCGCGTCGCTGTCGACGGAGAAGACGGCCATAGGTGCTCCTTGTGTCAGGGGCGACCGGATGCCGCCGCGCTGACGGCAACGCTAGGTGTCGTGGCGGCCGGCTCGCGGCATCCGTCACGCCCGTGTGGACAACGCGCGACACTGTCACCTCTGGGGAGGAGACGTCGCGATCAGGCGTCGGAGTCCTCGACGAGGCTCCGCGGGAGTCGGGGGAGCGGCTGCGTCTCGATCAGAGCGTGCTCTGCCGCGCTCCGATCGCGAGCGAGGGGGAACGACACACGGAAGGTCGCGCCGCCGCCCGGGGTGTCCACGACCGTGACCGAGCCGTGGAGCGCTTCGACGATCGACGCGACGATCGACAGTCCCAGTCCCGTTCCACCCGTCTCGCGCGCACGCGAGGTGTCGGCACGCCAGAAACGCTGGAAGATCTTGTCCTTGATCTGATCGGGGACGCCCTCGCCGTGGTCCACGATCTCGATCCATCCCGTCGAGGCCACGGGATCGATGCCCACGCGCAGCTCGATGGGGGAGTCGTCGCTCGTGAACCGGCGGGCGTTGCCGAGAAGGTTCGTCACGACCTGCCGGATGCGGTTCTCGTCGCCGAGAACGATCGGCGACGAGATCGACGCGACGTCGTCGTCGACGGGGTTGAAGATCTGCACCTGCGACTCGGCATGCTCGTCGGCGCCGGCCGCAGAGTTCGCGGGAACGGGGCGGGGCTTGCGTCGCAGGAGGGAGAGGGCGACCCCCGTGCGAGGACCCGAACGTTTGCGGGGCGGTTCCTCCGCGGGCGACTCGGCCGCGGGAGCCTGGTCGACGGGTGTTGCAGCGGTGAGGTCGATGACCGTGACCGTGCGCTTCGGCGACGTCGCGCGGACGTCGAGTGCGGCATCCCGTGCAATCGGCCGAAGATCCACGGGAGCCGTCACGACATCGCGGCGCTCGTCGAGGCGCGCAAGGGCAAGGAGGTCTTCGACGAGGCCGCCCATCCGCTTGGCCTCGCTCTCGATGCGGTCCATCGCCTGACGGACGTCTTCATCGCCGCGGATGGCTCCCATGCGGTAGAGCTCGGCGTAGCCGCGAACGGTCACGAGCGGAGTGCGGAGCTCGTGGCTCGCATCGCCGATGAACCGGCGCATCTGGCGGACGGTGGCGTCGCGCTGCGATAAGGCCGTGTCGACGCGGCCGAGCATCGCGTTGATGGCGGTCTTGAGGCGGCCGACCTCCGTCGTGGTGGGTTCGATGGCGGTCATCCGCAGACTGAAGTCTCCGCGTGCGATCGACATTGCGGTGGTCTCCACCTGTCCGAGGCTCCGGAACGTCAGTGTCACGAGCAGACGCGTGAGGAAGGCGCTCACGAAGATGATCAGAAGGGCGACGATCGAGTAGATTCCCGCGGCGGCCGCGACGACGGCATTGGTGGGCGCCAGGGGCAGGGCCACCATCTGGGTGAAGAAGTCGGGGACCTGCAGCGGGTAGACGGCGACGCTCGCGTGGAAGATCCCGCTACCGTCGTCGCTGGGCAGTGAGAACGTCGTGAACTGCTCCCGGTTCGTGTCTTCGGGGGTGAACTTCTCGGGGAACTCGGGTGACTGCGCCCGATCACCGCCGGCGGTCGCCTGGAGGACCCCGTTCGAGTCGTAGATCGCCACGAAGTACTGGGTGTCGGGGGCGTCCGGCTTCTTGCTGAAGCGCACGCCCTCGCCTTCGACGTAGACGATGTCCATGAGCCCGCTCGCGAGGTCGGTGGGAGCGAGCGCGATGAGCTGTTCGTCGGTGTTGCTGATGAGGGCGTTGCGCAGGAACGCGAGCGTGCCGATTCCCGCCGCGAGCAGGCCGACGGTCAGCAGCGCGACGGTGACGCCGGTGACTTTGGCGCGCAGGCTCGTGCCGCGCCACCACCGGGTGACCGCATCGGTCTTGTGCGCCAAGCGGCCCCCTCTGGTCAGCCGCCGACTAGGCGGACTTACCGGCCTTCAACATGTAGCCGAAGCCGCGCTTGGTCTGGATGAGCGGTTCCGACGAGTGGGGATCGATCTTACGTCGCAGGTATGAGATGTAGCTCTCAACGATTCCGGCATCGCCGTTGAAGTCGTACTCCCACACGTGGTCGAGGATCTGCGCCTTCGACAGGACACGGTTGGGGTTGAGCATCAGATAGCGCAGGAGTTTGAACTCGGTGGGGCTCAGGTCGATGGAGACGTCGCCGACGAGCACGTCGTGGGTGTCCTGGTCCATCGTGAGTTCGCCCGCGCGGATGATCGACTCTTCGTCGGCCTGCATCGTGCGACGCAGGATGGCCTGGATGCGGGCGACGATCTCGTCGAGCGAGAACGGTTTGGTGACGTAGTCGTCGCCACCGGCGTTGAGCCCCGCGATCTTGTCTTCGGTCTCGTCCTTCGCGGTGAGGAAGAGGATCGGCGCGGTGTAGCCGGCGCCGCGAAGGCGCTTGGTGACGCTGAAGCCGTTCATGTCGGGGAGCATGACGTCGAGGATGATGAGGTCGGGCTCTTCCTCGAGAACGGCCGAGATCGTCTGGGCGCCGTTCGACACGGCTTTCACTTGGAATCCCGCGAACCGAAGGCTCGTGATCAGCAGGTCGCGGATGTTCGGCTCGTCGTCCACAACGAGGATGCGCGGTGCGGTCATAGGGCCATACTGGCACTGCACGCCATGTGGTTGCTGGATATCGCGCGGATCGGCGCGCTGGCGTCGCCGCCGCGGCCGCTCCCAGGCGGGGTCGGAGATGATGGACGGATGACGCTTCCGGATGCCGTGCCCGCCCCGCCCGCACCCCGTCCCGCTGCTGCGCAGCCTCCGCGCGACGCCTTCGAGGGAGGCCTCGCGTTTCACCGGCTCGTCTTCGCGCGCCAGCGCCACGGGTGGTGGACGCCGCTCGTCGTGGGAGTTCTCGGCGCAGCGCTGTACGTCGCGATGCTGCTCGCCGCTGTGCTCGCGTTCGTCATCATCTCGCTCGTGGATCCGGCACTCGCGGCGGTCTTGCTTCCGGCATCCGAAACCGTGAACTTCGATCTGACGAATCCGTTCTCGCTCGTGGTTCTGCTCGGCTCGATCGCGCTCATGCTGCCCGCCTACGTGCTCGCGTCGCTCATCGTGAACGGGCGGCGGGTCGGCCTCATCTCGTCGGCCGGCGGTCGTCTGCGGTGGCGGTGGATGCTGCTCTGCACGGGCGCCGCCATCGCGGTCGCGGCAGTTCTGACGGGTGTGTCGTTCTTCCTTCCCGCGGAGGAGGTCGGAGGGACCGTCGTCGCGCCGGCGGGCAACCCGCAGCTGTGGGCGACGTTCGTCGTGCTGCTGCTCGTCGTGCCGTTCCAGGCGGCGGCTGAAGAGTACGTGTTCCGCGGGTACCTCATGCAGGCGATCGGGCGGTGGCTGCGGCATCCTGCCTTCGCGATCCTGCTGCCGGTGCCGCTCTTCGTGCTCGGGCACCTCTACGACCCGCTCGGGCAGGTGAGCGTCGGGGTCTTCGCCGTCGCGGCCGGCTGGCTGACGTGGCGCACGGGCGGTCTGGAGGCGGCGATCGCGCTGCACGTCGTCAACAACCTTCTGGCGTTCATGCTCGGGCTCGCGGGCCTCAGCGACGTCAACGCGACGTCGCCCGGCGTCGACAGCTTCATCTGGTCGACGGTCGTCGTGGCCGCCTACGTCGGCGTGGTCGAGCTGCTCTACCGCCGCTCCCGCATGCCGCGGACCCTGACCTTCACGCCACCCGCCCCGTAGCCCGGCTCCGCGGGTGCCGGTTCCCGGGCGAGGGGCGCTGCCTTATCGCCGAGAAGACCCGAACTGCGCGGTTTCAGCCGCCGAGGCGACGGTTTGGGTCTTCTCGGCATCAGGAGGAGCCGGTGCCGCGGAGTCCGGGCAACAGAGGGGGCGGATGCCGCGGAGCTCGGGCCCGGCGCAAAGGCCGTGCTGCCCTATCGCCGAGAAGACCCGAACTGCGCGGATTTGGCCGCCGAGACGACGGTTTGGGTCTTCTCGGCATCAGGAGCCCGGGCCCTGCGGATGCCGGGCCCGCGGAAGCGGGACGCGCGGGGTCGACGCGGCTAGGCGGCGACGCCTTCCGCGTCGAGGATCGTGTAGGCGTAGCCCTGCTCGGCGAGGAAGCGCTGGCGGTTCTGCGCGAAGTCCTGGTCGACGGTGTCGCGCGCGATGAGGGTGTAGAAGCTCGCGGTGTTGCCCGACTCCTTCGGACGCAGGAGACGCCCGAGACGCTGGGCTTCCTCCTGGCGCGACCCGAACGACCCCGACACCTGGATGGCGACGGATGCCTCGGGCAGATCGATCGAGAAGTTCGCCACCTTCGACACGATGAGGAGCGAGATCTCACCCACGCGGAACGCCTGATACAGCTCCTCGCGCTCGTCGACCGGCGTCTGTCCCGTGATCTTCGGCGCGTCGAGGGCCTCGGCGAGCACGTCGATCTGGTCGAGGTACTGCCCGATGACGAGGATCCGCTCGCCCTTGTGCCGCTCGACGAGGTTGCGCACGACGTCGATCTTCGCGGGCGCGGTCGCCGCGAGCCGGTAGCGCTCGTCGTCGGCGGCCGCGGCATACTCGAGGCGCTCACCGGCGGGAAGGTCGACGCGGACTTCGTAGCAGACCGCGGGCGAGATGAAGCCCTGGGCCTCGATCTCCTTCCAGGGCGCGTCGAAGCGCTTGGGTCCGATGAGGCTGAAGACGTCGCCCTCGCGTCCGTCCTCGCGCACGAGCGTCGCTGTAAGACCGAGCCGGCGGCGCGCCTGCAGGTCGGCCGTGAGCTTGAACACGGGCGCGGGGAGGAGGTGCACCTCGTCGTACACGATGAGGCCCCAGTCGAGCGCATCGAGAAGTGCGAGGTGGGCGTACTCGCCCTTCCGCTTGGCCGTCAGGATCTGGTACGTCGCGATCGTGACGGGCTTGACCTCTTTCACCTGGCCCGAGTACTCGCCGATCTCCTCCGGAGTGAGCGACGTGCGCTTGAGCAGCTCGTCGCGCCACTGCCGCGCGCTGACGGTGTTGGTCACGAGGATGAGCGTCGTCGTCTTCGTCTCGGCCATCGCGGCAGCGCCCACGAGGGTCTTTCCGGCGCCACAGGGAAGCACGACGACCCCCGAGCCGCCCTCGCTGAAGATGTCGACCGCCTGGCGCTGGTAGGGACGCAGCGTCCATCCGGCCTCGTCGAGATCGATGGGATGCGGCGTGCCCGGCGTGTACCCGGCGAGATCCTCCGCGGGCCAGCCGATCTTGAGGAGCTCCTGCTTGATCTGGCCGCGGGCCCACGCGTCGACGAGGAATGCGTCATCGGAGGGGCGCCCGACGAGGAGCGGCTGGATCCGCTTGTTCTTGGAGACTTCGGCGAGCACGGCGGCATCCGTCGAGCGGAGCACCAGCTCGCCGTCGTCGTTGCGCTCGATGACGAGTCGTCCGTAGCGGTTGACCGTTTCGCGGATATCGATCGACACCGAGGGCGGCACGGGGAAGCGCGACCAGCGCTCGAGCGTCGCCAGCATGTCTTCCGCGTCGTGCCCCGCGGCGCGCGCGTTCCACAGTCCCAGACGCGTGACGCGGTAGGTGTGGATGTGCTCGGGAGCACGCTCGAGCTCGGCGAAGATCGCGAGCTCGTGGCGCGCGTTCTCGGCATCGGGATGCGCGACTTCGAGCAGCACCGTGCGGTCGCTCTGAACGATGAGGGGTCCGTCAGCCATAACGTGCCAGTCTACCGGCCGCGGTGATGTGCGGACGCGTGTCGCCGCGCTCAGACGGGCTTGACGCTCACGATGCTCGAGAGGGGGAGCGTGCGCTCGATGTCGGCGGCGCGATCGCGGCCGCGGAGGCGCCCTCCGCCCAGACCGGATGCCTCGAGGGTGAACGTGCGCTCTTCGCCGTTGGGCAGCCGCACGACCGCGATGATCGTCGAGCGGGAACGCACGGCCTGGTCGAGCTCGCGCTCGAGCCACGCGGCATCCCCATCCGAACCGTGGCTCGCCCGGAGCACCGCGATGAGGTGGGCGTAGTGCTCGGCGGCGCTCGACGGGGGAGCGGCGACCGGCGGGGGGATGCGGCGGCGGAGCGGCTCGGGCTCGCCGGTCTCGTCGAGGGCGGCGACGGGATACCGCGCGTCGGCGAGGGCCCAGTAGACGGCGTCGCGGGCGACGCGGGAGCTCAGGCCCTCGTCGTCACGCACGAACCCGAGTGCGCGCAGTCCCTGGTCGACCGCGATGGCGTCGATGATGCCCCGGTCGGTGCTCGTCACGAGCGTGCGCGTCTGGCCGGGCGTCGTTCCGACGCGGACGAGGCCGTGCCGTGCGGCGGTGGACTCGATCAGGTAGTCGAGCGGTTGAGGGATGCCGGTGAGCGACAACGACGTCAAGAACGCGCGGATCGACTCGGCCGACTCGCCATCGGCGAGGCCCGCGCCGATCGACTCCGCCGTGAAGCGGTAGGTGGACGCCTGGGCGCGGGACTCGCGCTGGGCGATGCGGCGCAGGCGCAGATCGAGCGCGGGACGCAGCGGCCCCGGCGCGATGGCGGTGAGATCGGCCTGCAGATAGACCTGGTCGATCTCCTGCGGCAACTGCTCGGCGAACGCCTCGGTCCGAAGCGCATGGCCCGCGCGGAGCGCGACGGTCCACGATGGCTCGCCACCCCGCTCGTCGAGAAGACCCCAATCGACAGCGACGCGATGCATCCGCGCGGCGCGCACCGGCCACTCGGAGTCGAGCGGGTACGCGCCCGTCCAGCGAGCCGGGTCGACGATGCCGCCGTCGTCGGTGCGGAGCCCGGGCGGAAGCGCGTCGATGAACCCTGTCACGACGATGCGCCAGCGCTCGACGGTCGACTCTCGCAGCCAGCGCTCGCCGGCATCCGTCACGACCCATTCGCGTTCGACGGCGGCGGCGAGGCCTGCGGCGGCTGCCGCTTCGACGAGGTCGTCGAGGTGCTCGGCCGAGGTCACGATGCCGGCCTCGGCGAGGCGTTTGCGGTCGACGGCGCTGACGGTTCCCGCGCCCGTCCGCGTCAGGGGCGTGTGCGTGCTCGACAGCAGCACGTCGGCGAGTGCGCCGGCCGTCGCGAACGCGCGCTCCGCCGCGGCGGCATCCGATGCGGAGGCATCGGCCGCGACACCGGCGGATTCCTCGGCGCGGAAGGCTTCAGGATGGGATGCCGACAGCGCGGCGACACGGTCGGCGACGACGCCGTAGAGCGCGCCCGTCTCGTCCTGCAGGGCGAGGTCGCTCGCGAGCGGGGCCGTGGCATCCGGCGGAGTCTCGTCACCCGGCTGAGCCAGGTCGGACAGGACCGACCGGGGGAGCCGTGTCAGCGCCCGATCAACCGAAACGGGATCGAGGAGGGCGGCCGCGGCGTCGAAGAAGTCGTTCCAATGGGCCGTGGGAGACACTCCGCGCGCAGCGAGAGTCGCCGCCAGCGCGTCGTCGTCACGGTGCGACAACCATGTCGCCAATGCCCGTTCGTCGGAGGCCATCAGTCTCCGCGGTTTGCGCGAGCCCTGCGAACGAAACTGGAGATGAGGATGAACAGGATCATCGCGAAGGCGATGATGGGGCCGGCCCAGACGATGATCGTGACGACAGGCCACAGCCCGGTCGAGAAGTCATCTTGTTCGAGCCCTGACGCCGTTCCGATCATGATCGAGAAGAAGCAGGCGATCGACAGCACGAGCAGTCCCAGCGACATGAACGCCAGGATGCGGTCGATGCGTCGGACGGGAACGTCGTCGCTGGGGGTTGGCGTGCTCATCCCGACCAGCCTACTCCCGCGCCGTACGTGGCGTAGGCTGGTGCGGTGGGCCCGGAAGGCCCTCTTCCGTCATGCCGCCGCGGTGGCACTGTCATTCAGCGAGGTTTTCCATGCCCACCGGCAAGGTCAGGTTCTACGACGAGGAAAAGGGTTTCGGCTTCATCGCGTCGGACGACGGCCAGGACGTTTTCCTGCACGCGACGGCGCTGCCGGCGGGCACTGCCGCCCCCAAGCCCGGTGCGCGACTCGAGTTCGGCATCGCCGACGGCAAGCGCGGCCCGCAGGCACTGTCGGTGCGGGTCCTCGAAGCACCCGTGAGCCTCTCGAAGCGCGCACGCAAGCCCGCTGACGACATGGCGATCATCGTCGAAGACCTCGTGAAGCTTCTCGACGGCATCGGCGGCGACCTGCGTCGCGGACGCTACCCGAGCGGCGCCCACGCCAGCAAGGTGGCCGCTGTGCTGCGCAAGGTCGCCGATGAACTCGACGCCTGACGCCCCTCAGGTTGATGTCGACGCCGACGGCGTCGAGTCTCCCGTGACGGATGCCGTGACAGGCGAGGCCCCTGAGGCCGAGACGACAGAGCCCGAATCCGGCTCTGCCGATCAGGACGCGACACCCGAGCCCGAGCCCGAGCCCGAGCCGGACCCGTCGCTGTTCGAGGCGCGCGATCTTGCGCTCGCCGCACTTCGCGAGATCACGCCCGAGTCGACGATCGGTCCGTCGGCGGGGTATCGCGTCGAGGCCGGCGGCGTCGTGTCGCTCCGCTTCGAGAACCGACTCTCGGGGTATCCGGGATGGTTCTGGACGGTGAGCCTCGCCCGCGTCGAAGACTCGGAGCCGACGGTTCTCGAGGTCGAGCTGCTCCCCGGCGACGGCGCCCTGATCGCGCCCGAATGGGTGCCGTGGGCCGTGCGCCTCGCCGACTATCACGCGGCGCAGGCTGCTCTCGCGGCCGTCGCGGACGACGAAGAGTCCGACCTCGACGACGATCTCGACGATGTCGACGACCTGGATGCCGCCGACTTCGACGACGACGGTTCGTCGATCCTCCACGCCGGCGACGTCGACGGGGTCGACATCGACGAACTGTCGGAGTCGGACGACGACGACTTCGACGACGACGATGACTCGGACGACGACGATGACGCGGACGAGGACGACTCGGACGAGGATGACTCGGACGATGACGAGGATGACTCGGACGAGTCGGACGATGACGATGACTCGGACGAGGACGACTCGGACGAGGATGACTCGGACGACGACGACGACGATGACTCGGACGACGATGACTCGGACGAAGACGACTCGGACGACGACGATGACTCGGACGAAGATGACTCCGACGAGGACGACGACCGCGACTGACGACGGTCCTCGACCGTCGCCAGCTGCGCGCGGGGGAGGAGTGGCGCGCCGGTGGGGCCTGGAATCCCGGGCTGGCGGGGAGGGTCGCGCTGTGTACGGCGGTTTGGGGCGGCATCCGTCGTGCGGGGTGCGGATTGTGCGCCCCGGGGTGAGGGAGTGCGCCCCGGGGGTGCATAGCGCGCCCCGCTAGCGGCGAGCTGCGCGCGGGGGAGGAGTGGCGCGCCGGTGGGGCCCGGAATCCCGGGCTGGCGGGGAGGGTCGCGCTCTGTACGGCGGTTTGGGGCGGCATCCGTCGTGCGGGGCACGGGAGGTGCGCCCCGCGCTGAGGGAGTGCGCCCCGGGGGTGCATAGCGCGCCCCGCTAGCGGCCAGCTGCGCGCGGGGGAGGAGTGGCGCGCCGGTGGGGCCTGGAATCCCGGGCTGGCGGGGAGGGTCGCGCTCTGTACGGCGGTTTGGGGCGGCATCCGTCGTGCGGGGCGCGGGAAGTGCGCCCCAGGCTGAGGGAGTGCGCCCCGGGGTTGCATAGCGCGCCCCGCTAGCGGCGCGGCGCGTGACGGGCGTCAGCCGAGCCGCTCCACGGTGTAGTCGATGCACTCGATGAGCTTGCGCACGTCGTCGGGGTCGATCGAGACGAACGTCGCGACGCGCAGCTGATTGCGTCCGAGCTTGCGGTAGGGCTCGGTGTCGACGATGCCGTTCGCCCGCAGGCTCTTCGCGACGGCGGCGGCATCCACTGTGTCGTCGAAGTCGATCGTCGCGACGACGGGGGAGCGGTCGGCCGGGTCGACGACGAACGGCGTCGCATACGCCGTGGCCTCGGCCCACTCGTAGAGCGCGCCCGACGACTCATGCGTGCGCTCGTCGGCCCACTGCAGTCCGCCGTTGTCGCGGATCCACCCGAGCTGATCCTCGAGCAGCAGGAGCGTCGCGAGTGCGGGCGTGTTGAGCGTCTGGTTGAGGCGCGAGTTGTCGAGCGCGTTCTTGAGGCTCAGGAACTCGGGGATGTAGCGATCGGATGCCGCGATCCGCTCGATCCGCTCGATCGCGGCGGGCGAGACGAGCGCGAACCACAGACCGCCGTCGGAGCCGAGGTTCTTCTGCGGCGCGAAGTAGTAGACATCGGCCTCATGGACCGAGAAGTCGATGCCGCCCGCAGCGCTCGTCGCATCGATGACCGTGAGCGCGCCGTCGTCGGCGTGCACGCGCTCGATGGGGGCGCTCACTCCCGTCGACGTCTCGTTGTGCGGCCACGCGTAGACGTCGATGCCGTCGACAGCCTCGGCGAGGAGCCGGGTTCCGGGCTCGGCCTTGCGCACATCGGGAGCCTCGAGCCACGGGGTCTTGGCGGCGGCGGCGAACTTTCCGCCGAATTCGCCGAAGACGAGGTTCTGCGACCGGCGTTCGATGAGGCCGAAGGCCGCGGCATCCCAGAAAGCGGTCGATCCGCCGTTGCCGAGGATCACTTCGTACCCGGCCGGGAGTCGGAAGATCTCGTGCAGACGCGCGCGGACGCTGCCGACGAGGTCTTTCACGGGGGCCTGGCGGTGCGACGTGCCGAGGATCGCCGCTCCTGGACCCGTGAGGGCCTCGAGCTGTGCGGGGCGGATCTTCGACGGGCCGCACCCGAATCGACCGTCGGCGGGCAGGATCTCGCGAGGGAGCACGACGTGGGACATGATCCGATTCTAGGGAGGCGCGGCGACGTGCTTCGGCCGTGCGACGGACCGTGACGCGTCCGGTGTCGGCCCGGGCAGATAGGCTGTCCTTACCTGCTTCCCTGCTTGCGAGGACTCTGCATGACCGATCTCATCGACACCACCGAGATGTATCTGCGTACGATCCTCGAGCTCGAAGAGGAGCAGATCCAGCCGTTGCGCGCCCGGATCTCGGAGCGCCTCGGGCACTCGGGTCCGACGGTGTCGCAGACGGTGGGTCGCATGGAGCGCGACGGACTCGTCGTCGTCGCCGACGACCGCACGCTCCAGCTCACCGACGCAGGTCGTCAGAAGGCGATCGACGTCATGCGCAAGCACCGTCTCGCCGAGCGCTTGCTCTCCGATGTCATCGGTCTCGACTGGGCGTACGTGCACGAAGAGGCCTGCCGCTGGGAGCACGTCATGAGCGAGCAGGTGGAGCGCCGCCTCATCGAGCTTCTCGGGCACCCCACAGAGTCGCCGTACGGCAACCCGATCCCGGGTCTCGATCAGCTCGGCGACGTTCCCGCGAACGACTTCGAGAAGGGTGTCGTCGGACTCGTCGCCAAGCTCAACGCGGCCGGCGAGCCCATCTCCGGCACGGTTCGCCGACTCGCCGAGCCCGCTCAGGTCGACCCCGAACTGCTGCAGCAGCTCAAGAGCGCGGGGGTCCTTCCGGGGGCCAGCGGCGATTACCGCTACAACGAGGGCTACGTGCTGGTCCAGATGCACGGCAACGACGAAGGACTCGAGCTGCCGGTCGAGCTGGCCTCGCACATCTTCCTCGTCGACGAGGTTCCGGTGACGACAGTCTGAGGTTCCCTCGGCCCGTGAACGTGACAGATTCGTTACCTTCCGGTAGCCTCAGACAGTCCGCAGGTGAGAAGCCCCGCCGAAGGACTCCGCGAAGACTGCCTCTCCGGCTCGTCGTTTTCGCGGTCACAACCCGCACATCGTGCCCCGAACACCGAGTGTTGACGAGCCAGCGCCCCCGGCGCAGAGGCGCCGGAGGTCAGTTTGACTGAAGAGAACGAATCGTCCGCGATCGAGTCCGAGGCGGACGCCGCTGTCCCCTCGCGACGCGATCGCTCGGCAAGAAGTCTCAAGAAGAAGAGTCCCCGCGCATCGCGCGCCGTCCGCCCGGCGTCCCGAACCGCCGCGACGCCGCGCAGCACGGCGAAGCCCCGAAGCACCGCCAAGCCCCTGCGCAGCCTCGTGATCCTCACGATGGTCGGAGGGCTCGTGGCGACTGTCGCGATTCCCGCTTACGCCGCGAGCACTCGTCTTCCTGTTGCCGAATCGCAGACGCTGCAGCAGAGCGCAGCCGAAGACGCGCAGTCTCTCGTCGTCGCCTCGAACGCCCTGACGGCGGATCTGTCGCGTCAGAGCTACTCCGCGACGACGGAAGACGAGATCAACAAGAAGAAGGCGGCTGAGGCTGCCGCCGCGGCGGCAGCCGCGCGTGCACGTGCGCAGGTGTCGTCGGTGGCATCCGTTCCCGTCAACGTCAATCTGGTCTCACCGGGCACGGGCGAAGTGCGCTGGCCGATCCTGAACTTCACGAAGGGCCGCGGTCTCGGCGACTCCGGATACCACCAGGGCGTCGACCTGCTCGCGCCCGGGGGAACGCCGCTCTACGCGGCCGCCGCGGGTGTCGTGCGCATCTCACAGGAGGCGTACGGCGGATACGGCGTCGCGGTCGTCATCGACCACGTCATCGGAGGCCAGCGCGTCTCGACGCTTTACGGCCACATGACGTACGGCAGCCGCCAGGTCGTCTCGGGTCAGTCCGTCGAAGCGGGTCAGATCATCGGCCTCGTCGGCAGCACCGGAAGCTCGACGGCCAACCACCTCCACTTCGAGGTGCGCATCAACAACGGCATCGTCGACCCGTGGGCCTGGCTCGTCGCCAACGCCGGCTGATCCTCGCTACTGCGTAGCCAGCCACCACGTCGTACCCGACGGGTCTTGCACGCCGCCGCGGAGATCGTCGTCAGGCGTGCTGCGAGCGGGCTCCTGCACGACGGTCGCGCCGGCAGTGACGGCTCGATCGAATGAGGCCTGCGCGTCTTCGACGTAGAGGTGGATATGTGCCGTCGACGGTTCGGCGTCGGCCTTGCCGCCGATCATCAGCACGCTGTCGTCGATCCACACTTCGGCGTGCATGAGGGATCCGTCTGCGCGATGAAAGCGACGGGAGACGGCTGCCCCCAACGCGGCTTCGAGGAAGGCGATGAGCCCGGCCGCGTCGGCGGACGTGACATACGGACTCATTGAGGGATACGACTCCGGCTTCCAGTTCATGCCGCCCAGGGTACTGCGGCGCCTGCAGCACGTCGCGGTTGCCGACACGCAACCCTGCGTTCACCCCCGGAATGACCCTCGTCGGCTGTAGGTGGGTTAGCCTGTTCCCGACTCTGAGAGAAGCGGAGGGAGCCGATGGGCAGCAATCCCCGCATTCGAACCACGGATGCATTGGGTCGCCTCGTCCTGCGGCATTGCACGAGCGGATGCCACGGTAGCTCCGTGGTGCCAAGGCGTTGTCTATAAGACAGCGCCTTTTTTCGTGCCCCGAAGCCGACCTCATCGTCGTAAGCGAACAACCGAGAAGCCGTCCCGGCCGTTCGAGAGGATGAGGAATGCGCACTCTTGTGCTGAATGCGGGGTATGAACCCCTCGCGGTCGTGTCGTTCAAACGGGCCCTCGTGCTCGTCATGAACGAGAAGGCGACCGTGGTGGAACTCGTCGATGGGGAGCCCGTCTGGGCTGCGCGAGGTTCCTATGACAGACCCGCGGTGATCCTGCTGACCCGATATGTGCGGGTGCCGGGAGGGCGTCGTGTTCCCGTCACGAGACGCGGAGTGCTGCGTCGCGATGGCCACCGCTGCGGCTACTGCGGCAAGTCGGCCTCGACGATCGACCACGTGCTTCCGCGGTCGCGCGGGGGAGCGGACTCGTGGGAGAACCTCGTCGCGTGCTGCCTGCGGTGCAACAACGTCAAGGGCGATCGCACGCCGCAGGAGATGCAGTGGGAGCTGCGTGTCATCCCTCAGCCGCCCCGGGGCGGACAGTGGATGGTGCGCGGCGCCGAGCGCTCCGACCCGCAGTGGGAGCCGTATCTCGCCCTCGCGGCGTGAACCCGCTCAGCGCTCGTCGAGCAGCAGCAGCCAGCGCGTGAGGACGCGTTCGAGGTCTGCGGCATCCGCTCGTCCCAGTTCGTCGACGAGACGGTGCTCGTTGGCGAGGTGTGCCGTGAAGGCGCGGTCGATGAGGTCGCGTCCTTCGGGGGTAAGTCGCACGATCCTGCGGCGGGCATCGGATGCTTCGGTCCGCCGCTCGACGAGTCCTCGGGCTTCGAGCCGGTCGACGCGCTTCGTCAGGCCACCCGTCGTGACGAGGGTGTGGTCGGCGAGCTCGCCCGCCGCGCGCTCGTAGGGCTCGCCTGCGCGGCGCAGGGTCGCGAGGACGTCGAACTCGCCCTCCGAGAGCCCGAACTCGCCGTAGACGGCGACGAGGCGCTCCGTGAGCTCGAGCGCGACGCGGTGGAGGCGGCCGATGACGCCCTGCGGCGACGGGTCGAGGTCGGGGCGTTCGCGGCGCCATTCGCGCTGGATCTCGGCGACGCGGTCGAGGGGAGCGGCATCCATCCGTCCACTTTATCTTCCCGGTAAGGTAAAGTGTCTTCCGTGGAAGATAAGCGCCTGCGGTGGATCCTCATCACGGCGATCGCGCCGATCGCGTGGGGTGCGACGTATGTCGTGACACGCCAGCTCCTTCCCGCCGACGCACCGCTCTGGGGCGGAGTGCTGCGGGCGCTGCCTGCCGGACTCCTCCTGCTCCTCATCGCGCGGCGCCTGCCGAGCGGGTCGTGGTGGTGGCGATCTCTCGTGCTCGGCACCCTCAACGTGGGTGGCTTCTTCGTGCTCATCTACATCGCGGGTCAGCGCCTGCCGTCGAGCCTCGCGGCGACGCTCATGTCGACGTCGGCGGCCTGCATGCTCCTGTTCGCATGGCTGCTGCTCAAACGGCGACCCCGGCTCGCGGCGGCCGCGGGGGCGGGGATCGGGCTCGTGGGTGTCGGCATCATGCTCGGCTTCGACCTCGGGGCGGCGGACGCGTGGGGAGTCGCAGCGTCGCTCGGGGCGATGGTGGCGTCGTCGCTCGGGTTCGTGCTGACGGCGCGGTGGGGTGCCGACGTGCCGGCGCTGCCGATGGCGAGCTGGCAGCTCATCGGGGGATCGGTCGTGCTTCTTCCGGTGACGCTGCTCGTCGAGGGAGGACCGCCTGCGCTCACGGCGTCGTCGGCGCTCGGGTTCGCGTTCGTCTCGCTCGTCGCGACGGCGCTCGCGTACGTCGCGTGGTTCGCGGGCCTCCGGCACCTCTCGCCGGGAGTCGTGGGGATCGTCGGGCTCCTCAATCCCGTCACGGGAGTCGTGCTGGGGGTCGCGGTGGCGGGCGAGGTGTTCGGTCTCGCGCAGGGGATCGGGATCGCGCTCGTCCTCGGGGGGATCGCGCTGGGGGCGCTGCCTCCGAGGGGGCCGCGGCGGCGATCGGCGGTTTCGCGACGGCATCCGGCAGTCCCGGCCACCGGAGGGTCGCGCGCGGCGTGATGGGATGAAGGCATGACTCGTGCTCTCCTCGTGATCGACATGCAGCGTGCCTTCGACGACCTCGACTTCTGGGGTGCGACGACGAACCCTGCGTGCGAAGGCAACGTCGCGGCGCTCATCGGGGCGTGGCAGGCGTCGGGTGAGCCGATCGTGGTCGTGCGGCACGACTCCACGTCGGAAGGCTCGCCGCTCGCGCCAGGCAACCCGGGCAACGCGCTCGTCGATCCCGTCGCCGCTGTCGAGCCCGCGCTCTTCGTCACGAAGAACGTCAACTCTGCGTTCTACGGCGACCCCGATCTGCACGCGTGGCTGCAGCAGAACGGCATCACGCAGGTGGTGCTGTGCGGCATCCAGACCAACATGTGCGTCGAGACGACGGCGCGGATGGCGGGGAACCTCGGGTACGACGTGACGGTCGCGCTGGATGCCACGCGCACCTTCGATCTCGAGACCGAGATCCCCGGTCTCGGCACCGTGACCCGCAGCGCAGACGAGCTCATGGCGACGACGGCGCTCGGCCTGCAGGCGGGCGGATTCGCGCGTATCGCGATGACGGAGCAGCTCACGGGGTAGCCTTGTCTCGAACATAAGTGTCGGAAGCCCCCCGTATCGTCGTTCTCACGGTTGAGATACTAGAACATCTGTTCTAGCCTGTGGGAATGAGGGGCAGCATGCAGTCGACGGCTACGCGTGCATCCGCTGACGAACTGCAGCGTCTGCGTGCGCAGGTCGATCGGATGCAGGGGCGCAAGCTCGATGCTCCCGTGCTGCCCGTCGCGCCGCCGCTCGCGGAGCTTCTTCCCGGGGGCGGTCTGCGTCCGGGCGCGGCCTATTCGCTCTCGTCGTCGACGTCGCTCCTGCTCGCGCTTCTCGCGCAGGCATCGCAGACGGGATCGTGGTGCGGAGTCGTCGGGATGCCGCGGCTCGGCGCCGAAGCGGCGGAGTCGATGGGGGTCGACCTGTCGCGGCTCGTGCTCGTTCCCGATCCCGGGCAACGGTGGCTCGCGGTCACGGCGACGATCGCTGATGTGCTGCCGGTCGTGGCGGTGCGTCCGTCGGGCCGCGCGCCCGACGGCGAGATCTCGCGGCTCGCGGGCAGGCTCCGCGAGCGTGGGGCTGTGCTGCTCGTGCAGGGCCCGTGGCCGCAGGCCGAAGCGGTGCTCGAGGTCGGCGAGCAGGGGTGGGCGGGACTCGGTCGCGGGCACGGCTACCTCGCCGAGCGCACGGTCACGGTGACGTCGTCATCCCGGCGGTGGCCTGTCGCACGTCGGCGGCGTCTGCTGCTTCCGGATGCCGGTGGCCGGATCGCCGAGGCTCCGTCGCTGCTCTCGCGGGTCGAGCCGTCGCGCACCGTGGCGGCGGTCGAAGAGACGACCGAGCGCGGCGACGTGTGGTCGAAGGCGGGCTAGCCGTGGCCGTCGACGCCCCCGAGCGGAGCCTCGTGCTGTGGTTCCCCGACTGGCCCGTCACGGCGCTCACGCGAGCCGCCGCGACGGAGGCGCCGACGCGAGCGTTGCCGGGCGGTCGGGGGAGGCGGGCGCCGACGGCTGAGCCGCGCTCCGAGCAGCACGAGACGCTCGACCCGCGGCTTCCGATCGCGGTGGTCGAGGCGAATGTCGTCGTCGCGTGCTCCGCGGCGGCACGCGCCGACGGGGTCCGGCGAGGACAGCGGCGGCGCGACGCGCAGGCGCGGTGTCCGGCGCTGCGGGTCGTGCCGGCCGACGTCGCCCGAGACCAGCGCGCCTTCGCGCCGCTCATCGCCGCGATCGAGGAGCGGGCGCCGGGCGTGCAGCTCGTGCGGCCGGGGCTCTGCGCTCTGCGTGCCCGCGGACCCGCCCGCTACTACGGCGGCGAGGAGCAGTCGGCGCGCGTGCTCGTCGAGGCGCTGCGCGCGCTCGGGGTCGACGACGTGCGGGCGGGGATCGCCGACGGTCCCTTCACGGCCGAGCAGGCGGCGACGGCCGGATCGACGGGGCGCGAGCCGGTCTTCATCGTGCCCGCAGGCGGAGCGGCAGGGTTCCTCGCGCCGCTGTCGGTGAGCGTGCTCGACTCGACGGCGCTCGCGGCGGTCGCCCCGCCGAAGGGCGGGCGCACGTCGGCGAGCGACGACCTCGTCGGACTCCTCGCGCGCTTGGGGGTGCAGACGCTCGGCGCGTTCGCCGCGATGCCCGAAGAGCGGGTGCGTGAGAGGTTCGGGCCGCGCGGCATCCGTCTCCACGACCTCGCGGCCGGAAGCGATTCGCGTCCCGTGCAGCCGCGCACGCCGCCACCAGAGCTGCACCGCGAAGTGGCGTTCGAGCCCCCCGTCGAGATCGCCGACCAGGTGGCGTTCGGCATGCGTGTCGCCGCCGACGCGTTCATCCAGGGCCTCGGCGCGATCGACCTCGTCTGCACCGAGCTGCGCGTCGAGCTCGTGGGCGACCGGGGCGAACGCAGCGAGCGGGTGTGGCTGCATCCCGCGTCGTTCGACTCCGCCGCGATCGTCGACCGGGTCCGGTGGCAGCTCGGCGAAGACGCCGAAGCCCTGCGGAGCGGCGTGACGCTCGTGCGGATCTCTCCCGAGGCGGTGGATGCGGCATCCCATCACCGCCCCGCGATCTTCGGGTCGGGGCCCGAGGAGCGGGTGCACCATGCCCTCTCGCGCGTGCAGGCGATGCTCGGGCACCGGGCCGTCGTGACGCCCGAGATCGGCGGGGGGCGCTGGCTCACCGAGCGGCAGGTGCTCGTGCCGTGGGGCGACCGGGTCGTGCTGGCGAAGGAGCGGGGGCGTCCATGGCCGGGGAGCCTTCCCGATCCGCTGCCGACGACCGTGTTCGCCGAGCCGCCGACGGTCGAGGTGACGACGCTCGGGGGCTACGCGGTCGAGATCGATGAGCGCGGTGCCGTTTCGGCGGCGCCGGGCGTGCTCGTCGAGGGTGGCAGGCGGCGCGCGATCGAATCGTGGGCGGGTCCGTGGCCGATCGTCGAGCGCAGCTGGGATCCCGTCCGCGCTCGCCGGGCGCATCGGTTCCAGGTCGTCGACGCCGATGGGGCCGCGTGGCTCCTCGTGTGCGAGAACGGTGGCTGGACGATCGAGGGGGCGTACGACTGATGGGGTTCAACAACCCGTCGGTGCCGTGGTCCGAGCTCGAGAGGGTGCTCAGCGATCGGCGGCGACCCACAGAGATCCCCGCGGGCGCGAACGGCGGTGACAGTCCCGCGTGGTCGCGCAAGCGTGGTCCGTATGTGCCGGTGCCGATCGAGCGCCCCGCCGACGCCGTGCCCTACGCCGAGCTGCACGCGCATTCGTCGTATTCGTTCCTCGACGGAGCCTCCTCGCCCGAAGAGCTCGCCGAAGAGGCCGAGGCGCTCGGGCTGCACGCGCTCGCCGTGACCGACCACGACGGCTTCTACGGCATCGTGCGGTTCGCCGAGGCCGCCGAGTCGCTCCAGCTCAAGACGGTGTTCGGCGCCGAACTGTCGCTCGGGCATCAAGACCGCTCGCCGACGCCGCAGCGGCGGGGAGAGGCCGATCCGCTCGGATCCCACCTGCTCGTGCTCGCCCGCGGCGAAGAGGGGTACCACCGGCTCGCGGGGGCCATCACGCACGCGCAGCTGCGCGGTGCCGAGAAGGGGCGGCCGCTCTACGACCTCGACGAGCTCGCCGATCAGCTGGGCGAGCACGCCGTGATCTTGACCGGATGCCGCAAGGGCAGCGTCCGCCGCGCGCTCGCCGCCGCGGGGCCCGAGGCCGCCGCCGCCGAGCTCGACCTGCTCGTCGAGCGCTTCGGACGCGACGCCGTGCACGTCGAGCTGTTCGACCACGGCAATCCGCTCGACACGCGCGAGAACGACCTGCTCGCCGCGATCGCCCGCGAGCGAGGGCTGCCGCTCCTCGCGACGAACAACGTGCACTACTCGGTGCCCAAGCGCCAGCTGCTCGCGGCCGCCGTCGCCGCCGTCCGCGCCAATCGCGGGCTCGACGAACTCGATGGGTGGCTTCCCGTCCACTCGGGCGCGCACCTCAGGTCAGGACTCGAGATGGTGGAGCGGTTCGCGCGGCATCCCGATGCCGTCGCCCGCACGGTTCCCCTCGCCGACGAGATCGCCTTTCCGCTCCGGCGTGCGAAGCCCGCGCTGCCGAAGCAGGAGGTTCCCGAGGGGCACACGCCGATGTCGTGGCTGCGGCACCTCGTGTGGGAGGCCGTTCCGCGCAAGTACCCCGACCTGAAAGACGAAGACCGGGATCGCATCGAGCGCGAGCTCGGCGTCATCGAGCTGAAGGACTTTCCGGGGTACTTCCTCATCGTGCACGGGATCGTGCAGGAGGCTCGGCGCCGCGGCATCCTGTGTCAGGGGCGGGGCTCTGCGGCCAACAGCGCCATCTGCTACCTGCTCGACATCACGGCGGTCGATGCGATCGCCTACCGGCTGCCGTTCGAGCGGTTCCTGTCGTCGCTGCGCGATGAAGAGCCCGATATCGACGTCGACTTCGACTCCGACCGGCGCGAAGAGATCATCCAGTGGGTGTACGAGAAGTACGGGCGTGACCGGGCCGCGCAGGTGGCGAACGTCATCCAGTACCGGCCCAAGAACGCCGTGCGCGACATGGCGAAGGCGCTCGGGCACTCGCCGGGCCAGCAGGACGCGTGGTCGAAGCAGGTCGACCGGTGGAGCGGCGGTTTCGATACGCCGACTTCGTCGGCTACTCAACCAGCGGGTGGGGTGGGTGCTGACGGTGGTGGCAAGGGGCACGACACGAGTCACGACATCCCGGATCGGGTGATCGAGTTCGCCGCCGAGTTGCTGAAGGCGCCCCGGCACCTCGGGATCCACTCGGGCGGCATGGTGCTCACCGACCGGCCCGTCGGCGAGGTCGTGCCGATCGAGCATGCGCGCATGGAGAACCGCACGGTCATTCAGTGGGACAAAGACGACGCTGCATGGATGGGGCTCGTCAAGTTCGATCTGCTCGGGCTCGGGATGCTGGCAGCGCTCCAGTACTGCTTCGACATGATCCGTGAGTCGACGGGGGAGGACTGGGAGCTGTCGACCCTGCCGAAGGAGGAGCAGGGCGTCTACGACATGCTGTGCCGGGCGGATTCGATCGGGGTGTTCCAGGTCGAGTCGCGCGCGCAGATGGGATTGCTGCCCCGGCTCCAGCCCCGACAGTACTACGACCTGGTGGTCGAGATCGCGCTCATCCGGCCGGGCCCGATCCAGGGTGGTGCGGTGCATCCGTTCGTCAGGCGCAAGCTCGGCCACGAGAAGGTGACGTATCCGCACCCGAAGCTCGAACCGGTGCTCGAGCGCACGCTCGGGGTGCCGGTGTTCCAGGAGCAGCTCATGCAGATGGCGGTGGCCGTCGGTGAGGTGAGTGGTGAGGATGCCGACCTCTTGCGCCGCGCGATGGGGTCGAAGCGCGGGGTGGAGCGCATCGAGTCGCTCAAGCAGAAGCTCTACGAGGGCATGGCGAAGAACGGCCTCGTGGGCGACGATGCCGATGCGATCTACGCGAAGATCCAGGCGTTCGCGAACTTCGGGTTCGCCGAGTCGCACTCGCTGTCGTTCGGTCTGCTCGTCTACGCGAGCTCGTGGATCAAGCTGCACTATCCGGGTGCGTTCCTCGCGGGTCTCCTGCGTGCCCAGCCGATGGGCTTCTACTCGCCCGCCACTCTCGTCGCCGACGCCCGTCGCCACGGCGTAGAGGTCCGCCGCCCCGACCTCCACCTCTCCCGCGTCGAGGCTCTATTGGAGCCGCTCGACACCCCAGCCGAAGCCGGCACCCCAACCGCCGGGCGCGCCCCCGCCGACGAAGCCGGCACCCCCCTCGCTGGTCGAGTAGCCGGCGAAGCCGGCGTATCGAGACCCGCCCCCGCGTACGAAGCCAAGCCACCCCCCACCGGCATGCCGTCCTGCACTCACCGCATCCAGCCCCCCGTCCCGCCGTTCGACCCGTCCACCCCCGACGACATCGCCGCGCACCGCCGCGACGGCGCCTTCGCCGTCCGCCTCGGCCTCGCCGGGGTCAAGGGCATCGGCGCGAAGGTCGCCGAGCGGATCGTGTCCGAGAGGGATGCCGCGGGCCCATACCGCGATCTCCGCGACCTCGTCCGCCGCACGGGCGTGACGGCGCCGCAGCTCGAGGCGCTCGCCACCGCCGGCGCGTTCGACTGCCTCGGCATCGCCCGGCGCGAGGCGATCTGGCTCGCGGGCGCCGCGGCGCAGGACCGCGTCGAGTTCTTGCCCGACTCGCTCGTGTCGGTGCAGCCGCCGTTGTTCACCGACCCGTCGAGCTACGACACGCTCGCCGCTGACTTGTGGGCGACGGGCATCTCGGTCGACGACCATCCGATGACGCACTACCGCTCGGCGCTCGATGCGAGGGGTGTGCTGACGTCGCGCGAGCTGAGGTCGCACGAGAGCGGCAGGCGGGTCGAGGTCGCGGGGCTCGTGACGCACCGGCAGCGGCCGGCGACGGCATCCGGCATCACGTTCATCAACCTCGAAGACGAGCACGGCCTCGTCAACGTCATCTGCTCGGTGGGGGTGTGGAACCGCTATCGGCGGGTCGTGCGGGATTCGCCGGCGCTCATCGTACGGGGACTGCTGGAGCGGTCGATCGAGGGGGTGACGAACCTCGTGGCCGACCGGTTCGACGATCTGCGGGTAGGTGTGCACCACACCTCGCGGGACTTCCGTTAACGCCAGAACGGGCCCCCGACGAATCGGGAGCCCGTTCTGTCACGCATCTCAGGCGCGGGTCGCGAGCGCGAAGCGCACGGATCCGTCCTGAGCAAGTTCAGCATCGAGGATGCGGTCTTCGAGTGCCGTTGCGGCGGAGGCGTCGAGAAACACCTGCGCTCCGTCGCTGGCGACGACCGTGTCGTTCGCCTCAGGCGCGGGTGCGACGCTGAGCTCGAAGCCTGCCTCGCCTCCCGTGTCGCGAATGCGTACTCCACCGTCGTCGGGGACGTTCGGAACACGCGAGACAATCGCCTTGACAGCCTCAGCCGCGGTGTCGGTCATCGTGAGCATGGTGCTCTCCTTCCGGTTTGCGGGCATCGGACCGGCCACGATTCCGAGAATCCGGCCGATGTGCAAGCGTGTCGGCGCCATATCGCCCGACTCCCACCGGATACGGAGGTTCGTCGAGCAGGGGTCGATATGGTTCACCCGCGCGCGCAGAGAGCGAAGACGTATTCCTCAGATGCCGGTGTCGTCAGCTCCCGATCCCGCAGCACCGTGAGAGTCGGAGTCGCCGGATCAGCGCACGCATCCTCGAACGAGAAGCCCTCGACATCCGAGTACTCGATGTCGATGACGTGCTCGCCATAGACCGCCGTATATGCCCCGCATTCCTCGAACACGGCGCACTCTTCCGCGATCGCGAAGTCGAACCAGGCGGTGGCATGGAGGGTCTCGGCGTCTTCGGAGGCGTTCTTCTGCCCGGCGGCGAGTCCGCGGTCGTGGGCGATCTCAACGAGGCGGGTCGCGAGCGCGAGGTTGTCGTCGAGGGTCAGTGCTCCCGCGCTTCGGGCGTAGGTGTCGAGGTTGTCGAACTCGACGGCGTCGTATCCGTCATCCGCGCATCCGTCGATCCACGGCTCGACGATCACGGCGATCGCATCCCGGGATTCGTCTGTCGACGTGTCGAGCAGCGCTTCGTCGGGCCAGTTCGGATCGAACACGACCTCACCGGCAAAGTCGCGCAGCAACAGCTCGTCGGGCCACGCGTCGAGCTCACCAGGCTGTGTCTGGAAGCCGTTGATGTAGCAGATCGAGTAGGTGCCCTCGGCGGGCGGCTCGTTGCGGTCACGTGCGAAGATGTCGACGCCATCGGGCGGGTCGTAGGCCCCGCCGAGCTGGTAGTCGACCGCGCCGGTCGTCGGCAGCAGCTGCACTCCGGTCGGGGGAGCGGATGCCGCGGCACACCCCGTCTCGACGAGACCCAGCGCGAGCACGGGGACAAGAGCGAGGGAGGAGCGGCGCACGGTCTGACGGTACCCCGGTCGCCGACGACTCAGAACGCGAGGGGGATGACGGCCAGGAATACGATCACCGGCGCCGCGCACAGGCCGAGGAGGGCGTAGCGGCCCCAACTGATAGTGACGCCGACGGCTTCGAGGCGCTGGTGCCAGAGGAGGGTCGCGAGCGAGGCCCACGGGGTGATGAGCGATCCGGCGTTGACGCCGACGAGCAGGGCGCCGAGGCGGGCGGGGGAGTCGGCGACGTTCTCGAGCGCGAGGTAGGCGGGGAGGTTGTCGATCGCATTCGCGCCGACGAGTGCCGTTCCCGCGAGGCGCCAGAGTGAGACGAGGTCGTCTCCGTGTCCGGCGACGGCGGCGATGACGGCATCCGCTCCGAGCGACTGCAGAGCGCCGACGGTCAGGAAGAGGCCGGATGCGAAGACGACGAGCTGCCACGGAAGGAGGGTCGGCCGAACCGTCCGCGGTGCCCGCCACAGGAACACAGCGATGAGCACGATCGCGGCGACGGATGCCGGCATCCAGGGTGGGATCCCCGAGACGAGGAGGGGGAGAAGGATGCCGACGACGCACGCCGAGAAGATCAGCAGCCCGCGATCGGCGATGGCGGGTGGGGGAGCGGGCTCGAAGCGACCCGCGAGCGAGCGGCGGCTGACGAGCGCGAGGATCGCGACGGTGACGACGATCGCGATGAGGGCCGACCATCCCATGAGCTGGATGAAGGCGAGGGGGCCGGGGGAGTCGAGGCGGTGCTCGGCGAGCAGGTTGGTGAGGTTCGAGACGGGGAGTGCGAGAGATGCCGTGTTCGCAAGCCACACCGTCGCGAGGGCGAAAGGGAGGGGTGGCAGCCCGTTGGCGCGCGCGACGCCGACGACGACGGGGGTGAGGAGCACGGCGGTCGTATCGAGGGAGAGGAACGCTGTCGAGACGACTGCCATCGCGACGACGAGGAGCCAGAGGGTCCAGGTGCGTCCGCGCGAGATGCGTCCGAGGAACGACGCGATGACGTCGAAGAGGCCCGCCGTCGCGGCGAGCTCGGCGACGACCGTGATCGCGACGACGAACAGCAGGATCGGCCACACGCGGTCGAAGATCGAACCGATCATCTCGGGCGGAAGGATGCCGGTAAGCGCCGCGACGATGCCGCACGCCAGCAGGCCCGCGCCCACGATCGCCAGTTTCACTCGTCAATCATGGTGGCTGTGACGGATGCCGGTTGCGTCGGGGCACGTGACACGCGGGTGCAGCGGGGCTCGGCGGCTAGACTGGGGCGGCCAGCCTCTGTAGCTCAATGGAAGAGCAGTTCCGTCCTAAGGAAACGGTTGGGGGTTCGAGTCCCTCCAGGGGCACAGCCTCTTTTTGCCTCTGACCAGGTATTTCTTCTGTGGTCAGACCACAAAAGAGACGTTTTTGCCCGCTTTTTGCCCGCATTCTGAAAACTGTGGGCGCGCCGACAAGCCCCTTCGAGGCGCTTCGTTGGACGTCGCGGAACGCCAGAATCGAGCATTTCGGGCGTCTCGAGCCTCCCCGAAAACTTGTGCAATCTGCTCTCTGGGGTTGCCGCGATCGGGCGAGCGCTTCGTGGCCGGTTCACAGTCTCACGTATCCGCTGATGCTCACACCGACGACGAGTGAGATCCGGGCGATAGTGTTGCCACGAAATGGCCAGATTCTTCGGGACACCAGACGGCGTGAGCGTCGGCCAGTCCTTCAGCGACCGTAGAGAGCTGCAGCGCGCCTGGGTTCATCGACCTGGTCAGGCTGGGATCAGCGGGACCAAGGCCGAAGGATCGGACTCCATCGTCGTTTCAGGCGGCTACGTAGATGACGAAGATCACGGCTCGTATTTGATCTACACCGGCCACGGCGGCAATCAGCGGCGACCGAACAAGCAGATTGCTGATCAGGATCCTGAGGCTCCGGGGAACGCTGGGCTCATTACGAGCATGGTGCAGGGGCTTCCCGTTCGCGTTGTTCGTGGTGCCCACGCTGGCTCTGTTTTCGCGCCGCTGGCTGGTTACGTCTACTCCTGGCTCTACTCCGTCACGAGTTGGTGGATGGAGACGGGCCGTGATGGGTTCCGGATTGTTCGCTTCAGGCTTGACGCGATCGACGAGCAGACATTCGTGGATCCTGCACCGGCAGTAGACCACGACCCGGCGTTCGCCTCAGCTGTCGTGACACGGAGAATCCGAGACACCGCAGTTGCTCGTGCGGTTAAGGAGCTTTACGACTTCAGCTGTCAGATTTGCGGAGTCGGGTTACGCGGATTCGAGGGACGAAAGTACGCGGAGGGAGCCCATGTCCGTCCACTTGGAAGACCGCACCTCGGCGCCGACGACCTAGAGAATCTCCTCTGCCTGTGTCCAAATCACCACACGCAGTTGGATATCGGTGGCATTCTGATTAGCGACGACATGGTTGCGGTTCAGGCTTCGTCCCGCGACACTATCGCTACCCTCATATGGAAGAAGCGCCACCGAGTAGCCCGTGAGAACGTGGCCTACCACCGCTCTCTTTGGCCCTCCGCGAGTGAGCTGGCGAGCTAGGACCTCGCCGTGTCTCGCTTGATTCTGTCAACGGCGGGAATGTCAGCAGGAGCCCAATCAAGCGCGTTTAGGTCTGTGGGAGCGACCCATCGCAGCTCCGCGTGTTCCGTTGCGTATGGAGTCCCTGCTATGAGTTCGCAGTAGAAAGTGCGTAGCTCGACGACGCCGAACTCATACTCGTGGGTCGTTGATGCGACTTGCGCGCCCACGGAAACCGAGCAGTCAAGCTCCTCGGCGATCTCGCGCACGAGAGCTTCCCGTGGTGTTTCGCCGGGCTCGATCTTGCCCCCGGGGAACTCCCAACGACCGCCCAGCAATCCGGCCGGCCCTCGCTGAGCACACAGGACGAGGCCGTTCTCGATGATGACTGCACCGACCACGTCATAGTGCTTCAAGCGCGCTCCCTTTCATTGCGTCTCAGTGTAGAGACGCAGCGGATGCACGACTCAAGAGCGCATCACCATCAGGATGGCTACTCCGACCGCCCGACTTGTCGCTGCGGTCGGGCGTAGCGGGTCTGCGGACCCGCCGGCAGGGCCACCAGCGGCATGGCGTCGTTCAGTCGCGTCGCGACGGCATCCAGATCGTCATCGAAGAGATCCGCGTACGTGTCCAGCGTCATCGCGGCCGAAGCGTGCCCGAGCATCCGCTGCACGGCCTTCACATTCGCGCCGGAGCTGATCGCGAGCGATGCGGCGGTATGGCGGAGATCATGAGGAGTGAGTCGAGGGATCGATGGATCGAACTCCTGAGCACGCCGCACCGCATTCGCGAACCATCCCTTGCTGCCCGAGTTGCGCATGTGATTGACCCCGTCGCCGAACAGCAGTCCCTCGGGCCCCTTGCCGGCGCACGCCTGCTCGATCATCGGCGCGAGACGCGCGGGGTACGGGACCGAGCGCTCCTCGTGCGTCTTCGGCGTGCCGACATGGATCTCGTACGCGATCATCACCGCGTTCTCCTCGATCACGAAGCGCCGGCGCAGCCGATTCACGCTGCGCACACGCAGCCCTGTCGCCTCGCCCCAGCGCAGGCCCGTATACCCCAGCGTTAGCACGAGCGTCGGATACGCCGAGCACGCCGCCAGCGTCGCCACCTGGTCATGTGACAGATAGACGCGACGCTTACCCGGCCCGTGCCGGGGAAGGTTGCGCACATGGCGGGCTGGATTGCTCGCGAGGCGTCGATCGTCAATGGCGACGTCAAGGATGCCGGCGAGGACTCCCAGTGCTCGAAGAACGACCGTTCGCGACTTCTGCGTCGCAAGGCCGGACACCCAGTCCTGAACCTCAGAGCGCCGGATCGACGAGATCTCTCGGTCGGCCCAGACCGGAGCGACGTGGTTCTTCCAGGCCCGCTCGAGCGTCATGTAATACGAAGGCTTCGACATCGGCGGTTGCTTGGACCGCAACCAACTATCCGCGAACATCCGAACCGGAACCCGTGACGAGGACGGGTCGATGTACTCACCTTTCGACTTCGACACCGTGACCATCGACAGATACAGCTTCGCCTCACGCATCGTCGTGAAGCCGCGCTTCTCCGCCTCGGTGCGATCCGGCTTGCGATAGCGCACGCGGTAGCGTCGACCCTTCGCCGATTCGTAGGGAGTGATGCTGCCCATTTCGACCTCCGCTCCCGCCGTTCGACGGTCAGTATCGGGCCAGTGTCGGACACTCCTCTGGCGTCGTCAACTCCGTCAACACCACATGTGGATAGATGTCGGAAGACGTCGACAACAGGCGTCGCTAGAGGGGCGCCTCCCTCCGACGCCGAAAGTGTAGCGATCGTTCGCGTCCCCTTGCTCGCCGCTCACTCCTTGCAGACTCCGCGCTGGCGCGCTCCGCTTAGCAGCCGTTCGACGACGAGCACCGCGTCGCGCCCGATCGCTAGAGCGGCTGATTGTCGGAGCGAGGGCGAAGACTGATGTTGGCGCAAGGTGGTGCACGGCGCGTCCGCTCGAGCGGGCCATTCGCCCTCGGCGGCGTGCCGAGGAGAAGGGTGGGGACAGCGAATGTGCTTCTCACTCCTCCGTCAGCAACTGGGCGAGTTCGTCTGCCGTGAGCTCGTGCTCGCGCGACGCGCGCCCTGCCTGGAATGGAACGCCTTCCGCAGCGAGCATTTCTGTCGGGTCCCCGCCGCCCTCATCGTCCGACCATCGGAACCCGCCGGACACCCGACCGTCGCTCGTGAGAACGCGATACGCGTGCGTGCACTGGTGACAATCGGCAACATGCGCCCCGAGCGGCTGGGCCGCCGTGCCGATGACTTCAGCGAGAGCCCCGTAGGTGGTCCAGCGACCAGCCGGGATCGCCTCGAGGATCGCGTGCAGAGGCGCCCAGTCGAACCGAGGCGCGGACACCGGTTGGCCACGGTGGATCGCGCGTAGATCCTCGAGAAGACGACCGTCGGGCAAGAACCAGAAGTACCACCCGTTCACCGCTCGGCCGAGTGCGAAGGCGCCCGCCCCGGAGGGGGTCGCGAAGACCTTCTGTCCAATGCGCAATCTGCCGTCTTCCGCGACTACCGCCTCAAACTTTGCGGGTTCGCCATGACGTGGTCGAAGCCGAGTGCCGGCCGGAAGCGCCCCACTCTTGACTAGGTCGCGAATGGTCACCTCCGCGCTTACCCGCGATTGTGGATCAGCAATTGCCCCGGAGTGGCCCGGTGATACCCGCCAAATGGCGAGCAGCGCGTCCGTGAGCAGGTCAGTTCGCGCGTCGATCGTCGACTCATCCCAATCCGCTCCTTCGACTGATTTCAGCAGTCGACTCGTGAGAAGGAGGGTGTCATGTTCTTGGAACGCCTCGCGCTTCACCACCCAAGGCCCGTTCGAGACCTTCGAATTCAGGCTCGTTGTCAGGAGCGTCAGATTTCCGAGTCGATGGATGTGGTCGGCGCGTACAGCGGCGCTCGCCTCGTCGTGCACCGGCCAGTTGTCCTCCCACTTCTGCGGAAGAACGTGCTCTATGGGATATCCGCGCCGGGGAACCTGCGGCTGGTTGGTAAAGGAGCGAAAACGGTCCTCCACCGCCTCGAGAATCACGCGAAGTCGACCCCGATTAAAGCGACGGTAGACCGGATCTGTGCGTAGCGCCTCTCGAAGATCTTCGTCCCCCGGCCAATATGTGCTCGCTCGGTTGAGTCGCTCGAGGTGAGAACGGACGCGACTCTCCAGATCATCGGGCGCGGCGTCCCGGTTCGCCTTGATCACATCTGCGACGATTCGTCCGAGATCAGAGGTCGTTAGACGCAGGAGCAACCGGCGCATGACCCAACTCTCAAGGATCGCGACCACCGCATCCGCGACCGGCTGGGGGATTCGGACATCGGGCTCGTGAAGCCAGATCATGGCTGGCTTCAGCACCTCGATTGAGTTGCTTCGCATGCGGTACATGCACATCTCGACCGGTGACAGCTGCCTGTCGGCCTGCTCTGAATGGCGCGTCCACGCTTCGTACAGGTCGGCCTGACACTTGATCACGGGAAGCAAGACCCTCAGCGGCGCGTCGGATTCATGCTCGACGTACGTCTTGAATCTGGCGAAGGTCGAGAGCGGACTGATCTCTTCACCGACACGCGACGCCAGCCATTGATTGAAGAACAAGGAACTGCGGCTTACGAAGTAGCGACCAACGCTCACCTCGCGCTCCCAGAAGTCGGTTTCGAACGGCCAGTGCTCCTTATGCGCCGTCGCCGTGTCCACTCCCTCCTGCGCTAGCTTCTGGAAAACGAAGTTGCGAATAAGATCCGCCGCGGATAAGGGCGTACCCCGCGCATTGAGCGTCTCAAAGATCTCCTGCGAGTTCTCGCCCGCCGTCAGCGTGATCGTTACAAGGTGGAGCCCCTGTTCCAGCACGCTGACGAGAGCACTTGCGCGCGCGGACCGTCCTTCGGGGGCTGCTTCGTCCAGCCAGGTGCGGCACGACTGGACAAAATACGCATGCGCCTGAACGATCCTGTTGCCGGAGTGTCGCAACGATCGGTGATCGACGGGCGGTTCCGCGTTCATGACCTCGTCGAAGGCCAACGCGTCGCGATTGGTATGCCGAAGCTTGAGCGGGCTTTCGCCATCCGCGACGAAGATTGGTTGGTTGTGTGTGAGGTTTGCCAACCGACCCGACAGTGTATCCTCGCCCAACTCATCGAGGACGGCGCCGGCAGCATCCATCAGGAGTTGCAGGGTCGTGAGACGTTGTTGACCATCAATCACATTGCTCGCTGGAACCGAGCCGTGCGACGCCTCTTGCGTTTGAAGCACTACGGCACCGAGAAAGTGCGAGGCGCTGGACTGGGGCCCCAGCCTTAGCTCGGCCATCCGTCGAACGTCCTGCCAAAGCGGCGCCCACTGGTCATCCTCTTTCCACACGTACGGACGCTGATAGATCGGCACCACAAGATGTTGCGGCAGCCCAAACACCTTCATAGGGGTCTGTAGGTCAGGTTGCATGTTCACATTCTCTTGCACGGCCATGCTCTCTAACGGGAGGGGCTGAGATTCGCAAGAACCGGTGCGGACCGACCGGTCAATTCGATAGCAGGCTCCCCTTGTTCGATACGCTGACCGGGTGCCCGCCGATGACCGCCTCCCCGCCGAAGCGCGGGCTAGAAGGCTCAACGACTCCCAACTCGAAGCTGCCAGCTGAGTTGTACAGAATGGCAAGGCGCTTAAACTCCTCGCCGGGCAGGGCATCGCCGTTCGCGAGTTCATCATGGCGCCCGGGCATGGCGGCGCCGACTACCTGCTGTACGTCGACAGGAAGGTCGTGGGCGTCACCGATGCGAAGCCATAGAAACCGCGCTGCCGTGGTCTAGTCACGCTCTGCGATGTACGCGACGGGACTGTCGGAATCTCAAGCCAAACGTGCCATCGTGACGGAAGGGGGCGAACACCCAGGCACCTCCGCTAGACCCGGCTCGCCTACGAGAAGCGCCCCCGTTGCGGTGACTCCTGGAATACAAGCCGTCGCTTTGCCCCCTTCATCAACCGTCGCCGACACCGACCACCTGATCGCCATCTGTCAAGCGAGCACGATGATTATCGTCGCTCGCCGTGGAGTTGAAGCGACGATCTTGCCCTTCCGGAGGCTGCGGACGCCAGCACCGGAGTCGCCGCACAGCAACAGGACGTCAAGCGGCCTGGAGAGGGATCAAATCGCGGCTGTCGGAGACAGCGGCCAGGCGCTGAGAAATGTAAGCTGGCGGAATCAAGTCGACCCCAGATGATGCTCCACCGCTCGCCCAAGTACCGGCAGGCGTTGCCAACACCAGCGGACTGCTCCTCGCGGTCCTTGCGACACCACCGAGCACCACGTCCGGAGCACGAACTCGGCAACGAGTGCGTGCTGCCACCACCCTCCTGGGATTGAAGGACTTCTCGATCGCCAATCTGATACAGACTCCCACGCGAGATACAACGGAGATGGCAAATGTTGGTGCGGAGCCAGACGTATGGTTGCGCGCGCGGCCGGAGATCTCGAGCGGTCTCGACGCGTGCGACGCTGTGCTCCTCGCGTGGGGCGTGTCCGCGCCGAGCGGTCCGGCTCGACACCATCACTCCAAGCAGGTTCAGTGGGTTCTAACTGAGGCGCGGTCCCGCGCGCTGCCACTTTGGTGCGTCGGCGGACTTCCGCGGCACCCTTCGCGCTGGCAAAGACTGACTTCGCGACTTCACGACGGAATTAGCTTCAGCGAGGCATTGGCTCGATCGCTGCAGCCCGTAGTTGATAGTTAGAGATGGGGGGGAACCGTGATCAGCTGCGCTCGATCAAATAGGCCCGGTGGGGGGCGGGCCATTATCTCGAGGATGACAGATTCCAATACGCGGCCCTGGTCCTGATGATCTAGCCGTTCTGGTTGGATGGTTGAGCCTCAGCATGGGGCTGAACTACCCACGCTTGAACACATCGGAGGCATATTCGTGCGGCGACTTGCCAATCAAACGCGGGACGACGTCTACGCGTCACTCCGCGACTATCAGGAGCTTCACTCGGCGCGTAGCGTCGAGTTCGCAGTGTCAGATGACGGGCCTCACAGCCTGGCCTTCGTCGCGACTCCGGCGGAATCCGTCGACGTTGAGTCCGTCGGGGTCGGTGTGTACATCAAGCCCAGTGAGGCTGTGTCGGTGTCCCTCGCGCTTGCGGCCGGCGCCTATAGCACTTGTCGCGACTTCCAGCTGAGCGGCGACTTCTGGAATCGCCTGGGCGTCGCGCTCGACGTCGAGAGTGCCCGGCACATAGACGTGACGATCTCATGGAGTGGCGCCGTGAGTCTAAGCGTATGGGGGCTTTCCGCTGGTCCGCTCGCCCTTCCGCGCGTTGTCCTGGAGGCCGCAAGTGGCATCGAGGAACTCAATCGAACGCACCTTGCGCCAGAAACTTACTACCTGCGCCACGACGAGCCCGTCGGTATTGATGTCTATGATGAGTCCTCGACAGCGTTCACCATAGAGGTTGGCTACGAGGTCACTTTGAAGAAGTGCTCTTACTGCCAGCGACTTCTTCCGGTCGACCCCGACCGGCTCGGTATTCTTGCTTTCCACAAACACAACTCCAAACGCACGAAGCATCAGAACGAGTGTCGATCATGCAAGAAGTGGCGCATAAACGACAGCTTCAATCCGAAACGCACTGTCGATCAACTACACGAGTCTTCTGTCATCACCAGAGAGCGACAGATATTCTTGAAGGATCCCGAGCGACTTCAGCAGATAAAACTACGCACGGGCGCGGGACTCAAGTCGCAAGTCTGGGAGCGATTCGGGCGCAAATGTTTCTACTGCGGCAAGCAGCTACAACTATCTGAAGTGCAGTTGGATCACACGAGACCCCTTGCCTATCTGTGGCCGATCGATGAGCATGCGACATGTCTCTGCGCCGAGCACAATAATCAGAAATCCGACCGCTTTCCCGTTGACTTTTATAATGAACCGAAACTTCACGAACTCGCCGCCATCACGGGGTTGTCGTACGAGGCTCTGATAGCTCGTGAGATAAATCCTGTCGAGCTCGCGAGAATCCGCGGCGACATCGTGACTTTTGCACTCGAATGGGAACCGCGGACGTTCGCCGCGACGGCACGAAAGGTCGCTGAGCGAATGCCTCATATTAACTTGTTCGAGGACCTCCGGTTAGCAGACGAAGACTTGCATCGCGACATCGTCCAATCGCTCGCCGCGCGACCAGCTGGGGTAATCGAGTGAGCGATCGACTACCTTCGCCGCAGGAATAGCAGATGGTGGGCCGTCGTCAGCCCTCCTTTGTCGGATAACCCGTGCTGCTCCAGCTCTGCAACGCCCTCAACCGTCTCCCCTACAATTCGGAACCGAGGCTCCGCCAGTGTTCTCAATACTCTGACCAGCCGATCGCTCTTTCCGGAACCCACGTGCACGATAATGATTCCGTTGTCGGTAAGTGAGCGATCACACATGTCGTAGAAGTCGCTGTAGACGTCGAGCGTCTTAGTCTGTTGGCGCTCCAGGAACTGTTGCGACGTTTGGCTGAAGTCACTCTCTTGCCAACCGCAGAACCAGAGACGAAGCCAGTTTGGCCGGTCGAAGCGCATGCCGAGGAACGGTGGAGAGGTGACTATCGCGTCCGCGAATCGGGTCCCACCGACAGTCGTGGGGACGTTGCGGAAGTCTCCTTGGAAACCTGTGCCTGGAATAAAGCTTTCGGGCAGCGGCGTCGCCAACGCACGCTGGATGCGCGCGCCGATACGGTCTATCACCCCGCGGTACTCGAACGCGCCAGTCGGACGAAAAGGAGTAATGGGGTGTGAATTTCGCGAGAGTGCATAAGGACGATTTCCATGCAACACATGGAGCAGGGATGCCCAAACGAAGTTGGCACCCCGATCTGTCAACTTTCCATTTAGGAATACGCGGCGCGCGCGCAGCAGTTCGTCTAGAGTCTGCGGGTGAAAATAGTCACGAACACTTGCGTTGAGTCCGAAGTCGGCGGCTGCGGTGTCCTCGGGGGTAAGCTCCGCTTCGTCCATGGCCATGCGCAGCGACTCCAATGCGCCAAAGGCATCGTTCTGCGTTGGCGGATTGATCTTCGCCTCAGCAACAGTCGCTGCAAGGGGGCTCAGGTCGTTGGCGATCGCTCGGCGCCCGAGTAGCGCGGCCTCGAACGGGATGGTGCCAACTCCAGCCAGTGGATCGACCACCACATCGCTCGGATCAGTGAATGATCGGATTATCCAGTGAGCGAGCGACGGCTTCATCTTGCCCTGATACGAGCAGAGCGAGTGAAGCGGGTGACCCCAACTCCTACGGCCATACTCGGCAACGCGATACGGCTGGCGTTGAGCGAAGCTGTCGACCCGCTGCAACAGATTTACGTCGAGCAAGTCGGTGCTCACTTGTTGCCGTCCTTGCGGAAGACCAATTCCCGCTGCACCAGTTCAGATTTGTCCCGGGAGTAGCGTCGCGCCAGCACCCGACTGCTCTCGACGGTGAATCCGACTTCGCGAGCGATGTCTTCGAGTAGTTGATCGGTTGGCACATGCACTCCATAGAACTTGGAGTCGCCGATGTCGAACACGAATCGTCCACCCGGCTCGAGTACGCGATGAACCGACTCCATCACGGCGGACATGTCCGAGAAGTAGTGCCGGACGAGCGTTGGTATACGACGGTCGCCGGCGCACGCATCGAGCTTGGCGGCCACGTCTTCAACACTTTCATAGGGACGGTGGGCCGGGCGCGACCTGCTTACATTGTTGATGCCTGCTGCGATCGCTTCGTTTCGGAAACGCCCCAGTTCTTGCTCACCAGCGATGAATCCCAACAACCAAAGCTCGATCTTGGTATTGCGGAAGTAGTTCGTGCCGTTCAAGTATGGCGGCGACGTGATGGCGATCTCGAATGCTCCGAGGAATTCGTCGGGCACCATGCGACAGTCCGAAGAAACGAAAGTCATGCTCTCGGCAACCGGCGGTCGCTGTTCAAGATCTCGAGCGATCTGCGCCACGCTTGAAGTGACCAACTTCCGGACATCTACGACACGCGACTTGTACTCATCCGCGCGCCGACGCCGAAGGTCTGCGCGACGAGTCATATTCGACGAATGGACAGCGTTCGCAGAAACCGCGAGTCGCAGCAGGTTATGCACCGCTTCATTGTGTACGGCAATCTCACTCGCGAGATCGAGCGCGGCGAGCAACTCACGGATGTCGCGCTCCTCGAAGAAGCCACGCCCAGGAAAGGCTGCTTCGTAGTTCGAAAGATCGACCCCGTCAGCTCGGATCGCTAGTTCCGTATCGATCCGGCTAATGAACTGGTTGAGGAGCTCCTGACTACCTCTCAGATCGTCACGCGCGATCCGGGCAGACGCGACCTTCGTCTCAGCGACAAAGCGCATGAACGGATTGACTTCGCTGTACCAGGATGGAACGCCCATCAATGAGGCGGCGAGCTGTGTTGTGCCAGAACCCCCGAACGGATCGTATACGGCACGCCGAACGCCATATCGAGTAAGTACCTCGTTGACGTACGGCGCCGAGAAGCCCTCGACATATGGAAACCACCCGAAATGTGGGAGTCGCTTGCTGTCTTGAAACGTGAGCCCAATTGCGTTCGCCCGCGCGGATGGCCACTCCGAGTGAGACGACTGTGTGGGCTCGTCCAGGTAAGCCTGCTTGAGAAGTCGCACACAGGTGTTGCTGAGGCTTCGATCTTCTCGAGCGGCGATCTCCTCGAGGTTCTCAAGCCACGGGTCGCCGAGCATCTTTCGTACCGTTGGGCTGGTCAGGGTCGCGAGAAAGCGCGAAAAGCCGGGAGGGTCGGAGGGGCCATCGGCAGCAGGGAGGCTGATAGTGACTCTGGTTGGCTCACCCGATCGTGTCCTCTCAGCCGGAAAGTACACAGTCTTGAAGACTTGGCTCACTGAGTTCTCCCAACATTTGTTACTTGACCCTCGAGTTGAGTTTACGGGCTGACTGTGTTGTACCCGGCACCACCGCGCCTGCGGTGTGGATCTCGCCCGATTGCCTTACTCACTAATACCAAAGGGCCCGGACATCCATCGGCCGCGTGCATCCATCCGGGCGGCTGAAGCCGTCGGCCGTGCTGACGCGTGACCACGAACGCGCCTGCATGTGGAGGCGCGAACCTCCCGGCAATCGCTGCGGGTCCGCTCACCCGAACGGCCGACCGCCGATGCGAGATGGCCGCCTCCGTCAAGTCGACTCGGATCGAGCCTACTTCTCAGAAGGCTGGCGCGTTCCCGGCACAGGTCCGCGAAGCAGAGAGCCGCGATGCACGCAGGCACCATCGGTGAGCGGCACCCTTTAGAAGCACTCCCCTACACGTACCTGCACACCATGAAAATCCCTGGATAATCGGCAAAATGCGCCCTATCCTGGCGCCATGCGCGGAGGCCTCGAGCGATGGAAGCGAGGTGTCGAATCCCGAGGGGTTCGACAGGCGATCAGCTACGCGCTCGAGGGCACCTGCGATGCGCACCTCCACCTCTCCCCCGGCGTTGACGCGCTCGAAGCGTACAGCGCGGCATCCGATTCAACCGTCTCGCGGTTCATCGTCGAGAACGGCGTCATCACCGCCGACGAGCTCACCGCCGGCGGCGTGCGTGTCTGGCTCACCGGACACGACCCGGTCACCGGAGAAGCACGCGGCCACCAGCGGTTGAGCCCCGACGCCGACCTGCTGCTCGACGGGACAATCAACCACCCGAAGTCGTACAGCATCGCCGCGCTGCTTCACCCCGAACTCGCCTCATGTCCGCCAGGATCTTCTCGATGGAGTCCGGTGCTTCAGCGCCACGGATCGTCCCCGGCCTTTCGTCCCACTTGAACGCCTCGTCGGCGGGGACGGATTGATCATCAAGCCCCTCAGTCGTCTCTTCCGGCGCAAGCAGTTCCTTCTCCCAATCGAGCAGCGGATCCGCTCGCGTGGTCTGTTGTTGAACAACTCGTAGGGCTCGGTCAAGGTAGCCGAACGTGCGAGCTTCGTTCTCGGTCGCCCGTTCTGCCGCTGCGTGAGCTGCGTCTGCTCGCCGCTGCGCTTCGGCTGCTTCCCTCCTGCTTCGACGAGCGATGATGAAGCTGACGACGGCGACGACGGCTGTCGCGAGAGTGATCGTCGCGCCGACCCCGTTGAAGACGAGATTCAAGAGGTCGTAGATGTCTCGCTGCACGCGGTCAGACTAGCGGGCGCGTCCCAGATCGGACGTGAGTGTCAGGGGACGCCAGGACGAGCCGACGGCGAGTCGGAGACCGACCTCACGACCGGTGATTGCGCTCCGGCTTCGGTGTCACGCTCTCTGGAATGACCGGGCCGCCGTTCCGCTGCTCGGCCGGCTGAAGCGCCGAGAGTGCCACTTCGAGAGTGCGGGTGAGAACCCGCCCGACGGCGGCGAGCACTCTGCCGACTCGTGCCCACCCCTCGCGTCCCATGGTCCGAGCGTCGCGCACCGCGTCGGCTTTGTCCACCGTGCCCGTCCGCGGCGCGGTGATCGGCAGCCGATCGTTCAGGCTCGGTCGTGGAGCGTGATGTGGTAGCCGTCGAGGTCCGCGAAAGTGAACGTCCGTCCGAAGGGGCCGTCGATCGGATCAGCCACGATCGTGTGCCCGTCGTTCGCGAGCGCGTCGTGGATCGCTTGGACATCCGTCGCGTGCAACCAGATCGCAGCTCCGAGACCCGGCTGCGATACGGCGTCAAGGTCGACGCCAGGCACGAGGTCGCGGAGCGCGAACGCGATCGGCGTCGTTTCGAAGACCACCGCGTGCGGCGGCCCCGCAGGGGAGCGGACGAGCCCGAGGTACTGCTCGTAGAACGCTCGCGACGCGTCGAGGTCGCGAACTTGAAGAGAGATGAAGTCGGGCCCGGTGACGGCCATGGTGTCCTCGTTTCGATGTAAGTCTTCTGACATGCGTAATCTATGTCAGACTTCTGACATGAGTCAAGCGGAACGCGGCGTGGATCTCGAAACCTCGATGGGATACCTGCTCAAAGAGGCAGCGACCGCGCTCCGGGTCGCGATGGAAGAGGTGCTTCGCCCGCTCGGAATGACCGTCACCCACTACGCATGCCTCGAACTTCTTGCTCAGCGGCCCGGGTTGTCGAACTCGGATCTCGCCCGTGGCGCCTTCGTCACCCGCCAATCGATGAACGTGCTGCTGCAGGCGCTCGAGCGCGACGGAGCCGTGTCGCGTCCTCCGACTGCTCCCGTGGGGCGGGCGATCCCGGCACAGCTCACCGCCAAGGGCCGGGCGCAGCTGGAAGAGGCCAGCGCCGCGGTGCGCGCGGTCGAACTGCGGATGCTGAGCGACCTCACCCCATCCGAGCGCGAGAGTGCCTTCCGCCTGCTCGGTCAGATGACTCGGTCACTGCGGAGCAGCACCGACATCGCGTAGGGCGCAGGGGGTGCGCCGGAGAGGGCGCCGTGGTTTACCGGATGGATCTCGCCGAGACTCCCGCGAACGATCGAGAAGATGATCACGATCGGGATGCCGATGGGGCCGATGGGCGTCGCTCAGGGTGACGCCCAGGTGCGGGGGAGTGCTCGGTCGACGACGTCGTCCTCTTTCAGCCTGGACTCCACGCCCGCCGAACTGCCAGGATGAACCTGTCTTGGGCGGCCGCGACATGTAGGGGAATGGCGTTGTCACATGCTTTGAGGCGGCACCCGAGGTCGATTCTTCGCCAGCTGGCCGCTGTTCTCGTTTCCGCGTTGCTCGTCGGGATGCTGACTCCTGTCGCCGCAATAGCGGCCTCCGCCGCGCCGACTGACGTGTCGCGCCTGGCCGGATCGAACCGATTCGCGACGTCGGCGGCGATCAGTGCCGCGTCGTTCTACCCGGGTGTCCCGGTCGCCTACATCGCGAGTGGAGTGAACTTCCCAGATGCGCTCGCGGGCGCACCGGTCGCGGGCGCCAACGGTGGTCCGGTGCTCCTGTCAAAGCCGACGACACTGTCCGACCCGGTGAAGGCCGAACTTCGCAGACTGAAGCCGCAGAAGATCGTCGTGCTCGGCGGTCCGGCCGTGATCTCCGACGCGGTGCAGCAAGATCTCGTGCAGTACACGGCAGGCAGAGTTGCCGCCGACGTCACTCGCCTCGCGGGCGCGAATCGCTTTGCCACGTCGGCGGCGATCAGTGCGGCATCCTTCAAGCCAGGGGTCGCCGTCGCGTATGTCGTCAGCGGACGGAACTTTCCTGACGCCCTCTCGGGGGCACCGGTCGCGGGGGTGAAGGGCGGACCGGTCCTGCTCTCGGACCATGGCGCGCTCTCCGATCCGATCAAGGCAGAGCTCTCTCGCTTGAAGCCTCGCAAGATCGTCGTGTTCGGCGGCACCGCGGTCATATCCGAGGCCGTGAAGAAGAGCCTCGAGCAGTACACGGCAGGCAGGGCTGCAGCCGATGTCTCGCGTATCGCCGGAGCGAGCCGATTCGCCACCTCGGCGGCGATCAGCCAGGAGTCGTTCGCTTCCGGCGTTCCGGTCGCGTACGTCGCGAGCGGAAGGAACTTCCCCGATGCGCTCTCGGGCGCCGCGGTGGCGGGTGCGCGACGTGGTCCTGTGCTCATGACGGCGTCATCCGCGCTGTCGGATGCCGTGAGGACCGAGCTGGAGCGGTTGAAGCCGCAGAAGATCGTCGTGCTCGGCGGCACTCAAGTGGTGTCGGAGACGACCCTCGACGCTCTCGCCCCTTACGCGAAGGGGACCGTCGCGCAATCGGTCGACGGCGATGGCACGGTCTCGCACGGGCGCACGACCGTGACGACCGGCGACGGGCAGACCAACCTGACCGTGCTCGCGCCGGATCTCGATGTGGCTGCAGAGGCCCTTCGCGAGATCGTCGCGTCGGATGCGCTCGTCGGCGTGCCGATCGAGGTGACGGCAGGGCAGACCGCGCCGGGTGAGACGTTCGTGCTCGAGCGCAGGTACGCGGCGCCGCTCCCGGAGGGTGCCACCGCGACCTGGATGTACTTCGACGAGACCCTCGGCGGCTGGGTCGCTGTCCCGTCGACTCTGTCTGCGGATCGGCGCACACTGCGCGCCGAAGTCGACCATCTCTCGCTCTGGGACGACATCGTTGCCGGCTCGGCGGCCGCGATGGGCGCGGTGCGCGATGCCGCCGTTGCGGCAGGACATGCCGTCGTCGAAGCGGGCAAGGCTGTCGGAAACGTCGTCGGCCAGGCGACCCAGTGGGCGGGGGAGCAGTTCACGAAGGGTGCCAACGGCCTGTCGTACGGCATCGGCGCGATCACGGGCGGACGGACCGGCGCTCCGGAGTGCACGGGCGACGTTCCCGACTGGGTCGACGACGTCATTCACGTCGAGGACTTCAACAACCCGGTCTTATGGTGCGTGGGCCGCGACGCCCAGCGGGAAGACCTGCTCGTGGTCAAGGCGCGGGCGAACCGGGGCTACGGCTACGGCTACGAGACAGCGATCACCCCCGCATGGGAGTACAACTCAACCAACGAACACGGTGCTCTCTCGACGATGCTCTCGGTCGCGGGTGATCTCGGCGGGACGATCGCCCAATCGATGGAGACGCTCACCTTCGGTGGGAAGCTCGTCGGTGCCGGTGAAGAGGTGTCGTTCGGGTTCGATGAAGCAGAGGCGCGGGCATCGCTGGAGATCGGCGAGCCGATCGTGACCTTGAAGCTTCCGGATGCCACGGGCTTCCTGTTCACGATCCTCGCCCGTCTCGTCATGGAGCAGGCGCTCAATCAGCTCGACGGACCCATCGCGGCGGTCATCGCGGTGGCCGCCTGCGCGGACGCGGCGACGACTGCCGACACGCCTCTCCAAGCAGCGGGTGCCCTGCTCACGTGCATCCGAAGCCAGGACGAAGCCATCGCCAAGGCTCTCGCCACGACACTCGGCCGCAACGCGACCGACCCGAGAGCCCTGGGAAAGAGCATCGGGGCGTGGGTCGGGAAAGCCTCGGTGTATCTGTCTCTCGTCGGTCCGGTGCAGGCGACCCTCGACTACCTCGTCGAGGCGAGCGGACCTGAACAAGTCCGGATCCTGACCGTCTATCTCACGATCGATGGCGGCGGTCCGGATCCGTCCCAGCCTCTTCCGACCATCGTGGCCCACAGCCACGGGAACACCGGGTATGCCCTCCGCGCGGACGGCACCGTCTGGTCGTGGGGGCCGAACGTGTACGGCGAACTCGGGACCGGCGCAGCAGGCTCCAGCCCTCGCACCGCGGTGAAGATCACGGGATTGCGGGACATCGCCTCCGTCGCCGCCGGCCAGCGACAGGGCTACGCGGTGGGCAAGAACGGCACAGTGTGGGCCTGGGGGAACAACCTCGACGGCCAGCTGGGCAACGGCACGAGAACGCACTCCAACGTGCCGCTGAAGGTCCCGGGCATCAGCGACGTCACCGAGCTCACAGCTCAGGGCTCGGTGGTCGCGCTCCGAGGCGACGGGACGGTCTGGTCGTGGGGTGACGGCGAGACGCTCGTACCGACTCAGGTCCGAGGGCTCTCCAGCATCATCGACATCGACGGACAGCTCGCCCTCCGCCGTGACGGCACCGTCTGGACGTGGGGCTTCAACGGCGACGGGCAGCTCGGAATCGGAACCTTCCAAGACTCGCCCACCGCGGTCAAGGTGAACGGACTCACGGAAGTCACGCACATCGAGAGCACCGGCTGGTCGAACTACGCCAAGCGTGCTGACGGCACGTGGTGGGCATGGGGTGACAACTACTACGGTCAGCTCGGAATCGGCACGACCACCGATTCACCCGTACCCGTGCAGGTCGGCCTTTCGGTGCCGGGCTACGACATTGTGGCCGTCTACGGCAACGCATATGCCTACTCGGCGAGTGGCAGCGCGCTGGCGTGGGGCGACAACCGCTTCGGAGAGCTCAACGTCGGAGCGTCCTACGTCGGGAGCACCCCCGTGTCGCGTCCGCGGTCGATGAGTCTCGGTGGCGTCAGCGCGATCGTGCCGACGGGCTGGACCCACTACGGCTTCGCCATCATGGCGGACGGGACGGTGAGTTCGTGGGGCGCCTCGTCGACGTGGGGCGATGACAGCCCGGGTCTCCTCGGCAATCGAGAGAACTGCTACGCGCCATACACGAACGGGCGCTATCGCTCCGTGAAGGTCCTCGGACTCACGGACGTCGCCTCGATGGCAGTGAGCAGCAGCGACGCGTACGCGGTTCGCGACGAAGGCACGATCTGGGGATGGGGATCCACGATCGGGGCCTGCAGTCCCGTCAAGATCGGCGGGTGACGCGGCGCGCGGAGCAAGAACGCCGGGCCTCTTGCATCCCCACCCCTCCTCTCTTACCGTGTACCCCAACACCCCCGTACGACTGCGCCAGAGGGAGCGCCGTGGTTTACCGGATGGATCTCGCCGAGACGCCCGCGAACGACCGGGAAGAGTATCTCGACTACCTCACGACGAACTGCGCTGTGCCGTTCCGGTCCAACACTGCCGACCGGGAACGCCAGCAGACCTTCGTTCACATGCACCGCGAGTTCGGTCGCATGACGGTGTTCGAGAACACGTACTCCAACTACACGGGCGTGCGGCCCAAGGGTGTGGCGCGGTCGAGCGACGAGAAGATGATCACAATCGGGATGCCGATGGGCCCGATGGGCTTCGCGCAGGGCGACGCTCAAGTGCGGGGGAGTGCGCGCTCGATGGTCGCGTTCTGGGGTCTCGCGCCCTACGGTGCCGAGGTGCGGAGCGAGATCTACTACAGCGCCCTCGTCGCTCCGATCGACGACCTCGGCCTGCCCGTCGTGCTCGTCCGCAACATCACGGGCATCGACCTCGGGGCGAGCCCGCTCGCGACGGTGTTCGCCAACCACGTGCGCACGCTCCTCGCCCTGCCCGATGACCTCAGCGTCGCTGACGCGAACGCGCTCGCCGGTCCGACCCTCGAACTCCTCCGCGCGCTCATCGTGACGGCGGCGGGCGACGAGTTCCAGGCCCGCGAGCCCCTCAACGCCACCCTGTCGATGCGCGCGATGGCCTACCTCGAAGCCAACATCGCCAACGCCGACCTCTCCGTCGCCCTCCTCGCCACCCACCTCGGCGTCTCGCGCACGCGCGCCTACGCGCTCCTCTCCGAGATCGGGATCGTCTTCACCGACTGGCTCCGCGAACGCCGCCTCGAACGCGCCGCGCAGATGCTGCGGTCACCGGCATCCGGCCTGCTGTCGATCGGCGAGATCGCCCGCCAAGTCGGCTTCAAAGACCACGCGACCTTCACGCGCGCCTTCCGCACGAAGTACGCCACGTCGCCCACCGAGTGGCGCACGGCGGTTCAGATCTCGTCGTCGATCTGAGACGTCAGCACGTCGGCGATTTGATCGCGCGACGTGATCCCGAGCTTCGGGAAGATCGCGTACAAGTGCGTGCCGATCGTGCGGTGCGACAAGAACAGCCGCTCGCCGATCTGCTTGTTCGTGAGCCCCTGCGCCGCGAGCAGCGCGATGCTCAGCTCCTGTGGCGTGAGGTCTTCGCGCGCGCTCGCCGCGGCGGTGTGCACGGCAACCCCGGCGGCGCGAAGCTCGCCGGCGGCCTGCTCGGCCCACGCCGGAAGATCGAGCCGGTCGAACTCGTCACGGGATGCCTGCAACTGCTCACGCGCCTCGACGATGCGCCGCTGCCGCCGCAGCCAGCGCCCGTACGCGAGCATGACGCGGGCGCGGATGAACGGCATCCGCACGACCCCCGGTTCGAGCGCGTCACGGAAGGCGGCCTCGGCGTCGGCCAGTGACGCCACGAGCGGATGCGCGAGCGCGAGCCCCGACCGCACGACGTCGTGGTCGCTCCCCGCGAACCGCCGCTCGAACCGGTCGACGACCTCGCGCGCCTCGGCGACGTGCCCCGTGTGCACGGCGGCCTCGACGACGTCGACGAACCCGATGATCGCGAACTCCGAGTGGTACGCGGGGTCGGACTCGTCGACGAGCCGCCGGCTGTGCAGGTAGGCGTCGTCGTATTCGCCACGGGCGAGATGCGCGCTGCCGAGCGCGAGCTGTGCCATCGCGAGGAACGGCCGGATCCACAGCTCGTCGGCATGGTCGGCTTCGGGTAACAGTTCGCGCAGATCGGGCACGACACCGCGCGGCGCCTCCGCCGCGGCGATCGCGAGGCGTGCGGGCAGGGCGAGCAGCGGTTCGCCGATGTCGACGGCGAGGCGCGCCGATTCGTCGGCAGAGGATGCCGCGGCGCGGAACCTGCTGCGATGGATCTGGTTCCACGCCCGGAAGAGGTACGTCTCGACGAGCAGCCGCAGCGCGCCCCGGCGCCGGAGCCCTTCGATCGCGGTGCGCAGGAACGGGACGGCGTCGTCGAGCGCACCCACGGGTCCCAACGCGAACGCGATGAGCGCCGAGAGGTCGGCGTTGCGGACGGCGTAGCTGTTGAGCTCATGGCACGCGGCCCGCACGACACGACCGCTCCCGATCGGATCCGCGAACGCCAAGATGTGCAGCATCCGTGGGTCGGACTCGGCGATCTCGAGCCGCGCCGCCATCGCGAGGACGGCCGCGTCGGCCTGCGCTCCCATACCCGTCGACCACGCGAGGCTCGCGACCCGGCACAGTGCGTCGGTGGCGGGGTCCCCGAGCCCCGCCACCCCGAGAGCCTCCACCGCCGCCAGAACAGGACGGATGTCGCGCCCCACCCGAAGCGCGCCATCGGGGAGGAACTCGTGCAGCAGACTCGACCGCGCGTGCGCGACGGGTCCGGCATCCAGCGCATCGACGTGCGCGAGCAACTCGGTCGCCGTCTCGGTGCGACCCGCTTGCGCCGCAAGCTCCGCCGCCGCGAGCAACCGATTCGCCGACGCTTCGGGGGTCGAGCTCAACTCGGCCGCGCGCCGGTAGGTCGCTTCGGCTGCCCCGAGATCTCCCTGCTGCGCGACCCTCTGCGCGATCGCGACGAGCGTCTCGGCGAGCTGCTCGTCGGGATCCGTCGCTGCCGCCGCGAGATGCCACACGTGCCGGTCGGGCACCCGCTCGATGACCGACGCGAGCGCACGGTGCGCCTCGCGCACGCGTCGCTCGCCTCCCGCCTGCCGCACGGCCGATCGCACGAGCGGATGTCGGAACGCGATCCGCCCCCTCCCGGTCGTCACGAGGCCCGCCCCCACCGCCGCGTCGACATCGGCCTCGTCGAGCGGAGCACCCGTGAGAGCGGATGCCGCGGCGAACACCTCCGACAGCGAGTCGCTCTGATTGAGCGCCGCGATGAGCACAACGGCCTTGACCGATTCGGGCAGCGACTCGTACCGCGCCGCGAACGCGAGCTCGAGCCGGTCGGTGAGCGGAATCGCGGGGGAGAGGGCGGCAGGATCGGCATCCGCGTCGGCTGCGCCCGCCAACTCGATGAGCGCGAGCGGATTGCCGACCGCCTGCTCCTGCACGGCCCTGCGCCGCTCGAACGAGAGCCGGCCCGCGCGATCCGCGATGACGGCGGCGGCATCGGCAGCACCGAGCGGCCCGAGCGTCATGCGCGGGATGCCGGGAAAGTCGGTCACCGACAGCTCGCCCGACCGCGCCGAGAGGATGACCGCGACCGACTCGGCGCCGAGCCGCCGGAGGACGAACTCGATCACCGTGCGGGATCCGGGGTCGAGCCACTGGGCATCCTCGACGATCGCGACGACCCCTTCGTCGGCTCCCGCCTCGGCCAGCAGGGTCAGCGTGCCGAGCGCGTTGAGGAACACGTCGGCCGTGCCGCTCGCGAGACCGAACGACGCACTCAGCGACTCGCGCTGCGGGTCGGGAAGGTTCTCGATGCGCGCCTGGAGCGGCCGGAGCAGCTGGTGGAGCACCGCGAAGGGGAGCGTCGACTCGGACTGCACTCCGGTCGCCTCCAGCACGACGAGTCCCGCCAACCGCGCCGCGTCTGCGACCTCGGCCAGGAGCGCCGACTTGCCGATCCCCGGCTCGCCTTCGATCAGCAGGGTCGACGCGCCGGCGTCGAGCGATTGCGTCAGTCCGACGAGGAGGTCGAGTTCGGCATCGCGGCCGCGAAGGCGCGGCATCCCTACCCGGGAGTCTGTGCGAGATCGCGCCGCGTCCATACGCGGAAACCTAGTGACGTGGCATCCGTCTCGCCTTGACGGAGCGTCCGCCGCGCTTGACCGTGCGTCCCGCGCCGATCGATGTACGCGGTCGCGGCCAGTCACGTGACGTATGCCGCGTGCGTCACCGCCGGCAATAGCTTCGCGGCATCGGATCGGCGCACACTGCGGCGTTCACACACGAAGGGACTTCCGATGCCATACATCGACCTCGCCGACGGCGCCCAGCTGTTCTACAAGGACTGGGGTCCGCGCTCAGGCCCCGCGGTCGTGCTCAGTCACGGGTGGCCGCTCAACTCCGACGCGTGGGAGGCGACGGCGCTGTACCTCGCCGAGAACGACTGCCGCGTCATCGCGCACGACCGTCGCGGTCACGGCAAGTCGACCCAGACGTGGGACGGCAACGAGATGGACACCTACGCCGACGACCTCGCGACGCTCATCGACACGCTCGATCTTCGCGACGTGACCCTCGTCGGCCACTCGACGGGCGGGGGCGAGATCACCCACTACGTCGGACGCCACGGCACCGAGCGCGTCGCTCGTGTGATCCTCGTGTCGGCGGTTCCGCCCCTCATGGTGCAGTCCGACGACAATCCCGGCGGGCTTCCGATCGACGTGTTCGACGGCATCCGTGCGGGCGAAGCGGCCAACCGGTCGCAGCTGTACCGCGACCTCGCCGACGGTCCGTTCTTCGGCAACAATCGCACGGGCGACGTGCCGCAGGGAACACGGGATGCCTTCTGGCTCCAGGGCCTCGCATCGGGAACCCGCAACGCCTACGAGTGCATCGCGGCGTTCAGCGCGACCGACTTTCGGCCCGATCTCGCCAAGATCGACGTCCCGACGCTCGTCATCCACGGCGACGACGACCAGATCGTGCCGTTCCCGATCAGCGGCAAGCTCTCGGCCGAACTCGTCGCGGGCGCCGAGCTCATCGTCTACGAGGGCGGCGCCCATGGCCTCCCCGACACCGACCGGGAACGCCTCAACACCGACATCCTGACCTTCATCACCCGCTGACCGCTCCACCCGCCACCACGAGATCGGAAGGACCATCCATCATGAGCACCACCGACAAGCCCGACACCATCGTCCTCATCCACGGCCTGTGGGTCACACCCCGCAGCTGGGAGGACTGGAAAGCCCGCTACGAGTCGAAGGGGTACACGGTCGTGACGCCGGCGTATCCGGGCTTCGAGATCGAAGTCGAAGCGCTGCGCGAGAACACCGACGTCATCGCGAACCTCACGGTTCCTGAGACCGTCGACCACCTCGCGGGCATCATCGAGGCCCTCCCGACGCCCCCGATCCTCATGGGTCACAGCTTCGGCGGCACTCTCACGCAGCTGTTGCTCGCGCGCGGCCTCGGGGCCGCGGCCGCGGTCATCGACTCGGCGCCGACGGAGGGCGTGCGGGTCACGCCGCTCTCGCAGGCGCGGTCGCTCTTCCCCGCGCTCAAGAACCCCGCCAACTTCCACAAGGCGGTCGGCTTCACGAAGGACGAGTGGCACTACGCCTTCGCCAACACCCTCTCGCGTGAGGAGTCCGACGCGGCGTGGGAGCGCTACGCGATCCCCGCACCCGGCAACTGGGTGTGGGCGTACGGGCTGCTGGCGAACTTCCAGCCCGGACACCAGGAGACGTGGGTCGACTACTCGGCCGAGCGCGCTCCGCTGCTGTTCATCGGCGGGAGCGAAGACCACATCATGCCCCCGGCGGTCAACAAGTCGAACGCGAAGCACTGGGGGAAGTCGCCGAGCCTCACGGAGTATCACGAGTTCGAGGGCCGCGACCACTGGACCTGCGGGGCACCCGGGTGGGAGGCTGTCGCCGACTACGCCCTGGAATGGACCGTCGCCCACGCGCAGTCCGTCACCGACCGCGCGAACGCGTAGCGGACCCGTCGGACCCCCGCCTCAGGAGAGACCATGCGCATCACACGAGTCGGGGGTCCGACGGTCTTCATCGAGCTCGACGGGTGGCGGATCCTCGTCGATCCCACCTTCGATCCACCGGGCCGCCGCTACCGCTTCGCGCTCGGCACATCGAGCGTCAAGCCCATCCTTTCGCCCTACGATGCCGACATGGGTGGTGACACGACGATCGACGGCGTCACGGTGACTGCGCTGCGGGCCGCCACGCCGCATTCACCACGGCGCGCCCTGTGAGCACCCGGTCAGCACCGCTCACGCCGTTGCCAGCGGAATCAACGCGGTCAGTCCTGCTGAACGCCCTCGCCTGGGCAACGATCATCGCGGTCCCGCTCCTTCCCGGCATCCTCAACAGCGCCACGGCGTCCGCCGCACGCCTCCCGATGGAGACGATCGTCCTCCTCCTCCTCACCCTCGCCCTGCCCCACGCCGCACCGCGACGCCTCGTCGCCTACGCCTTCGCAACCTTCGCCGTCGCCGCAGCCGCGATCGCCCTGCTCGATCTGGCGTTCCTCGCGACGATCGATCGCGGTTTCGCACCTACCGAGGACTGGCGCGCGCTGATCAACGCCTACAAGGTGGTGGAGGATGTCGCGGGACCGACCATCGCCACACTCGTTGCCGCGCTCGTCGTCGTCCTCGCGATCGCTGCGATCGCGGTGATTGCGAGATGCGCGCTCCGATGCGCACGCACGCTCTCCGACGCAGGCCCCCGCGGGCGTGCCGCGGTCGCATCGGCCGTGGTTGCCTGGAGCGTCCTCGCGATCGCCGGGGTGCAGCATCCATCGGGCGCGTCTTTCGCCGCTGCCGATATGACCACATCCCTTTCCGCGGCAGCCGCGCAGGCGGCACAGAACATCCGCGACCGGGATGCCTTCGCCGAGGCTCTGCGAGACGACCCGCTGGCCGAACGGCCAACCGACCAACTGCTCACCGCGCTACGTGGGAAGGACGTCGTCATCGCATTCGTCGAGAGCTACGGTGAGGTCGCTGTGTCCGACACCGGACCGATGGCGGGCATCAGCCGCGTCATCGACGAGTCCGCCGCGCGGTTGACCCGCAGCGGATACCGCGCCGAGAGCGCGTTCCTCACCTCACCGACCTTCGGCGGTGTGAGCTGGCTCGCCCACGGCGCCCTCCAGAGCGGCACGTGGGTCGACTCGCAACAGAAGTACGACACGCTGCTGGCTAGCGACCGCCTGACGATCAGTCGCCTCTTCCGCGACGCGGGCTGGCGCACCGTCGCTGTCAACCCCGCGCACACCGAGCCGTGGCCCGAGGGTGCCGCCTTCTACGGCTACGACCGGTTACTCGACGAGCGTGCCCTGGCCTTCGACGGGCCCGCCTTCGGCTTCGCGCGCGTACCCGACCAGTTCACGTGGCATCGCTTCTTCGACGAAGAGCTCTCGCAGCGCGGCGCCCCGATCATGGCCGAGGTCGATCTTGTCTCGTCGCACACGCCATGGACGCCGACTCCGCGGCTCGTCCCGTGGGCCGATGTCGGCGACCCCGCGACTTTCGACACCCAGCCGCGTGACACCGGGGAGGGCGTCTGGCCCGATCCCGAGCGCGTGCGCGCCGCGTACGCCGAGTCCATCCAGTACTCCGTCGGCTCGACGCTGTCTTTCCTCGAGACCTACGACTCCACGAACCTCGTGCTGGTGCTCGTCGGCGATCATCAGCCCTCACGCATCGTCAGCGGCGAGACGGCCGACAGCGACGTGCCCATCACGATCGTGTCGAGGGATCCCGGGGTATTCGAGCGCACGCGGGAGTGGGAGTGGGATGCCGGATTCCGTCCGTCGCCCGACGCGCCGGTGTGGCGGATGGATACCTTCCGCGACAGGTTCGTCGCCGCATTCAGCGACGCAGGGTGAGCTGGGTCCGCCGATCCCTGAACACGATCACCGTGGCGACGACCAGGACGACCACCCCGATCGATTCAACGATCACCGTCTCAGGTACGAGTGGGTAGTCCCATCGCGACCGGATACCGAACAGCCCCACGGTGAGGGCGATCACGAGCGCCGCGAGGCTCGCCACCATGAACAACAACCCGAGTGCGGTGACGCCGAGCAGGAATCGACGTGGGACCACGAGCATCCCGACTCCCAGCACCAGGCCGGCGATGAAGTTGAGAACGAAAGCCACGCCCAGCAGGCCGCCCGTGCCGGTGAAGACCAGGAACAGATGGATGCCGCCTGCCGCCAGCAACGCGAGGGCGCTGACGATCCGCACGATCAGGATGATGCGGTGGTGGGTGTCTGGCGTCGACATGTGCGCTCCGGATCCTCGGCGGCCATCGGTGGGGGAGGTCGTCACGTTACACCCCGTGCGAATCAGCTGGGCGGTGTTCGACGCGCATCCGCTCGTGCGCCGCGTGATGGATCCGCTGGGGAGGCGTCACTCGGTCGATTGGACAGGGCTAGGTATGGTTAGGCTACCCTCAATTCCATGCCAAGAACTTCTCGCACAGCCCTGCTCGCCCTCGCGACGACGTCGGTCGTGGCGTTGTCCCTCACCGCCTGCGCGTCGACGGAACCCGCCGCCGAAGAGAGTGCGCCGAGCGTCACCACGGTGACGGTGGCGAATGCCAAGCCGACGCTCGTGCTGGTGGAAGAGGACGGCGAATCGTTCTACGAAGAGGACCCCGAGGCTGATCGCGGGGCGGTCGACGTGCCGTTCGAGCCCGCCGCTGTCGTCACGTTCGACATCGCCACCCTCGACACCCTCCACGCGATCGGCGCGGGAGACGCCGTCGTCGGCATCCCCGAGATCCCGCTTCCGGACTACCTCGCCGAGTACGAGGATCTGCCCAAGGTCGGCACGCTCTTCGAGCCCGACTTCGAGGCTGTCGCAGAGCTCGAGCCCGACCTCATCGTCACGGCGGCGCGCAGCACGGGACAGTACGACGAACTGTCCGAGATCGCCACGACGATCGACCTGACCGGCACGTTCGGCGGCACCTTCGATCCGGCCGCCGGCCTCGAGCGCGCGACGCAGCTCGGCGAGATCTTCGGACGAGAGGACGAGGTCGCCGAGCAGATCGCCGAGATCGACGAGCTCACGTCGACGATCCAGTCCGAGGCGCAGGGCACGGCGCTCGTGCTGTCGATCTCGGGTGGCGAGTACGGGGCATTCGGCGAAGGCTCGCGGTTCGGCTACTTCTTCGACGAGCTCGGGTTCGAGCCGGCCGTCGCTGCCGCCGAGCTTCCCGGCGCCGAGGGGTCGCCGCACGGTGACACCGTCACGAACGAGTTCATCCTGTCGGCGAACCCCGATTGGATCATCGCCTTCGATCGTGGTGCCGCCACAGGCGAGGGGAGCAGCGCCGAAGAGACCCTCGACAACGAACTCGTCGCCCAGACGACCGCGGGCACCGAGGGCAACATCGTCTACCTGCCGGCGAGCGAGCTGTACATCGTGATCAACGGCCTCACGGCGATCGGGAACGTTCTCACCTCCGTGCACGACGCGCTCGGCGCATGACCATGACGGAACGAATCGGGGGCGCAGAGCGCTGACCCGCCTCACACCCACCGCGTTGATCGTCGCGGGGGTGGCCATCGTGGCCGCCCTCGCGACGGTCTCGTTGTTCGTCGGCGTCGCCCAGCTCGACGCCCTCGTGCTCTTCGCCAGCCGCATCCCTCGCACGGTCGCGCTCCTCCTCGCGGGCGCGGCATTCGCGATCACGGGCCTCATCATGCAGCTCCTCACCCGCAACCGGTTCGTCGAGCCGGGCACGACGGGGGCGACGGATGCCGCGAGCTTCGCGCTCCTCCTCGTGCTCCTCGCCGCCCCCGGGATGCCCCTGTGGCTCAAGGCCGTCGCGGCATCCGTCGGAGCGCTCGCCGGCGTCTTCGGCTTCCTCGCCCTCGTCCGCCGGATCCCGTCGAGATCGAGCGTCCTCGTGCCCATCGTCGGGATCCTCTACGGCGGCGTGATCGCGGCCTTCACGACCTTCATCGCCTACCGCCTCGATCTGCAGCAAGAACTGCTCAGCTGGGGGATCGGCGACTTCTCCGGCATCCTGCGCGGCCGCTACGAGATGCTGTACGTCGCCGCGGCCGCAGCGCTCATCGCGTGGATCGTCGCCGACCGCTTCACCGTCGCGGCCCTCGGTGAAGACACCGCCCGGGGCCTCGGGCTCGACACTCGCGGCGTCATGGCCCTCGGCGTCGGGATCATCGCCGTCGTGACGGGTGTCATGGTCGTCGTGACCGGCGCCATCCCGTTTCTCGGCCTCATCGCGCCCAACATCGTCAGCCGGCTCATCGGCGACAACATGCGGCGCGCCGTGCCGCTCGTCGCTCTGCTCGGGGCTGCGCTCGTGCTCCTGAGCGACATCGTCGGACGCCTCGTGCGCTTCCCCTTCGAAGTGCCGATCTCGGTCGTCATGGGCGTCATCGGCGGTGTCGTCTTCCTCTGGATGCTGCTCAGCACGGCGCGTCCCGCCGACGGTGCAGCGCGTCGGTCCACTCGCAGCGCGAAGGCGGGCATCCGATGACCGCGGAGCGTCGTGCTCTGACGCCACGCTCGTCGACGCTGCGGGCGGGGCTCCGCTCCACGAGCGTGCGGCTCGCGATCCTCAGCGCGCTCGCGATCATCGCCATCCTTCTCTACCTCCTCACCGACCTGCCCCGCGCGTGGGAGTACAGCCTCGGACTGCGCTGGCGAACTGTCGCAGGCATGGTGATCGCGGCATCCGCTGTCGGCGTCTCGACCGTCCTCTTTCAGACGATCACCGCCAATCGCATCCTCACTCCGGGGATCATGGGGTTCGATTCGGTGTTCCTGGCGATTCAGGTCGTCACGGCCTTCGTCATCGGACCCGCGATCCTCGTCGCCGCTCCACCGCTGGCCTCGTGGGGCGTCGAGCTCGTGCTCATGGCCGGCACCGTGACCCTGCTCTACTGGTGGCTGTTCGTCCGGCGCCGACTCGACCTGCACGTGATCGTGCTCGCGGGGCTCGTGCTCGGAGTGCTGTTCCGCTCGGTGACGGCGTTCCTTCAGCGACTGCTCGACCCCGACACGTTCGCGATCGTGCAGAACCTCGTCTTCGCGAGCTTCACCTCGATCGACCGCGAACTTCTCCTTCCCGCCGGAATCGTCGTGGCTGTGGCGATCGCCTCGCTGTGGCCGATCCGGCGCTCGCTCGACGTGCTCTCGCTGGGGGAGACGACCGCAATCTCGCTCGGCGTCGCCCACCGCAGCGTCGTCATTCACGTGGTCGTCGCGGTCGCGGCGATGGTCGCGGCATCCACCGCCCTCGTGGGCCCCGTCACCTTCCTCGGTCTGATCGTGGCGAACCTCGCCTACGGCGCCGTCGGACACCGTCATCTGCGCAGCATCCCCGCCGCCATCGCGATCGGCACGATAGCCCTCGTGGGAGGGCAGCTGATCCTCGACCGCGTGCTCGGCTTCTCCACCGAACTGCCCGTCGTCATCGAGTTCGTCGGCGGACTGTTCTTCCTCCTCCTCATCCTCACCGGAAGGGCCCGCTGACATGATCGAGATCGACGACGTCGTCAAGACGCACGGCGCGTTCGTGGCCGTGAACGACGTGACGCTCCGGCTCAGCGCCGGGGTGACGGCGATCATCGGACCGAACGGCGCCGGCAAGTCCACGCTGCTCGCGGCGATCGGTCGCCTGGTCGGCACCGACGCGGGAACCATCACGGTCGACGGAATGGATGTCGCGTCGACGCGCTCTCGCGAGATCGCGCGGCGGCTGGCAATCCTCCGCCAAGACAACCATCTCGCCATCAGGCTCACGGTCGAAGAGCTCGTCCGCTACGGACGCTTCCCCCACGGCGGCACCGGTCGCACCGCCGACGACCGCTCACATGTCGACAGCGCGATCGCCCTGCTCGATCTCGACGGCATGCGCGGACGCTTCCTCGACGAGCTGTCGGGCGGGCAGCGCCAGCGCGCGTTCGTCGCGATGGCGATCGCTCAAGACACCGACCATCTTCTTCTCGACGAACCTCTCAACAACCTCGACCCGCGTCACGCGGTCGGGCTCGTCAAACTGCTGCGCCGTCTGGCAGACGAACGCGGCATGACCGTCGTCGTCGTCATGCACGACATCAACGTCGCCGCCCAGTACGCCGACGACGTCGTAGCCATGCGCGACGGTCGCGTCGTGCACCACGGCCCCGTCGCCGAGGTCATCACGGCCCCGAACCTCACCGCACTGTACGAAACCCCCGCCCATGTCGACGAGATCGCCGGTCGACGCGTCGTGCTGTGGGAATGACGACATGACGGATGCCACAGCCCTTCACGACCCGGAGAGTCACATGCCCACCACGCCATCGTTCGCCCTCATTCGGACAGGCCTGGATCTGAGGTTCCGCACTGCTGTCCTCGCCGAGCGCACGTGGGAGACGGACGCCTACGTGCGCGTCCGTCTGCGCGGCCCCGACCTCGTCGGGTTCTCCTCGCCCGGGAGCGACGACCACATGCGGCTCTTCTTCCCGGACGGCCCGGTCGGGTCCCTCGACGAGATGCGCGCGTCGCCGAGCCGTGAGTACACTCCGCTCGCGTGGGGCGATGACTGGCTCGACGTCGAGTTCGCGATCCACGGTGTGCCCGGCGACAGGGGAGTGGCGGCCGAGTGGGCGGCATCCGCTCCCGTCGGCTCGACGATCGGTGTCGGTGGTCCGCGCGGGTCGATGACGATCGAAGGGTCGCCCGACGCGTGGTTCCTCGCGGGAGACGAGACCGCCGTTCCCGCGATGCGCCGATTCGCGGCATCCCTTCCCGACGAGGCGCGGGGGAGGATCCTCGTCGAGGTGCCGGATGCCGCGCACGAACTGCCGATCGCAGCTCCTGAGGGCATTGAGGTCGAGTACGTGCATCGTCGTTCCGCGCCCGGCGGGTACATGCTCGGCGCGCGGCTCGAGGGCCTGGGCGCCGCGGATCGGCCGTCGGGGGATGTCTTCGCCTTCATCGCCGCTGAGCAGTCGATCGTCCGCCCCGGCCGCGAGCTCGCGATCGCGCGGTGGGGACTCGACCCGGAGCGGATCGTCGTGAAGGGCTACTGGAAGCGCGGCGACGAGGAGTTCCACGCGCCCCACTGACGCGGATGTAACCGATACCGCGACGGTGAGGCGTTGACGGGATGCCGCGACCGGGCAAGGATCACGGGATGGCCTTGCTCTTCCTCCACGGCGCCGGCGGGTACGACGAAGACCGCGTACTGGCGGACGCGATCGCCGCCGAACTCGGGCAGCCGCTCGAGTATCCCCGCCTTCCCGACGACGACATGTCCCTCGCGCATCACGCGGGTCTCGTGCGGGCAGCTGTCGAGGACCTGGCGCCGGACGATGCCGTCGTCGCTCACTCCTTCGGGGCCACGGTGCTGCTGCACGTCCTCGCCGAACACGCGCGCGACGTGCCCCGGAGCGTCACGCTGCTCGCGATGCCGGACTGGAGTCCGGAAGGTTGGGACGTGGCGGACTATACGTTCACCGGGCCGGAGCCCGGACAGGCCATCTCGCTCCACCACTGTCGGGATGATGAGGTCGTGGAGTTCTCCCACCTCGCCCTCAACGCCCGTCGGCTTCCTCACGCTGTCCTGCATACGCACGACACCGGCGGGCCCCAGTTCGAGGGCCTTGGGGTGGCCATCGCCCACGACGTGGGTCGGCCCTGACAGCCCTTCTCACGACCGCGGTTGGAGGATGGCGTCGGGCTATCCGAAGGAGCGTTCACAATTCAGCCTCACCGGCTTCCTCACCTGACCACTGCCGCGGAATTCCGGGCCGCGGTTGCGGTGGCAGCTCCGGACAGGCTGAATAATGAACCGCACCACCGCGGAACCCGACTGTGTGGAACCATGGGGCGCGTGGCTATCACGGTGAATGCTGACAATTTCGTTCGCGCCGAGACGGATCGGATGTTCCACGATCTGCAGGAGACCGCAGGCGGCATCAATCGGTTCCTGCACAACACCGAGCCGGCGGCGATCGACAAGCAGACGGTGATCCGGCTCAATCGCGACACTCTCTACAGCTTCGCCGTGGTCGATGTCGAGAACGGCGCCACCCTGTCGCTCCCCGACGCGGGGGAGCGGTATCTGTCGGCGATGGTCGTCAACGACGACCACTTCGTCGAGGCGATCTTCCATGACCCGGGTGAGTACGAGCTCACCGCTGACGAGCTGGGCAGTCGCTACGTCTTCGTCGCCGTTCGGATCCTCGTGGACCCCACGGATCCGGCAGACGTCGAGAAGGTGACGGCGCTTCAGCGTCAGATCACCCTGACCGGCAACGCCGCGGAACCCTTCTCATACCCCGACTATGACGCGGAATCGTTCGCCGAGACCCGGGATGCGCTGCTCTCTCTGGCCCGCAATCTCTCCGGCTTCGACCGCATGTTCGGTACGAAGGAGGAGGTCGACCCGGTCCGCCACCTCATCGGGACCGCCGCCGGATGGGGTGGGCTGCCGGGCAGCGAAGCCGCCTACATCGGCGTCGACCCGCGTTTGCCGGTCGGACAGTACGAACTCACTGTCGGGGATGTTCCCGTCGACGGGTTCTGGTCGATCTCGGTCTACAACGCGCAAGGCTTCTTCGAACCGAACGATCGCGACGCGTACACGGTCAACAACATCACGGCGGTCAAGAACGCGGACGGATCGACGACCGTGCGTTTCGGCGATTATCCCGTGGGTACGCCGAACGCGATCCCGATCACGGAGGGGTGGAACTACCTCGTTCGCCTCTACCGACCACGCCCCGAGATCACCGACGGCAGCTGGGTGTTCCCCTCGATCGCCTCGTGAGCGGCGTGCGCATGCCTGCCTCGCCGCGTAGCCGACGGCTGCCCTCGATCGTGACGGCGCTCGTGCTCGGTGCCACGGCGCTCGCCGGGTGCGCGTCGTCTTCGACCCTGCCTTCATTGCCGGGTGAGGAGCAGCAGCTCGAGACCCAGTCCCAGGTCGATGTCGCCGAACTGGTGAGGGCGATGGACGGGCGTCTCATCGACGACATCAACGGCTGGGCGCGCTCGGCCGTGGCGAAAGCGCAGAGTGCCCCCGGCGGATTCCCGCACATCGACCTGATCGGTATCGAGTCGCAAGAGGCGAGCGAGCTCGTCGATCCCCTCGGGCAGCTGGACTTCCGCGTCAATCCGACCGAGAACCCCTACGGTGAGGCGATCGCGCACTGCTATCGCGTCGCCTTCAGCTACTACGGGAAGGTCGGGGAGTGGTCGACCGCGGACGGGATCGAGCCGATCTCGTGCCCCGCGGATGCGGCTCCTGTCACCCCGCCGCCCGACACGCGGATCGTCGAGGTGGTCGTCGACAACGCGCAGGATGTCATCCATGCGGTCCTGAACGAACGGATCCAGACCGGGTCGCCCGCCAGTCAGAGCGACATCGCCGCGACGATCGCCTCGCGGCTCGACGTACCGACCGGCGAATACGAGGTCGCGGCTGCTCCGCGCGTTCTCATCGAGTCCGCGTCGGGCAAGGAGCGAGTCGGTGTCGCCATGGGACAGGGCTACGACTGCACGCTGGTCAAGAGCGAAGACGGCGTCGTGACAAATGTCCATGCGCCCCTGGAGCTGGTGCAACCCGGCGAGTACGGATGCAACCCCGACACGGCTCTCCTCAGCGCCGATCAGCTCCGCCCCTCGCACTGAGAAGAAGCGCGGCGAGCGAGCCGCGAACGTGTAGTTAGCCGCAATACTCCATCGGGATCTCGTTGTCGGTCACGCCGATCTCGTCGACGGTGCCGGTCTCGATTCGAAAGAATATGGCCCCATATCGCAGATAGAGCCCCTGACGCTGCTCCTCCACTACATCGGGGTACGCGGCTCGAACCTGCTCGGGTGTAGAGCCGATCTCGATTCCTTCAGCGGTACGGGGGCCAGGCGCGCGTGACCACACCATTGCGTTGAGCACCTCGGTAGGGCGTCCAGGCCACGTAGCGAAGAACAGCTTGTCAGGCGGAAGGAAGTACGCGTGTCCGCACGCGTCTTCGGCCCGAGGGACAGAGGTGATCGCGTCGGCGAACGGCATTCCGAGAGTCAGCGGTCCCATCCCCGTCTGCGTCACGATCCAGGTCGCGGGGTCGGCGGGATCCTGCGCCGGGGCAAGAGTCGGCGTCGAGATTGGGGTAGGCGTGAGTGTCGCGGTCGATGACGGCGAGGCGGTGGCAACGGGGGCGGCGACGACGTCATCCCGATTGAAGAGTGTGAATCCCGCAACCGTGACGGCTCCGGCGACGAGTACCAGTGCGATCCCCGCCGCTGCCCACTGAATCCCGCGTCGGCGTCTCCTGGCGGGTGATCCCGCTTCTTCTTTGGGCTCGTGAGCGTTCGGCGGCGAATCCGACATCCGCGCGTCGGGTTCGGGGGCGTGTTCCGTGAGTCCGTCCCGGATTGCGTCGGAGCGCGACTGGTTGAACTCGGGCAGCACACACCTCCTTCGATACTCACAAGTGGTATGCGAGTTCGGCCTGACCCACCGATGCTACAGAACCGTACGCCCCTGCCTCAGCCCTTCACCGCTCCCGCCATGACTCCCGCTACGAGCTGCTTGCCCGCGAGCACGAGGACCAACAGCAGCGGCGCGGCCACCAAGAACACACCCGCCATCACGAGCCCCGTGTCCGACGTGAACGCACCCTGCAACTGCGGCACGACGAGTGGCATCGTGAGCTGTGAGCGCATGACGACGGAGGGCCAGAAGAAGCTGTTCCACGATCCGATGAACGTGAAGAGGGCGAGTGTCGCGGCGGCTGGCCTGGCGGCGGGGAGCGCGATCGACCAGAACGTCCGGATCATCGACGCGCCGTCGACGCGCGCGGCTTCGATCAGCTCGTAGGGGAGTGCCTCTTGCAGGTACTGGGTCATCCAGAACACGCCGAACGCGCCGACGAGGCTCGGGACGGTGAGGGCGAGAAGGGTGTCGATCCAGCCGAAGTCGTTCATCATGACGAACAGGGGAATCGTGCCGACCTGCGCCGGGATGATGAGGGTCGCGAGCACGGCGACGTAGAGCGCCTGGCGTCCGCGGAAGCGGAGCTTCGCGAAGCTGAACCCTGCGAGCGTCGAGAAGAACACGACGGATGCGCTCACGGCGGTCGCGACGAGGAGCGAGTTGCCGAACGCGAGCCAGATGTTGAACTGCTCCGCGGCGAAGATCTCACCGAAGTTCTCGAACAGCGTGAGGGTCGGCAGCCACCGGGGGAGCGTTCCGACGGCGCGCGTGATCTCGGTCGTCGTCGACGACCCGTACATCGCCGCGGCATAGAGCGGAAAGACGGATGCCACGATCACGACGCCGAGGAAGACGTACGTGACCCACCCGGGTCGACGCGCCGCGCCGTGCGACACGACGGGCCGGCCCTTCGCCGCCCGCTTTCGCGCGTACCGCGCGGCGGCGGGACCGGCGGTGTTCTCGATGAATCCCGTGCTCATCGCAGGGCCTCCTTCGTGGCATCCTCCGCGGCGCCGGGCGCTGCCTGCTCGTCGAGCACGCCGGGCTTCGGTGCGCGTGACCAGCGACGGCGGCCGCGCGGAGCGTCCGATGACGAGATCGATCTCGTGAGCACGAAATTCGCGAGGGATATCAACAGGATGATGAAGGCGAAGATCCACCCGACGGCGGCTGCCTGACCGAGCCGGTCCTGCCACTCGCCGAAGCCGAGGTTGAAGAGATACAGCATGACGGTCGTCCACTGGTTGTCGCCGCCGCCGTTGCCGCCACCCGTTCCGCCGCCGTCGAAGAGCCGTGCTTCGTCGAAGATCTCGAGGCCTCCGATCGTCATCGTGAGGATGACGAAGATCAGGGTCGGACGGATGCTGGGGATCGTGACCGAGAAGAACTGGCGCACACGCCCCGCGCCGTCGACGGTCGCGGCTTCGTAGAGATCGCGCGGCACGGCCTGCATCGCCGCGAGAAGGATGAGGGCGTTGTATCCCGTCCACCGGAACACCACCATCGACCCGATCGCGATGTGGGAGAGGAACCGGTCTTGGAAGAACGGCGAACTGCTGTCGGTGAACAACCCGATCGCCTGAAGGTTGGGAACGAGGATGCCGAACTGGCCGTACACCTGCCCGAAGATCATCGACGTCGCGACGGGCATCACGACGAACGGAATCAGCACGCTCATGCGCCAGAACGTGCGCGCTCGCAGGTTCTGATCGAGGATCGCCGCGATCAAGAGGGCGAGGATGAGCTGCGGGATGCCACCCAGCAGGAAGATCGAGATCGTGTTCTCGAGTGACCGCCAGAACAGCGGCTGCTGCAGGACCCACGTGAAGTTGTCGAAGCCGACGAAGTCGCCCATGCCCGAGCGGCGGTGCCAGTCGTGCATCGCGACGACGATGTTGAAGAAGAGGGGAAAGGCGCCGAACACCGCGAAGAGGATGAAGAACGGCGAGATGTAGAGGTAGGGCGAGATCTTGACGTCCCAGCGAGACAATCGCTGCCCCCACCCCACGCGCCGGATGCGACGGTCATCCGCTTTCTGAACAGCCATTGTTCGAGCCTTCCGAGTGAGTGTCAGTCGGGTGAGAAGGCTGCGGTCCGGCCCACGGCAAAGCCGGACCGCAGCCACAGCGGGTCAGTCGGCGGTGTCGAACCCGAGTGCGTCGAACTCGCGCACGACGGAGTCCCACGCCTCCTGCGCGGTCGCGCCGCCCGACTCGACGAGGATGATCCCGTTGGTCACGAGCGTCTGGATGCCGGCGAAGTTCTCGCCGCGATAGCCACCCGCCGCGGCGTCTCCCGCCGCTTCGGCGAGCTCGCCGTAGACCTGCCCGAGCTGCTGGTCGCCGAAGAACTCGTTCTGCGTGTCGGCGATGTCGGGGCTCGCGATCGCCTCGAGCTGCGACGGGAACTGCCCCGTCTCGTAGAACCACTGCACCGCGGCATCCGCCGAGGTCAGGTAGTCGGCGAGCTCGACGGCCCACCCGGTGTTCTCGCCCGTCGCGGGAACGGCGAAGAACGAACCGCCCCAGTTGCCGCCGCCCTCGGGGAACGTGCTCGAGATGCGCCATCCGGGGATCCCGTCGGCGTTCTCGGCGATGATCCCCGCCATCCACGCGGGGGTCACGACCGTCGCCCACTGCTGGTTCTGGAACCCTGCTCCCCAGTCGGCGTGACCGATCGGGATGCCCGCGGAGACGCCGTCTTCGGCAGCCTCGGCGAACATCATGAAGAGGTCCTTGATCGGCTCGTTGTCGGCGAGGTTGTAGGGGTTGCCCGACTCAGGGTCTTCGAACGCGTCGGGGAGCAGGTTGATGCCGGCCTGGAACGCGCTCGAGAGCGAGTCGACGAAGTAGTTGTCGGCGACCGCGACGTACTCGCGGCCCGCGTCGAGATAGGACTGCCAGCTCGCGGCATCCCCACCGATGAACTCGCCGAACGCGTCGAGGTCGTCCGCGACGCCCGCGGTGCTCGTCATGTCCTGGTTGAACGCGATGCCGAGCGGACCGATGTCGGTGCCGTACCCGGTGATGACGCCGTCGACCGAGCCCTGCGTGACCTTCCAGTCGACCCAGCGGTCGGGGATCTCGGGAAGCTCCACCCAGTCCTCGGGCACGGCCATCATCTCGGCCCACCAGTCGAGCTCGATGAGGTGGACGTCGGAGAGCCCGGCGCCATTCGACGAGAGTCCGTTGCGCAACACGGTCTGGGCGGACGCGCCATCGGGGAAGGAGTTCACGACGACCTCGATGCCGTACTCCTCCTCGAACGACGCGAGGAGCTCGGGCGGGAAGTCCATCCACGCCGCGACGGTGAGTTGCTCGGGCTTGTTGTCCTCGGTGGCCTCTTCGCCGCCGCCACCTCCGCCGCCTCCGCCGCCTCCGCCGGAGCAGGAGGCGAGCACGAGGGTGGTGAGAGCTGCGGCCGCGGCGACCGCTCCGGCTCGTCTGGTGATTCTCATGATGTGGGTCCTTTCGTGACGTCGTTGTACGGGGAACGCGGTATCAAGCGGTGGTTCTGGCGATCGATGCGACCGCCCAGGGCTGGAGGGTGAGGTCGATCTCGAGCACGCCGTCGGCATCGACCGTGAGCGTGCTGCGGTGGAGGTCGTCGGCGATCCTCTTGAGATCGGCCACGTCCTGACGGCTGAGGTTGAGCGGCTGGCCCATGCGGTGCCAGGCTTCCGCGACGTTGCCGTGCTCCTGGTCGAGGACCTCGACCGTATAGACGTCGCCGGGGGCGAGTCCGTCGACGGAGTGGGAGATGCGGCGCTCGGGTCCTTCGTCCGCGAGCTGCTGCGTGTGCGCGTAGCGCGTCGCCGCTCCCACCGACCTCGAGCCCATCGACTCCGGGTAGTTGAAGAAGACGGCCGCGATCGCCTCGTCGGTGGTCTGCGTCAGGATGCCGTGCTCGGTCTGGAGCACGATGCGGTCGCCGAGCCGGTTGAGCATCGCCATCGTGTGGAACGTCGGCTTGTGGATGCCCTGCTCGTTGACGAAGCCGAAGCCGCCGTGGAAGGGCCCGATCCCACCGCCGCCCTCCTCGAAGACGTCGGTGAAGGTCCAGTACGCGATCGAGTCGGCGAGGGCGTGGCTCTGCAGGAACGCCCGCGCGATGTAGGTCGCGGCGAACACCGTGTCGTGCATGAAGTCGCGGCTCGACGGCGACGTCGACCACTCCGTGACGTGCAGTTCGGCGTGGGGATAGGGGGATGTCGCGATGAGATCGCGCATCATCGCGAGGTCGTTGCGCGTGGCATCCCGATCCCGGCTGATCGCTCGCCCGACCCCCTGCGTGTCGAAGGCGTAGTCGGTGGGGTAGAGATGAGTCGAGAGGAAGTCGATCGGCAGGTCGCGCTCGGCGCAGTACGCGATGAGCTCCTCGATCCAGACGGGCTTCCAGGGGAGGGCGTCGGGATCGGATGCCTCGGCTGTCGCCGCCTCGACCGACTTGTCGTGGTACTCGCCGTCGTAACGGGCATCGGGCACGAAGACCGATGACGAAGGTCCACCGACCTTGAGGTCGCGGTCGATCGCCTTGATCGCGCGCGCCGTCGCCTCGTAGAGCTCGAAGTACTCGGTGCGCGTGCCGGTCCAGAAGTGCGGCACGAGATTGGGCTCGTTCCACACCTCGAACGGCCACGTGCGCACTTCGTCGATGCCGTAGCGCTCGATCCAGTGCTCGACGGTCGCCGTCACGAGGTCGATCCACGCGTCCATGTCGGTCGGCGGACTGCAGTGGGCCTTCCACCAGAAGAGGGTCTCGGTCTGCGTCGCAAGCTCGCGCGGCATGAACCCGAGCTCGACGAACGGGCGCGCTCCCGTGTCGAGGATCGCATCGAAGACCTTGTCGACGTACGCGAACGTGTACACGGGCTTCGGCAGGGGAGAGGGCGGCCCGAAACCGCCGCCGTTCGACGTGCGGTAGACGAACATGTCGTCGTGGAAGAGACCGTGAAACCGCACGTATCGCGCGCCGAGGGTCGAGACGGCTTCTCGGAAGTGGCTCTGCCAATCGGCCCGGAGTGCCTCGTTGGCGCGGCCGGCCCCGATGCACACGCTCCACACGTGATGCAGCGGATCGTCAGCGGACGGCCGTCCGTCGACGATGAGCGGTCGTGTTGTCACCACGGGCACGGGCGACCTCCTTTGGTCACTTCTCGATGGATCTTCGTCGACTCTTGCGAAAATGTTTCGCAACGTGTATCGTTCGATCATGGTAGGTAGCGACTCTCGCCATGTCAACCATTGCTGCGCATCGTGGCGCATTGCGCGCTCCGATGCCGGTAGTCGGGCGAAACTTGTTCGGATGCGAGGAACTCATGCCGCAGAACTCCGTGCGCTCCCGTGCGACGCTCGCCGACGTCGCGACGGCGGTCGGCGTCTCTCGCGCGACCGTGTCGAAAGCGCTCAACGGACGCGGCGACATCTCGTCGGAGACGCGGGAGCGGGTTCTCGCCGCCGCGGCGGAACTCAACTACCGGCCGACGACGTCGCCGGGGCTGCTGACGGGGCGTCGAGCGCTTGCTGTCGTGTTCGACATTCCCGCGTCGCCCTACATCCTCGGAGTGCTCCAGGGCGTGCTCTCGGCGACGACTGAGACGCACCTCGACCTCATCACGCGCCTCGCTCCCGACCGCACGACGCGCACGCAGCGCGCCGTCGCACGGGAATGGGTCGCGGAACAGCAGGAATCCGGCGTCGTCGGGATCATCGGCCTCACCCTCTCGCGGCCCGATGCCCTCATCGAAGCGGCGAGCGGTGCGAGTCTGCCGTTCGTCATCGTCGACCCCGTCGACACACACCACAGCCGCATGGTGAGCGTCGGATCGAGCAACTGGGCCGGCGCGCGGACGGCCACCGAGCACCTCATCGACCTCGGACACCGGCGCATCGCGTGGGTCGGCGGCCCCGAAGCATCCGATGCCGCACGCGACCGCGTATATGGCTATCAGGCCGCACTGGATGCCGCGGGGATCGCCATCGACCCCGCTCTCATCCGCGCCGACCAGTTCTCGGTCGCCGCCGGAGCGCACAATGCCCGTGAGCTGCTGACGTCAGCCGAGCCGCCGACGGCGATCATGGCGGGCAACGACGAGATCGCCGTCGGTGTTCTCGCCACGGCCCACGAACTCGGCGTGCGCGTGCCCGAAGACCTCAGCGTCACGGGTTTCGACGACACGCCTCAGGCCGCGTGGACGACGCCGCCTCTCACGACCGTGCATCAGCACCTCGGGGGCATGGGGGCGATGGCGGTGCAGACGATCCTCATGATGACGGATGGTCGTCGCCCGTCATCCCGTCACGTCGAGCTCGCGACATCGCTCACGTTGCGCGAGAGCACGGCGCCACCACCGGCTCGGTGATCGTGCTCGGCGTCACGCGCGGCGCGAGCGCATCGCCTTCTTCTGCGTCAGTGCAGGATCGGCGGCAAGCGCCTCGTATTCGTCCGATCCTGCGGCAATCAGGGCGACTCGGCCTTCGGCATCGTGGTGGACGCCCCATCCGTATCGTTTGCCGAGCGGCGAGGCACGCATGCACGCCTGATCCTTCGCGAAGAACGCTGCCCGAGCTTCCGGCTGCTGTTCGGCCGGGATGCCCTGCCGCAGCGCATAGACCTGGAAGAGCACGTCGTCGCTCGTGAATGTGTAGGGATGCTCCGCGATCAGCTCGTACTGGAGTTCAGCCACCGACGGCGCTTTGGCGCCTGCAGGAGGAACTTCCGCGACAGGGGTCGGGCAGTCCTCAGCGACCTGGATGAAGGTGTCGACGTAGTTCGTGGTTCCCATCGACCCAGTCTGCTGACTTCGAGCGGTCCAGGCTAGGGCCGTTCTCGGCCCGCGGCTCAAAGGATCGGACTGGTCTCGCAGCCGGACGTCGATGTCACGGCGTCGTCGTGGCAAGCACGCTGAAGCTGTGGTCCTCGAACAGTCCGCCGGGGGGCGTGCGCCACTGCAGCTTGATGTGGTCGGGTTCGGGAGCGGTGTAGCGAACGGTGATGGCGGCGCCCGTGTCGAGTCGAATCGGCAGGCTGAAGTCGGTGTCGACCGTCGAATACGACGACCACGGCCTGATGAAGTGGACGTCGGCCGGACGACCCGTGTTCGTGAACGTCACGACGCCCGGTGTCTCCTGCTTGCGTATCCATTGCGCTGCCGCCTCCGGGCGGGAACCAGCTGGCTGCTCGGATGCCGGAACCGCTCGGGCGGCGGCGCGATCCCGAAGAAACACCACCCCACCGACGGCGATGAGCGTCAGGCCCACGAGGACGGCGACGATCCCGACGGACACCAGCAAGCCCAGCCAGGCCTCGAGCGCCGGCACCGCCGGAGCTCCGAAGAGCATCGCCAGTCCGAGGCTGATCACGCCGATGCCGTAGCCGATCCGGTTCTTTCCGCGCACCCGTGAACTCTAGCGAAAGCGGGCATGGAGCCATCCGCGCCGCCGCTCTTGAGATCTCTCCACACCCCGATCTGGCGTTCCGCGTGCCTTCGGTAGCGTGAACGGATGCCGGCTCGCCACTCCCGCCAGATTCTCCGCCTACGTGTCTCGATCGTGGGTATCGAGCCCGAGATCTGGCGCACGATCGATGTCGACGAGAACCTGACCCTCGCCGACCTGCACCCGGTGCTGCAGGTGGCGTTCAACTGGTCCATGTCGCACCTGCACCGGTTCTCCGACGGCGACCCGTGGGGCAGGGGCAACGGCATCCCGCGCATCGGTCGGAAGCCCCGTGCATGGGTAGACGCCTGGTCGCTGACCGAGCTCGGACCCGACGCTGAAGAAGAGGACGAGTCCCAGACCACCGTCGGCGATGCCATGCTCGACGGTGGGCCGCTCTGGTACGTGTATGACTCGGGCGACAATTGGGTGCATCGCATCGACGTCATCGATCGCGATGACGCTCGGATTGGCGAGCCGCCCGCCCAGGTGGTTGCGGGGGAGAGGCGTGCGCCTTTCGAGGATTCCGGCGGAGTCGACGGCTATGAGGATCTCGTTGCCATCCTCGCCGACCCCTCTCACCCGGAGCATCGGTCAGCCACGACATGGGTCGCGACGACTATCGGCCCTTGGGGCCTCGACGATCTCGAGGAGGCCGACCTCGACGGAGCACGCGGCGACCTGCGGATGCTCTTCGGCGAAGGATCCACCGACATGTCAGGACTCGTGGATGCCGCCAACGGCGTCACCGACGAGTCACCCATCGTCGACTTGGCGTCCGCGCTGCCGGTTCCGGTCCGATCGAACCTGCGGCGTCACCTCCAGCGACGCGGACTTCTCACTCCCGGGTCGATCCGCGAGGAGGACGCAGCGGATGCCGTCCGTCCTTTCGCCTGGTTGATCGATCGCATCGGAAACGACGGGGTGACGTTGACGAAAGCAGGGTGGATGCCGCCCGCCGTCGTGCTGGACGGAATGACGACGCTCGGGTGGAGGGACGACTGGATCGGCGAGGTGAACCGCGAAGACCTGACCTATCCGATGCGTGAGCTGCGGGCGTCGGCAGAGCGACTGCGACTCATCCGAAAGGTGAGGGGGCGGCTCGAACTGGTGAGACGCACGCGACCTGCGGTCGGCACGCCGACGCTTCTCGCCGAGCAGATCGCACGGGGGCTCCTCCGGCAGCGGATGACCGACGGTCAGCGGATCGCGAGCACGATTCTCGCGATCGGCCTCGCGGACGGGAGTGTCACAAGGCGACGCGACGGGGAACGCCAGGTCATCGGCATCCTGAACGAACTCGGATACGCCGACTCTCAGGGCCGTCTGCTCGACCAGCGCTGGTTCTCCAGCCTGACCGAGCCCGTCATGGAGGTGTTCGGGGCGCTCGGCCTGTGGCGTTCAGAGGGTCGCGGGCGCGACGTGCCGGTGACCGGTGCCGTCCGCGCAATCGCCTGCCTCGCCCTGAAGTAGCTGCAGTGTCCGCTCAGCGGTCGGTCGGGCGCATTGTCGGGAGCATCAATTGAGCATCGCCGCCTGGATGCGGCGATCAAGTTCTTCCAGTTCCCCTAATGCGTCCATCGCCACCCAGACCCGGTCGCGCTTGCGCCCGGTGATCTCGGTGATGATGCCGGCATCGGTCAATCTGTCGATCGCGTTGTAGACAGCTGATGTGGGCGCGTCAACCGCGGCGGCGATGTCTTCTGCGCTCACCACCGGTTCAGCGATCAGGATGTCGATGATCCGCTCTGTCACCGGGCTGGTGCGTCCCGACAACAATCTTCTCCATTCGTCGGGCAGTCCGCGCAACTGTTCCATGGAAACGCGACTTTCGACAGCCGCTGCCATGGCGGATCGTGCGATGACATCGACGATCGGAGCAACCACCCCGGCGCGGTACTCCGTGAGAGCAGCGAAGTACTCATCGCGGACGGCGAGCAGGCCGCTCGCGAGCGGGATGACAACATTCCGGGCCAGGCCCCGTCGGCGCAGTACTGCGCTGATGAGTGCCCTGCCGATGCGACCGTTGCCGTCGGTGAAGGGGTGGATCGACTCGAACTGGGCATGAGCGATTGCGGCGTGAATGATCACGGGAACATCGTCGCGAGCCACCCACGCCAGCAGATCGGCGATCAGTTCGGGAACGAACCCTGGCGGGGGAGGGACGAAGAGCGCACCGCGCGGGCTGTGGTCACTTCCTCCGATCCAGTTCTGCATGTCACGGATGCGACCCGCGTAGCTCGATTCAGTGGGGTCGCTCGCCATGAGGTCACGGTGAGCGGTCAGGAGATCATCGACCTGGATGCTGCCGGAAGCTCCCGCTCCCTGCACCATTCGCAGCAGTGCTGCCGAGGCCGACACCATGCTCGTCGCGTTGGCGTTCGCGCGGCTCCCCGCCAGTGCGCGCGCGAAATCAGTCGCGCTTGCCGAGACCTTTTCGATCTTGGAGGATGCCGCCGACTCGGTACGCAGGAGGAATCTGCCCAACGACTGAGAGTGGCTCCTCGCGTCAGCGTCGGTCGATGCGATCTGCATCACCGCGTTCTCGGCGACCGTCGCCAAGCCGGGTTCGGCAGAAAAGTCGAGATCTGCGATACGTGGAGGGATCGATACGTCGACGTGTCTCAGCATCCGGTCTTCGCGGCTTCCACCCCTGGCAGACTGACGCCACTCGCGCCGCTCCATCGCGTGCGGCGGCCACGAAGCGAGCGCAGCGTCAGGAGGAGGATCGGTGCTCACTATTCCACTTTAGCCATCTAAAGTGGAATAGGCACCGTCGCTATTCCTCGTTCCGCAGACCCGATGTCGGAGGCAGCCGCGACGATGGGCCCATGAAACACCGGGATCTGGCGTGGCGGGGTGTCGACGACGTGGCTCGGATCGACCGAGCGCGTGTTCGGGTCGACGACGAGGGGATGACCGCGCACGGCACCTCCCTCACCGACGACTACGCGCTGTCGTGGAGCCTGGATGCGACCGATGGATGGATCACGCGCACACTCGACGTGACAGTGCACGGTGACGGATGGTGGCGAACGCTCGCGCTCACCCACGCGATCGAGGGCGTGTGGACGGCCCGCGTCGACATGCGCGGCGACGTCGATCTGCCGCCCGCGGGAATCGAGGACGACGCGGCCCTCGACGGTGCCCTCGACTGCGACCTCGGGCTGTGTCCCGTCACCAACACGATGCCCATCCGCCGACTGCGGCTGCTCGATGTCGATGCTGACGCAGGTGCCGACATCCACGACACGACCCTCGTCATGGCGTGGGTGGAGGTTCCCTCTCTCCGCGTCCTTCGCAGCGAACAGGTCTATCGTCCGGCGGGCCCCGGTCTCATCGCCTTCCGCAGTGGTGACTTCGCCGCGGACATCTCGGCCGACGGCGACGGGTTCGTCATCGACTACCCAAAGCTCGCGACGCGCGCCCCGTCGCGGTGATCAGGAGATCGCGAGGTCGAGCGCGGCTCGGATGATGCTGTCGGCGTCGATCTGGTGGTAGGCATACACGTCTGCGATGTCGCCGGCCTGGCCGAAGCGGGACACGCCGAGGTTTCGTGCCGCGACGTTGTTGATCCCGGACAGGAATGCAAGCGTGTGCGGGTGCCCGTCGAGCACCGTGATCAGCGGGCGGGCGCGGTCTGCGGGGAAGACCTGATCGAGGATCCAGGTGTCGGCGCCGTTCTCGGCGCCGCGACGTGCCTGGAGCGCCTCGAACAGGAGTCCAGGACTCGTCACGCACACGACGTCTGCCTGCGTCCCGATCGCCGCGAGGCGGTCGGCTGCCGCGATGGCCTCGGGAACCATCGCGCCCATCGTCACGATCGTGACGGCGGGTGCTGATGCCGCGCGCAGCAGATACGCGCCCGCCACGACCTGTTTGCGCCGCCGCTCCCGCGCCGCCGGATCGGTCGGCAGATCGGCGAGTGTCTGATCGATCGGGCGGGTCGACAGCCGGAGGTAGGCCGAACGGCCGTCGGGTCGTCCGATCTGCGCCATCGATGCGAGCAGGGTCCACTCGACGTCGATCACGAACGCGGGCTCGTACGACGTGCATTCGGGCTGTTCGAGCCCGATCGACGGCGTCTTGATCGACTGATGCGCCCCGCCCTCGGGGGCGAGGGTCACGCCGGAGGGCGTGCCCACCAAGATCGACTGGCCCCCGGCGTACATGCCGTACGACCACGGCTCGAGCGCGCGCTCGACGAACGGGTCGTAGATCGTGCCGATCGGGATGAGCGGCTCGCCCCACCTGCTCCACGTCGCTCCCAGCTCGCCGAGGAGCGAGACGAGGTTGACCTCGGCGATCCCGAGCTCGATGTGCTGACCCGTCGGGCGCTCCCGCCAGTGCATCATCGTCTCGCCGTCATCCGCGAACCAGTTCTGACGCTCCTCGACCGACCACACGCCCACCTTGTTGATCCAGCCGGCGAGGTTCGTGCTCGAGCTGACGTCGGGGCTGACGGTGACGACGCGACGCGCGGCATCCGGTGCCACCCGTGTGAGGTCGACGAGCGCACGGCCGACCGCCGCCTGCGTCGTCGCGACACCGCGCGGCGTGCGACCGAGATCGGAGGGAACCGGCGGGAGCGTTCTCTGGACCACCGGCGTTCGCCGCAGTCGCATGGCGGTGTCGGCGCAGAGCCGATCCGCCGCTGTTCCCGCGTCGAACCGATTCCATGGGTTCGCGACGTCTTCGCCGAACAGGTCGGCGAGAGCCTCCATCTGGTCCATAGTCAGCAGTGACGAGTGGTTCTGCGGGTGCCCCTCGATCGGAAGACGGTACCCCTTGACCGTGTAGGCGATGATCACGGTGGGGCGCGCGTCGTCGATCTCGGCGAACGCCGCACGGAGTGCATCGACGTCGTGCCCGCCGAGGTTGCGAATCCCGGCGCGAAGGGTTTCGTCGTCGAGATCGGCGAGGAGAGAGGCGATCGCCGTCGCGCCGTCGCCCGACCCCGGCAGTCGATCCCGCAATTCCTCAGACGAGCAGCGCAGGAGTCGCTGATATTCCGGATTGGGCATGTCCAGGATGCGACGGCGCAGAGCGTCTCCGCCTGGCCGGGCCAAGATCCCCTCGAGCGCGGCGCCGAAAGTGACCGTGAGGACCTGCCATCCGGCGGCCTCGAACATGCGCTGGATCCTGGTGGCTGCGATGTTCGGGATGACCCGGTCGAGCGACTGGCGATTGAGATCGACGATCCACACGATCTCGCCGAGGTCCTGGACAGCCGGATCGAGGACGGCTTCCCAGATCGCCCCTTCGTCCAACTCGGCGTCGCCGACGAGGGAGTACTGACGGCCGCGATTGCGCTCGCCCGTCAGTGTCTCGGTGTAGCGGCGCGAGATGGCACCCCAGATGGGTGCGGTTGCGCCGATCCCCACGGAACCGGTCGAGTAGTCCGCCGGTACGGGATCTTTGCGCCTGCTGGGATAGCTCTGCAGTCCGCCGAACTGCCGGAGCGTCGTCATCCACTTCTCGTCGAGCTGCCCGAGCAGGTACTCGATCGCGTGCAGGACGGGGGAGGCGTGCGGCTTGACCGACACCCGATCCTCCGCGCGCAACTGCTCGAACCACAGCTCCGTCATGATCGTGACCATCGATGCGCTCGAGGCCTGATGCCCGCCCACCTTCACGCCGGAGACGTTCGGACGCACGCGGTTGGCGTGGTGGACGATGCTGGTCGCGAGCCACAGCACCTTCTGCTCGATCTCGTTCAGGACACCGACGTCGACGGCATCCGATACGGGCGAAACGGCTGTCGACATGAGCGTCCTCTCGTTCCACGGCCTCGAGGCCGAAGGCATGCAACTGTGCACGAGAAGACTGCACCGCATCGTCGAGACGCACAAACGGCGCGCCAGATTTGCTCAAGGTGCGCAAAGATGGACACCTCGCAGTGATGAGGAGTGATCGAAATGGCACGATCCCAGACAGCAGACTCGGTCGACCGCGCGATCCTCAACGTGCTCATGGACGACGCGGACGCTACCGGCACCTTGATCGCCGAACGCACGGGCCTGTCACGCAATACGATCCGCACGCGCCTGCAGCGATACGCGGAAGAACGCGCGCTCCTGCCGTTCGAGCAGCGGATCTCGCCGCACTTCCTCGGGTATCCGCTCCGGGCCTTCGTCACGACGACGGTCGTTCAGCGTGAGCTCGATGCTGTCGCGACCGCGCTCGCGTCGGTTCCCGAGGTGCTCGAAGTGAGCGGTGTCGCGGGAGGGGCCGACCTCATCGTCGAGATCGTCGCACGGGACTCCGACGACCTGTACAGGATCGCGGGCCTCATTCTCGACATCCCGGGAATCGTTCGTACGGAGACCGGACTCGTCATGCGCGAGCTCGTGCCCTACCGGATCGCCCAACTCGTCAATCGGCGTGGTGGGATGGAGGCGTGACCGCACCCCAGAACGCCCTCTCGCTGACGATCATCGGAACCCCCGACTTCGGAAGCGTCGTCCTGCAGTCGCTGTACCGCATCACGCGGCGTTCGACGCCCGAACTTCGTCGCTCCATCCGTTCTGGGGAGCCGGTCTACACGGCGACCCTCTTCGGCAACGACCACATCGACGTCGTTCCGCGCCTCGAGAAGACGGCCGCCTACCTCGAAGATCTCGGGGTGCCGTTCGTCGTCCACGAATGGGTCGATGGCGCGCGCGAAGAGATCTCGATCGACGTCATGCGCCAGATCATCGAGTCGACCGACGGCCAGTTCGCGTAGTCCTCTCAGCGGCTGACGTGCATCGTTCGCTCAGCATCCACTCGACATGATGGGCACGTGGAGACCACCGAACGACGCCGCTGGGTGCCGTTCGTCGTCACGCTGCTGATCAGCGCGCCCCTTGCGGTGCTGCTCGCCTGGCCCCAGCTCTTCGGCGTTCAGACCGCGCTGGTGGTGTCACAGCTGGTCGCATTCCGGATGCCGATCGCGCTGCTGCTCCTCGTCGGAGCGGCAGCCTTCGGAGCGACGGCCCTCCTGCGCCGCCGCTGGGGCATTGCGGCGGGACTCGCCGTCGCGCTCGCCGTGACGTCGATCGCCAGCGGGGGAGTCGTCGCGGCTCGCGGGATCGGCGGGTCGATGCCCGTCGGCGATCTCACCGTCGTGGCCTGGAACACTCTGGGCGGAGCGGCAACGCCGGAGAGCATCGCGCGGTTCTTGCTCGACTCCCACGCCGATATCGTGAGCCTCCCCGAGATGGACGAGGCCGCCGTGGCAGAGGTGGCACGGCTCCTGTCGCTCGAGGGCGTGAAGATGAACGCCCACACCACGTACGGCGAGACAGGGTACTCGGAGATTCCCACGTCGGTGCTCATCTCCGCCGGCCTGGGGGAGTACGGCATCGATGCATCGGCGGGGTCGACGCCCGACCTGCCGAGCGCCGTCCTCCGCCCCGTGGATGGAGCAGGACCGACGATCGTCGCCGCCCACCCGATGCCACCCCTGCCGTTCTCGATGGGGCAATGGCGCGCGGGGCTGCAGTGGGTCGCCGATCAGTGCACCGACGCGAACACGATCGTCGCGGGCGACCTCAACGCGACGCTCGACCATCTCGCCGGACTCGGCGTGAACGGCGGGACCGTCGGCGAGTGCCGGGACGCTGCGCGCGAGACGGGGGCGGCAGGGGTGGGCACGTGGCCGATCTCCGCTCCGACGTGGCTCGGTGCCCCGATCGATCACGTGCTCGTGGGATCCGCCTGGAAGGTGCGCGGCTTCGAGGTCGTCACGTCGGTCGACGACGCCGGCAGTGACCACCGACCGGTCGTCGCGGTGCTCGACGCCCGCTGATCCGTCGGATGCCCCTCGCGGCGGATGTTTCCTTTTGGTAAAGCCTCGATTTCGTCCTTGCCAGAACGCGGGGTAGCCGATTACGGTGAACCAAAGCGGTTTGGCAAAGCGCTTTGGAAGGATCGACCGTGGTATCCATTGCAGACGTCGCGTCTCGGGCAGGAGTGAGCCCCACGACGGTCTCGCACGCCCTGAGTGGCAAGCGCAAGGTGAGTGAGAGCGTCCGCGACCGCGTGGAGCGTGCCATGCAGGAGCTCGGATATGTACCGAGCCGCACGGCTCAGAGTCTCGCGAGTGGCCGCACGCGCATCATCGGCCTCATCGTCCCCGACATCAGCAATGAGTTCTTCGCCGAACTCACCCGCGGCGTCGAGATGGCCGCCGTCGACCAGGGCTACAACGTCATCCTCTGCACGACCGGCTTCGACCACGCTCGCGAGGTCCACTACCTCACGATGATCCGTTCGCGTGCCGTCGACGGCCTCGTGTACGCAGCCGGATCTCCTCCCACCAACTCCGAGCTCGGTGAGATCCTCGGCAACCTCCCCCTCGTGCTCGTCGACGAGGAGGTTCCGGGCTCGGACGCTCCGTCGTTCGTGTCCGACAACGTCACGGGCGGACGGATGCTCGCCGAGCACCTCCTCTCGCTGGGCCATCGCCGCGCCGTTGTCCTGGCGGCAGAAGGGGATCTCGTCAGCAGCGACCAGCGCGTACGCGGATTCCGCGAGGCGTGGCTCGCAGCGGGCGAGGTCATGCCGCCCGTCTTCACGGGCAGCTTCACCGCGGAAGGCGGCCGGTCGGCGATCGCGCCGCACATCGCATCGCTCGTCGCCGACGACGTGACGGCTGTTTTCGCTGCCAATGACCTCATGGCCCTCGGTGCCATGGAGGAGCTCGAGCAGCACGGCGTGGCCATCCCCGCCGACCTGTCCGTCGTCGGCTTCGACGACATCACCGCGGGCCGCTTCGCGCGCCCGCGCCTCACGACTGTGCGCCAGAACGTCGCAGAGCTCGGCGCCCGCGCGATCGACGCCCTCGTCGCGCAGCTCGACGACGCCGCGTATGCGTCGTCTGCCCCCGCCGAGCGCACGGTTCTGCCCGTGACGCTCACCGTCCGCGAATCGTCAGCGCCCGCCCGGCGCGGAAAGGAGCGATGAAGATGTCCGACATCGTCATCAATCGCGTCTCGAAGGTGTTCGCCACCGCACGCAAGCGCACCGTCGCGCTCAACGAGACGACCCTCGAGATCTCGACCAATGAAACGGTCTGCATCGTGGGGCCGAGCGGCTGCGGAAAGACGACGCTGCTCAACCTGATCGCGGGCTTCATCGCCCCGACGAGCGGCACCATCACGGTCGACGGTCGCAACGTCAGGGGTCCCGGCTCAGACCGGGCGGTCGTGTTCCAGTCCGATGCCGTCTTCCCGTGGCTGACGGTCGCGGACAACGTCTCGTACGGCATGCGGATGCAGGGCGTCGCGGCGGCCGAGCGTCGGTCGCGCACCGACCACTATCTCGACCTCGTCGGTCTCGCCGACTTCCGCAAGGCCTACCCCAAGGAACTCTCGGGCGGGATGCGCAAGCGCGTGGACCTCGCCCGCGCCTACGCGAGCGGGCCGGGAGTCCTGCTCCTGGACGAGCCGTTCGGCGCGCTCGACCTCTTCACGAAGGAGGCGATGTGGCTCGCCCTCGCCGGTGTCATCGCCGCAGAGCCCAAGACCAGCGTCTTCGTCACGCACGACATCGAAGAAGCCCTCTTCCTGGGTGACCGCGTCGTCGTCATGACGCCTCGCCCGGCGCGCGTGCACAGCATCCTCGACGTTCCTTTCGGTGCCGACCGCGACCTGTCGCTCCGCGCCTCCACCGAATTCCAGTCCCTCCGCAATCAGATCGCGAACACCCTCCGGGAGGTCCACGATGACGCAGCTTGACGTCCCCACCGCCGCGACCGGCGGCGTCCCGGCACCCGAGGACTCGCCCGCCTTCGGCTCACGCCCGCGCCGCAACTACGGGCCGCTCCTCAGCGCCGCATCGGTCGTCGTCGTGCTCGTGCTCTGGTGGGTGCTGACGACCGGCACCGGCTTCATCCGTCCGCTCTACTTCCCGAGCCCCGAGTCGCTGTGGACCGCGGCCGTCACCCTCAACACCCAGCTCGTGAGCGATGCCGCCGCGACGCTCCTGCGCGTCGTCGTCTCGTGGGTGGGAGGCTCGATCCTCGGCGTCGTCGTCGGACTCGTCATGGCCCGCAGTCGCTGGTTCTTCTACGTCATCAACCCGATCATCGAAGCCGTCCGCCCCGTTCCTCCCGTCGCGCTCATCCCGTTCGTGATCCTCTGGTTCGGCATCGGCGACGACGGGAAGATCTTCCTCGGTGCGCTGGCCTGCTTCATGGTGATGGTCGTCAACACGACCGTCGCGTGCGGCAACGTGCCGCCCGTCTACATCCAGGCCGCGGAATCCCTCGGCGCGAAGCGCAACCAGGTGTACCGCACGGTCGTGCTTCCCGCGATCATCCCCGAGATTCTCTCGGGCTTCCGGATCGGCAGCGCCCTCGCCTTCGCCGTCATCGTCGCCGCCGAGTTCCAAGGCGCAGATGTGGGGATCGGCCGTCTCATCATGCAGGCGAGCCGGACGCTCAACACTCCCGTCGTCCTGCTCGGCACGGTCGTCATCGCGATCATGGCGGTTCTCCTCGACCTCGGTATCTCGCGCCTCAGCAGATACATCACCCGTTGGTCGGCCCAGCGATGACACTCACCGGCTGACCCTCCCAGATCCACGCCGAAACACCCTCATACCCACTCCAGCACCACCCGACACTGCAGATCCGCCCCAGGAGCGGAACGACTGGAAGGAAGAGACATGAACAAGACACGGCTCGCGGTCGCCATCCCGGCGGTCGCACTCATCACGGCACTCGCCGGCTGCGCAGGCGGCGGAACTCCGGGAGAGTCGGAGGGCGGGCTCACGAAGCTCACCGTCGGCATCTCGCCGTTCCAGGACACGTACCTGCCGATCATCGGGCAGGAAGAGGGCTGGTTCGAGGAAGCCGGCCTCGACGTGGAACTGCGCTCGCTCGCCTGGAACGCCGCCATGCCGACCCTCATCTCGGGCGACGTCGACATCGTCGTGAACAACACGACCGGCGTCGTCTCGGTCGCCAACGCCGACCCCGAGGTGGTCTACGCCTACGGCTGGAACCCCTTCACGGAGGGCTCCGCGCTCATGGTGCGCCCCGACGGCGACATCGCGACGATCGACGAGCTCGAGGCCACGGCATCCGATCGCGACGAGGCGCGCACAGAGGTGATCGAGTCGCTCGCCGGCAAGACGATCGTGACGACCCTGTCGACCGACATGGGCAAGCAGATCAACGACGCGCTCGCTTCCGTCGGGATGAGCGAAGACGACGTGACGTTCGTCGACATGGATCCCGATGCCGGGCTCGCGGCGTTCCTCACCGGCACGGGCGACGCGTACCTCGGTGGCGTCCCCCAGCGTGCGAAGGCGCTCGACGAGGGCATGGTGATCGGGCTGTCCGGTCCTGACCTCGCCGCGCCGCCCATCAACGGAGCCGTCACGACCCGCACCTTCGTCGATGAGAACGAGGACGCGCTCCTGGCGTTCATCGACGTCATGCACCGCATCATCCGCTACTGCGACGCCGAGACGGAAGCGTGCGGACAGACGATCACCGACCGGCTGAACGAGGAGACGGCAGCGGGCCTGACGGTCGACGGCTTCATGGACTACTGGCAGAACATCGAGCTGTACGCCCCGAACGCGCAGGCGGCGAACGACATGATCCTCGCCGACGACGGCGTCGCCTACTGGAAGACGACGTGGGACAGCGACAACGCCTATCTCTTCGGCTCGGGAGACATCCCCGCCGAGGTGCCCGCCGACGAGCACTTCCTCATGCAGCAGGTATGGGACGCGTACGTCGCCGAGTACGGCGCCGACCAGACCGGCTACTGAACAACAGGAAGGAGAGTGTGATGGGCGTCAAGATCCACCACATCGTCACCGGCGAGCTGGAGAGCTCACTCCCCGTCTCGCTGCTCAACTCGGGCATCCATCCCGACGTACCTCACGAGGACCGGCTGCCGTTCGGCTTCCGCGACGACATCGTGCGGCGCGACGGATCCGTGCACGAGGGGGTGATGGTGCCTGTGCCCGTGTGGCTCATCGAGGGGACCGACAAGGTCATCCTCATCGACACGGGACTCGGAGACATCGATGAGGTGTCCGAGATGCAGAGCCGCTACGGCGTCGACTTCGTGGCGTCGCGGTCGGAGGATCAGGACCTCGTGGCAGGGCTCGCGCGTCACGGCGTGAAGCCCGAGGACGTCGACATCGTCGTGCTCACGCACCTGCACTTCGATCACGTCGGCAACAATGAGCTCTTCCCCAACGCGCGGTTCATCGTGCAGGCCGACGAACTGCCGCAGGCGACCCATCCACCTCACTTCTGCATGTTCTATTACCCCGAGTACGCCTACAAGGTCGAGGCGGTCCGAGACCGCCTCGAGGTGATCGACGGCGACATGCAGATCGACCCGGCCGTGCGACTCGTGAAGATCGGGGGCCACACCCCCGGCTGCATGGTCGTCATGGTCACGACCGACGTCGGCACCGTGTGCCTCACGAGCGACGTCATGTACAACTACAAGAATCTCGAGCTCAACTGGCCCATGGGCTCGTTCTGGGACCTGCCCGACCTCATGGCGGGATACGACCGCCTGCATCGCGAGGCGGACATCATCATCCCGGAACACGACTGGCAGTTCCTCGAGGAACACCCCAGCGGCACGATCGGCTGAAAGGCACCACATGAAGAAGGCACTCCTGCTCGGCGAGTCGTGGACGACCCACATGATCCATCAGAAGGGATTCGACAGCTTCACCACGACGGAGTACGTCGAAGGCGGACGCGAGTTCGGCGAGGCGCTCGCCGGTGACGGATGGTCCGTCACGCACATTCCCGCACACGCCATCGAAACCCAGTTCCCCGAGAGCGACGAGGAGCTCGCTGCGTTCGATCTCGTCGTCATCAGCGACGTCGGGGCGAACACGTTCCTCCTGAGCCGCGCGGTGTTCAACCGCAGCGCCTCGGAGCCGAACAAGCTCGCACGCATCCGCACCTACGTCGAGAACGGCGGAGGTCTGCTGATGGTCGGCGGCTACCTCTCGTTCTCGGGCATCGACGCGAAGGCGGCGTACGCGCGCAGCGAGATCGGCGACATCCTGCCCGTCGATGTGCTCGAGGTCGACGACCGGTCCGAGCATCCGGAAGGAACGAGGATCTCGGTCCTCGCCCCGGATCACGAAGCTCTCGGGGGGGTGGGCTCGGACTGGCCTGCCCTCTTGGGATACAACCGGACGCGTCCTCGCGCGGACGCAGAACTGCTGGCCGAAGTGAACGGCGATCCGCTCGTCGCCGTTCGCCAGGTCGGTGCGGGGCGAACGGGCGTCTTCACGTCCGATATGTCGCCCCACTGGGCTCCACCCCCGTTCATGGAGTGGGCGGGATACGCGCCGCTGTGGCGCGCACTGGCATCCTGGGCCGCCGGTGAATGATGGAGAACGCGCCGTGGCCGGGAACCCGAATCCCGGCCACGGCCGTGCCCCCAGGGTCGCGGTCGTCGGATCGCTCAACCTCGATCTGATCGCGCGGGTCGCGCGAGAGCCGCAGGCGGGGGAGACGATCCTCGCCGACGCGTTCGGCGAGGATCCGGGCGGAAAGGGCCTCAATCAGGCGGTCGCCGCTGCCCGCGTCGCACCCACGTCGCTCATCGGTGCTGTGGGGCGCGACGACGCCGGTCGCACTCTGCTCGCGTTCGCGCGCGAGCACGACGTCGACGTCGATTCGGTCGTGGCATCCGACCAGCCGACCGGCCGTGCCCTCATCACGCTCCTTCCCGACGGCGAGAACACGATCGTCGTCGCAGCACTCGCGAACGCCGCCGTCAGTGCGGCCGACGTGCGCACGAAGCTCGAGGAGATCGCACCGGCCGTTGTGCTGGTGCAGTTCGAGATCCCCCCGGCTGCCGTCGCGGCGGCGGCGGAGTGGACGGCGTCGGCCGGCGCGCGTCTTGTCGTCAATCCGAGCCCGATGCGCGCGATCGATCCGGTCGTCCTCGCGGCCGCCGATCCGCTCATCGTCAACGTCGGCGAAGCGAGCGAGATCGCGGGAACGGATGCCACGCCCGCCGCCCTCGCTCAGGTTCTGGCGTCGCGATGCCGTTCGGTCATCGTGACAGCGGGCGCCGCGGGTGCCGTCGTCGGAACCGGCGATCAGATCGTGGAGATACCGGCACCGGTCGTCGACGAGGTCGCCGACAGCTCGGGCGCGGGCGACGCATTCGCGGGCACGCTCGGAGCCCGGATCGCGCTCGGCGACACGCTCGTGCAGGCCGCCCGCGCCGCCGTCGACGAGGCAACCCGGATCGTCAGCACTCCGCGCGCCGGGCGCTGACCCGTGGTCGGTCGTCAGATGGCGACGAGCTGCACGTCCCGGATCTCGTCGCCATCGATCACGGCCGTCATGAAGGTGCAGTGCGGCTGCCTCCGCCGGTCCGTCGGCGAGCCGGGGTTGAGGAGGCGGAGGCCCGTGGGCGTCGTCGTGTCCCAGGGGATGTGACTGTGCCCGAACACGAGCACGTCGGCATCGGCGAACTCGACGGCCATGCGCCGCTCGCGCGTCTTGGCATCCCCGGTCTCGTGGATGACCGCGAGCTCGACACCCTCGATGCGGCGCCGTGCGATCTCGGGGAGTCGCACGCGCAGATCGTCGGTGTCGTTGTTGCCCCAGACTCCCAGCACGTCGCCATGCTCCAGAAGCAGGTCGAGCACGTCGGCCTCGACCCAGTCACCCGCGTGGACGATGAGATCCGCGTCGTCCGCGGCCTTCAGCACCGCGCCGGGCAGCACCTTCGCCCGCTTGGGCAGATGTGTGTCGGCGATGAGCAGCATCCGCGTCGTCATGAAGCGACCGTAGCTGGGCCGTCGCTCGAGAGAGTCTGCAGTCTGCGCTCCCGCACGGCGAGGAAGAGCGGAAAGGTGAAGGCGAAGGCGGTCACGAGCGACAGCACGATGTAGAGCCACGCGCGCTTCATTCCGAGCCGTCGCGCCTCGACGATGATGAAGACGGCACCGGCGATCGCGACGACCAGGAGGTCGACGCCGATCGACGACACCGCAGGTCCGCTCCCGAAGAGGTCGCCGAAGAAGTTCCGTCCCGCGACCACCGTCCACGCGTTGAACACGAAGGTTCCGACGAGCCCCGCGATCGCCAGCACGAGGTACACGATCGCGCGTGCGTTCCAGCCGGTCTTCTTCGAGTCCGTCGTCATAGAGCGGATGCTACCGCGGTCTCTTCGAGAAGAGACGCGTGAGTGCCTTGACTCCTTCGACAGCGATGAAGGTCCCGAATCCGTACGCGAACGCGGTCACCCATTGCACGGCTCCCAGTGGCTGTGAGCCGAACCACAACTGGAACGGCGGCAGGTACGTGTACACGGTCTGGAGCACGGCCAGCACGGCGATCGAGACCCAGATCACGCGATTCCCGGTGGCAGCTCGCCACGTGAGGCTCGACCGGCGCAGCATCCTGAGATTGAAGAGCACCGCGACCTGTGCGACCACCAGGACCGTGACGGCTACGGCCCGTGCGGTCCCGACATCGACGCCGCGCGCCAGTTCCGCGAAGAAGGCGAGGGTGGTAGCGGCCGCTACGACGACCCCTGTCCCCGCCAGCATGAAGAGGTGGTGAGACAGGATCGATTCTCCTGGCGGCCGGGGAGGCCGACTCATCGTTCCCGGTTCGACGGGGTCGTAGGCGAAGGCGAGCGACAGCGTCACAGCCGTGACGAGGTTGACCCACAGGATCTGGGTCGGCTGGAGCGGATCGGGGAAGCCGACGACGACCGCGGCGAAGACGACGAGGGCCTGGCCCAGCGTCGTCGCCAGGATGAACACGACGGATTTCCGCAGGTTGTCGTAAACGCGTCGTCCCTCGCGAACCGCCCCCTCGATGGTCGCGAAGTCGTCATCGGCGAGGACGATGTCGGATGCGTCCTTGGCTGCTTCCGTTCCCTTCCTCCCCATTGCCACCCCGACGTCGGCCCGGGCGAGCGCCGGCGCGTCGTTCACGCCGTCTCCCGTCATCGCGACGACGTCGCCCTGCGCCTGCAGGGCCGTCACGATCCGAAGCTTGTGCTCGGGGCTGGTCCGTGCAAAGACATCCACGTCGTCGACCGCCCCTGCGAGTTCCTCGTCGTCCATCGTGTCGATGTCTGCGCCCGTCAGGACGTGGCAGTCCGCTGCGACGAGACCCATCTCGACGGCGATGCTCCGGGCGGTCAGAGCATGGTCGCCCGTGATCATCTTCACGCGGATGCCGGCATCCCTGCACTCGGCGATGGCCGCGATCGCCTCGGTTCTCGGCGGGTCGGCGATCCCGACGATGCCCAGCATCTGGAGGGAGCCGATCTGGTCCGGCGCGAGGCTGAACTGATTCGGCACCTCGCGCCGGGCGGCAGCCAGAACCCGCATCCCCTGCGTCGTGTACGCGTCGACTCGCGAGGCCCACCACGTGCGGTCGAGGGCTTCCGACCTGCCATCCCTCCCGCTCTGCGTCTCGCACCGCATCAACACCCGATCGGGTGCGCCCTTGACAGACAGAATCCGCTCACCAGAGGGTGCCTCGTCCACTGTCGCCATGTAGGCGAGGTCTGCGCTGAACGGGATCTCACCACGGCGGTCCCATCCGCTGAGATCAACTCCCGCCTTGCGAGTGAAACTCGCCAGTGCCCCCTCCGTCGGATCTCCCACGACGCGCCAGGTGCCGCGGTCGTCGCGGACGAGACGGGCGTCGTTGCAGAGGCCCAGTGCGAGGGCCAGGGCGGTGATGTCATCGGATGGCGCGTCGACGTCTTCCAGCTCGGACACGATCGAGCCGACGGGGTCATATCCGTCGCCCGTCACGGTGTAGCGCGACGCCGTCGTCTCGGCCGTACGGACGGTCATCTCGTTCTTCGTCAGAGTGCCGGTCTTGTCGGTGCAGATGACCGTCACCGACCCGAGCGTCTCGACTGTGGTGAGGCGACGCGTGATCGCACGCCTCGCGGCCATCTGGCGCACCCCCAGAGCCAGGGTGATCGTCACGACGGCCGGGAGTCCTTCCGGGATGGCAGCGACGGCGAAGGCGATAGCCGCCGAGATGAGGGCGGCGGGAGAGCCGCCATGGACGAACAGCCCCACAGCCACCATGACGGCGGTCAGCGCGAGGACCACGCCCGTCAGTTGGCGACCCAGACGGCTGATGGATCGGGTGAGCGGTGTTCCCGTGCGCCCGACGCCGCGCACGAGCTGCTGCACCCGCCCGAGTTCTGTGTGTGGACCGGTCGCTGTGACCACCGCCACCGAGCGTCCCGCGACCACGACGGAACCCGCGTGGAGCATGTTGTGTCGGTCAGCCAACGACGCATCATGCGCAACGGCCCCGACCTGCTTGGCGACGGGAACCGATTCCCCTGTCAACGCCGCTTCATCGGCGCGAACCTCACGCGCCTCGAGGACGCGCGCGTCGGCGGGCGCGCGGTCGCCGGCATGTACGCGAACGATGTCACCCGGCACGAGCGCAGCGGCTTCGACCTCCGACCATGCTCCGTCGCGTCGAACGATCGCTCGCGGAGACAGCATGTGCCGGATGCTACGCAGGGCCTTTTCTGCCTGGCCCTCTTGAACGAACCCGATCACCGCGTTGATCACGGCGACGGCGAGAATGACCGATGCGTCTACGAAGTCCTGCGTGAGGAGCTTCACTGCCGCAGCAGCGAGAAGGACATAGATGATGGCGTTGTTGAACTGAGCCAGGAACCGCAGCACGGGGTGGGTGGGCTCCGGCTCGGGGAAGCTGTTGGGGCCGAAGTGCGCGGATCTGCAGGCGACGTCCTCTGACGCGAGCCCTGCCGTCGATGACCCGAGTCCCTTCAGAACATCGCCGGGCGCATGAGAGTGCGGGGTGCGGGGCGCACCCGCGGGCGCGGCCGGGTGGTGTGTGAGCTCAGCAGGCGGGCGACGTGTTCCGCCGCCGGATTTCCCTTCGGTGTGGTCGCTCACGCGTCCGCCCTCCACTGTCTGCACTTCCACCATGGACGGCCGAGTATCGGGCGCGGGGGCCGATGGTCCTGGCGGTTCGTCACTTACCACGTTCAGGGACCTTCGACCCGAGAGCCTCGGAGGTTGGACTGAAAGCCTGGAGGAGGCATGCGCGGTCGAGACGATCGCGGCAGAGGCAGGACACGAATGGCGAGGAGGACAACGTGGAGCAGAAGGTCGTCGTCGGAGTGACGGATGCGACAGCATCGCAGCGAGCGGTGGACTGGGCTGCCGAACGAGCGGTGGATCGCGACGAGGCGCTGGTGCTCCTCACGGTGATCGGCGGGTCGATCGGCGCCGTCGGGTCTGGTGAGGTCGCCGCCGAAGCCACGAATCGCGCACAAGCCCGGCTCGACGCGCAGGCTGAACGGGTCCGCGCGCGGGGGGTGGAGGTGGAGACCCGTGTCGTCCGCGGCAATCCCGTCGAGGAACTGGCCGACGCGTCTCGCGGAGCCGCGCTCCTCGTCATCGGGAGCGACTATCGAGGCGCCGGGTCGCGACGAGAGCGCGGGCCGCACGGAATCCGGATCACCGCGGCCGCCCACTGCCCCGTGGCAGTGGTACCGGACTTCGACGTGACGGAGAGGACCGGTGTCGTCGTGGGTGTCGACGGATCGACCGTGTCCGAGGCGGCCATCCGCTTCGCGGCCGCCGAAGCGGATCGCTACGGAGAGCCGCTCACGGCGATCATGACGTGGTCACCCGTGGCGGTTCCTCTGGGAGCGCTGTCCGATCCCGGCGGAGCGCAGCAGAGCCTGCGACGTCAGACCGAGGAGGCTCTCGCGACCGCGATGGAAGACGTCGCCACGACGTACCCGGGGCTCGACGTGCGACTCGTCGCCGAGAGCAGCGATCGGCCGGAGACGGTCATCAACGAGCACGCCGCCCGCGCGCGGCTCGCCGTCATCGGCTCGCACGGTCGCGGCCCCGTCGCGCGGTTCATCCTCGGATCGACCAGCGAGCACGTGCTCGAGCGGCTCGCGACGGCGACGGTCGTCGTGCGCTAGAGACCTCCGACGTCGCCCCTGAGCAGGTCGCGCGCGAGTTCGACCGCCGCATCCGCCGTCTGGTCCAGAACGCTCTCGGGATCACCCGTGAATCGCAGCAGCACATCACCGGCGTCCGCGCGTGTCGCCCAGCCGAGGTAGACGGTTCCCGGTGCGTGTCCGTCGTCGACGTCGGGGCCCCCGACACCCGTCGCCGATACGGCGAGGTCCGTATCGAAGAGCGATCTCGCTCCTTCGGCCAGCGCACGCGCGCAGGCGGCGGAGGTCGGATCCGTCCCGGGACGAAGCCCCAGCAGGCGCTCCTTCACGTCGGTCTGATACGCGACGACTCCGCCCGCGAACCACTCCGAGGCGTTCGGCCCGCTCCCGATGCGGCTCGCGATCAGTCCCGACGTCAGCGACTCCGCGAGGGCGATGCGCACCCCCTTCTCCACGCAGCGCGCGGCCACCTCTTCGACTGCCTCCGTCACCGTCACCTCGGCCCTCCCTCGCGAGACGCGGGGCGCCCCTGCGCGAGTAGAGCAAGCTTCCCGCATCCGCGCAACCCCCACGGCTGCGGAGGCGACCGTGCATAGTGTCGAGCCATGGCTGACATGTACACGATTCAAGACCCGACGACTCAGTACCCTCGCCCCCCATTCCCGCCGCAGCAGCAGACGGGGCCCGGAGACATCCACAAGATGGACCCGGCCCCCGACCACGGTGAGAGCACCTACGTCGGCAAGGGCCGGCTGCCCGGCCGCAAGGCGCTCGTCACCGGGGCGGACTCCGGGATCGGACGCGCCGTCGCGATCGCCTACGCCCGTGAAGGTGCCGACGTGGCGCTGAGCTACCTCCCCGAGGAACAGCAGCAGGCCGAAGAGGTCGCGGAGCTCATCCGCGCCGAAGGACGCACCGCCGTCCTCCTGCCCGGCGATCTGCAGCAGGAGGAGAACAACGACAAGATCGTCGCCGACACCGTCTCCGAACTCGGCGGCCTCGACATCCTCGTGATCAACGCGGGCACCATGCCGACCGTCGACAGCATCGACGACTTCGAGACCAAGACGCTCGATCACGTGCTCGAGGCCAACATCTACCCGCTCTTCTGGCTCACGAAGGCGGCCTCCCCGCACCTGAAGCCCGGCTCGGCGATCATCACGACGTCGAGCGTGCAGGGCTTCCAGCCCTCGCCCTCGCTCGCCGAGTACGCCGTGTCGAAGGCCGGTATCGCGAACTGGACGCGGGCGATGTCGCAGCAGCTCATCGAGCGCGGCATCCGCGTCAACGGGGTCGCACCCGGTCCCATCTGGACGCCGCTCCAGCCCGCGTTCGTGCCGAACGAGAAGATCGAGGAGTTCGGCTCGCAGACGCCCATGGGGCGCGCGGGTCAGCCCGTCGAGCTGGCGCCGGCGTTCGTGTTCCTCGCGTCGCAGGAGTCGAGCTACATCGTGGGTGAGACGATCGCCGTGACCGGCGGCATGCCGGTTCACTGAGCAACCCTGCAAAGGGGGAGCCCCGGCTGCTGGCGTCAGCGGCCGGGGCTCGTGCACCTGGTCGGCCGATGCCGACGGGGAGCGTGCAGGCGGAGAAGCCCGAGAAAGGCTGCCCGCGCGCGTCTCTGGGGCCGACGCGCTCTCCCTCATCAGGCGGATGACACTATTTTCCGCCGACGGTGCGGCGCTGCCTGGGGGCTTGACAAATGCATCGCATGCGCACTCAGGGTGGAGATCAGGCCCGCCCCTGAAGAATCAGATGCCAGTACACCCAGGGCAGGATGTGCCGGTCGAAGATGTAGGACATCCGGCTTTCGCGATAGAGCCATGTGAAGCCGGGGATCGACGGGGCCAGGCGGCCCTCGCCGTCGAACTCGGCGAAGACCACGGTGCGGCGGCTCACGGTGATGGGGCACACCGTGTATCCGTCGTAGTGCCGCGTGGGCTCGCGGCCGTCGAGCACGGCACGGAGATTCCGGGCGAGGGTCTTCGCCTGCATCCGGATGGCTCCTCCCGAACGGAGGGTGGAGACGGATGCCGCGTCGCCCAGCGCCCAGACATCGTCGAACGTCCTCGAACGGAACGTCGTCGGGTCGACGTCGACGAAGCCCGCGTCGTCGGCGAGACCCGAATCCGCGATCCAGGCGGGCGGCGCCTGCGGGGGAGCAGCGTGCAAGAGGTCGTACTCGATCGTCTCGGAGCGGGCCCCGCGGCCGATGACGATGCTTCCGTCGCTGACGTCGACGAGGTCACTGTCGAAGCGCGTCTCGATGCCGTACTCGTCGAGCTTGCGCTGCAGCTCGGCGCTGATGGCGGGGACGCTGAACGCGTTCGACTCGGGTGAGACGAAGACGACGCGGATGTCGTCGAGCCGCCCCTGCGAGCGCCACCAGTCGCACGCCAGGTACATCGGCTTCTGCGCGACGCCCGCCGCCGAGGCGGGCTCCGGCTGCTGCACGAACACGACGGTGCCGCCGCGCACGTCGCGAAGCGCCGACGAGGCCTTCTGTGCGAGGTCGAAGGTGTAGCTCGAAACGCCATTCGGGCGGCTCATCGCTTCTTCGAGGCCGGGTACGGCGTCGTATCGCGTCTCGAGCCCCGCCGTGATGATGAGCTGCTCGTACGCGACGACCTCGCCCGACGACAGCGTCACAGCGCGGGCACGCGGGTCGACGTGAGTCGCCCGATCCCGGATCCACTGCACTCCCTTCGGAGTCACGTCACCCTGCGGACGAACAGCTTCGGACGCGCGAGCGACGCCGCCGGCGATGTGGGATTGCAGCGGCGCGAAGACATGCTCCTCGCGAGGCTCGATCACCGCCACGTCGGTCATGCCCATCCGGCGCAGGCGTCCCGCGACGGAGAGGCCGCCGTTGCCGCCCCCGATGACGAGGATGCGGTGTCGGAGCGTAGCGGTATCGTCCATGTCGTCCACTGCACACCACACTGCCGACATCTCCCCAGGGGTTGACAGTCGCACCCGCACCGGCCGTTGGATTCCCGAGCCCGCAGCACTAACGCGTGGCGAGGGCCCGGTCAAGGGTGAGCCCGCCTGCCCCGGCGATCCGTAGCGTGGGGCGACACGATCTCCCGCCGGTGGCTACTCGGAAGAAGGCATGACATGGACCTCGGAATCGAAGGGCGCACGGCACTCGTCACCGGTGGTGACTCCGGCATCGGATGGCACACCGCACGCCTCCTGCTCGAAGAGGGGGCCATCGTCGTCATCACCGACCGCGACCCCGACGCGCTCGCCGATGCCGCGTCGCGACTGAACGCACCGGAGGGCCGGCTCTTCGCCTTCGCCGCCGACATCACGAGTCTCGACGACCTCGCGCGGCTCCACGAGCAGGTGCAGGACGCTGCAGGCGACATCGACATCCTCGTGCAATCGGCCGGTGTGACGGGCGCGCAGGGTCTCTTCCACGAGATCTCCGACGACGGCTGGACCCAGACCATCGAGACCGACCTGCTCGGTCCCGTGCGCGTCGTGCGGCAGTTCCTCCCGTCATTGCGGAGGGGCGGGTGGGGACGACTCGTCTTCCTGGCATCGGAAGACGCGGTGCAGCCGTACGACGACGAGCTTCCGTACTGCGCCGCGAAGGCCGGCATCCTCGCTCTCGCCAAGGGACTCTCGCGGTCGTACGCGTCGGAGGGTCTGCTCGTGAACGCCGTGTCGCCGGCGTTCATCCGCACCCCCATGACCGATGCGATGATGACGAAGCGCGCAGACGAGCGGGGGACCGACGTCGACGAGGCGGTCTCGTCGTTCCTCGACGAAGAGAGGCCGTACATGGAGCTCGGACGCCGCGGCGAGCCCGACGAGGTCGCCGCCGTGATCGCGTTCCTCTGCTCGGACCGCGCGTCGTTCGTGAACGGCTCCAACTACCGGGTCGACTCGGGTTCGGTCGCCACGATATGACGAGCGACGATCACGTGCGGCGGAGCGGCCCGCCCGTCCCCGGCGAAGACCTGCGCTCGTACGCACCGATCGGCGACGGTCGCACGGTCGCGCTCATCGGCCTTCGCGGGCAGGTGGACTGGCTCCCGATCCCCAACCTCGGCTCTCTTCCCGTCTTCGCTCGACTGCTCGACGACGAGACGGGCGGATGCATCGAGCTCGAACCCGAGGGAGAGTACGAGGTCTCTCGGCGCTACGTCTCCGGCACGAACGTTCTGCGGACGACCTTCACGACAGAGAAGGGCAAGGCGACCGTCACCGACGCCCTCGTGACGGGCGTCGCCGGTCGCTTGCCGTGGGCCGAGCTCGCGCGCCGCATCGACGGCGTCTCGGGTGAGGTCGCCTTCACGTGGCGGGTGCGCCCCGGCACGGCGCTCGGCACGGCATCCCCCTGGATCCAGGAGAGTCACGAGGGGCCCATCATCCGGTCCGGCGTGACGTCGATCGCGGTCGTCGGCACCGACCACGGACCACGGTCGACGAAGCGCGACAGCGAACCGCAGATCACCGGCCGGTTCACCACGACAGAAGGTTCTCGCCACCTCCTCGTCGTCGTCGCGACGCACGACGAACCGATCCATCTCCCGGATCCCGCGATCGTCGATGAGGGGATCGACCGCACGATCGCGAACTGGCGAACGTGGTCGCGGGAGTTCTCGTACGAGGGCCCCTGGGGTGCGCACGTGCAGCGCAGCGCACTGGCATTGAAGCTCCTGATCTTCAGCCCGACCGGAGCGATCGCCGCGGCTGCGACATCGTCGCTGCCGGAGAGCCCGCGGGGCGGGAAGAACTGGGACTACCGGTTCGCCTGGGTGCGCGACCTCGCGTACACCGCTCACGCGCTCGTGCAGTTCGGCCTGCGGGAGGAGACGCACGCCGCGATCTCGTGGCTCCTTCGCACCATTCGTCAGAACGGACCCGACCTGCACGTCTTCTACGGTCTCGAGGGCGACGTTCCCGATGACGTCCGCACCTACGACATCGAGGGGTGGCGGGGGATCGGGCCCGTCGTCACGGGGAATCCCGCGCAGGGGCAGCTGCAGCTCGGCGTCTTCGGCGACCTCTTCGCGATCTGCCGGCTCTACGTCGACGCGGGAAACGTGCTCGACGTGTCGACGGGACGCATGCTCGCCGAGATCGCCGATCGCACGTGCGACCTCTGGCGCAACCGCGACGCCGGCATGTGGGAGCTGCCGGAACTCCAGCACTACACCTCGTCGAAGATGGGATGCTGGCAGGCGCTCGGCGATGCCGTCCACCTCGCAGAGGCGGGTCAGGTCGCCGGAAGCGCCGACCGGTGGAGGGCGGAGCAGGAGCGCATCCGCGAGTGGGTCGAGGAGAACTGCTGGTCGGAGGCTCGTCAGGCGTACGTCATGCATCCCGACACGGATGACCTCGACGCGTCGGTGCTGCTGCATGCACCGAGCGGGTTCGACCGTGGAGAGCGCATGTCGCTGACGATCGATGCGCTCGCCGCGGAGCTCGGCTCGGGTCCGCACCTCTATCGCTACTCGGGGATGCAGCACGAAGAGTTCGCCTTCGTCGCGTGCGGCTTCTGGCGCGCGACGGCTCTCGCCTGCGTGGGTCGCGGCGACGAGGCGACCGCGGTGATGGACGAACTCGTCGCAGCGGGGAACGATGTGTCGATCTACTCCGAGATGATCGATCCCGACACGGGAGCATTCTGGGGCAATCTCCCTCAGGCGCTCAGTCACCTCGCGCTCATCACTGCCGCCATGACGATCGACGAACTGACCTAATACACCATCTCGATGACATCGGAAATAGTTCGGCGAAGTCTTCCGATCTCTGCCAATGTGGGCTCACAGCTTTTCCACAGAAGGGGAGATTCATGACTCAAGACGCACCTGCCGGTATGGACTATCCGGGCAAGACTCTCGGAATCGTCGGACTCATCGTCGCGATCTTCTTCAACCTGATCGGGTTGATCATCTCGGCGATCGCTCTGAACCAGTCGAAGAAGGCGGGATACAAGAACACCCCGGCCCTCGTCGGGGTCATCATCGGCGCAGTCCTGCTTGCCATCGGCATCATCATCTCCATCGTCTGGGGTGCGGCGATCTTCGCCGCGATCAGCTCGGGCAACATGAGCTGATAGCTCGGGACCATTTCCGGCTCCTCGGATCGGCCATTCCATTCGTGCATTCTCGTGCTCGTGGGGTGGCCGATTCGGCGAGATCCCGTCATGACAACGACGGCTGCGCGTGCGAGCCGTGAGGAGGTGATCCTCGACTCATGAGCATCCATCTGGTCGGCGGTGGCCGAGACGAAACGCGCTGCGCGGCACTGCTGGCGCCCTTCGTCGACGAGGCGAAAGCCGCCGCGGGCTCGGCCGCCCCCGTCGTCGCGCTGCTCCTCGTCCTCGAACCCGACGATGACGCGAGCGTCGACCGGTTCCGCTCAGTCCTCCTTGCTGCAGGTGCCCCGGCTGGAAGCATCCGGGTGACCGCGGTCCTCGAGGGCGAACGCTTCGAGCCCGGCACGATCGACGGCGTGCACGGCATCTTCATCGGGGGCGGGCTGACTCCCGCCTATCACGACGCCGTCATCGGGATCGCGCCCGATATCCGCGCGCAGGTCGCGGCGGGTACACCGTACGCGGGGTTCTCGGCGGGCGCAGCGATCGCGGCATCCCATGCCGTCGTCGGGGGCTATCTGCGGAACGGCACGGTCACCGCCCCGGAAGACGCGGGAGAAGAACTCGAAGAGATCGAAGTGCGCGACGGGCTCGCCCTCGTGCCGGCGAGCGTCGACGTGCACGCGGCGCAGTGGGGAACACTCACCCGCCTCATCGCGGTGGTGGCGCACGATCTCGCGCCGCGCGGTGTCGCGATCGACGAGCACACGGCTCTCATCGTCGAGGCGAGCGGGCGGGGCAACGCCACCGTGCGCGGCGACGGTCACGTGTGGAGCGTCGAGCGGGCTTCGCAGGGCACGGTCGTGGCGATTCTCGGGGCGACATCAGCCTGACGCGCCGACGGTGAGCGTGGCCGGCAGGGTCAGGTGGCGGCATCCGCTTCCGACATCGCAGCGACCTCGGCGATCACGCGCGGATCGGCGAGGATGCGGAAGTGTCCGCCCGTCTGGAGCCGCACGTTCTTGGCGCCCGCGAGCTCGCTCCCCTCGGGGATGTGCGGATCGAACGAGGCGAAGACCGACGTGACGCGTTCGTTGACGTCGAGTTCGCGCGCGAGCGCGACGATCGTCGCATCACGCGGCGAGAAGATGCGCAGAGTCGGTGCCGGCATGAGCCTCGCGTAGCGGGAACCGCCGAAGGGGGTCGCGACCGCGACCATCCCGCGCACGCGCTCGCCGGACTGCCCGACCATGACCTGCTTGCCGACGAGGCCGCCCTTGCTGTGCGCCAGGAGGACGACATCGGTGAGGTGTTCCGCCTCGAGGTATGTCTCCACCGCCGATGCCAGTTCCGCGACCGGGCGCTCGTTGCGGTTCAGCAACGCCACGACGTGCACGGGGTGACCCCGCTCGTGGAGCGCCGTCACGAGGGGTTGGAGGAACCTCCACGTTTCGTAGATCCCCGGGAGAACGACGATCGGCGTGCCCTCACCCGAGCGGAATGACTCCGCATCGGCGCGGTCGAAGAAGGCACGGACCTGCCACGCAGCGGCGTACGTGTAGTCGCGCACCCACCATCCGAGATTGCGCAGGAGCCCGTTCATGACCCCAGTCTCGTCGGTACTGGCTCAGTCGTCCTGCACGGCGTCTTCCGCCGCAGCCTCGGCGGCAGCGCCCTCCTCGGGCGACTCCGATCCCGACTGGGCGGCCGAATTGGTGTCGTCGTTCTTGATCGGGTCGTTCGTGCCTTCGTGGCTCGACGCGTTCCCGTCGTGGTGGTCGGGGCTCATTCTTCTCCTCGTGGTCGTGGTGGATCGTGTCGGCTGCTGTCAGCCGGACGGATTCTCGACAGGTGTGCCGTCGTCATCGGTGGTCGCCGACGTGTCGGGATTGCTCTCGACGGTCTCGTTCTCACCCGTCGTGTCGTCGGTCTCGCCGTCGCGGGGCTGCCGTGTTTCGTCGCTCATCGCTTCTCCTCTCCCTGTGCGTGATGTCTTCCTCTCCCACACTGGCCCCCCGCACGGGCAACGCGTCAGGGGCTTGTGAACGGGCCGCCTTCGTGTATCGCGCCTCGCGCTCCCTCGTCGAGACCCCGGCTTGTCGCCGAGCCACCCCGTCGTTTGCGCCCGATATCGGGGTGCCTCGGCGAGAACCCGGGGTCTCGACGAGGGGTGGGCCCGGATGCGAGCGTGACAGGATCGAGGCGTGGTCAGTTCGTTCAGCATTGTGACGCGATCGCGTCTTGCCATCGAGGAGCTGTTCGATGTGTCGCTGAGCATCGACGAGCACGTGGCCTCGATGGCTCACACGGGTGAAGCGGCGGTCGGGGGAGTCACGAGCGGAACGATCGGACTCGGAGAGACCGTCACGTGGCGCGCGCGGCACTTCGGCATCCGCTTCACGATGTCGTCGCGCATCACGAGTCTCGACCGACCGCACCGGTTCGTGGACGAGCAGGTGCACGGACCGTTCCGCTCGTTCCACCACGAGCACGCCTTCGCTCGCGATGGCGACGAGAGTGTCATGACGGACACGCTGACGATCGGGTCGCCGATCTTCGGGCGTTTCGCCGAGCGACTCATCCTCGTGCCCTACCTGCGCCGCCTGATCCGTCGTCGCAATCAGCATCTCCTGGCGTCGCTGAGCTGAGCGGCATCCCTACTCGTCGCGATGGCGGCCGAAGACGTGGAGGTCGAGGTCTTCGCTCAGGATGCCGCTGGCCCGGCTCCCGCGGACGCTCGTGCCCTGCTCGTCGAGCGGGGGACTCACGACAGCGGCCCCGAGACGGTGGGGCACCGAGAGGACGATCGCCCCGGACACGCTGGACTTCGCGGGGATGCCGACGCTGCGCATCCATCGTCCCGAACCGTCGTACACGCCGCACGTCGCCATGACCGACACGACATCGCGCGCGATGACGTCGGACACGACGCGCTCGCCCGTCACGGGATTGATCCCGCCGCACGCGAGTGTCGCACCCATGACCGCAAGAGCCTCCGCGTCGACGAGCACTGCGCACGCCCGCGCGTACACCTCCACGGCATCGTCGGCGCTGACCTGGAGGGTGTCCTCGGCGCGCATGAGGTGCGCGAGCGCATGATTGCGGTCTCCGAGGAGGTGCTCGTTGCGAGCGATGTCCTCGTCGACGTCGAGTCGGCGGCCGGCGAAGGCCGAGAGACCCCGGAGGATCCGCTCGCTCCGCGCCTCGGGGTCGTCGCCGTCGACGAGCGCGGCGGTGAGCAGTGCTCCCGCGTTGACCATCGGGTTCGGCGGGCGCCCTGTGCCGCTCTCGAGCTTGATCGCGTCGAACGCTTCGCCCGTCGGCTCGATGCCGATCCGCCCGAGGGCTTCGCCATCCGTGTCCATGAGTGCGAGAGCGAAGAGGAACGGCTTGACCGCCGACTGGACGCTGAACGCGACGTCGGCGCTCGCGCTGCGGCGGATGTCGCCCTCGGGCGTCACGATCGCGATGGCGCACAGCTCGGGGTCGGCGGAAGCGAGCTGCGGGATGCTGTCGTCGACGGTCCCGCCGCCCTCCTCCGCGAGGACGCGTCGCCGCAGCTCGTCGAGATCGTAGGAACGAGGATCGGGGGAGCGGCTCATCCCTCCACGATGTCATGCCCGCTCGGCGGGGACGACGTCAGCGCTCGTTCTGACGAGGGATGAGCACCTGACGGTAGATGATCAGGATGCTGGCGGCGATGGGGATCGCGACGAGAGCGCCGAGGATGCCGAGCAGCGACCCTCCCGCGAGGGCAGCGATCACGACGATCGCTCCCGGCACCGAGACGGCGCGGTTCATGATGCGCGGAGAGATGACGTAGGCCTCGATCTGCATGTAGACGAGGTAGTAGATCGCGGCGATGATGCCCGTCGTCGGCGAGCCGAGACCCGGCAGGAAGCACGTCAGCACGATGAGGGTCGATCCCGTCAGCGTGCCCACGAGCGGAATGATCGAGAAGAGGAACGCGACGACAGCGAGCACGGCGGGGAAGGGGGCGCCGATGATCGACAGGAAGATGGCGCTCAGGATGCCGTTGATGACGCCGAGGCTCACCTGGCCCATGACGAAGTATCCGACCGAGTCGGTGATCTGCTCGCTGAGGTCGATGAACCGCGTCCGCTTGGAGGCGGCGACCATCTGATACACGGCCTTCTTCAGATTGGGCACCGCCGCCGTGAAGTAGATCGTGAGGATGATGACGATGAACGTTCCCGCCAATCCGCCGAGCACGGTGGCTCCCACGGCGATCAGTCCGCCGCCGATCGAGGCGTAGTCGAGGCCCTCGAGCCAGTCCTGCACGAAGCCCGTGACGGCGGCGAGGTCCAGACCTGGGAAGACCGACGTGACCCAGTCCTCCACGTCGGTGACGAAGGTCCCCGACTGCGCCACCTTCGTGATCGCTTCGACGAGCTGCGTGATCTGTTGGACGATGATCGGCACAATCAGGAGCATGACCCCTCCGAGCAGCACGAGGAGGCCGAGGAGGACGATGAGCACCGCCGCCCACCGTGGAAGCCGCCGTCGCTGAAGCCACGAGATCACGGGGTCGAGACCGAGGGAGAGGAAGAGCGCGGTGCCCACGTAGAGCAGGATCGTCGAGAGTGTCTGGACTCCGCCGATGAGGAGCAGGCCGACACCGACGCCGAGGGTGGCGACCAGCGCAGTGCGGAAGGGCTGCTGAAGCTTCATGTGGATCTCCTCCGTCGCCGTCGCACTCTCGCGTCGGACAGACGGACACTACGCCTGTTCGGGGAACCGGGGGAAGGATGGTGTCGATGCCCCGGGAGGTCTATAAGCAGTTCGGCGGAGCGCTCCTCGCGTGCGTTAATCGGTGAGTGGAACCGTGGGAGCTGCGCGAGTGGTACGCCGACTATCTCGACGCGTGCAATCGGCATGACCTCGACGCGATCCGCGCCTTCCTCGATCAGGAGGTGCGGCGAGCGCATCTGCCTCGTGGAGCGGATGCCTGGATCGACGAGTTCGCCGACCTCTTCGCGGCGTTTCCGGACTGGCGGTGGCGCCGCATCCAGCTCCTTGTGGAAGACGACCGTGTCGCCGCGCACGTGCGGGGGAGTGGCACGCAGGCGGGCGCCTATCGCGGCATCCCCCCGGCTCGGCGTCACGTCAACGTCGCGGAGTTCGCGATGTACCGGATCGTCAAGGGGCGCATCGTGGAGGTCTCTGGATCCGATCCGAGCTTCGAACTGCGTGCGCAACTCGGGTCGTAGATCGAGACGATGCCTTCCGTGCGAAACCATGCGCGGCGAACGCACGGAACGTGTCATCCCGCACGGTCCGTGGCGTTTCGGTAGCGGCGGGTGCTGACGGGACCAATGGCCCCCCTCTCGAGCGTTCGGGCGCGCCACGATGAGCGTGCACGCATCCGACCGAAAGGACCGCCGTGAACGAGACGCAGAACTCCCGTCCCATCGTCGTCGGAGTCGACGGCTCGTCGTCGTCGATCGCCGCTCTCAGGAAGGCCGCTGAGCTCGCACGCTCGACCGACGCGCCCATCGTCGCCGTCACGGCGTGGCAGTTCCCGATCACCTACGACGCGACCCTGCCGCCGAGCGTCTGGTCGCCCGAGAGCGACGCGCACGAGACTCTCCGCACCGCCATCGACGTCGCGTTCGACGGAGCACCGCCGACCCGGCTGACCACGAGAGTCATCGCCGGGCCCGCCGCAGCCGTGCTGGTGAAGGCGAGCGAAGGCGCCTCGATGCTCGTCGTCGGGAGCCGCGGACGTGGCGGATTCGTCGGCCTTCTCCTCGGCTCGGTGAGCACCGCCTGCGCGCAGCACGCGCACTGCCCCGTCCTCATCATGCACGCGTCACGTCATGACGAGGATGCCGCGGATGCGCGCGACAGGGAGCGTCACGCCACTGTGTGACCGATGCCCTCCGTCGAGCCACCGGCGTGCGGCGTCACTCGCACTCCGGCGATACGCCGTCGATCGAGCGCAGCCACCTGGATCGTCGCGCCGGGGACGTCGACGGTGTCGCCCACCACCGCGAGTCGTCCGAGCTGCTCGGTGATGAATCCCGCGATCGTGTCGGACGACCCGCGCGGCAGCGCGACGCCCGTCGCCTCTTCGAAGTCCTGCAGGTTGAGTCGACCGTCGACGATGCCGCCCGTCGAGGTCGGATCCGTCGCCGTGTCGTACTCGTCGAAGATCTCGCCGACGACTTCTTCCACGAGGTCCTCGAGCGTCACGATGCCGTCCGTGCCTCCGTACTCGTCGACGACGACCGCGATCTGGTGTCCGTCGGCGCGCATCCGCGTCAGCGTCGGAAGGACGCGTGCCGTCGACGGGAAGTACGAGATGGGGCGCGAAAGGCCGGCCAGCGGTCTCGCCCGGTCCTCGGCCGCGACCTCGAACACGTCGCGAACATGGACGAACCCTGTGATGTCGTCGATCGATTTGTCTGCGACGGGGTAGCGCGAGAACGGCAGCTCGCGCACCTGGACGAGTGCCTCGTCGATCGTGGCCGTCTCGTCGAGCGCGATCACTTCGGGGCGAGGGCGCATGACCTCGCTGATCTGCCGGCCGCGCAGCGACAGGACGTCGTCGAGGATGCGGCGCTCGTCTTCGGGCAGTCCCTGATGCGTCGCGACGATGTCGCGGATCTCCTCCTCGGTCATCTCGTCGGCCGTCTTGTGCGGGTCGCCGCCCAGGAGGCGGACGAGCGCGTTCGTCGAGATCGACAGGAGCCAGATGACAGGACGCATGATCGTCGCGAACCCGTCGAGGACGGGTGCCACCGCGTACGCGAACTGTGCGTTCCGCTGAATCGCGAGGCGCTTGGGCACGAGCTCGCCGAGCACGAGCGACAGGTACGCGATCACGAGGGTCAGGATGAGCGTCGCGATCGTCGTCGCGAGCTGCTCCGACGCGCCCCACGCGATGAACAGGGGAGCCACGGACGGCGCGATGGAGGTCGCTCCGTACGCGGCCGAGGCGAATCCCGCGACGGTGACGCCGATCTGGACGGCGGAGAGGAACGTGTTCGGATTGCGGGCGAGGCCCGCCACCTTCTGGCCCCGCTTGCCGCGCGCCGAGATCGCGTTGATCTGGCTCTCACGGAGTGTGACGAGGGCCATCTCCGTGGCGGCGAAGACGCCGCCGACGAGGACGAAGACGAAGACGAGAGCGATGTTGAGGAGCAGACCGTCCATCAGCGGGCCTGCACCTCCCAGGTACTGTCGGGGTCGGCGGACGGTTCAGAACCGCGCGGGGTCACGAGTGCTCCTTGGTGTCGGGTGTTGCGTGGGCGTCAGGCGTGGTGTGGGTGTCGGGAGTCGCGTGCCCCGTGAGCGGGCGACTGCGATCGCCGCGGGTCTTGATGAGGCTCGCGACGGTGGCGACCGTGATGGTCGCGGCGATGAACAGCAGCGAGAACCAGATGGGGATCTCCGGTGCCCAGAGCATGGGCTCGCCGCCGTTGATGAAGGGCAGTTCATTGACGTGCATCGCGTGCAGCACGAGCTTGACGCCGATGAATGCGAGGATGACGGCGAGGCCCTGCGCGAGGTAGACGAGACGCTCGAGAAGACCGCCGATGAGGAAGTACAGCTGCCGCAGGCCCATGAGCGCGAAGGCGTTCGCGGTGAAGACGATGTAGGCCTCTTCCGTCAGACCGTAGATCGCCGGGATCGAGTCCAGAGCGAAGACGAGGTCGACGAACCCGATCGCGATGATCGTGAGGAACATCGGCGTCACCCAGCGGCGGCCGTTCTTGCGGACGGTGAGACGGTCGCCGTGGTACTCATCCGTCACGGGGAAGATGCGGCGTACGAACTTCATGAAGCGACCGTTCGCGGGGTTGCTCTCGTGCGTTCCACGCGCCTGCTGATACGCGAGCAGGAGCAGGAACGCGCCGAAGATGTAGAAGACCCACGAGAAGTTCTCGATCAGGGCGGCGCCGATCGCGATGAAGATGCCGCGCAGGATCAGGGCGATGACGATCCCGATCATCAGCACCTTCTGCTGATAGATCTTGGGGACCGCGAAGCCCGTCATGATGATCAGGAAGACGAAGAGGTTGTCGATCGACAGCGCCTTCTCGGTGAGGTAGCCGGCGAAGTACTCGCCTCCGTACGTCCATCCGGACACGACGCCGATCCCGACGCCGAAGAGGAGCGCAAGGCCGATGTAGAAAGCCGACCATCGCGCCGATTCGCCGATCGTCGGTTCGTGCGGCTTGCGCACGTGCGCGTAGAACTCGTAGACGAAGAAGGCGATCGTGACGGCGATCGTGATGAGCCACACGAGTGGGGTGATGTTCACAGGGGTCTCCAGAATTGGCGTGAGCGGATCAGCGCCAAGGTCTTCCCCATCTCTCTCACGAGAGACCGGTGGCCCGGGATGCAACGCGCATCCGTATTGACGAGCCGACCGTGTCGGAGTACTCCCCTTGAACTGAGAATCATATGCGGCGTCCCCCCGCAGCTTTCTGAAAGACCGCTGAGAGCACCGCGCACAGGGCGGCGGGCAGCCGCGATCCGAAGATCACGACCGCCCGCCGCGTTGTTCACTTGTCGCCGGTGAACGTGTCCTTGATGTCCTGCCCGGCCTTCTTGGCGGTCGCGGCGGCCTGATCGGCTTTGCCCTCGGCGACGAGCTTGTCGTTGTCGGTCACCTTGCCTGCGGCTTCCTTCGCCTTGCCGGCAAGGTCCTGTGCGGTGTTCTTGATGTCGTCGGAGAGTCCCATTTCTCTTTCCTTTCCTTCGGGTGAACGGGTCAGTGGGTCGTCCGCGCGGGGGCGAACGACGTTCGGATGCCTGTCGTGATGTGCACGACGAGGGGAAGCGGGGTGCCGATGGCGGCGTCGAGCGTCTCGATGGCGGATGCCACAGATTGCCGCACAGCGGCCAGGTCGGGGTGGCGGCGCGTCCGCACGGCGATGCGCACGAGGTCGGCTCCGCGGCGACGGTACGAGCCTGCGCCGACGCTCAGGATGTCGGGGCTCGACGTCAGCGCGTCGGACACGATCGACTCGACGACGCGCGTGTCGATCTGGAGCTGTGCGGTCTTCAGCGCGGTCGTCGTCCGTCCGCGTCCGCGGGTCGCAATCCAGGCGATGGCGAGGACGAGGAACAGTGCGCAGCCGCCCGCGAGGATCCACAGCACCAGCGGGTCTGCGAGGTCCGGACGCCACGGCGTGAGGTCTCGCGCCTGCGGCACAGCCAGGATGGTGCCGCTCGCGAGGAGACCGAGGCCGATCAGAGCGAGGATCACGCGGTTGAGGGTGCGGGAGCTGCGGGTCATGCGAGCACTCCCTCTCGGTCGATCACGACGGACGTACGCGGGGCGGGCGACGGCGACACGGCGGTGATGACGCCGGCAGCGGCAGCATTCGTCGCCTGCAGGTCGGGGCGGAAGCCGGTCGACGGGCGCACACGCGTGACGGCGCGGCGACGGCCGACGACCGTGCGCACCTGGTCGGTGCCCACTCCGGCCGCACGAGCCGTCGCGCGGCTGAGACCCGCGGCCAGCACATCGTCGTCGATGACCCAGATCGTCCGCTCGTCCGCGATCTCACGGCGACGCAGACGCCCCGGGGTCACGGCGATCACGAGGCAGGCGAGTCCGAGGAGCCCGACCACGGCTCCGGCGGCGACCGTGAGGTAACCCCCGCCGGCGGCCATCGCGACGAGATCAGCGGGCGCGAGCCAGAGCGGCGGCAGCCCGAGGGCTCCCCGCACCGACTCCGGGCCGATCCACGCCGCTGCTACGCCGGAGGCGACGAGCGCGACCGATACCGCGACGCTCCTCGAGCGATGACGCAGGCGCCGGGACGCAGAGCGCAGTGCGCGTTGCCGGTTCATTGCACCCTCCCTGGGATGGTTGTGACGTTCGTGATGCGGACGGAGACCTTCGAGATCTCCGCGCCCGTGATCCGCGCGCCATCGTTGAGAAGCCGATGGCGGGTGGATTCGATGAGCGAGAGGAGCGGCGCCGTGCGCGGTCCCGTCACCGCGGGGGACGTGACGTCCGCCGCAATACGGCCCGCGTCATCGGCGACTCGCACCTTCGCGGACTTCACCGGGACACCGAGTTCATCGGCGGCGAGGGCCCGGAAGACACGCTCCTGGGCCCGCGCCGTGATGACGACCCGGCCGGGAACCGGCGCCTCGGCACTCATGCCGCGCGCCGGCCCCGTGCCGCGTCGACGGCAGCTCGCACGTCGATGCGACCCGAGGAGATCGCCCCGATACCGGCGCCGGCGGTCGCCAGCACGGCCACGAGGAGGAATCCCCAGAAGCCGAACGCGAGGGCGGCGAACGCCAGGGCGATGCCGGCTGCTGCGCCGAAGATCATGGCGTTCACAGGACTCGCGACTCCTCGGCCTCGTCGTCGTCGCCGGGCACGTAGACGTCGACGACCGTGACGTTGATCTCGGCGACCTTCATGCCGATGAGCTCCGTGATCGCCTGCGCGACGGCGAGGCGGACATCGCTCGCGACGCGCTGGAGAGCCTCGGGGTACTCGACGACGATCGAGATGTCGGCTGCCACTTCGGTCTCTCCGACCTCGACGCGGACCCCCTGCGCGAGATCCTTCGCGCCGACCGCTTCGCGGATGTTGCCGAGCATGCGGGCCGCACCCGCTCCGAGTGCGTGGACGCCGGGGACCTCGCGCGCCGCCATGCCGGCGACCTTTGCGACGACCGAGTCCACGATGACGGTCTTCCCGACCGAGGTGTCGCTCGTGACGACGCTGGTGTTGGTGGGCTGTGCCATCTCTGTCTCCTTCTGGTCTGGCAGCGTCCGTGGGCTGCCGTAGGGTGGTTCGACAGATAGACGGATGCCGCGTGGAATTCGTCACGCGTTTTGGCTGGCAAAAGGCTGAGAGGTCCGCGATGGGGCTGAGCGAGGCATCCGACGGGATCCTCGCGCAGCGTGCGGCCGACGGCGACGCCACCGCCTTCGGGGTGCTCGTCCGGCGCCACGCTCCCTTCCTCATCGCGTTCGCGACGCGTCTCACGGGGTCGCGTGCCGATGCCGACGACTGCGTCCAGGAGGCTCTCATCACGGCGTGGGACCGCATGGACGATCTGTCCGACCCCGATAGCGTGCGGGCGTGGATGACGCGTATCGTGTCGCGCAAGGCGACAGATCGTCTGCGTGCGCGAAGGCCCGCGGTGGACATCGACGACCTCGAGCTCCCATCGACATCGAGCGGTCCCGACGACGAAGCAGTGGTGTCGTCGCAGATGGAGGCGCTGAAGTCGGCGCTCGCCGAGCTGACCGAGGAGCTTCGCACGGTGTGGCTCCTCAAAGAGGTCGGAGGCTACAGCTACGACGAGATCGCGGAGCAGGTGGGCGCATCCGCGGCCACGGTTCGAGGGCGACTCGCCCGAGCGCGTCACGCGCTCTTGGAGCGGATGAAGGAGTGGAGGTGATGACGGTGGACGACGACGGTATCGGCGGTTCCGGCTATTCGATAGAGGATCTCTCGGACTACCTCGATCGAGGCCGAGAGCCGTATGTCGAGGAGATCGAGACGAACCCCGAGTGCCAGGCGGTCCTCTCCTCGCTCGCCCGCATGGGTCAGCTGTCTCGCGAGATGGTCGACGAGGAATCGGAGTCGGCGCTCGACGAGGGCTGGTTCGACGGCATCATGCGCGAGGTCGCGCGCGAAGTGCGGGCCGGTCGCGACATCCCCCTCGTTCAGCTCGACGACCGCACGACACTCGTCGTCACGGAGGGCGCGGTGCGGGGGATGCTGCGAGAGCTGGGCGACGCGCTCCCCGGGGTCATCGTCGAACGCACGCGCATCGCGGGGGACGTGACGGAGCCCGGTGGTCAGGTGAGCGTCGACGTCGCGATCAGCGTCGCTTTCGGACGCCCCATGCAGCAGGCGGCAGACGACGTGCGTCGTATCGCTGCGGAAGCCCTCACGCGTCATACGGCGCTGAGCGTCGACGCGGTCAACGTCACGGTCGACTCCATCCACGGCCACGACGCGAAGGGCGCGCGATGATGAACGACAAGCACGACATCGCCCGCCGACTCGACACGCTCATCGCCGAGACCGACGGCGTCGTCGAGGTATATGCGACGCGGCCGATGGTGTCACACCTGCTTCGTCAGGCGCTCGACGCGAACGCTCCGCGCGTCGCGGTGGATGGATCGGCCGATGCGACATCCGTCGCCGTCAGCATCGGCGTCGTCGGCGGGGCACCGGCCCTCGAGACCGCTCGCCGCGTCGCCGACGAAGTGCGCCGAGAACTCCGAGATCCGGAGGCTCGGCTGACCGTGCGCGTGAGTCGCATCGTGGCCAACCACCCGGATGACGGCGAAGGAGCGTAGCAGGTTCGCGACAGGCGGGAAGGGAGTCGCGTCGTCGACCGGCACCCGGCTAGCGTGACCCGCATGGGCTTCTTCCGCAAAGACGAACCGCGAACGATCCGCATCGAGGAACCCTCGATCGAGTTGCGCGGGTCCCGAGCGCCCTGGAGCCTCTGGGCCGACGGTTTCGGCAAGCTCGCGATCCGCGCCATCCAGATCATCGTCGTCGTCGCCGTCGTGGCCGGGATCATCTACGTCATCCAGACGCTGACCCTCGTCACGATCCCCCTCGTCATCGGCCTCATCCTCGCGAGCGCCTTCTTCCCCGTCATGAACTGGATGCGCAAGAAAGGCGTTCCCGACCTTCTCGCGACCGTCATCACCTTGCTGACCATCGTCCTGATCCTGACGGGACTCGGATGGCTCATCGTGTGGGCTGTTCGGGATCAGTGGGACGATCTGTACTCGCAGGCGGAGGAGGGTTTCCAGAGCCTCTTGGCCTGGGTTCAGACTCTGCCCTTCGACTTCGTCCAGCCCGAGCAGATCGACGAGTGGGTGCAGACGCTCACCGAGTTCGTCACGAGTGCCCAGTTCGGCTCGGGTGCCATCGCGGGTGTGAGCGCCGTCGCGAGCTTCGTGACCGGGTTCGTCCTCCTCGTCGTCATCCTGTTCTTCTTCCTCAAGGACGGCCCGCGCCTCTGGGAGTTCCTCCTGCGTCCGTTCCGCGGCGAGAACTACCGCCGCGCGCGTCGCATCGGTGACAAGACCGTCAGCGTGCTGGGAGCATACGTCCGTGGGACGGCGGCCGTCGCGCTCGTCGACGCCGTCGGCATCCTGATCGGCCTCCTCATCCTCCAGGTGCCGCTTGCCGTCCCGCTCGCCGTGCTCGTCTTCCTGCTCGCCTTCATCCCGATCGTGGGCGCGACTCTCGCCGGCATCCTGGCGGCCCTCGTCGCCCTCGTCGCCAACGACTGGGTCAATGCGCTCGCCGTGATCGGTGTCGTCGTGCTCGTCAACCAGCTCGAAGGGAACTTCCTGCAGCCGGTGCTCATGGGGCGGTCGATGAAGCTCCACGCCTTCGTCATCTTGATCGCCTTGACCGTCGGCACGGCTCTCGGGGGTATCGTCGGCGCGATCCTCGCCGTCCCGATCACGGCGGCCGTGTGGGGCGTCGTCCAGGTGTGGGACGGCGAGAATCGGCCGGCGCGGTGGGCGCGGCCGAAGGTGGCGCACGCCGAGTAGCGGGTGATGGCGGCCGTTGAGTCTTGTCAGCCGAAGAGGGGACAGACACACCTTCATCGGCCGCTTATCGTTGACGTAACGGATGTTCCCCAGGCATCCAGCGACGTTCCCCAGACGTCGCACAACAAGCCCGTCAAGCTTTGGTCGTTTCGGGTGCGGCCAGTAGACGGAAGAGCGGTCCCCGGTCTCATGAGGCCGGGGACCGCTTCCGTTTCATCCCAGGCCCCTGGCCCGCGAGACTGCACCTGCCGCCCGAGACTGCGGTCTGCGCCTGCATGCTCGGCCGGCAGGTGCAGTCTCGCGGGGGGAGGGTCTCGTGCGCGGGCGTGGTTCCGCGGGGTGCTCGCGTCGCCTAGCGTGGGGGTAGCGGCGTGACGGATGCCGCGCGGAAGGACACCACCCCATGAAGGTTGTATCGAGCGCCGATTGGCGCAGATCGATCCCTTTCGAAACGCCGATGCTCGTCGCCGACCTTGTGCCCGGCGAACCCACTCGATGCTTCTCGTGCGGCCCGACGTCGGAAGCGCGCGACCGCAGCGAACTGTGGGCTTTCAAGCACCGGCATCCCAACCATCACGACGGTTTCGTGCGCTTCTACTGCCGTGAGCACGTGCCCGCCGCAAAGGTCGCCGAGGTCGCCCCGCCTCCACCGTCCCGCGCGCGTGCGCGACGCAGCGCGACGACGACGGAAGACCGGGTCGCCGCGCCACGCCGCGCCGCCGCTACCGATGCACCCATCCGGGCGATGTGCCCGAATTGCTTCGTGGAGGTCTCGGCGACAGGGGAGTGCGGAATGTGCGGTGCGAAGGTCGCATAGAGCGCCTCAGTGAGCTGCTTCGTACGCCTCGATGACAGCGGAAGGAACGCGACCGCGCTCGGAAACGGTGAAACCGTTGTCTTTCGCCCATTCGCGGATGCCGCTGTAATCCTGCTGCCCCGCGCGTCGACGCTTTCGGGCAGCAGAGGAAGATGAACTCGACGACGAGGGGCTTCCGACTCGACGTGAAGCGGAGATGTACGGAGCGAGCGAATCGCGAAGCGCAGTGGCATTCTCGGTGCTGACGTCGATTTCATACGCGACGCCGTCCAGCGAGAAAAGCACGGTCTCCCCGGATCCCACATCCAGGACAGTGCCGTCGAGGTCATCGACGATCTGGTGAACAATTCTTCGGGCCATAAAGGCACAATACGCCTCTGAATGGGCGTCAGCGGTCGTGTCCAGCACCCGAATTGTGTCAAGTATGGGTTGTTTCTGAGCGTCTTCGGGGAGGAAATCCAGAGTCAGGGCAGAATTCCCGCGCGGCGTGCTTTCGCGACTGCCGCATGCCGAGTGGACGAGTCGAGTTTCGCCATCGCGGACTGGAGATACGACTTCACCGTGACCTCCTTGAGCGACAATGTCGCGGCGATCTCGGCATTGGTGGCACCGAGTGCGGCGCACGCCAGAACGTCGACCTCGCGCCGCGACAATCGGACATCGAGCGTCAGCGGCGCATCCGCCGTCTCGGCCGACAGCGCCGCGAGTCGCTTCTCGACCGACTCGAGACGCTCCCGCAGGCCGGGGTCGTCCACCGTCGCGGCGATGCTCCGCAGCTCCGCGTAACTCTCGCGGAGCTCCTCCCTCGTCGCAGGGGCCAGCGTCGCGGGCGCGGATGAAGGGTGCGCGAGCGAGAGCCGGCGCTGCACCTCGTCGCGCACGCGAAGCTCGGTCCCCAGCTCCGACGCCACTTCGAACGCGCCACCGGCGACGACATCGCCGACGGGTGTCTCGGACCACGATCCGCAGTAGAGCACGGCGCGAGGACGCCCGGTCACCATGACGGGGACGGCGAAGAGCGTTGCGATCCCCTCGCCGAGGATGACGCGGTCATAGTCGTGCGTGATGGCACGCGAAGAGCGGTAGTCGAGAGCGAGTCGCGGCCTCTTCTCGACGAGAGCGCGACCGCCGAGTCCTCGCCCCGGCTGCACGACGAGCCCTTCGAGGTGATGCGTGCGGGCTCCCGAGATCGCGGTGACGTGCACGGCTCCGCCGGCCTCGTATCCGCCGAATGCGACGGGGAAGCGCGTGAGGCGCGTCAATCTGTCGACAGCGCGCGCGACAAGCTGGTCGTCCGTCTCGCTGCCGATCGTGGTGGATCCGGTCGGTGCTGCGCCCACGCATTACCTACTTCCGGGGGTACGGCGACGTCGCCGCGTTTCGTAGCGTCGACCATACCACCGGCTCGGGCGCACGACGTTCGACCCGTATTCGCACGTCGGCGCGATGTCGCGCCGGTCCATGTAGGCAAGGAGGCCACATGTCCGAATCCCAGACGGATACCGCCCCGTCCGGCGGAATCGACTACGTCGAGGTCGAAGAATCTCCTCGGTTCGTCGAGCTCAAGCGTCGTCAGCGCAGCTTCGTCTTCCCCCTATCGATCGCATTCCTCGTCTGGTACTTCACATTCGTTCTGCTGTCGTCCTTTGCGCCGGAGTTCATGTCGCAGCCGGTGTGGGGGAACATCAACGTCGGACTTCTCCTCGGGCTCGGCCAGTTCGTCACCACCTTCGCCATCACGATGGGGTACGTCGCGTACGCCAACCGCAAGCTCGACCCGATCGCGGAAGAACTCCGCGGTGAGCTGGAGAAGAAGGAGGCGGCGGCATGAACGACGTCTTCGGTGCCGTTCATGCGGCCGTTCAGACGGTGGAGAACAACCCCGTCCTGAACATCTCGATCTTCGGCGCCTTCGTCGCCGTCACTCTGTTCATCGTCATCCGGGCCAGTCGCAACAGCAAGACCGCTGCCGACTACTACGCGGCCGGCCGTTCGTTCACGGGCCCGCAGAACGGCTTCGCGATCTCGGGGGACTACCTCTCGGCGGCGTCCTTCCTCGGCATCTGCGGAGCGATCGCCGTCAACGGGTTCGATGGGTTCCTCTACTCGATCGGCTTCCTGGTCGCATGGCTCGTGGCTCTTCTCCTCGTCGCGGAGCTCATGCGCAACACGGGCAAATTCACGATGGCGGACGTGCTGTCGTTCCGTCTCAAGCAAGGGCCTGTCCGCATGGCGGCGGCGATCACGACGCTCGCCGTCTGCTTCTTCTACCTGCTCGCGCAGATGGCGGGAGCCGGGGGTCTCGTCTCGCTGCTGCTCGGCATCGGCGACCAGCTCGGTCAGTCGATCGTCGTTGCGGTCGTGGGCGTGCTGATGATCGTCTACGTCCTCATCGGCGGCATGAAGGGCACCACATGGGTGCAGATCGTGAAGGCGTTCCTCCTCATCGGTGGAGCCCTCGTCATGACGATCTGGGTCCTTGCGATCAACGGCTTCAGCTTCGACGCGCTCCTCGGCAGCGCCGTGGCCGCATCGGTGACCGACCCGCCGAGCGCCATCCTCGACCCGGGGCTGCAGTACGGCAGCAATCCGTGGGACTTCATCTCCCTCGCGATCGCACTGGTCCTCGGCACCGCGGGGCTCCCGCACGTGCTGATGCGCTTCTACACGGTTCCCACGGCGAAGGAAGCGCGTCGCTCCGTCGTCTGGGCGATCTGGCTCATCGGGCTGTTCTACCTGCTGACCCTCGTGCTCGGCTACGGTGCTGCAGCCCTCGTCGGACCCCAGACGATCCTGGACGCCCCCGGTGGCGTCAACGCCGCCGCGCCGCTGCTCGCGCTCGAACTCGGCGGCCCGATCCTCCTGGGCTTCATCTCCGCCGTCGCCTTCGCGACGATCCTCGCGGTCGTCGCCGGCCTCACGATCACGGCGGCTGCGTCGTTTGCGCACGACATCTACGCGAACGTCGTGAAGAAGGGCAACGTGCCGCCGGACGGCGAGGTCAAGGTCGCACGGCGCACCGTCGTGGTCATCGGAGTCCTCGCGATTCTCGGCGGCATCGGCGTGCAGGGTCAGAACGTCGCATTCCTCGTCGCGCTCGCGTTCGCCGTCGCCGCGTCGGCGAATCTTCCGACGATCCTCTACTCGCTGTTCTGGAAGAAGTTCACGACGCGTGGCGCCGTGTGGAGCATGTACGGAGGGCTCGCCGCGGCGATCATCCTGATCCTGCTCTCGCCCGTCTTCTGGGGCACCGAGACGAGCGTGTTCAAGAACGTGGGTACGGCGATCTGGCCTTTGAACAACCCCGGGATCGTGTCGATCCCGATCGGGTTCTTCCTCGGATGGCTGGGCTCGGTCACGTCGCGCAGGAAGGAGGACCGGCGCCTCGCGGCCGAGATGGACGTGCGTTCGCTCACCGGCTTCGGTGCGGAGAAGGCTACGAACCACTAGCGGACTGATCGAAAGAAGGCCCCGGGGATGCGTATGCCCCGGGGCCTCTTCGCGGGCGGCCTACTCGCTCGCGGCTCGTTCCGGCGCGTCGCCGGCGACGACGGACTGCTCGAGGTCGATGAGGAAGCGCTTCACATCGGGGCGGCCGCCGTACTCACCCAGCGACCCGTCGGCGCGGACCACCCGGTGCACCGGCACGATGATCGAGAAAGGGGTCGTCGCGCACGCGGTTCCGACGGCGCGCGCCGCGCGCGGACTCGACGTCGACCGCGCGACCTCACCGTAGCCGGCGACCTCTCCGTAGGGGATGTCGGACACCGCGTGGAGCGCCTCGGTCGTGAAGCCGCGGGTCAGACGCCAGTCCAGGGGCAGATCGAAGACGCGCCGGGAGCCGTCGAAGTACTCGTCGAGCTGCGCCGCGGCGAGAGTGGCGGCTTCAGGATCGCCGGGCTCGATCGGCAGACGGAGCGCTCTGCCGATCCGCTCCACTTCGACCCCGACGGGGGCGTCGAAGGGATGCAGCGACACGATCCTGTCGTCGATGACGACGATCAGGATGTCACCGATGGGGGAGGGGTGGACGACGAAGCGAGCGGTCATGCGACCATCCTCACGCGCGTCGCGTACAGGGTGGGTGGACCGAGCGAATCTGTGCGAACGACGTCCATCTCGTGGCCTGGGGAGGAAACGCTGGTCACGCGGCGTGTCCCAATACCGTGAAACCCGGCGCGGATGCAAGAGTCCCGCCACGCGGGCGCTTAGTGTGGCTGTCGTGTGGCGAGCAGATGGCAGCGCCGTGATCGGCGACGAGGAAACCGATCCTTCGGCGACCGTGAATCCCGGTGACCTCGGACTCTCCGAGCCCGGTGTCGCGGTGGCCCACATCGCCGACCCCGAACGGGAGCGTCTGCGCCGCGAGGGCGCCGCCCTGGGCGGCCGCTCGACCCTCCTGCACTTCTCGGACCAGGACGATGCCGTCATCGAGATCACGCAGGCCCATCCCGGGAGTCTTCCGCAATTCCTGACGGGGCGCTCGACGCTCCTGTCCAATCTCTTCCGCGACGAAGTCGCCCTCCGGAATGCCCGTTTGGGTGCCGAGCGCATCACGGCGAAGAGCGTGGAACTGCGCACGACCCGAGGCCTCGACACCGTCCATCTCGCCGTGGGCCTCGCATCGTGGCGCATCGGTGGCATGGCATGCACGGCCCCTGTGCTTCTGCGCCCCCTCGCGATCCGGCGGCACCAGTCCGACTTCGAGGTCAAGCTCCACGGGTCGTTCCTGCTCAATCCGGCGCTCGGGGCGGCTCTGCGGACGCACTTCGGCATCAGGCTCGACGCGGCAGGCCTCGCTGCCCTCGCGTACGACGACGGCGTCTTCAAGCCGCAGCCCGTCATCGACCACCTGCGCGCCCTGACGGCGCAGGTTCCTTCGTTCACCGTCAAGCCACGACTCGTCGTGTCGAGCTTCGGTGACGTCGGTGCCGCGATGGCATCGGATGCCGCCGACCTTCAGCATCCCGTCCTCAACGCCCTCGCGGGGCACCCGGGCGATCGTGAGAGGCTCGCGCTCCGCCGCGACGTCGTCACACCGGCCCATCCCGATGAACGACACCCCGCCGCCGACACGCTGCTGCTCGATGCCGATGCCGAGCAGGAGCGCGTCCTCGCTCGGGTCGCGGCGGGGCAGCCGCTCGCGGTGCACACGCTGCCGGGTACGGGTGGAACCCAGACGGTCATCAACGCGATCGGTCAGCTCGTCCGCGACGGCAAGCGTGTGCTCGTCGTGAGCGCCCGCCGCTCGAGTCTCGAGGGCGTCCGTCACCGCCTCGCCGGCGTCGGCCTCCCCGGACTCGCCGTGTCTCCGCGCCACGTGCGACGCGATCTCATCCGCGCGATCGGTCGCAACGAGAAAGCCGAGCAGCCCAAGGTCGGAGACATCGACGACGCCCTGGTGCGGCTGCGTGGCGTTCTCCGCGACTATCGCGGTGCGGTGACGTCGCCGCATCCCACCCTCAAGGTGTCGGTCCTCGACATCCTCCGCTCGCTGGCGGAGCTGTCTCGCAGGCCTGACGCGCCCTCGACATCGGCACGCTTCGACTTCCCGACACTGCAGCGTCTCGCGCCCGCGCGCGCCGAGGCTGCCGCCAAGCTCGCGACCGCGGCGCGTCTGGGCGAGTTCCGCTTCGGACCGGACGACTCGCCCTGGTACGGCGTGACGTTCGCGACGACGCAGGACGCACGGTCGACGCACGGACTGGCGGGCAAGCTCCATCGGTACGAGGTCCCCGCTCTTCTCGAGCGCGGCTACGAGCTGATCGCGCAGACCCGCATGCGGCCCTTCCGCACGATCTCCGAGCTCGGCACGTATCTGCGCCTTCTCGGGGGGATCCGCGACTCTCTCGACAAGTTCAGCCTCACGGTCTTCGAGCGACCGCTCGGCGAGCTCATCCAGGCCCACGCGCCGCGGCGGGATGCGCCCGATCTCTCGGGCCCCAACCGCCGGCGACTGCGACGCCTGTCGAAGGAGTACATCCGGCCCGGCGTGCACATCGTCGACATGCACGAAGCGCTCGTGAAGATCCAGCAGCAGCGGACGGAATGGCAGCGTCTCGTCGATGCGGGCGTCGCGCCGGAGGTGCCGCTCGGCCTCAGCGACGTGCACGTCGCGTGGCAGCGGATCGATGCCGAGCTCGGCGAGCTCGATCGTGTCCTGGGGCGAACCGGCGCCGAGCGCCTCGCGTCGCTGCCGGTCGCCGAGCTCGTCCGCACGCTCGCGGGTCTCGCTGCCGAATCGGCCGTCTTCGACAACCTGATCGAACGCGCGACGATCCGCTCCGAACTCGACGCCCTCGGACTCGAGCCGCTCATGACCGAGCTGTCGATCCGTCACGTGCCCGAATCCCTCGTCGGCGCGGAGCTCGAGTACGCCTGGTGGCAGTCGGCGCTCGAGCACATGCTCAGCACCGATCGCGCACTCCTCGGAGCCAACACGGCCGTCGTCGATCGACTCGAGCGCGACTTCCGTCTCGTCGACGAGGCGCACGCGGCAGCATCCGGTCCGCTCCTGGCCGCCCAGCTCGCGACCCAATGGCGCATCGGCATCGTCGATCAGCCGCGCGAGGCCGATGCCCTCAAGCGCGCTCTCAAGGACACCGCCGTCGCCCCGCGGGCGCTCTTCGACGCGGCTCCGACCCTCATGCGCACGCTCGCGCCGGTGTGGCTCGCGTCGCCCTACGACGTCCCGTCGATTCCCGACTCGTTCGACTTCGACGTCGTCATCGTCGCGGATGCCGCGGCCATCTGCCTCGCCGAAGCTGCGCCCGCGCTGCGCCGAGCCCGCCAGGTCGTCGTGTTCGGCGACCCCGTGACGCAGCGACCCACTCCGTTCCACGTCGCGGCGACCTTCGGGCCCCCGACGACGGATGACCTCGACGACGTGCCGTTCGACGGCGTGAGCCTGTTCGAGCGGCTCGCCGACATCGTGCCGGTCGAGACGCTGACCCGCAGTTACCGCGCCGGCGGCGAAGACCTCGCGGAACTCGTCAACGAAGCCTTCTACGGCGGAGAGATCGTGTCGTATCCCTGGGCCGGGTCGTACCTCGGTCGTGGAAGCCTCAGCGTCGACTACGTCGAAGGTGGCACGGGGGTGCCCGACCCGGTCAGCGGAGCCGTCGAGAGCCCTGACGCCGAAGTCGCTCGCGTCGTGACGCTCGTGGTCGAACATGCCGTCAATCGCGGCACCGAGTCGCTCATGGTCGTCACGGCCAGCGCGAAGCACGCCGAACGGATCCGTGCCGCCGTCGAGCGGGCGTTCGCCGGACGCTCCGACATCTCGGAGTTCGTCACGCGCGACACTGCGGAGCCGTTCGCCGTCCTGGCACTCGAGGAGTCGGTCGCCGAGAGCCGTGATCGGGTCGTGTTCTCGCTCGGATTCGGCCTCACGCGCCACGGCCGCGTCTTGAGCGACTTCGGCGACCTGTCGACTCCCGACGGCGAACGACTCCTGACGGTCGGCATGACGCGTGCGCGCCGATCCATGGTCATCGTGTCGTCGATCAGGCCCTCGGCCTTCGACGACGGCCGGCTCGAGCACGGTGCGGCGACGCTCATGAGCATCCTCGGCGGCATCGCCGCTCGCGCCCGCGAAGCGCGCCTCGAAGACCTCGCCGACCCGCTCACGCTCGCCCTGGCACGAGAGCTGCGCAGCCTCGGCGTCGCGGTGGACGTGCATTACCGCGGGCTTCTGCCGCTCGTCGCGCAATACGGCGGCAAGGCGGTCGTGGCCGAGAGCGATCCCGAAACGATCGGGGAGTCGATGCGCGAGTCGCTCCGCCTCCGGCCGCAGATCCTGCGGCGCCTGGGCTGGCACTATGTGCGGGTGCACTCGTTCGACCTCTACAGCGACCCTGCCGCCGTGGCATCCCGGATCGCGTCGCTCCTGGGTGTCGGGCCGGACGTTCCACGCGCCCACGCCCAGACCCAGCCGATCGATGTCGACTGAGGACCGCCAGCGCATCGTCCGTGTCGCCGGCTCACGCCGCGTGAAGCTCACACCGGCACCGGGAACGGAGCCCGAGCCGATGGATGGCGCCGAAGAACGGGATGCCGCACCGACAGTCGCGAGCGACAAGGGGCCGAACGACGACCGACTGCGCGCCGACGTCCCCCCGCACTACTGAGGGCGCATCTCGATACGCCCCTACGGGGCTACTCGATGAGCGGGGGTTACGCCCCTTCGGGGCTACTCGATGAGCGGGGGTTACGCCCCTTCGGGGCTACTCGATGAGCGGGGGTTACGCCCCTCCGGGGCTACTCGATGGGCGGGGGCGGGCCGCTTCGTGAGGCGCGCCTACTTGTCGCCGGCGGCGGGAGTCGTCGAGACGCTGACGCCCGTCTGCTTCTCGAGGAGGTCGCGGATCTGCACGAGCAGTTCCTGCTCGGTGGGGAGCGACGGCGCCTCCGGCTCGGCGGCGATGCCGGCCTTGGCCGCGGCGCGCTCCTTCCACTTGTTCATGGGGAAGACGAACACGAAGTAGACGACGATCGCGACGGCCAGGAAGCTGATGATCGCGTTGAGAAGTCCTCCGATCGGGAAGGTGACCTCTCCGTGCAGACCCTGGATCGTCGGACCCACTGCCCCCGTCGTCTCGTCGGCCTGCCAGACGAGCTTGATGAGCGGGTCGATGATGCTCGCCACGACGGCGTTCACGAGAGCCGTGAAGGCGGCTCCGATGACGACCGCGACCGCGAGGTCGATGACGTTTCCGCGGAGGATGAACTCTTTGAAGCCCTTGATCATGCTCTGCTCCCTCGTCGCCGACCAGAGTCGGCCTATGAACCCGATGGTGCGGGCGAAGCCTTCGCTTCCGACTTCGATGATGTCGAAGATGTCGAGTCACTTCCACCCGACCTGCTCTTCTCACCGCCGGAGGACTTCTTCTCTCCGCCCGACTTGTCGCCGTTCGATGCGGCGCGCGAGTCGGTGCGGTAGAAGCCGGAACCGTTGAACGTCACGCCGATCGACCCGTACTCCTTGCGCAGCGCGCCGCCGCACTCGGGGCACTCGGTCAGCGAAGGGTCGGCGAAGGACTGGACCGCGTCGAAGCGGTGGCCGCACTGCGTGCAGGCATAGGCGTACGTGGGCATCGAGGGACTTTCGGGATCAGTGCCGCGAGTGCGACAGGGTCAGGGTGCGGGTGGGGGTCACGACGCCGGTCACCGGCTGGTCGAGCTCGTCGAAGGGCACGTCATCGAGCACTTCGGAGTCGAAGACGACCGCGAAGACGGGAGGACAGCGCTCCATCGAGCCGAGCGTCTTGTCGAAGTAGCCGCGTCCCCAGCCCAGGCGCATGCCGTCCGACGCGATCGCCGCGGCGGGGATGATGAGCAGGTCGACATCATTGACGGCGATCGGACCGAGCACTTCGCCGATGGGTTCGGGGAGACCGAACATGCCCTCGCCGATATCCGTGTCGGAGCTGGCGACGGCCCAGTCGAGGAGTCCGTCGGCGCGCGTGATGGGAAGAAGGACGCGGATGCCGCGCGCGACCGCACGTTCGACGAATCCGCGCGTTCCGGGTTCGGTCGTCGTCGACAGGTAGCAGGAGATGGATGTCGCGCCGGTGTCGTCGAGGAGTCGATCGAGCTGCGCCTCGATTCCGGCGGCCGCTTCCTCTCGCGCCGATTCGGACATCGTCTGGCGTCGTTCCCGCAGGTCAGCGCGCAATGCGCGTTTGGCGGCCTGGACGGGATCGGACATGGGTCGATTGTAGGCGCGGGTTCGCACACAACTGCCCACCAGACGGGGGACAGCGAGGCGTCGTCGACCGACGATAGAGTTCTGACCATGTCGCTTAAGCCGTTCAAGGCCGTTATCCCTGCCGCCGGACTGGGAACCCGCTTCCTTCCGGCCACCAAGGCCATGCCCAAGGAAATGCTCCCCGTCGTCGACAAGCCGGCGATCCAGTATGTCGTCGAGGAGGCGACCCAGGCCGGGATCCAAGACATCCTCATCATCATCGGGCGAAACAAGAACAACCTCTCGAACCACTTCGACTCGGTTCCCGAGCTCGAGTCGACACTGCGCAAGAAGGGCGACGACGCCAAGCTCGCGAAGGTGCAGCAGTCGAGTGACCTCGCCGACATCCACTTCGTTCGTCAGGGCGAGCCCAAGGGACTCGGCCACGCGGTTCTCCGTGCTCGCGCGCACGTCGGCGACCACCCGTTCGCCGTGCTGCTCGGTGACGACCTCATCGACGAGCGCGACCCGCTGCTGACGAAGATGCTCGAAGAGCACGAGCGCACGGGGGCGGCGATCGTGGCGCTCCTCGAGGTCGAGCCGTCGCAGATCCACCTCTACGGCGCCGCAGCGGTCGAGCCGACCGACGACGCCGACGTCGTCCGCGTGACGGGTCTCGTCGAGAAGCCGTCCGCCGAGGATGCGCCCTCCAACTACGCCGTCATCGGCCGCTACGTTCTCGCGCCGTCGGTCTTCGACATCCTCGAGCGGACCGAGCCCGGCAAGGGTGGCGAGATCCAGCTGACCGACGCGCTTCAGGAGCTCGCGGCGGATCCGAACGGACCGGGCGTCCACGGTGTCGTTTTCCGTGGTCGTCGATACGACACCGGCGATAGAGTGGACTACATCAAGGCCATCGTGCAGCTCGCGGCAGATCGTGAAGATCTCGGTCCCGAGTTGCGACCCTGGTTCAAGGACTTCGCGGCGACACTCTGATCGCCGCCAGGCGCAAGGGGGTCGGAGTGGACCTGACGACTCCGCGACGACATGGCCCGACGTCGATCCGGCTGGTGCGTGCGCGCGACGCGCGTGTCCTGCAGCAGGAGCTGCTGTCGAATCGATCATGGCTCCGGCCGTGGGAAGCGACGAACCCTGACGGCGCCGTGTCGTTCGACATGCGCGTCGGGATCAGGCGGCTCCTCCAGCAGTACCGTGACGGCGCCGGTGTGCCGTTCGTCATGGAATACGACGGCGAGGTCGCGGGGCAGCTCAACGTGTGGGGGATCGCGCGGGGATCCCTGGCCTCGGCGACGATCGGGTACTGGGTGAGCGAGCGTTTCGCGGGGCGCGGGATCACACCGGCATCCGTGGCCCTCGCGACGGACGTGTGCTTCACCGAGCTGCGGATCCACCGCATGGAGATCTGCATCCGGCCCGAGAATCAGGCGAGTCTGCGCGTCGTCGAGAAGCTCGGCTTCCGCTACGAAGGCCTGCGCCGGCGCTACATCCACATCAACGGCGACTGGCGCGACCACTACGCCTTCGCGCTCGTGCGCGAGGAGGTGCCCGAGGGTGTTCTGCAGCGCTGGGTGTCGGGCCGCGCTCCGCTCGATGCGGCCACGGTTCCCCCTGCCGATCGCCTGCACGCGTAGCGGTACGCCCGGCTTGCGTGACACGCGAGCGGATGCCGGGCGGTCCGGCATCCGTCGCTTACCGTTGACGCCATGGGTGGGCAGGTGTTGGGCGGCGGAGTCATCGTGTTGGTGGCCGCGCTCCTCTGGCTCGTCTACCTGCTCCCGAGCTGGCACAGCCGTCGCCAGTACGACGCCGCCGAGCGCAACGCCGTACGACTCAATCAGGCGATCCGCGTGCTCGCCGAGACGAGCGAGACCCCCGATGAGGTCCGTCTCGAACTCACTGCGCGTACGGCGCTCGCGCAGCAGAAGCTCGCTCGCCAGGCGCTCGCCGAGCAGGAGGCGCTCGCCCGCCGCGCGTCGGCGGAACGTCATCAGGCCGCTCTCGAGCAGGCCAGGCTCGATCTCGAGCAGGCCCGTGCGGAGCGTGCCGCTGCCCGCCGGGCCCCCGACGTGAGGCGCGCCCGCGCCCGCCGTCGCGTGCGGCTCGCCGCGACACTGCTCGGACTCGCGGGTCTCGCGATCGCCGGGTGGGGTGTCTGGCAGATCATCGCGACGGGCGCGCAGCTCTTCGTGTGGGTCGGTGCCGCCGTCACGGCGCTGTCGCTTCTCGTCATCGGACGGATGTCGCGCGTCGCCGCTCGCGCCGTGAACATTGCGACCGCGCAGCCCATCGAGCACTCGGCGGCCGCCGTTCAGGACGTCGCGCTCGAAGAGGCTCGTCGCGGATGGTCCCCGAGGGAGCTTCCTCGCCCGCTCACCGCGTCGGCGGGGTCGCGCGCGGCTGCGCTCCTCGATGCGGAAGAGGCGCGCGAGGCGCTCCGTCAGTCGGCCCTGGAGGAGTCGCTCCGCCAGCAGGTGGAGGCCCAGCGTCCGCCCTCGATCGACACGGCCCGCGTCACGCGGGCGAAGCTCACCGACGACGCCGAGATCGAAGCGCACGTGCGGGATCTGCTCGCGCGTCGAGCCGCCGGACAGTAGTCCGCGTTCAGGACGCCACGCTCTCGCGTGATAGTGTTTCTGAGGTTCACGGGCCTGTGGCGCAGTTGGTAGCGCGCCTCGTTCGCATCGAGGAGGTCAGGGGTTCGAATCCCCTCAGGTCCACCAAATTTCCCGCGAGACTGCACTCTCCAGTCGAGACTGCATCACGCGGCTGCTGTCTCGGCCTGGTGGTGAAGTCTCACTGCGCGTGGCGGGTCGGGTGCCGTCGACGGTCGGGGCAGACTGGCGGGATGATGGTGACACGGGCTGACGAAGCCTCGGGTGGGACCCGAGGGCGTCGCACCGCCGCGGTCTTCGCGCTTGTGATCGTCATCGTCGCGGGCCTGTGTGTGCACCTGTTCCTGCCGGACACTGCGGCCACCGATATCGCCGGTGACGCGCTGTACGCGGTCGCGGCGTACGCCTTCGTCGTCGCAGTCGCACCGAGGCTCGTGCCACTGTGGGCAGGCGGCATCTCGGCGACATGGTGTGTCGCGGTCGAACTCTTCCAGCTAACCGGCATCCCGCTCGCGATCTCGTCGTTCACCCCGGCTGTTCTCGTGCTCGGCACGGTCTTCGATGCGCGAGACCTCGTGATCTACGTCAGCGCGATCATCGTTGCAGCCGGGATGGATGCCGGCGCGGTGGCGTTCCTCGCGTCGCGCCGCGCGTCGGGCACGGCGCCTGAGTAGCGCGTCGGCTCCGGTTGATCCGCGAGACTGCATCCTCCCGCCGAGACTGCCTGGCGCGGCCGCTGCCTCGGCGGGAAGGTGCAGTCTCGCGGTTCGAGGGCGGATGGCGCCGCGGCCGGATCGACGTCGGCGGGGCGCGGGAGAGCGCACCCGCCGACGGCGTCCTCAGCGGTTGGCTGCGTCGAAGGCTTCGAGGATGGGAGCGGGTACCCGTCCTCGATCGCTCAGGGTGTAGCCGTTCTCACGGGCCCACGCGCGAACCTCCGTGAGGTCACGTGAGCCATTGCTCCGTGTGCGGCGCTTCGGCGCGGCCGATTGTGTCTTCTCGGGGGCTCGGGCTGCCTTGATGAAAGGTTCGAGTGCAGCTTCGAGCTTCTGGATGTTCTTCGTGGTGAGGTCGATCTCATACGACTTCTGACGGAGCGCAAAGGTGATGGTCTCGCCATTACCGTCTGCGATCGGGGTTCCGTTCAGATCGTCGATGAGGGTGACAGTTACCTCTCTTGCCATGGGCATGTCCTCGTTCATTTCGGCTTCGCGAGGTATTCCCCTCGCACACGCCAACCGTACGCTCACTTCACCAATGTGGGTGAGAGGCCCGCGGATCGCACATACGGCTGCCTATTGGACATCCTCAGGTCACCGGAAAACGCATCAGCGAATCGCGCGACTCGTGAGCAGGGCGACAGGGATATGGCCGGCGGCGAGAAGTGCGGCGGATCCGGCGATCCACGCGTTTCCGAGCCAAGCGGCCGCGCAGAGGAAGACCGCCACGGGAAGAATCGCCATCGGCACGGGCACATGCCATACCGGAGCATAGAGAAAGGCGAGTCGGCGTCCGCCCGCGAGAAATCGGATCCAAAGGCCGTAGTACGCCGCGAGCGCGAGGCCAGCCGGAATCGCCCAGCCCCACGCGATCCATCCCGGCACGGTGATGGCGGGGGCGACGAGGCACAATGCCTGCCCGGCGCGCTCGAACCACTCGAACGGCGGAGGCACGCGCAACTCCGGTGGTTTCGTGGCGGGTGGTCGCCAGAGAAGGATGAGGTTCGGTGCGAGCACGGCGATGCTCACGATCAGTCCGAGCGGCGAGAACCCCACGATCGTCACGCTAGCGAGTCGTGCTCATCCCCGGGTGCCCCGAAGGCCGTCCAAAAGCACGCCCATCATTCCGTCGGCGGGATTCGCGCCGGCAGCGGTGCTGTCGGCGAGGCGACTGAGGGCGGGCACGAGATCCTCGGCACGGATGTCGGGACGGATGCTGCCGTCCGCCGCGCCGGCGTCGAGAATCCTCTGCACTCTCGGGGCGAGGACGCCGATGAACTGCGCGGGCAGCGGCGTGTAGGCGGGATCGCCCGAATGGAGGGCGCTCGCGAAGCCGCGCTTCGTCGCGACGAAGCGTGCGAGGCTCTCCGACCAGCGGCGGAGTGCTTCCATCGGGGGATAGGTGGCAGCCAGGCGATCCGCCTCCGCGCCGGTCGCCTCGAGTTCGCGGCGGAAGACGGCGATGATCAGGTCGGAGCGCTGCGGGTAGCTGCGATAGATCGTTCCGACGCCGACGCCGGCGCGAGCGGCGATGTCACGCATCGGTGCATCGACCCCGAGTTCGGCGAACGCGGCCTTCGCCGCTTCGAGGACGGCCTCGGTATTGCGCACGGCGTCCGCGCGCGTGCGCCTCGGCGCGGCAGACAGTGCCGGTTCCGTGCTCATTCCCGCCTCCTCGTGACAAACGGAACGATGTTCCGTATAGTTGCGGACGAGTGTTCCGCTTAGGTCCAGCATATCGCCGGATCCGGAGCACCGATGGAGGAGAAGATGAAGTACCGCTCGCTCGGCCGTTCCGGCATCCAGGTGTCGCCGTTCGCACTCGGTGCGATGATGTTCAGCTCGTTCGGCAACAGTGATCAAGACGATGTCGACCGCATCGTGGGCCGTGCACTCGACGCGGGAATCAACCTCGTCGACACGGCAGACGTCTACGGCGACTCGGAAGAGATCGTGGGCCGCGCCCTCAAGAACCGGCGCGACGAGGTCGTTCTGGCGTCGAAGTTCGCGCTGCCCATGGGAGAGGACCCGAACCACCGGGGTGGCTCGCGCCGCTGGATCATGACGGCGGTCGAGAACTCCCTGCGTCGGTTGCAGACCGATCACCTCGACCTCTACCAGATGCACCGTCCTGACCCGCACACCGACATCGACGAGACACTCTCGGCCTTGAGCGACCTCGTGCACAGCGGCAAGGTGCGGCTGATCGGATCGTCCGACACGCCCGCGTCAGAGATCGTCGAAGCGCAATGGGCCGCCGAGCGGCGCGGTCTCGAGAGGTTCCGCGTCGAGCAGCCGCACTACTCGCTCCTCGACCGCACGATCGAGCGCGAAGTGCTTCCCGTCGCGGAGCGCTACGGCATGGGCACAGTCATCTGGAGCCCGCTCGCGAGCGGCATGCTGACGGGGCGCGTCCGTCGCGGCCAGGACAGCGACCTGCGTCGGGTCGCACGATTCGCCGCACTGCGTGACGAGCGCCGCATCGACGCTGTCGAGCAGTTCATCCCGCTCGCGCAGGAGGCGGGGATGCCACTGACGCACCTCGCGCTCGCGTTCGTCATCGCCCACCCCGGTGTCACCGCGGCGCTCATCGGGCCCCGCACGATGGAGCAGCTCGACGATCTGCTGGCCGCTGCCGACGTGGAACTCTCGGATGAGCTCATGGATCGGATCGACGCCATCGTGCCGCCGGGGACGGGCGTCGGCCGGATGGACCAGGAGTACAACACTCCTGCGATCCTCGACGCAGGACTCAGGCGGCGCGCACTCGCCGACCGGTCGGCGGCCTAGTCATAGCGACTGATTCGGTGCCGGCAGCTGTCGCGTCGCTGGCGCTGCCGTCCGCCGCGCCAGCGACGCGACAGACTTCCCTCAACCGGATTTTGCCCAGGTGCATGTCTTATCGATCTCTACGTTGATCCGAGACGTAATGCCGCCGAACTTCACCCATATGGCCGACTGGCCACGTCGATCTACCCGGCTGATGGTCTTGCCCTTGTGGAAATCGCCTTGAACGTATGTCGCACACCACCCCGCAGGCACCTCGAAAGTATCCCAATCGGTGGATGAGGAGGCGCTGCGCCCAGCAGGCAGAGAGACCACATTGCCGTTACTTGCGGGGATGTTGTCGGACACTCGCTGTGCCGGAAAATCACCTATTAACCAGGAAAATTCTGCTCCGCCGCTGGTACGCTTCTGCCATGACGATCGCCAAGCCGGTTGGCGCGAGACCTTATGTGGGACCGCACAAGGTGCCCGCTGTCGACGTGCTCTTGGGGACCATGCTCGTCGTGTGGGGTTCAGTAGCCGCGCTCGGTGGTCTTGCCTACTGGACTCCGTGTCTCGTGGCCGATCCGGACAGGGTCGTCTGCGCCGAACTGATCTCTCGCAACGATCAGTTCAATCGCAGCGGCGTGTTCTGGGCGATTGCGCTCTTGGTACTCATTGTTGGTGTGTGGTTGAGTTCGAATCGGCGTTGGTTCGCCGTCGGTGCGGTTGTCGTCGTGCTCTTCAACCCGGTGTTCGACAGGGGCTTCACCTGGGCGTGGTCCACCGCAGACACGAACCCCGGTGTTGGTGTCTTTCCCGGACTGGTCATCGCTGGGGTTGGGCTCTTCGTTCTTGTCATGAGTCGGCGGCGCGGGCTCGCCGACCGGTCCGCGGCCTAGTCGCTCACGGCCGGGACTCAGCCGGCATTGCTCTCGCGCGGCAGGCCTGCGCGAGAGAATGTCGGGGTGATCGACCACTCCCGCACGCTCGCGGCGCTGAGCCTCTTCGAGAAGGCAGCGCTCTTGAGCGGCGCGAACGTGTGGGAGACCCGCGGCATCCCGCGCTTGGGGATCCCGCGGCTGTGGATGTCGGACGGACCGCATGGCCTCCGCAAGCAGCGCGGCGACGCCGACCATCTGGGGCTCGGCGAGAGCGACCCCGCCGTATGCTTCCCCACCGCCGCGACCGTCGCGAACAGCTGGGACGAAGAGCTCGCTGAGGAGATCGGCACGGCCCTCGGGCAGGATGCCGCGTCGCGCGGCGTGCAGATGCTCCTCGGCCCCGGGCTCAACATCAAGCGAAGCCCTCTCGGCGGTCGCAACTTCGAGTACTTCTCGGAGGACCCCGAGCTGTCGGGCCGACTCGCCGCTGCCTACGTCCGCGGCATCCAGTCGACGGGTGTCGCCGGGACACCCAAGCATTTCGCCGCCAACAGTCAGGAGCTCCGCCGTCTCGTCTCGGACTCCGTCGTCGACGAGCGCACCCTGCGCGAGGTGTATCTCACGGCGTTCGAGATCGTCGTGCGCGAAGCACGACCGTGGGCCCTCATGACCGCGTACAACCTCGTCAACGGAACGTATTCGCACGAGAACCGTCACCTGCTCATCGACATCCTGAGAGACGAGTGGGGCTTCGACGGGCTGGTGGTATCGGACTGGGGAGGTGCCGACGATGCCGCGGCATCCGTTGCGGCGGGAGGGACGCTGGAGATGCCGTCGCCCGGCTTCGACTCGGCCCAGTCCATCGTCGAGGCTGTCCGAGCGGGACGCCTCGACGTCGCCGACCTCGACGCGCGCGTGGACGAGCTGCTGACCCTCATCGACCGCGTCACGGCGCCCCGTGATCGCGACCCGTTCGACGAGCCGCGCGCGCACGCCCTTGCGCGGCGCGCCGCCGCCGAGGGCGCCGTCCTGCTGCGCAACGAGAACGCGACGCTGCCGCTCCCCGCCGGCACGAGCGTCGCGCTCATCGGCGCGTTCGCCGAGCGACCGCGGTACCAGGGCGCGGGCTCGTCGATCGTGAACCCGACGCGCCTTCCGACGCTGCGGGATGCCATCGTGCACACACCTCTGGCACTCGCGGGCTACGCGCCGGGGTTCCGTCTCGATGACCTGCCCGATGACGCGCTCGTCGCCGAAGCGGTCGCGCTCGCCCGGACGGCCGACGTCATCGTCCTCGCGCTGGGACTTCCCGCGGCCGACGAGTCGGAGGGGATCGATCGTCGCCACCTCGCGCTCCCCGCCGTCCAGGTGCGGTTGCTGCGCGCGCTCGCCGAGACGGGCGTTCCGATCGTGGTGGTTCTCGCCGGCGGTGGCGCGATCGAGACGCCGTGGATCGAGCTGACGGCATCCGTCCTGCACACCTACCTCGGCGGACAGGCGGGGGCTCTCGCCACGTGGGACGTCCTGACGGGCGTCGTCAACCCCGGCGGCAGGCTCGCCGAGACGCTGCCGGTCGCCCTCGCCGACGACGCGACGGCCCTGCGGTTCCCCTCCGACCACCGCACCGCCGAGTACCGCGAAGGCCCCTTCGTCCGCCACCGGTACAACGCGTCGGCGGGCGTCGCGCCGGCATTCCCCTTCGGCTTCGGACTGAGCTACACGACCTTCGCCTACGACGACCTCTCGGTCACGGCAGAGGGAGCACGCTTCTCCGTCGCCAACAGCGGCGACGTCGAGGGGGCGGACATCGCCCAGCTGTACGTGCGTCGGTCGTCGCCGAGCGGCTTCATCCGGCCCGCGTTCGAGCTGAAGGGCTTCGTCAAGCTTCAGCTCGCGCCGGGGGAGCGGGCGACGGTCGAGATCGCCTTCGGTGAGCGCACCTTCCGCGTCTACGACGTCGAGACGTCGGCGTGGCAGGTCGAGTCGGGGGAGTACGAGATCCTCGTAGGGCCGCACAGCGGCGACCTGCCGCTCTCGGCCCCCCTCACCGTCGAGGGGACCATCGCGCCGCGTGCGATCGATCCCGCGCTCGAACCGTACGTGACGGCCGACGTGAAGGAGGTCCCGGATGCCGCGTTCGAGGCGCTCCTCGGCAGGCCGATCCCCGCCCCTGCCTGGCAGGTTCCGCCCTACGGCTACAACTCCCCCCTCGATCTCGTGGGCCGGTCGCCCTCGCGACTCGTGCGCTTCGCCTTCGGCTTCCTCGAGCGCGCGAAGCGCGCCGCCGACGGGCTGCCGCATCCCGACATCACGACGCTCTTCATCTACTACGCCCCCTTCCGGGCGTTCAACAAGATGACGGGCGGCGCGATATCGCGAGAGGCGACGGATGCCGTCATCACGATCGCGAACGGCCGGGTCGCCCGCGGCTTCGCCGCCCTCGTGCGGGCGCTCGTCAGCGGACGTCGAAGGGAACGCGCGAGTCGCGAGCGATTCGCGCGCGCCGCCGCCGGGCCGAGGCAGCCCGCCCGATGAGCCCGTGGCGGGGGCTGAAGGCGTACACGATCGCGAACACCGTCCCCTGAACCAGCACGACGAAACCCCCGGATGCCGCGTCGAGCCAGTAGCTGAGGTAGATGCCCACGACGGCGCTCGACGCCGAGAGGACGGGCGCGATCACGAGCATCCGTCCGAATCGATCGGTGAGGAGATGCGCCGTAGCGCCGGGGATCACGAGCATCGCCACGACGAGCACGACGCCGACGACCTGCAGCGAGACGACCGCCGTCAGCGCGATGAGTCCCAGAAGGAGTGCGCTCAGGAGGCGCGGACTGAGCCCGATCGCGAAGGCCTGCGTCGCGTCGAAGGCGAAAAGAGTCAGATCGCGCCTCTTGAGCAGGAGCAGGGCGAGTGCGATCGCGGCGAGGATCGCGATCTGCACGAGATCGGCGGGCGAGACTCCGAGGACGTTCCCGAACACGATGTGACCGAGGTCGGTCTGGCTCGGAGTGACCGAGATGAGCACGAGTCCGAGGGCGAAGAGCGTCGTGAAGACGATGCCGATCGCGGCATCCTCTTTGACCCTGCTCGTACTGCGGATGGCGCCGATCAGCGCGACGGCGAGGAATCCGAAGACGAGGGCGCCGATCGCGAACGGTGCGCCCGCGATGTAGGCGAGCACGACGCCGGGGAGGACGGCGTGCGAAACGGCATCTCCCATGAGCGACCAGCCGATGAGGACGAGCCAGCATGACAGCAGGGCGCACACGACGGCGGCGAGGATCGTGGCCGCGAGCGCGCGGAGCATGAAGTCGTACTGGAGGGGCTCGAGAAGAAGATCGATGACGCTCACGGTGCCCTCCCGTCGGGATCGGCCTCGGGGGTGCCGAAAGCGCGCGCGAGCGTGTCGGGAGCGAGCACGTCGGCAAGAGCCCCCTGCGCGACGACGCTCCGCTGGAGGAGCACGGCGTCGTCGGCGAGGCGTGGCAGCCCGACGAGGTCGTGCGTCGAGGCGAGGATCGTGCGACCTTCGCCCGCGAGCTCGCGCAGGAGCCGCACGATCATCGCCTCGGAAGGGCGGTCGACCCCGGCGAACGGCTCATCGAGCAGAAGGATGCGGGCGTCCTGTGCGATGCCGCGTGCGACGAACGCGCGCTTGCGCTGCCCACCCGAGAGGGCCCCGATCTGGCGGTCGGCGAGGTCGGTGAGCTCGACGCGCGCGAGCGCCTCGCCGACGGCGGCGTGGTCGGCGGCGCGTGGGTGCCGTGTGAAGCCGAGCCGGCCGTAGCGTCCCATCATGACGACGTCGCGCACCGAGACGGGGAACGACCCGTCGATCTCCTCGCTCTGCGGAACGTACCCGACGAGTCCGCGTCGCCGCGCTGAGGCGGGGGAGGTGCCGTCGAGCAGGACCGTGCCGCGGTCGGGACGCAGCATCCCCATGATCGTCTTGAAGAGCGTCGACTTGCCCGATCCGTTCGTGCCGATGAGGGCCGTGATGCGTCCGGGATCGATCCGCACGGTCACGTCGCGGAGAGCGGCGACGTCGCCGTAGTGGACGGTGACGTCGCGCACGTCGATCGCAGCGGTCATCGGCTGCTCCCCGCGAGCGCGGTCGCGACGAGTTCGGCGTCGTAGCGCAGGAGTTCGAGATAGCTCGGCACGGGACCGTCGGCTTCGGAAAGCGAATCGACGTAGAGGATGCCGCCGAGCTCGGCATCCGTCGCCTCGACGACCTGCTGCATGGGTCTGTCGGAAACGGTCGACTCGCAGAAGACGGCGGGAACGTCGTTGTCGCGAACGAACTCGATCGTGGCCGCGATCTGCTGCGGCGTCGCCTGCTGCTCGGCGTTGACGGGCCAGATGTACTGCTCGGTGAGCCCTGCGTCGCGCGCGAGGTACGAGAACGCACCCTCGCACGTCACGAGCGCGCGGTGGTTGTCGGGAAGCTCCGACACGGCCTCGACCAGCTCGTTCTGGATCGCCCGCAGTTCGTCGATGTAGGCGGCTCCTCGGTCGGCGAACGCCGACGCGTGCTCGGGTGCGAGGTCGCTGAGCGCCTCGACGATGTTCTCGACGTAGACGATCGCGTTCGTCGGGCTCATCCACGCGTGCGGGTTGGGGAGACCCGCATACGCGTCGGCGGCGATGTCGATGACCTCGACCCCGTCGGACACGACCACGTGGGGCACGTCGATCGACGAGACGAACCGCTCGAACCAGGCCTCGAGACCCAACCCGTTGTCGAGGATGAGGTCGGCTTCGGATGCCCGGGCGATGTCGCGCGGGGTGGGCTCGTAGCCGTGGATCTCGGCGCCGACCTTCGTGATCGATTCGACGCGGACATCATCGCCTCCGACGACGCGCGCCATGTCGGCGAGCACCGTGAACGTCGTCAGCACGACGGGCACCCCGGCATCGGCGGCGTCATCTGAGCCGGTTCCTGCGGCGCAGGCCGTCAGCAGCGTCGCCGCGACGACGAGCGCGGAGATAGCAGCGAGCGGATTTTTCGGCATACCGAAAAATCTACTCCTTCGGCGACAGGATGCAACGCAGACGCACGGATGCCGCGGCTCGGGCGGCCGCGGCATCCGTGAGCGGTCAGTGCGAGAGAGCGGGCTGGCGCCCTCCCGCGGCGAGGCGCTCGGCGGCGAGGCCCTCCGCTGCCGCGAGGGGCGTCACGCCGCGCGCGTCGGCTTCCGCGAAGATCCGGCGGAGCGTGTCTCCGATGGCCGCGACTCGGGCCATCGTCTCAGCGCGCGTGCCGAGCCCCTTCGCCTCGAGATCGAGGTAGATGACGCCGCCGGCGTTCACGACGAAGTCGGGGGCGTACAGGATGCCGCGCTCCGCCAGCCGATCCGCACCCTCGCGGACGGCGAGAGGATTGTTCGCCGGTCCGCAGACGGCCGAAGCGTCAAGGGCGTCGATGACGTCGTCGGTCAGGAGGCCGCCGATTCCGGCGGGAACGAACACGTCGGCTGCGACGAGGTGCTCTTCACCCGGCATGGCCCAGTTCGCGCCGAGGCTCAGCGCGAGGTCGCGCTTGACCGGGTTGACATCGGTCACGGTCAGGACGGCCCCCTCCGCGGCGAGACGCACTGCGAGCCGGCTGCCGACCTGCCCGAGACCCGAGATGGTGATGCGGCGCCCCGAGACCTCCGCCGAGCCGGTGACCCTCTCCAGAGTCGCCCGCAACGATTCGTACACGCCGATGCTCGTCGGCGCCGCGGGTTCGCCTGAGCCGCCCACGGCGTCGGGGAGACCCACGACGTGCTCCGTGCGCTCGCTCACGACGAGCATGTCGTCCGTCGTCGAGCCGACGTCTTCGGCCGTGCGGTACAGCCCATGGAGCGACTCGACCGCGTCACCGAGGTCGAGGAAGGCGGCCCGTCGTCGGTCGGCGTCGAGCACCGTCCCCTCGGGGAGCGCGATGACGGCCTTCCCGCCGCCCGCGTCGAGCCCCGCGGCGGCGTTCTTGAGGGTCATCGCGGCGGACAGGCGCAGAACGTCGCCGAGCGCGTCGCTCCAGTGCGGGTAGGTCCACAGACGGGCGCCGCCGAGGGCGGAGCCGAGCACGGAGGAATGCAGGGCGACGGCGATGAAGAGTCCGCTTCGTCGTCCCGTGATCACCTCCACGCGCTCGTGGGTGACATCGGGCAGGGGCAGAGACGGAGTCATCACGGTCTTCCTTCAGCAGGCCTTGTGGGCTGAGCGCTAGAGACACCGCGGCTTTGCGGCATCCCTCACCATTGGACCATCGGAGGGCATGCCCGACAACCGTGCCGCGCGGGGTTGCGCAGATCGCTCAGGCGCTGACGACGGCCCGGCTCCCGGCGTGCGCAGTCTGAGGAACCGTGCCGGTGAGCGCGCGAAGCGCGTAGAGGATCGTCGCGAGGTCCACGAGTTCCTGCACGAGCGCGCCGACCACCGCGGGGATGACTCCCGTCGTCGCGACGAGCATGAGACCGACACTGAGGGCGATGCCGATCCAGATGGCGGTGTACGCGACGCGCAGCGTATCGCGGCCGATCGCGACGGCCTCGACGACCTTCGACAGCGAGTCTGCGAGGATCACCGCCGACGCGGCATCGCCCGCCGCGGTCGAGCCCTTCGCACCCATCGCGATGCCGATGTCGGCCGCGGCGAGGACGGGAGCGTCGTTGACGCCATCGCCCACCATGAGGACGGGACGCGGCCGCATCTCGGCGGCGAGGTGGACCTTGTCGCGCGGGAGCAGTTCGGCGTGGATGTCGGTGATCCCCACCTGCGCCGCGATCGCCTCGGCCGTCGGGCGGGTATCACCCGTCAGCATCGCGATCCGCTCGACGCCGTTCTCGCGGAGCCACGACACGACGGCGGGTGCTTCGGGGCGCGGGTCGTCGGCGAGCACGAGGACGCCGGCGAAGCGGCCGTCGACGGCGACGTACGCCGCGGCGTGGCCGGGTCCGAGGGTCGCCCGCTCGGTGTCCGGCGCGAGCGCGGCGACGTACGCGGGCTTGCCGACGACGACGGTGCGTCCCTCGATGACGGCGGTGACTCCGTTCGTCGCCACTTCGCTCGCCTCGCTCGCCGCGTGGCGCGGGAGGCCCCGGTCGTCGGCGGCCCGGCGGATCCCCTCGGCGAGCACGTGACTCGAGTACTGCTCGGCGGATGCCGCGAGGGCGAGCACCTCGTCGGCGTCGAAGCCCGGTGCGGCGCGGACCTCGATGAGCTCGGGATGCCCGCGCGTGAGGGTTCCGGTCTTGTCGAACGCCGCGGAGCGCGCGCGGGCCAATTGCTCGATGACCGCTCCGCCCTTCACGATGACGCCGGCCTTCGCCGCACGCGACAGCCCGCCGAGGAAGGCGACCGGCGCAGCGATGAGGAGGGGGCAGGGTGTCGCGAGCACGAGCACTTCGGCGAACCGCGTCGGATCGCCCGACAGACCCCAGGCGGCGCCGGCGATCACGAGAGAGACGGCCGTGAAGGGCACCGCGAACCGGTCGGCGAGCCGCACGACGGGAGCCCGCGACTCCTCGGCATCCCGAACGAGGGCGATGATCTGCTGGTACTGGCTGTCGGCACTCCGGCGCGTGGCGCGCATCCGCACAGCGCGCGACCCGTTGACGGCACCGGAAAGCACCTCGTCGCCGCGTGATCGCGACACCGGCATGCTCTCGCCCGTGATGGAGGACTCGTCGAAGGATCCCGACTCGCTCTCGAGGATGCCGTCGACGGGGATCACCTCCGACGGGCGCACGAGCAGCACATCGCCCACGACGACGTCGTCGGCCGCGGCATCCTGCGTCTCGTCGCTGTCGGGATCGCCCGGATGGACGATGACGTGTGCGATCTGGGGTGCGTGATCGAGGAGGGCGGTGAGCTCGCGCCGCGCGCGCCGGGCGGCGAAGTCCTCGAGCGCCTCGCCTCCGGACAGCATGAGCACGATGATGAGCGACGCGATGTACTCGCCGACGGCCAGCGTCGCGACCATCGCGACGACCGCCAGGACGTCGAGTCCGACGTGGCCGCGGATGACGTCCCGGATCATGCCGATGAGCGTCCACACGACGATCGCGCCGACGTAGGCGGTGGCGAGCCACCGGCTCGCGCTTTCGAGGCCGGTCGTGTCGAGCGCGAAGACCGCGACGCCGACGGCCACCGTCACCGTGATGACGGGGTACCGCACGAGACTGCGCAGCAATCGCATGTGCTCAGCATGACCTCCTGTAGACGTCCCGCCAAGCTGTTCGGGGGCGCGGCGCGTTCTAGGCTGAGGTCGTGACAGTGCACCTTCATCCACGGAGTCAGCTCGTTCAGGACTCGCTGCGCGCGGCCGGGATCACGGGGGAGATCGTCGTCCTTCCCGACGCCGCGTCCACCGCGGCGCTCGCCGCGGCGGCCCTCGGCATCGAGGTCGGCGCCATCGCGAACAGCCTCGTCTTCTGGTCGGACGACGAACCGCTCCTCGTCATGACGAGCGGCGCCCACCGCGTCGACACCGCCGCGCTCGCCGAGCGTCTCGGCCGCGCGAGCATCGTGCGGGCGACCGTCGATCAGGTGCGCTCGGCCACCGGCCAGGCGATCGGCGGCGTCGCGCCCACGGGGCATCCGTCTCCTCTCACGACGATCGTCGACGAAGACCTCGCGCGCTACGACGAGATCTGGGCGGCGGGCGGTACCCCGCACACCGTCTTCCCGCTCACGTTCGACGAGCTCGTCGCCCTCACGGGCGGCACGGTGGCCAAGGTCGACTGAGCCGCCTCGCCAGGTCGTGGCGAGACGTCACAGTCCGCGCGAGGCGATATGCGGCGTGCGTTTGCGGGGTGTCGTTTCGCACGTCCCGTGTCGGGTCGGGGTGCGGGCGGCGAGACGTCACGATACGCGCGATGCGGGCGCGCGAGACGTCACGATACGCGCGAGGCGGGTGGCGAGACGTCACAGTGCGCGCGAGGCGATATGCGGCGTGCGTTTGCGGGGTGTCGTTTCGCACGTTCCGTGTCGGGTCGGGGTGCGGGCGACGAGACGTCACAGTCCGCGCGATGCGGGCGGCGAGACGTCACAGTGCGCGCGAGGCGATACGCGGCGTGCGTTTGCGGGGTGTCGTTTCGCACGTTCCGTGTCGGGTCGGGGTGCGGGCGGCGAGACGTCACAGTGCGTCGCGGAGGATCGTCAGGGCCGTCACGGCGGCAGCCGCCGACCACGCCTGCGGTCGGCACGCCGCGGGGTACGGCGTCGGGCGGCTCGTCGCCGAGCGGGGGTCGCCCGAGTGGAGCTCCGGCAGTCGGTAGGCGAATCCCTCGGCGGCGTCCAGCATCCCGTCGACGACCCGGCGCGCGGCATCCGTGAGTCCCGCGCGGCGCATGCCGTGCGCGCAGATCGCGGTGTCGTGCGTCCAGACGCTGCCGCCGTGGTACGACAGCGGCCAGTAGCCGGCGGCGTCCGTCGACATCGTGCGGATGCCGTACCCGCTCGACATCGACGACCCGAGCAGAAGGTCGGCGATCACCCGTTCGTCCTGCGGGTCGAGGATCCCCGTCCCGAGCAGGTGTCCGATGTTGCTCGTCAACGTGTCGACCGGCTTCTTGTCGCGATCGAGCGCGACGGCGGGATACCGGCCCTCGGGCGTCGTGATCCAGAAAGACTCCGCGAACCTCGTGCGGAGCTCTGCCGCCCACTCCCGGAGCATCTGCGGAGAGAGATCCCCTTCGGCGTCGAACGACTCGAGGATCTCGGCACCCGCGAGGGCCGCTTCGTAGGCGTATCCCTGCACTTCGCACAGGGCGATCGGTCCCTCGGCCAGGGTGCCGTCGCGCCACTGAATCGAGTCGCCGGAGTCCTTCCAGCCCTGATTGGCAAGGCCGCGTCCCGTGCGGTCGATGTAGTCGAGAAATCCGTCGCCGTCGCTGTCGCCGTGCTCGACGATCCAGCGGAGGGCACCGAGAAGGTTCGGAAGGAGCTCGCGCACCTCGTCGTCGGACATTCCGGCCCGCCACGCATCGGCGAGGAGGCACACCCACAGCGGCGTCGAGTCGACGCTGCCGTAGTAGAGCGGCGGGAGGGCGATGCCCTCGCCCGGCATCTCCAGGGCCGTCGCGCGCAGTTCGTGGAGGATCTTGCCCGGCTCCTGGGCCGTGTCGTCGTCGTGCCGGTCGCCCTGCAGTCGCGCGAGCACTCGGAGCGTGGAGGCTGCCATCCGTGCGTCGAGGGGCAGTGCGAGACGCGCGGCCCAGATCGAGTCACGGCCGAAGAGCGTCAGGAACCACGGTGCACCCGCGGCGAAGAACTCGTCGTGCGGGTGGTCGGGAAGCGCGAGCCGGAGCGCATCGAGGTCGCCGAGGGCGACATCGATCCAGCGCGCGATACGCGGATCGGACGCGGATGCCGCCGGCACGTCGGCCGGGTTCTCAGGCCACGGCCGCGGAGTGCCCGCCGCCTGGACGACGAGCGTCGCGTCGTGGAGATCGAGTGCGAACGCGACCTGAGCCGATCCGCGCGCGGGCAGCGAGACGTGCCAGCTCGCCACGACGGCGTCGCCGTCGCGCTCGAGGTGCCCACCGGGAGCCCGGATCGTGAGGCGCTGGTCGCCCGCTGTGGCGGTGGCCGCGGCATCCGTCACGTCCAGCACGTGGGGGACCGGTGCCGACACGCCGGACTTGACGTCGTGGAGGGAGGCGAAGTCAAGTCCGAACCGTACCGAGAGCGTCGTCGTGACGTCGTACGAGAGGGCCGAGTGCAGCGTCAGCGTTTCAGCGACCGCGCCGGCGGCGACGACCCGCTCGCGCAGGATCCGTACCTTCGGGTCGGGGAGCCGGTCGTCGACCCCGCGCAGCAGGCCCCCGAATACAACGTGCGAGGCGCCCTTCGGCGCGACCGAGATCCACTCGATCGGCGAGTCGGCGCACGACAGCTCGAGACTGCGCACGTGGCGCACGTCGCCGTGGAAGACGCCGTCGATGGCGGTGCCGCCGAGGTCGCCCGAACTGCCCGACCACACTTGCGTCGGCGCGCGCAACGCCGTCACGGCGTCGTCGAGCAAGGGCTGGAGGGGCTCGGATCGAGGGGATTCGAGGGTCATTCTTTGACTGCTCCTTCGCTGGCGTTCATGATGCGCCGCTGGAAGATGAAGAAAAGGACGGCGACGGGAATCGTCATGATGAGGGCGGCGGCGAGCTTGAGCGGGTACTGCGTCCCCTGACTCAGCTGACCCGACGCCAAGCGCGCGACGCCCTTCGTGAGCGTCGTCAGCTCGGGAGACTGCGTCGAGACGATGAAGTGCGCCAGCTCGTTCCACGACCCCTGGAACGACAGGATGATGATCGTGATGAGCGCGGGGCGCGCCATCGGCAGCACGACCGACCAGAAGACCCGGAAGCTCCCGGCTCCGTCGATGCGAGCCTGCTCTTCGACCGACACGGGGATCGACTCGAAGAAGTTCTTCATGATGAAGACTCCCGCCGCGTCGACCAGGAGCGGCACGATCATGCCGGCGTAGGAGTCGTACATGCCGAGCTGGTTGATGACGAGGAACTTGGGGATCAGCAGGACGACGGCGGGAACAGCCATGACCGCCACGACGGCGGCGAAGATGACACCCCGACCCCGGAACTGCAGCCGCGCGAGGGCATAGCCCGCGAGCGAGCAGAAGAAGACGCGTCCGAGCGTGACGCAGATCGTCACGACGGCCGAGTTCGCGAACCAGAGCGGGAAGTCGCTGCGCAGGAACAGACGCTCGTAGGCGGCGGTCGACCACGTCTGCGGAATGAGCGAGACGGGGTTCGACGCGGCGTCGGCATCGGTCTTGAACGACGTCGAGATCTGGATGAGGAACGGTGAGATGTAGATGAGCGCGAGCACGATGAGAAGCGCGTAGAGCGCGATCTGCCACGTGAGCGTGCGACTCCGCCAGCGCCCCGTCGAGGGCTTCCGTCGCGGCGACGGTGCGGCGAGGATCTCGGCCTCGGTGAGGGTCGTCCCGGTCATCGCGTGCTCCTTCCGGTCGAGCGCACTTCGTACTGGCGCGCCCGCCGACGTGACACCGGACGCTCACGCAGCACCCAGCGCTGGAAGATCGTGAAGAAGACGATGATCGCGAAGAGGATGAAGGCGATCGCTGCGCCCTCGCCCCAGTCCTGGCCGAGGAACGCCGACGAGTAGGAGAGATAGGCCGGGGTGACCGTCGTCTTTCCCGGCGCACCCTGCGTGCCCGTGTAGATCTGATCGAAGACCTGCCAGCAGCCGATGAGACCGAGGGTCAGGACGGTGAAGAGCGTCGGTCGCAGCTGGGGGAGTGTCACCTTCCAGAACCGCTGCCACGCGTTCGCACCGTCCATCATCGCGGCCTCGTCGACGTCGCCGCCGAGGTTCTGCAGTGCCGCGATGAACAGCAGCATGAATGTGCCGCTCGTCGTGAAGACCGCCATGAAGATGAGGGCCGTCATCGCGACGGAGGGTCCCGCGAGCCAGTTCCAGAACGTGACACCCAGGAACCCGTTCTCGGTGAGCGCGGCCGGTCCGCTCGTGACACCGAAGGCGCCGAGGAAGTTGTGCACGATGCCGGTGGGGTCGTTGAACCAATTCGGTCCGTTGATCCCGACCCACGACAGGATCTCGTTGACGGCTCCCGTCGCGGAGAAGAGGAAGAGCCACAGCACCGTGATCGCGACGGACGACGTCACCGAGGGGAAGTAGAAGGCGGTGCGGAAGAGCCCGCGCCCGCGCAGGATCGCACGGTTGACGAGGACCGCGAGGAAGAGGGAAAGAGCCGTCTGCAGCGGGACCACGAGCAGCACGTACCACGCGTTGTTGCGCAGCGCTGTGCCGAAGTCCCGCGTCGGCAGGCCGCCGTCGGTCGTGATGGCGGCGTAGTTGTCCAGGCCCACGAAGCCGACTCCCGGCGCGAAGGGGCTGCCGCGTCCGGACCAGTCCGAGAAGCTGACCCACAGCGCCATCAGCACGGGCACCAGAAGGAAGACGCCCAGGATGACGAGGACCGGGAGGGTGAAGACCCATCCCGCCAGCGTCTCGCCGCGCCGCAGACCCGCACGGGGTCTGCGGCGGCGGCCAGGCACTGTAGCCAGAGCAGTCATGCGTCGACTCAGCCCACGACGGCTTCGGTGTTGGATTGCACGGTCTCGAGGATCTGCTGCGGGTCGTCCGCCTTCAGGTTCTCGAGCGCCGCGTTGAAGTCGGAGATGACCGCCGCGATCCCGTCGTTCGTCGGAACGCCCTGCGCGTAGTCCGCCGCTGCGAGGAACGCCGAGAGCTCCGGGTTGTCGGCGGTCCACTGATCGGCTGCCGACTCGACGGGCGGCATGGGGCCGAAGGCGTCGGAGAAGGCGAGCACCTGCTCCGTGCTGGTCAGGTACTCCACGAGGTCGAGCGCGGCCTCCTGGTTCGGGCTGTCCGCGGCCATCCCCCAGCAGTTCGTGAACTGCAGCGTGCCCTGACCGGCAGGTCCTGCGGGAAGCTCGGCCACGATGTACTCGACGCCGGGGAAGTCGTTCTCCATCGCGCCCGTGATCCAGTTCCCCTCGATCACCATCGCCGCCTGCTCCTTGCCGAAGGCCTCCCCGCCCCAGCCCGCGCCGAGGTCGATCGTCGCGTATCCGAATGATCCCGCAGCGAGCTGGTCCTTGACGTACGTGAGCGCCTCGACGTTCTCGGGGCTGTCGGCCGTCGCCTCGGTCCCGTCGTCGCTCACGAGGGCGCCACCGGCCTGCGCTATGAAGGCGCCGACGCGCTGGTACTCGGCGCCGAAGGCGAGGCCCGTCACGCCGTCGGTCGTGAGGGTCTGGGCGACGGATGCCAGCTCGTCCCACGTCGTCGGGATGTCCGCCTCGGTGAGGCCCGCGGCATCCCACAGGCGGGTGTTGATGATGAGACCCAGGGTCGAGAAGTCCTTGGGAGCGCAATAGAACTCGTCCTCGTACGTGAAGTTCGATACGAGCGACGGGTAGAAGTCGTCCTTGTTCGACAGCAGGTCGCCGTACGGCGTGAGGGAGCCGTTGGACGCGTAGCCGGCCAGCGCTTCGGGCGCGAGGTAGAACAGGTCGGGGGGCGAACCGGCCGCGAAGCCCTGTGACAGCTCCTGCGACAGGTCGCTCGCCGCGACGACCTCGGCGTCGACGCCGGACTCGGCCGACCACGCCGCGACGGCTTCGTTGACGGCGTCGGTCTCGGCGTCGCCCGAAGACCCGATGAGGATCGTCAGCGCGTCATCCGATGAGGTCAGCTCACCCGAGCCGGCGTCGCCGCCGCCCGAATCGCTGAAACCCGACCCGCATCCCGTGAGCACCAGTGCGCTCGCCGTCGCGAGCGCGCCGATCCCGACGATTGTTCGTGCCGTGCTGCGTGCCATGACAATCTCCTTCGATATCAAGGGTTGAACGATCAAACTTTGAACGATCAAAATCTCTCGTGGACAAACTAGGCTCGGGATGCGGCGATGTCAAGCGCGTTGCTAGCCTGTCCCTCGTCCGGGTCGAGGACCATGTCGGGAGAGGAGTGGAAATGGCGAAGTCGCCCACCGTCGAAGACGTCGCGCTCGCGGCAGGCGTCTCGCGTCAGACCGTCTCGAACGTCCTGAACACTCCCGCTGTCGTGAAGGCGTCAACGCGCGAGCGTGTCGAGCACGCCATCTCGCAGCTCGGCTACCGGCGGTCCGCGGCGGCACGGCAGCTGCGGACGCGGCGGAGCTCGACGATCGGCATCCATCTGGACCCCTACGCCGGCGGGATCTCGGGCGTCGTCCTCGATCGCTTCGTCCACGCGCTCACGGAGCGCGCCGGCGACCGGGGGATGCGCATCCAGCTGTACGCCGCGCGCACTCCCACCGACGAGATCGAACGCATGCGCGAGCTCTCCGACGGCGGCGAGATCGATGCCGTCGTCATCACGGGGACGTTCCACGGCGACCCCCGCACGCAATGGCTCGTCGCGCACGGAGTGCCCTTCGTCTCGTTCGGCAGGCCCTGGGGCGAGGACGACGTCGCGTCGCCCGCGCACCTGTGGGTCGATGTCGACGGCGCCTCCGGCACGGCTGCCGCGACGCGTCATGCGCTCGCACACGCGGGATCGCGCGTCGCCTTCCTCGGGTGGCCCACGGGCTCCGGCACGGGCGACGAGCGTGAGCGCGGGTGGCGGGAGACGCTCGCGGGCGAAGGTCTGCGGATGCCGAGACTCACCGTCGACGAGGGTGTCGGCAATGCGAGGGCAGCTGTCGCAGAGCTGCTCGCGACAGGCGAACGGATCGATGCGATCGTGTGCGCGAGCGATTCGCTGGCGATCGGCGCGCACCTCGCGACGACGGCGGCGGGGCGGCCCGAGCTTCCCATCTACGGCTTCGACAACACGCCCGCCGTCGAAGCGCTCGGGATCTCGAGCGTCGAGCAGCTCCCCGAGAAGGTCGCATCGGGTGTTCTCGACCTGCTCATGGGGCCGACCGGCCGCGTCGTCGCGCCCCGAGAGGCGAGTGCCAACGCGGCGCACGTGCTCGTCGAGCCCCGTCTCGTCGTGCGCTGAGTCACCCGCCGAGTCGCCGCGCGAGCACCGTCGCCGCGTGGATCACGAGCGAACTGAGGGCTTCGGCATCCGCGTCGGTGTCGGCGGTGAAGGTCACGGCGATCGCGGCGGCCGGCCACCCGGCGTGATCGCGGACGACCGCCCCGATCGAGCGGAGCCCCAGCGTCACTTCGCCGTCCTCCGTGGCATAGCCGCGGATCCGTGCTTCGCGGAGCACCTCGCGCAGCTCGCCCGGTCGCTGCGGACCCCTGCCCGTGCGATCGGCGAACGCGCCGGCGTCGGGGTACAGCGCGCGCACCTGTTCGCGGGGGAGTGCCGCGAGCATCGCGCGCCCCGTCGCCGTGAGGTGGGCGGGCAGTCGCACTCCGACATCGGTCACGAGAGCGGGCCGGCGCGACGCGCGCTCCTCGACGATGTACAGGACATCGCGCCCGTGCATGACGGCGAGGTGCGCGCTCTCGTGCGAACGGTCGACGAGGTCGGCGAGAACAGGGCGGCCGAGGCGCGCGAGCGGCTCCTGCCGCGCGTAGCCGCCCGCGAGCTCGAACGCGGCGATCCCGAGGCCCCACCGCCGCGCTTCGGGGAGGTGCACGACGAACGAGTGCTCCTGCAGGGTCGCCAGCAGGTGGTACGCCGTCGAGCGCGGGAGGCCGAGCGCCGTCGCGATCGTCCGCGCGGGAACAGGGCCGCGCTGCCTCCCGAGATAGGTGAGGATCCTCAGCGTCTGGTCTGCCGCCGGTACTTGCGTCTTGTCTGGCATCTCAGACAAAGGATGCCACGGGAGCATGCCGCCGATGAACCCCGGCGTGTGGAATCGACGCATGACCTCCCGTGCGCCCGTGACTCCCGCATTCGTCGTCGTGGGCGAGACGCCGCTCACGCCCGCCGATGTCGTGGCCGTCGCGCGACACGGTGCTCGTGTCGAGCTCGGCGTCCCCGCGATGGACCGGGTCGCGGCATCCCGTGCCCTCATCGAGGCGCTCGCCGACGACCCCCGGCCGCACTACGGCGTCTCGACGGGGTTCGGTGCACTCGCGACGACGTTCATCGCCCCTGAGCGGCGCCGGCAGCTGCAACTCAGCCTCATCCGCTCTCACGCGGCCGGTACCGGCGCCGAGGTCGAGGACGAGGTCGTGCGTGCTCTTCAGCTCCTGCGCTTGCAGACCCTCGCGACGGGACGGACGGGTGTCCGCCCCGTCGTCGTCGAGACGTACGCCGCGATGCTCAACGCCGGGATCACTCCGATCGTGCGCGAGTACGGCTCTCTCGGCTGTTCGGGCGATCTCGCGCCGCTCTCGCACGTCGCGCTCGCCGCGGTCGGCGAGGGCGAGGTCCGCGTGGCGGGTGTCGTCGTCACCGCCGCCGAGGCTCTGTCCGCGGTCGGCATCGCACCGCTCGTGCTCGAGGAGAAGGAGGGGCTCGCCCTCATCAACGGCACGGACGGCATGCTCGGGATGCTCCTACTCGCTCTCCACGACATCGAGATGCTGCTCGACACGGCCGATCTCGCCGCCGCGATGTCGGTCGAGGCGCAGCTCGGAACGGACGCCGTCTTCGCCGCCGACCTCATGGCGCTCCGCCCTCAGCTCGGCCAGGCGACGTCGGCGGCGAACCTGCGGGACCATCTGCGGGACTCGCCCATCGTCGCGTCGCACAAGGACCCCGCCGAGTGCACACGCGTGCAGGACGCCTACTCGCTCAGGTGCTCGCCGCAGGTGCACGGCGCTGCCCGGGATACCGCGTCGCACGCGGCGCTCATCGCCTCGCGCGAGCTCGCCGCAGCGGTCGACAACCCCGTCGTGACACTCGACGGTCGCGTCGAGTCGAACGGGAACTTCCACGGCGCACCCGTCGCCTACGTCCTCGACTTCCTCGCGATCGCGGTCGCCGACGTGGCATCCATCTCGGAACGCCGCACGGACAGGGCGCTGGATCCCGCGCGCAGTCACGGACTGCCGCCCTTCCAGGCCGACGAGGTCGGAGTCGATTCGGGACTCATGATCGCCCAATATGCCGCTGCCGGCATCGTCTCGGAGCTCAAGAGGCTCGCCGCTCCCGCGTCGGTGGATTCCATACCGTCCTCGGCCATGCAGGAGGATCACGTGTCGATGGGATGGGCAGCGGCCCGCAAGCTCCGCCGGAGCGTCGACGGACTCTCCCGCGTCCTGGCGATCGAGCTCGTCACGGCTTCGCGCGCGCTCGATCTGCGTGCGCCGCTCCAGCCCGGACCCGTCACGGGTGCCGTGCGGTCGTTCCTCCGGGACGCCGGCATCGGGGGGCCGGGTCCGGACCGATTCCTCTCTCCCGAGCTGGAAGTCGCCGCGCAGCTCGTCAGCGCGGGCGAGGTCGCCCGTGTCGCGGCATCCGTCACCCCGCACAACGGAGGAGATCGGCAATCGTGAGGACCTCTCTCGCACTTTCGGCCCTCAGAAACGCCGATCTCCTCGCAAGCGATGAACACGAAGGAGCTGCATCATGACCGATCGCCACATCCGCGCCGCGCGCGGGTCGCAGCGCACCGCGAAGAGCTGGGGCGCGGAAGCGGCCAAGCGCATGCTCATGAACAACCTCGATCCCGAGGTGGCCGAGCATCCCGAAGACCTCGTGGTCTATGGCGGTACCGGCCGCGCGGCACGCAGCTGGGAGGCGTTCGACGCGATCGTCCGCACCCTCGACGAGCTCGAGCCCGACGAGACGCTGCTCGTGCAGTCGGGGAAGCCCGTCGGAGTCTTCCGCACGCACGAGTGGGCACCGCGCGTTCTCATCGCCAACTCGAACCTCGTGGGTGACTGGGCGACATGGCCCGAGTTCCGGCGACTCGAGTCGCTGGGGCTCACGATGTACGGCCAGATGACGGCGGGGTCCTGGATCTACATCGGCACGCAGGGGATCCTGCAGGGGACGTACGAGACGTTCGCCGCCGTCGCGCGCTCGCTCGCCGCGCGGGAGGGTCGCGACGAGGCGACGGCCGACCTCGCAGGAACGCTCACGCTCACGGGCGGATGCGGCGGGATGGGCGGGGCCCAGCCGCTCGCAGTGACCCTCAACGGCGGCGCCGTCCTCATCGTCGACGTCGACGAGTCGCGGCTCGCGCGCCGGGTCGCGCACGGCTATCTCGACGAGTACACGACGGATCTGGATGCCGCGATCGCCCGCGTCGTCGCGGCGCGAGATGCGCGCGAAGCCCTCTCGGTCGGCGTCGTCGGCAACGCCGCCGAGGTCTTCGGCGATCTGCTGCTGCGCGGAACGCCGATCGACATCGTGACCGACCAGACGAGTGCACACGACCCGCTCGCCTATCTCCCCGTCGGCGTGCCCTTCGACCGCTGGCGCGAAGAGGCCGGGCGTGATCCCGAGGGCTTCACCGCTCGCGCCCGCGGTTCGATGGCGAAGCAGGTCGCGGCGATGGTCGGGTTCCAGCGTGCCGGCGCCGAGGTCTTCGACTACGGCAACTCGATCCGCGCCGAGGCGAAGCTCGGCGGGTACGACGACGCCTTCGCCTTCCCGGGATTCGTGCCCGCCTACATCCGCCCGCAGTTCGCCGAGGGGCGCGGACCGTTCCGCTGGGTCGCGCTCTCGGGAGACCCCGAGGACATCCGCAAGACCGACGAGGCGGTCAAGGCGCTGTTCCCCGACAACACGGCACTCGTCCGCTGGCTCGACAAGGCCGGCGAAGCCGTGCAGGTCGAGGGCCTCCCCGCCCGCATCTGCTGGCTCGGCTACCAGGAGCGGCACCTCGCGGGCCTGAAGTTCAACGAGATGGTGGCGTCGGGCGAGTTGTCGGCCCCCATCGTGATCGGCCGCGACCACCTCGACGCGGGGTCGGTCGCCTCGCCCTACCGCGAGACCGAGGCGATGGCGGATGGCTCCGACGCGATCGCCGACTGGCCGCTCCTCAACGCCCTCCTCAACACCGCCTCCGGCGCCTCGTGGGTGTCGATCCACCACGGCGGCGGCGTCGGGATCGGACGATCGATCCACGCGGGTCAGGTGACGGTCGCCGATGGGTCTCCGCTCGCGGCCGAGAAGCTCGCGCGCGTGCTCGTCAACGATCCCGGCACGGGCGTCATGCGCCATGTCGACGCGGGCTACGACCGCGCTCGTGAGGTCGCGCGCGAACGCGGTCTCACCGTGCCGATGCTCTAGCGGGGCGTCTCCCACGTCCATTCGTCGGGGTCGATGCTCGTCGCGACGTCCCAATCGGAGGTCTGCCATTCGAAGCGGGCGACGGCACACGTCGGCATGTGGGCGATCTCGCCGTTCGACAGCTCGCCCGCGAGGACGCTCATCCCGGGGTCGTGCGCCACGACGACGACCGCTCGCGCGCCCGTCTCGGCGGCCGCCCGCAGCAGCACGGGCGCCGGCGCACCGTAGAGCTGCTCCTGCTGCGCGACGGGCACGCCGAGCGCGCCGCTGAAGAAGTCCGCCGTCGTGGCCGCGCGCAGCGCCGTGCTGGAGAGGATCACGTCGGGCCGGAACCCTGTGGCGGCCAGCGCGGATGCCATGCGCGGAGCATCCCGGAGGCCGCGGTCGTTGAGAGGGCGGTCGTGGTCGTCGAGCGCCAGGTCGGCCCAGTCGGACTTGGCGTGGCGGATGAGTACGAGTCGTGTCGTCATGGCGAAGTCCCTCCCGAGCGCGCCGTCACGGCAACGCTAGCCGTCATTGGCCACGTAGACCCACGCGTCGCGTCCGCTCGCCAGACGTACCGCCACGCGACGATAGAGCGACACCTCGTATTCATCCGACGCGTCCAATTCGTCCTCCGTCACCCACAGCACCTTGCCGATGACCTTGTCGCGTGGACTGTTCGTCGCGCGTACGAGGGGGTGGACGGATGCTCCGGAGAGATCCACGACACGACGATCCTCGATCTCGACGTAGTCGACCGTGTAGCCCGGGAGGACGTCGTCTTCGCTGTCGAGGAGGCGCCCGAACGTGTCGAGCTGCACTTCCGGATACTGAAGCGTCCCGTAGCTGAAGAGGAGCTGGTCGGCTGCCACGCGATCAGGGTATCCCGCCGTCCCACGGGAGCGAAGGGATCGTCACGAGCCGTCACATCGAGTGGGCGGCTACCCGAGGAAGGCGTGGGCGATCGTGAAGATCACGAGGCCCGCGAGGGCGCCGACGATCGTTCCGTTCAGCCGGATGTACTGCAGGTCGCGTCCGACCATCAGCTCGATCTTCTCGGTCGTCTCGTCGGCGTCCCAGTTCTCGACGGTGTCGGTGATGATCGACGCGATGTCGTGCCGGTACCTGTCGACGAGGAAGACGGCGGCATCCGTGACCCACGTGTCGACGCGGCGCTGGAGCGCCTGCTCGGTCTGGAGGCGCCCGCCGATCTCGGACAGAGCGGATGCTGCTCTTCGACGGAGGGGGCTCTCGGCATCTGCCAGCGAACGGAGGAGCCCGGCTTTCGCGGTGTTCCACGCGGACGCGGCGAGCTCGCGCACGCGGGGACTGTCGAAGACCGAGGTCTTCGCGTCTTCGAGGCGGCCGATCGTCGCGGGATCGTGCTGCAGATTCACGGCGAGCCGCGCGAGGTACTGGTCGATCGCGTGACGAGCCGGATGCTCGGGGTCGGCCTCCACGGCGGCGACGAACTTGACGGCCTCGTTGTAGACCGTCTCGTCGACGAGCCGATGGGCGATCGACGGCACCCAACCCGGCAATCGACGGGAGACGAGCCCCGCGAACGACGCGCGATTGGCGGCGAGCCACTGACCGATCGTGCCGGCGGCGAGATCGACGGCGCCGTGGTGCGCCCCGCTCTCGACGAGCCGCTCGAGCCATTCCCCGACCGGCGGACCCCACTCGGGGTTGATGAGATGCTCGCGCGCGAGGTCTTCGATGACGCCCTGCACGTCGTCGTCGCTCAGAGCCGTCAGCACGCTGGAGGCCATGAGCGACCCTTCCGCCGCGACGCGCTCGGCGTGCTGGGGGACCGCGAGCCACTCGCCGAGACGTGACGCGATAGGGGTCCGCTCGAGCTTCGAGCGCACGACGTCGCCGCGCAGGAACTCCGTCTCGACGAACTCGCCCAGGTTCTGACCGATCTCGTCCTTGCGGCGCGGGATGATCGCGGTGTGCGGGATGGGGATCCCGAGCGGATGCCGGAACAGCGCCGTCACCGCGAACCAGTCCGCGAGCGCACCGACCATGCCGCCCTCGGCCGCCGCACGGACGTACGCGAAGGCAGGGATCTGCTGCTGGAGGGCGAAGGCGATCACGAACACGATCGCCATGAAGACGAGGGCGCCGAGGGCGACGCCTTTCATCAGACGGAGGCCGCGGCGTCGCTCCTGGTCTGCGGGACTCAGGAGCCGAGTGGGAGTGTGTGCCATGGGAGGGGATCAGTCCGTGAGCGGGCCGAGCCACGCGGCGGCGACCGTCGAGTGCGCCGACTCGGGGTCGGAGGGGTGGAAGAGCCCCGCGAGGACGTCGCGGTAGAGGCGGCTCAGCTCGGATCCCGAGAAGTACGCCGACCCGCCCGCGACGAGAACGGCGTCGTCGACGACCGACTTGGCCATCGTGACGGAACGGTGCTTGAGGCCGCTCAGGAGCGAGAACCACCGCGCGCCGTGGTCTGCCGCGGCGTCGACGTCGCACGCGAGGGCCGCGATCTGCGGCGGCAGGGCGTCGTAGGCGAGGGCCATGTCGGCGACGCGCCAGCGGATGTCGGGATCCTGGCTGTAGGCAGAGCCCGTCTTCTTCGACGTCCGACGTTGGGCTGTCTCGACGGCGAGATCGAGCGCTCGCCGAGCGATGCCCGTGTAGACCGACGCGAGCAGGATCTCGAACACGCTGAAGATGCCGAAGACGAGGGGATCCGGCTGGGGGCCCGGGGGCATCCGGGCGACCACGCGGTCCGCGGGAGCGGCCGCGCCGTGAAGCTCGGTCGTCCGCGACTGCGTCCCCCGCATGCCGAGGGTGTCCCAGTCGTCGCGCGTCACGACGGCATCCGTCCGCGGGACGAAGGCGTAGACCATCTTCGGCGCGTCAGGGCTCGTCGTGTCGAGCCCGTGCAGCCCGAGCTGCGTCCACACGGGGCCGAGCGACGTGAAGATCTTCGTGCCTGTGAACGAGTACCCGCCGTCGTCGAGCGGGGTGGCCACGGTGTCGCTCCCGAACAGCACCAGGTCGTTCCCCGCCTCGCTGATCCCGAAGGCGAACACGTCACCCTGCACGGCTCCGTCTTGCACGAAACGCAGCCGGTCGTCGCCGCGGTCCTGAAGCACCTTGGCCACGCCCGTCCACACGAGGTGCATGTTCACGGCGAGGGCCGTCGCGGGCGCGGCCGTCGCGAGACGCTGCTGCAGCACCGCGACCTCTGCGAGCCCGAGCCCGGCGCCACCCCGATCGACCGGCACGAGGGCGGCGAGATAGCCGGCATCCCTCAGATCGGCCAGGTCGTCGTCGGGGAAGGTGTTGTCGCGATCGTGCTCGGCCGCACGCGAGCGCACGCGCGTCAGCAGGTCGTCGGGGAGCAGCTCTGCGGGGTCGAAAGCGGTCACGCGAGTGCCTCCCGGAGGTGTCGGACGGTGTCGTCGGGCCGGTCGCGATGCGGCGAGTGGCCGGCCCCCGCGACGACCGAGACGCTGATGCGCGGATTGGCCGTCATCTCGTCGACCAGCTGCCGGGTGACGAGGGAGTAGACCTTCGGATCGGAGGCGATGATGTGCGTCGGAACCGTCAGGCGGGATGCCGCGGTCCGCTCGTCCCACTCGGGATTCTGCGCGCTCGTCTGCTCGACGGCCCACCGGCTCGCCTGCTGCGCCGACAGCGCCTTGAGCTCGATGTCCTGTTCGTGCCACGTGGGGTGCTCCGCGCGGACGGCCGCGACCGTCGGATCGGCGAAGGATCGGGTCTGGCTGTCGCGCACGATCTGACGATCGCGCTCCCGCAGGTGGATCGCGGGGTCGATGAGGATGAGCCGTCGCGTCCACTCCGCGTCCGCCGCGGCGGCACTCGTCGACGCGGCCCCGCCGAGCGAATGTCCGACCACGGCGTCCCACGGTCCTCCCGCGGCCGGCCGAGTGATCGCGAGGTCGGCCGCGTAGGCGGCGATCGTGTAGTCGAGCGCGCGTGGTGCCGTCCCGTGGCCGCGGAGGTCGACGGCCTGGGCGTACCACCCGTCGTCGGCGAGTGCCGTGCCGAAACGCCACATGAGCGCGCCGTTCGAGCCGAGTCCGTGCACGAGGAGCGCGTGGCGCTCTGCAGCGGGGTCACCCCACGAGAGGCGGGGGAGGGTGAGGGGTGCCGGCATGACTCCAGGGTAGGCCGGTTGTCCTACCCCAGGCCGATCAGCTCTCCTGCGAAGATCACGACAGCCGAGACGAGGACCGCGAGGATCGTGACGGCGACGACGGCGACGACGAAGATGTTGCCGACGAGGGCGAGAAGGAAGGCGGCGAGAGGGAAGCGGGAGACGGAGTGCGTGGGGATGCTGCTGGTGGTCACACGTCGACGCTACGAACGCGGCCGGTTCGCGGCATCCGTCTGCGGCACGATCTGCATACCTCCCGAGGATGATCCGGCCCCGGAGAATCGTGGACGGGCCGCACCCTTCGCGGGAGGACGGACAATGGCCTGGTGATCTCCACCGACCTCGCACTCGCCCTCCGCGCCGCCGGCCTCGTCTGGCATCCCTCGTCGGGGGACCGCTTCCAGCTCGACGAACCGGAGTTCGAAGCCGATGTCTTCACTGTGAGCGAGATGACGGTCGAGCCGCGCAGCTACCCGACCGGCAGCATCCTGGCCTTCAACGGGACGACGGAGTGGGCGCTCGATTCCGTCGCCCTCGAAGACGCCCTGTGGCTTCCGCACGAGCATCAGCTGCGCGAACTCCTGCGCGGCACGTTCCGCTCCCTCCGGCGCGACACCGACTCGCATGTCGTCGAGATCGTGCTCGGCGAGGAGACGCTCTCGTTCGATCACCCCGAACCTGCCGACGCCTACGCCCTGGCCGTCCTGGAGCTCATCAGCAGGTCGGATTGACGCCCACGCCCTGATCGCTCACACACCGATGGCCTGCACCCCGACCGCCTACACCTCGATCGCCTATATCCCGATCGTCAGCGCCGCGGTGTAGCCGTTCGACACGCTCCCCGACATCGTCGCGATCTGGTGGATGCCGCCGTCGTCGCCGAAGACGTTGTCGCTCTGCAACGACACCTGCGCAGCATTGCGCACGCTGCGGTCGTACCCGCTCGTGGCGTAGACGGCGGAGTTGGTCTCGGCGGGAAGCGCGATCTGGCTCGTCTTGACGATGGGGCCCGACGCGACCGCCGTCGCCGTGTCGTCGTACACCTCGAAGTGGATGTGCGGCCATCGCCCCGAGTAGCAGGCGGGATAGATCGAGGTGAAGGTCACCGTGCCGTTGGCGTCCGTCTCCTGCACCCCGCGGAGGTAGTTCTCGTTCTCGACGCCCTGGCTGTACAGCGAGTAGTTCCCGTCGCGGTCGCAGTGCCAGAGGTAGACGCCCCGACCCGAGAGCGCCTCGCCCGTCGTCGCGTCGCGAACGGTCAGCGCGATCGTGAGGGGGATGCCCTCGGCCACCGTCGTCGACGAGCCGAAGCTCGAGCGGATGTCGCTGCGCACGATGCCCGAGTCGTCGAGGACGTTGACTCCGTTCGAGCCGTCGGCGGGGTACGGCCCGCCCGTCTCGTCGGGGACTTGCGTGAGGGATGCCGAAGCCTCCGCGCTCGCCGACGCGGTCGCGCTTCCCGTGGTGGACGGCGTCGCGGTCGAGGTCGACGAGGTGCGGGCGCCGCTGGACGCCGTCGTGGCCCCGCACGCCGCCAGGAGGGACGTGAGGGCGACGCCCCCGAAGATGCCGAGCACGCGGCGCCGGTCGATGAGGGTGCGGATGTCGTAGACGAGTCCGCGGTGGTCTTCGTCGATGGGGTCGCCGTTGTCGTCGAGCCATCGGTTGTCGTCGTCTGCCATGAGAACGAGAGAACCTCACGGCGCTATGCCCCTGCTATGCCATCGCTATGGCCGTTCCCTGCGTCCGCGATCTGTCGGGTCGGAGCGGCTCGGGTCGGAGCGGTTCGGGTCGGAGCGGCTCGGGTCAGAAGTCGTTGAGCGTCGAGATCGGTTCGGTGTCGGGGATCGGGCTCGCGTCGCGGTGGCGCAGGTCGGGGAACCCGCGCACGAAGACGACGGCGACGAGGAGGCCGACGGCTGCGAAGGCCGCCGCGGCGACGTAGGCGCCCGTGGCCCCGATGCCGTCGATGAGGAAGCCCGCCGTCGCCGATCCTGCGGCCGCGCCGATGAGCTGGCCCGTGCCGACCCAGCCGTAGGCCTCGGCGGTCTCGCTGAACTTCACGCTCGCCGAGGTCATCGCGAAGATGACCGCGAGGGCGGGCGCGATCCCGACGCCGGCGAGGATGAGCGTCCCGCTGAGCCACCAGACGTCGAGTGAGACGATCGTGAGCGCGAGGCCGATCGTCACGATGAGGAGGCGACGTGCCATCGCCCAGCGGCCGATCGGGATGTGTCCGAACGAGAGGCCGCCGGCGAGGCTTCCCAGCGAGAACAGGGCGAGGACGATGCCCGCTTCGAGCCCGCCGTGATCGAAGGTCGCGACGACACCGGCTTCGACGGCGGAGCACGCGCCGATGAGGAGGAATCCGACGATCGTCGCGAGCAGGACGGGCGGCTTGGCGAGCACGCGTCCGATGCCGCGACGGCTGCGCGGGATCCTCACGCGTCCGACCTCGGGGGACAGGATGAACCACGCACCTCCGCCCAAGAGGATCACGACGATGAGCAGCAATGCCGGCACGGTGCCCACCTGCGTGCCGACGAACGTGACCACGACGGGCGCGATGATCCAGATGATCTCCTGGAGAGACGCATCGAGTGAGAACAGGGGCGTCAGCTGCCTCGCGGTCACCATCTTGGGGTAGATGGTGCGGACGGCGGACTGCACGGGCGGCGTCGAGAGTCCGCCGATGAGGCCCAGCACCATGTAGAGCGGGACCGGGAGCGTCAGCAGTGCGATGGCCGCGATCGACGCGGCGCAGATGAGGAGCGTGATCGTCAGGACGCGCCGCATCCCCCAGCGACCCATCCACCGGCTCGTGACGGGGCCCGAGATGGCCTGACCGATCGAGGTCGCCGCCAGGACGAGTCCCGCGGAGCCGTAAGAGCCGGTGACGTGCTCGACGTGCAGGAGGATCGCGAGGCTCGTCATCCCGTTGGGAAATCGGGCCGTCAACTGTGCGGCGATGATGCGCCCGACACCCGGCGTGCGAAGAAGATCACGGTACCCCGACACCCGTTTACGTTAGCGCGGCGCGCGACCGCTTCGGACCCACCGGAGCGGATGCCGCGACACGCCGCGACACGCCAGGGACGTTGTCCACAGGCGAATCCGATGTCGGACGCCCCGCCTACCGTGAAGCTGTGTGAAACCGGTCGCGTGGAGCGGGTGAAAACCGTTCTGATTCAGGCCTTTTCCAGGTTTCGAGAACACGGCGCGCCTGTGGATGAAACGGTGGACAACCTGTGTTGTACCCAGAGGGACCGGTGGAAAACTACACGGATGTAACTACTAGCCCTTGTGGTGCTATCCAATGTCCGCACCCATATGTAGTATTGGACTCCCGGTGGGGGGAACCGCCGGAAATCATCGAATGTGAGGGGAGAGACCGATCACCATGGCGATCACCGTCTACACGAAGCCGGCGTGCGTGCAATGCACCGCGACCTACCGCGCGCTCGACTCGAAGGGCATCGAGTACGAGATCCACGACCTGTCGGAAGACCCCGCAGCTCTCGAGCAGGTCAAGGCCCTCGGCTACCTCCAGGCGCCCGTCGTCATCACCGATGAAGACCACTGGTCGGGCTTCCGCCCCGACAAGATCGACGAGCTCGCCTCGCGTCTGTGATCCCTGATGAGCACGGTCGCGACGAGCGCACCGCTGCTCGTCTTCTTCTCCAGCGTCTCCGGCAACACCGCTCGCTTCATCGAGAAGCTCGGACTGCCGGCAGTACGCATTCCGCTCCACTCCTCTGACTCACCCCTCATCGTCGATGAGCCCTTCGTCCTGGTCACTCCCACATACGGGGGAGGCCAGGGCAGGGGCGAGGAGAAGGGGGCGGTGCCCAAGCAGGTCGTCCGATTCCTCAACGACGAGCGAAACCGCAGCAATCTGCGCGGCGTCATCGCCGCGGGCAACACCAACTTCGGCGAGGCCTTCTGCCTCGCCGGCGACATCATCAGCCGCAAGTGCCGCGTGCCCCACTTGTATCGGCTCGAAATGTTCGGCACGCCGGAAGACGTTGATCGCGTGAGCGACGGATTGGAACGATGGTGGCATCTGCAGTGACCGAGACGCAGGCGGACTTCAAGACCGAGGCGCGCTTCGAGGGCATGGACTATCACGCCCTCAACGCGATGCTCAATCTTTACGACGCGAACGGCATGATCCAGTTCGACGCCGACAAGCGCGCCGCGCGGGAGTACTTCCTGCAGCACGTCAACCAGAACACGGTCTTCTTCCACTCGCTCAAGGAGCGCCTCGACTATCTCGTCGAGAAGGAGTACTACGAGCCCGCCGTGCTCGAGAAGTACTCGTTCGACTTCATCCAGCAGCTCAACGACTTCGCGTACGGCAAGAAGTTCCGCTTCGAGACGTTCCTCGGGGCTTTCAAGTACTACACGAGCTACACACTGAAGACCTTCGACGGCAAGCGGTACCTCGAGCGGTTCGAGGACCGCGTCGTCATGACGGCGCTCGCGCTCGCCGACGGCGATGAGAAGCTCGCGACGAACCTCGTCGACGAGATCCTCTCGGGCCGCTTCCAGCCCGCCACCCCGACGTTCCTCAACGCCGGCAAGGCGCAGCGCGGCGAACTCGTCTCCTGCTTCCTCCTGCGCATCGAAGACAACATGGAGTCGATCTCGCGCGGCATCAACTCGTCGCTGCAGCTCTCCAAGCGCGGCGGCGGGGTGGCGCTGCTCCTATCGAACATCCGCGAGTCGGGTGCGCCGATCAAGCAGATCGAGAACCAGTCGTCGGGCATCATCCCCGTCATGAAGCTCCTCGAAGACAGCTTCAGCTACGCCAACCAGCTCGGTGCGCGCCAAGGTGCCGGTGCTGTATACCTCAGCGCCCACCACCCCGACATCCTGCGCTTCCTCGACACCAAGCGTGAGAACGCAGACGAGAAGATCCGCATCAAGACGCTCTCGCTCGGCGTCGTCGTGCCCGACATCACGTTCGAGCTCGCCAAGAACGGCGAGGACATGTACCTCTTCTCGCCGTACGATGTCGAGCGCGTGTACGGCGTGCCGTTCGGCGACATCTCGGTGACCGAGAAGTACCGCGAGATGGTCGACGACCCGCGCATCAAGAAGACGAAGATCAACGCCCGCGAGTTCTTCCAGACGCTCGCCGAGATCCAGTTCGAGTCGGGTTACCCCTACATCATGTTCGAGGACACGGTGAACAAGGCCAACCCGATCAAGGGCCGGATCAACATGTCGAACCTCTGCAGCGAGATCCTGCAGGTCAACACGCCGACGACGTACAACGAGGACCTCTCCTACGACCAGATCGGCAAGGACATCTCCTGCAACCTGGGCTCGCTCAACATCGCCCTGGCGATGGACGGGGGAGACCTCGCCAAGACGGTGGACACGAGCATCCGTGCCCTCACCGCCGTCAGCCAGCAGAGCCACATCGCGTCGGTGCGCTCGATCGAGTCGGGCAACGACCGGTCTCACGCGATCGGCCTCGGCCAGATGAACCTGCACGGCTACCTCGCCCGCGAGCACGTCTACTACGGGTCGGAAGAGGGCGTCGACTTCACGAACATCTACTTCTACTCCGTGCTGTTCCACGCCCTGACGGCGTCGAACAAGATCGCGATCGAGCGGGGCGAGACGTTCGACGGGTTCGAGGACTCGACCTACGCGTCGGGGGAGTTCTTCGACAAGTACATCGACCAGGCGTGGGTTCCCGCGACCGACAAGGTGAAGGAGCTCTTCGCCGGTCACCACATCCCGACGCAGGAGGACTGGCGCGAACTGAAGGCCTCGATCCAGCAGCACGGCATCTACAACCAGAACCTGCAGGCCGTTCCGCCGACGGGCTCGATCTCGTACATCAACAACTCCACGTCGTCGATCCACCCGATCGCGGCGAAGGTCGAGATCCGCAAGGAAGGCAAGCTCGGCCGCGTCTACTACCCGGCTGCGTTCATGACGAACGACAACCTCGAGTACTACCAGGACGCGTACGAGATCGGCTACGAGAAGGTCATCGACACGTACGCCGCCGCGACGCAGCACGTCGACCAGGGCCTGTCGCTCACGCTGTTCTTCAAGGACACCGCGACGACGCGCGACATCAACAAGGCGCAGATCTACGCGTGGCGCAAGGGCATCAAGACGATCTACTACATCCGCCTGCGTCAGATGGCGCTCGAGGGCACCGACATGACCGAGTGCGTCTCCTGCACGCTCTGACGGCCTGACACCGGATCACGAGAAGAAGGAACGATGAGCGAGAAGCTCCAGCTCCTGGACCACGTCCAGGCCATCAACTGGAACCGCATCCAAGACGACAAAGACCTCGAGGTGTGGAACCGCCTGGTCAACAACTTCTGGCTGCCCGAGAAGGTGCCACTGTCGAACGACATCCAGTCGTGGAACACGCTGACGCCCGACGAGCAGACGCTGACCATGCGCGTGTTCACGGGGCTGACGCTTCTCGACACGATCCAGGGCACCGTCGGCGCCGTGTCGCTCATTCCCGATGCGATCACGCCGCACGAAGAAGCGGTCTACACGAACATCGCCTTCATGGAGTCGGTCCACGCCAAGAGCTACTCGTCGATCTTCTCGACCCTGTGCTCGACGAAGGAGATCGACGAGGCGTTCCGCTGGTCGGTCGAGAACCCGAACCTTCAGAAGAAGGCGCGGATCGTCATGGACTATTACCGCGGTGACGAGCCCCTCAAGCGCAAGGTCGCTTCGACCCTCTTGGAGTCGTTCCTCTTCTACTCCGGCTTCTACCTGCCGATGCACTGGTCGTCGCGAGCCAAGCTCACCAACACGGCCGACCTCATCCGCCTCATCATCCGTGACGAGGCCGTGCACGGCTACTACATCGGCTACAAGTTCCAGAAGGGGCTCGAGAAGGCCTCCGAGGCTGAGCGTCAGGACATCAAGGACTACACGTTCTCACTCCTGTACGAGCTCTACGACAACGAGGTGCAGTACACGCAAGACCTCTACGACACCGTCGGCCTGACGGAGGACGTCAAGAAGTTCTTGCACTACAACGCCAACAAGGCCCTCATGAATCTGGGCTACGAGGCGATGTTCCCCTCCAGCGTCACGAACGTCAGCCCCGCGATCCTCTCGGCGCTCTCGCCGAACGCCGACGAGAACCACGACTTCTTCTCGGGGTCGGGCTCGTCGTACGTCATCGGCAAGGCTGAGGCGACGGAAGACGAGGACTGGGACTTCTAGAAGCCCCGAACCCACTTCGCCCGCACAGGGCGGCTGAGAGACCCGGACCCGCAGGATTCTGCGGATCCGGGCCTCTTTCGTGCCTTCTCTCGACAGACAGAGGAGGACTCAGATGGACAGAAATGGCAATTCGGTGTGGCACGCGGGTGGCACGCGCGCACCTCTCTTGGTGAAGCGGGGTGGTCCGCCGGCCGGAATTCGGCATCGGCGTGCCACTGGAGTCGTGCCACTGCGTGCCACAGGGGGAGCTGGCGACCAAGCAAAACCCCCGGTGAGGCGTACATCACACCCCTTAGGTGGACTCAATGGCACGCGGTGGCACGGCTGTCTGCATTCGTCCACTCGAGGCCAGCGGAGGGCACGATGAGCACCCCGAAGACGACCACGACCTCGGCAGCGAGGCGAGAAGGGTGGGGGAGTCTTCGGAAGCTCCCCTCCGGCCGTTGGCAGGCTCGCTACCCCGCTCCGGACGGCGAGATATACACCGCGCGTACTGACGACGACAAGCCGCTCACATTCCTCACCAAGACCGACGCCCGCACGTGGCTTGCAGGCATGCACACGAAGATCGCGCGCCAGGAGTGGGAGGCGCCTTCGACGCTCGCGGCGCGTCGCCGAGCGGAAGCGGCTGGGAGGAAGGCGCGGTCCATCGGATTCTCCGAGTATGCGGATGGGTGGATCGCGATGATCCGCACGGAGCCGAAGAAGGGCGGCAAACAGCGGGCCTTGGGTACGGTCCGCTCGTACAAGGGGAAGATCGACGGCTACCTGATTCCCGAGTTCGGTGACCTGCCGATCCGAGATGTCGACGCGAAGCGTATCCGTCTGCTGATCACTCGCCTCGACAGCATCCCTTCGCCACTGAACCCGAAGTCGAAGTTCAACGGTGTCACGCGTCCCGTGTTGACCGTGCTGATGATGATCCTGCGACAGGCGGCTCGAGACGGGATCATCCCGGCGGTACCGGCGGTGTCGGTCCCTCGGCAAGAGACGGTGATCAAGGACGTCGATGCAGGACTCGATGAGGACGTCGCGACCCCGGCCCAGGTGGAGGCCCTTTACGAGGCGACGCCGCATCAGTGGGCCATCATGGTGTTGCTTGCCGCGTGGTGCCAACTGCGACGCGGGGAGTGCCTCGGGCTGCAACGCCGCGACATTGAATGGCTCGACGACGGCAGCGCGATCCTGCGCGTGCGCCGGCAGCTGAGCGCGAATACGGGCGACTACTCGAGCGAGCTGAAGAGCGAAGCCGGCAGAAGATCGCTCGCCGTTCCACGACTCATGCTCGAGAGACTCGGGGTCCACCTGCGCGACCACGTCGCGGCGGAAGCGAAAGCTCCGCTTGTTCCAACGAACGTCCGCGGAAGCGTTCCGCTGTCGAACACGCGATGGGGGTACGTCTGGATGGACAGCCGAGATGCGGTGCCAAGCCTGCCTCCGAGGTTCCGGTTCCATGATCTCCGGCACGCGGGCTTGACGATCTTCGCTCAGGAGGGAGCGACGCTCGCTGAGCTCATGCGCCGCGGCGGCCACGCCGACATCCGCGTCGTTCTCCGCTACCAGCATGCGACCTTGGCGCGTGATCGAGAACTCGCCGATCGCATGAGTGATCGCATCGAAGCGCGGCTGGAGGCCGGCGTGGCCAAGGGCGACGTCTCATCGCTGGACAGCGATGTACACCTACCAGGCAGGAATGCATCGTGAACGTGGAGGTAAGGCCATGACGACTCTCACACGTCCGGGAACGCCCGGAGCGTCGCTCGTCTCGCTCGCCGTCGCTGCGGAGGAGTTCGGCATCTCAGTCAAGACCGTCCGACGAAGGATTTCGGATGGGACAGTGCACGGCTACCTTGTCGGTCGACTCATCCGAGTCGACATCGAGGAACTCCGCGAACGGATGCTCGTGGAGATTCCGACGAGGAAGCGAGTGGACCGATGAGACTCTGGTCATCGCCACGTCTGCAGCGGGGGTGGATCTAATGGCTGGGCGTCCAGCGATGGTGCCGGGAACCCATGGCACGATTTCGACGACCAGATTGGAATCGGGCAAGGTTCGCGCCCTTGCGCGGTACTGCCGTTGGGATGGGCACCTCCGTCGCGTAACCGCGACTGGCCCAACCGAGCCCGCCGCGCGTCGACTTCTGGCGAAACGGATCTTGGCGCTGCTCGAGATGGAGCGCGCCCTCGATGGCGTTGACGCTACCTCGCCGTTCGGCGAGGTAGCAGAAGCTTGGCTCGTCGAGTTGCGCACCGAGGGAACGGCCGAGGCCGTCCAGACCAACCTCGAGCACAGGCTTCGCCATTTCGTCCTGCCGACGTTCCAGCAGATTCCGATCAATGAGGTGACTGGGGACAGTCTTGAGCGCTTCCTGGCACGACTCGCGACGGTCTCTTCGGGTCGGGTCAGATTCACGAGCGCAATCCTCAACATGGTCATGGACTTCGCAGTCAGGAATGGCGTCCTATCCGCCAATCCCATGAGCGTGGCGTCGTGGAATCCGTAGTTCGTCCCGCCGACGTCGAGCGATTCACTCGTAATGAATAGGTCGAGAGTTCGAATCTCGATTCGGCTGAGCCCAGTGCAGTCACCACTCATAATCGTGAGGTCGCGGTTCGAGGGGCCGATTCTGAGAGGACGTAATTCTCGTCGTCCTTGATCCCCATCCAGGGGGTCAGGGGTTCGAGTCCCCTCAGGTCCACCAAAACTCCCGGTAAAGCACTGAATCTTCACTCCCTGATCAGGGAGCTTGAATGTTTGGTAGTCGTTTACTGGACACTTCGCCGGGTCGCCGCAGTGCGCTCTCGGACCTTTTCGAAGTATCTGGAAGGTACGCGGCAAGGCCCGCGCACCTTCGCTATATGGACGCTGTTGGCACCTCCGAGTCGGGACACGGGAACTACGTCTCGTTGGCCGAGCTTGCCGCCGAGCTGAAGGTTTCCGTCCAGACGATCTATGACCTGCGGAGCAAGGGCCGTGGCCCCCGTGGATTCCGCGTCGGCACGCAGTTGCGGTTTCGCAAGAGCGAGATCGACGCCTGGGTCCAGCGCATGGAGCTGGCCGACGAGCGGCGTCACGCCGGCGGTGCGTCGTGAACGGCGGGCGACCGCGCACCCTGATCGGCTCGTACGGGACGATCAGTGTCAGCAGGCGCGGATCGTCGTACGTGGCACTGGCGCGCATTCGCGACGCCGACGGGCGCCTGCGCAGAGTGACAGGTGCTGCACGTACGGAGTCGGCCGCTCGAGCGAGGTTGAAACAGCGTCTGCTCGAAAGGCCCGGCTTCGGGACCGGGGGATTGCTCGATCTCAGCAGCTCCTTCCGTGACCTCGCGGATCTGTGGCTCGAGGATCTGGAGATGCGCGAGCTGTCGGATGGGACGAAGAAGAACTACCGCGATGATCTCCGCCTCCGCGTGCGGCCGCAGTTCGAGCACTTCTCACTCGGTGAGATCACTACGGGCCGCGTGGAGTGGTTCCTCCGCTCTGAGAGGGCTGTGTCGTTCTCTCGTGCGCACCACTCGCGGACGGTTCTGAACCAGCTCTTCGGTTTTGCTCTTCGGCACGACGCGATCCCGCGGAATCCGGTGCAGGGAACGAGTCCATTGCGCCGACAGAAGGGCGAGCGTCAGGCGTTGACCGTCGAGCAGATCACCGCAATCCGCGATGCTGCGGGTCGCTGGCGGACCGGACCCGACGTCAAGGGGCCCAAGCCCGATGGTCAGGTGCGCGACATCATCGAGGTGCTCCTCGGAACCGCTTTGCGCATCGGTGAGTGCCTCGCACTCCGTGTGTGCGATGTCGAGGACGGTCCCAGCGGGATGACGATCTCGGTGAATGGGACGGTCGTGTTGCGCACGGGCAGTGGCGCCGTGCGTCAAGACCACCCGAAGACCGAGCACTCTATCCGCCGGATCGCGGTCCCCGATTTCGCTGCGAACGTCCTTCGAGCACGGGTCGCTGGCATCCCGGCCGCCGACCCTCAACGGACCATCTTCGCCAATCGTGCGGGCAAGCCACTGAGTCCGTTCAATGTGCGACGTACCTTCCGAGCGTTCCTCGAGCTGGCGGATCTCGCGGGGGAGGGCATCACGTTGCGCTGGTATCGGCGGACCGGGGCAACGGTCATCGCGCGCGGGGCGAGCGCCGACGCTGCCGCCACCTTCCTCGGCCACGGATCGACCGCGATCACAGAAGGGCACTACATCGCGCCCGACCGCAGCGTGGATCGGGGGCCCGCGGGACTCCTCGAACGGACACTACGGCGCGTGAACCCCGATACCTCGCTGCTCTCGACCGATGACGGCGCGGGCGATTATTCAGCTCTCGACTTCCTCGACGAGGAAGACATTGAAGCGGCGTAGTGCCTACTCGCTCGGTTGCCCTCGATCGTTCGTGCCCCAACTCGCGATCGGCCCGCCGTCGGGGCCGTGGTTCCGCAGGAACTCGCCGTGGACCCGCTCACACGCCAGGCGGAGGGTTGATGACCAGCCGATGACCTCGCCCCGGAAGCTGGCACGGTAGCGAACTTCGGTGGCGTTCAGTCGGCGGATCTCGATGGTGCCGTACACGCGGCCGAACCCGTCGACCATGCTCCACGTGCCAGTGGGACCTTCCTGCGCTGCGAGAAGCGGGTGCCATCGGTGCGGTTCGGTCATTGTGCATCCTCGTCCGGCCGAACACGCCTGAGAGTAGACCGACCAACAGACATCGCCGCGCGGGCTGTTGGGCGCGGGGTGCGCACCTTCCTGCCATGAGCGATCGTGAGCGCGCTGACGCTGTCCTGGAGCACGTGGCTGTGCTCGCGTTCCTGTACTACCCCGGCATCGAGGTGGACGATCCGAGCTACAGCCTCGCCGAAGACATCGACTGGTGCCTCGCGCGGCTGGGCGATGTGTCTGACCTTGAGCGGGAACGGATGCGTGCGCTCTTCGCACGAGCGATCACCGACCCCACCGCGACGCGCGAGGAGTTGTTCACAGCTCTCGTAAAGCTAGACGGCGTTCTCGACGTGGATCGCCATGAGTGACGCGTTGCCGAGCGACGACGAGCGGGCAGCGCGCCTGGCCGCACAGCGGAAGGCATGGAACGAGGCCCACCCGACGTACTACGCCGAGTACCGTGAGCGGAACCGTGAAGACATCCGCCGGAAGAACCGCGAGCGTGAGCGTGAGCGTGCTCAACGTGAGCGTGAGGAGAAGGCGCGCCGTCAGAAGGGGATCGATCGCGCGAAGGCCTGGGCTAAGGAACACCCCGAGGAACGCCAGCAGGCACGCGAGCGGTACAAGCAGAAGCACCCGGAGACGTACAAGCGGGCGCAGCGCGACTACTACCACCGCAATCGCGACGCGATCGCTGAGCGCCGGCGTGCGCGTGAGGCTGCTGACCCAGAGAAGGCGAACGAGGCGCGACGTCGCGCGGTCGACCGTGCCCGGGCTACCGGCCGCGACCCGGCGTGGTCGCCCACTCCTGACCAACGCGCGACGTATCGTGAGCGGGAGAACGAAGCGAGGCGCCTGCAGCGTCGCCGCGCGCGTGCCGGACTGCCGGAGCGACAGCTCCACCGGGTTCACGCGCCGGAGCGACGTCACAACGATGCCGCGGCGGACGCCTTCTTCGCGCAGAAGCGGACCGGTGAAGACATCGCCCGAATCAGAAAGCAGGACGAGCCGACTCCTCCGGATCTGGTGCACGCGTGGCAGGAGCGTTCGGAGAACCGACGTGTTGCGCGTGAGATCCTAGCGATCGCCGATGAGTACTTCGCCGATCATGAGGTCGAGTTGCGGGCGAGGGTCGCCGAGGTATCCCGCGCGCGTTTCCGTGGCGGGATGCTGCCGCTCGACGTTTACACGGAGCCACGCCGTCACGCTCTCGAGTTCGCAAGCCGGGGCTATCTGCGCGCCAACGCCGCCTCCCCGACATCATCGCTGACGATCTTTCGCTGGCTCACGACCGATCACGCCCAACGGCGACCCGACATCACGCTCTAATCGGTCCCTCAGCGGTCCAGGCGTCCGAGAGTGTTGACGGCGCTCCCGCCTCCTGTGCCCTGTTCGGGCTTGTCTCGGCGGGGGCGGAATGCAATCCATAGACCGCAGCGTCTGCAGATGTGTGTGGTTCCACCGCTGAGAGCATGGACTTTTCGTCGCGGCAGGTCTCTGCCGCAGCACCCGCACGTGACCGATGTTTCACTGTCCACGGGTGACCAACGCATCGATGAGTTGTTCTGTCGTCGGCGTCCCAGCAAGCCCGTTTGGGGTGGCGTAGACGCGGCACGCCAGGTTCGACGTTCGCTGGTTCGACGGGAAGAGGTCTTCGCCGTCGAGAAGAATCGTTGGTGACCCCCCGAAGTTGACGGCCTCAGCATCCTCCGAGCTTCTGAGGACCCGATGGGCGACCTCCACGTCATCGAGGCCGACAGTCGCCAAAGCGCTCGTGAGGCGGGTCCCGGCCTCACGCCAGCTGGGGCAGTCCTCGATGTGAAGGATCTCGATCTTCATCCATCTATCATCCTCCTGGCCTCGCGCGACGTCCTAGCACGTGGCTGCGGCAGGTTGGACTTCCTTCATCGGATTGCGTCCTCCGTACGGGTGGCGGGGGCGATCTTGGGTACGAGGCGGACGAAGATGACCATTCCGACCAGTTCGATGAGGGTCTGTGTCACGACGGCGAGTGGCGCGATCGCGAGCTCGGCGGGCAGGGCGAGGGCGAGCGGGAGTACGACGAGCGAGTTGCGGGTGGCGCCGCTGAAGATCACGGCACGGGTCTCGGGAACGCCGAGCCTGGCCAGACGGCCCGCCGCGATACCGACGAGCGGCATGATGACGAGGAATGCGATGTAGAGCGGAATGACGCGAAGGAGGGTGAGGGCTTGGTCGCCGACGGCGGCGATCTGTGATCCGATCACGACCGCGAGGGTGAGCATCATCAGCGGCACCATGGCGCCTGCCATGACGTGTTCGGTGGCGCGGCCGGCTCGGTGCCGGCGGGCGATGGCCTGCACGATCGCGGCTGCGATGAGGGGGATGACGATGATGATGACGAACGCCTCGATGAACGGCTCGATCTCGATGTGCGCGACCGTCTCGCCGCGCGCGACGACGGCAACGGTTCCGACGACGATGATCCCGTCCACAATGAGCGGCCAAGCCCACGCCTGCGTCGCCGCGATGCCGGACGAGCGGGCGAGATCCGCGAGAGCGGTGAACGACAACCAGAACGCACCGACAGCGATAAACACTGTGCCGACTACCGCGGTCCATACGGCAATCCGTCCTGACCGCGGGTCCGTCGTAGCGGGGATCACGAGATCACCGGCCCGCTGAGCGAGCGGGATGCTGAGCTGCCGCCACTGATGCGAAAGGGTGGCGTCGGCCCCACCACCGTTCGGTACGCAGACCGGATGGTCGTCAGGATCTCAGCCTGATGCAACCCCGCGTGCTCCGCAGCAGGCCCGAGTACATTGCGTGCGCTCTGATCAGTGACGCCGTTCTCGGCGAGCCGGCATGCGGCCCAGTACAGGGCGCGGTTCCGCTCGCCCTCAGCCCGTGCGGCCAGCCACGCCGCGAGACGCTCCGCGTCAACATCGCGGCGGGCCTCCGCGGGCATCGCAGCAGGGGTCGGCCTCGGGTCAAGGAACTGTCGAAGCGCCGAGCCGTCGACTGACACGGCATCCCCGCGTCCGGCGCCGATCAGCTCATACGCAGACCTGTTGCCCTCGAACAGCACGTGCGACGGCGGCACGATGACGTAGCCGCCCTCACCCCGGAAGTCGATGCCGGCGCGGGCGGCCTGCCACGATGCCTGAACGCGATCAGGGTCTGCGGGGTAGTAGGCGTGCATCCCACCGGATGCCGTCTTCACCAACGCCTGCCAGCGATCCACGAGACCTTCCCGGCGAGCGAGCTCGAAGGCAGCGAATCCGCGCACCCGCCCGTGCACATCGATGTCTACGACCTCGACTGCGGACGCTCGCCCGGTCGGCATGCCGATGTTCGCCTCGGGCCATCGAGACCACCATCGGGCGATCTGGCGGTCGTCGGAGGTCGCGTCGCGGAACCCGTGCTCTGTGAGCGGCCGCTTCTCCGCTGGCTTGCAGGGGAAGATCGGGACTCCTGCCGCAGCGAATCGAGCGGCGCCTTCCCGCGGCGAGAGGCCGATCATTCCGGCGAACAGGGCGACGGTGTCCATCACAGATCCCGGGCGGAGATCGCGGAATCGGGAGACGAGTGCCGGACCCTCACGCGGCGGACATCATCGAATCGTGCCACCGGACCAGCGACGAGAGGCTGAAGTGCACCCCGCTGCGCTTCCCTCGTCAGACCCGGCGGGTCGCCGGAGCCGGCTTGCAACGTCGGCAATTCCGTGAGGATCGTGACCGCTGTCGTCCGCACTCGCTCACCAGTGGATTGCACCACTTCCACCGGCGTCTTGCCCTCGACGGATGTTGCCCAGGTCGCCACATACGGGATCGTGTAGCCCGATGTGTCGAGGCCGTGGGCCGCTCCGATCATCAGAGCAACGGACTCCGCTTCGACCTCCCCGATCCCGCGATGGAATACGGCATCGGCGTTGTCAGGGCCGTGCAGCATCACGTGCGCCAGCTCGTGCGCCAAGGTCTTCGCACGCGCCGCGGGGTCTATGTCACCCCGAATGGCAACGCTCCGAGTGAGGTAGTCAGTCATGCCGTTGGCTCCGCCGAGATCGCGATCGCTCCCAACAGTGCGCAGCGTGTACCCGTGCCCCCGTACCAAGGACGCCAGACCATCCCAGAGACCCGGGGGCGCCTCGCCCGCGAGCAACTGCGGAGCGGGGACGTGGGGAATCGGGACACCGCTCGTCTGCGAGGCATCCCACACGTATGCGGGCCGCACGCCGACCAGTCGCGTGCGCACGACGTCGTTGCGGCTCGGGATCTCGCGAGGCGCAAGACGACGCCATGACTCGGCGACCTGTGGGGTGGGCGAGGCGAACCGCGCCTGGATAGGCGCAAAAATCATGTAGCCGGTCTGGCCGCGGTCGACCGACCTTCCCAGCGCTCGCCACTGCCGGAACCCCGCGACGTACGTCGGCGTGGGCTCAGCCACCCTGCCCTGCTCGAACGCAGCGCAGTGCTGCATCCAGATGAGCATGGTGTTGTTGAACGAACGAGAGCGGAACCGCGCGGCGAACTCAAGAGTCCGCACCCAGTCATCGCCCGTCACCAGCGTCGCCACAGCATCCGCCAGTTGAGCGTGCAGCCGTTCGAGCTTCGCCTCAGTGGAACCGACAGCGGGGGGTTGGTGAGTCATGGCGTGGGCACCTCCTTCAGATCAGCCGACAGAGCGGCTTCCTGGGGGAGGTACGCGCGATCTCACCGGAGCCGACGGGCGAGCGCGCGAACGACCGACCCGAGACGGTCGCACAACTGTTCACGCGCGCGCGGGGCGAACTCGCGAAATTCGGGCGCGCCCGCTAGCCGGCTGTATGGGGGGTGGAGTGCCGGCAACTCCGCTGAGCCGTCCTTGGCGATGACCTCCTCTTTGAGCATGCTCAAATGCTTGTGGAGTTGTTTCTAGCACCGACATTGATCATGCGCAATGGTTGATTTGAGCATGCCCAACGCGTAGATTGAGCATTCTCAACGCCCGTCGACGGGCGCTCACAAACGACAAGCCTTGCCTCACCCGAGGGGAAGGGTGGTCTACCGAAATGACAGAAGACGAGAGCAAAGTGGCCGCGGAAGACCTCGCGAAACGCCTCAGGCTGCTCCTCGACGTCGCGATCACCGAGTCGGGTTCCGAACCGACCTACGCCCAGATCGCGGCGTTCCTCGAGAAGCGCGGCATCAACCTGTCGCGATCTCGATGGACATACATGGTTAACGGTCACCGCTACGTGCAAGACCCAGCGCTATTCGAAGGGCTGGCTGCGTTCTTCGACGTGGATGCCGCGTTCCTGCTGGGCGAGGACGGGGTAGCGACGCCGGACAAGATCACCGCGCAACTGGATCTCGTGCGGTCGATGCGGGCAGCGAAGGTGAAGTCCTACGCCGCGCGCACGCTGGGGGACATCTCCCCGAAGGCTCTTCAGGCGATCAGCAGATTCCTGGATGAGGAAATGACACATACCTGAGCAGTGCCCCTGCCGGTCCTTGGCGGCCCCCACCGGCACATGCTCCCCAGACGGGAGTGACACCGTGAATATCGAGCAGACCGTGACGACGGCCGTCGCAGACCTTGAGCTGGGCAGCACCTTCACCTTTGACGATCTCGTTGGGGCAATCCAGGATCACCGGCAGCGCACACTCAGAATCGTGGAACTTGCGGATCTCGGCGACCACGACGGCATCTGCGCGGTGTGGCTCATCACCGAGAACGAAGACCTCGTCCTTCACGCGCACAGCGACTCCGTACTCCATCGCCAGCAGTTCGTCCTGCACGAGTTCGCCCACATGATCCTCGGGCATGGAGACGACGACGAATGCTCAACGGAAGACTTCCTCCTTCCAGACATCCCCGCCCGGACTCGGCGTCGACTGCTCACTCGACAGAATCTGGACACTCACACTGAGATCGCGGCGGAGGCATTGGCTGATCATCTCGCTGCGGCGATCAGAGGCTCGGTGTACGGCGAATCGCGCTACCTCGAGATCTTCGGGTGATGCAGGCTTTCGTCGCGGTGCTGATGTGGCTGCTCGTGGCGAGCCTGCTCATCTTGCGCCGCGGACGAGCCGAGCGGAGCATCACCTACGCGGCGATCACGATCGCTGTCGCTATGACGATCAACGTCGATGCGGTCTACCGCTTCATCGATGCACTCCTCGGCGGCTCGAATGTCGCCACCCTCATCGGGGACTGTGCGCTCATGGTCGGGATCTTCTTCCTTGGCCGAGGGATCATGAAAGCGGGGGAGTATCAGCCCGGCCCAGTTCGCATTGCGCTGGGCCCCGTTGCCCTCCTGGTTGCGCTGAGCGGCGTCGGGATCGCCTTTCTGCTCATCGACCGTGGCGCCACGACGACCAACTTCATGATTGATCTCGGAGCGCAGCCTGCCGCAGCTGCGTACTCCATGATCCAGTTCACCTACTACGGGATCGTCGTTGGCACCATGGCAGTCCTCGCGAGTCGCCAGTATCGGCTGAGCGTTGGTCTACAGCGTCTGCCGGCCGGCTGTCTCGTCGTCGGCGCGCTCCTCGGAGTGGTTCTCTGTGTCGTCGTCCTCATCATGGACATCGCACACGTTGCCGGGCGTGTAGACGTGATGGCGGACGTGTCTATCGCGTATGGACCGCTTTACATATTGACCTTCCTCTTCCTCTGCGTCGGACTCGCGGGGCAGCCGACAGTGCGCTACCTGAGCGCGCGCCGGAGGGCGGCGCGAACACGCTCGCTCATCAACCAACTGTCGCCCGCATGGCGAGCGGCGACGATCGTTCGCCCGGGATTAAGTCAGACGGATGCGGCGTCCGTGCAAACCGATGGCCTCGAGGCACAGTTGCATCGTCAGGTCGTAGAGATCCGCGACGCGATGATCGACCCGCGCGTGTCTTTTTCTCTCAACGCAGGCGACCGCCTCGTCCTTGAACGTGCGGAGCAGCATCTCCTCGGAACCGACGAAGCTCGACTTCACGCGTCGACTGCGCCGGCCACACGGCGCACGTCTCAACGAGGGGCGGCATGAGAGGCCCGATGGCGCTGGGGGGCGTGATGGCCGCCACAGCGTCCCTATCGTTGGGACTCGGTTTGGTGATCGCGCGGCGCCTGACCGCGCCTTCGCGCACGCGCCGATTCGACCTGCCCATCCGTGCCGTCGAACAGGATGGCGACCGGCAGGTGATCGTGCTCGATCGAACGCATCAAACTGAGTCCCCGGGTGAGTTCACTCTGCTGTTCCCAGGTGGCCATTGGGTGCAGCTGTCTGCCGAGGTACTTGATCGCGGGTCTGGGCGCCTCGCACGAGCCGTGACAGCAACAGCACCGGGCTTCACACCGTCAGCCGACGATCGCGCCTCGTGGAGCGGGATCTACTTCATGACGCCCGCCGATGCGGGCCTCAGCGCCTACGACGTTGCGATCCCCACTCCGTCGGGGCCTGCGCCGGCGTGGCGTATTGATGGCAGCGACTCGCAGTCAACGAGGTGGGCAATCCACATCCATGGGCTCGGCAGCCCGCGAGCCGGAACGCTGCGCGGTGTGCAAGTCACCACGGATGTGGGCTACACGTCTCTCGTCGTCAGCTACAGGAATGACGGCGAGGGCCCGCGGCGCGGAAGTGGTCGGTCAACACTCGGCGCCACTGAAGTCGAAGACGTGGACGCTGCGATCCAGTACGCCATCGACCAAGGCGCGCGTGAGGTCGTTCTCTTCGGCTGGTCGATGGGAGCGCAGGTCGCACTCCAGCTCGCTGCACGGCCGCGTTACAGCAGGCTGATAGCCGGGCTCATCCTTGAGTCGCCCGTTCTCGACTGGGCAGCCACGATCAAGGCGAACTGCGCCCGCACCGGGCTGCCTGCCGCGGCGGGGCTCCTCGCGCTCCCGTGGCTCACTTCGCCTTTGCTCGTACACGCAGTCGGCTTGACCGGCACCATCCCTCTCGGGGATCTCGACTGGATCGCACGCGCGCACGAGCTGGCAGTCCCTACTCTGATCCTCCACGGAACGAACGACGGCTCGGCGCCGTCGGCCCTCTCTCGCGAGCTCGCAGTGCTGCGTCCAGATCTCGTTCAACTCGAAATCTTCGACTCAGATCACACGATGACGTGGAACTCCGACCGAGAGCGTTGGCGGTCCACTGTTGCTGCCTGGCTTACTGCCAAGGTGACAGCTGACTAATCCTGGCCCGCCGAAGCTCCCGCCTCGGTTGATCCGACCGGGGTGGAGAATACGCCTTTGTGCGTCAATCATCACCCGATTGTCGGTGAAGGCAGCGTAGTGATTGCGAGCGGTTGCGAGCGGGCGAGAATCGCGGAATTACGCGGATCTTCGGTTGTGGAGAGTGGAGCCGCGGAGTTGTGCGCCCGGGCTTCTGCGGACTTTTTGCGGACTCGGTGCGGACTCGGTGCGGACAAGCATCTGACGGGACGGGCTACCGGCCGGGCCTCGTGCTTGACGGGGCACACGCTATTCCTCTTTCATCTCACTGAGGACCTCGAAGGGAGACTCGATGTCTCCGCGCCACGCTTCGATGCCTTCACGGACGGCGAGGGCTGCGACGACGAGCGCGGCGACAGAGTCGGCCCACCACCATCCGAGAAGGCTGTTCAGAATCAGACCGATGAATACGGCGCCGGAGAGGTAGACACAGAGCAGTAGCTGCTTCGCGTCGGCGAGCACGCTCTTGGATCCGAGTTCTCGACCTGTGCGCGTTTCGTACCAGGCGAGCGCTGGCATCACCAGCAGGCTCAACGCGGTGATCCCGAGGCCGAGCGGACTGTGCTCGGGGGCGTCTCTCGAGACGAGGCTCAGGATCGCGTCGATGGTGACGTAGCCGGCGAGGGCGAAGAACGCGAGCCCGATCGCGCGAACCGTGGCCTTCTCCCACCGCTCCGGATCCTTCCGGGTGAACTGCCACGCCACCGCGACGGCCGAGAGCACTTCGACGACAGAGTCCAAACCGAACCCGATGAGAGCGGCAGAAGAGGCGAGCACACCCGCCCAGATCGCGATGACCGCCTCGAGCACGTTGTAGGTGATCGTAAAGGCAACGATGAACCGCACACGGCGATGCAGCCGCTCCCGTCGCTCAGGCGTGAGCGTCGTCACGGTGCGACCTCGCAGCAGCCGGGAACCGTGCAGGATGCGTCCACGCACGGCGCGCTCTCATCGACCGCCAAGGTGACATCCACGAGAGCGGTGAGCGCGACGGTCAGATGGCCATCAGCAATCTCGTAGCGAGTCTGACGCCCCTCGGGCTCGGCGATCACGATGCCGCAGTCGCGAAGGCAGGTGAGGTGGTTGGAGACATTAGACCGGGATAGTTCCAGTTCGCGAGCGAGTACAGCCGGATAGCTCGGGCCGTCGAGCAGGGTCATCAGAATCCGCGATCGTGTCGTGTCGGCCATTGCCCGTCCCAGTCGATTCATGACATCCAGGCGATTCGCGATAGTCAGCACTCGATGACTATACAGTGCTTACTGTACCGACGGCGGATCTTCGCCAGGGGCCCAACGAGCACACGCATGGCGCCCATCTCATCCGCGAGGTTGCGCCGGTGACACAACCCCGCGGCCGTCGCTTATTGCGGGTACCGTACCCCGGTTGAGTATGCAAGGCCCTTACTGTGCGCGTTGCGAGCGGCTTACGTTACCGGCGTTCAAACCCCTTCGAAAGGACACGGCCATGACGGTCACCGAGGACATGCTGCGCACCTACCCGAAGAGTCTCGGGAATGTTGATGAGAGGGCGCTGGCGCGTTGTATCGACGCGTGTGTGGAGTGCGCGCAGGCCTGCACTGCGTGCGCGGACGCTTGCTTGAGCGAGGAGATGGTCGCGGAGCTGACGAAGTGCATTCGCACCAATCTGGACTGCGCAGACCTGTGCGCGGTCACGGCGCGTGTGCTGTCACGGCACACCGGGTACGACGCGAACATCACCCGCGCGGCCGTGGAAGCGTGCCGATCGGCATGTAGAGCATGCGCAGACGAGTGCGAGCGTCACGCAGACATGCACGAGCACTGCCGTGTGTGCGCGGAATCATGCCGACGCTGCGAGCAGGCCTGTGAGGAACTGCTGCGCAGCCTGTAGAGCGTCAGATCGAGCAAAGAAAGGACGCCTCTGATGTCGAAAACCGATAACGATCAGCACACCCCAGATCACCAACACTCGGAAGACGACAAGCCCCGCACGTCGGGTGCAATGTACCTGCGATTTGCGGCGATGATCCTCACTGCCATGGTCGTCATGTACTGGGTCATGTTCGTGGGCTCATGGGAGTGGAGCCACATCCGCTTCAGTCAGAGCCGGGTGTTCATGGCCGTCACCATGGGCGGCGCCATGGTGCTCGTGATGATCGCCTGGATGCTGAACATGTACAAGAACACCAAGGCGAACATCGCCATCGTCGGCGTCGGTATCCTCCTGATCGCCGGAGGCGCGTTTCTCGATCGCAGCCAGATCACCGTCGGCGACACCTCGTTCATGAACGCAATGATCCCGCACCACTCCCTCGCCATCACCCGATCCGAGCGCGCACAGATACAAGACGTGCGAGTCTGCGAGCTGGCCGTCGAGATCATCGAGGCGCAGAAACGGGAGATCCTCCTGATGGACTGGCTTATCGACGACATTCAAACCAACGGGCCGGCAACCACCCCGGAAGAGGCAGCCTCGCGAGCCGCGCCAAGCTTCTCCGGACAAGCAGACCGAAGCTGCGCGAACGAGGCCACCACCGAGTAGTTCAGGACTGTCCGCCGCCGGACGCGCGGGGCCTTCCCGCTGACGGGCGTGCGTGAGACATTCCTCGGCCCCTGCGCGCTAAGCGTGACATAGCGCCCTCTATACCCTAGGGGGGTATAGTATGTAGTCATGAACGGGTATGCGGGCAACAAGGATGATCTGCTTAAGCGGCTGAGCCGGGCCGAAGGGCAGGTGCGCGGCATCGCGCGAATGGTCGACAACGACAAGTACTGCATCGACATCCTCACCCAGGTATCGGCGGCGACGAGCGCGCTGGAGACGGTCGCGTTGTCGCTGCTGGCGGATCATCTGTCCCACTGCGTCGCTGAGGCTGCAGCTGAAGGCGGCCCGGTCGCCGAAGAGAAGATCCGAGAAGCGAACGAGGCGATCGCTCGCCTTGTCCGCTCCTGACGTCTACCCCTGAACCGAAAGGACACACATCATGACCACGAACGAGCGCACTGACCTGGGCCTGATCGACTCCGCCGCCGGATGCAGCTGCTGCGCCGCGGCATCCGTCGCCGACAAGCAGCCCGCGGCATCTACGATCACCGAAGAACTGCTGGTTGAGGGGATGACCTGCTCGCACTGCGTGATGAGCGTCACCGAGGAGATCTCCGCGATCGACGGTGTCGACAACGTCTCGGTCGACCTGAACGCCGGCGGCACCTCACGGGTCACGATCCACAGCGCCGCGCCGATCGATGCCGCACGCGTGCGAGCCGCGGTGGAGGAGGCGGGGTACGCCCTCGCCGGCACACCCGCATGAGCACCGTCGATGTGGACCTCGATATCTCGGGGATGACCTGCGCATCCTGCGCGACCCGGATCGAGCGCAAGCTCAACAAGATCCCGGGGGTGGAGGCGACGGTCAATTACGCGACCGAGAAGGCGCGCGTGCACGCCGACGGCGTGGAGACGGCGCAGCTGATCGCGGCGGTCGAATCCGCCGGCTACTCCGCGGCGCTTCCCGCGCCGATCATCGATGAGTCCGCATCGGCCGCAACACCTGCCGACGACGTCGAGCTGGTTACCCTGCGCCGCCGGCTGCTGATCAGCACGGCCCTGGCCGTGCCGGTCGCGCTGATGTCGATGATCCCGGTGCTGCAGTTCACGAACTGGCAGTGGCTCGCGCTGACCCTGACCGCGCCGGTCGCGGTGTGGGGCGCCTGGCCGTTCCACCGTGCCGCGTTCGTGAATGCCCGCCACGGCGCCGCCACCATGGACACGCTGATCAGCCTCGGGGTGATCGCCGCATTCGGTTGGTCGCTGTACGCGCTGTTCTTCGGCATGGCGGGGATGCCGGGCATGCACATGACCTTCACCCTCTTCGGCAGCCCGGAAGCGGGAAGCGGGGAGATCTACCTGGAAGTCGCGGCCCTCGTCACGGTGTTCATCCTGGCCGGCCGGTACGCCGAAGCCCGGGCGAAGAAGTCCTCCTCCGAGGCGTTGCGCGCCCTGCTCGAACTCGGCGCCAAGGACGCCACGCGCCTCGTCGGCGGGGTGGAGCAGCGTGTTCCGGTCGCACAGCTTGCCGTCGGGGACCGGGTGCTGGTGCGCCCCGGCGAGAAGATCCCCTCGGACGGGCTCGTCGTCGACGGCGCCTCGGCGATCGACGCCAGCATGCTGACCGGGGAATCCGTGCCGGTCGAGGTCACCGTCGGATCCCGCGTCGTGGGCGCCACCGTGAACGTTGGCGGACGCCTGATCGTCGAGATCACGAGGGTCGGGGCGGACACGGAGCTGGCGCGGATGCAGCGGCTGATGGATGACGCTCAGACCGGCAAGGCGCGCGTGCAGCGTCTCGCCGACCGGGTCTCGGCCGTGTTCGTTCCGATCGTGATCCTCCTGGCGATCGTCGCTTTCGTCGGGTGGATGCTGGTCGGTGGGTCCGTCGAGGTCGCGTTCACTGCTGCGGTGGCGACGCTGATCATCGCCTGCCCGTGCGCGCTGGGCTTGGCCACTCCGACCGCGCTGCTGGTCGGCACCGGACGCGGGTCACAGCTGGGCATCCTCATTCGTGGGCCGCAGGTGCTTGAGCAGACCCGTCAGGTCGACACGATCGTGCTGGACAAGACCGGAACCATCACCCAGGGCGCGATGACCGTCACCACCGTCTCGGCGGCGCCCGGCGTTACCGATGACGAGTTGCTGCGGATCGCCGCCGGCGCGGAGTGGGGATCCGAACACCCCGTCGCGCGGGCCATCGCGAGCGCTCATGGTGGCGCGGCACCGGTGGCGGAGTCGTTCGCGTCGCACGCCGGGTTCGGCGTCCAGGCCGTTCTGGAAGGCTCGCTCGTCGTGGCTGGACGCCCGGAGTGGGTGGAGGACCAGTGGTCCGTTCATCTGCCGATCCGTTTTCGCGGTGAGGCTGAGGTGCTGGAGGCTGCTGGGGGCACGGTGATCGCGGTCGCCCGCGACGGGGACTTCCTCGGCATCGTCGCGGTCTCCGACACCCTCAAGCCCACCAGCGCGGACGCGATCGCCCGATTCCGCGCCCTGGGCCTGCGTCCCGTGCTGCTCACGGGCGACAACGCCGGCGCCGCCGAGCACATCGCGGGGCTGGTCGGCATCGATGAGATTCGGGCTGGGGTCACCCCCGCAGGAAAGCTCGACGCCATCCGGCAGCTGCAATCCGCGGGGCGTGTGGTGGCGATGGTCGGTGACGGTGTGAACGATGCCGCCGCCCTCGCCGCGGCCGACCTCGGCATCGCGATGGGGGGCGGGACGGACGCCGCCATCGCCGCCAGCGACGTAACCATCGCCTCCGGCGATCTTCTGGTTGTCGCGGATGCGATCCGGCTGTCGCGCCGGACGCTGGGCACCATCAAGGGCAACCTGTTCTGGGCGTTCGCGTACAACATCGCCGCGATCCCGATCGCGATGCTCGGCCTGCTCAACCCCCTGGTTGCCGCCGCAGCGATGGCCCTGTCGTCGGTGTTTGTGGTGACCAACAGCCTCCGCCTGCGGCGGTTCCGCCCAGCGTCGGCGCCGACGGTGCCGACCGCACCCGTGGCGCGGGAACCGCAGCACGTTTGAGACCTGGCGGCTGGCGGTTCCACGCCGGCCGCCAGGGACGATTACCCTGAAGGGGAGGAGGTGAGTTCTCGATGATCACTCTCGCGCAGCATCTGCGTCGCGGCCCTTCCGGGCTGGGTCATTCTGTGCTGTTGCTCATCGCCCTCACCGCCGCGCTCATCATCGGGCTGCTCGCCATGCACGCGCTGGCCGCCCCGACAGCCCACGCCGAGCCTGCCGCCGCCGTGTCCGTGCAGGAAGCCGGCGCCGCCCACGGCCACGATGCGCCACCGGCTGACGACGGTTGCCCGGACTGCGGGGGGCATGAAGCCATGCTCGCGATGGCGTGCGTCCTTGCCCTCCTGGTCGTATCGCTGCTTTTCCTCCTGCCCCGCGCTGGCGTCAGCTGGGGTGTCGTGTTCGGCCGGGCCGGACCCCTCATGGTCGCCGGCCGGGCAGCGCTGTCTCGACCACCCTCTCTTCTCGTTCTTTGCATCAGTCGAACGTGATGGCAGCTCGCTGACCCGTTAAGGGCAGCCGAGCTTTCGCGCGCGATCACACCGATCGTGCGCGCCACACAGACGACTGAGGAGAACCACATGAAGAACCGTGCCGCGGCGACCGCCGCGATCACCCTGACCGCCCTGCTCGCCCTCGCTGGCTGCGCCGGCGCCACCGGCAGCGGCGGGATGCCCAACATGCCCGGAATGGGCTCGTCGGCATCCGCATCCCCGGCCGCCGACGTGAACAACGCCGACATGCAGTTCACGATGATGATGATTCCCCATCACGAACAAGCCGTTGAAATGGCCGACATGATCCTCGCCAAGGACGGCATCGACGAGCGCGTCATCACCCTGGCCGAGCAGATCAAGGCCGCCCAAGGCCCGGAGATCGAGCTGATGGAGTCCTGGCTCGATGACTGGGGCACCCCGATGGGGGACATGGACGGAATGGACCACGGAGGGATGATGTCGGACACCGACATGCAAGCCCTCCAGGACGCCACCGGTGCGGAGGCCTCCCGCCTCTTCCTGGAGCAGATGATCGTCCACCACGAAGGCGCGATCGACATGGCGCAGACCGAAGTCGAGAACGGCCAGAACGCCGACGTGATCGCCCTCGCAGAGGCCATCATCGCCTCACAGTCCACCGAGATCACCACGATGGAGGAGATTCTCGCGACACTCTGACCGTCAGGGGCCGGCCGCACCCGACGGCCGACCCCCGACCCAGGGAGACCGCCACCATGAAGACACATACACGCACTCTCGCCGCTTTTGGCCTCGCCACCACGGTTGTCCTGACCGCCGCCGCATGCGCGGCTGTACCCGAGAATGAGACCTCGCTCGATCTCATACCGCACGTCCACGACGTCGCTTTCGACCCGGACGGGGCGGTGCTGGTCGGCGCACACACCGGTGTCTACCGGGTCGACCCGACGACCGACGACACCTCCCTGGTCGGGAAGACCACCTTCGATGCGATGGGACTGACCGTCCACGCGGACACCATCCTCGCGTCCGGCCACCCTGACCCGGCCAACCAGGACCACACCTTCACTGCCCCCAACGTGGGCCTGGTCCGCTACAGCGACGCCGGCTGGGAACAGGTGTCGCTGGCAGGCGTCACCGACTTCCACCTTCTCGCCGCCACCCCCGCCGCCCCCGACTTCCTCCTCGGGCTTCCGTCCGACCGGGCGGTCCTCGCCGCGAGCGGTGATGCCGGGCAGACCTGGGAGGACCTTGGCCCGCTGACGGCACGGGACATCAGCATCGACCCGATGAAAGCCGATGTGGTCACTGCCACCACTCCGGAGGGTCTGATGGTCAGCCGCGACGGCGGCATCACCTTCACCGCGGTCGCCAACGCCCCGGCGCTTCTGGTGATCACGGCCGACCCGACAGCGGAGGAGGGCATCATCGGGGTCGATGCGGACGGCATGATCTGGACCGGAAGCACGACCGAGGGGGCCGTCTGGAAGACCGCCGGGCACGCCACCGGCGCCGCCTCGGCAATCGCGGCCAGCTTCGACGGAGCTGTCGCCATCGCTGACGAGGGCGGAGTGCGCATAACCACCGACGCCGGAAAAACCTGGCGGACTGTCATCAGGACGGACGCTTCACAATGAACCCGACGTCCGCCGATCACCGAGAAGAGAAGATCATGAGCAACACGACGCGAACCGTGGTGTTGGAAGTCGAGGGGTTGTCCTGGGCGTCCTCAAAGGCCACGGTCGAGGCCACCCTGCTGCGGCAGGCGGGTGTCACTGATGTCGAGGCGAACCCGGTCTCCCAGACCGCGAACGTGACCTACAACCCGGAGCTGACCTCACAGGATCAGCTGCGGCAGTGGATCATCGAGTGCGGCTACCACTGCGCCGGGCAGTCCGTCCCCGAGCACATCTGCGATCCCGCCGACGACCCCACCCGGCCGGCGCACACCGACCACCGCCCGCCCCCGACCGAACCACACGTGCCGCCGCCCGGGGATGCACGGCCCCTGGGCCCGACGAGCCCGGCTCACGATCACGCCGCCATGACCAGCCCCGCACCTGTGGGCGGCGAGACCTCCGCGGATCAGGTCCCACGCCAAGCCCTGGATCACGGCGGCCACGAGATGGCAGACCGCAGCATGCAGGATGTGATGGGGCACGGCGGAAGCCACGCGGGAATGTCCATGGCCTCGATGATCCGCGATATGCGCAACCGGTTCATCGTGGCCGCCGTGCTGTCCGTCCCGATCATCTTGTGGTCCCCGATCGGCCGGGAAGTGCTGGGGTTCACCGTGCCCGCACCGTTCGGGCTGCGCGATGACGTGTTCTCGCTGATCCTCTCGCTGCCGGTGATCTTCTACTCCGCCTGGATCTTCTTCGATGGGGCCTTCCGTGCGCTCCGAGCCCGCACCCTGGACATGATGGTGCTGGTCGCCGTCGGTGTCGGCACCGGCTGGCTGTACAGCGTGGCGGTCACCCTCACCGGCGGCGGTGAAGTGTTCTACGAAGCCGCCACCGTGCTTGCCGCGTTCGTGCTGCTCGGCCATTGGGTGGAGATGCGCGCCCGCGGCGGGGCGAACGACGCGATCCGCACCCTGCTCGAGCTCGCCCCTCCCCGCGCAGTCGTGCTCCGCGACGGCGAAGAGGTCGAGGTGCCCACCGCCGACGTCGTCCCCGGCGATCTCATGCTGGTCCGACCCGGCGCGAAGATCCCCACCGACGGCACCGTCGAAGAAGGCGACTCGGAGATCGACGAATCCATGGTGACCGGCGAGAGCCTCCCGGTCCTCAAAACGCCCGGATCCGAGGTGATCGGCGCCACCGTCAACACCACCGGGACCCTCCGGGTACGGGCCACCAAGGTCGGCGCCGACACCGCCCTCGCGCAGATCGTCGCGCTCGTCCAGGAGGCGCAGAACTCCAAAGCCCCCGGGCAACGCCTCGCCGACCGGGCGGCGTTCTGGCTGGTCCTGGTCGCCCTGATCGGCGGCACGGTCACCTTCCTCGCCTGGCTGCTGATCGGCGCCCCAGTGCCCACAGCGATCCTGTTCGCCATCACCGTCGTGGTGATCACCTGCCCCGACGCGCTCGGCCTGGCCACACCGACTGCGATCATGGTCGGCACCGGACTCGGCGCCAAACGCGGCGTGCTGTTCAAGAACGCCAGCGCCCTGGAATCCGCTGCCCATATCGATACGGTCGTCCTCGACAAGACCGGCACTTTGACCAAGGGTGAACCCGAGGTCACGGACTACCTCCCCATCGGCATGAACGACATCGAGCTGCTCTCGCTCGCTGCGGCGGCCGAGCGTGAGTCCGAGCATCCGCTTGCCAGAGCGGTCGTCGCCTACGCCGATGCGCGCAACATCCCCCGCCGCACCGCCACCGCGTTCCGGAACGTGACCGGGCTCGGTGCGGTCGCCACCGTGGACGGGCACCGTGTGGTGATGGGCAACACCCGACTGATGGGCGACGAGGGGATCGACATCAGCCCCATCGAGGCAGCCCTCCACGGACTGGCCTCCACCGGACGCACCGCCATCGCATTCGCGGTGGACGGCGAGGCAGCTGGGGTGATCGCGCTGGCGGACGCGCCGCGAGAGACCGCCGCCGCAGCGGTCACGGCCCTCCACGAGGCTGGCATCGAGGTCGTTATGCTCACCGGCGACAACGAGCCCACGGCAAAGCGGATCGCCTCCCTGTTGAGCATCGACACCGTGATCGCCGAAGTCCTCCCCGAGGACAAGTCCGCACGGATCGCCGAGCTGCAACGGGCGGGCAAGAAGGTTGCCATGGTCGGCGACGGCGTGAACGACGCCCCCGCCCTCGCTCAAGCAGACCTGGGCGTCGCCATCGGCGCGGGAACCGATGTGGCCATCGAGACCGCCGATGTCGTGCTGATGCGCTCCGACCCTCTCGACGTCGCGATCGCGCTGCGGATCGGGAAAGGCACCGTCCGAAAGATGCGACAGAACCTCGGCTGGGCCATCGGCTACAACGCCGTCGCCCTCCCGATCGCCGCCGGCGTCTTCGTCTCCTCGCTGGGGATCATGCTCAGCCCGGAGATCGCCGCCATCTCGATGTCCGGCTCCAGCGTCATCGTCGCCGTGAACGCGCTCCTGCTCAAGAGGCTGCGCCTCCCCTCACCTGCCGCTCCCGCTGCAGCATCCTGACAGTCCCCCCTGCCTGACCCCAACCCGAGGAGAATCCCATGACACACCACCACAACGGCGACGCGACCGACAACGCAGAACTGGTCACGGACCCGGTCTGCGGGATGCTGATCGACCCTGCGACAGCCGCCGCAACCCGAGAGCACGACGGCACGACGTTCTACTTCTGCTCAATCGGATGCGCCAAGGCTTTCGACGCGGATCCCCACCGATACGGACACCCACACCGGTGACGGTCCGGCAGTACTGGTGGGGCGTGGACCGCCATGCGCACCCACCGCGAGCACATCGGCTAAGCAGGTAACACCGCGCGCTCATTCGGAGCAAACCTATAGCTCGAAGCTCTGCAGAACGGCATTGCCGAGATCGACCCGGCTGCTACGGTCGCAGGCCCCGCCTCCGCGGGACGTTCGACCTACATCGATGGCCACGCGCGACCGCAAGATGGAGCAAAGGCCCGGCCACAGCGGTCGGCTAGGAGGGCGGTCGGCTCATGATGTATGGAAATGGCTTCGGGTGGGGCTGGATGTGGTTTGGCGGCGTCATGCTCCTGCTTATCTTGGCTGCACTCATCATCTTGATCGTCCGCGCCGGGACGGCAGTGTCGTCTGCGCGCGGGGGACAGACGCCGTCGGCCGCCAATACAGCGCGTCAGATAGCCGAAGAACGCGTTGCTCGCGGCGAGATCACTCCAGACGAATTTCGGCAGGTCGCGCGGGCGCTAGAGGAACGCACCTGAGGCGCATGCGACGGTTCGGCCATCGGTAGTCGCGAACACAGCCCGCGGAACCGCTGTTCACCTTTGTCTGCCGGATCGAAGGAGGGTTCGCCTAGGTGACCGATCTGCGGGATGCTGACCGGTCCCGTCCGTCGCCGCCGCCACCCGAGAGCACGACGGCCAAGTTCCACTTCTGCTCCGTCGGGTGGCGCCAAGGCCTGTGACGCGGATCCCCATCGATACGGTCCCACATCCGGACCCGGCTGGGTCGGAACGGTGAGCCGCGCTGTGCCAACCCCAGTGGGCGTCCACACGTCTTGCAGATCAAGGGCCCGGGCCCGCTGAAGCGGGCCCGGCTCGACCACCTCTCTGACAGGCGAGAGGCGGTGTCGATGTCGGTGTCGATGCGGGTGATGAGCGCGGGGGATGGGTACAAGTACCTCCTCCGCACAGTGGCCGCGGCCGACGGCGACCGACCACTCTCCACTCCGCTCACCCGCTACTACGCCGAGGCGGGCACCCCGCCGGGTCGCTGGCTCGGGAGCGGATTGCCAGCGCTGGCCGACGGCAGAGTCAACGCCGGATCGCGGGTGTCTGAGGCCCAACTCGAGCTACTCCTTGGGATGGGACGAGACCCGGGAACGGGCGCCCCACTCGGCCGCGCGTATCCCGAGTACGCGGCATCCGATGCCAGCCCCGACCGTCCAAACCCAGAACCCGCGTCGCCGACGCGTCGCCGCGCAGTCGCCGGCTACGACTTCACCTTCTCGCTGCCGAAATCAGCGTCCGTCCTCTGGGCGGTTTCCGATGCCAACAACCAGGCCATCATCGCCGCCGCACACCACAAGGCGATCGACGACGTGCTCGCCTTCATGGAGCGCGAACTCGCCGCGACCCGAGCCGGCGAAGCAGGACGCGACGGCGCCGTCGCGCAGGTCGAAGTGACGGGACTCATTGCCGCGGCTTTCGACCACTTCGACTCCCGCGCGGGCGATCCGCAACTGCACACGCACGTCGTGGTGAGCAACAAGGTGCGGACTGTGTTCGACGGCAAGTGGCGTTCGCTCGACGGTCGTCCGCTGCACGCGGCGGCGGTTGCGCTGTCCGAACTGCACACAGCCGTGTTCGCTGATCACCTGTCGCGCGCGCTCGGCGTCCAATGGGAGCGGCGCGAGCGCGAAGCCGACCGCAACCCCGCGTGGGCGATCGCCGCCGTCCCCGAGCACCTCGTCAGCGAGTTCTCATCCCGCTCGCGCCACATCGATATCGAGAAGGAGCGACTCATCGACGAGTACGTCGCCACCCACCGCCGCGCGCCGTCGAAGGTGACGATCATCCGCCTACGCCAGCAGGCGACGCTCGCGACGCGTCCCGAGAAGCAACTCCGATCGCTCGCCGAACTCACGCACGAGTGGCGTACGCGCGCGAGCCGGCTGCTCGGCCTCGACGCGACCGCCTGGTCGCGCACAGCCGTGAGCAACCAGGACGCCCCGAAGCCGATGCGTGGCGAAGACATCGAGCGCAGCATCCTGAACCAGCTCGCCGAGCACGTGGTCGAAGCGGCCAGCGAGCGCCGCTCGACGTGGACCCGCTGGAACCTCTACGCCGAATCCGCGCGTCAGACGATGGGGTGGCGCTTCGCCACGACTGAGGACCGTGAGGCGATCGTCGGCATGATCGCGGATGCTGCGGAGCGGCGCTCCACGCGCCTCACACCGCCCGAGCTCGCGGTCTCGCCTGCTGAGTTCCGACGCGCCGATCAGACGAGCGTCTTCCGCCCGCGCAACTCCGCGCGCTACTCATCGATTGCGCTGCTGGACGCCGAGGAGCGACTGCTCGCTGCGTCGCACGCGACGGATGCGCCGGTGGTCAGCGTGGCAACTCTTGAACGCGCCGAGCGTGCGCGTCGCAATCACGAGATCGTGCTCGGTGACGACCAGCGCGCGGCGCTCCACGCGATCGCAAGCTCCGCACGCTCACTCGACCTGCTGATCGGCCCCGCCGGCGCCGGCAAGACCACCGCGATGCACGCACTCCGCCTGGCGTGGGAGCACGAGCACGGCCGCGGCTCAGTCATCGGGCTCGCACCATCGGCAGCGGCCGCACGCGAACTCGCCGACGACCTCGGTATAGCGACCGAGAACACCGCCAAATGGCTGCACGAGCACAGCCAGGGACGCGCTACCGTGCGCGCATCACAACTCGTCATCATCGACGAGGCATCCCTTGCTGGCACGCTCACGCTCGATCGCTTCAGCACGCTGGCGATACAGGCGGGCGCGAAAGTTCTCCTGGTGGGGGACTGGGCGCAACTGCAGTCGGTCGATGCCGGCGGTGCGTTCCGGATGCTCGTCGAAGCTCGCGCTGACGCCCCCGAACTCGCCGACGTGCACCGCTTCCGCGATGCGTGGGAGAAGGAGGCATCCCTCGACCTCCGCAACGGGCGGCTGCAAGCCCTCGACGCGTACGGCGCGCACGACCGGATCGTCGGTGGCGACGCCGACTCAATGGCGGACGCCGCGTACAGCGCCTGGCTCCAAGACATCGCGTCGGGCATGTCGTCGGTGCTCGTCGCCGAGACTGGCGAGGCGGTCGCCACACTCAACCGAAGGGCGCGCGCCGATCTGATCCTCTCTGGCGTCGTGGATGCCACGGCCGAAGTATCCCTGCGCGATGAGTCCGCAGCATCCATCGGTGACGTCATCATCACCCGCAAGAACAACCGCCGCCTGCGCTCGGGACGCGACTGGGTGCGCAACGGCGCCCGGTGGAAGGTAGTCGCAGTTCGTCGCGACGGCTCGCTGCGCGTGCAGAACACCGACCGCGCCGGCGCCCGACCACTCACACTCCCAGGCGAGTATGTGGCCGAGAACGTCGACCTCGGCTACGCGGTGACCGCCTACCGTGCGCAGGGGATCACGACCGACACCGCGCACGCCGTCGTCGAGCCCGGAACGACGCGCGAGAACCTGTACGTTGCGATGACGCGGGGGAGAGCCTCAAACACCGCGTATGTGGTCGTGTCGCGCCCCGACGACAATCACTCCGCTCGGCATCCCGGCGATCGCCCGGATGTCCCGGCCCGCGACATCCTCGCCGGCGTGCTCGGCCACGTCGGCGCCGAGCTGTCGGCACACGAGACGATCGCTGCAGAGCAGGAGGCCTGGGGTTCGATCGCGCAGCTCGCTGCCGAGTACGACACGATCGCGGCATCCGCCCAACGACCGCGGTGGACGAAGCTCATCTATGCGTGCGGGCTGCCTGCCAACCTGGCCGAAGCGACGATCGAGTCCGATGCCTTCGGTGCGCTGAATGCGGGCCTTCGGCGCGCCGAGGCCCTCGGACACGATGTCGAGACGCTTCTGCCGCGCATCGTCGCCGCGCGCGGATTCGAAGATGCTCAGGATGCCGCGGCCGTGCTCCACGAGCGCCTCGAGCGATTCCTCACTCAGCCATCGAGCGGAAGCTCGCGGGGGAGTGGGCGTCGGCTGGTCGCGGGCCTCATTCCGGAGGCGGCGGGGGAGATGGACGCCGAGATGCGTCGTGCTCTCGACGAACGGGCGCATCTCATCGAGGAACGTGCGTCGGCTCTCGGCGATTCTGCGGTGGCGTCGGGGGAGAGGTGGGTCGCTTTGCTCGGACGTGTCCCCGTCGATCCGGCACGCGCGGGGGTTTGGCGGCACCAGGCGCGCATCGTCGCCGCGTACCGTGACCGGTACGGCGTTTTCGAGGATGATGCGCTCGGCGCTCCCGCTACCTCGCCGAACCATCGAATGGATGCCGCGGCCGCAGCCGTGGCGCGAGATCGCGCGATCTGGCTGTCGCGGGCGGACGCTCCTACACAGCCGCAGCGGGCGCCCTCGCGCACGCGCGCCGTCCACAGCCTGTAACGGATGGTCCTATCGGCGTCGGAGGGGCGGGCGTAGCCTGTGCCCAACCGCAAGCCCCGCGTCTGGAGGAAGGCCTGGCTGATGTTCCAACTGCTGATCGCCTTCGTGAGTCGCATCTACGCGTTCTTCCAGCGGACCATGCCGACGAACATGATCATCCGCGCAACGCACACCCGCCGCGGTCTGAAGTGGGGCGTGCCGGCGATGCTCCTCGCGGTCATCTACGTCTTGGTTGCCGCGGCGCTCGCACAGTGGATTGCCGGCGGTGCGCCGGGCTGGGTCAACCTGCTAGTGCTGGTGTGCCTTTGGAACGCGCTCAAGTTCGTGGTGAATGGGCCGACCACGCTTCTGCGCCTCGTGCGCGTGCGAGCGCTTGAGCGACGCTTCGCTAGCGACCGAACGCCGATGACCGCAACGATGACAGACAGCTTGGCAGTGCGGCGGACGCACCACACCTGACAGACCTCCGCTGTGCGTAACGGTGACTAATTCGAGGTCACCGAGCCAGCAAGGCTTGTCCGCGTGCTAGGAGATCGCTCTTGAGCCTCACTTCGTCCCGAAGACGCTGGACCTCTGCCTCTGGTACAGCCTGAGCCGCGATCTCCTCCTTCAGCGCAGGGGCGTGAGGAACGAACTGGTGACAGATGTGGTTTAGGCCGCAAGGGTGAGCGGCTCGGTTAACTTCGCCTCGAACTCCACCGGCGTCAAGCCGCCGAGGTTGTCCTGCGCTCGCTGACGGTGATACTTCCGCTCGATCCACACGACGATGGCGAGCCGCAGCTCTTGTCGCGTCGTCCACCGCTGCTGATTGAGAACGTTCGTCTGGAGGAGCGACCAGAAGCTCTCCATCGCGGCGTTGTCGCCAGCAGCCCCGACTCGGCCCATCGATCCGACCATGTCGTGGCGGCGCAGTTCGCGGGCCATGGCGCGGCTTCGAAACTGGCTACCCCTATCGGCGTGCAGGATGCATCCGGCGACTTCGCTTCGGCGGGCGACGGCGTTGCGGACGGCGTCGATGGCGAGCTTCGTCGTCATGCGGTCGCTGATGGAGTACCCGACGATTCGGTTCGAGAACACATCCTTGATCGCGCAGCAGTAAAGCTTGCCTTCCGCAGTTCGGTGCTCGGTGATGTCCGTGAGCCAGAGCCGGTTCGGAGCGTCGGCGCGGAACACACGCTGCACGTGATCGTCGAACACCGGCGGGCCGGCATCTTGCCCTTCCCGCGGCGTCGGCGCTGCGCGGAGGAGAGGATCCCGGCCTGTGAGCACAGCTTCCATGCCGTCCGCCGGCTCATTCGCCAGCCCGCCCGCCGGGCTTCGTCCGCGAGGTATCGGTACCCGAATGTCGGGTCGTCGTGGTGAGCATCGTGGAGCGCGTTGAGCCGATACGCGCGGACCACGTCCGCGTCGCGGACGGGGTCGTTGCGCCACCGGTAGTAGGGCTGGCGGGCGAGCTTGAGGACCCGGCACGACACCGTCACGGGGATCCCCGCCTCGGCGAGCTCAGCAACGAGCGGGTATGTCATTTTGGGGAGCCACCGAGTTTCAGGTTCGCTTGCGACAGATACGCTGCCGCTCGACGGAGGACCTCGTTCTCCTGCTCGAGCAGCCGGATCCGCTTCTTCAACTCCCGGGCCTCAGCGGCATCAGCCGCGGTCTGACCGGGCCGGCTGCCTTCCTCGACGTCGGCTTGGCGAAGCCAGTTCTGCAGGGTGGCTTCGCTGATCCCGAAGTCGGTGGCGATCTGCTTGATGGTGACACCGCTCTCGCGGCTTCGAGCGACCGCGACGACGTCATCGCGGAACTCTCTGGGGTATGGGCCGGGCATGATGACATCCTCCCCGCCAGCGCCTCCCGGCACTAACGATCAGTTGTCACCGATTCGTTCCTCACGCCCCAGGGATGCCTGTTGGCTTTGAGTGTCGAAGCACAGCAGTACGACATCGGCCACTTCGACCGCAGTACGCGCGCTCTCCTCGAGCTCCACGCGCGGTCTTGTTGCCCCCCATCCATTGATGCCGGGGGTGTCGTAGAGACGACATCCACGCCAGTTGAGGGCCTGAACATCGGTCGTGAAGTCACTACGTCCAAGGGGAGACACCAACTTGCCGTCAAGCCCGCCCAGCGCCGACAGTAGTGTGCTCTTTCCGGCACCGGTGCGTCCGAAGAACGCGATGTTGAAGGTCGACACTGCGTTGCGGCTCGCGTCCAGGGTGTCCCTTAGATCGATGACCACGTCCTCCAACCAGACGAAGAACACGTCATCACGCTTGGGTCGCTTTCTGCCGCGGGAGAGGTCCTCCCAGGCCATTCGCAGCCGCGCCCTAGCGTCGGACACGATCACGTCGAATCGGTTCAGCTCCTCAGTCCCGGCGCGAACCGCTGCAGCGACGGATGCTGACAGGGAGGCATCGTACATTGACCTGTCGGGTATCCCGATGGCTGAGCCATCGACATTGGGATCGAGTGCGCTCACGGCCAATTCATCGCTCACGAACTCGAGTCCATCGTCGACTCGCCGCCCGTAGCCATCAAGCCCGCGTGCTTTCGTCGATGTAGGTCACGCCGAACGCCCGAACTTGGCGGAACTCTTGGCGGCTCGTCCCGAAATCGAACCAGCCACCGTCGGACTTCTGGAAGATGTCGAGGCCACGGCCGAGATTGATTCGCCAGCCAGTGTCAGTTCGGATCCACCGGTCATGACCACCCGGATCCTTCGCGACGTTGATCTTCACGCCTTGCTGAGCGGCACTCTGAACGATCTCGTTGAGCATTCGGAGCTGCTTCGGTTCATAATCAGGGTCTTCGTCGAGCACGGTGAACAGGTTGACTGTCACTTCGTCGGCGGGGTCTTTCTCCCCAGCGATGAGGGCCAGGAGTTCGACGAGGTTTCGACCTTGGTGCGGTTGACGCACGTAAGGGTCGTGCAGGTCAATGGTCGTCGCGCCGCGCAGGTGTGGCAGGAGGAGCGTTTCGTAGGACACGCCGCGCTGGTTCTCGGCGTAGTCCCGGTGCCCTTCGAACAGCTCGACAGGGCCCGGCATCGGCGCGGTGGTCGTGGCCAAGTCATCAACTGGAGCCGGTGAGGCGTCCGACTTCGCCGAGTGCTCGCTGTGCTGCGCTGTCGGTCGCCCGCGATGGTAGTGCGTCGGATACTCCTCCTCCTCGAGCGTCGTGACCGCCGACCAGCCACCACCGCCGGTTTCGTAGCCGAAGTTCACCGCCGCCATTGTGGAGTCGATGCGGAGGATCTGATCCTTCACCCGTTTGCGCCCTTCGACCGCGAACCGCAGGATCTCCTCGATCTCGGCAGCAGTCGCCTGTTCGTGCGGGTACAGCAGTTTCATAAGTCCGGAGAAGGTCTTGTGGATCCCGTCCCGGTCACGAGTGGAGATGTCGGACCCGAGAGTGAAGTGCTGCTGGTAGCGGTCGGAGTAATCGAGGTTACGCATCGACTTGAGCACTTCCGCGATGTAGTCGACGACGAATCCGTACCCCGTCGAGAACATCTCGTTGCGGATGGTGTCGACCTCCCACCCGGGAATGTAGAAGTGCAGACGATCCAGGTAAGCGGGATCGTGGTAACTCTCGGGCAGTTCGTCGAACAGGTCGGAGTGCTTGAGCATGTAGGGGACGGTGTGGGACGTATTGCCGACGAACACCATGGATGCCTCGGCGCCGAGAGTCTCGACGCCACGCGAGAACGACTTGTTCGCCATGTAGTTCTTCATGATGTCGACGAGCGCTTTGTCGGTGCGCTTCTTCTTCCCCGCGAATTCGTCGAACGCGACGACGTCCCAGTACCCGACGAGGCCGAGACGCCCGTTCGCGTTGTTCACGAACAGCTTCGGCACGGTGACTTCGCCGCCCGAGATGAGCATGCCGTGCGGTGAGAACTCCGAGTAGATGTGCGACTTACCGGTGCCCTTCGGGCCGAGCTCGACAAGGTTGTAGTTGCGCTCCACGAACGGGATCAGGCGCACGAGCTGCAGCAGCTTGGCGCGTCGTCCGAACTTGTCTGGGTCGAATCCGATCGACTGGATGAGAAGGTCGATCCACTCGTCGGTGGTGAACTTCGCGCGCGCGTCGAGGTATCCGGCGTAGTCGAAGTTCGACATCTGAATGGGCTTCAGAGAGCCGAGAATCCATGGCGAGACCCGAGCATCTTCGGTGTGGAAGTACTCGACGTCGCAAAGGCACCACACGCCGCCCACGAGAAGCTTCTGGTGCGCGGTGACCGTGGCGGAGTCGACGACGATGTTGCTGATGCCGAGGTTTGCGAAGGTGGCCTGGTAGACGTCGTCCTTCTCGTTCAGGGTCACGCTGACCTTATCGATGACGCGGTAGCGTCCGCGCTCCTTGATCCTCGACTTGACCAGCTCTGACTCGTTGCGGTGCACGTAGTGCTGGGCGAGAATGTCCCGCACCTTGTCGATGCCCGCCTGAATCGTGGCTTCGTCGTCGGATGCCGCGTACTGGCCGAGTAGGTACTCCAGCACGTACGACGGCACGATGGCGTTGCCCTTGACCGCCTTGACGAGATCCTTTCGGACAACGGCCCCGGCGAAGTGCTCATTGATCTTTCGATCCAGATCGCTTGGCTCACCGCCCGAGGAGGCACCACCGTCGAAATCCTCTTCCAGGGGCGCCACATAGGTCAGGTCGATGCTGTCGCTCAAGATTGCTCCCCTAGAAGTCGAAGTCCGTCGTGAAGGAGCGCTTGAGCATGTACGGCACGCTCTTGTATTTCTTCCACTCGCCGGTCTCGCCGATCGGCTCCGTGAGTCTGAACTCTACGCTCTGGTTGTTGGCCACATCGGCATCCTTGCTCAGCAGCAGACGCACGCTCTGGAATCGGTCGCGCCCCTCCTTGCTCTCCGCGTCGAACAGCAGTTCGGTCTCGTTCGAGATCAGTTGGTCACCGAAGTAGAGGCCGGCGCGGAGCTTGCGTGCCACCCGCTGATCGGTGACCTCGGACTGTTGGTAGAGCTTGACCACTATTTGACCGGTGGTGATCTTGTCGGACTCCGGATGGATGTCGACGTTGACCGACTCCACGGTGTCGGAGCGGCCCTTATTGATCGAGATAACCGGCACCACGATCTCCTGCAGCGATGCTCCGCCGTGGACGAACTGGAATCCCGCACCCGGCTTCACGATCCTGCAGATCGAGTTCGGAATCTGCACCTCAAGATCGCTCGACAGTCCGAGCTGTTCGGGCAGGAACCGTCGGAACGCGGAATCTTCCTTCAGTCCGCGTCCGAGTACGTACCGCCGGTTCTCGACCACAATCTGGTCGCCTTGCGGCTTCACCGTGAGGTTGAACTGTGGCGCGAGCTTCGACTCCTGGTACAGGAAGCCGTGATCGGCCGTGACGAAGATGTTCGTCGCGTTCGCGCTCGTCAGCTTCTTCACGATGTCGATGACCTCGTCGATCGCGTCCGCGGCTGCCTTGAATGTCCGGTGTTCCGACACGGCCTTGTCACCTGTTGCGTCGATCGTGTCGTGATACACGTACAGCACCTGGTTCGACGCGTAGAGGTCACGGCGCTCAGCAGGCTTCATCTTCACGAAGTCCGTGGCCTGGATCGCACTCCCGCCGACCGCGGCGAGGATCTTGGAGCGGTTCGCGGTTCCGTTTGAGGCCTGCCCGTCGACGAGCACTGGGTCGCCACACGCGGAGTGCGCGAGTGTCTTGTGCGGAAGCAGCGACGCCATGCCGAGCTGCGTGTAACTCGGCAGGCTGCCGAGCATCGCTTCGATCCTTGCCTCGTACTTGTTCTCACCGCGAATTCTCGACGCGAGTTCCTCGGCGACCTCGTACCGCAGCGCGTCTGAGATGATCACGACGGCCTTCTTGCGCCCGCCCCGCACGAGTGGCGCGACATAGTGCTCGTAGAAGGAACCCTGCGAGGTGATCGCGAGCGTCCGCCACTTCTTGACCAGATCGACCTGCTGCTGCCACGAAATCCCCAGCTTCGCAACGAAGTCGGTGACGTACGCGTTCTCGACCTGCTCACTCAGCGCTTCAAGCGGTTGTGTGAACTCAGCGGTCCTCGACGCGAGCGTGTACAGCCGATACAGCTGGTCGACGCGGAACAGATCGTCGCGGTACCGGGTGATTCCTTCATCAAATCCCGATACATCGACGCCCGCCGAGCGGATTGCGGGGAGGAGTTCGGATGCGGCGCCGAGCGCCGAGTAGAGCGTCGCGTAGTCGTCGAACCACACACTGTCACGGCGGCGGGCACGGATCGTCTCGGCGATGTCGCGCGGTGCGAGCGTCTGTGTCGCGATGCCGTCGATCAGCCGGCGGATGATCTCCCGCTCACCCGCCTCGAAAATGTCGGTCGCGACGAGCTCGGCGAGCGGAGCGTCAGCGGCGTGATCGACGTAGTCCAGATCGGCCTCTGCCTGACGCGCGAGGGCCTTCAGCGCGTTTACGCTTTGCCGATCGTTGCGGAAGCTGCGGAAGTCGATCTCAAGGTTGCGGGCCTTGTGCATAACGGTGCCGTCAAACCCGCCACGTGCTTGCTTGAACATCCAGAGCACGAAGCCGGCCACGGAAGGGGCGTCCGACTCGTAGCCGTAGATCTTCGCTGCACCTGCCCAGTAGAAGTCAGCAAGACCCTGTTTGAGGAGCGCCCCATACCCAGCGGAATCGCCGACCGCATGCTGTTTGAGCAGCGTTCGCGTCAGCTCTGAGAAGCTGTGCTCCTTCTGGTCGAGCGCGGCCGCGCACATCTTCGCCTGGATCCTGGCGAGATCATCGCTGGGACTGAGCAGAGCCTTGAGCTTGGCCGTTAGCTTCCCGATGTTAAAGAACGTCGCGTGCGCTGCGATCATGTCTTCGGCACCGGGAGCTGTCAGGCCCAGGTCTGCCCGCAGCAACGCTCCCCGATCCGCCGTGAACACACCGAATGCGAGTTCGAGGTCGAGGAGCCAGTTCGCAGCACCCCCCGGGACCACACCGTTGCGGTAAATCAGGAACTTCTCCAAAGGCTTGCCTCGAAGCACACGATGCTTGATCGAGAACTCGTCATTCTCGACGTGCAACACCGATACATCTTCGGGTGTCTGCACATCAACTTCCGACGCGTAGGTGCCTTCGGTGTCGTGCCACACCACCACGCGGTGCTCCTGGAAGCGAGCCGCGAGATGGTCGGCGACGGATGCTGCCGGACTCACTCTGCCGCCTCCAAGCAGTTCGTTGGCCAACGCCAACCCTCAACCTTGGACCGCGTCTTTCCCAATCCGAATGGTCTGAGCGCAGGTTCCAACCGCAGGTAGTTCAGGAGGACTCCATCGTCAAGATCGATGGTGAGCCGCCGCGTCGCCAATGGGTAGAGCACGTCATGCTCGTAATAGTCGAGCTCTGCGAGGACACCGCGAATTCGGTCGGCCTCGTTCTGATCCTTCCTCGAATCCGCAGCACTCGCCCGCTCCGCGCTGGTGAGGGCGAGTTCCAGCTTGGCTTGATACTCGCGCAAGTACTCGTTGAGCACAGTCGAGACTGTAGATGGGCTGTATCGGTGCATGTAGACGAGCGCGTTAAACGATCCATCGGGGCTGGAGAACATCCAGTAGATGGGGCGGGACTTATACCGCTTGATGTGGTCTTCATAGAATTTGGACTTGCCAGACTTCGAGATGAAGTAGTCCCGAAGGGTCACAACTCCCAGCGACTCCTCGATGTACCGAAGGTTCTCGTCGAATCTGTCCCTGCCGAACGTAACCAGGAGGAACTGACGGAATCGGTCGACGATATCGTCCTCGAACCACCCGTCGTCGACTATAGGGATGACGTTGTCGGCGTCGGGACGGAAGGTTGGCGATGGTACTTGATCCAGATAGTCCTGCACCCCCGCGCCCTGGTCCGCGAGGATCAGGCCCGGCCGATCGAGGCTGAAGCGGCCGAACATGCACCCCACTGCGAAGGAAATGAGGCGCTCAACCTCAGTCCTGCGGTAGTCGGCGGCGACGCGAGTCGAGTCAACGGATGGGTTGTTGATTAAGGTCAGATCAGACGGTCGGACTGAAGTTACGACATCGTCTGCGAGGCTATACGTCCTCCGACATTCTTCATTGAGTTCCGTTTCGCGCTCACTCAGCGTTCGCGCCTGCGCCGCCCAATGCTCGCAGGTCTGTTCGATCGCATCAGCGACGGTCGACTGTGGCCGTTTGAGTCGAAGAAGTGGGAGCTCTGAGAAGTCCCACGACGTCTCTTGCGAGTCCCAGTCCGCGCGTGCGATTTCAATGCACTCATCGACGAGCCGCGCAAACTCTGCGCCTTGCTTTGGCGCGAGGTACGGGAATGCAGCAATATCGCCAACCTGGAAGGCCAGCGTTGGATTGACTGCGGCCAACAGCTCCGCCCCGACCGTCGAGTTAACGGTCCCCAAGATCTCGAGCAAGCCATCGGTTGCGAACGACGACATGCCGTTGACGTCGTATAGAAAGCCCGGGGGGCAGTATCTTGCCGCAAACCCGTTCGCAGACGTGAGGCTCCACGTGAGTGCTTCCCGGAAATACGTGCCGGGGTTTCGTATCACAGATCTAGGACGGAATGCGAACAGTTCGGCGCCGTCATTCTCCCAATTCACGACGTACTCGTGGTTTCCGTACCAGCGTCTACGCTCACCTCCCTTTCGGTAGGGAAACCACTTGGCGCCGGACTGGCGTGCATGCTCCCGACTCTCGCTTCGGAATGCGATTCTGCCGCGAGAAACCTCGTGCGCGTATCGAAGGAACCGATCGTTGTCGCTCGTAGCCATTCCCTGGCGCGGCTCCGCGACTGAACCCAAACGGACGCCGCGCGTGAATGCCGACAGTTCCTCGCTGCTGAGCGTGAACGCCAGGGGACTTCCAGGGATCTTCTTGAAATCCGAAGCCGCGAACGCGTACCGGTGGTTGGCATCTGGTTCTTGGATAGCCGAGATGAGCGAGCGCCGCTTCTCTTCGCCGTCCAGCGCGGTCAGCCGGATGAAGACTCCGTCGTTTGCCGTGAAGCTGGAGTGTGTCAGTACGAACGCCGAGTTCGCGCCGAACTTGTCCGCATGGTAGGCGGAATCACGCAGATGTATAAGCGAATGGACACGCGTTGTGTCGAGCACGACAGTGCGCAGATCCTCGAAAGTCTTGATGAACATCCACGTGTCGCCGGTGATCATGGCGATCTGTCCGAACCTTGCTGCGAGACCAATCGAGCGAGCCACGAACGCGCCGTACAGATCCTGCTTTCCGCCAGGAATGGTCGATTCGATGAAGCTGGACAGTGCAGGACTCATGTTCTTGACGCCCATGTATGGCGGGTTGGCCACAATAGTCGTATAGCTGCCACTGAGCACCTTGGCTTGCGCGACGACCTCCGCGGCGCGGCTGAGCACATCACTTAGGACCAAGTCTCGATCGTCGGCAAGGGTCGCAAGATGTTGCTCAACGCTCGCGGTCGTTACGGGATCGGGGCGGATCAGCGCCCCGTACAGATCCGCGTCCTCGAACTGGCGCCAGAACGCGACTTCAACATCTCGTTGCAAGCTGTGAGTGAGAAGGAGGTCGATCTCGTCCGACGAGAAGCTGATCGGTCCGATCACACAAATCTCAGGCATAGTATGCCCACCAAAGAACGCGCGGTGCTTGGCTCTGGCCTTCATGGTGAGGGCGAATGCTGCGAGCGAGCCAGCGCGTGGGTCGATCTCGGTTCCTCGGATGTTGTGTCGAAGAATCAGACTCGGAATCTCAGACGGGGCATACCCGTCTTCTTCGTAGATTGCGTAAAGCAGATCGAACGCATAGGTGAGCATATGCCCTGACCCGCAGGCGGGATCGATCACCGTCAGATCCTCGGGCCTCGCGATGGTCGGGAAGTCAGTGTCGTCGCCGACGGGGGCGATGTAGTACTCCATGCGATCGATCAGTCGTGAAGTCGGCCGATTCAGCATCCAAAGCCGGCCGACGGAGTTCTCGACGAGGTATCGGACGATCCAGTGGGGGGTAAACAGTTGGGTTGCTGCGGGGATCTCGTCGGCACCCGCCTTCTTGTTCTTCTTGAAGCCGGCGAAGACCAACTCCTTCTGCTCCGCAATGTAGAACTGGTAGAGCCAGCCAATCACCTCGACGTCGTCACACACTTCGTCCGTGAGCACTTCGCGTGCCCTGGAGAGGATCGCGCCGTCGGCGAGCAGGCCGGTTGGAACGAGCAACTCCGCGTAGTCGCCTTCGCGTTCGAACATGAACGGCATCGACTTGTGCCAGGAGCGGCAATAGTCGGTGAGGAGCAGCGCGTATGCCTCTCCTTCGGCGTCGGTGCTGCGCCGGCTTCCGTCCAGCAGACTGATGATGCTCGCGGCGGTGTGCTTGTCGATCACGACGTCGCCGTCGAGGTTGCCACGCTTGGCCTCGACCAGGATCTCCGGTTGACCGTGAGCCTGTCCCGGCGCGGGTGAGACGATGCCGGCGTCGGTGTATCCTCGTGCGTCCATGAAGCGCAACGCGACGATGCGGTTGAACCAGGTGTATGCGATCTTGTCGACCACGTGCGCCCGGCCGTGCACGGCGATCTCGGCTTCAAGCTTCCGCACGACGTCAGGCCGTTCCGCACGTGCGACGGACCCGGTCGCGAGTACCGAGGTGGCGCGGGCGTCGACCGCCGCGAGGAGGTCACGTCGTGATTGCGTCGCGAACCGCTCAAGGGGTTTGGTGTCCATGTCGATCTCGTCCTAGAGCGTGATGCGCTTGTTGTCGTTGATGGCCGCGAGGAGGGCACCGCGAAGCTGGTCGAGATAACCGCTGATGTCTGCCTCGGTTTCCAGCACCCGCCCGGCGCCCGGGAGCGAGAGTGTTCTTATGGACACGGTCTGCTTCACCGGGACCGCGTCGACGGGCTCAACGTTCGGGTCATCCTCCGGGTCCGGTTCTGAGGGGACTCGTGCAGCGTGGAGTTCGTCGAGCATCTGCGGATAGGTGATGTCCGCGAACTGGGAGGCCAAATTCTTGATGACGGGGATCTGCGTCTCGCGCTCAACTCGCTCGAGGACAGCGTTTGCCGTAATCGTCACGGACTGCCGGGCTGCCTCAGTCGCGTCGTCGTATGCCTTGCTGCCAGGAATCTGACCCCAACGAGCATTGATGTCCGCAACGGCGGAAGCGCGCTGCGTTTCTACGACTTCGTCGAGCCTGCCCTGAAGGGACGTCACCGCTGTGCCTAGCTGCGATGTCTTGTTTCCGCGGAAGATTTGCGGGTCCTCGAGGGCGAAAGCGACGGTATCGGCAGTCCCGCCGGGGAGGTACGCGAGGTTCGAGCGATTCGACTGCATGAACTTCGCGGCGTGGTCGTAGATCCCTCGCTGTGCGCCGTTGAGGAAGGCCTTGACCGGGTCGATCACGTTGTCCTTCGCGTCGAGCAGGTCGTCGGCGTCCGAGAAGTCTGTGACGAACCACTCGGCCTTGTGGGAGCACAGTTCGTCCAGCATCCGGATTGGTTCGTCGAGTTGGGCGATGAAGGGGTAGCCTCCGGCGGTTCTAAGCGCCTTGAGCTCGGCGAGCCTCGCATCGAGATGCTCTTTGCCTGCACGCGCGAGCTCGCGTGCGTCCTTCGAGATCGCGCCGTCGTCGGTGAACTCGATCACGAATTTTCGGAACGCAGTGACCACCTTCGGGTCGAATACCCGCTCGAGAGCGATAACCATGTTCGGGTAGCTCTGAGTGTTTCGGAGCGCTGACGTGATCTCAGAGCGTGCAAGCACCTTGCCGTTGAGTTGGATCTCGATCTTCGATTGGCCGGCGAGATAAGCCACCACTGCCGTGACCGACCACTGATCCCAACCGTAGGGCTTCATCGTGTACTTCTCGCCGAGGTTCTTCATCGTGACCTGCACGTGGCGCTTGCCGCTCAGCTCCAGGTGAGCGAGCACATCGTCTCCGGGCACCGCGAGGATGCTCGCGGTGTCAGCGAACAGCTCCTCAGCGGGCGGATTCACGAAGCCGGAAAGGCTCTGCTCGGTGAAGCTCATGCCTCCGAGCAGGGTGAGGTTCGTATAGGTCGCAGCGATGACCTTCTGAAAGCCATCGCTGATCCGCGTCACCGGGTCAACCGAGTTGACCTCAAGCACGGCGGCATTGTGAATCAACGTGGCGTGGCCGACCACTGTGCGGAGGCGTTCGACGATCTCCTTCTCCCGTTCCGCGTTCTGTGTGCCCTTCGTTTGCAGGATGGTCTGCTCGATCGAGGTGCGACTTGCGCCCTGCGCACGCTTCACGTACCTCTCGGTCTTCAGGAGGAGCCGGAGATCGGCGAGGATCCGGTTGGTCTCAGGGGGGAGCACGACGCGAAGCTCGTCGAGTCCGGCGCTATGCGCCTTGATCTGCTCGATACTGAACCCCTGCTCGGGGCTGGTGAAGTGCAGCGACAGTTCGTGCTGCTTGCTCATCGCCTGGCCGTCGAGCTTGAACCCGATCGGGAAGTTCTGGCCGTTCTTGCCGTATGCGACCTTGGTGGCCTTGATGATAAATCCGGTGAGCAGGTCGGAGAGCTTCTTGGTGACCTCAGAGCTGTCGATGTCGACGTTCTTGATCTCCTGCTCGATCTTCTGTTCTTCGTTAGTCAGGTAGTCGTAGACGTCACCGTTTCGCTGAATGTATGTTTGCGCCTCCAGCGCCGAGAGGGCCTCGTAGACGTCCTTGCCAAGCTGTGTGAGGTCAGTGCCGAAACGGGGATAGACCAGCACAGTCAGATTTCGCGGCGTCGCCTTGAACGTGTCGACGTACTTCACGAGGAACAACGCCTTGAGAAGGCGCACCGCGAGCGGAGGCAGGCTCGGGCTGCGCTCGGCGTCGTTGATCGCGCGCTGGTTCGCGGATTTGAGCGACGAGCGGATGCCCTCAAACATCTGGTCGAACGACGCAAGCTGACCGAGGGGCTTGTCGGTGAGGGAGCGGGCGACTTCCTGCACGACGCCGAGCATGGACCGCTCACCGACCGAGCTGTTGCGGCCTTCGAAGATGTTGTGATCGCTGATGCCCTCGATCGCTGACTGGAACAGCGGGAACTGGTAGCTGACGAACGGGTACGTGCCGATGAAGTGCTGCTTGTCGCGGTAGTTCGGATAGTGGCGGCCCTCGACGAAGTCGAACAGGGTCTTGAAGTTCGCGTGCTCAGCAGCGTAGAGCGCGGCGACGTCGACCTTCGCGGCATCCGTCTTGTCGAGTAGCCGCTTTCGGATGACTTCTTCGACGTCCTGGCTGGTGAGCTTCAGACGGTTCTTGAAGCGAGCCTGGATCTTGGAGAAGTCGTTAGCCTGCGACTTCGTGCGGTCGCCGCCGACCTTCTCCATGTCTTCCTGCGAGGTGACGAAGATCCATGCGCGTCCCTTGCACTTGGTGGCGAGGGATTCTGCGATGGTCTGCAGGTTCAGCATCAGCTGCGTGTTGGTACCGATGAACTGGCCGACCTCGTCGACGAAGAAGTTGAGTCGAAACCCGTCGGGCTGCTGGTCGAGCCAGCCGGCGACGGCGTCAGCAAAGTCCTCGATCGAGACTGAGTAATTTGCGCTGTACTGGCGGATGATTCCGGGGCTCTCGGTGCCGTTCACTTCGGCGAAGGCCTGGTCGATGTGCCCGGCCTCGAGGGCAGCCTGTTCGCGACCCTGCGTCCACGGGATTCCAGCGACTCGTTCGAACGCTTCCTTGAATGCGTCGTACTGGCCGCGGTCGTCGAGGTCGCTCTCGAAGCGCGCGATGTGTCCCTGGTTTCCGTAGTAGCCGCGGGACTCGTCGAAGATCTTCATGAACACCTTGAGGAGCGCGTCGTTCTGATCCTTCGAGATCAGCGTGGCCTTCTGATCGATGTTGAACAGCAGGCTCTTCGCAGCGATGCGGTCAGCCTTCTCGATCAGCGCCGGGAGGAAGGCGTCGTCAGCCTTGGCCTGGAACTGCGCCGAGACCTGGGAGCGTGGGTAGTCGTGCCCATCGATGACGCCGAGCAGGTGCGCGAGCATCTTCAGCAGGTGCGACTTACCGGAGCCGAAGAAGCCCGAGATCCAGACACCGTTGGCGTTCGTGTAGTTCGTGTACGCCTCCAGCACATGCTCGAGACCCTTCGCCGCCTCATTGGTGAGGACGTACTCCTCAACCTCGGTCGCGAGGTGCGAGGTGTCATCCGCCTTGATGACGCCCTCGATCGCGCGGCCGATCGGCTTGGCGAAGATCTCGTTGATCGCGACACTCTCGTTGACTGCCATGCTCATGCTTCCTGTTCCAAAATGTCCTTGGCTCGGTAGTAACTGTCGCTCGCGGTGAGGTTGAGCGCGCGCAACTGGTGACCGTGTGCCTGAGTGAACTCGTACGTCCCCGGGAACCACGCCAGCATCGGACGCCCGGTCACGACGCTCTGCAGGTTCTCCAGCACCGTGTGGGTGCGGATGAAGGGAAAGACCTCACCGAGGCCGGTGAGGAAGACGATGTCGCTCGGCTCGGCGTCGAGTCGGGCGCGGATCGCGGGGGCGAGGTGATCGTGCGGGTCCAGCATCCCCTGCAGCGTCTCGCGGAACTCGGCCTTATCCATCTCGGGTTCCAGAGCCAGGACACGATCCCACACGCCGCGTTCCTGGAGGAGCTGGATCGCGAGGTCGTAGAGGTTGACATCCACGACGCTCAATCCGTCGTCAGTGCGGAGCCTCGTGATGACGCGATCGCGGAGCCCTTCGACTTCGACTGCCCAGGCGGGTGGGAAGTGGTAGATGAAGAACGGCACTTCCTTGGAGAGGCCCTCCATCCGCAGGAACCGCTCGCTGCGCAGCACGCTATACACGTGCTTCTCGTCGCTCACGAGGCTTCGCTGGGCTGTGCTCATCGTGTCGCCTCCATGGTCAGCGTGGTCGGGAAGAAACGGATGTCGCTCGGCTCGCTCGCGGCAAGCACCCCTTGGACTCGTTCGGAGATGACGGCGGGGATGACGGCGCCCGCTTCAGTGCGGAGGCCAGCTTCGTGGAGCATCCGGAAGATGGTCTGGCGCAACTTCTCTCGCGTGGAGGGCTTGAGCTCGTCGAGCTCGGGATGCCACAGGCTCTTGCCGGCCATGAATCGGTCGAAGTGCTCGGCGTCCACGGTCGGGGTCATCAGGAGGAATCGTTCGCGGAGCACTTCCTCGGCGAATTCTCCGATGAGGTCGTAGCGGCGACAAGCAGCGGCCCACATCAGGTGGCACCGCTCCGTGAGGCTCGCGTCGGCGAGAATCTCGAGCTCCGCGTCGACGAGCGCGCCGAGCCGCTGAATCGTCTCCCTCGTCACGCGAACGCTGGACGAGTTGGTGCGCGCCTGGAGGAGGTTCCGCTCGACGACCACCTGGCGTACCGCCGGCCAGTCATGTGCCCTCAGGTACTCGGCGACGATGACATCTGCCTCACGAACCAGGAGTCCGCCGCTGGTGAACGAAAGCGCGTAGCGCTCGGAGTTCGCGGTCACAGTGGCCTCCTTCCGGAAAATGGGCAGTGGGTCAGGATACGGGAAGCCGCCGACATTACGAGTCAGCGGCGGAGTGGATCAGCGTCGATCAGCTCGGTGCCACCTCGCCCGTCGTCGCCGCACGGCCATGTCGAACCCAGTCGTCGACCTCGCTCGCCTGGAACTTCCACAGTCGCCCGACCTTGTGTGCAGGCATCCCCTTCTCGGCGATCCACGCGTAGACCGTGTCCTTGGTGACGCCAAGGTGCACGGCGATGTCGTCGGCAGAGAGCCACGGATCGGTCATTCAGCCCCCAGGCAGATTGAGCCGGATGTGTCCGGGTATGCCCGAGCCTATCTGGTGCGGCGCACGCAGCTCTCGGGCTCGGTCCGACTATTGATACTCCGGGGGACGCAACCTCCCGACCGAGTTGAGAGGTGTCCGGCCCGGACTGGGTGCAGCATCGCTGAAGGCCCACTGTCGCTATCGTCGACGCATGGCGAACAAGTTCCCTGGCCAGCCCTGCGTCTTCTGCGGCGATCCGAACTTCGGCGTGGGCGAGCATGTGTGGTCCCGCTGGTTCCTCGGGGACATGGCTGCGCATGGGTTGTTCACCATCTCGAAGAACGGCAAGCCGTACTTGAAGAAGGACGGAACTGCGCAAACCTGGAGCACGCCCTCGGGGGTTAACGTCCCGGCGTGCGAGGCGTGTAACAACGCCCTCGATGCTTCGATCGAGAAGGGAGCGAAACCCGTGGTGCGTAGGATCGTCGCGCATGGGGACTCGACGGGCTCTCTCGTGTTGTCGACAGACGAGTGCACCGCGCTTGCCCGATGGCTGCTGAAGGTTGCGCTGCTCTCGGCCCTCGAGGTTGCGGAGCATGCCCATCCCGGGTTGCGAGACGAGAAGGACTTGCCGACGCTTTCTACCGTCCGGCCCGAATGGCTCGCGTGGATGCCGACAGCCGACCCGCCGCCTGACGGATTCTCCGTCTACATCACGAGAAGGGCTCTGGATGGCGCGGATCCGGTCCCAGCCTCGTCTCGGACCATTGTGATTCCGAACGTCACAGTCGACGGGGCGGACCAGGATTACATGACGAGAGTCTTCGGGTTCTTTGGCGTCCACGTCACCGTCATCTGGCATCCGCACTGGCCCATTGTGCATTCGCAGGTCGATGAGGGCCGGGCCGCGCGCCTATGGCCCGATCCGGTAGCCGTCGACTTCGGCGCACTCCCTCAGGTCAGTCCGAACGAGCTGAAGTTCTGGAATGGGGCGGTCGGTTCCATCGGGGTCGCGAGTGATCAGCTCGATCTGCTTGGTCAGCACCCGCTGAGCGTGGACGCCGATGCGTTCACGCTATTCTTCGGAGGCGATCTTGGCGTCGACGAGCGGTCTCCAGGAACCCACGGATCGGTCGGCTGAGTCGGCGCGTCGCCTACGCGCCATCGAAGAAGTCGACATCGAATCGCGGTCGGTTGCCGCGCCATCGGCCGTCCCGCTAATGAGAACGTGTCGACGGCCTTCACGACGTCGAGCGTTCCGCCGGACAGCAGCGCTTCGGCGCGGACGTCTCCCCGCATTGGCCTGCGATTCGACGCCATCGCGTCGTCACGGTTCGTCGTGGCTGGCATGTTTCATCGCGCCTCCAGCTGAAGACCGCGAGTGGCGGTCGCCGCCAAAGGGAAATGAATCTATCTTGTGAACGAGACTCCAGCTCTCCCCGCTACCGAGAGCGGGACGCGTTCAGCTCGGACAAGCTCGTCAACGAGCCGCACGTGCCATGCAGTGATCCGGAGTGCTTCGCTCGCGGAGCATATGAGGGTGAGAAAGCGGCCGAACCTCAAGTCCGGGTCGAGGAGATGGCGTGCATAAGTCGAGAGGTCGAGTTCGCTCGGCACGAGTTGCATCGACGGATGGGTGTGCCATTCGCCGATCCACTGCGAGCCATCGAGCAGATACAGTCGCTCGGCCTCCGTCTCGGTGTGGCCGCGGTCGCGTGAGAAGAACCCGGGCCCATGCACTGCTTCAGGTCCTGGGGTCGTCGCATGGTCGATGACGTCTGAGGTGTCGAAACCGAACAAGGCTCCACCGGTCTCGAGCGTCGGGTCGCTAGCTCGGACGGTTTCGGCGATGACTTCGAGCGCGCGTCGATGGATCGATAGAGGCTTCACAACTGTTTCACCGGCGATGACACGACGGGCAGTCGTCGTACGGACCAGTTGCGGCGTACCATCGCATGTTCATGGTCCGCCGGGCGTCGAAGGGTGGGCTGAACGATCCGGAGGGGCGCAAGGCCAGGACGAGGTTGTCATCTTGCAATGACTGGCCTGGTTCACCCGCCTGTCGGAGGAGCGTCGCGATGGCGACCTTGGCCGCCATGCTGCCGATGAGATGAAGATCGCCCCCGACCGCCGTCATCGGGTTATGCCGAGTGCCTTCTCCATAGCCGCGGTCGAGAGTCGGCTCTGGATCCATCTGACCGGAGTCACGAAGATGTCGACGCTGGCAGTCGAGGCAGCCGACCTCCGGCAGTGCGCGAATGCGAACGATCTCTCCGTACTGACCGTCGCCGAGCACGCACGCGAAGACAACGGGTTTGCTGGCACGCCGTGCAAGGTAGCTGACTACTCGTCTCGCTTCGACGCCGTCCACCGTGCACACGACGATGTCCGCCGTATCAAGGAGTGGACGGACGATATCGGCGTTTTCTATGACGTCGAGCGGAAGCGAGAGAGTCTCGGTTTCCGGCCACTCTCGGGAGAGATGGTCACGCAGGGCGTCGACCTTCGTCTTCCCAACGTCGCCTCGACCGAGTACGTGACGCGGAACGTTGTGGAACAGAAGCCGGTCAGGGTCCAGAAAATCCATCTGCCCCACCCCGTAGCTCGCCAACGCTTCAGCTGCAGCGCCGCCGATACTGCCCGCGCCGACTAGAAGAACCCTCGTTGACGCGAGGATATCCGCTGGCCACAGTCCCTCGAGTGACGACACGAGCTCCGCGCCGGTCTGGATGTCGAGTAGAGCCGGCTCGACGTAGTCATGCGTTACTCGCCACGCGTTCCACTTTGGAAGGTGCTCGCCTTCACGAATTTCGGGCGGATCCTCGCAATAGGTCACCGCGAGGTGCCACAGTCCTGGTTCGGGGCGGCGGGCTGCTGGAATGATGCTCGCAAAGAGCTCGAACGGGTAGCGAAGGTTCTGGACTCTCAGCTGCCAGGCCAGAAACGTCGCACGCTCGTCGACGCGGTACCAGTGCCCCGACCGGGACCAATCAGCGACGGTGAGGAAGTGTTCCGGTGATTCTTTCAGTCTTACGAGATCGGAGTCCTCGTTAGACAGCGCCATGACAAGGGCAGTCTGGTCGGGCAGGGAGAGCCTGCAGGTTAGGTTGCCCCATGCGTGCGACAGATCGATGACCTCCATTGCGTCCGTTGGCAGGAGCAGGAGCCAGGGGGAGGTCACTGGGCGCCCCGTGCGACGGTGGAGATCAGCTCGTCCATCTGTTCGTCTTCAACGATTCCGCTCAAGGTCATGCGCTCTATCGCGCCCGCGTTCAAGAGTGCGTACTCGATTCGCCATCCGCTGGCCTTGAGCAGGAGTTCGCTGGTGCGGGATTGGAGGGTCCACTGGTCTGCGTTGCGGAGGAGACAGAGACCGCCGTTGGGAAGAACGTGGTAGTCGGCGAAGCTGCGCATCGTGATGGCCGGCTCCGGGTCCACACAGATGATGGTGGGCGGAACTGCTGGAAACGCCTGTCGGTACTCGACGCGCACGCGACCGGCGGTGGTCACTAGGTCGCGCAACTCGACCGGCTCGGGACGGGTGAAGGGCCAGATTGGGATCTCGCCCTCGAAGCGCCCTGCGTTCTCCGGTACCCATACGAGATCCGGCGCGACGGATGCGATGTCGCGCTTCTCAAGTTCGAGTCGTTCGGGGTCGTCGACCCACCACGAGCGAGGCTCGAAGGTCATCCCTGGGGCGAATCGCGGATCGGGCGGGGGCCGGGATCGGACTCAGCGCCGGTGGGGAGGACGAGCGGGAACGCAGTCCCGAAGATGTTCTGCCAGTGCTTCGTGGCCGCAGGTTGGTCGTTGTCGGCCACGGCCTTTGCAGCTTGCGCAGCGGCATCTGCCGCGTCCTCGAGAGCGCGCCGAAGACCTGCAGTATCCAGGTCGGGCTGGATCACACCGCACAACTTCGCGGGATCCTCGATGTAGAGCGAGTGCACGGCGGCCCTGTCGAAGAAGTCCTTGAGCGCAGCGGGACGGTTGTTTGCGTACTGGAGGCAGTCGAGAGCAAGCACCTCCATGACGAGGGACTTCACCGGACCCGTCTGATCTTCGTGCTGTCGCGACCAGTACTTCAGCAGGCGGACGAGCGGTCGAAACAAAGACCAGTCTGACTGACGCACCGCGACCTCGTTGATGAGAAGCTGCGGATTTGCAGTGTCCCACCGTCGGTCACGTTTGCTGGGGATCAGGATGCCGTTGTCCAGTCGGAGCGCGGGCATGACGTCGACGGTGAAGGCGTTATCGTCACCGGGAGGGTCGATGAAGCACTTTGCGGCGCGATTCCGATCTGCCGTGTTCACCTGACGGACCAGCTGCGCCTTCGTTCCTCCGTTCACGGACAACAACTCCGTGACGATGTCACGGCAGCGCTCGATGGCTTCCTCCGCTGAATCGCCCGGCTGGCCCCACTCCGGGTGCTCGTCTGGTTTGAACTCGACGACGAGGTCGACATCGTGGACAGGTTGAAGCTGGGTGCTTCGAGCGAGCGAGCCCGAGCCCCAGACGGTCTGAACGTCAGCGACGGAAAGCAGGGCCAACTTGAAGATGTCACGTCGCTCGCGCGCTGTCTTGACGATATCCGGATCGGCGTCAACGATCCTCTGCAGCTCAGTGAACGATTCGAGCACCGTCATTCTGGTTCCTCCCCTGGAGCGCGGGCCCCCAGCAGCCGCGCTCCAAGCGTAGGACGGGCCTCCGACACTCGAGCGGTGAAAGCGGAAGTGTCGCGACGATGCGCCAGAATCGGGCTCAGGCTCGCCACCGGCACCCCAGCCGAATCGGGCAGCCATCAACCCTGGGGAGTTGTACGTGGGCAGCATCGCACCGCAGTCGGATCATCTCGACATCGCCGGACCGCTCTTTCTGTCGTATCGCCAGTTCGATGGCTCGAAGATTCTCGCTCGACTGGCATGGCTGCTTCGCGCTAGCGGCGTGCCCGTTTGGCGTGACCAGGATGACCTGCCGCCTGGCGACACGGACGAGCGGCTTGCGCAGGCGCTTTCAGACGGCCTATCCGGCGGTGTCCTCGTCATCACGCCGGACGTGGTCAACAGCCGCGTAGTACGGCAGATCGAGGCGGAGAGGCTTATCCAGCTTCATCTTGCGAACCCACGATTCCAGCTTCTCGTGGCGAATGAAGTCACGAACGACTCGGGAAAGATCGACTACGGCGCTCCCGACCGACTGCTCTCGAGATCGCAGGAAGAGCTGAAGGGAGTCGTCCAGCGTGGCACCGACGATGACCAGCTGCTTCGACTGGTGAAGTCGGCAGTTAGCCACCGCATGACCCAACATCGAGACCGGGTGGCGGCCGCCGGCTACTTCGCCCTCACTATGCAGACGCGCAACTTGGGACAGGTCTACGACCGCACTGGTGCCCAGCTCGACATCCGTGTGCGACCGTCGTCTCACGAACGCCTGCCTGACCCCGATGGACTCCGAGACCTGCAGCGCACTCTCACACTCCTTCCTGATGCGGTGGTCACCGCCGGCGCCACGAGTGTTCGGGTTAGAGGCGGCGCGCATCTCTCAGTCGCGTACGCGTTGGGAGCCGCGCTCCCGTCGTCGCGGGTCGGATCCATAACCGTCGTCGACCAGCACGAGGAAGAATGGCGAGGTTCATCCGAGGCGCACGTTCCCGCCGTGCCGCACACCGTGCACGAGGATCTACCTGTTGGAGACGACGCCCAAGAAGGGACCCGCGTGCTCGCATATGTCGATCTCTTGCCCACTCGGAGCGATCCCGCCTTCAACCGCTTTGTCTCGGAACACTCGCGCACCTATGTGTCGGCGGCTGTTATTCGACATTCCAACTCGGATCTCATTCCGTCGGCGGAGGCTGACACCATTGCCGCGGAAATCGCTGCCAAGATTCGGGCTTTGTCCGGCGAGCAAAACAACGCGCCCGTTGATCTTCTTCTGCGATGCCCATTCGCCGTTGCCGTTCTCTTAGGGCGACTTTCGAACACACTTCGGGTCCGCGTTTTCGAGTGGGATGACAGCAAACTCCCGCACGACTCCTCGGCGAGGTATGTCGCCGCGCTCGATATTCAGGCAAGCAACCCGAACGGCCCCATCACGGATGTCCTACTGCCGGGCGGCGCAGACGCGGAGGCGCAGAGTCGTGGCACACGAGGGATCCTGGCGTCGATTCGCACGCTCTTCGCTCGCCGGTCGTAGAGCAACAACAACTTCTAGGGAAGTGAATGAAGTCACCTCCGGAAACGATGCTCACGCCGATACCGGCGACCTCGCTCCCCAGTTCGGCCGCGACGTGCTCGCCGTTGCTGGTGGCAGCGCGCGCACCGACAGTCGCGACGCCCCGCAACGGCTCCCGAGCGATCGCCCTTTCACTTCTGGCGATCCACATAGCGACCGGCGGCGAGACGCCGAGTTGGCTCAGCGCTGCCGGCAATCGCGGGTCGTCAGGCGTGAGCACGGTGAGTCCGCGGCGCTCGGAGTCGCCGACGACGCGCTCGGTATCGGCATCCCTCAGTCTCGGAGCCAGCCTGGCGCGCCAAAGTTGGCCCTCGGTCGGATCGATCGTGTCCGGTAGTGACTCTCGCGTCGAGACCATCCGCAATGTGTCGGGCGCGCCGAGGAGCTGAAGCAGCGTGCCGGTGACAGTGTCGCCGGGCTCGGAGATGATGCTGAGGGCGACGCGTGCGAGACGCGCGTCCGTGAGGTTCACAGCCGGAGTCCGCTCGCGTGGCGGGCGGGCCGCTGCCTTGTGAATCCGAACCGCGCCGGTGGTGCCACGGAATCTCGTACCTCCTCGACGACCGGATCGAAGCGGCCGAGAAGCGACACGTACCCGAACTGATGGTTGTAGGTGAGTGCGTACCCGGAATCCTTGTCGCGGATGACACGATCGGTCGGACTCTGAGGGATGTCCTCATAGACGTATCCGTTGACCAGCGCGGCATCCCTCGTATCGTCGCCGACGTCCCACTGCGACAGATGCTGGATTGCGGACTCGGGTCCATCCTTCTCGATCATGTCGAGCAAGGCGTCGGCTTCCTCGCCCTGCACGAAGACGATGCTCATCCAACGCTGTTCGACAGGTGGTGCCAGTGAATCGGATGACGCGGAGGTAATGCTGTTCATCTCGAGCTCCCTTCTCTATCGGGAAGGTGCGTGCCGGTTCACCAATGCCCAACCCCGCCGGCCGGGTGAGCTGCGCGCTGGCAGACAGGCGGGCCAGACTTGAGATGTAGACACCTACTCGACTGTTCAGATACCTCGAGACCGCGCCAGAGGCGTCCAGATCCCTCGAAGGCGAGTCGCGTATGCTGGCAGTCACCACCACCGGAGTGAAGTCGAGGTCAGATTTCCGGGGGTTTTGGGCATCCGCGAGACCATCCGGGCCTGTGGCGCAGCTGGTAGCGCACCTGCATGGCATGCAGGGGGACAGCGGTTCGAGTCTCACCGACTTGGGTGAGCACCGTGCCGGCTCCTCATCGATTCCTGGTCGTGAGTCGCAAGTTCGAGCCCAGTTCGCACTCTGTCCCGAGTCAAGGGGTCGCAGGTTCAAATCCTGTCATTCGGGCTTGGCGTTTGCCAGCGCGTCTCGCAGTTGAGCTCGGGTGGTGATTGCGAGCTTGGGGTAGATCTTGTAGAGGTGGCCGCCGACGGTGCGGGGCGAGAGGTGCAACCGCGCACCGATCTCCTTGTTCGACAGTCCGCCGGCGGCGAGCTCTGCGATCCGAGACTCCTGCTCGGTGAGGTCGGCGACCTGCATCGCGGCCCCCCGTCGGCAGGCTCGCAGCTCGCTCTGCACCCGGTCCATCCACGCGCCGGCCTGCACCGTCTTGAACTCCACCTCAACACGAAGGAGCTGACGTCGCGCCTCGGCAGTTCGGTTCAGCTTCCTCAGCTGCTCGGCGTAGACGAGGCGGAGGCGGGCGGCTTCATACACGAACGGCAGGGTCTGCGCGCGGGCGAGGAGATCTTCCGCGGGCGTGAGAGTGGCGTGCGCGGCGATCGCAGCCTCACAGGCGGCCAGCACGAAGGCTGCCCGCTCGGAGTGATGCGGTTGCAGGAGCTCCCGGGCCTGCGCCACCCGAGCGACCGCCTCTACGCGTCGCTGAAGCAGCAGCGCGTAGTCGACGAAGTCAAAGAGTTCAACCGGACCGCACGGACCGACCGTGAGATCGAGGATGTCGGGCTCCCGCGTGGACAGCAGGGCCAGGGCGTACTCGTAGTTGCCCTGGGGTCCTTCGATCATGACTTCGACCGAGTCCAGAACGAGCCGGAGCCGATATGCGCGCCGCAGCGCAGGTTCGGAGCGGATGCGATCCACGCGCTCGCGTGCCGCGGCGCGTTCTCCGCGGAACGCTTCGACCAGCGCGAGCAGAGTCTCGGCATTGAGCCGCATCAGCGGGGCGGGCACAATCCTCGTCGTATCCATCACGACCTTGAGCTCTGTCTCGAGCATGCTCCAGTGGTGGTTGTGGGCGAGCAACACTGAGGTCCATGTCGCCGCAACTGTTCGAATGAGCCGGTTGCCTGGGCGGGTACCCAGCTCGTGGGCGGCCGAGTACTCCAGTCGCATGTCGCGGAATGCGTCCAGCAGCGAGGACGTGCACCCGGCCAGCTGCGACCATCCCCGGCCGTCGGTGACGGACAGATCCAGGTGCGGTTCGAATGCCGCGTTCGGGGCGCCGATCGTACGCACGATCGCCACGATCGCTGGATGCGCAGGCCTCGGCGCGGTCGAGAATGCTCGGAAGAATCCGTCCCAGGCCGTCGGATCCCCGTCGATGATGTTGGAGAGCGCGTAGACGGCGAGCGCCTCACCGGCTGCGCTCGAGCTGAGGCCGGGTTCCTCCAGGCGTGCCAGAACGGTAGCGCGCGCAGCGACGATGTTGCTCTCGACGAGCGCTTGTCGAAGCGCCCTTGCAGGGGCGCTGTCGCGGATGAGCACCTTGGTATCGCTGGGGGTGAAGTGCTTCACCACCCGCTCAGCCTCCGCGAAGTCGCCCTCGAAAGCAGCGATGTTCGCTGCAGCGGCGGCGATCGCGGCGGCGGTGTCCGGAGTGGAGGCGGCGTAGGCAGCGCTGACGAGACAGACCATCGCCCACGACGGTCGGTCCGCGCGCGCGAAGAAATTACCCGCCGCGACGAGGTCGGCGACCTCGACCGTCTCACCGGCCAGGAAGAGGTGGACCGCACCTCCGTGCGAGATCGAGTGGGCCGAGAAGCACATGCGAGCGGCGACCCGATGATCGTCGCGGTCGGCGCTGGCGAGGACTGCGACGCGGTGCACATCCGACCCCCAGGTGATGAGCCCCCCGCGCTCCACGTCGACGAACCCGGTGGCAGAGGCGGCCGCGGGATCCAGCGGCACCGCGGCCACTTTGCCCTGGAGAGCGAGTGCGAGCAGATGACCACGCAGCTCGGGTGTCAGGGCCCGGAAGTCATCGGCGGCGACCACGCCCTCGGCGGTCAGGTCGCTGAGTCGGGGAAGCACCTCGGGCCACTCGTCTTGACGCGACAGGCGAGCGATCGCCGCTGGTGGCGCGCCCTGCGGGCCATACACATCTTCGATGTGCCGGAGGATGAGCGCGGAAGGTGCTGGTGCGTCCCTCGCTGCAGGTGGTCGGGTCACCATGGTTCATTGTATGAAAAGCGGCCCCTGACCTGCACCCCTTTCCCACTCCGTCGACGTCCGCCGAGGTGTCCGACCGACGACCCGCGTGACCTGGTTCGACCTGCTGATGACTCGGGCGAGTCGATCGACTCTTTCTGCCCGCCATCCCCGAGGCGGATGATCGCCGTGAGGACGCCACGCGTCCGCTGATCACACCATTGATAGGGGAAGTCATGAGCACGCACGTTCTTGAGAAGGAGGGGCAGGCTTTCGCGGACGCGACAGCCAAGCCCCCGTACCTGTACGAGATCGGTCCGGCGGCGGCCAGGAAGGTCCTCGACGACGTCCAGGCCTCACCGATCGACAAGGTCGAGGTGGACGAGAACTGGGTGACCGTCCCAGCCGAGGTCGGCGACGTCCGCGTCCGCATCCTCCGCCCGAAAGGCGCGACCGGAGTTCTCCCGGTCGTTCTCTACGTCCACGGCGGCGGCTGGATCCTCGGCAACGCCGCCACCCACGACCGGCTCACCCGCGAACTGGCGGCCGGCGCCTCTGCTGCCCTCGCCTTCGTGGAGTATGACCGCTCGCCCGAAGCGGCGTTCCCCGTCGCCATTGAACAGGCCTATGCCGCGGCGCAGTGGATCGTCGCGAACGCCGAAGCGGAGAATCTCGATGCCAGCCGGCTCGCGGTGGTCGGCGATTCGGTCGGCGGTTGCATGGCCACCGCCGTCGCTCTTCTCGCCCAGCGCCGGGGTGATGTCACGGTCATCCATCAGTCGCTGTACTACCCCGTCACCGACGGAGCACAGGACACGGACAGCTACCGGGAGTTCGCCGACGGCCCGTTCCTGACGGCGAAGTCGATGGCGTGGTTCTGGGACGCCTACACACCCGACCCGTCGGTGCGGGCAGACCCGATCGCGTCCCCGCTGCGCGCGTCCGACGAAGAGCTCGCCGGACTCCCCGAGACCTTCATCGTCGTGGACGAGAACGATGTGCTCCGCGACGAAGGCGAGGCCTACGCACGCCGGCTCACGCAGCTCGGTGTCCGGACGACTTGCGTCCGCTACAACGGCATCCTGCACGACTTCATGATGGTGAACCCGCTGCGCTCGTCGGCGGCCGCGACCGCGGCCGTCGAGCAGGCCATCCACGTGCTGGGCAAGGCGCTCGGCACTCACGGAAAGGATCAGTGACCATGTCTCCCAACAGCAACACCACCGTCGTCCTGGTGCACGGCGCATTCGCCGAGAACTCCAGCTGGAACGGCGTGATCGAACGACTTGCGCAGAACGGCGTCCGCGCGTTCGCCGCATCCAACCCACTGCGCAGCCTCACCGGTGACGCGGATTATGTTGCCGACCTCGTGCGAGGCGTCGACGGTCCGGTTGTCCTCGTCGGACACTCGTACGGCGGCATGGTGATCACACAGGCGGCGGCATCGCTCGAGAACGTCGACGCGCTCGTTTACGTGGGCGCCTTCGCACCCGACACCGGCGAGTCCACCTTCCAGCTCACCGACCTCTACCCCGGAAGCTCTCTCGGCGAGACCGTATCGGGGGTGGCGCTTACCTCGGGGGAGACCGACCTCACCATCCGCGCGGAGCTGTTCCACCAGCAGTTCTGCGCCGACGTCGACGACGCCACGGCCACACTGATGGCCGCGACGCAGCGCGCGATCTCAGACCGTGCACTCAGTGAGCCGCTGGCGACGTCCACGCCGGCATGGCGGTCGATCCCGTCATGGTTCGTCTACGGCGGAGCCGACAAGAACATCCCCGCCGCGGCGATCGCGTTCTTCGCCGAGCGCGCCGGCTCGAAGGGCACCACGCTCGTGGAGGAAGCATCCCACGCGATCGGTGTCTCGCAGCCGGATGTCGTGACCCGGACGATCCTCGCCGCCATCACGGGCTGACCTCGAGCGCTGAAAGACCAACTCACCGATCGAGTCAGCGATCGCTGTCTCGACATACGACTCCCGCGAGTGAAGTTCCGCGGGCCACGAAAGGAATGGAAAAGTGAGTCACACGGATCGGATCATCAAGAACGTCGTGCTGGTGCACGGCGCGTTCGCGGACGGTTCCGGCTGGCGGCGCGTCTACGACACGCTGACAGCGGAAGGACACCGGGTCACGATTGTGCAGAACCCGCTCACCTCTCTGGAAGACGACGTCGCCGCCACCAAGAGGGTGCTCGACCTGCAGGAGGGTCCGACCATCCTCGTCGGTCACTCCTGGGGTGGCACGGTGATCACCGAGGCCGGCAACCACCCCGCTGTTGCGGGACTGGTGTACGTGTCCGCGCTGGCTCCGGACAGCGGCGAGAACACGGCGAAGCAGTACGAGGGGTTCGCGCCCACCCCGAACTTCACGATCGATGTCGGAGATGACGGGTTCGGCTTCCTCAACCACGACACGTTCAAGATCGGTTTCGCCGCAGACGCCAGTGACGAGGCTGCGGCGTTCCTGCGTGACTCGCAGGTGCCGATCAACATGTCGGCGTTCGCCACCCCGGTGACGCACGCCGCGTGGCACGACAAGCCGGCGTGGGCCGTCATCGCCACCGAGGACCAGTCCTTCGACCAGGCGATGCTGAAGCACATGGCCGAGCGGGCGGGCGCGGAGATCACCTACGTCTCGGCCAGTCATGCGGTCTTCATGACCCAGGCCGGGGTCGTCTCGGAGGTCATCCACACCGCAGCTGCGCGTGCGCTGGCGACGGTGCACTGAGCGAACCGATCTCAATCCGTCGAAGCCGGCTTGCACCTGTGCACGCGAGCCGGCTTCGACTGCGTAAGGAGACCGCATGTCTGTCACCGTCTTCGAGGTGGCGCTGTGGATCCAGCTCTTCGCTGCTGGGCTCGGCGGCCTCCACGGCGCCCTGTTCGCCGCGGGGGAGAAGCAGCGCCGCATCGACGTCCTCGGCGTCATCGTCATCGGCCTCACCGTCGCCCTCGGCGGGAGCCTGCTTCGCGACATCGTGCTCGACGAGCCGCCCGTCGTCATCTGGGTGAACTGGTACCTGCTGGTGGCCTCAGCCGGCTCGATCCTGGGGATGCTGCTGCAACCGCTCTTCGCGCGAGTGGAGAGGGCGTTCACCGCGGTCGACGCCATCGTCATGGGTCTGTTCGGCGCGATCGCCGCCTCGAAGGCGCTCTCGCTGGGCGTCGGTGAGGTCGGGGCACTCGTCGTCGGAGTCATCGGAGCGATCGGCGGCGGCCTACTACGGGACCTGATCCTCAATCTGCCCATCTCCATCCTGCAGGTTGGCACGCTCTACGCCGTCGCCGCCGGAGCCGGCGCCGGCTCGCTCATCCTGCTCAACGCATTCGGGGTGCCCATCCCCATTGCAGGGCTCGTCTGCGTGGCGGTGACCACGACGGTGCGCGTCGGAGCACTGTACTTCGGCTGGATGATCCCCGAGCAGCGTGCGGTTCCCCTTCCGCGCCGGCGAGCATCCGAGCCGCCCGAACTCGCCGGTTGATGCCGCCCCCGCGCAGCTCGGACGAGATCACCGCAGATCTCACACCACTCAAGAAAGAAGCAACCCATGGACCCTATCGATCGGCGTCTCGAAGAGCTCGGCATCTCCATCCCGAAGGCATCTCCTTCGCCGGCTGGCACCTACGTCCCTGCGGTGATCAGCGGGAACCAGGTCTTCACCGCCGGGCAGTTGCCGTTCATCGACGGCACGCTCCCGTTCACCGGCAAGGTCGGGGCCGAGGTCACCCCTGAAGATGCGCGGGCGTGCGCGGAGAGGAGCGCTCTGAATGCCCTTTCCGCCGTGGCAGAGGTGCTCGGCTCGCTCGACCGGGTGACGCGGATTGTGAAGGTGGTGGGATTCGTGGCATCCGATCCCTCGTTCACTGCCCAGCCCGGTGTCGTCAACGGTGCCTCAGAGGTGCTCGGGGCCATCTTCGGCGAGGCGGGTGTACACGCGCGAAGTGCGGTGGGCGTTGCCGTCCTGCCGTTGGACTCGCCCGTCGAGATCGAGCTCATCATCGAATTCCTCTAGCCGTCCGCCACAGAAATGCGTTGAGGGGGGAGCCGTCGGCATCATGGCGAGGAGCCGCGCGGATGCCGACGCCCCCACGTCTCACCGCAAGGTGACGGTCGATCCAGGCGCCGGCTCGGCCGCCGTGCTCAGCAAGAAGTCCGCGGCCCGTTCCCCGATCATCAGGACCGGCGCGACGGTGTTCCCCGCGGTCGGGAACGGCATCACCGAGGCGTCGGCGACTCGCAAGCCCTCGACACCTCGGACACGGAGGTGTTCATCCACGACGGCCAAATCGTCGTCCCCCATCCGTGCTGTGCCCACCTGGTGGTGCCCGCCGTCCACCGACGCGCGTACATAGTCGCGGAGCTGTGCGCGGGCGGATACCTGCTCTCCTGGGTAGACTTCCGCATCGATCCAATCGGCAAGCGGCTCTCGTGCGGCGATGCGGCGTAGCTGCTCGAGGTGATCCACGATGGCGTCGACATCGCGAGGATCCGTGAGCAGCCCGGGATCGATCACCGGCGCGTCGTAAGGGTCGGCTGAACCCAGTGTGACCGTGCCGGAGCTGTACGGATGGAGCAGTATCGCGAGCATCATGAAGCCGCGGTCGGCCTCCGGCAGTCCTCCAGTGAGGCTGGTAAATACTGAGTTGACCAAGACGCCTTGCCGGTCGGGCTGCACCATCGCGTCGGGATTGCCATCGTTGATCAGATGCGCCTCCACGCCCGTCGTGACCGGGAGCGGGACCGGCCTCCGCGAGCGGAAGATCACCGGACTGGCGGCATGGTCACGGAGGTTCTTTCCGACCCCGGGCAGGTCGATCACTACGTCGATGCCGTGTCGCACGAGTTCGGTTCGCGGCCCAATGCCGGACAGCAGCAGCACCTGGGGTGTGCCGAACACGCCGGCGGACAGCACAATCTCGCGCTCGGCGAGAACGACCCGGTCCTGTCCGTCGACGGAGTACTCCACCGCGACCGCACGCCCGCCTTCCACGCGGATTCGTCCGACGCGCGCGCCGGTGACGACTGTCAGAAGAGACGAGTCCAGCACCGGCCCGGCATACGCGCGCCAGGCCGTCACCCTTTTCCCCTCGTTCACCATCGACTGCGCGAAGCTCGCCCCGCGGGAGTCGCCGGCGTTGTAATCCTCGTTGTATCGAGCGCCGTCGGCGACGGCGGCGTCGACATACGCGCGCGTCAACGCGCTTGGACCTGGGTGGTGCTGAACGCGGACCGGTCCACGGTGACCGCGCGCTTTCCGCGGGTCAGGACCGTCGTAGTCCTCGAGGAGTCGGAAGTACGGCTCGACCGATTTCCAGGACCACCCGTGTGCGCCGGCGGCTGCCCACGCGTCATAGTCGGCAGGGACGCCGCGGACGTAGAGCATCCCGTTCAGGATGCTGCTGCCGCCGAGCGCTTTGCCGCGCGGCTGATAAAACGCGCGGCCGCCCGCGCCAGGTTGCGGGATGGTGGAGTACGCCCAATCTGTCTCGCTGCCGAACAGCCCGAAAGAGCCCAGCGGGTCGGAGATCTCGGGCCGGTCGTCGGGGCCGCCCGCTTCGAGGACGACCACACTGTGACCCTGGTCGATGAGTCGTCGGGTGACGGTGGATCCGGCTGTTCCCCCACCGATGACGACATATGCAGCGGATGAGGGTGTGTCCTTCGCGGGCATCAGCGGTTCTCGCTTTCCAGGGCGGCGAAGAGGACTCGGTCAACCCACGTGTCATTGATGCGGTCAGACTCCTTCAGGTGCCCCTCTTCGCGGAGCCCGAGTGCACGCGCGAGCTTCAGCGCGCGCCCATCGATGGCGAGCGGTTCGAACGACACGCGGTGAAGCTGCCACGTGTCGAACGCGTCGGTCAGCGCAAGTCGAGCAGCCTCTGCTTCGACGCGTTCGTCTCGATGCGTGCGGCGCATCAGGATGCGGAGCTTGGCGGTGCGGCCGTCCTGGTCGAGGTCGTAGAGCACGGCCTCGCCCAGGTACTCGTCGTGTCCCGGCGCCGTGATCGCGAAGTCGACCCGCCCGTCGGCATCCGCGACGACGCCCGCCCACTCGGCAACGGCGGCCCGTGTCAGCGAGGCCGTCACGCCTATTCGTCGCATCGCCTCTGCGTCGCTCACCAAATCGAACATCCCGTCCGCGTCGCGAGCCTCGATCGGCCGTAGCCGGACCAGGTCCCCGATGATCTCCGTGCTTCTCATGCAGTTCTCCTTCTGTTGTTTCGGTGTGGTGGTTGACCTCGTGTCGCGAGGGATGCGTCACGCCTTCGAAACGCCGAGCGGGCGCTGCGCGAAGTGGTCGGCGACGCGTGCCGTGCCGAGTTCGGCTTCGACGAGCGGTCGCACCTCAGTGCCGTACAGTTCGATCGCCCGGAGGAATTGGTGCTGGGGGAGGGCGCCGACGTCCATGTGGATGAACTGGCGGATGTGTCCCCAGTGCCGGTGCATGTCGATGATCCGCTCGGCGATGTTCTCGGGGGAGCCGACGAGCAGTCCGCCGCCGGTGGCGGTGTCTTCGTCGTAGCTTGTGCGGCTCGGGGGGAGGAAGCCGCGCTGTTCGCCGACGGTCTTCATGAACTGGTGCCAGTGGGGCCACCAGCCGTCGCGGGCTGCGGCATCCGAGTTCGCGACGAACCCGGGCGTGCCGATCATGACGGCGACCTGCTCGGGGGCGTTGCCGAACTCCGCGGCGGCGCGGCGGTAGAGGTCGGCCAGGGCCGCGCCGCGGTTGGCGCTTCCGCCGAGGACACCGAACGACACCGGGAGCCTCAGCTGTGCGGCTCGGATCGCGGAGGCGGGATTGCCTCCGACCCCCAGCCACAGTGGCAGCGGTCCGCGCTCGGCGCGCGGCGGGATGTACTCGCCGTTCAGTGGAGGCCTGACCGTACCCTCCCATTCGACGCGCTCGTGGGCGTTGATCGCGATGAGCAGCTCGAGCTTCTCGGCGAAGAGTCGGTCGTAGTCCGTGAGCGAGTGGCCGAAGAGTGGAAATGACTCGATGGAGGATCCGCGTCCGGCGATGATCTCGGCGCGCCCGTTCGAGATCGCGTCGAGCGTCGAGTACTGCTGGTAAACCCTGACAGGATCGTCCGTGCCCAGCACCGTCACGGCGCTGGAGAGCTGGATCTGCGTCGTCGTCCTCGCCGCGGCGGCCAGGACCGGAGCCGCGGAGGAGCCCGGGAACTCTGGGGTGTGGTGCTCACCAATGCCGAACCAACCGAGGCCGACCTGATCTGCGAGCTCGATCGCCTCGACAAGGTTGCGGATGGCCTGAGCCTCACTGAGGCGCTCGCCGGTCGAGGGGTTTCGATTCGCGTCGCCGAATGCGCCGATGCCGAGCTCCATGAATGTCTCCTTTAAAGCTTGTCCAGAATATTGATTGTGTCACATACTATATGGATCTAGAGGATGAGGTGCCGGAAGAAGGAGATGCGATGCTGGACAATCGGTATGGTCGGCAATCTGCGGCGTACCATCGAAGGATGAGCGCTGCATCGACCTCCACGCCGGGGATTCCGGGTTCTGACCTCGGGTGGGTGCTGGGGGTGATCCTGCGTGGGTGGCACGAGCAGGTCGAGCAGGTCGTGCGGGAGCTTCCGAACGGGCTGCGGGGTTTCCAAATCCTCTCCGTCGTCGGGCATAACAGCCCGCCCACCCAGAGTGGACTCGCGCGCCATCTCAGCATCGACCGAACGGTGATGCCGTATGTGATCGACTCGCTCGTTGACGCGGGGCTTGTCCGGCGTGAGGTGGATCCGGTCGATCGGCGCGTCCGGCGCATCGTCATCACAGAGCGGGGCGCGGACACCCTTGCTCGCCTCGAACGGGACGTGCGGACGGCGGAGGATGCGGTGTTCAGCGGCGTCCCGGGCTCGGTGCGTGAAGCCTTTGAGGGGTACGCCGGCCAGCTCGCCATCTCTATCCATTCGGCGCGCCCCTACCTCGATCCGTGCCTTGCAGTCGTCGATGTCCTGGCGGACGCAGAACCGTCGGCGCCGATGCACTGAACACCGCGCCCCGCGGAGTCGCTATGGGAGCGAGGATCGCCGTCAGCGTCTCGGCCTCGTTCCGGACGCGCTGGCCGAATCGATCAGTTGTCGCAGCTCGCCCTCGCTGAGCGCGGCACCGAAGGCTGCCGCTCCGGATTCGAGTAGGCGCCCGTTCGCCAGAGCGCCGAGATCGACGGGCGCGAAGCCCATTGCCCCGATGAGGCTGGCGACCTCTTTAGCGGCGCTGAGGTCGTCGCTGGCATATGCGATGGCGATGCCCTTCCCGCTCAGCTCGAGGTCGCGGTAGCCCACGTGATTGAAGGCCTTGACCAGGCGTGCCCCCGGCAGCAGCTCCTGGAGGAATTGGCTCGTCGAGTCGTCGCGCGGTACCCAGTCGTCGCGAGGTCCGTCGACTTCCGGCCAGTGGTTCATCGCGTCGATGACGATCTTGCCGTTCACGAGGTGCGCTGAGAGCGCGTCCCGCGCGTGCAGCGGCAGGGCGAGGATCAGGATGTCGGCGCTCGCCGAGACGTCGTCGGCCCAGCCCAGCTCGACTCCCGGCGCAAGGACATCGCGGATCAGCTCGATCTGCCTGGGATCACCCGACGCCGCGGCGATCACTCGATATCCCGCCGATTGCGCAAGACGTGCGAGGGCAGTGCCCACCTTTCCGAACCCCAGGATTCCAACTAGCGGCAAGCCGCGGTCACTGCTCTCCCGCAAGATCGCCGGACTTTCGTTTGTGGGTGCTATCATATGCACAGCATATCAGTTGTGAAACAACTCAGGAGGACTTTGCGCTATGGAAATCGGCATTCTGCTGGACGCCGGCCGACGGCATCCCGATGATCTGGTGTCCCTCGCGAAGAGCGCCGACGAGCGGGGAGTCGGCGTTGTTGTCGTTTCGCGAACAGGCGGAGCACGTGCGCAGGGGAGCGAGCCGTGGAGCCTGTGGACGCTCGCGACCTGGATCGCGGGGAGCACAGAACGGATCAGGGTGGGCGTCTCCCCGGCCGCAACGCGAGGCTCTGCGTTCGGCGTCCCGGTGCTGTCGCCCGTCGCGAGCGAGTACTCTTCCGTAGCAGAGAAGGCTCGTACAAGCTTGGAGGCACTCGCGCCCGGGAGGGCCCTAGGCTCCTCGACCGAATGGGCGCTCGCTGCGGATGATGCCGATCCGACGAGACTGGCAGCCCTGGCTGTCCGCGGCATCCCCGTCCTCGCGGTCGTCGACGACGCGGACCTGGATCGTGCCGTGGCGATGGCGGAGAAGTTGCGTGATATTCCCGCCCCGCCTGCGGTGCGCTCTGCCGAGGCTCGCGCCCAGCGCGTGCGCGAGATCGACTACGACGCCGTTCCGGCGTCGCTCGCCTCGACAGCAGTCGAGCCGGGCGACGATGCCTACGGAAGTGTCTCGTCGACATACTTGCGGGGTGGAGCACCCGGGCTGGTGCTTCGTCCGCGTTCGGTCGCGCAAGTCGCGGAGGCTCTCGCGTTCGCGCAGAAGCACCCGCACCTGCCCCTCGGCATTCGCAGTGCCGGGCACGGCATCAGCGGACGCTCGACCAACCGGGGCGGGCTCGTCATCGACGTGGGCGGGATGAACTCGATCGATGTACTGGACCGCGCAACCCGAAGAGTCCGCATCGGACCGGGCGCCACGTGGAAGCGAGTCGCGAAGGCCCTCGCCCCCTACGGATGGGCACTCGGCTCGGGCGACTATGGCGGCGTCGGCGTCGGCGGGCTCGCCACAGCGGGGGGCATCGGACTGCTCTCCCGCGAGCACGGCCTCACCATCGATCACTTGAAGGCGGTCGACTTGGTCCTCGCAGACGGAACACCTGTTCGTGCGACGGCAACCGAAAATGCCGACCTGTTCTGGGCCATGCGGGGCGCGGGCGCGAACTTCGGCATCGCAACGTCGTTCGAGTTTGAAGTATCCGAGGTCGGCGAAGTCGGATGGGCGCAGCTCACCCTCGTCACTCCCGACATCGAAGCCGCACTGCGCCGGTTCGGTGAGATCTCGTCCTCGGCTCCGCGCGACACAACGGTGTTCTTCGTGACCGGCAAACCGCGCGAGGAGGAGCAGTTCGTGATTCAGCTGTTCGCGGTGATCGACAATTCCGACCCCGAGATCGTCGTCGAGCGACTTCTGCCTTTCGTGGAGATCGGGATGCTGGCACGCCACGAAGTGGTCATGACGACATACGACGGAGTCATGGCCAACGCGGCCGATGTCGGACCGGAAGGGCAGCACGGTTTCGGCGAGCCCGTGTCTCGGTCAGCGTTCCTGCCCACCCTCACCGCAGACTTCGCGCGCGATGCGGCAGAGCTTCTCCGCAGCGGTCTGGTCTACTTCTTCGAACTGCGCACGATGGGTGGGGCGATCGGGGATGTCTCGCCTGACGCGATGGCCTTCTCGCATCGTTCACCCGACTTCCAGGTCGCGGCAATGAGCTCGAGCGACGACAGGCTCAGGGCACGCTGGAATGACCTCCGCCGCCACTTCGACGGACTGTACCTGAGCTTCGAGACCGACCGAAGCCCCGAGCGGCTCGGAGAGGCGTTCCCGCCAGCCGTGCTCGATCGACTCCGCAAGCTCAAGCGACGTTTCGATCCGAACAACCTATTCCGCGACAACTTCAACATCGCACCCCTCGGCGGCGTCCTCGCCAGCGAGGACGCTCCACATGCAAAGGGGAGTGTGGCATGACCGACTACGGCCACGATCTTCTCTTCGGATCGTTCATCACGCCTTCCGCGCAGCCGGCGAGTCGCGCGGTGCAGCTCGCCATCGCCTCCGAGCGCGCTGGCCTGGATCTCGCGACCTTCCAAGACCACCCCTATCAGGGGTCGTTTCTGGACACATCGACACTGCTCGCCTACGTCGCGTCCCAGACCGAGCGGATACACCTCAGCGCCAACGTCGCAAGCCTGCCGCTACGACCGCCGCTGGAACTCGCTCGCGCATCCGCCACGCTCGACGTGCTCTCCCGGGGGCGGTTCGCGCTCGGCATCGGCGCGGGGGCCTTCTGGGACGGCATCGCCCGCATGGGAGGAAGGCGCCTCACACCAGGCCAGGGCGTCACGGCGCTCAAGGAGGCGATCGGCCTCATCCGCGACGCGTGGGCAGACGAAGAAGGAGCTATCGTCCGCGACGGCACCTACTATCCAGTATCCGGTGAGGCGCGCGGCCCGCGACCGTTCCACCACATCCCCGTGTGGGTGGGCGCCTACAAGCCGCGGATGCTCGCGCTCACCGGCGCCCATGCGGACGGCTGGCTCCCCACCATGGAATATGTGGAGGGCGGATTCTCCGGACTGACGGACAGCAACGCGCGCATCGACGACAGCGCGGCGAACACTGGCAGGTCGCCGGCCGCGGTCCGACGGATGATGAACTTCATGAGGGTCGGGATGTCGCCGAACGGCCAGGGACTCTTGCAAGGGTCGCCGCACGAATGGACCGAGCAGTTGACTGACCTCGCGCTCGAGTACGGCGTAAGCGCCTTCATCATCGGTGGCGACGACCCCGTCCTTCTGCAGCGCTTCGGCGCAGAAGTCGCGCCGGCCGTGCGCAATGCGGTCGAACACGAAAGACGCGAATACCCGCAGTTGTCGGCGGCGGTGCGCGGGGCGGTCAGCGACTGACGGTCATCGACCGCATCTGGCGCCAGCTGTGGGTGACGCCCCGTCCGCGGGTGAGTCAACCCTGACCGTGCAATTCTGGCAGCTGAGCGCAGCGACCAAGGTCTGACAGTGCAGGGACAAAGTGGCGTCATCGGAATCACACGCGGCGACGAGCGGCCGAGAAGTCGAGTTGACCAACACCGTTCGGCCTGACTTGATGTTCGACCGCGTGCAACCTGCAAACTAGGAGCCCTGCGGGGCTTTCGACCAGCAACTCGGGCGAGACTGCCTCGGCATTGTGTGCGACGAGCTAGGCCTGCGAGACGCAGTCCTGTGGACGCCAGACGGCGGACACGATTTCGCTCTCGGCTGCGAGCTGCCCGAAAGTCGGGCCGCATACAGACCGTCTGGATGGCGTATGCCTCCTGCTACGGTCTGCCCAAATCGCCGCACGATACATCGATGGTGTCGCTCGCGAATGTGCCCGTTGTTGGCACGTCCACGGGTTCGCCCAAAGGGTCGGTCGTCGCTCTTTTCGGCACGCGCCATCGCACGCCCGACGGCTCTGGGCGCAGGCGGGCGGAGTCGTCTAATCTTGGTGAAGATCATCAGATCCGCGTCGGGCCCGATTCATCTCGTTCTGACGCGAGTGGCACGCAGATGGCACGAGCGAAGACACGTGCCGCAGAATCCGCGAGAATCCGGGCTCAACAGCTCAGCGGGCAAGTACTGGGACTTCTAAAATGCCTGATCGAAGCCGAGATAGTGGGCGCGGTTTCGATCGCAAGCCCCCGGTGGTTGGTGTCCTTCGCGGACCCATCGCCGGGGGCTTGCCCACGTTTTGCCCACATTCAGAGGAGAGGAGGTGAAGGCGATGGCCAGCAAAGGACGCGCGCGTAGCGCGATCACGGGTCGCTTCGTAAAGAAGTCGACGGCCGCCCGCAACCCGCGGACGACCGTCGTGCACAAGCCCAAGCGAACCGGTAAGTAAGCAGTGAGCCAAGCAGCGGGGTCCGGATGTCGGTCTGGGCCCCGCTGCGTTTACGTTACCCCCTAGGCGATCGCTGCGGCGCGTGCCGAGCTCATTGCGATAGCAACTCCGTCGAGGTCGTCGTCGAACAGGTCCGCGTACACGTCGAGTGTCATCGCAGCGGAAGCGTGTCCGAGCATCCGCTGCACGGCCTTCACGTTGGCGCCGGCGGAGATCGCGAGCGATGCGGCAGTATGCCGGAGGTCGTGTGGGGTGATTGTCGGGAAGCTGTCGTCGATGAGCTGCGCGGCACGGACAGCCTTCACGAACCAGCCGGACATGGAATGCGGGTAGGGGAGCGGTGCGACCTCGCCGAACACGAACGCGTCACGACCCTTGCCCTCGCATGCTCGAGCAAGCTCGCCGACGAGGAATGGTGGGATGGGGACCTCGTGGCGACGGCCGCTCTTCGGGGTGCCGATCTGGTACACCCCGTTGACGAGGACGGCGTTGTCCTCGACCGTGATGCGACGACGGAGCATATCGAGGTGGCGGACGCGGAGCCCGGCGACCTCACCCCAAACGCAGACCGGTGTAGGCGAGCGTCAATTGGACGTCTCGGTGATCGCCGGCCGTCGAGGCGAACAGCTCCACCTGTGCGTGCGTGAGGTACCGGTGCGGCTTCGGCGTCTTCGCCGGGAGGATGAGCCCCCTGACCGGGTCGCGCGGGATGACCCGGTCGCGCTCGGCGATCGCGAGGATGCTGGACAGGACGAGTACCGCGCGGCGCACCGTCTGAGCGCTCCGCTCCCGTCCCAGCGCTCCGATCCAGTCCTCCACCTCAGACGCGCGGATGCTGGACGCTGCGCGGCCGCCCCACCGCGGCTCGACGTGCACACGCCAGGACGTCTCCATGACCTCCTGGGTCGACACCTTCCGGGCTGCAAGGCGTCCGGTCTTCCACTGCTCGGCGAACATCGCGACGGTCTTCCGACCTTGGGAGTGGTCGACGTAGTCGCCGGCGGCCTTCGACATCGTGACGGACGCGAGAAACAGCTCGGCATCGCGCTTCGTCTTGAACCCGCGCTTGTCGGTCTGTGACTTGTCCGGCTTCCGATACCGCACCCGCCACCGTCGCCCGTCCGCGGTCGCGTAGCTGCTGATCGACCCGGCCATCAGGAAGCCTCGGCGCGGTGAGCGTACTGGCCAGCACCCATCCTCGGCGCGACGTAGACGGTGTCACCGACGCGGGCAAGGATCCGCTGGTAGGTATCGATGACGCTGCGCACGACGCCGAGGTCGTGAGCGATCGCTCCGACGTGCCCGTGGTGGATGAAACTCGGCCCGCGCGTATCCGTCCGGGTCGACGAGCTGCAACGCTGCCCACTCGTCAGCTCGACGCTCCATCCGCCGCATTGGCGGGACCGAACATGCTCGGCTCGTCACCGAAGACCGCGTGGGCCGTCTCGTGCGCGAGCACCGACCGGTGCAAGCGCGCGCTCATCCCAGGACGGAGACGCATGAGCCGAAGTCGATGCACATACTCGCCATCGCGATCTGCGGGGAGCTCTACGTACTCCACTCGCACACTTAGCGCCTCGAGGGCGTCGTGCAATCGCGCGTCACGGTGCATCCGTGTCCTCTCCTCGGTCCTCGTCGCGCTTACGCGCGACCGCCGGAAGATCGTCCGATGAGGCTCCGACATCGCGTGGCCGGATCGGGGTGGCGTTGTCGGCGCCGCCGAGGAGATCGAAAGGGTCAACGCCGATCGGTACGGTACCGAATATGGGAGTCCAGACAACGAAGTTCACCGGTGAGGTGACAGGTGCAATCAAGGCCGAGCTCGCTCGCCGCGATATCGATGGTGTCGCCTTGGCCTCGCCGCTCGGCCTGAGCCGCAACTCCATCTACTCTCGGCTGCGGGGAGCCACGCCGTTTGACACCGAAGAGGTAGCGCCCCGGTCTCCCACGACACGACGACGACCTGGTCGTTCCACCCGTGAGCGAGGCACGCGACCTTCTCCGCTGGCCCTTCGGCGTATTGCAGCCATGCCCAGACCGGCACGAGCCGATCGACCCACACGACGTTCTGCGGTCCCCACGCCGAAGGCGGGAGCGTGACGGGCGCCGAGCGCTCCGCCGCTTGCGCGATCCTCGCGTCGTTGAGGCGGTCGTAGTGTGCCTCGTAGCGACGGTTCTTCGTCACGGGTGGCCGGGTTCCTTCCTCCCGCCGAGACAGTCAGGCTAACCGCTGACCACGGACATCGGCCGACGCTCGATCCTTCCTGGGCAGGTGAGGGCGGGGGTGAACTTTCGCAGCCAAGTGCTGCTGAGTCGTGCAGAAGCTGCAGCGTGAGATCATCCGGCGCTGTTCGCAGCGGTGGAAGGGGGCGAGGATCTCAGATCGAAGCGAATCGCTAGAGCTGACTCGAAGCACTTAGGTCGAGCGGCTGTCCTGAAAGGTACTACGTGTTCCAGAAGAAGAGTTTCTCAGCTCCTCGCCGTCTGCGTCTGCTCGCCTGCGGGGTGACCGTCGCCGCTGTGGTCGGGGGCGGTGCGGTCGGGCCGGCACACGCCGATGACGTCGTCCTTTACATCGAGCCGGACGTCGTCACGGAAGTTCTCGAAGATGCCGCATCGGGCGTCATCGATGGTGATGCGGTCGTCGCGTCGGCGGAGGGGGTGAACATCGTGATTCCCACCGAGTTGGATGAGCCGGTAACGATCGAGTCGGGCGGTGTGACGGCTGAGGTGACGCTTCCGCAGGCCGAGGAAGTGGCCACTGCGGTAGACGCGGAAGCGGCGTCTGTGGTGCACACGAGAGAGGACGGCGCGTCGGTCATCCCGCTGGCTCGCGAGGATGGCGTGCTGCAGGTGCTGTCGGTGATTCCAGACAGCGTGGCTCCGACATCGTTCGAGTACGCGATCGACGCGACCGGCCTGGCTTCGCTCGTACAGACGCCCAACGGTGGTGCTATCGGTGTCGACGCAGCAGGCGACGCCGTCGTCGAGGTAGCCGCTCCGTGGGCGTTGGATGCGTCGGGCAGCCCCGTGTCGACGACGTTTGAGGTCACCGGTGACAAGCTGATCCAGCACGTCGATACGAGCGGGCTGAGCGCGGATCAGTACCCTGTCGTGGCGGATCCCGCTATCACGGTCACGTCCTACGTCTACAAGTACGTGACGCTTTCACGCGTGAGCAACTGGACGAACAAGAGCGAGCAACTCGGCATTTGCAAAGTGGAACGCGGCGCTGGCGGAGGAACGTGCACCATCTCGGCGAGCTACACCCTTTGTACCGGCGTCGATGTCGCGTTCGGGCTTTCGAAGAGCGTCGTGTCCGCGAACGTTGGTGTGAATCTATCCGAGACCGTCTCGGGCTCGGTGTCGTGGACGTCGCCGAGAGCACCTGTGGGCAGCACGTACAAGGCCTGGGCTGTGGGCAAGAGGGTGACCTACATGATCGAGAAGTACAAAGTCGTCAAAGCGGGTGGTCGGACCATCAGCACGCTGCACAGCACAAGCGCGACGCTCACGGCTTTCCAGCCGGTCAAGGGCTTCGCCATCGGGCAGTAAGGTTTCCCCTCATGAGCATCGTGTCAAATCGCGTGCGCGCCGCACGAGCGGCGAGCTGGATCGTCGCACTAGGCACCGCGATCACAGGGCTAGTCCTCCTCCTCAACCGGACGGTCGTGTTGTGGGAACCTGCCTACGAAGCAGAATACGACTGGCAGTCCGTGCCCATCGACGTCGTCGGCATCGGACTGGCGTTGCTGTGCACCGGCGTCCTGGCGCTCCTAGGCGTGCTGATCTGTGAAGGATTCGGATGGGCTCAGAGCCCGGCTGTCGAGCCGGACGAGGAGTGGGCGCCATGAAGTCGGGGGAGCGCTACCTGTTGGGCGCCGGCATCTTCTTAATGCCGGGATCCCACTGATGCTCAACATGGACGTCACAGTCTGGTGGTCGGTGCTCAGCGCGCTACTCGTGATGGGTGCCGCCCGGCGCGATGAAAGACGACGTGGCAGTGACGGCACTCGAACGTCGCTCCACGGTCGGTGACCGTCGTCCCGCACATCCGGCAATCCGGCTGCGCTGCCGCGTCGAGGTGGTCGTTCACGCCGCCCACCGTACGACTATGTCGTCGATCGGCGCCGTAGCCATCCACAGGCTCCAGATGGGAAGACGCTAGACCGCGCGCGAAGGGACTTCACCGGCGTCACGGTCGCCCGTTGAAAGGCTCACCGAGGAACTGCTCTTGCCCACGCTTTGCCCACACTCTCCTCCCCGCACGCACCCCCACGACCTCGCTGAATCCGAGTGATCTCGCGGCTCTCACGTCACCGCGCAGTCGTGTCGAGAACCACGACTTCTTCTCGGGGTCGGGCTCGTCGTACGTCATCGGCAAGGCCGAGGCGACGGAAGACGAGGACTGGGACTTCTGAGAGTTACTCTCTGACATCCCAGCGAAACAGCTGGTCAGAGGCCCGGAACCGCGAGATCTCGCGGTTCCGGGCCTTGTTCGTGCCCTCTTCGAAATGACAAAGGAGGACAGAGATGACCAGGCATACCCATTCGGTGGGGCACGCGGAGGGCACAAGCGCACCTTCGAGCTGTACGAGGAGGTGTCCACCGGACAGAAACCGGGTCCGACGTACCTCAGAGGTCGTGCCCCATCGTGCCCCTTGTGTCGTATGGAAAGGCTCAAGTCCCGCGGAATCCCCGGGAACTCGGCGTCCGTGCGAATCGAGGGGCACGGAGGGGCACGACGGTCCACGCCCGTCCGTTCGAGTCCACGGGAGAGCACGATGAGCACAGCAAAGCGCGAAGCCTGGGGACGGTTGCGCAAGCTTCCGTCGGGGCGTTGGCAAGTTCGGTACTCGGGGCCAGATGGAGAGACGCACACAGCCCGGACCGACGATGACAAAGCGCTGACGTTCCTCACGAAGACGGACGCGCGGACATGGCTTGCCGCCGTGCACACGAAGATCTCGCTCGGCCAGTGGATACCGCCAGCGGCCGTAGCGGCACAGAACCGCGCCGAAGCCGCTGCGGAGAATGCGCGGTCGATCGGGTTCGAGGAGTACTCGGAGCGATGGGTACAGATGATCAAGACAGAGCGCAATCGCAGCGGCAAGATTCGGGCAATCGCAACCGTCCGCTCGTATCAGAGCAAGGTCAGCGGTTACCTCATTCCGGAGTTCGGTGACACTCCGGTGAGGGAGATCGACGTGGACCGCATCCGAGTGATGACGCAGCGACTCGACCAGATCCCTGCGCCGTTGAATCCGAAGTCGAAGTTCAACGGGATCACGCGGCCGGTGTTGATCGTGCTCATGATGATCTTGCGCCAGGCGGCCCGCGACGGGATCATCCCTGCGGCACCGAGCATCTCCATTCCGCGTCAGGAGTCGGTGCGTCACGATTCTGACCACGACGAAGGTGAGGATGTCGTGGCGCCCAGGCAGGTCGAAGCGCTCTACGCGGCGGTTCCCGAGCAGTGGGCGATCATGGTGCCGCTTGCCGCCTGGTGCCAGCTGCGTCGCGGGGAGTGCCTGGGACTCCAACGGCGCGACATCGAGTGGCACGATGACGGCAGCGCAACCCTGCATGTGCGTCGTCAGCTGAACGCCAACACTGGTGACTACACCGACACCAAGAGCGATGCAGGCAAACGGTCGCTCAGTATCCCGAAGCTCATGACCGTTCGACTCAAGCAACACCTGGCCGACAACGTCGACGCCGAAGCCAAAGCGCCGGTCGTTCCGGCGAGCGTCAGGGGCAGTATGCCGCTCTCGAACACTCGCTGGGGGTACGTCTGGGCCGACGCGCGAGACGGCGTCGACGGCTTGCCGCATCGCTTCCGCTTTCACGACCTGCGACACACGGGCCTGACAATCTTCGCTCAGGAAGGTGCGACGCTCGCTGAGCTGATGCGTCGGGGCGGGCACGCGGATATTCGAATCGTGCTGCGGTACCAGCACGCCACGATGGACCGTGATCGCGAGCTGGCGAATCGAATGAGCGACCGAGTTGCCGAGAACATCGCCCGCGCGCTGAAGGAGGATGAGGAGACCTAAGCGGACAGGCGCGGACACCTGTGAAGTGACACGAGTCCACTCACGGGGAGGTAGCGCCATGACTGTTCGAACTCGCTCCGAGGAGCACGACACCGGATTGGTCTCCCTGGCGATCGCGGCTGAGAGCTTGGGCGTCTCGGTCAAGACGATCCGACGTCGAATCTCCGACGGCACTGTCCGGGGATACCGGGTCGGACGACTCATCCGCGTCGACATTGACGAGCTGCGGCGGAGTCTCGTCGTAGAGATCCCGACGGCGGGGTGACCGCTACAACACTCGAGTGTTCGGCGAGACGACATGAGGTGCCCCCGGGCGGATCGCATTCCGCTCTGGGGCGCTCGTGTTGTCCCCGAGCATTTGCACGACATCGGGTCCGCAGGTGACGACACGGGCACGACCGTTTTGAAGGAGACGGTTCGTACCGGCGCTGGCAGCGCTCGTCACCGGTCCCGGAACGGCGCCGACGAACCGTCCGAGGAATGAAGCCTCTCTCGCCGTCTGCAATGTGCCCGAGCGGAATCCCGCTTCAACGATGACGGTCGCTCCCGACATCGCGGCGAGGGTGCGTGAACGATCGAGAAACCGCTGCCGTGCGGGAGCGGATGCAGGTGGCGCCTCAGTGAGCACAAGCCCTCGGTGTGCGATGCTCTCGATCAGGTCTGCGTGACCGACGGGGTACGCGCGGTCGAGGCCAGAAGCGAGAACCGCGATTGTGTTGTCTCCGTGCATGAGTGCCGCGCGGTGTGCGGATCCCTCGATTCCGTAAGCACCCCCGGCGACGAGGACTCTGTCGCTCTCGGCGAGGTCTCTGGAGAGTTCCTCGGCGACGTGAACACCATAGCCAGTTGCCGCCCGTGCACCCGTCACAGTAATGCGCTGGGCGAGCGGTGCGGTGAGGAGTTCAGTACGTCCCCGCGTCCAAAGCGCGTACGGGGTCCGTGCCCCGAGATCATTGAGGGCCGTTGGCCATTCGGAATCCTCGGGGATCAGCACCCGGTAGTCGCCTCCTGAGCCCATGCCCGATGCGACGTGATCAGGGTTCGCAGTCAATCGCAAGCGATGTCGCCATACCGCGGCTTCCACACGATCCAGACCCGGGATCGACGAGTCACGCTCGATGAGGGAGATCAGGTCGACCGCGCCGACTCTCATGAGGAGACCACCGGTCACGGTGTCGTTGGGAGCGCCGATCAGCGCGAGCACCATCCGGGCACTCCGCTCATCCTTGGCGAGGTGCGAGAGCGTGGGCATGACAGCCTCCCGGGCGTTGAGATCTCGATAAGAAGGTGAGCAGGATCAGCCCTTTTGGTTCCTGAAGAGCAGGCGTACCCTGGAAGGTGAAGCAGGTTCACAACTCTGCAGGCCCTTCGGGGCGGCCCTCCACGGGCACTCGACACACATGCTGCTTCCTCGACGGAGAACGACGTGTGACGAGAGGCCCATCATGATTCGTTCGACCTGGACGGTCAGCATCTTCATCCATGCTGTCCTGCAGCGGTGCGCACCTACGAACATCGTTCTTCGCCGCATCCGACGTCGCCGCGGACTGAAGTGGGGCGTTCCTGCGATGCTCCTCGCAGTGCCTTACTTGATCGCGGCCAGCCTGTGTTCCGCGGCGATCAGTGACGGCGCCCCGGGGTGGCTGAACCTCATCATCCTGCTGTGCCTGTGGAACGCGATGAAGTTCATCGTGGCGGGACCCGTCGCCGTGGTGCTCCTGCTCCGTGCTCGGCGTCGCGAGGCTGTCGCGAGGCGCGTGTCCGAGCGGGCGAACGCAGCCGTCGAGCTTGTCGCGGCCTGAACGCCCGACCGATCTCAGTCAGGGATCTCACCGGTGCGTTCGTCGATAGTGGCGAAGAACGCATCCTCTGCGGCCTGGCGCGCTTGGACCTGTTCGATGACGAACTCGACGAAGTCGGCGTCTCGGTCAGCGATGACATGCTCGACGATGTCGACGGTGCGGTCTTCCCCCGGCCAGACAGTCTGCCGCGTCGGCCGGTCCCGATCGAGGCGGGTGCCACTGACCGCGACCCAATCGCGCAAACGCTGGCGAGCATCCGCGAAGTCGCGATGCCAGCCCAGCGGTGCCGATCCGTCTTGTTCGGCGTCGTATGCGCAGAGCCAGTGCAGGTGGAGCGCTGACAGCTCCCAGACCAGCTCTGGATGGCGGTGCCAAAGCGGCGGAATCACTGCCGCCGGGATGCCGTACTCCAGCCGGAGCCAGTTCACCCAGCGGTTGAGCTCGAGGAGTTCTTGCTCAAGGTCGTGCGAGGTGAGCAAGTTCCAGTTGATCGGGTGCGGTGGCTCCGCAACGAGATCGGGCTCAAGCGGTTCAGCGTGCATGCTCTCGGGGGCCTCGCTGAGGGCGTTGTCGTCGTCCATGGTTACGTTCCCGTTGGATTAGCGACCGAGGGACGGGGCGTTGCTCACGGCTGGCTGCGCTCGGGGGTCAAACGCACGACTAGGCTCGCTGGCCGCGCGGTTCCGGTCGGCACCTCGAGGTGACCGGTCGACGTCGTACCGGGTGCGTGCGGTGTCGTGACCAATGCGCTTCGCGACGAACTCTTCGCTTTCGACTGTCTGGCCTTCGCGCTCGTAGCTCACAGGCCGCTGGTATCCCTCGGCGAGAAAGTTGTCGCCCTTCGCGAACTTTGCGGATGTGCGTTCGGCCGAGCGTCCGAACATGACGAGGTGGTGGTAGCTCGTCTCCAACTGTGTGAAGGTACCGTCCTCTTCGCGACGAAAGTGCTCCTGTCCGAAGCGGAAGTAGAGGCGCGGGTTCCCGCTGGTGGAGTTCGTCAGCTGCGGCTCTGAGGCGACGAAGCCCGAGACGGACTCTTGCGTGTGGATCGACATGATCAACTCCCTATCTGGTCAGGTGGCCGGGTTTGTTCGGCCACTGCATCAGGTAGGTGCGCGTTCCTCCCCGGAGCGGTCTGATTCGTCGTGGGGCTCTCCATGAGTGCTTCCACGGCCGCGCGATCGAGTCGGAGCTTGTCGCCGTCAGCGCGCTTCGGCCACGGACGCAGGTCTGTGATGATCGGTGGAGCCGACCGGAGCAAGATGACGCCGGTGCCGAACGGGAGGGCGCGGACGCGGTCGGGCGGCAAGATCGGGACACGGCGGACGGAGCGCTGGTTGGAGCGTGAGCCGTAGTCGCCGAGGGTCACGGAGTCGGTGAACTCGTCCCGCTCGCCGATCAACGTGGAGAGGTCCTGGAGGTCGCGTGAATTGGACGCGCCACCGAGGATGATCTTCGCGATACTGGCGTCCCAGATCGCGGCAGCTTGGTTGTCCGACCACTTGTCTCTCGCTTGAGCGAGCGACTGAAGCACGGGCATCGTTGTGATGCCCGTGCCGCCGCCTTCAGCCATGAGCGTGGGAAGTGACGGCAGGGGTGCGAGGTTCCCGATCTCGTCGAGTGCGAGAAACAGGGGTGGATCAAGCCGTGCGCCGGGTGATGGCGCAGCCATGCGACGTGCGGTTTCGACGATGTCTTCGATGAATGCAGCGACGAGCGCAGCGCTGTTTCCGGCGCCAGCTCCGGTCGCGAGCAAGTAGAGCGTGCCTCGGCGGAGAATGAACTGCTCGGGGTCGAAGTGTTCGTCTTCGGATGGGCTGACGGCATCCAGCACTCGGGGATCGGCGAGTGCGGCAAGCGCAAGGGACACGCCCTGCCAGATGCTGTCACGCGTGCGTGGGTCGGCATCAAGCATGGCCTCCAGTGATTCGGCCCACCCGGTCGCAGCCAGCGGTGAGCCGGTCAGGATCGCGACAGCTTCGGCCGCTGCGGCGGGGTCGAGTGTCCACCGGAACAGCTCCGTCGGGCTTCGATGATCGATTGCCGCGGCGTGCAGGAGGGTCTGGAGCGCAATGCGGGTCTTGCCCTCCCAAAACCCTCCACCCTCAACGCCGCCAGACGACAGCTCGGTGGCGGCAGCGAGACCAGTGGCACGGATCATCGCGGTGAGCGGATTCTCACACCCGCGGATAGGTGACCATCTCAGACCTGCGGGGATGCCTGCGGCCAAGTGCTGGGGGTCGAAGACCGCGACAGGACCGATCCGCTGGCGGGCCTTGAGAGTCACGGTGAGGTTGTCGGGTCTGGTTGAAGTCGTGACGACCGCTCCGGGGGCATCGAGGATCGCCGGGATCACGATGTGCAGACCCTTGCCAGATCGAGGCGGCCCGATCAGCAGGATAGAGTCCTCAACGCTCGCCCAGATCTGCTTGCCATGCGATCGCCCGAGCAGATAGCCGACATCCTCGGGCCTGGGATGGTCAAGGGACGGGCGCAGCGTGACAGCGCGGCGGAGGAGTGCCTTCATGGATGCGCGGGACGCGATCTCGTGCGCGCTGGCCGTGCCCTGGAGTCGACGCGGGTCAGCGTTGATGTCGATCGAGTGGCGTCGTAGCACCACCCAGGCCCACCCGATCACTGCGCCGAGTAGACCGAGCATGAGCGCTGCTACCGTCCAGTAGAGGACCGCAGTCAGCCCCGGCGCTTCGAGCGCCGCGGCGGGATCGGCAGGGTCGAACAAAACACGGACACCGCCACTGATCTCGACTCGCGGTTGCTCGATTCCAGCGAGCGCAGCAGCCACGGACCCCGCGCCACGAAGGACCGCGGCGACGCCGAACAACGCGACGAGCCCGATTGTCAGTGCACTGGTGAGTTCGTCTCCGCGGCCCCGGCCCGGCGCATGCGAGGTACTCATGACTGGACGAACTCCGAGATGACGACTCCCGAGACGCGGCCGATGAGGAGGATCTCGGACCGGTGGTCACCCAGCTCGCTCAGATCGATGACGGCACGAGCGGTCCCTTCGGCCGAGGCTTCCGCGCCGGAGATCGAGAGAGCAACGGTGATGTCTTCACCGGGGATAAACCCGGGCCCTCGGACGTCGAAGAACAGGTGGGTCGGCCGATGCCGCGCTCGCCGCGCTACACCAGGCGCCGGGGAATCGACGTCTGTGTGCTCGCGTCTTGTGGCGTGGATGATGTCGGTGAAGAGGGAACCGTCGTGCTCTCTTACCTCGACGCGGATGGTGCGAGTGCGATGGTCAGAAAGCGCATCGAGTAGTTCACCGAACCGCGCCCGACTCCATTCGGTGCCTGCGCTCGGAGGCGGAAAGTTGCGTCCGTTATGGGTGACGCGCATCAGGCCTCCCTCGTCAACGCGGATGCTGGCGAGTGGGAAGTTGACGGACGCGTTGAACGGGAAGCCTCCTGCGCTGCGTTTGCTCATGCCACGCAGGTGCGCGAGCGGCTCCTCGCGTCGGGTCAGCCGGTCATGCGCCCGGTAGTATCGAAGAGTTCCAACTCGGCTGGATGGAGCTGGTGCTGGCACACGAAAGATCGGTCCTTGATGCGCCACAGCCCCTGGCCCACCCCGAGGCCCGGAAGCAGCTTCTGCTCGGTGCCCGTGAGCCCGAGTGTTCTCGCAGTGCTGCCGAGCTGGTCGGATTCCTGCCGGTAAATGATCCTCGTCTCGGCATTGGCCAACAAGCTGTTCGCGAGGGCGCGCATCGCCGAGCCTTGATCGCCGACGTTTTCCAGGTCGGTCAGCTTGTGGAAGATCAGCATGTTCGCGATCCCGTAGTGGCGTGCAAGTCGCCAGTGCGCGTCCATTCGTCGCAGTAGTGCCGGGTGGGACATGAGGCGCCATGCTTCGTCGTAGATGCACCAGCGCTGGCCACCGTTGGGGTCAAGCAGCGCAGACTCCATCCACGCCGAGGAGCAGGTCATGAGGACCGAGACCAGTGTCGAATTTTCCGTCACTCGCGATAGATCGAGCGAGATCATTGGCAGGGTCGGATCGAAGGCCACTGTCGAGGGGCCATCGAACAGCCCGGCGAGGTCTCCAGCCACCAAGCGCCGGAGAGCATGACCGACGAGGCGCCCGTCCTCGGCGAGCCTTCCGTCAAGGTCAGTGCGTGCGGTCGGGCTGAGGATGTGTTCGACGACCATCGGCAGGATCGGGATGTCGTTACTCCGCACGACCTCGGTCAGCGCGGTATCGATCGCGGTGTGTTCCAGCGGCGTGAGTGGGCGGGCGAGCACCGTCTCCGCGAGCGCGCCGATCAAATCCCGGCGACGGGAAGCAACCGTGGACGCCCAGCTCACGTCGCTCATGCCGACTGGCCGGTATCCCTCGTCAAGTGGATTCAGCCGCGTCGTGAGCCCGTGCCCGAGCACGATGGCCTGTCCGCCCACGGCCTCGGCGACAGCAGTGTGTTCGCCCTTCGGATCGCCGGGCACGTAGACGCGGCGCCCGAACGGAATTGATCTCGTGTAGAGGCTTTTGGCCAGGCTGGACTTGCCAGATCCGACGATGCCCGCGAGCACGACGTTCGGAGCGGTGATGATGCCGCGGGCGTACAGCACCCACGGGTCGTAGACGAAGGATCCACCGGAGTACACATCCTGGCCGACGAACACTCCGTCGGGTCCGAGCCCACCTTCAGCAAGAAATGGATACGCACGAGCGAGGGTCGCTGACGTGTCTTGATGCCGGCGCAAGCGGAACTTCCCGGATGATCGGAGCTGCGCTGGGCCGGGCTCACCGGCGGCAGGAAGGTACGTGGTGGCCCGGCGTTCGGCCAGCTCTGCGAGGTGCTTCGCGTGGGCTTCGTGTCGTTGAGAGTGCTGCTGGTCAGTCCGCAGTTTCACGGCGGCTCGTTGGCGCTGCTTGCGCAGTCGACGCGTCTCAAACTCCGGAGCGACGAGCACCGAGGTATGGAGTCGCTCGGCGTCATCCCGATTCACAGTCCCAAACTCCGCTGCTGCTTGAGAGCCGCGATGTTCGCGGGTTCGAACCACGACGCTGGCTGCTGCTGGGTCGCTGAACGTCCGCCGAGGCGGCGGGAATCGTCCTGCAGCGCGTCTATCGGCTCGACGTGGTGGAGCCGATAGAGGGCGACGTGCTCGAAGCTGTGACTGTACGCAAGGTGGTAGTCGCCCTCGCGGGCCTCGTTCTCCAGCGGGCCGCTCGGGGGTACGTCGTAGACGTAGCCGTTCTTCATCGCGGCGCTCGTGGTTTCGTCGCCATAGTCCCAGCTCTTCAATAGATTCAGTCCCGCGGCGGCACCGTCGGCGTCGATCATATCGAGCACCTCGACAGCTTCTTCGCCTTGCAGGAAGACGACACTGAGCCAACGCTGCGCTGGGGCGTTGGCTGGCGCAGGAGAATCGAGCCAGGCGACACGACTTGCCGCGGATACTGCGACGTTTAGTCGGTCTTCGGCTTGGTCGATGAAGCTCGCGGCCTGGTGCAGTTCATCAGCAGCCGCCAGTGCGTTCCTCGACCCGGCCGCGTGGTCGCCGTGGTCATCGAACGCGCGAAAGCGGTTGTCGCCATGTACGGCAGCTAGTTGATCGAGAACCTGCCGCAGTGACCGCACGCCCGATAGGAGGTCGCCGAGGACGCCGTAGATGTCTTGCGGGTTCTCGAACGTTCGCGTCGCATGCGCGAGCCTGCGCAACGCCTCGGATACCTCGCCGGCGCCGGCGCCGGGATCGTAGAACGTAGACATCAGGGGCCTCCAAGTCGCTCGCTGTGGATGCCCAGAAGGTGCGCTGCGTTCGCCATGCGATGTCGTACGCTCCTGCGATACTTGCGGAAACGGATGACGATAGTGACCACTGATCCGTCCAATGGAGAGAAAGCAGCCAGCGATGGATGAGGCACGAGAAGATCCGGACGACACCTCTGGCGATGTCGATGAGTCGTCTTCGGATGACGGAACCGAGTTGGACATCGCGACCTCCACAACGCTTGTCGAGATCAGCCCCGGTATGGCCGTCGTGTTCGGAGACGTTCCAGAAGGTCTAGAACTTCTCGAGATGGACTTTATCCCCTCCTTCGACAGGACCCAGCTCAACTCCGCGCTCGGAGCGCTGGGCAACGTCGGGACCATCGTCGGCAACGTTGGTGAAGCCATCGCGGGCGCCCAAGGGCTGTACCGTGTGAACGAAGCGACGCTGTCGATTCTCCAGAGTGGGGGGCAGCTTGCGGCAAAGGAGGGCGCGAAGCTCGGCGCCATCTTCAAGAATGGACAGGTTGTCGCTCAGGCGCGCTTCATTCCAGCGTCGATGACGGCGGCAACCGCAATAGCGGCAATCGGCCCGGCGGTCGCCATGCTCGCGCTTCAGATGCAGCTCGGCGAGATATCTGGTTTGGTGCGTACGAACATCGCGCTGACAACGGAGACTCTGAAGACCATTCGGAACGAGCAGTGGTCCGAGCTGGAAGCACTGATCGAGGCGGTCGACGAAGCGGCCGATCACGTACGAAGCATTGAGTCGGTCCCGGACTCGGTGTGGGAGTCGATCGCTGCGAGCTACCCGGCTCTCCGTAAGCAGATGAAGCTCTATCGGCGGAACGTGTCGGGCTACGTCAAGGAGCTCGGTGTGCTCCAGGGGCGATCTCGTCGCGAGTACCTCGAATCAAATGCCGAGGCGATGGTCTTCGATACGTACGCGCTGCTTGGATCGTTGAAGGCTTATGGGGAGTACCAGGCGGTCAAGGCCATGCGGGCGCGGGCTCGCAGCGCCACCGATGTAAGCGAAGCACAGCTTTTCGAGCGGATTACTCAAAGCACGCCCATTGAGATCCATAAGGCACGTGAGGAGATCGGTAACCTCACCGAGGCTCTCGTGCGCGAACTGCGGATCATCGCGGAGCTTCCAGGACGTGCGACAGTACCGCTCACGAAGAAGCGTAAAGACGCCAAGGCCGCGCGGCTGACTTGCGAAAAGCTCCTGGGCGCCGTCGAGCCGCTCGCGAACAGCATCCAGATCCCCGTCGATATGCCGGACGTACCAGGGATTCTCTGCGTGCCGGAAGATCTCGACCTCGAGCCATATCTGCGTGTGCTGCGGTGGTACTTGAACCGCGACGAGATCTTGCACGGCATAGCGTTTCCGTACGAGGCGCGTGGCGTCGCGGCCGCGATGCCACCGATCCTCGCGAAGAGCGTGGACGCGTCCTGGGATGCGCTCGGGACGGGCAAGTTGAGCGCTGTCGTAGAGGTCTTCGCATCCAGTACGTTCGTAGCTGTCACGGACCAGCGCGTGCTGACCGCGACACCTCGATCCCTGCTCAGGGAGGGCGAGCTTCGAGACGTGATCTCTTTGGGTGAGATCCGGTACGTGCGTCCGCGCCAAAACCAAAAGGACAGTGTCCGGCCCGCAATCAACGTCGCGACCGAGCAAAGCGACATCCGGTGGATGTTTCCCGCAGCCGCGGACTCGGCACACATTGATCAGCTATCAACATCGCTCGGGGTCAAGCTGAAGCTCGGCTCCGGCGAACCTCTCCAGGTTGAGGCTGCATCGCCGAACGGGCGCGAAGAAGGCCCCAGCCTTGAGGCGGAGGCAAACCGCCCTGAAGTTGAAGCTAGACGACTCGGCAGAGTGGCAGCGCCGCCGCGGTGAACGCCTGGGCCTGCTGTCCGACGAGGAGCCGCGTCTCGCATGAAGACTGAATCGCGGCCTGCTCGATCGCGGCAACCGCGGCATCGAGGTCGTCCGCGGTGCGCGCTGAGACCGAGATGAGCCCCGTGTAGCGGAGCACGCCGTGTCCGGCGGTGAGATCGGCTTCCTGTTGCAATACGTCCTGGAACTCCGCCGTTTGCGATGCATCCTCGATCTGGCCGATCCGCTGGCGTTGGGCTGCGTCCGAGATGTACTCGGTCTTCTTCTTCCGGATGTCGCGTGCCGCCTGATCAGAGCGCATCGGCGTGCACAGCAGCGAGAACGACCGTTGGATCCCCGTCGACAGCATCAGCGGCGCGAGGAAGCCCGGGTAGACCATCGACCGCGGCCATTCCGAGATCCACAACACCGCGTGGAACGCCGAGTCAGTGCGAAGCCTCGACCACGACTCGTTCACCGCCACCGGTCCCGCGGTCGCGAGCGATTGCCCGAGCTCACCGTGGCGTTCGAGTGTCGCTGCGACGGCGGGGTCGTATGCGGAGCGCAGGATCACCGCGATCTCCCCGCACGAGAGCCATGAAGACGGCGAAAGGTCGGCGGAGCGCAGCGCGGCCGCCAGCGTGGACATCTCTTGGCGAAGCACGGCAGCGGCACCGCGGATGCCGCCGCCGGCCGTGCGGATCTGCCGCGACGCCGCTTGCATGTCGAGCGACAGAGACAGCGTGGTGGCGTGGCGTTCTCCGGCTGGCCCTGCCCGTTCGATCAGCTCGGCATACGCGGTCGAGGCCCACGATGCATCCGCTGTGCCATGCGAGGCCCACCATTCGGCGAGGCCCGTCCCGGAGTCGGGCAGGGTGCGCTCCAGCACCTGCAGCATCGCGATTCGACCGGACCGGCACATCGTCGCGAGCACACGTCCCCAAGAACTGACTCGACGTTCCTGCTCACCGGGGTCGAGGAGCACGAAAGCAGGATGCGAGACCGAAACGATCGCCGTGAGCGTTGCGGCGGTCGGGTCATGCACCATCCCGGCACCGGTGGCGGGATCATCGTACTCACGCAACCGCGCCATGTCGCCAGGAAGCGTGAGCGATCCGGCAGGGCGCGGCTTCACGACGCGTCGACGATAGAGCAACTGCCCGCCCGTGGTCTTCCACAACCACCAGAAGACGACGGGGATCCACTCGACGATCGCGCGCCCAGCGATACGGATCCATGCCACCGAGGCAGCGGCGACCCAGACCGGAGCGGAGAAGGCAATGAGGATGCCACCTCCTGCGTAGAACGCCCACACGAGTGTGCCGATGCCGATTCCGAGCGCGATCAGCTGCGAGAGCGACAGGCCCAAGAGGACACCCCGTCGCGTCAATCGAGAGAACTTCACCGGGACGAGGTCTCCGGCTCGTCGGTCCTCGAGATCATTTGGCATGATGCGTCATTCCTTCCCGGAAGGCTGCGGTCGCGACCGACTGGGCGGAGCGGGATCTGCGCGCGGGGCCGACGGCTGCGGTGTGGAAGGCGACAGGGTCGCGGATGCTTCAGGTGCCGGAGTCCCCGGGTCTCCCGCGCTCACCGCAGCTGTCTCGGCGGTGCCACCGATGGACTGGCCGATCTTCGGTCCAGTAGTCGCGGCGCCTTTGACGACTTCGGCGCCAATGACTAGAGCTGCAGCGGGCCCGGCCGCCGCAGCAGCACCAGCTCCGGCACCTGCGCCAGCTCCGGCTCCAGTGCCCGCACTCGTGCCAGCCGCAGTGCCGCTGGGAGTGGCGCCAGCCGACGCCGTCGTGCTCGGTGCAGTGCTCGCGGGGGGAATGGTGCTCGGACCGCCGCCGGACCCGTCGAGAACCTTCTTCACCCCATCGCCCTGCGGCTTCGACGGCACCGGGACGGGCCGGTTGATGGCGTTCTTGGCTTCCTGCTCGCTTCCCATCGCGTGGTAGAGGTCAAAGCCGAGGAACGAGATGAACCGGTAGACCATGTATGGCGCGAAGGCTGCGATGAACAGCAGCACGATGCCCGCGATCGGCTCGGTTACGGACGCGAGGTCTGCCTCGATCGGGGTGGACATCTGGGTGATCGCGATGAGGAAAACGACGACGAGTACGAGCTTGGAGATGATCAGCGCGAGGACGAACGCCGCCCATTTCCCTATCCATCCGCGGGTGACATCCCACGCCGCGCCCGCGAACGCGATGGGCGCGAGCACGATGGCCACCAACAGCAGGGCTTTGCGAATCAGGAGCGAGAACCACACGATCGCGACCGCGCAGATCATGAGTCCTGCGAGGAAGATCGTGATGATCGCGCCGACGCCGGGGGCCGCGATGTTGATGGTGGTGAGACCTGCGGTCAGGAGCGCGATCTTGTCGCCCATGGTCACGGTCGTTTCCCCTGCGGCCTGGACGATGCCGACGCAGAGTTGGTCGACGATCTCCAGCGCGGTCGCGGTGAGCGTGACGACAACGAAGGAACCGAGTACTGCTTTGGCAGCTCCGAGCGCGGCGCGGGAAAGCACAGCGGGTTCGCGCCGGATGAGTCCTAGGACCAACTGGAAGCAGAAGAACAGCAGGACGATGAAGACGCCGATGCCGAAGAGCAGGTTGTAGACGTCGAGGTATCCGGAGGATTGGACGTCGACGAGAGTGGTGCTGTCGAAGACCGCCCACATGGCTTCGATGAGCCATCCGGCAGCTTGTCCCATTGTGGCGGCGAGCCAATCGAACGGGGCAGACACCAGCGAAGCCGCGCCTTCGCCGACGGCATCGCACACGGTGGAGATGACGGGGATATCGCAGACACTCATCGCGGGGTTCCCAACGGGTTACGACCCAGTGGCCTCAGACCTGCTGTCCGACGTTCCAGAAGAAGTTGATCAACGTCACGGACGCGCCACAGATGACCGCAGCACCACAGGAGACGAGCACGCCGAGCTTGCCTCGTGAGGCAAGGTGCGGGTTCGACGAGTTCGACCCGAATCCCCAGACGATCGCGGCCACGATCAGCGCGAGCACGGACAGGACGAGCCCGACCGTCATGAGGGCGCCGACGATCGTGCGTAGCTGCGCGATCCCGGGTAGACCGGAGTCGTTCGGAGTGATGTCGATGTCCATCGGCAGGGCGGTGGCGACGGTCGCGATGAGTTCGAACACGGTGGCTCCTTGGCATGAACACCGCCACGGGCGGTAGGCGAAAGATGGTCGAGAGCCAGGTGTGCAGCGCCTCACCACCGGAATCCTTGAGGCTTCGCTCCTGGGTCTCGTAACCAGTCGCATGCCGATTCGCACACGGGGCGATGAGGTCAGAGCTGTTCGCCGACGCTGATGAGCCAGTTCATCCAGGACACGCACCCGCCAACGAGCACCGCTGCACCAAGCGCGACGAAGACCCCGCTGCGCGCTTTCGCCGCAAGAGCGGGGTTGCCGGTGCAAGTAGCGATCGCCCAGACGATCGCGGAGATGATGATCATGAGCACGGCAACGATCAGGATGATCGTGAGTGCAGCACCGATGGCGACTTTGAGGTCATCGATACCGCCGAGACCCCCGAAGTCGGGGAACACGTTCATCACTGGCCCCCTCCCAGTGCCGAGCACCCGGCGCCTGCGGTGGGCTCTGGGAGGTCTGCGGCGCCGTGGTCGTTGAGCCACTTTGCGGCGTCGACCGCTTCGGCGTTCGTGCCACCTGGACGGACTTCGAAGTGCAGGTGTGCGCCGGTCGAGCGCCCGGAGGAGCCGACGTCGCCGATGTGTTGACCGGCGATGACGTGCTCGCCGACGGTGACATGGATGCCGCTCTGCCACATGTGCGCATACGCGGTCGCAACGGTGACGCCGTCGATGCGGTGCTCGATCACAATGAGCCCGCCGTACCCGCCGGAGAACTCGGCGACTGTGACGACTCCGTCCGCGGCCGCGAGGATCGGCGTTCCATCCGGCGCAGCGAGGTCGGTGCCGGAGTGGAAGGCGCTCTCTCCGGTAAACGGGTCGACTCGCGGGCCGAAGTTGCCGGTGAGTACCCAGGTGTCCTCCGGCAATGGAAACACGACGCGGGCCGACTCCGCAGCGCTCGCGGTCGGCGCAGGAGTGCTCCCGGCAAGTTGCGAGGTGACGCTAGTGAGAGTCGCGAGGATCTTTTCGGCGACCGGCTCGTAGTTGTTGTACCGGTCGGGGAATCCGGATACCTCAACCGCTTGCGCGGCTTCGCCCTTGCTCAAGTTCTGCCAGTCGGGGATATCGAGCAGGCCACGCGGGGAGGGATAGTTCGGTCCCGTCGGTCCGCCGAAGAACGCCGCAGCTTGATACGCCGGATCCATCAACTCGGCGACCGATCCCCATCCGGATTGCGGGCGCATTTGGAACAGACCGAGCGAATCGTGATCGGATCCGTTTCCATCGTTCGGATAGTCGCCGGACTCTGGGTAGGTGCTCGTGTTCGCCAGCTGCCGCAGCGTTGACTCGGTGAGCGCAGCCATGAGCGCGATCTGGACGCCATCGGGGGTGACGCCATCGATCCGCGACCCAACAGAGATTATCGTAGCCGCGTGAGTGAGCTGCTGCCGATTGAGTGTGAAGGTCCCTCCGTTCGCCGTCGTCACCACAAGCGAATCCGGAATGGGGCCGACGGTGAGACCCGTCGAGGCGAGGCACGCAATGACGGCGGGGTTTGTGACCAGACCGACCGCGACGAGTCCGAGTGTCGGCGCGAGGAACACGAGTGCGATGAGTGCGATCGCAAGCTTCTTCAGCATGAGTCGGCCGTCCTATCGGAGCGGGTTGTTCAGCTCGGACAGCCGCAGAACGTAGCAATTGTCATCGGTCGGGCAAGCGATGAAAACGGTGAGCGCCACCTCTTGCTGAGCTGTGATCGGATCGCCGTTCCAGGTGCCAGCGCGGTGACGGATGCCCTCGATCGTGTACGCAGTCGCGCCTTCGGGGAGTTGTCCGGGCCGTGCCTGCGAGCGCGCCTCAGGCCAGGCATCCGCCACGTACATCGACGTGATCTCCAGACGTTGCGTCGTCGCGTACTGACGCAGCTGCACCCATGCGTTCTGCGTCGGCAGGTAGGTGGCGATGTCGGCCGCGAGCCCCGGCTGCTCGGCACCGGTCGGATCGGCGACGTCGAGGATGACGTCAGTGTAGTTGAGGGGAACGAAACCGATGCCGGTGTCCCACGTGAACAGCGCCGTCGCGACGCTGCCTGCGAACGTCTCTGCATCTCGAGAGGGCAGGATCGTCGGAAGTCGCGGTGCCGTGGTGGCAGGTCGACGAGACTGCTCGGTGGTCGGCGCGGCGCTCGCCGAGGTCGGCTCCGGCGAGTCCTCCGGCTCGGGTGATCCGGTGATGAGTCCGTAGGTGCCGACAGCGACGACGAGAACGGCCATCACCGCGACGGCGATCTGTGCGACCAGGGTGCGGCGTGAACGGGGAGCCTTCAGGTGCTTCATGCCGGGTAGGTGCGCAGCCCTGACCCCTGGTCAGATCGCGCGAAGGCTCCGCGCTGTCGTCTCGGTGTCTGAGCCGGCGTCGTTTCGAAATGCTCGGAGCTGCGCAGCGACGTCGACCGTGGCATCAACGACGTGGAGGAAGAGGTCGACCTCGGCGTCGCTGAGCTGTTGAGCCAGGTCGTCGACGGTGAAGTGCCGCCACCAGCCGTCGAGCTCCGTCCACGTCACGACGAACGCGCGCACGGGCCACGGATCATCACCGTCCGTACGTGCAGCGGGGCTTGGCGACGGGCGTCGCTTGGGCATCCGCTTGCCTTTGATGCGAGCCAGGGCTTCCTCGGCGAGTTTCGCCACGTTCGCCCCGCTCGCGCCGGGCTGCGCCGCAGCGACGAGTTGGCGTGCCCGCTCGTAGCTCGGGTGCACGGCTGACCCGGATCCGATGAGCTCCAGCTCGGCTGCGACGCCCTCGCGCACGGACTGGGGCTGGGTCTCATCGTCGACGAGGCGCTGGAGGTAATTGATCTTCTCGAGCGTGGTGTGGGAGGGGCCATCTGGGATCATCGCAGCGGCCTGTTCGCGTGCGTCGCCCACAGCCTCTGACGGTGCAGCAAAATTTGCGGCACCGTCATCTCCGGGCTGGTTCTCCCTGCTGAAGCGCGACGCTTCCTGGCGGCGAGCGGCATCCTCTGCCATCAGCGTCTTGATCTCTCGGTACAGAGTCGCGTTCTCCAATTGAGTGAGCGGCTTGTGGAGCACATTGTCGTCTTGCTCGGCAAGCAGGTACCCAAGGTCTCCCGAGATGCCCGAACGCACCCACACTTTGACGTGCAGCCACCCGAGTTGCTTGATCGCGGCCAGTCGCCGTGCACCGCAGACGAGGATCCCTTCTGGCGTGACGGTTATCGGTTGCAGCAGGCCGTCCCGCTCGATTGACGCGGCAAGCGAGGCGAGGTCGCCGAGTTCCGTCCGGTGGCGTCGCCCGACGCGAATGGAGTCGACCGACCGTTCCAGTTCGATATGCCCGTGGTCCGTGCTCATCGCCTGCCCCCGTGCGTGGGCGTGGACATCGCGATCGTCATCACCAAGTCGTCGTCACTGAGCAATGCGGGCAGCGAGTCGCCGACGATCAGACGGAACAGGATGCCGCGACCGGTGCTGGTCGACCGGTATGCAGGATGTGGATGCCCGAGCAGCACACGCAGCAGTGCCGCCCACGAGTCGGCAGGCAGATCGAGCAGCGCTCGGGCGTGCTTGTCGCGGCGCAGCAGCTCGCAGGCGCTCTGTCGAGACCCGGCCCGCGCGACCGCGGCGCAGACGTACTCGATCGCTGCGCGCGCAGTGCTCTCCGGCCATCCCAATGTCGTGAACAGGACGATCGACAGTTCGATCGCACGCTGGGCAGTGTCCACGTCCTCGGGTGCATCGGAGGCGTCGTCGTCTTGAGTGCTCGGATAGTCGTCTCGGACGTGGAAAGCCGGATGGTAATCGGCCAGCGGAGTCTCTCGATCGGCGAACCGTTCGGGGTCGTGAAACGCGGAGACGTGCGGGCGGCGAGCTTGGTGAGTCGCGCACAGCAAGCCTTGCCCGCGCTCCTCGGCGATGCAGGTGATTTGAACACCGCGAGTGACGACGGCCCACGGATCGTCTGCTTCTCGTGCGGAGCGGGTGCGCATGACATCGAATGCTGCCGACGCTGCCTCCCAGGGGTCGAGGCCGTGCTTACGTGCCAAGGCGCCGTACTTTTCGGCCGAGAACACGGCGAGATCAGCGGCAACGCGGTCGTGCGCCCAGGCGCGAGCACCCGCGTGATGCAGGCGATTGAGCAGGGCGCGCAGCCCTTCGCTCGTTCTGTAATCCTCGCGCGCCGGTGAGCTGTGATGGGTCATGTCGAAGGCACCTCCTGACACGCAGGTGCGCACGCGCTCCGCAGCTGCGGAGGTCTTGGATGCCGGTGAAGTGCCCATCAGGTCGTTTCACGCTTTGTTGTTCAGGCTGCGCCGACCGCGCCGCGCTCTGCTCCGCGTCGCGAGGAACCGTGTCCGAACGCGGACACGGGCGGGAGCCGGCGCGCCCGCTCCGCAATGCCGCGGATGCTGGTCGTCGTCGCCGCACGGGTGCGTCGATGTAGCTCAGCTTGGAAGGTGATGCCCGCTCCTGCCATGCGGGAACCGCCGTGTGCGATCAGATCTGTCGGGCGCACCCACTCGACGCCGCGGCCGCGGTATGACGCAGGATCCAGTGTCGCGGCGCGATGGTGACGACGGACGCTTGTTGCTTCGACGGTCTCGGGCACGGTCGCGACGCTGTCGCCATCTCGATCAGCGATGCGCGTCGTTTCGTTCTCGATCTCGCTCATGGCGGTCCCTCCTCGGATGTGGCGGATGCGGCGTCCATCCGTTCCTGCTCGATAGGTGCGCTGGCGAACCAGCGGCCCACCGTCGACGGGTGAACGTCAAGTTCGCGGGCGATCCGCTTGTTCGACCATCCCTCCGCCCGAAATGCCGTTGCGCGCTCCTGCGGCGAGACCGACGTCACCGACTCGCTCGGACCTACGGTTTCTGGCGCGCGGATCAGGAGCACCGTCAGATGAGTGATCGCAAGCAAGACCACCGGTGGCACGGCTGCGACGGCCGCGGCGAGGAAGCCGGGCACGTCTGAATCGGCGGCGACGACGGCATGAAGCGAGTTCGCGGTCACGGATACTGACGCAGCGCCCGCGAGGAGCGTCCATGGATACCAGGCGGCTCGTGCATCGGCGAGGGCGACGACGGCGACAGTCGAGACGACGATGACCCCGTCGACGATGAGCGGCCATGCCCACGCCTGCCCGTCGCCGATTCCTGAGCGCGCGGCAAGGTCCGCAAGCGAGGTGAATGACAGCCAGAACGCTCCGGCGGCGATGAATACCGTGCCCGCGACGGCTGTCATGACGGCCACCCGTCGCCCCCCGATATTCCTCATGCCAGTGCCCGTGACTCTGTGCCACTTGATGGCCTGTGTGGTGTCGCCGACGACGCAGGAGCTAGCTGCCTGGCCGGTGCGCCCTGAACACTTCGGTAGGCAGAGCGGACGGTCGTCGTCACCTCGCGCTCAGTGAGCCCGGCCTGCGCACCGGCCGCCGTCAGCGCATCGAGCGCTTCGAACGGGGGAACACTCTGCTCCGCCATCCGGCAAGCGGCCCAGAAGACCCCGTGGTTACGTTCGCCTTCCTGCCTCCGAGTAACCCACTCGGCGAGACGCTGCACATCGCCCGATCGTATCGCCGACTCGCCGCTACGGGCCTGATCCAGCCTGTGGGGAGGATCGAGGAAGTCGCGAAGTCGCTCCGCGTTGAACCCATGCACGTTTTCACTGGCGAGCCGAAGGACCTCATACCACCGCCGACGCCCGTCGATCACTCGACTTGACGGCGGAACGATGATGTAACCGCCGTCGCCGCGGAAGTCGATGCCCGCTCGTGCGCATTGCCAGGACCGCTGCTCCGACCCGCTCGCCGCGGGGAAGTACAGATGCAAACCGTCAGACGGGGTTCGCACCGCAGCAGTCCAGCCGTCCACGAGACCTTCGGCTCGCGCGCGATCCAACGCTTCGTAGCCATCGACGGGGCCGTGCACATCAACGTCAACCACGACGAGGCCCGATGCGGCGCCGGTCGGGATTCCGATGTTCGCGCTGGGTACCGCCGTCCACCATCGCCGCACCAGCACAGAGTTCGTGCTGGCGGCGTGAAATCCTCCAGCCACCGCGGGGCGCTTCCCGCGCGCAGCGCACGGGAACACGGGGATGCCGTGAGCCGCGTAAGCGAGCGCGCTCTCAGCTGTCGAGAGCCCGCGGCCCGAGCCATCGAGTGTCTGAGCGAACGCGGCGGCGTTCATCGCAGCGTCCGCGATTCGGTCAGAGCCGCACGCTGCGCGTCCGTCGAGGTCACCGGTGCATGGCTCGCGCGGTTCGAGATGGGCGCACCGGTCCGCGTCGACGCACGTTCAAGTCCTGGCGGGGTACCGTCGCCGAGCATCTCGGTGTCGAGCTGGTCCAGAATTCTCATGGCAGCGGCGCGGACCCGTTCGCCCGTTGCGCGGACGATCTCGGCTGGCTCCTGCCCGTCCACCTGCGCTGCCCAGGTCGACACGTACGGAATCGTGTAGTCACTGGTATCTATGCCGTGGGTGGCACCGATCATGAGCGCGACCGACTCGGCCTCCACCTCGCCGATACCACGATGCCGTCTCACCACATCCTGATCCGGGCCGTGCATGAGCACGTGAGCGAGTTCGTGGGCGAGCGTCTTCACACGCGCTGCGGGATCCATGTTCTTGCGGACCTTGACCGTCTTCTCGGTGTAGTCCGTGACGCCGTTCGCGCCAAAGATCATGTCCTCGTGCTCCACATCGAGTACAGCAAACCCGGCAGAGGTGATTTGCTGAGCGAGGCCTTCCCAGAGTCGGGATGGAGCCTCGCCCTTCAGCAGAGTCGGCGTCGGCGGCGTCGGAAACGCGTCGCCGGAAGTCTGGGAGGCATCCCACACGTACGCGGGGCGAACACCGATTATCTTCGAGCGCACAATCTCGCCGGGACGCGGCTTCTCGAACCGATTGAGTCGTCGCCACGACGCCGGATCAGATGGACTTGATGAAGCAAAGCGACCGGTGACGGGGGCGAGGATCTGATAGCCGGGCTGGCCCTTCTCTACTTGGCGCCCCAGCTTCTGCCACTGCTTGTACCCGGCGACGCATGACGGCATCGGCTCCGATACGAGTCCTGCCTCGTACGCCATGGAGTGCTGTATCCAGATCAGCAAGGTGTTGTTGAAGGAGCGGCTGCGGAATCGGGCCGCGAAGGTGAGGACTTTCGCCCAATCGTCCCCAGACACAAGCCGATCGACGGCATCCGCCAGCTTCTCGTGGACCTCGTCAAGCTTGGCTTCGCGCGCTGCGCGACGATCTTCGGTCGCGACCATCGGATGGCCTCCTCTCTGGGACGCCGCAACCGGGAGGGGCGCGGCGACACACCAGAGAGGTGGGCGCGGGCGCCCGCGAGAGAACGATGAGAGATGCGGCCGCACGGCTCGTGCACGCTCGTTGCGCGCGAGCTTGGCAGAGCGCGCAATCGTCATCGTCCTGATTCTGGGCATCGTTCACCTCCCTTTGAGCAGGAGTGCGATCACGCCACGTCACGAGCGTTGAGCATGCTCAAACGGCCTGGGGTCTTAGTTCTAACATCGACGTTGAGCATGCGCAACTGTTGATTTGGTCATGCTCAACGGGTAGATTGAGCATGCACAAAGGAGGTCAGCGAGCATGGCCGAAGACGAGAGCAAGGATGCGGCAGCGGATCTCGCGAAACGCCTGCGGCTACTGCTTGACGTCGCGATCGCGGAGTCTGGTGCTGAACCGACGTACTCGCAGATTGCCGCCTACTTGGGTGACCGCGGCACCAACCTGTCGAGATCGCGCTGGACCTACATGGTGAACGGCCACCGGTACGTGCAAGACCCAGAGGTGTTTGAGGGGCTGGCGGCATTCTTTGACGTCGACGCCGACTTCCTGTTGGGCGCGGACGGGGCCGCGGTCCCAGCAAAAGTTAGCGCGCAGCTAGACCTTGTGCGCTCGATGCGCGCTGCGAAGGTCAAGACCTACGCGGCTCGCACCCTTGGAGATATCTCGCCGAGAGCACTCCAAGCCATCAGTAAGTTCCTAGATGAGGAAATGGCGCACGCAGTCGAGTAGTGACGACGTCCCGCGAAGCGGAGTGGGCGCCGGTAGATGCCCTCGAAGAGAGTGAGCACACCGTGAATATGGATGAGGTCGTGACGACGGCCATCACGGATCTCGCCCTGGGTAGCGTCTTCACGTTTGATGACTTGCTTAGCGCTGTGAGACGGCGCAGACGACGGCGGCTCCGTGTCGTCGAGCTGAGTGCGTTGGGCGACCATGATGGCGTCTGCGCGATTTGGCTGACGACCGGAGCAGAGGACGTGATCCTTCATGCGCACAGCGACTCGGTCCTGCATCAACAACAGTTCGTGCTCCACGAGTTCGCTCACATACTGCTCGGACACTGCGACGGCGACGAATGTTCCGTCGTGGACGCTCTGCTGCCAGACATCCCACCGCACACCAGAGCGCGTCTACTCAGACGCCAGGATTTCGACACCGACACCGAGATTGCAGCCGAGTCACTGGCAGACCGGCTCGCGGCGGGTATTCGGGGGTCTGTCTTCGCGGAGTCTCGTTATTCGGAAATCTTCGGATGATCCAGACGCTCATCGCGACGCTCTTGTGGGTGCTCGTGGCGAGCCTGCTCATTTTTCGCCGCCGGCGGACGGACCGCAGTATTACCCACGCTGCCCTCACGATCGCTGTCGCCATGACACTCAACGTCGACGCCGTCTACGTCGCCGTCGATGGTTTGCTGGGATCGACGAATTACGGAATGCTGTTTTCGGATGGCCTTCTGATCATCGGGCTCTTCTTCCTCGGACGAGCGGCGATGAAGGCTGGCGAGTACCGTCCGCGGCTGGTGCGCGCAGCGGTCGGTCGCCCCGCATTGTTCACCGCACTCGTCGGCACAACAATGGCGTTCTTCCTCATCGATCGCGGGGCGACGACTGTGACCTTCATGCGCGACCTCGGTGCGCAGCCGTGGGTCGCGGCGTACTCGATCATTATGTTCACCTACTGCGGGATCATCTTGGGTGCGATGCTCACACTGGCGATGAGGCAGTTCCGCATCGGTAAAGGGGCGCAGCTGATTCCCGCTTTGCTGCTTCTCATCGGCTCGAGCTCAGGTATCGCGCTCAGCGTCGCCGTGATCACCATGGATCTGGCGCACGTTACCGGTAATCTTCAATTCATGCGCTCCGTCAGCGCCGCGTACGGGCCGCTGTCTCTCCTCGCCTTTCTTTTCCTGTGTGCGGGCTTCGCCATGCAGCCGATGGTCCGCAACTTGCAGGAGCGGGCTCGTCGCGCGCGAACGGCCGAGATGTTGCAGCGACTCGACTCACTGTGGCATCAGGCTGTGCGAGTGCGGCCAGGTCTCAGTACGGCGCAGTCTTCGACATCGCAAATCGAAGACGAAGAAAGCCGCCTCCACCGTGAGATCGTCGAGATCAGAGACGCGATGATCGACCCGCGTACTGCGTTCGAGCTCACTAAAGCGGAAGTGACGCTACTTGAGCAGGCGGAACGTCACCTCCTCGGAAGCAGCGGCGCAGATGCCAACGGAAAACCCGCGGTCGTTGCGCCGCGCTCTCCCGACGAACGAGATCGAACATGAGGCGCATCGTTGTAGCGAGCATGGTGCTCCTCGGTGCGGGTGCGATGAGCCTCGGCTGGGTCCTCGCTCGGAAGTTAACGTCGGCGGTCGGGTCTCGAACCTTCGACTTGAGGCTTCGAGATATCGAGACTGACGGGGATCGGCGTTTGCTGATTCTCGACCGCACTCGCTCCACGGCCGCGCCAGGCATATTCAGCCTGTGGTTCGAAACGGGGGAGTGGGTACGAGTCTCCGACGAAGTGATCGATCGAGGGCCTGGCCAGATCGCTCGGGTTGTGACGCACGCCGCGTCCGACCGACTCCCATCTCTGGGGGCATCCTTTTCGTGGAGCGGGATCTACTTCGATAGCCCCGCGGCAGCGGGCCTCAGCGTGCGGGAGGTCTTCGTCACTACGCCCGCGGGTCCGGCCCCGGCATGGCTCGCCGACGGCGAGCACCGCGCGGCGACATGGGCGATTCACGTCCATGGCATGGGCGGGCGCCGACGAGGAACGCTGCGCGGTGTGCAGGTGACTGCTGAGCTTGGCTGGACGTCGCTCGTCGTCAGCTTCCGCAATGACGGTGAGGGGCCGAGCGTTGAGAAGGGTCGCTCAACGCTGGGCTACTCGGAGGCTGACGATGTCGAGGCTGCTGTCGACTATGCCGTCAAACAGGGCGCTGAGCGGATCGTTCTCTTTGGATGGTCGTTGGGCGCTGCCATTGCTCTGCGCGTTGCCGATCGGATGCGGTCTGCGGGGGTGATAACCGCGCTGGTACTGGACTCTCCAGTGCTCAGTTGGATCGAGGTGATCGAGGCCAATTGTGTACGAAGCGGACTGCCTGCTGTGGCGGGCCGTCTCTCGTTGCCCTGGTTGACGCTTGATCCGCTCGCTCGTATAGCCGGGCTGCCGGGGGCCGTTTCGCTTCGGGAGATGGACTGGATCGAGCGAGCCCGAGAACTCACCGTGCCGACTTTGATCCTGCACGGCGATCGGGACGATTCGGTCCCCCCTGCGGTGTCTCAAGCCCTCCGGGATCGCCGTCCTGGCTTCGTCGAACTAGTTGCGTTCGAGGCGGGCCATTCGCTGGCATGGAATTCTGACCCTGAGCGTTGGCGTTCGAGTGTCAGCGCCTGGCTATCAACAGCGGTCTTTGACTGAAGCAGAGCGATCTCCGTGCCTGCAGTTTGGCGTTTGATCATTCAGCGCGTGCGCGTTACCTAGCATCACCCCCTCAGCGCGGAGCATATGAGATGAGCCCGCGTGCATCTTCAGGCGCCTTGAGCTGGCGCACTGATCAGCTGTCACGCGTCTTGCAAGCGAGGCGCGCCGCCTGACTCGTCAGACGTCGGAGATAAAGTGCGGCCATGACGAAGCGGCGACCCACACAGCAGCCTCAACCGACCGAAGGCAACGAATGGCTCAGGCGTCTGGACCGCATCTCGGAAGCGGTCGCTGCTTGGCGTAGGCGTGCGGAGGATCCAATGTCCTCTGAGCCGGGAAGCTCGCTCGCAGCCGATTCAGTCGACGGATTAAGTGTCGAGAACCCCGTCTGGTACTCGATGTGCATCTCCTCCGAGCACCTGGATTTCGCGATCAACGCCATGCGATCAACGAGCACGATGTACCCGACCGCCTACATGACCGTTGCGCGGACCGCATTCGTCGCGGCCGTGAACGCTGTGTGGGTCCTCGCGCCGCCAACACGGCAAGAACGTCGCGGGAGGGCGCTGAGGCTTCGTGCCGACGACCTCCGTGTTCAGCTCACATCGTTCCGCGACATGCAGATCCCCGAGGGCAAACCCGAGGAGGCTCGCACCGGACTTCTGGAGCAGCTGCGCGAGCGGCAAGCCGACTTACAGAAGGTCGCTACTGCACTCGGAGTGCAAGAGGACGTCACGAAAATGCGATTCCATCAGACTGGAGCGATCGACTGGGTGGCGCAGCACATGCACGGCGTAGATGACGACCTCCTAGTCGGTGCAACGCAGGCGATCTGGCGATCAGGCAGTGCGGCTGCCCACGCGCAGTACCACTTCGGCATCACGCGGCTTGACCGAAACGAGCTCGTACGCGAGGAATCGGGCGGTTCGATCGTGCGCCTCCGCGGTGACCTCGACAACGATGTCGGCCCCGCCATCGCAGCCGCAACCATGACCTTGAGCGAAGCATTCCGGCTATACGATCTCCGGCGCGTAGTACACGCTCGTCGCTGAGTCCGGGAGTGATCGTGTCGACCTGCGAATTGCAGCCGCAACCGGGATCTATGTCGACACAGACAAAGCGCATGTCTGCAACCTGAGCAGATCGCTGACGGGTTGCGCTCGCCGCACTACTGGGGTGTCAACGACGTCTTAGCAGCCAAGCAGGCGCTCGCCGAGCGCGAACTGCCGAGGACCGTATCCGCAGATTGCGACTAAGGGCCTTGACGGAGTCATCGCTCAGTGTGAGTTCTCTTGGTGCAACGCCCTTGATCGCTTTGAGGTGGCTTCCGACGACCTCGATGTCTTTGCCGATTCGCACGAGTGGGTCGACGGGCAACTCGATGCGCTTCTCGACATCGAGGTCAAGAACGAACGTCTCGCGGAACGGTCCTGGAGATGCAGTTCCCGTGTACTCGGTTTCGACCTCCCAGCGACGCGGGATTCCAGAGTCGTCTTGGAACAGCTCCGGCACGCGTCCGAGAAACCATATGTAGGAGTTGCCCGAGTTGAGCGTCGCGAAGTGCACCTCACCGTTGAAGGTCTCGTTTACATCGGCGAAGTGCTCGCTCATCATTCCGGGCTTGAAGAACGACTCTAGCGACGTGAATGGCGGACTCACGTTTAGCCGAACATCGCTTGCAGGACTCACTCCGATATTTCGCACGGCGATGTAGAGCGTGCCCGTCGCCGCTGCACCACGATCCTTCTGAACGAAGCGACTAGCTTCCAGGGCAACCTGCACCCTGGGCCTGACGGCCTCAATGTTGACTTGGCGGGCCAACTCGTTCGAGGCGATCAATGCCTTGTTCGACTGATCGACCTGTCGAATCTGGTACCACGCGAATCCCAATGCAACGAGAGCCGATGCCCCAAATGCGGCCTGCCATTCTTCGGCGGTCGGCATATCGGGGAACCTCCACCACGATCCCCAGATGGCGACGCTTGCAGAGAACAGCCCGAACGCCGCGACCACGACAGCAGCAACTGTCAGGACGATGCGCGCGGCCGGGGTCTTCATAGTCCAACTTTATCGACGGCGTGATGCGGGCCTTGCGATACCTTCGCGGGGTAGTCCTCGAACACCTACGAGCATGACGGTTTCGATGCGCGTGATGAGCGCGGGGGACGGTTACAAGTACCTGCTACGCACCGTCGCCTCCGGTGACGGGGACCGTTCCCTTTCAACACCTCTGACTCGCTACTACGCGGAGAAGGGCAGCCCGCCCGGCCGCTGGCTCGGCTCGGCTGTGACCGCGCTTGGTAGCGGTGCGATCACGGTGGGCGATCAAGTCACCGAGACTCAACTCCAGCTCCTGGTCGGCATGGGCCGTGACCCCGTGACCGGCGACCCACTCGGGTCCGCGTACCGGAACTATCCGACAGCAATCGAGCGTATCCAGAAGCGTACCGCCAAGCTCGACGGAGACCTCGGCGTGACCGAACGAGCAGAAGCGGTCGCTGCAATCGAGGCCGAGGAGCTGGCGAAGGGGTCGCGGAAGGCGGTTGCAGGCTTTGACTTCACGTTCTCGATTCCGAAGTCCGCGTCGGTGTTGTGGGCGGTGTCGGATTCGGGCACGCAATCGCTGATTGCGGGCGCGCACCACGCAGCGGTTGCGGAGATGGTTGCGTTCATGGAGCGGGAGGTTGCCGCAACCCGTGTCGGCGCGGTCGGCCGCAACGGGGCTGTTGCGCAGGTCGACGTGACTGGAATGATCGCGACCGCGTTCGATCACTACGACAGCAGAGCCGGCGACCCCCACCTTCACACACATGTCGTGATCTCGAACAAGGTGCAGACCGCTCACGACGGAAAGTGGCGGTCCCTCGACGGCCGTCCTCTGCACGCTGCAACGGTTGCCCTGTCGGAACTGCATGAGGCTGTGTTCGCCGACCACCTCACCCGTGCCTTCGGCGTCGGATGGGAGGCTCGCGAGATGGGGCGTGACCGAAACCCTGCGTGGGCGATCTCGGCGGTGCCAGAGAAGCTCGTGGTCGATTTCTCGTCGCGCTCGCGGCAGATCGAGCAAGAGAAGAACCGGCTGATCGCCGAGTACGTCGAGCGCCACGGACGGCAACCCTCGCCGACCACCGTGATCAAGCTACGCGCACAGGCAACGCTCGCCACTCGTCCCGAGAAGCAAGTCCGCTCGCTGGCCGATCTCACCGCAGAGTGGCGCGCACGAGCGACCCACCTTCTCGGTGAAGACGCCACCACCTGGGCCCGCACCGTCACTGCGAACGACGCGCCTCTAGTGCTACGTGCCGACGATGTGCCGCTGGATGTTGTCGCGGAGCTCGGGCGCAGCGTCGTTGAGGCGGTGGGGGAGAAACGGTCGACCTGGCGTCGGTGGAACCTCACCGCCGAAGCCGCCCGCCAGACCATGCCCTACCGTTTCGCCACCACGAGGGATCGTGAAGCCATCGTCGGGATGGTCGTGGATGCCGCCGAAGCCGCCTCGCTGCGACTGACCCCGCCTGAGCTTGCGACCAGTCCCGCGGTGTTCCGCCGGCCTGATGGTACGAGCGCCTTCCATCCGAAGGCATCCACGGTGTACACCTCAGAAGAACTCCTCGCCGCAGAAGACCGGCTCCTCGAGCGCGCGCGAAGTGCCACCGCGCCGACCGTGCCCATTGATGTCGTGCAGAAGGTGACCGACCGCCCCGTCCGTGAAGGGCGAATGCTTGGTGAGGATCAGGCCGCGGCGCTTGCGGCGGTGGCTGTGTCGGGGCGAGTAGTCGATGTGCTGGTCGGGCCCGCTGGGGCCGGGAAGACAACGGCCATGCGTGCACTTCGCACCGCGTGGGAGCGAGAGCACGGCCGCGGCAGCGTTGTCGGTCTCGCCCCGTCGGCGGTCGCAGCGCAGGTCCTCGCGGACGACCTCGGTATCACGACGGAGAACACCGCGAAATGGTGGGACACCCATCAGCGCACCGGCGCGACTTTCCGGAAGGGTCAGCTGGTCATCATCGACGAAGCCTCCCTGGCAGGCACGCTCTCCCTCGACCGGATCACCGCTCTGGCCGACCAGGCAGGAGCGAAGGTGCTGTTGGTGGGGGATTCGGCGCAACTCCAATCCGTCACCGCAGGTGGCGCGTTCTCCCTCCTCGTCCACGACCGCGACGACGCTCCCGAACTGGTCGACGTGCACCGGTTCGTGAACGAGTGGGAGAAGACCGCCTCGCTTGATCTCCGTCACGGCCGCACTGCAGCGATCGACATCTACGCCGACCACGACCGCATCACCGGGGGTGACACTGAGGCGATGATTGACGCCGCTTACGCCGCCTGGCGCACCGACACCCTCGCCGGGATCGCGACCGTCCTGATCGCCGACTCCAACGAATCCGTGCACGCCTTGAACCAGCGCGCCCGCGCAGACCTCATCCTCGACGGCACCGTGAATGCACTCCGCGAAGTCGAACTCCACGACACCTCCCGAGCCTCCATCGGCGACACGATCATCACCCGTCGCAACGATCGGCGCCTGAACTCTGGCCGCGGTTGGGTGCGCAACGGCGACCGATGGGTGGTCACCGGCGTTCGCGATGACGGCTCCCTCACTGTTCGCCGGGCAGGCATGCGTCCTGGTGGGTCAGTGGTGTTGCCGGTCGGGTATGTGGCTGACGATGTCGATCTCGGATACGCGGTGACCGCGCACCGCGCACAGGGCATCACCACCAACACCGCCCACGTACTCGCCGATGCGAGCACTATAAGGGAGAACTTGTATGTCGCGATGACCCGCGGACGCCAAGCGAACCTCGTCTATGTCGCTACCGACCTGCCTGATGGTTCCCACGACGGGCCGCACCCTGCTGACAACCCCGACGCGACAGCGCGGAGTGTGCTCTACGGGGTGCTGCAGCACGTCGGCGCCGAACTCTCCGCGCACGAGACGATCACCGCCGAGCAAGAAACGTGGGGATCGGTGGCGCAGCTCGCGGCCGAGTACGAGACCATCGCGCAAGCCGCCCAGCACGACCGTTGGGCATCCCTGATCCGAAGCTCCGGTCTCACCCCGGACGAAGCCGAAGACACGATCCGCTCCGACACATTCGGAGCACTCACCGCAGAACTCCGCCGCGCGCAAGCCAACCACCACGATGTCGACGCGCTACTTCCGCGCCTCGCCAAAGCAAGAGGATTCGGAGACGCGGACGACATTGCCGCCGTACTTCACCACCGCCTCGCGCGCGCCACCGACCGCCCTGCAGGATCAGGTCGTGGTCGTAGGGCTCCCCGTTTGATCGCAGGCCTGATCCCCGAAGCCGTCGGTCCTATGACAGCCGAGATGCAGAAGGCACTCACTGAGCGACGAGAACTGATCCGACAGCGCGCCGATGCAGTCCTGGACCAAGCCCTCCGGGAGGGAGAGGAGTGGGTGGTAGCGATCGGCAAGGAACCTGGCGTAGCGGAGGTGGCAGTGAGCTGGCGGCAGCAGGCGCGAACCATCGCAGCGTACCGCGACCGCTACGACATCACCGGGAACGAACCACTCGGTGCGGCACCGGACAGCGACGCGCAAAAGATCGACGCCGCACGAGCCAGCGCCGCGCTGGTGAGGATCAAGAGCAATACGCAGCCCACAGAGGAGACAACGCCACCCTCACCGAGGCGTACGGGCACCGGACGCGTGCTGTGAACTCGTCCAAGATGCTGATCCGGCTGCCACTTCCCAATGTCCGGAGTCCGATTTACAGTGGACTGTGTAAGCAAGGCGGCTTTCAAATATGTGTCGCCGTCTCCCCGAGCGTGACGGCATGATCGCCCAATTCGGGCAGTCCTTCAAGGTTCTTTGTCGTCAGATCCTTTGGAGAGGACTGCTGTCATGATCCGTCCACTCTGAAACGCCAGCATCTATGCCCGGGGGTTCCTCCGCCGCTACATGCCCACCAACATCCTCCTCGATGCGATCCGCACAAGGCGAGGACTCAAGTGGGGCGTGCCCGCGATGCTCCTTGCGGGCCCGTACCTGCTTCTCGCGGGCATCTGTACCAACTCGCTCGCGGACGGCGGCCCTGGCTGGCTCAACCTACTGGTTTTCTTGCTCTGTTGGAACGCTCTCAAGTTCCTTGCGATTGGTCCCACCAGCCTCGTGCTTCTGACCAGAGCCCAGGTTGGCGAACACCGCCAGAGGCAGCGGGGTGAATCTGCCCACGTCTCGTCGGACTGCGGTTGACGATTAGGTGGCTCAACATCTCAAGCCACGGCGTGAGAGCAGTGCCCGTTAGTCTCGAAGGGCACTGTGACAACCGCGATGTGACCAAGAACGTAGGGATGGCGACATGAGATCAGCCGTCGAGGGGCTCCGGATCGAAGGCAGGCTCGCGCCGCCGTCCATCGCCGAGTACACCCTGTCTTCATTCGAGCACATCGTCGGGCGTTCTCAGTGAACGGCGACGCGCGGACAGGGGAGAACTCTGCGAGATTTAGCTTCCCCAGGCCTATCTACTTGGTCGTTTGTCCCGTCAGCAGCGACATCGATGATGACTATGAGCCCATTTCTCACGAGTTCACCCCTGGGACGGATGATCCCGCAACGACCTTCGATTCGGAGCTTGTGCCGATCCTGCCGGCCATCTGGTACGCACTTCACCTTCCGTCGACCCGCACCGATGCCGTCGATATTCCAGTAATGGTCGGTATCCGAGAACAACTGCGGGAGAAGCGCCGGCATTTGATTCTTCCGGTGTCGGCAAGTGCCCTCCAGCACCCGCTCATGCTCGCAGCGCTCACTCAACACGGTGAACCCATGCTGATCATCAGCGCCGATGACGGTTTCGAGGCCGCAACAGCAGCTTCACGCGACGGCAGATTCGTGCTGCCTCCGGTGCGGGTGAGTGACCTGAATAAGGGATCGCTTCGGCAGCACTGGCAGATGATCAGCGATCGCTGGAGCGCCGACTGGCCGGAAGGGGTCGAGCTCGATCCGATGCCGCCGTCATGGTCGCCCACTATCGCCTCGAATGGTTCAGCCGTGCCACTCCGGCGCCTCCTGAAAAGCATCGGACGGCTCGACGCCACCGTGCGGACCCATGACCAAGAGCCGTACGCCGGAGCCGTTGACCTGTTGCAATGGCGTGCATATCTCGACGCACTGTCCGGCATGGAGGAGCGAGGCCTCTCCATGGCAGAAGCGGAGCTTGTGGCAGACACCGCGGTATCCGAAGCGGGGCGTCGACTCAAGGTGCCGTTGACACTGGGGCTCCCGGGTGTCGCTCCACGGTACCGTCGACTCGTCGGACGCCTCGCACAAGAAGCAACCGCGACGAGCCCAGACGAGCAACCCCAGGCACAATCGAACCCGACGTCGACCGAACCGGGGGATCCGCCCGACGTACTCCGCCTGATGGTGGCCCACAACGCGGCGGGCGATAACTCCGTGGGGATCGTGTCTGCTGACCCCGTCCCCGACGCGGCATTCGTTGCGCTGGCCGACCTCGAACGCTACTGGGTAGACAGCACCCGGACGCGCACCGGTATCAAGCCGGCCACGGAAGCGCGATTACGGGCCCGGCTCGACGAGGCGATGCGGCCATTCTGGTCAGACCGGATGATCTCCGTCATTCGCACCGCCTCTCAGATCGACGCGTTCACCAACTTCCCAATCGGGCTCCTGCGTCTACCGGAACACACGGCGCCGCTCGCTGCGCTCGTCCCGATCGCCTACCACCCGATCAACCCCCTCACACGAGCATTCCAGCTCGAGTTCACCCCCGATCACAGCGTCGACTTCAGCAACGGCATGCGCGTGCTGGTCATCGAATGCATCCCCGACACGGACCCTGTCGGTGTCATCTCTCGAGGAGCATGGACGTTTGCCTCTCAAGAGCTCACTGACCCCACTCGTGCCGTGTACGTCGACATCGTGGAGGTCTCCGACAAAGCAGGCGTCGCGGACGCTCTCGCAACCAATCGACCGGATGTCCTGATACTCAGCGCTCATGGCGTGTACGACGCCGACGCCAACATGGCCGGGCTGGCCATCGGTGACGAGGTGAGTCTGGGAGACGACCTTGGCCCGATGCCCCCGGTCGTGCTCCTCAGTTCATGCCACTCCGGACCGCGTGGAGCGGGCCCGGTAGCCGTCGCCGACTTGCTCCTGCGAGCGGGAGCACGCGCCGTACTCAGCACTCTCGTGCCCGTCGGAGTGCTCCACAACTCCACGTTCATGACACGACTTCTCGTCTACATGAGCGAGTCAATCGGTGGCTCGGAGACTCATAAAACGCTGTTGGATCTGTGGCACCGCGTCCAGACCAACACCGTGATCATGGACATCCTCTACGGGAACCCGCGACTACTGGAGTGGGGCCACTCGGACAGCAAAGGTACGCCACCGATAGTGGAGTTTATGAGCGGTCGATCAGCCGGACGACTCCGCCCCTGGCACCTATACCAGGATGCAGAAGCAGTCCTCCTCGACATTGCGGCAGAACGAGGAGAGAAGGAAGCGGTCCAAGGGTGGCTCCGGGCTCCGGGATACGTCCCCGAATCCATGATGTACACCATCGTCGGCGACCCATCGAGTGTTCGATTCCAAGCGTCCCAACTCACGTCTGCGCAACGTCAGGGGACGGGCGCCGAGCACTGATTCACGCGTGACTCATCGCGGGGCCACAGTCAAGCATGCGGCCGGCATGCTTTGAACCGCGTAGTCGCGACTCCTTGTCGACGAAACTCCTGAGCCCGCGCCTTCTGAAGAGCCGATTGTCGGGTTCTTGTCACTCACACGCGACGCCGCACGTCGTCGCGTCGCTTTGCATTCAAACAGGATGGACGGATGAGGAGGTTCGAAGACCTCCCGACCCATGGGGCATCTCCACGAAAATCTAGATTGGTCTGTGGTTCTTGTATCGCTCCTGACGCGCTAGCGCTCCATCTGGCGGGAACGAGGCAGGTTTCGCGTGCGAGGGCGATATCCCGGATCTTGGGCCGCTTGACTTGGTTCTACCTGGTCAGCGTGTTCGGACGAAGCCAGACTCTGGTAGCCAACGCAACTGAACTTGCGGCCATCAAGGAGAGTGTGCAGGAAGATGACGGAAGACCATGAGGTGCTCACGACTGAGGAGGCGGCGGCTCTTCTCAGAGTCAGCACGAAGACCGTCTTGTCACTCGCGAACGCTGGTTCTCTGCCGGGCGAGAAAGTCGGGCGAGCATGGCGGTTCCTGCGAAGCGATGTGCTCGGATACGTGCGCGGATCGGAAGCGACTCGCGCGCGGAGAGAGGACAACTGAGTGACTACAGCAATTCATTCCTCTATTCCTGATCCCATGGAAGATCTAGTCGCGACGCCCACTGTGATCGACTTCTTCTCCGGGTGCGGTGGGACAAGTGCCGGCCTGCGGACGCGGGGATGCGCATAGCCGCCGCGGTCGATTTTGACGCGGCTGCTGCAGCCACCTACCGCGCCAACTTTCCGGACGCGGAGTTTCACGAGACTGATATTCAAAAGCTTGCTCCTAATGCTTTCGACCATCTCCCCGAGCCGGGTGTCCCGCTTGTTTTTTCAGCCTGTGCTCCATGCCAGCCGTACAGTTCGATGCGTCCATCCGGTTCTAAGGCCCGGCCTCAAGAACGATCCCTACTTCTCACTCTCATTCCATTCCTAGACCGACTCAAACCCGATGTGTTGATCGTGGAGAACGTCCCTGGGCTGCAGAAGATACCCGGCGGATCCACCTGGAACCGGTTCTTGCGCTACCTGGATCGAGCGGGGTATTCGACACGCTGGGAAGTGATTGACTGCAGAGACTATGGTGTTCCGCAACGCCGCAAAAGGCTTGTTCTGCTGGCATCTCGACATGGACAGATTGACTTGCCGGAGGCAACTCACGGGCCTGATCGTCTTCCGTACGCGACCGTGCGCGACTGGATAGGCGATCTTCCTCACATACAAGCAGGGGAAACTCATCCAGAAGACCCGATTCATCGTTCTGGCGCTTTGGGAGAGATGAATCTCCGCCGGATAATGGCTCTCTCAGACGGAGGAAGTAGGTCTGAGTGGCCAGACGAGCTATGGCTTGATTGCCACCGCAGGTCCAAAGGACACCAAGATTCGTATGGCCGCATGAAGTATCACCCGCTTGCGCAGATTCGTCTTGCGTCGGTGTGCCCGTTCATAGTTATAACATACCCCCTGGGGGTATGTAACTCAAGGCCGGACGTGTGCATGCTCTTGCTGCGAACGCGTGTCATCCCGCCGGCCGAGATGCTGGAGACGCTGAAGGCCTGGTGGGAGCCGCTGCTCAAGAAGTCGCGCACGATCCGCCTCGGCGTCGGCGGCTGCGTGCGCTTCAAGATCGGCGACCTCGACATGGTCGTCGACTTCCCGCGCGCGAAGGTCCGCGAGTACGCGGGGGAGGAGTGCATCTACTGGTACACGATCCCCGCTGATCTCGTGTCCACGAACATCCGCGACCGCGAGATCGACTGGTCGAACTCGATCTTCCTGTCGATGCAGTTCCAAGTGGGCCGCAGCGGCAAGTTCAACGAGTTCCTCACCACGTTCCTGAAGTGCCTGTCGGTCGACCGCATCGAGTACGTCGAGAACTGGTACCAGGAGCAGACGGACCAGACGGAGGATGCCGAGATCGGCGACTGGCTCGTGCAGCGCCGATGCCCGCACCTGCGCGCCGACCTCACGAAGACCGGCAAGGTCGACGAAGACGGCGTCCTCACCTGCAGCATGCACGACTGGAAGTGGGACCTGAAGACCGGCCGGTGCCTGTCGACGAGCGGTCACCCGATCCGGTCCACGAAGATCGACGAGGCCACCGACCCCGTGCAGCAGGAGTTTGGGGCCTTCCGCTCCGCGATTCGCCCCAGTTCTCGCTCGGCGGAAGGCTCAGAACGCGGCGCGGATCTTCCCCAGCTCAGCGACACCGCCGCTCCGGAAGCAGAGTACGCCGTAAATCAAGGGCCCGTCCAGATCTAGACGCTATCCATCAATCGACGCGCGAGGTGCGGGTGGCTGAAACCCGCAACTGTAGTGGGCGACTCTCACCGCGTATCTACGACCGGTGAAATCCCCAGCAACACCAGGGGCGGTCCCCGAAGGTTCCCCGAGCTCTCGGGACCACAACACGCGGTAATTTCATGGCCGAGGCCGAGCGCGAACCCGGGCTGATCGCGCAAATGAGGGAGCTGGGCAACCAGCCGCGATGCCAGGAACTCTCCGACGTGCTTATCGAGCTCCAACGGCGGGGCGCCGTGCGGGAGGATGCCGACATAGACACGGTCGTGAGCCTGGCTTTCGGAAGCTACTTCGCCGACTTCAATCGGTACGGTCGCGACGTGGAGGCCGACTTCGCCGAACGGATCGTCGCCACGTTGTGGCCCGTCATCGCCAAAGAGGGGTGGGCATCGGTCGGGTGAGAACTTGCTACAACCGCTCGCCATTTTCGGATGTTGCTCATGAACAACGACGCACAGGATAGGTGCTGGTCGCAGTCTGTGGAATGTGCTCGCCCGGGAAACCGTCCTAGTGCACCAGGACCCGTCCGGCCGAGATCGATTGTCATCGGCAGGTCTTGAGACCTACCTGGGAACCCCACCGATAACGTTCGTCAGAACTCGCCGACGGCGGAGCTTGGCACTCCGATTGCTCGCACCTGTGTGACGTGAGAAAGCAGTGCTTCGCCGCTATCCGAGGGCTAGCCAGCGAGCCGCGGCGCCCTTGAGTGCGTTACCCGAGGATCGAACCGTATCATCGGACGTGACGTCGGAAACAGTCTTCCGTTCGTGGTCATCGGCGCTCGTGCTGCTCAGGTGCTGGGGCAGTTCCGTGGTGAGGATAAGGACGACGTCGATGAGTTTCCAGTCCAACTCTTCGCATCGCTGCTGCGCCGCGCGCAGATCGACCAACGAGGGCATCGCGGCGTCAACGGGGACGATGAACGCTTCGAGGTGGAAGAACTGACCCTGGTCCCGCACGCGCACGGCCACCTCCCGGACCCACGGCAGTGTCTCGAGGTACTCGCGAGCGGCGTGGGATGCGGGGTGTGGTTTGTGATCATCGAACGTAGTGGCGCGGGTGTCCATGAGGCCGGTGATCGCCGCGCGGGTGTTGCGTAGCCCATCCCAGAGGATGCTGCCGGCGATGAATGTTGCTGCGGCCGAGTCTGCCCACCAGTACCCTGGGCCGATGCCTCCGACGCCGACGATGGAGCCGGCCGCGGTCATCCAGTCGGCTTTATTCATGTCGGCGTCGGCGTAGAGGACCTTGTTGTGGAGGTCTTTCGCCAGGCGCATCTTGACGTGGCCGAAGTAGATCGGCAGGGGGATGGTCAGTGCCATCACGCCCATCATCACCCACCCGGACCAGATCACGGTGCCGAACAGCTGAACGGAACCGATCGGTGGCCGGTCGCCGCTGATCAGCCCGATCACGGAATCGAACAGCAAGAAGGCGCCCATAGCGCAGAGGGCCACGCCGGCGACGAGGTGCGCGACCCCGACCGAGCGGAAGAACCCGTAGGGGTACTTGGCGGACGGGGGTTTGGTGATGATGCGGACCGCTAGGAGGAAAGCGATCGGGGGTGCCAAAGACAGCAGGTCTTCGATCCATGCGGCCTTCATGGCTTGCGAGCTGCCCATGACGAGGTTCACTCCAGTGATGGCGACGGCGAGGAAGCCGGTTGTGAACCATTCGATCCGGATCGCGCGACGCAGCGTCTTCTGTTGCGCGGGGGGCAGGGCTGGGTGCGCCGTGTTCATTTGTCGTCTCCGTGTTCGAGAAGGAAGGTTTCCAGTGTCGTCAGGAACTGGTTCTCACCGAGGACGGTCAACATCACATGCTTCTTCGTTGCTCCGGCGACGTGTTCGTCGTCATAGGGAGCAGTGATCGCCGCCTTGTCGGTCCACGGAGTGTCATCGGTGAACCCGCCGATAACAAGATCGAGGGAACCCGAGTGGAGCTGATCGGTGAGGATGGCTTCACTTCCCTCTGTCCACACAACGGTCGCGTCAATCGACTCGGCGAACTTTTCGACCAGTCGCACATCTTCCCCGGATGGTTTGTCGGGGTCGGTGGTGTCTGTCCACGGTGGGTTGTGAGTGATTCCTACACTCAGGTCGCCACCCTGAGCATCGTGGAGAGTGCCATCGACGTCCACGGGTATCCCCGCGCACCCGACGAGCATCATTGCGGTCCCGACAACTCCGCCGATTGCGGCCGCGCTGCACCGGCGCTTGATTGACATCTGATTTCCCATCTGGTTGCTCTAGAGATGTGCGCGGCGTGATCGACGCCCACCCTGCAGGCGAATCAGGCAGCGATCGCCCGGCTGAGGTCGTTATCCCGCCTAAGGGATTGAGCCCCTCCAGGCGGCTTCTGATCACGGAACCGGGCATCACCTTGTTCCGACGACGGTCCCGAGTGCCAGAATCCTCGACGAACGACGAACGCACGGATTCCTCTCGGGTCAGGCGGACACGAAGGGATCTCGATCGGTTTACAACTACGCGGCTTCGGCATGGTTCTGACACTCGATACAGGCAAATGCATGGGGGACCACTTCGAGGCGTGCCGGCGCGATCTGTCTCCCGCACCGCACGCACTGACCGTACGTGCCCGCGTCCAGCCGATCCAGAGCCGCGCTGATCTGCCTGATCGCGACGCGATGCGCCGCTGCTGTCTGGTACGCGACAAGGTCGATGGTCGGAATCGCGTGAGGCTCCAATTCGACCAGAAGAGTCTGACGCTCCTGGAGGCGCTGCTCGAGCTGCGCCCTCACATCGAGACTTTGGGGGGTCTCGACCGCTGCGGCAGAGAGGGGGACATTGGTCATGACTGCTCCTTTGGGTACAAAAAAAGCGCCGCTTCCGCGACGCGCTAGGTGACCGGGTAGCCCGAGAACAGGTCTTCAAATGCGCGAGAGCGCGGTCCTCGAGGTGAATCGGGTCGTCGGAGGGCCCATAGTGCAGAGTCGCCGTAGGCTCACCATAGCGGCACATTAAACCGACGCCGCACGCCGGTTTGCCGTGAAACCAGTGCGCGCAGACGCGTCTCGCGGCCAGAGAAGCCGTGATGCGACACGGTAGGGTGATCGGGCGGTTGTGAAGACTCTAGGGGGGAGAGAGCAACCGCCCGACCGCGTCGAAGATTCCGGTCCCCAGAAGGGTGCCCCCACCCATCGATGCCGTAGACGCGAAGCCAGGCTCCCACCATCACCGAGGTCCCGCAAGACCATTCTCGGCCAGGAGTGGCGCGGTGAAGATGTGACAGGGTCTTCAGGGGAGCTATTCGAGTAGCACGCGGGATAGCGGCTGCGCGCTAATGGTCAGAACCAGCTCCGCGACGACGAGTGCGCTCCTGGGTGGCGATAGCGGATGCCCCGCGAGGGATCAACCCCTCTTCCGGCGCTCTGCGCTCGGAACTATCTCGGCCTACTGGGGGTGTCCCAGCATCCTCGGGCACTACCGGAGACCCTGCACGGACCACAGCGCTCGCGGAGGTCGCCGGTCCCTTTCGGGAGGGGTTTGCGGAAAAGTCGATCCCCCTCATGCGTGGGGCGTATGAGGGGGACCCGACATCTCACTCCGCGAAGCGGAGGGCACGCGCTGACTGCTTCCGGTATCCCCAGATCCCGGCTCACCGACTCCCCAGAGGTAGTGCGAGAAAGCGCAACCCACCGTCGGGAGACGTCATCACTCTGTCAGATCGGCATCGCCGCAGCACCTCCTCTGGGGTGCAGATACAAAGACGCGCCAAACACGCCGATATGGACTTGTAGCTAATGCACTATGGCCAAAAGTCCATACGCCCCAGGGTGACTTTTGACGATGCCCTCACGATTGCGGCGGGGGCTGAAAGTGAGGGATGGGGGCAGGCCGCTCACCCCGGAGCTCTTGGTGTCGCGATCGCGCTGTCTCCGTGACCGGTACGGCGTAGACCGGGGGAGTGGGGCGCGTGATCTTCGGGAACCGGCGGCCGGTGATCTCGCTGGCGGTGACTTTCAGCACGAACAGCTTCGGCATCGCTGTCCACGACTTGAAGTGCTCGACTCCCACACGGTGCAGCTCGGTCTCGCTGGTGACCTGCTCCACAACTCCTCGGACCACCACACTCCAGAAATCCGCGTCGTTGACACCGTCGACTTCGACCGCGACTCGGGACTGAGAAGCGACCGCAAGGAACTTCGAGTCCACCGCTGACCGGATATAGATGCTTCGGTCGACGGCGAGATGATTCACCGGTCGGATGTCGGGAAATCCGTCCGCTCCGGTGAAGGCGAGCCTGCAGAGTTGCGTCGTCCGGAATAGCTCCCAGCAGTCCGCCTCGCCAAGCTCAACAGGGCGAAGACCAGGCTGAGAGTCTTCCGATCGTGCAGTCATCACGAACCTCCTATGAGCCGGAACACTGTGTCGATCTCGATAGTGCCCCTATCCCGATGATCCCACCAGGCCGAGGAGCGCTCGAGGCCCGCGCGTCTGAGAGCAAATCCCAGTTCTGGGACGCGCAATCCGACTCCCGCTTCTTCGGGACAGGCGGAAAAACCAACTCTCTAAGTGGCGTCGCCTCGCTCGAGAGCAGTATCCCTCACGAACAGGACCTGCTCGGTGCCCATCCGCCGCAAACGATCGTTTTCGGTGGACTAGGCAACATCGACAATCAGGCGCTCGACACGCCGAGGAACCATCTGCCGAAACCCCCTGCCGAAACCTAAACGCGCCGGAACCTAGGCGGTACCGTTTTCGGCATGGCACACGAAGTCGGATACGCCCGCGTCTCGAAACGGGAACAGAACCCCGACGCGCAAGAAGCCGAGCTGCGCGCCGCCGGCTGCGATCGGGTGTTCGTCGACCATGGCGAATCCAGCCGCGTCACAGACCGCCCCCAGTGGCACGCCTGTCTCGACTACCTGCGACCGGGGGACACCCTCAAAGTCCGTCGGCTCGACCGCCTTGCCGGCAGTGAGCGCATCCTGATCGAAACGCTCCAGGACCTCGACGCCCGCCAGGTCAACATCGTCAGCCTCACCGAACCCCTAATCGACACGACCACCCCGATGGGCCGAGCGCTCTACGGCATCGTCGCCGTCTTCGCGCAACTCCGCGTCAACACCATTCGAGAGAACACGCAGCGCGGCCTCGACTACGCACGCAGCCAGGGGCGCGTCAGAGGCCGCCCGAGCGTGATGACGCCCGAACGGATCGCGACTGCCGAACGCATGCGCGCCGAGCAGCAGAGCTGGGACAGCATTGGGAGGGTGCTGGGTGTCGGCGCGTCGAGCGTGCGCCGAGCACTCAACCAATGACACTGCCAACGCGCCAGCCGCGGTGCCTCACGCAATCTGGACTCAGCCGGCGGGCAGAAGTTCGAATCCATCGACTGACATCAGACGTAGCTTCTGACCGTCCAGTCGACTCTTTTTGTGTAGAACGACGAAGTTTAGGCGACCGTTGGTGAACCCCTCTGCGGTAAATCGAGTAGACCCGCGCGCTGTGTCGAGGACAATCTCGCACGGCGGTGCGCTTCCGGTCGGTAGTGCGAGCAATGCTTCGAGCTCGGGATACGTGGCGGCCCCAACAAAGGGTCGGAGCATGGCGCTCAATCGTCCGTAACGCTTGACGAATCGGAGAGACTCGAAGCTCTGGGCGTCGATATGTCTGACAGCCCTCGCTTGACTTGGGTACTGCCCAAGCGCGAGCACTGCGATGGCGTGCTCGCTGTCCTCGACATACTTTCGTATAGCTGCGTGCGCGGAAACACCGTACTCCGCGGCTAGGTACAAGGCGACCTCAAGACCTGGCGCATACTGATCGGCTTGCTTGGTGAAGCGGCCTGCGCCAAACAACAGCTCTGCTGAGAACTGGTTCGCCTCGCTCTCCAAGACATTCTTCGTAGAAGGATCCAACGTGGTGTGGTCGTCGCCCCAGAATGCCGCCTCGTGCCACGGCAGTGCGTCGTGGCCGATCTCATGGGCCTCTGTGAACCGTTGCCGAGCGATCGGGACGGTCCTGTCGACGAAGTACTCTCTCTTCTCGATCGCGAGCAGGCCAAGAACCTTACCCTTCAGCTTGCTCATGACATCCCGGAAACGTCGAGGCATCTCCTCGCCAAGTTCGAACAGGTCTCTTCGATGCAGCCCGACCGCGGCCGCGACCTGATCCACGGGAACACGCGAGACATCCTCAATGCCGGCCGCGTTGAGCGCGCCTTTCGCATACTGTCGGATCTTCGCCTTGGGAGCGGCGCCATCAACCATCGCACTTACCTCTTGCTCTTGAGGTACTTCAAGTAGTCCATTAGGTCGTTCTTCTCTGTCTCGGTGAGGTCCTCGAGGGCGCGTAGCGGGATGCCATTGAGTAGCTCCGCTCGTTGACCGGACACCGCGGTGGGCACCCGATGGCCGGCTCTTACGAGCAAGTCGGAGTACTCGACTCCGTAGAGCTCTGCAAGTTGGAAGAGGACGTTTGGCGATGGTTTCGCGATGAGCTGGTTCTCTATCTGAGAGAGGTAGCCGTTCGTGATGTCGGTCTTCGCCTCGACGTCTCGGAGCGTGAGTCCAACGGAGCGTCGTGCGCTCTTGAGATAGGGGCCGAGGTCATTCGTGGTCTGAGCGGCTCGAGGGGTCATGGTTCTATTCTTGCGCAGTTCGCCAAGCTTTGCATTGAACAAGTTGCATCCGGGCCTCATGTCTGCTTAGACTGCTAAGCAATGCAGGTAAAGACCTGCAGACGTCTCAACACGAAGGGCCAACATCATGGCAAATCGCAGCTCCATCAGTGGTCGGTACATCTCCAACGCCGCGGCAGCGCGGCACCCGCGCACGAGCGTGACGGAAGGAGGAGCGAACCGGTCCAGCGGAACGCACTACCGCAGCGCTGTCTCGGGACAGTTCATTTCTCGGGCGGCTGCGCGTCGACACCCAAACACGAGCCTCACCGAGCGGGGCTAGTCGCTGCAGCAGCGGCGGGGATGTGTGCCGTCCGGCCATTCCCCGCCGCTGCTGACGGAGCGAGCTGCTACACAGCGATTTGAGAGTCAACAGCGAACCAGATCCGGTTCGAAATAGTGAAAGCGAGAAGCAACATGGCAGATGCAGAGATCAAGAACGTTCGGAAGAACCGAGAGGGCGACATCACCCACGTGGGCGTGACCGGGCGCTGGGTCTGGACCGTGGCCCAGGTCGTGTCATCGGTCGAGGCCGGGAGCAACACGTTCTACGTGATGTGCCCGCGGCGGGCGAACGTCATCGTCGCAAAGACCGCGAGAGGGTACAAGTTCCTCAAGACGACGGCTGACACAACCACGAAGAACAACCTGGACAGCCTCCCGCCGCTCTAAGCCCGCCGCCGCGCTGCGGGCGCTGCGCGAACGCTGTGTCCGAGGCCGGATGCAGCGTTCGTCGTTGAGATCGCGTTGCTCAGCCAAAACCGTTGAGCTCGAGGATCAAATTTCAGTACGCAAGCGATCCTGCGGACACCTCAGCGACCACGCGCGGTCGTCGAGGTAAGCCATGATCTAGGTATGACTCGTGAAGCGGCGTTGACGGCAACCCTGCAGGACATCCGAGCGAACGCGGCGGCCTTTGCAACGGACTGGGCAGGGGAGCGGCGAGAGCGCGCGGAGAAGGACACGTTCTGGAACGAGTTCTTTCAGATCTTCGGCATCAGCCGCCGGCGGGTGGGGGCGGTGTTCGAGTACGTTGCTCGTCGGTACAGCACCGGTAATCATGGCTTCGTGGACCTGCTGTGGCCTCGGCACATCGGGGTGGAGCACAAGTCAGCCGGTCTCGACCTCGACGAGGCAATGGATCAGCTGGTGGACTATCTCCCGTCGGTCAGCGACCTCGATTTGCCCCGCCTGCTCGTGGTGTGTGACTTCGAACATTTCGTAGTGCGGGACACGGAGACTGGGTCGGAAACTCGGTTCTCGCTCGAGGAGCTTCCGGCGCGCGTCGAGATGTTCGCGTTCCTCGCCGGCCATACCCGTTCGACGGTATTCGAAGCGGAGGAAGAGGCGAACCTTCGGGCCACAGCGCTGCTTGCCACGATCCACGACGAGCTCCTCACGTTTCGTTACCCGGCGCACGACACGCGTGTCCTTCTTGTGCGTTTGCTCTACTGCCTCTTTGCCGACGACACCGGGGTATGGGCACACCGCCTCTTCGAGGACTTCATTGATGTGAAGACCGCCGAGGACGGTTCTGACCTAGGCCTTCGCATCAACCAGCTTTTCGAGCTGCTTGACACAAACGAGCACAGCCGGCTGGCCAACCTCGACGCCACACTTGTCGAGTTTCCCTACGTGAACGGCTCCCTCTTCTCTGAGCGCCTTCGCTCATGGTCTGGCAACACAGCGATCCGGCGTGCTCTGCTGGACGCTTGCGGGTTTGAGTGGTCCCGCATCAGCCCTGTTATCTTCGGTTCGTTGTTCCAGAACGTCATGACCGCGCCCGAGCGGCGGTCGCTGGGTGCGCACTTTACCAGCGAACGCGACATCATGCGCGTCATCCGGCCACTATTCCTCGATGAGCTGGAAGCGGACCTCCAACGAGCCCGAACGGCCAGCGTCGGCAGGATGAACCGCCTGCGCGAGTTTCACGACAAGCTCGCCTCGCTTACGTTTCTGGATCCGGCAGCCGGCGTCGGCAACTTCCTACTTCTCACTTTCAGAGAGTTGCGTCGCCTCGAGCTGGAAACACTTTTGGCGCTCCGAGACGCCGACCCGCGCTGGCACCCCACCGCGCAGGTGACCGACATCGAGACGATGATCAAGGTCACCCCGGGGCAGTTCTTTGGCATTGAGATCGAGGAGTTCCCGGCTCGAATCGGTGAGACCGCCATGCACCTTGTCGACCACATTGCCAACGTGGCAGTGGGCGCAGCGTTCGGCCGCTATTTCGTCCGGCTCCCGATTGGCGCGACTGCGACGATCGCCGTCGGCAACGCGATGACCATGGACTGGGGGAGTGTGCTATCTCCCGAACGGTGCAGCTACATTCTCGGTAACCCGCCTTTCATCGGCATCTCTCTGCGGACTACGACACAGACTGCCGAGCTGCAGACGGTTTGGGGGAGGGGCTATCACGGCACTCTCGACTACGTCTCAGGCTGGTATCGCAAAGCTGTCGACTACGGCGTCGAGCATGACGTGCCGATCGCTCTCGTGTCAACGAACTCCATCACCCAGGGAGAGCAGGTCGCTCCGCTTTGGGACTATGTGCTCGCCGCTGGCTACAAGATCGCGTTCGCGCACAAGACGTTTGCGTGGCAGTCGGAGGCCAGAGGCGCAGCACAGGTGCACGTCGTTGTGATCGGGATAGCTAAGCAACCCCGAACGCACACCCTGTTCGAGTACGCGACCGTTGCCGGGGAACCTGTCTCACGGACAGTTGCGAACATCAACCCTTACCTTGTTGAGGTGGAGACAGGGCCTGTGCACGGGCGCACAGCACCGCTTGCCCCTGAACTTCCGCCCGTTGCCTACGGAAACAAGCCCACGGATGACGGAAACCTTCTCATAGAACCCGACGCCATTGCGGCCTTCCTCGCAGACCCGATAGCGGCGAAGTACGTACGCCGCTATATCGGCGCCCGCGAACTCATCCACAATGAGGACCGCTGGTGTCTCTGGCTGACCGACCTCGAGCCCGGTGATCTCCGACGCAGTCCACTTCTGACGGCTCGGGTAGAAGCGGTCGAGACCTTCCGTTCGAACAGCCGAGCCGCTGCTACCCGCGAGTACGGCCGCCCGACGCTCTTCCGTCAGCTGTCGCAACCGACGACCCGCTACCTCGGTATTCCTATTCATGTCAGTGAGGACCGCGAGTACTTCCCTTCGGGGTATTTCGACCCTGAAGTGATTGCCTCGAATGCCAACTTCATCGCCCCGGACCCGCAAGGGGTGGCGTTCGCCGTGATCTCCTCCTCCATGTTCATCACTTGGCAGCGTGTCGTGGGAGGGCGCTTGGAATCCCGCTTGAGATTCAACAAGCTGCTCACCTGGAACACCTTCCCGCTACCCGCTCTCACCGCTACGCAACGCTCGGACCTGATCGCCGCAGGCCAAGACGTACTCGCGGCGAGGGCGCAGTACCCCAACACCTCACTCGCGAGGTTGTACGAGAGGCACGGAATCCCAACACCCCTCCTTGACGCACATCGGCGACTAGACCGCGTCGTCGACAAGCTGATTGCTGGGCGTGCACGAACGACGACAGACGCAGACCGCCTCCGAGCGCTATTCTCCCGCTACCGGGAACTGACGAGCGCTGGACAACTTTCTCAGCCGTCCACAAGCGCCCGCCGATCGCGGAGCCGAGCGGCATCATGACGCCAGAGCGCGATCACAATCTTGACGATGTGGTGCGAGCCGTCGCCGAGCGGTTACCGTTTCCCGTCGAGCTAGACGCGGACATGGGTTATACGGGCGCACTTTTCATCAACCTCGGCCGGAGGGGAGGAGCCGACGATCCGCCGGACACCGCATCCATAGACGGGGAAGTCGAACCCGTAATCTGGACCTTCGACATCGAGGGAGGCCGCAAGACGCTCAGTTCGCCCTTCGGTCCTAACGCCGACCCCGCCGACGTTGCTGAATGGATCGCAAAGCAGGCAAGCGACGCGGGCTCTCCAGCCGCGCGGTAGACCTCGACGCTTCAGAGGCCGCGAGCTTCGTGCAGAGCAGCGGCGCGAATCATTTGTCCAATGGTTCGTTGGACTCTTGGTGCTCAGCCCTACGGTGGAGAACATGATGAGTGATCTGGTGCCCGACTCATACGCCGCCACGCTCGACGACGTCAAGAAGCACGTGCACTCTGCACGCCTTGAAGTGCAGCGGAAGGTCAACAACGAGCTTCTGCATCTCTGGTGGCGTATCGGACGCACAATCCTGGAACGACAGGCCGAGGAGGGCTGGGGGTCGAAGGTCCTCACCCGCCTGGCCTCCGATCTGCGGAACGAGTTCCCGTCGATGAAGGGGTTCTCTCGGGCGAACCTCTTCTACATGCGCAGCTTCGCGGAGGCTTGGTCCGACGAAGACTCAATTGTCCAACGGCCCGTTGGACAATTGCCGTGGGGGCACGTGATCGAGCTGCTCGACAAGCTGGACGACCAGGAGTTACGCGACTGGTACGCCGCGAAAGACGCTCACCACGGATGGAGCAGACCTGTACTCCAGCACCAGATCACTACTCGCTTACATGAACGGGAGGCAGCCGCCCCGAACAATTTCGCCGGCGCGCTCGACCAACTCGACTCTGAGCAGGCTCAGGAGATTACCAAGGACCCGTACGCACTGCAGTTCCTCGCGATCAACAGCAGCGCGTCCGAACGGGAACTCGAGCAACGCATGCTCGACCGAATCCTCGACACCATGCGCGAGCTCGGACCGGGCCTGGCGTTCGTCGGCCGCCAGGTGCATTTTGATGTCGACGGCGACGACTTCTTCGTCGACCTGCTGTTCTTCCATGTCGAGCAGCTGAGGTACGTCGTAATCGAGCTCAAGGTCACCAAGTTCGAGCCACGAGATGCCGGGCAGATCGGGTTCTACGTTGCACTCGTTGACGACCGCCTCCGGATCACCGAGAAGCACCAGCCAACCATCGGAATACTGCTCGTCGCCGACAAGAACGACACCGTCGTTCGTTATGCGCTCGCTGGTGCCGCCCAGCCGGTCGCAGTGAGTAGGTACGAGCTCACGGCGGAAGCACAGAAGGCGCTACCGGACGAAGAGACGATCGCCCGGGCGTTCGAGGAAGAGCTCGCGCTTGACACCTCACCCGACAGTTAGACCTATTGGAGCTAATAAGTTCTAGTAGTCTCAACTCGGGTCCGGGTATAGGGCCCGACAGCGCGCTCTCCCGATGCGGTCACACCGCTACTCGAGGAAATAGAAGTCATCCTCGCCTGATTGGATGACGGCGTGCACGAGATCCAGATTGCGCAGCGTGCTTCGCACGTAGCGGGGGACGCCCTGCAGCAGCTCTACCAGTTCCGTGCGCCACGGAACTGGCTGGTTGCCGAAGCGGGGTGGGTAAAGCGGAATCTCCTGCCGATCGACTACAAGACGCTGACTGATGTGAACACTCAATGCTCGAGAGCGACCATGCTCGAGCTCTTGGATGTAGGTCCGTGCGTCGTGCTCCGAATGCTGCCCGCCGTCGAAATCCAGCGCGAATCGCAAAGGCGGGATGCCCGGTCGCTCATCGCCGTCCACGAGCGACAGAGCAATCCCATCCAAACTCGTGCCTGTCGATGAGAGGACATGCTGCACCACAGCAGGTGTGATGTTCCGGTGCTTGTTCGCGTTCGACAGCTTGTTGATGAAGATCGCAGCCAGGTTTGACGGGATATCGACCATGCCGCCGTGGTAGTTGGGTTGCGCTCGTTCGATGACCTCCGCGAAACGGCTGTCCAACCGCTCCATGAAACTGCTGAGTTGCCTGTTGCCTCGCGCCTTCTGAGCGAAGTCATCCTCGAGAGGGAACTGAACTAGATTCCTGCCGCCGCGTCCCAGCTCGTACGCGTTCCAGACTGCCTGGATCGCCATGTCCAGGCAGGAGCGGGCATCCGTGACGATGTTGCCGATGAGGAAATTCACCTCTGGCGGAGAGGGCGGCGGTCGCTTCACATCAACTATGAACTCGAGGTGGTCGGCGAGAGCGGCAGCCTCATCGATGTACACGGTCATCGTTGCCTTGCGGGGCAACTGCAACCAGGGTTCGCATAGAACACGAACTTCCTCGATCTGTCGCTCGACCCATGCCAGCCTGTCCCAGGAATCCTCGAACAGACGGGATCGGGCCTCACTGGGGGTCATGAGTGAAGCGTATCCTTCGGCAATCCTCGGTCATACTGACATAATTACGAATATCAGTGGCGGCGTCGGCTGGTGGCGGGGGAGCGGTGCGGATCAATTGTCCAACGGTCCGTTGGACTCTTGGCGCTCACCCCTACGGTGGACAACATGATGAGTGTTCTGGTGCCCGACACCTACGCTGCCACACTCGAAGACCTTAAGAAGCATGTGCACGCCGCGCGCCTGGAAGTGCAGCGGAAGGTCAAGGGTCTGCTGCACGGATAGGTGACACCTGATCTGTGGTGCCGTGAGGTGCTGCTGAGAGGATGTCATCATGCCCAAGCCCTATCCGCGTGAGTTTCGTGACGACGTTGTGCGCGTCGCTGTGAATCG